>BNJV01002578.1_pt1 | contig 407641 bp, 416 predicted proteins | sample 8540591 | NCBI WGS metagenome assembly BNJV01 (sample SAMD00202457, study PRJDB9452) | human saliva metagenome | host: Homo sapiens
GAGCATTCGTCGATTAAAGATGAGTGCTTCCATCTTCTCGTCACTACTTTCCAAATGAGGATTCTCATAGTAGTGTATGATGTCGGAGTTGTATGTATTTGTTAGTTCCACGACATAATAGTAAAGACCATTCTTTACTTGCCAGCAAGTCTTTGAATGGTCTTTTTGTAAAGTAGTTTTAAATTTAAGAATAAATAGTTTTATTTTTTTGTATTTGGAAAGATTTTTCTATTTGTTGAAAGGAATATACTTTATTATTTACCATAAATACGATCCCAGAAGTGACCAGTATATTTTTCTTCTTTCCAAACATGTGTTCCACCTTGAACACAACGTGTTGCATCAGGCTTTGGTCCACCTGAAATAGCACGTACTTGACCACATTTTTGACAAACCCATTTTCTTTGCATAATTTTACAATTTAAGTTTATAATATGTTAAAAATCCAACATTAAAGTTTTGTTAGGATCATCTAATGCTTTTGTTAACAGCTCAAAACTTTCTAAAGGATTAGCTGATACGATTTTACTAATACTTCTTAATGTTTCGATAATAATTTCTCTGTCATTGTTTTTTAATGCTTGTTCTAAAGTATTATAACACTCGCTTAGAGCATTGGTTCTTTCAGAAAAGATAAGTTCAAGAGTAGTTCTTGCCAGTTCGTATTTTTTGCTAATTTTTTCTAGTTCAAATCTGTTACTCTCTTTTAGACTGTTAATCTCTTTGGCATACTGCTTATTCATAGCCCATACTTCGCCAGCTTGTTTTTGCAAGTTGTAATGCTTCAGCAGGGTGCTCTATTAAATATGTTTTTAAAAGTATATCCCACTTTTTTTAAGCGGACTTATTTGTTTATTATTTTTCTTGCATATTATATCTTTGTTTATTTTAACATTTGTGATGATACAGAATATATGATTTCTTTCACTGTTGTACAGTTACTTAGATCATCTATGCTTATATTTATTTTTTTAGTTTTTCTATTAAGTTCTTCTGCAATTCTTCGTAGTAAATAGGGCGGATTTATTCCAATGTTTTCTATGAGAAAACTATCAGCAATAAATTCTCTACCAGATATTTGTTTAATAATTTTTGATTGTAGTTTCTTCGATTAAGTGATACGACAAATCTTTATTTATCTCAGTTGGTGTGTTCAGTGTTTGTGTCGATGAATTTTTTTCTTAGCTCTGTGCTATGCTCCATCTTTGAATTGTTGCTAACAGTAGCTTTATTTATCTTATTGTATTCTGAACAGGTCGTAATAAGTAGTTGTAAATTTTTTCGGAAATCATCTGTTTTAAATATTTCTCTATTCTTTACAACTCCATGTAGAAATTGTTTTATGTTTGGTCTTCCAAAAAAACAATATGTCTAAGTGGTTCATATGCATGAACAAATGCTTTATTGAAATTACTTAATGCTATCATAATCTCGCTTTGTCTTAACAAAGTTGCCTGATATTGTTGTATTTTAGGTAATGATGAATTTAAGTATTGAATACAATTGCTGATTTGTACTTCTGTATTCTTTAAAGCTTCTCTTGTTCTAGAATTCATATCGAAAAGACCTGTGATTGCTGATATTGCTGTGTTAGTCAATACTTGGACTCCATTAACAACAGCGGCGTCAATAACATCATTATGTGTTGGATTTTCAATCTTTTCAATATAATTAGACATATTTTCTAATGCGTCATTTATATTTACTGAAAAATCTCTAGTAAAGCTGTCATTGTCAAAAGAAACGGATGATGCGTCAAGTGTTACATTTCTCGTTTGAGAATACTTTGGAGTGTCGATTAGCAACAAATTATCTGTAAGTAATTCTTGTTGTTGGCTAGACATATTGTCTTTGATAACTTTAATAAGCTCTTTTGCTAAATAAAGATTTCTGTATGCAGCTATACGATATTTTTGAAGGTAATTGCTTAAATGAAAATATTCTGTATTTAATTCGTCTAAATGCTTACTGAGTCCTTGACAGGATAATGACAATAAACGTAATCGTCCCACAGCATGTTTTAGTTTTCCACTTGCTCCAAAAGTGAAAATACCCTTAAAGAATCCATCTAATTTATCATCTTCAGGATCTTCCATAATATAATTATCATCTGAGCAATATTTATTAATGAGCTCAAGGTCATTTTCTAATTGGTGGATATGAGGTAAAAGTTCCTTGTTGTAGAACCAATCAACTTCGAGTTCTTTACCCGATAGGATTGCATCATTTTCATGGTGCTTCCTAAAATATAAGGAATTGTAGCGGTAAATATAATATGGTAACACTATGATACCCCAAACAATGTTGAAGGCTATAAGCCCACCAACTATGATTTCAGAATAATAGAATATGGTCAAGCTTTTAAGCTCATGGAGGGAAGTACTACTAATGAATAAGATCTCTGGAACATTATAAAATGTCCATAAGATTTTGTAATTAACAATTATTGCAAAAAAACATGTGAAAATAGTAGCCCATGCAACCCATTGTAATTTCTTAAGTCGTAAAAATGGTACTCCAAAAACACCAGTGAAAATGAATAATAAATAGAAATCTGCTTTCCTTAAAGGGCGCTTCATTTCTGCTTGTTTTGCTTCTTCATATACACCATAAGCGTATAATGTAAATAAGAGAAAAACTATTGTGATAATTGGAATAGGCCAATTCTTTCCGAAGAAGCCTTTCTTTGCATATTTTTTTAGATTTGTCTTTGCTTTATTTGAATTCTCTATAGATACTATTTTTTTCAGCGATGCTATCTCAATATCTTTGTATATTTCCTTTTCACTTTTTGATAATATTATAGTATCCCTCTTATTTTCATTAGTATCAGAACAACTGATACTTACAATGCAGGATATAATAAGTAAAATTAGATATAGATATTTTCTCATATTATGGTCTTATATTTTTTCAACAGTTAAATACGCAGGGTTTAAAGCATTCATCTTCTTTAGGTCTACACCAAAGTGGTTGAAGAAGAGAGTGTTGATTTTGTCTCGTTCTTTGTCGTTTGAAAGAACGTTTGAGAAGAATGCAGCATACTGGATGCTCATGCCTGGTTCTATAACCATGCCATCACAGTGCTTTGACATCTTCACGGTAATTTTGAATAGTGCCATAATAATATTGTTTTTAGTTATGTTTGTATTAGACGAGGATAAAAGAAGAAAGGGGACACGGCCCGCTTTATCTTTATTTATCCGGTTCGGTTCTGGAAAACACCTTGGAGTCAAAATAAAGTAAAGACAGTCCATGCCCCCATATAGGATAGGGGCACAGAACCTGCCTAAACTCGATTAGTGACGACTCCTTAGTTGAATTTTCCAGATTTAACCGGGTCGAATAACCTCGTTTGCAAGTTTTGTGCAATGAATGGCGAGGGGTTTGTAAAGTACCCACCAAACATGGCACAAATGTAGGGAATTTATTGGAAATAGCAAAATAATAATGAAATAAAGTAAATAAAACACAATGAAAAGTATATATTGATACTACTTTAAAGAATATAACTACGATATATTTGTTTGGTAAAATATGTTCAGTAGAAAGCTTGTTTACTGGTTTAGCTAATGGAAACTATCACATTTCCTTTCTCATATAGGTTGGTTGCTGATCTATTACTCCGTAGAATGTAATGATTGTGAAGAATCTTTCTTCTTCTCTCCAATTTGCGTGTTTATGTCCCGCATGGGTAGTGCTAAGGCTCAGCACCAATGGTGCGGAAGCCTAACACTACTGGTGCGGAATGTTAATACGAATGCAATTGAAGTGCTAACACATTATTATACGATGTTAGCATGCCAGCAACTTATTGCTAAGAGAGGGTATAACTGCCAAAACCAAATATAACATATTTACTAAGGATGTTTATTCCTCAACTTTCTAATACCGAAAGACAGACTTGAACAGGCTTATCTGGCAGCTTTAAAGATATGATTCAGTTGGCTGATAGCCTTGTCGTCAAACTCAACACCTCCACCCATACGCAGTAAGCCCATCACTTCATTGTTGATAACGAGTTGATGACCTACGTAGGCTGTGCCGAAGCAGGCATCGTGATTTCCGATAGCAATGGTCTGCACTTGATCTAAAGGAAGTATACCTTTTGAACTGAATGCAATTAAACCACTGAGGAAGGAATCCTTTGTACACTTATAATAGAGTGTCTTGTCGGTAATCATCAGTCCCGTCCAACCATATCCACCAAATGAACCCACGATAGAGTCATTGACAATGAGTAGCGGTTGTTCTCCTTGACAGTTAATGCCATAGCGACAGCAATGCTTCTCGATGAGTTCTGCAGTGATGTTGTCACCAGTAAAAACATTCTTACTTATGGGAAGTGCATGACTCTCGTAATCTTTAATTGCTTTGATGATGTTTTCTTTTGTCATAATCTTTGTATGCTTAGAAGGTTTTTATTCTGAATATGAATCGGCATTATCGTACGATGTTTCGAAGTCTTGGTTCATTTCCTCTTCTAACTGTCGAGCAGCAGAGGCACCGCCATCGGGGTCTTCTCCGTCAGTAGGATAGACATCATAGCTATCTGATATTTTATCTTGAAAAATCATATTCTTAAAACCAGTCATATCATTAGGCTCTATCGAGAAAATCCGCCACCCATCTTCCTGCAGGATTAGCATTGCAGTGGAGATTCCCTTTCTTTTCTTAATTACAACCATTGCTACATCTTGATAGTTGGTTAGCGTAGCAGTCTTTACGGACTCGAAACCCATATCAGCTTTGTCATATCCACTACCCCCTTTCACCATATTGACAAGTGTTGCTATTGAAGTTAATTGTTTTGCTATCTTTCCAGTACAGAACTTTGATGTAGCTTCAGAAAGTCCTTCTTTTTTTTAATGTTTCGTAATATTTCTCGACAGTAGCTGCAGCCTCACCCTCAGGCGTAGCATAGAATGCTTCAATACTATCTTGTCGCATTTCTTCGGGAGTTTTAGGCGTGCAACTGGTAGTTGTGAGTAGGGTAGTGCTACAGAGTAATGTAATACCAATCGTTAAGATAAATGTTGTTTTGTTCATAATTTATTAGGTTTTTGTTTCTGTTTGCAAAATAAATATTTAATTGTGAGAGGCACAAAGGAATTAATTTGTATTTTTGCGGAAGAGTAGCTTAAGTGCTGCGATTAGTAATATATGAAGAAAGGTGAACTCAAAATTGTAGGAAAGAACTTCGGAATCTTCTTTACAGATTGAGGGCGAGAGATGGTGTTAATAACAGAAAACGTTTGACAGGACTTGTATCTGTGCAGTATTTGTAGACAGATAGAAGATGACAAAGCTAAGAATGAAAGATATGAATATAGACGATAAGACTATCAACTTAAGTACTGAGGAGGCTAAGACGTGCGGAAAGTCTGTCGAGACTGATACTGAAGACGAGGCAATAAAGGCAAAGCTGAATGCTGTGTATCGCCTTAGACTATTATATAATAGTGGTGAAGAGCTGTGGAAACATATAGGAAAGGCGGGTAGTGGAAACAATTCCTTTGGTCGTGTTGGTGGAAAAGATGCTTTTTTACGCAGAGCCGTATTTCACGAGTTGGAGCGTGAATGGTATGACGAAACGGGCATTATTCTTGATGGGTTGTTAGATGCTTATGCACAAGCAGCAAAGCTTATGGAGAGGTTTAAGCCTTTGCATGAGGATGAAGAAGAGGGTGTGAGGATAGAATGTTGTGAGCAAATCATCAATGTTTGTGTTTTTGATGATGAGATAACAGATAAGCATGATGCGAAGATGAGGGAACTTCTTCTGCGTTTGCAGGAAGAAGATACTTATTGCCTTGCGGTTTTGTTGTTGATGTTGCTTGGCGTATTGCCTTTGTCTTTTGATACTCGACAAGGGGATGCGAAGCAGATGAAGGTAAAATACGAGCAGGTTTATAACTTTTTTCTACGTGTATGTCATCGGAATATACTTTTTCGTACAGACTCCGAGGATGACACTTTTTCATAAGTTTTTTTAAAGGAAGCGGAAGAGAAACTGACGCGTATTCGGTTGGTAAAAATTTACGGCTGACATACTTTGTAATCTATCAGTCCTTGCCAGCGCAGAGCAAGTTGCAGAAACTGGTCGGCGTGGTCAGTGGGACCAATTATACCCCAATCTTGATGGTTATTGGTTGAGTGAGCAGCATAGTGAGCAATGTCCAGACTATTGGCGGGTGGAAGAATTAGCAACAAGCTATCTATTTTGTCATTATTTTCAGAAGGAAGGTGAGGCTGGTAAACTGCATCAGCAAGAGTTCACTGTAAGCTTCTATAGTAATGGTGAGGATTATGCCTGTGTGCAGCACCCCCGTTCAGTGTTGCAGTGGTTGAATAATGACAAGCTGTCAAAGGATGATATCACTTATCCACACTTTGTTTTTTGGGGAGGAGATAAACCAACGAAGATTGCCTTTGCGTCATTTATGATGGATGTATCGTGGTTTTGTCCGATGCAATTGATACGTGCAAAAGATGATTGGAATCCTCCAACAGAAAAGGGAATGGAGGTAGTAAATGATTTTGCAGCCTATTCCTATACTTTCTATCAAGAATTGGAAGCTATCACACCAGATTTTATCTCTGTAAAAGATGAGAATGGGAAGTCACATAGAGTTTCTGTTTCTGAGCATGAAGAGTTGAGAAACTGTACGTTGAATGATGCTATTGGTATTATCACTTGGGCAGGTAAACGTTATATAGCGTTTGATCATTTGATGCTATATCTTCCAATAGAATCATAATAAAAAATGTATCTCTTATGTTTTGACAATCAGAAGGATGGATAAACTATTTAGAATTTTTAGGGTTTTCCCCTCATCAAGTAGGGAAATGTCTTTGCTGAACTATAATGTAATTCTTACTTTTGCAAACATAAAATAACAGGCAAGTATGAAGAAGTTATTTATCCTCCTAATCTCTGCAGCTATTCTGCTGAGTAGTTGTGGAACCTATGCTGGTTCTGGCGCAATGTCAGGTGGTTCGTTGGGTAGTATTTTGGGAAGTGCTATCGGTGGAATTGCTGGTGGCGGTCGAGGTTCAGATATAGGCACAATAGTTGGTATGGCTGGTGGAGCTGTGATTGGTGCTGCGATGGGGCAGAAGGCTGATCAGCGTGCTAAAGATGATGTTCATGATCATTATGAGAAGGTTCAGCAGCGTAAGGCACGTGAGCAAAAAGAGCGTTCTACTTATGGAAATGATACTCAAACAGATGTTTATGCTGTTCCAAATCGTGTAGATAGTAGCGGTTTCAGTGCTTCTAATTCTGGTGATGATCGTCTTTATGATTTCGAAGGAAGTGATTATACTGGCAATTATAGTGCTGCTCAACCAAAGAGCAAGACCCCTTCAGAATCAAGCGTGGAGCAGTTGGCAGGTAACTATAAGTACGTTCCGAACATTGAGGTAATCAATGCACGTTTTGTTGATGATAATCAGGATGGTGTTTTATCACGCAATGAAGTTGGTAAGATTATCTTTGAAGTGATGAATCATAGTGATAAGACTATCACGGATGTACAACCATCAGTATTAGAAACAAGTGGTAATCAGCATATTTATATTAGTCCATCAGTCCACATAGAGAGTATTGCGCCAAGTAAGGGCGTTCGTTATACAGCTATTGTGAAGGCTGATAAGCGTCTTAAGGCAGGTGTGGCAACCTTTGCTGTAACCGTCTTACAAGGGCAAAGAGTATAAGTAAAGTAACAGAATTCAACATTAAGACAAGTAAATAGATCATACGACTGATTGAATATATATTGTGATATATGACTAACACCTGATAATTAGCTTTGATACGACAGATACTGGGATAGGCGATAACGTCTATCCCAGTTGTTGTTTAAGTCCTTTGGTTATGTTTTTCTTTCTGTAGTATTCTTCTAGCAATGTGAATCAGAAGTGGATAGGCAATTAACATCTATATCCGTTATTTGCGGGGATATATACCCTTATTCATCTGCTTGACAGAATATTTTCCCTTATGCCTTAGAAAGTCTACGACTTACTCAAATAAGCCCGTTACACCATCTTTGATTCGTTTAAAGAAGTTCGTCCAGCTACTACTAGAACCATTCTTTGCATTCTGGTTTTGTGTGTTCTGCTTATTTTGTTGAGTATTTGCTTTCCTCTGCTGTATGCCCTGCTGTTGATTATTTGATGATTGTGTTGTACGTGCAGTGGAATTATTCCCCTTAGATTTTGGGTCTTGTGCCGAAGATTTACCTGTTGAACTTTGGAGGTTCTTACGTGCTTCTGCACTTTGAGCCTTTTCACTTTTCACCTGTTGCGTGATGTGTTTACGATCAATTCGCGTATCAACTTTGCGCTCAATCTCCTTTGGCTTATCTTCTTCTTGCTTTTCCCATTCTGGTATAAACTCGTAACATACACCTGCAGTTCCATATTCCACCTCAGGCATCTCGATACCCTTTGACTCTTTTATGAATGGGATTTCTGTGTCTTTTGGTACCACTTCAACTTTTACATAAGCAACTCCACTAGCCAAGGTGCCTAGTTCACGAGCAGCTGCATAAGATAAATCTACAATTCTACCACGCACGAAAGGACCGCGGTCAGTAACTCTTACAATAACAGACCTACCATTCCTTGGGTTTGTGACCTTTAATCTTGTTCCAAAAGGTAAGGTTCGGTGTGCACAAGTAAAGGCATTCTTATCATAGCGCTCACCATTACTCATCTTACGACCATGTAGTCCGTTACTATAATAAGATGCTTTGCCATCTGGCAGCGAAGATTGTGCTGCCAATTTAATACTACTTAGTAGTGATAAAAAAACTACCAAGAGAAGTCTGAATGTATTCATAAATAATCAATTAATAAACCAGCCTTCTCTTAGTAGTTTGTATCCCCCTCTCATCTATAAAGATTGGACTAGAGGGGGAGGAATGACTGGTTTTATTTATACGACACCTTGTGCAAGCATAGCTTTCGCTACTTTCATAAAGCCTGCAATATTTGCGCCCTTAATATAGTCAATGTGACCATCAGCTTGCTTACCATACTTCACACACTGCTCATGGATAGAGCTCATGATGTAGTGGAGCTTCTGATCAACCTCTTCCGGACTCCAAGAGAGGCGGAGAGAGTTCTGTGACATCTCGAGACCTGATGTAGCAACACCACCAGCATTAACAGCCTTGCCAGGAGCAAAGAGTTGTTTAGCCTCGGTGAATTTATCAGCAGCTTCAGCGGTACAGCCCATATTTGAAACCTCAGCAACACACAATGGCTTATAAGCTAAGATCTTATCAGCGTCTTCACCATTCAATTCGTTCTGTGTTGCACATGGCAAATAGATATCAGCCTTCTGCTCCCATGGCTTACGACCCTTGAAGAACTGTGCTCCAGGATACTTCTCTGCGTATGGTTCGCAAACATCGTTACCACTATTGCGAAGGTCTAACATGTATTCAATCTTATCACCGCTAATGCCGTCTGGATCGTAAATATATCCATCAGGACCACTCAATGTGATGACCTTTGCACCTAGTTCTGTTGCCTTTTTAGCAGCACCCCAAGCCACATTACCAAATCCAGAGACAGCAACGGTCTTACCCTTTATATCAAGTCCGTGTGTTTCCATCATCTGATGAACAAAGTAGAGAGCGCCATAACCAGTTGCTTCTGGACGGAGGATAGAGCCACCCCATTCTCTGCCCTTACCTGTGAGCATTCCTTGGAATTGGTGGGTTAGCTTACGATATTGCCCAAAGAGATAACCAATCTCACGTCCACCAACGCCTATATCACCTGCTGGTACATCCTCATCAGGTCCAATATGACGATATAACTCATTCATGAAAGATTGACAGAAGCGCATAATCTCAGCATCGCTCTTACCACGTGGAGAGAAATCAGAGCCACCCTTGCCACCACCCATAGGTAATGTTGTGAGTGCATTCTTAAATGTTTGCTCGAAACCGAGGAACTTTAAGATACTAAGATTTACTGATGCGTGGAAACGCAAACCACCTTTATAAGGCCCAATAGCACCGTTAAATTGAACACGGTAACCGATGTTCACTTGCACCTTGCCCTGATCATCTACCCAAGGCACGCGGAATGTGATGATACGTTCCGGCTCAACGATACGCTCGATGATGCTAGCACGTTCAAACTCTGGGTGCTGATTGTAGACATCCTGTACTGAGACAAGAACTTCACGAACTGCCTGTAAATACTCAGACTCACCTGGATGCTTCTGCTCCAGCGCTTGCATGATTTTTCGACTTCCATAGTAAACTGACTTTATTTGTTTATGTTAGTTAGTGTCATTCGGTTAGAATGGTGCAGCAAATATATCCATATTCTATCAAATAACCAAATGAAAATCGAAAAACTTTTGTTCTCTCCTTTCTTTTTGATACCTCTGTTGCGAGGTCAAAGGCATGTTGAATGTGCAAAGTAATAAAAAATATATCATTTAAATAACCAAAAGATAGTGTGGATTGTGTTTATTTCGTATTTTTGTAGAAAATTAAGTTTCAAGCCGATGAAGGAGCAAGTACCAGTTCAATGGAGCAGCTTTTACCTAAAAGATGTTAGTTTCGTCAACCTTATGATGCGTCGTATCTACAACGTTTTGATTGTTGCTAACCCCTACGATGCGTTTATGTTAGAGGATGATGGGCGTGTTGAAGAGAAGATCTATAATGAGTATATGGAGCTGGGGTTGCGTTATCCGCCTACGTTTACGCAAGTTTCGACCATTGAAGAGGCTTCTCGAGTATTGAATACAGTAGATATTGACCTTGTAATATGTATGCCTGGCAATGCAGATAACGATGCTTTTGATGTGGCAAGAGCTGTGAAAGCAGAGTTTTCAGATATTCATTGCGTTGTTCTCACGCCTTTCTCTCATGGCATAACGAAGCGAATAGAACATGAAGATTTAAGTATCTTTGATTATGTGTTCTGTTGGTTAGGTAATACAAACCTAATTCTTTCCATTATTAAATTAATGGAGGACAAGATGAATATAGAGCACGATATTCACGAAGTAGGTGTCCAGATGATTTTACTTGTCGAAGATTCCATCCGTTTCTATTCGTCTATTCTACCTAACTTATATAGTTATATCCTTACACAAAGTCAGAACTTTGCTACCGAGGCATTGACTCGGCACGATGCATCCTTGCGTCAACGTGGTCGCCCGAAGGTTGTTCTTGCCCGCAATTATAAGGAAGCCTGGGATGTTTATCAGCGTTATAAGGATAATTGCTTAGGTGTTATTTCCGATATGCGATTCCCTCTTAGTGATGGAGAAGAGGGCATACAATCTACCACGGGACAACCAATTCATTCTGTCAAAGACCCTGAGGCTGGTTTAAAGTTGCTCCGTGCTATTCATCAAGAGGATGAGTATCTACCCTTAATCATAGAGAGTTCTGAGAGTGATAACCGTGAGAAAGCAGAGAATGAAGGTTTCCGTTTTGTTGATAAGAACTCTAAGAAGATGAGTGTTGACCTCCGCCATCTTCTTGAAGAGCACATGGGTTTTGGTGACTTCATCTTTCGTAATCCTGAAACACGTGCTGAGGTCATGCGCATCCGTAACCTAAAAGACTTACAAGACAACATCTTTAAGATACCAAAAGACTCCATGCTCTATCATATCTCACGCAATCATGTGAGTCGTTGGCTGTCTGCTCGTGCCATATTCCCCGTTTCTTCCTTCCTAAAAGACATCACTTGGCATAAGTTACAAGATGTTGATGCACACAGACAGATTATCTTTGATGCCATAGTAGCCTATCGGCGCATGAGAAATGAAGGTGTTGTCGCCCTTTTCGATAGGCATAAATTCGATCAATATGCCCACTTTGCACGTATAGGTGAGGGCTCGTTAGGAGGCAAAGGGCGTGGTTTAGCCTTCTTGGATAATGTTATCAAGCGGCATCCAGACTTCAATCAATATTCAAATGCAAAGGTTCAAATTCCTAAGACTGTCGTTCTCTGTACGGATGTCTTCGATAGTTTCATGGAGAGAAACAACCTTTATCAAATTGCACTAAGCGATGCCACCGATGATGAAATACTCCATGCTTTCCTTGAGGCACAGCTCCCTGATGAGTTTATAGGCGACTTCTTTGCCTTCTTCGAAGCTACTCGTTCGCCTATTGCCGTTCGGTCCAGTTCCCTGCTAGAAGATAGCCATTACCAGCCATTCGCAGGTATTTATTCCACTTATATGATACCTTATCTAGAGGATAAATACGAAATGTTACGTATGTTGGCATGCGCTATTAAGGCGGTATATGCCTCTGTTTATTATCGAGACTCTAAAGCCTATATGACCGCAACAAGTAATGTTATCGACCAAGAGAAGATGGCAGTTATCTTGCAGCAAGTGGTCGGTAAGAAATATGATAACCGATTCTATCCTAATCTTTCAGGCGTTCTTCGTTCTTTAAATTATTATCCAATAGGGGAGGAGAAAACCGAAGAAGGAATCGTGTCTTTGGCGCTAGGATTAGGTAAATATATCGTTGATGGCGGTCAAACTCTACGTGTTTGTCCGTATCATCCACAGCATGTGTTACAACTAAGTGAACTGAAGTTAGCCCTCCGAGAAACCCAAACTCAATTCTATGCACTCGATATGCAGCATGTGGGGGAAGACTTTAAAGTGGATGATGGTTTTAATATTCTCAAACTCAATCTCAAAGATGCTGAGTCTGACGGAAGCCTCCTTTATATTGCTTCTACTTATTCTGTTGATGACGAAACAATCTATGATGGACTTTATGAAGGACGAAAGATTATATCCTGCTGTGGCGTTCTTCAACAGGGAGTTTCCCATTACCAGAGTTGTTACAGATGGCTATGCGCTATGGAGCTGACGCTATGCGACGTCCTGTGGAGATAGAGTTTGCTGTCAATCTAAATGCTGATAAGACAGGAGAATTGTATCTTCTTCAGATTAGACCGATAGTTGATTCAAAGCAACGATTAGATGAGAACCTCTCATCTATACCTGATGAACAATGTCTCTTACGCAGTCATAACTCTCTTGGACATGGTATATCGGATGATGTGATGGATGTTGTTTATGTCAAAACAGATAGCTCTTTCACTGCAAAAGATAATCCTATCATTGCAACAGAAATAGAAAGTATCAACCAAAAGTTCCTTGATCAGCACCTTAACTACATCCTTGTCGGGCCTGGTCGATGGGGTTCGAGTGATCCATGGTTGGGTATTCCTGTCAAATGGTCACACATTTCTGCAGCTCGAATCATTGTTGAAGAGGGATTAGAGAATTACCGCGTTGACCCGAGCCAAGGTACTCATTTCTTCCAAAACCTTACTTCCTTTGGTGTAGGTTACTTCACTATCAATCCTTATAAGGGTGATGGTTTCTATCAACGGAGCGTTCTTGATGCTCTTCCTGCTGTTGAGGAAACACAATGGGTGCGTCATGTTCGTTTCCAAAAACCGCTTAAGATAATGATGGATGGTAAGAAACAAGAGGGGGTAGTGATGTTTTCTAAGGAGTAAAAAGGTATGTAGTTAAGTAAGACATGTTATGTTCTCCATTTTAAGGAGGCGTTTCCTTGCATTAAGAAGAGCCTCTCTTCCACCTCAAGAGAGGCTTCCTTTGTTGTGAAGAGAGCGTCTCTTTATTATCACCTATTAGTTAGTTCTATTTGAACAGGTATATAATTATAGGGACAGATGAGGTTATCTGTCCCTTTTTGTGGCATTATTTCAACAAGAATTAATCGTCTTTTACCTTATATAAATCTTACCTTCTTCTTTCTTCTTGTCAGCTTTCTTCTTGTCTTCTTGGTATTTCTCAATTATCTCTTTGAGGTATTTTTTAGACTTAGTGGTGATACATAGCACTCCACCCAAGCGTGGTGCAAACAGCTTCGTGACGCTTGGAGTCTTGATGACGGTGACACTTGGATGTCATCTTTATCTATATTGTCCATGTTACTGACCTCTACTCCATCCACCAGAATGACTGGTATGTTCAGAGAGTCTTGCTTCTCCGCTTTCTGCGCACTGATGTTTAGACTGAAGAGAAGGGCTGCGATAAAGATAAAAGATTGTTTCATGCTCTGCTATAATTTGCTGTTAATAATGTTGCAAATATACTCTTTTTCTCGTAATAGACCTCTTTTCTATCAGAAAATGTTTGCTATATGCTTGTAATTGATCAATTTTACATTGCCACTGAGGTTTTCATAATCCCCCGAATAGACAATAACTTTCTGTTTAATAGGTGTTTTTATCCATCCATCTAATTGTGAGATAGCTTTCTCAAAAGATGAGCTATAAGTCATAGCAGACTTTATTTCGATGGCAGTAAGTTCACCTTCTTGTTTTATAAGAAGGTCTACCTCGTTCTGATTAGAGTCCCGATAGAAGAAAACACCACCCTCTTGTCCCTTGTTATAACGGTGCTTGAGGGCTTCTGCAACAATCATATTCTCGAAGATGGCACCACGCATTTTATCCCGATCAAGCTGTTGCGGTGTCTCAATATCAAGTAAGTAGCAAGCCAATCCCGGGTCATTAAAATAGAGTTTAGGGCTTTTCACCAGTCGTTTTGATATATTCTCAAAGTAGGGTGGGAGAAGTGTTATGAGGTAAGAAGCCTGTAAGACGGATAGCCAATGACCGATGGTCTTGGAGCTAACTCCTACCTCCGCGCCTAGTTCTGAAGCGTTAAAGATGGATCCAATACGGGCTGCGCACAACTTCATGAACTTGGTAAATAACAGTTGATCCTTTACTTGTAAGAGGTCTCGAACATCCTTTTCTAAATAAGTCCTAACGTATGAGGGATAGAAGAACTTGGCTATGTTTTTCCCCGAGCAGATGGCTGGGTAGAATCCGTTATATAGGACGTTATTGAGGCTGCTAAAGTCTGTTTGTTCCGCAATTTCAGGTATTGACATGGGGAGAAGTTCGAAGACACCAGCCCTTCCAGCCAGCGACTCGGATAGATTATGCATCACTTCAAAGTTAGAACTACCTGATAGTAGGAAGCGTCTAGACGGGTCGTTGTCCACTATCCCTTGTATGTAATCAAGCAACTGAGGGCATTTTTGAATCTCATCTATAAACATTCCCTTGTCTGTCTGACTAAGGAATGCGATGGGATCATGCTCTGCATAATCTAATAAGTAGAGGTCTTTTAGACTGTACTTATCGTATAGTGGGAACAGTTGAGATAGTAGTGTGCTCTTTCCCGATTGTCTTGGTCCGGTCAAGGCAATGACTGAGAAGTATCGAGAAGCCTCTAGTATGGTTCCTTCCAATTGGCGGTGTATATACTTATCCATCGTTTTATGTAATCTTGAAGTACGACTTCAAATTACATAAAATATGCTGATAAGACAAGAGAAAAGGGTGTTTTTAAAGCGAAATCTATGTAAATTTGAAGTTGAACTCCAAATTTACATAGATTTTAAAAGGCTTTCTTTATCTGTAATCGGGCTTTTTTACTAATCCTCTGAACGGATAATAGGGGTGTAAAAGAAGATTGCGAAAGGTTATTCAAAGTAGAATGTGAGTGCAATCATCTTTGTTCGTGACTCGTTAACAGCGTTAGTGTACATGAGCATGTGCTTGTCTCTAAGGTTCTTGGAATGGTTTTTATCAAGGCTGTTAGTGAGACTGTACATGAATTTTAGCTCTGGTCTTAACTTAAAGTAAGGTAGGTAGAAATCACAGCCGAGACCTACCTCGAGGAAGAAATCACTCTTTTTAAGTTTCAGATAGTCGTTGTCTTTACCCGAGAGATTCATCATTGGGTTAAGACCTAACATGACATAAGGGCGGTGATTATTGAATCTTGGAGCCGCAGCGATGAGGTCGAAGGCACAAGAAACGTATGCGGTCTTCAACTCCTGCACCTGTTCTGTAGGCTCGCCGAGGCTGTTTAAGTCTGTAAGATTGCGGAAGGTAAGGTGCGCCGAGTACCGAAGTACATGGCAGGAGCAATGCGTAGTTGGAGGGTTTGGTTGAGGCGTAGTTCGCCCAATACACCGACTGTGAAGCCTGCATCCCACCGGTCTTGATCGGCGGAGACAGTCTTTTCCACAGGTCCAGCACCATCCTCTAAGTCAATCATTTGAGGTCCAACATTATTCAATTCAATATCTTGCAAGTGTGTACCAACAAGTACACCGAAGTGGAAATTACGCAAGTCTGTATAGGGACGGTTCTGTACTTTCCGTTCCTGAGCACCGCTTGTTAGGACGATGACAAGCAGAGTTAATGATAATATAATTCTCTTCATCTTGTCTTCTTAAACGTGTTTTACCCCCCTTTTATTGTCTGTGTACCTACTTACTTGTAGGTATTCTGTGTTCTAATACTTTGTTGGTAAAATATTACAATGCAATCTTTATCGCTTGAGACATTGGTTGAGAGAGATGGAAGAGGGCAATGTGAGAGATTGTTTGGATGTGATGTAAGATGTTAGTATGCTGTGTTTTATGTTAGATATAATAAGCTGTAATAGGTGTAATTGTTCTATGAAAAGGCTTGTTGAAAAGCCCCCTTTTTCTATTTTTATGCCGTCTAAATATTTGTAATTTATCTCATAATCTTTAGGTATTAACGATTTTCTTGTTACCTTTGCACCATCAGAAGTAGGTATAGAAGCCTATTTATAGTACAAAAACATTATTAACATTAAAGACATTATATTATGGCTTACGTAATTGGCAACGATTGTATCGCATGTGGTACATGTATCGATGAGTGTCCAGTAGAGGCTATCTCTGAGGGCGATATCTATAAGATTGACGCTGACGCATGCACTGAGTGTGGTACTTGTGCATCAGTTTGTCCTAACGAGGCAATTAGTCTTCCAGAGTAAGGACACGACTGTTACTGATTAAATTCATAAGGCGAACCTTTCGAGGCTCGCCTTTTTGTTGTATTGATGATGGCTCCTCTCATAAGAGAGGAGCGATTCGAAAGGTGTTTGTTTTATCTTCCATGCATGATACCAGAATCATTATCAGAGTTGGAAATACGTTTATTGATGCTTGATTTGCCTTTCCCATAATTCAAATTGAATGTGAAGTTAAGCAGAAGTATTCGTCTAAAACTCTTTGAGAAAGCCAGTTGACGATTAGGAGCGAGGCGTGACAAGTTATCCGTCTCATTTGAGTATTGTTTAGAGAAAGGTAATACCATGATAAGATTTAACGCCCATTTGTCTTTGTTATAACCTACTGATATGGAGTGATTCGCTTCTCCTTTGGTAAGAGTTTCACCCCATAATTCATTGTATCTGGTCTGTACTTCGGCTGTGAATACCCATTGTTTGTACATTACAAGTAGATTTCCATTCAGTCCCCAGTTCGAGAGTGTATGTGCGTAAGTATGCCCGTTACTGATGTACCGATTGAAGAATGGAGTAAGTTGTAACGAGAACCAATCACCAAAGGGATGCAATCTTATATCCATTTGGGTATGTAGTCTGTGGAAGTTCTTTTGGTTATCTATTGTCCTAACAAACTTTCCGTTGTCAATATAAGTCTCTTCCATGATAGGGTGGGAATCGTAACTATACCTTCCAAATAACGATAGATCGCACCATTTTGCGCCCCAGTTTAAGGTCAACTCATTCGATACGAAGGTGACAGACTTTAGGTTAGGATTACCCTTCCTAAGCTGATATACATCGATATCCTGTGACACATTGCTCATATCGGAGAGTGAAGGAGCATAAGCCGAAACGTATCCTTGATATTTTAAAGTTACGTTATTACAAGGTTGATAAGCGAGGGAGAGCTTTGGACGAAGGATGAACTTCGATAGCTTCTGATCGTGCTGATGGTTGTAAATACGCATCCCTCCCAACCCGAGGGTATAGGTCAGCTTGCCCAGTTTTGACATCCATTCAGTGTAAGCGTAGGTCTCTGCTGTATTCATATTTACCTGACTTTGGATGTTTCCATCATACGTGTTATTAGTGTACATCTGCGTATGCTTCAACCCTAACGATAGTTTACTATTCTTGAACATGTGCTCATAAATGCCCTCACCTATTATGGAGTACTTGTTACCATCAGTAATGGAAGCAATCGTCTGAGTAGGTTGTGTGGTTGATGATAAGGTGTATGTACGCTGGCTATGGCTATTGATGTAAGTGCCAATTAGTCGAAGTACAAGTGCTGGTTATGGGCAAGCTCGGTTTGAAAATACAAATCTAACGAGGGCGTGTTATCGTGTCCATGCCTAAAGTCGGTGATGTGGTAGACATCAGTACCACGATAAAGCGTACTGATTCTATCCTCCGGTGAGTTAGATTCCTTATTGTAGTAATCACGGAAGATAGCACTAATACTGCTCTTCTTAAACGAATAGTTGTACCACAGAGAGAAGCTCATATTATCAAACTTAACCTTTGTTGGCTCACCAATCTCTCTATTCTCTATGGTCTGATGAGGGTAGTGGTACTCCTCGTAGTTCTCTCTTTTCCACTTCAAATCACGCCTATTCCAATAGAAAGAAGACTTTATCTCGGATCTACCTTTGTGATAGTTGGCAGACAAAAGGTTCTCCTCCATAGCCTAACATCGATAGTCCATCGGTGAGGTCACCATTGATAGTTCCACCCTCATTCTTATACTTCACAATGAAGTCGAGGACGGCTGCTGCACCATTAAAACGTAGTCCGGGCATATCGTGGTATTCTACCTTTACAATGTCTTGAGGGCGTAGGGCTTTAACTTCTTCTATCTTTGCTGTGACACCATTAATGCGTAATTGAACTGCATCTCCAGTCGTCGTCTTGATGGTATTATCGATGGTGTTGACCCGAATACCAGCTAATTGCATGTTCTGTATGAGCATAACTCCGTTAGTAGAAGCCTTTAACTGGAGTTTTGAAGGGGTGATAATACGCCGGTCAATCTTCTGTATTTCACGCTTCCCAATCACTTCTACGCCCTTTAACTCTTGTGTGGAAGGAGTCAGTTGAATCTTTCCAAGGTCGGTATTCCTTTGTGTGTTCTCCAGAGATACACGATAATCTGTATATCCAATATAGGTTATGATGAGTTCTTTGTGCCCATCGCTCTCCTCCATGGTAAGGTTAAATGAACCCTCATTGTTGGTTACTGTCTGTGTAATTGACGTTGTTTCATTGACCAACTTGACTACGGCACCAATGATAGGAGATGTTGTTTCATCAGTAACTTGCCCTGTTATGACAACTTTTGCATGTAAGTTAACGTAAAAACTTAGTGCTGCAATGAACAGAATAAACCTTTTCATTTTAATTATATCTTATAGGTTATTAGATGAATCGTGACTCTGATTAGATACTAGTTAAGGGCATGCTAGTCTTTTGCTACTATTCTTTGAGAGTCGAAGATGGGGGCAAAGGTAAAAAAAACTATGGTATTACAAAGGATTTTCTCATATTTTTTTACATGATTATTGATGTTTTTGTTGTTGCTTGGTATTCAATGGGTTGCGCTATCCAAGAGGTGAATTTGATACAATCTAACCCCTAGTTACGCTCATACTCATACTTACGTAAACAAAAAAAGAGTTACAGAACAATCTGTAACTCCCATCTTTGTAGCGGGGGTGGGACCCGAACCCACGACCTCCGGATTATGAATCCGACGCTCTAACCAGCTGAGCTATCCCGCCATCCATGCGCTTATTTCTTTAAAGCGGTGCAAAGGTATAGAAAAAAAATGATACTCACAAATGTTATTCGACTTTTTTATCATGATTATAAGGTTTTTGTTCGATAGCTGATAAGGGTTAAGAGAATCGCAGATAGAAGTTAATCGGAGTGGAGAAAATATGTGGGAATGATGATTCACCCTATTTGAATACTACGAGAGAAGTGTAGACAGGGGAAGAGGTTGTATTATCTTTATATTTGAAGTAAGCCCCTTCTCCATTTGAAGAAACGCCTAGTTTGATGTGAAAAGGGCGTTTCCTTCTTGTAAGGAGAGCCTCTTTTAAATTGCTGTTAGTAACTGATAGTAATGTAGATGAGTTGCATACCCATTTTTAGTTGGCGTTATTAAGACTTCGAGAAAAGAATAAAAATACTAAAAAAGACCTTTACTATGATATTTTTATGTACTTTTGCAAGTAAAATGAATGCGTGTAGACATTCTTAAGAACATCTCATGTTTCGTATTAAAAAGTTAGATATCTTCATTGCCAAGCAGTTTGGTATGCTCTTCGCAGGAACATTCTTTATCAGTTTGTTCGTGCTGATGATGCAGTTCTTGTGGCGTTATGTGGATGATTTGATTGGTAAGGGATTGTCAATGGAGGTGCTCGGACAATTCTTCTGGTATATGAGCTTGATGATGGTTCCACAGGCACTTCCACTTGCAATCCTCCTTTCTTCGCTGATAGCATACGGTAACCTTGGTGAGAGTTCAGAGCTTACTGCGATCAAATCGGCTGGTATTTCGTTGATTCAATCATTCCGTGGACTGATTGTTATAAGCGTTATCATTGCTGGAGCCTCATTCTATTTCCAGAACAATGTGACTCCTATGGCACAAAAGAATATGGCTCAACTGCTTATTTCTATGCGACATAAAAGTCCAGAATTAGAGATTCCTGAGGGTGTTTTCTATGGTGGTATTCCACAAACAAACCTATATGTTGAGCGGAAAGATATGAAGAGTGGACACCTATATAATATAATGGTGTACCGCATGACAGATAGTTATGAGGATCAAGCAATCATCCTTGCAGACTCTGGTATGTTGCAGTCTACGGCTGAAAAGAAGCACCTCGTCTTGAACTTATGGAGTGGGGAATGGTTTGAGAACATGCGTTCGCAAGAGATGGGGAATAGTGCAAGTGTTCCTTACCGAAGGGAGACTTTCGCTCATAAACATATTGTATTGGACTTTAACGGAGACTTTAATCTGACAGATGTAGCGGGTATCTCTAGTGATGCACGTACAAAGAGTCTGGAAAGATAAGCCATGACAAGGACTCGTTAGTGCATGTTTATGATAGTGTAGGACAGGCTTATTACAAAGATGCACAATCGCTTTATTACCCTGCTCCTAAGCTATCTTCTGCAGAAAAGAAGCAGGCTATTAAGATGGCAGATAACAAGAAGTTCGATATTGACTCATTGTTTAAGAAGCTCCCTGCTGACCAACGACGTATGGTCGTAGATCAGGCTTTGTCGACTGTTCAACAGGAGGTGAGTGACCTCGACTTCAAGGGTATGATCACCAGTGATGGCGATAAGATGATACGTCAACACGATATTGAATTTATCAATAAGTTCACACTTTCGCTTATTTGTATCGTCTTTTTCTTCATCGGCGCACCATTGGGAGCCATCATCCGAAAAGGTGGCTTGGGTATACCTATTATAGTGAGTGTGTTGGTATTCATTGTTTATTACATCCTTGATAATACGGGTTACCGTATGTCTCGACAGGGTGACTGGGCTATATGGTTTGGTCGTGGACTATCCATGGCAGTGTTAGTTCCGATGGCGGCATTCTTTACTTATAAGGCAAATAATGATTCGGCTGTATTCAATGCAGACGCTTATAGGAATGTTCTGAGGCGTATGCTTGGCTTGCGTATCAAGCGTAGTATAGCAAGCAAAGAGGTTATTATTCATGATCCAAACTACTTAAACATAGCGAACCGATTGAAGGTCATGAATGGTAAGATTGCTGATTACGCTCAATCAAGAAATCTGAAAGCACTGCCAAATGTGGTTAAAGTGTTCTTCCGTTACCATGCCGATCATAACATCGAGAATATAAATGTAGAATTGGAGAGCATTATTGAAGAATTAGGAAATACTCGAAACAGAGTTATTCTATCCTCTTTAAATAAGTATCCAATCCTTGCTGTTAAGGCACATACACGTCCGTTTGATCGTAGATGGATGAATATAGCCTCGGTATTTATCCTTCCAGTGGGTATATTCCTATATATAAGAATGTGGCGTTTAGGCTCCGTCTTTATCGCGATTTGCGTACAATCACAGCTTGTAACAACGAGATTATAGCAGAGATTGAAGCGCATGGTGGATGGGTGTTGAGAGTAGAAAACAATAATAATCAGTAACAAGATATGGAAGAGTTTAAACTTGATAGCATCGAAGATGCACTAAAAGATTTCCGTGAAGGAAAGTTTGTTATAGTCGTAGATGATGAAGATCGTGAGAATGAAGGTGATCTTATCATGGCGGCGGAGATGATAACACCAGAGAAAGTAAACTTTATGTTGAAGAATGCTCGTGGTGTCTTATGTGTGCCAGTAACTCTTTCTAGGGCTGATGAGTTGGACTTGCCACATCAAGTATCTGATAATACATCAATGTTAGGGACGCCTTTCACGGTGACAGTGGATAAGTTAGAAGGATGCTCAACGGGCGTTTCTGCACATGATCGTGCTGCAACCATTAAGGCGTTGGCAGACCCTAATTCAACTCCTCAAACCTTTGGTCGTCCAGGTCATATAAACCCTCTTTATGCTCAAGACAATGGTGTCTTACGACGTTCTGGACATACAGAAGCAGCTGTAGATCTCTGTAAACTCGCAGGTTGTTTCCCTGCTGGTGTGTTGATGGAGATTATGAATGAAGATGGAACTATGGCTCGTATGCCTGATCTTCAGAAGCGTGCTAAGGAGTGGGGGATGAAGATTATCAGTATAAAAGATATCATTGCTTACCGATTGAAGAAGGAGTCTAGTATTGAAGTAGGAGAAGAGGTGGCACTTCCGACACAGTATGGTACGTTCCGATTGATACCTTTCCGTCAGGCTAATGGGCTGGAAAACATGGCACTGATAAAGGGTTCTTGGAAGGAAGATGAGCCTATTCTTGTTCGTGTTCATTCATCATGTGCGACAGGAGATATCCTTGGTAGTAAGCGTTGTGATTGTGGCGAACAACTCCATAAAGCGATGGAAATGATAGAGAAAGAGGGCAAGGGGGTTATCATCTATATGCAACAAGAAGGGCGTGGTATCGGTCTGATGAATAAGATAGCAGCGTATAAATTGCAGGATGAAGGACTTGATACGGTAGAAGCAAATATACATCTTGGCTTCCGACCAGATGAGCGTGATTATGGTTGTGGAGCTCAAATGTTACGCCATCTAGGGGTTCATAAGATGCGATTGATGACGAATAACCCCACAAAGCGTGTTGGTCTAGAGGCTTACGGACTTGAGATTGAAGAGAACGTTGCTATTGAGATTGAGCCAAATAAATTCGATTATCGTTATTTAAAGACAAAGCGTGATCGTATGGGGCATGACTTGCACCTATAAACCTTTATAATCGCTAAGAGATAAAAAAAGCTTCGGAAGCCTATAGCTTTCGAAGCTTTTTGTTTGTTTGATATTGTTCGTGGTGTTAACGAAGTAATATACCGAATGAGAGAGTTTTGAACTTTGGTCCATATCCGTTACGCATTAAGTCGCATGGACTATACTTCACATAGAAGTCAGGACCACCATTAAAGTTGACAGAACACATAAAGTCAATGGTCACAGGCTTCACGCGAACACCACTTTTTTCGTCTTCGATCTTATGTCCATCAAGGTTATAACGAGTCTTCAAACTGCTATATGTGTTGAGATTTATAACTGGTCCAAGAGTGAAACCAAAGTATTTCCCATCATACTCATAGGTAAGTGGGAAGTTAACACTAAAGACCTTAATGCGTGAGAACTTAGGACTACTATTTGTGGGATAGCTGGTAAGTGACACAACGTTGTTATCTTTTACAAATCGTTGGTTGCCCGTAATGCGATAGTTGCGCCAGTCAACACCTACTCCTACAGAAAATTTATGATTGCTACGCCATGGCTTATATACCCAGTCAGCAATAATCCACCATATCTCCCATGACTTGAAAGGTTGTATATCTGCAGCATGAGGAATCCCAGGCGCACTATTGAAACCGAAAGCTAATCGAGTAGCAAACTCTAGTGTGCGGCTGCTATCCTTAGGCTTGTTAAACCCCGCAATAGAGAAATCCCATGATTTCTCATTGATTGACGAAGTGCTCACGTAGTTGCTATCAACCAATTGAATGGTGTTCACGTATCGGTAATTGGGATTATTCTTACTCCCAGCACCTCGATATGTTGTAGAGAATCGTTTGTGATAATCTTTACCTGTCGTGGTTCCTCTACCGTTAGTGTGTCATTGATACTTATGGATGCGAGAGCAGATGAGCTGTAAGTTAGCAACATGCTAAGTAAGATAGTTTTCATAAGCTTTGATTTTTATTGTATTAATTTTTTAAGTTCTGTTATACTTGAAACCTTTCCTTCCATATAAACTAATGTGATGGTAAGTGTGCGCCCTCTTTGTTGTGTTAAATAACAGAGGTATTTGTGTAATGCTCCTTGCGCAGGTAAGGCAAGGATGAGTGTGAAGGTTCCCTTCTTCATAGTTTGTTCTGTTCCAATAGCATTCTTATGGTCTCGTTCAACCAGTTCGAACACTGTTGCACGTTGCTGTTCAGAAGCTTGAAGCGAATGCTATGATAGTAATCAAGTTTATACTTACTGATAGCTCTTCCTTTTGCTCTCACATCAATTAAATCACCATGAGGCACTATCTTCCCTTGAAAGAGAGGAGTAACGTTCAGACCTTGCTGTGCATGAATGCAAAGTGAGGTAAACATCAGCAGTAATATCAAGCATAATCGTTGTTTCATAACGTTTACTTTATTAGTTTCTATTATTGATGAAAGATGTCGTGCAACTGATCATCTACGTTGGTAGCATCTTCTTGTTGCAAGTCCTGTAGTGTCCCACTAATCTCCTTTGTTACCTGTTGTGGATCAGTGATGTGTTTGCCGTAGATGTATGCTTCGCAATAATCTTGCCGTTGAGCATGCCATACCATACTTCCAACTGCCAATAAAATGATTATTGAAGCAGCTATACCTATCAGTTTTCTATGAAGGAGGATAAACGTTGCTTGTTTCTTCTGATGCACATCCTTCTGTTTGGGTTCCATGAGCGTACTTATCGAACAAAACATTTCTTTCAGAGGAAGTAGCTCTGCTGCCACTTTCTCGTATCTAAAATAATCGTAGAGTCGTCTTTCCTCGTCAAGTGAAGTCTCCCCTTCCATGAAGCGACTTACCAGTTGTCTTATATCTTCGTATTTGTTCATTCTCGTTCAGTTTTTAGAAATTGATCCTTAATAGCATGGCGAGCGCGGCTTAGAGCTTTCCTTACCGCAGTCTCCTTACTGCCCGTGAGTTTGGCAATATCGTTAATCTCCATTCCCTCCATGTGCCGCAGTCGCATGATAGTTTGCTGCATTGTTGGTAGTGTGTCAATGAGAGCAATTACCTTTTCGTATCGTTCGTCGGCTTTTTCCTCCTCATTAGGAATAGTCTCATTCACTTCAGTTGTGTAGTGATGTCGGCGAAGAATGTCAATGCAACGGTTCTTCAACAGTACCGAAGCGAGAGGAGACATAGGGAGACGTAGAGTGTCAATTAGTTGCCAAAGCTTCAGTAGTACGTCTTGCACAGCATCTTCTGCCTCATCATTGTCCTTTAGATAGTTACGGGCAATGGCGAGCATCTGTGGTCGTACCAGCTTCACCTCTTCTTTGTACTCGTTGATGGTCATGACTTCTTTCCGTCTTTGCTTATAATACGTAATAAGTAGTTTTTTGTGACATCAAAGGTTCAACTTTTTTCTCATTCTTACAAGTAAAGCGTAAAGAAAATATTTGTGCTATATATATAATAAAAAGGTGTATATCCTCTTTACGTCTATCTTTACAGTATGGCTTTCAACTTGTATCTAGCTTTCCAGTAGACTTACAAAAAAGACAGTCTACTTATTCTGCTAATATAACAAAAGGTTGTCTAGTTAGATTGGAAGAATCCATCAGAAAGTATAAGTACCATATTATACAGGTGTGTATAAAGGATTCTACAAGTCTGTATAACAAATTATACAAACGTGTATAATAATTATCCCAAAGTATCTGATGATAATTATCAAAACGATAGAGAAAACGATAATTATATGAAATAAAGATGGAAAAATTACGTTATAAGAACATTAATGCGTAATTTTGTATTCGATATTCATTAGGCAAGATTATATATATGGCACAACTATCAGATCGTCTGAATCGACTAGCACCATCAGCAACGTTGGCAATGTCACAATGTAGTAATGAGATGAAAGCGCAGGGTATTAACGTTATTAATATGAGCGTTGGCGAACCTGATTTTATGACTCCAGATTATGTGAAAGAGGCTGGTAAGAGAGCCATAGATGATAATTTTTCAAAGTATTCACCTGTTCCTGGTTATCTCTCTTTGCGTACGGCGATAGCAAATAAGCTCAAACGTGAAAATAACCTTAACTATTCTGCATCTGAAGTAATTGTTGGTACGGGTGGAAAACAAGGCGTTTGTAATACAATCTTAGCTCTTGTTAATCCTGGTGATGAAGTTATTATTCCTGCTCCTTATTGGGTAAGTTATCCACAGATGGTAAAGTTGGCGGGGGGAGTACCTGTCATTGTTCCTGCAGGGATAGAGCAAGATTTCAAGGTAACAGCTAATCAGTTGAAAGTTGCTATTACATCGAAAACGAAACTCATCATACTCTGTTCTCCAAGTAACCCTACTGGTAGTGTTTATACAAAGGAAGAGTTGGAGGCATTGTCAAAGATAGTTTTAGAACATAATAACCTCTTTGTTCTCTCTGATGAGATATATGAACACATTAATTATATAGGATGTCATGCAAGTATTGCAGCTTGTGAAGGAATGAAGGAGCGCACGATTATTTGTAATGGTGTTAGCAAAGCATATGCCATGACGGGTTGGAGACTCGGGTGGGTAGCTGCTCCTGAGTGGATAATCAAAGGCTTGAATAAATTGCAAGGTCAGTATACTTCTGGTACAAGTAGTGTTAGTCAGATAGCTGCTCTAACAGCTTATGAAGGTGATCAAGGATGTGTAGAAGATTTCCGCAAGGCTTTTCAGCGTCGTCGTGATTTAATAGTTTCTCTGGCAAAGGAGGTTCCAGGATTGGAGGTAAACGTTCCTGAAGGGGCTTTTTATTTATTCCCTAAGTGCTCAAGTTACTTTGGTAAGACTGACGGAAAGCATGTAATTAATAATTCAACGGATTTTGCTTTGTATCTTCTCGAAGAAGGTCATGTAGCGACAGTCGCTGGTGATGCATTTGGTTCGCCTGATTATTTTCGTATGAGTTATGCGACCAGTGACGACAATATCATCGAAGCTCTTTCACGCATAAAGGAGGTATTGTTGAAACTGAAATAGTAAATGATTAAATCGTAAGAAAGCAAGGTTAGAAACTATATAACTATAATTGTTAAATGTTATTAATCATAGTTTTAGTTCCTCATTAATTGTTATCTTTGCGGAAATAAGATGATGCTGTGACACGTATCTAATGGCATTGTCTCACACAAACAATTAAAAATCAGAAAGATATTAACAATTTAATTCATTAATAACTAAAAATTAAAATTTCATCAAATTATGGCAACTACACAACAAAAAGCAGCCCCAAAGAAGAAATCTGAGGGCTTCACAGGAGTTAGAGGTGCATTTTGGGTTATCGTCGTTTGCGCTATCGTTGCATTCACACTGTTCTTTACATGGTTCGGTAATGATATGCACTTCCAGGATCCAGGTACGCGTGAGAACCCTGCAGACGTTTGGGGTACTATCTTTAAGGGTGGTGTCGTCGTTCCTGTAATCCACACTCTCTTACTCTCAGTACTTGCTATGTCTATTGAGCGTTGGATGGCTTTGAAGACAGCATTCGGTAAGGGTTCTCTTCCAAAGTTCGTAGCAAACATTAAGGCTGCTCTTAATGCTAATGATCTTGCAAAGCTAATCAGCTTTGCGATCAGCAGAAGGGTTCTGTTGCAAATGTCGTTAAGGCATCTTTGAATGCTTATAAGGACATGGAAACAGGCGCTAATGCTAATCTTAAGAAGGCTCAGAAGGTAGCAAAGATTCAGCAGGCTCATGAGGAGGCAACTCAGCTTGAGATGCCAGTTCTTACAATGAACCTCCCTATCCTCGCAACGATGGTTACACTTGGTACTCTTACTGGTCTTCTCGGTACTGTAACTGGTATGATCAAGTCTTTCTCTGCTTTGTCTGCAGGTGGTGGCGCTGACTCTGCTGCTCTTTCTGCTGGTATTTCTGAGGCGTTGATCAATACTGCATTCGGTATTGGTACATCATGGTGTGCAGTAGTTTCTTACAACTTCTTCTCTAATAAGGTTGATAAGTTGACTTATGCCCTCGACGAGGTTGGTTATTCTATCGCTCAGACATACGAAGCAAACCACACAGACGAGGCTTAATTTTTGCTAACCCTTTAAATATTTATCACTATGGGTAAAGTAAAAATTAAGAAGAGCGACGTTTGGATTGATATGACGCCTATGTCAGACGTTATGACCCTGTTGCTTACCTTCTTCATGTTGACTTCTACATTCGTTAAGAATGAGCCAGTGAAGGTAAATACTCCAGGATCTGTATCTGAGATGAAGGTGCCAGAGAACGGCGTCCTAACTATTCTCGTTAGTCCTCAAAAAGGGCCTAATGGAACACCAACTGGCGAAGGCCAAGTGTTTATGAGCTACGATAATACAAATGAGCTTGGTCAGATTATAGACCAAATGGCACCAGATTTGACTCCTAAGATGAAAAAAACATTCATGGCAGAGTCTACATTTGGTACTCCACTTGATAAGTTGGCTGCATATCTTTCTAAGCCTGCAGCTGAGCGTAGCAAAGAGCTCCCGAAGATGGGAATCCCTCTCGATAGTATCCAGGGACAGGAGATGACAGAATTTCAGCAGTGGGTTAACGCAGCCCGCCAGGTGAATCCCAAAGTTAGACTTGCTATCAAGTCTGATGGAAACTCTCCTTATGGAACGGTTAAGAAGGTAATGAGCGAACTCCAAGATATGGATGAGAGCCATTACTACATGATCACACAGTTGGACGCTAAAAAGGCTGCTCAGGCAGCTGGTAAGTAAAAGGAGGTCTAAGACATGGATATGATGGAAACAGGAAAAAGCGGAGGCGGTAAGCAGAAGAAGATGACTGTACGCGTAGACTTTACGCCTATGGTGGATATGCTTATGTTGCTTATAACCTTCTTCATGCTTTGTACCTCACTTAGCAAGCCTTCAACTATGGAGTTGACTATGCCAAGTAATGATAAGATTCAGGATGATACCAAGAAGAATGAGGCCAAAGAGTCACACTCTATTACGATTTACATTGCCGATGGGGACAAGATTTTCTATGGTAATGGTAAACCAGAGTATGATAACGCAAATTGGCTGCATGCTGCTGATTGGAGCAATACTTCTAAGGGTATCCGATACGTTCTCCAGCATAAGCAAGTAGGTGATCCTTCAACAGGTGAGGCTATTTCACTCCCATATCAAGATATGGAGATTGCTGTGAAGAATTGGATCGTAAGAAAGCTGCGAACCCAGCTGCTTATCCAGATAGTGTTTATCAGTCTGAGATTGCTCAAATAAAGGGTGGTATGATTAATGGCAAGAAGGTATCTACAATGACTGTTATTATCAAACCGACTGATAAAGCTTCTTATCGTCATTTGGTTGACATCCTCGATGAAATGCAGATTTCATACATTGGAACTTACGTCATTGACAAGCTGACAGACCAAGACAAGGCTCTCTTAGCCAAGAAGGGTATTAAGGCTTAATCACTGATTCGTAAACAATTAAAGAAAGAAGAACAATGGCAAAAATAGATCTATACGATCCTAAATGGGTCGAGATGGTGTTCGCTGAAAAGAATAAGGAATATGGTGCATATAAGCTTCGTAAGTCTGTTTCGCAGCGTAATATCAAAGCATTAGCTATTCTGCTTATTGCTGCATTCCTCGGTGGTGGTTACTTAGCATACCAGATCAAGAAGCACAATGATGACTTAGAAGCTCAACGTGCATATGCAGCTAAGATGGAATTAGCTGCTCTTGAGGCAGCAAAGAAGGAGCAAGCTGAACGTAAGAAACAGCAGAAGCAGCCAGAGCCAAAGAAAATCGAACCTGAAAAGGTTGTTCCTGAGACTCGTGCTACTGTTAAGTTTACAGCCCCTGTCATCAAGGATGATAAGGATGTAAAGGAAGAGATGCCACCTATGGTCAAGATGAATAAGGAGACCAAAGCTGTCGGTGTTGAGACGAAGGAAGGTACGGATAATCGTACTGAAACTGCAGCTCGTACAACCGTAGCTACTCCTGAGCAGATTGTGCCAAAGATTGAGAAACCTGTTGTTGAGGCTCCAAAACCAGAGCCAAAAGAAGAGGTTGAAAACAAGATCTTTACTGTGGCAGAGCAGATGCCTTCATTTAAGGGTAATGTTAACGCATGGTTGAGCTCTCACCTTCAGTACCCTGCAGTTGCTGCAGAGAATGGTATTCAAGGTCGTGTTATCGTTAAGTTCGTTGTAGGACGTGATGGTGGTGTTAGTCAAGCTCAAGTTGTTCGTGGCGTAGACCCATCACTCGATCGTGAGGCTCTTCGTGTTGTAAACAGCATGCCGAAGTGGAATCCAGGTATGAACAACGGCCAAGCTGCAAACGTTTGGTTCACTCTACCTATTACGTTCAAATTGCAGTAAAAGCAAATTATATGAAAAGATCCAGATTCTACATCATAGTAGGATTGATGCTTAGTTTTAGTTTTCTTCTGTCCTCTTGTGGACAGAAGAGAGCTAAAGACGGCAGAACAGATACACCGACGTCAGGGACGATTAAGTTCGCCTCTGACGAAAGTTTTAGTCCTATTATTGAGGAACTGTTGCAGACGTATCAGTTCCGTTACCCACAAACCCACTTATTGCCTATATATACAGACGATAATACGGGTATGAAACTGATCCTCGATCAGAAGGTTAATCTCTTCTTTACCTCACATGCTTTGACAAAAGGAGAAGATGCTATATTACGAGGGAAAGGTCCTATTCCAGAAGTTTTTCCAATAGGATATGATGGAATTGCTTTCATTGTTAATCGTGCAAATAATGATTCATGTATGACGGTTAATGATGTGAAGAAGATTCTGAGTGGACAGATTGCAAATTGGAAGCAGTTGAATCCTAAGAACAATCAAGGTAATATTGAAGTTGTTTTTGATAATAAGGCTTCAGCTACTTTACATTATGTAGTCGACTCCATTTTAGGTGGAAAAGATATCAAGAGTGCGAACATTGTTGCAGCAAGCAATAGTAAGTCAGTTGTTGATTATGTTCATAAGACTCCCAATGCTATAGGTGTTATTGGTTCGAATTGGTTAAATGATCATCGAGACTCAACCAACACCACATTTAATAAGAATATAACCGTGGTTGGACTTTCAAAGGCGACCATAGCACAGCCAGGCAATAGTTGGCAACCCTATCAGGCTTATCTTTTAGATGGTAGATATCCGTTTGTTCGAACAATTTATGCTATTGTGGCTGATCCTCATAAGGCTTTGCCTTGGGCATTTGCAAACTTTGTGACTAATCCTATTGGTCAAAAGATTATTTTTAAAGCTGGTTTACTACCTTACCGAGGTCAGATAAACATCAGAGAAGTCGAAGTAAAGACTCAATAAAAGGCTAAATTTTGATAGGAACTAAGCGATTGTTAGAAGTTAGGTGAATGATAAAAGTTGCAGTTTGATTAGTTTAATGTTATTGTTAGGATGATTATCTTTTATTAGTTGTATAAATGTTATCATCTCTTATAAATGGTTATATTAATTTTTTATAAGCAATTTCACTTAAACCATATCGTTTAACATACATCTTAAGGATAGATTTCATTCGTATTAAACATTTAAAAGAGAGAATTATGAAAACAAAGAAATATTTGGTAGCTGGAGCTTTGATGTTGGTTATGTCATCTCCAGCAATGGCACAGGAGGTTAATTATGCAGAGGCTTTAAAGCCTATTGTTGCTGCTCTTGAAGCAGCACCTAATGATCCAAAGGCTGCTAAGGATCTCATTAAGGAGTATCAGAAGAGTTTCAAAAAGAATGAGGAAGCTATGGTTGCCTTGGGTAATGTTTATCTCTTACAGCACAATTATGATCAGGCATCAGCGATAGCACAGAGCGTGATTGATAATAAGAAGTTTAATGGTGCTTTGGCTTATATTCTTCGTGGTGATATTGCAGCCTTGAAGGATTCTGTTGGTAATGCAGGTGCTGCAGCAGCAGAATATCAGACAGCAATCAGCCTTGATCCACAGAATGTAACGGCTTATGAGCGTTATGCTAAGGTATATCGTCATGTGAATGCAAAGGTTGCTGTTGCAAAGTTGGAGGAACTTCGTAAAGTAAAGCCAGATTATCCAGTTGAAGCTACAGCTGCAGAGATCATGCTTAATGATGGTAAGTATGCAGAGGCTCTGAAGTGGTATAATATGGCTAATCCTGCCAACATGTCAGAAGATAACTTCTATAACTATGGTTTTGCTGCTTATATCACTAAAGATTATAGCAAAGCCTTGGATGTAGCAAAGCAAGGTCTAACAAAGTTCCCTGGTAGCGAATATCTCAGTCGTATTGCTATGATGGCTGCAGTAGAGTTAAAGGACTATGCACAAGCAGTTAACTTCGCAAATGCAGTATTTGCAGGTAAGGGTAAGAAGGTTTCAAATGATTATGATATGTATGCGAAGGCTCTCTGCGGTAATAAGCAGTATGATGAAGCAGTTGCAGCTGTTAATAAAGCTCTCGAACTAGATGCTAACAACCTAGAGCCAATGAAGACTCTTGCAGCAATCTATGTAGCTCAGGGCAATGACGATAAGGCTCTTGAAGTACAGCAGGATTATCTTTCTAAGAGTAAGAAAGCGACCAATAATGATTGGGCATCACTTGCCAATACTTATGTAACAAAGGCTGAAGGCATTACAGATCGTGCTGCGAAGAATGCTGTACTAGCGAAGGCTTTTGATGTATATGAGCAGATGGTTACAAAGTTCCCATCAATATCTGACTGGGTATGGTTGAATCAAGCAAATGTAGCCCAACTGATGAATGACCCTGATAAGGTAGCAGCTATCTACCAAAAAGTTGCTGCTTTCGAGGAAGCTAAGCCAAATCTTGATGAAGACAGTAAAGCTTATTTAGAGGGTGCTTACTATGGTCTTGGTTTCTACAACTCAAAGAAAGGAAATAAGGCTGCAGCTGATGAGTACTTTCAGAAGGTATTAAAGGTTAATCCAAACAATGAGAATGCAAAGAAGGCTTTAGGTATGTAATATCTGAAACAATCAATATCTATGAGGGCGATAGTCATTATGACTATTGCCTTTTTTCGGTTGTTTTTCTTTCTGAATAGTCCGTTTTATGTGTGAATCAAGTTGTTTGGTAAGGCTTCATATACATTATTTGTGTCAGAGCATGAGGCTAAGTATTTTATACTAAACCCCTAATTTGGTTTTAATACTATTTGCTGTCACTTGTAATATTTAAATTAATAATCTCTTTATCAGCTGGTTGTTAATAATAAAAGAATGATAGTAGTGAAAGCAATATTACTTCTTTGCATATTATCTAACTCTTGTTTTTGTATAAGTCTTTGCTGGATTTAGCACTTTTACCCAATATTTCTTTTTAACCATATCGTTCTATGAAATGTTTATTATTATTACCTTTCGTTTGTGTTTAATAAGCATTTTTTTAACTTCTTGATAATCAGTATTTAGAATTGAAGATAAATTCTCTTATAAGAGAATTTGAATTGTCTTATAAGCGAATTAGAACTTTCTCAGTAGAGAATTGGATAATCTTACTATGTGTACGGAAATATTACCTAGGAATGAACGATTAGTATTCTTTTCTCCTAACGAACATCTAATGTAAGACAGTTGTAGCTATTGTATGAATAGTCTTGCGATGTTTTCGTTTTTAAAACGCCTATTGCTAATCAAAATGTAAGGGATAATCTATTACTAATCTATCATGATTATTGGTTTTTGCAATGTAATTACAAAAGCCTATCACTATGTATTCTCATTAATTTTGTGTATCTTTGTGCTCGTTAGCAGATATTTACATTAAAAGAGAATAAGCACATTGAAAGCTGAAAGAAAGATTATTCCATGGGCATGGATACCTTCGCTCTATTTTGCGGAAGGGCTCCCTTACATAGCTGTGACCGTTTTATCAATCCAAGTCTATATGCAGTTAGGCTTGTCAGATGCCGAAGTAACATTCTATACCTCATGGCTATATCTTCCCTGGGTCATCAAACCTTTGTGGAGTCCTTTCCTCGATTTGATTAAGACGAAACGTTGGTGGATAGTCGTTATGCAGCTCCTTATTGGCGCTGCCTTTGCTGGAGTTGCCTTCACCATGAATACATCTTTATGGTTACAAGGCTCTATCTGCTTCTTTTGGTTACTGGCTTTCAGTAGTGCAACACACGATGTTGCAGCTGATGGGTTCTATATGATGGGACTTAATCAGCACGATCAAGCCTTCTTTGTGGGTATTCGTTCAACTTTCTATCGCATATCTATGCTTGCTGGGAAGGGTGGGTTGATAGCCTTAGCAGGTCTTTTGCATAAGATAATGAGCATTCAACTTTCATGGGCATTAGTCTTTTATGGTCTGACTGCATTGTTTATTGGTCTTTCTTTGTACCATCGTTTTATTCTTCCAAACCCATCAGAAGATACAGATAAGGTCAGCGTCTCAAAGTCCCAACTCCTCTTGGATTTTGGTCGCACGTTTGTTTCCTTCATTCGAAAAGACCAATCGTTAATAACGATAGCCTTTCTTCTTCTCTTTCGCTTGCCAGAAGCCTTAATTACTCCCATCTCTCAGATATTCTTGCAAGCGCCAGTTGCTAAGGGAGGGTTGGCATTATCAGAGATAGAATTTGGTACGGTGAATGGTATTGTAGGTGTTTTTGGACTTCTATTAGGTGGTATCATAGGTGGAATGATGATTAGTCGTGATGGGTTGAAACGCTGGTTGTGGCCAATGACAGCAGCAATCACTTTACCTAATATTGCTTATGTTTATTTGGCTTACATGCTCCCAGATAGCATTGTTGCCATCAGTATTGCTGTATTTATTGAGAACTTCGGTTATGGCTTTGGCTTTAGTGCCTACATGCTATTCATGATTTATTTCAGTCAAGGTGAGCATAAGACTAGTCATTATGCTTTGTGTACAGGCTTCATGGCGCTTTCCATGATGCTACCAGGACTATTTGCTGGAGCCTTAGCAGAGGCTGTTGGCTATCGTTGGTTCTTTGTTATAGTGATGGTTGTCTGCGTTTCCATTCCTTGTAGCCCATCAACTGCGCATCGAAGGGAACTTTGGAAAGAAAGAGTAAGGGGTAATTAAATGTGTTCGCATAAGGCAAATTCTCGAGGAAATACTAAGTCCTATGTTATGCTGTACATGCTTAGTTCCTGAAGAATTCGACTCATGATAAGGAGTGTTATCACATTCCTATCACTTGTCAGTCTGTTTATCTGCGTACTTAGAGAGCCTATCTTCTTACCTAATTCATTCTGGTAATATCTTGAGATAGGTATCTTTTAATATGCCACTGATGCTCTAAAAATCAGCTTTCTATCATCAGTAATTTGGGTTCAAATTATCTTCTGTTTTTGATTTATGTATTTAAACAAAACAAGTAGACGCCCTTCTTGAGATGAAGAGAGCCTCTTTTCACATCAAAGAAACGCTCTTTTCAAATTGAAGAAAGGCTTTCCTCTTTTTTTATCTCTTGGTACATTGTTAACGAGATATTGCTTTGTTACACATGAACTCATCCTTTGCTTCTTTATATTTTGGCTATTATTAGAAACTTCTTCTCCTTAGTATAAATCTCATTTGTTGTTCTTTGGGTTTCTATAAGATGGTATCTTTTCTTACTTATGTGCGTTATTTTGAGGGTTACTAATTGATATTAAAGCATACAATCTGGTGTTAAGTTGCTGTTACTTAACTTACTCAATAGAATCTCTATCAATCTTGGAAGTGCATATTCTACAATCTTTTTTGTAGGAACCCATATAAAGTCAGCAGGCAGAGTGGGGCGTTCTTGTGGTGCCCAATAATATAGATTTGTAAAAAGAACTTGGTGGGTAAGAACGTGTTTCACGTCTTTACAAACTTCTATAACATTCTTTTTCCAATCCTTCTCAGTCTGTTTTGTGAGATGACATGCCTGTGGTAGTTCCCAAAGTCCTTGCCATATATCTCCTGCGCCACGCTGATGCAAAGCAATCTCATTATTGTATTGGATGTAAAGATAGGTCAATTTACGCTCTTTTTGTTTAATAGTCTTACTTTTAACAGGTAGTAATTGAATACGCTGTTCACGATAAGCAACGCAAGACTCACATAAGGGGCAAACTGCGCAATGAGGGGAAGTTGGCGTACATTGAATGGCTCCAAAGTCCATGATGGCTTGGTTATATCTTGCAGAATTCTGTGTTGGCAAGAGTGATTGTGCTAGCTCTTGAAACTCCTTCTTTCCCGATGTTGTGTCTATAGGAGTGTCGATACCTTTAAATCGAGCAAGTACCCGATAAACATTCCCATCCACTACTGCTACCTCTTCATCAAAGGCGAAGGAGGCAATGGCAGCAGCGGTATATTCTCCCACACCCTTTAGTTCCTTTAGTTCTTTGGAAGTTTTAGGAAACCCCTTTCTATCGACCACTTGTTGGGCTGCTTTATGTAGATTTCTTGCACGTGAGTAGTAACCTAATCCTTGCCAAGCCTTTAGGATCTCGTCCTCAGAAGCATTAGCTAAGTCGTAGACAGTAGGCCATTGTTGTATGAAACGATACCAATATGCCATACCCTGTGCTATGCGAGTCTGTTGTAAGATGACCTCACTAAGCCATATTGCATAGGTATCTTTTGTCTCGCGCCATGGTAATGGGCGCTCGTTATTATCGAACCAAAGTAATAGAGATGATGCAAAATTCATGAAGCAAAGGTAGTTAAAAAGTAGAAAAAGAATGAAAACAAATAAGATCATTTGTTGTTATCTTCATTATTATTTTCTACTTTTGTCCCATTAAGTAGTGATAAATTAGAAGTTATAAAGATGAAGCGAAATATTAAAACTATGCTTATGGGCGTAGCAATAGTTGCTGCAACGATGTCCGTTAGTTCCTGTTCTACACGTGAGTCAGCTATTAATGACTTACAGAACTTCTCGTATGAATTGCGTGATAACAGCCAATACTATACAGCAAAGAAATGGAAGAAAGCAGTTAACAAATTTGGTAAGATTCGTCGTAGAATAGCCCGTCATGACTATACTGTGGCTGAACGTCAGCGTATAGGAAAGCTCGAAGGCGATTGCGCTCGTTATATGGCAAAGGGTGCAAAAGATGGCGTCTTGGATCAGATACTAGGGATTGGAAGTGAGATCCAAGGTATTTTAGATGCCATTGGAATCAAACGTTAGAGGTAGTTAAAAGCGGTAGACTAGTAGCTAATTTGATATTACACAATTAGTTGATAGGTTTTAGTTTTTTTTGAGATAAAATGTTGCTTAGTCGCTTATAACTTAGTAACTTTGCAATTCAAATCCATAAAATGTTTTACAATGGCTGGTACAAAACAAATCAAGACTGCGCTTATCTCGGTCTTTCATAAGGATGGGCTTGAGGATTTACTCAAGAAGTTAAATGCCGAAGGAGTTAAGTTTCTTAGCACTGGAGGTACACAAGAATTTATAGAGTCACTAGGTTATGAATGTAAGAAGGTAGAAGATGTTACCTCTTATCCATCCATCCTTGGTGGTCGTGTAAAGACGTTACATCCGAAAGTCTTTGGTGGTATCTTGGCACGTCGTGATAATGAAGGTGACCAGATGCAGATGGCAGAATATGATATTCCTGCAATCGATTTAGTTATTGTAGACTTGTATCCTTTTGAACAGACAGTTGCTAGTGGAGCTAGTCCAGAGGATATTATTGAGAAGATAGACATTGGCGGAATCTCTTTAATTCGTGCTGGTGCAAAGAACTTCAAAGATGTAGTCATCATTCCAAGTAAGGCTGAATATCCAGTGTTGTTACAGATACTCAATACGAAAGGAGCACAAACAGATGTGGAAGACAGAAAGATGTTTGCAGAGCGTGCCTTTGGTGTTAGTAGTCATTACGATACGGCTATTCACTCTTGGTTCGTTGCTGAGTAAACATATAAGAGTCGCTTTAAGAGAGGAACTTCTTGACAAGAAGGAATACTCTAAATAGAAATATACACTTACAAAACATATATTAATGGGATTATTTTCATTTATCCAGGAGATTGCTATGGACCTGGGAACGGCCAACACAATCATTATCAGTGATGACAAGATTGTGGTAGATGAGCCGTCAGTCGTAGCTTTGGATCGTCGTACAGATAAGATGATTGCGGTTGGTGGAGACGCAAAGATGATGTACGAGAAAGAGCACCCTAACATTCGTACTATTCGACCTCTACGTGATGGAGTTATCGCTGATTTTACTGCTTGTGAGCAAATGATGCGTGGCTTAATAAAGATGGTTCATAGTGGTAACCGTTTCTTCTCTCCATCATTAAGGATGGTAATTGGCGTTCCTTCTGGGTCCACAGAAGTTGAGTTGCGTGCTGTTCGTGACTCTGCAGAACATGCAGATGGACGTGATGTTTATTTAATCTTTGAACCAATGGCTGCCGCTCTTGGTATGGGATTAGATGTAGAAGCTCCAGAGGGAAACATGATTGTTGATATTGGTGGTGGTAGTACTGAGATTGCCGTTATATCATTAGGTGGTATCGTTTGTAATAACTCTATTCGTGTTGCAGGCGATGACCTTACTGCTGATATACAGGAATATATGAGTCGTCAACATAATGTGAAGGTCAGTGAACGTATGGCAGAACGTATCAAACTTCATGTTGGCTCAGCCCTTACAGATCTAGGAGATGAGGCGCCAGAAGACTACATTGTGCATGGTCCTAATCGTATTACAGCTCTCCCAATGGAGGTTTCTGTATGCTATCAAGAGATTGCACATTGTCTTGATAAGACTGTTGCTAAGATAGAGAATGCAGTTCTTTCAGCATTGGAGAATACGCCACCAGAGCTTATGCAGATATTGTTAAGAACGGTATTTACCTTAGTGGTGGTGGTGCATTACTACGTGGTATCGATAAGCGACTTACTGATAAGATTAACATTCCATTCCATATTGCCGAAGACCCATTGCACAGTGTGGCTAAGGGAGCAGGCATTGCATTGAAGAACGTAGATCGTTTCTCGTTCTTAATGAGATAACAATCATCGTTCATGCACAATCTGACAGAGTTCCTTGCTAGGTACAAGCATTGGTTCTTGTTCGTTGCCCTGGAAGTCTTGAGTATGGTTCTTTTGTTCCGATTCAATGACTATCAGGGCAGTGTGTGGTTCACATCTGCCAACTATGTTGCTGGTTTGGCGTATGAGGCAAGTTCGAAGGTTACGTCCTATCTCACTATGGGTGAGGTGAATGAAAGACTGACTAAACGCAACTTGGAGTTAGAACATCAAGTACGTGAACTATCCTCTCAACTTTATGATAAGACGAAAGATTCAACCTTCTTACGTGGTCAGTATCGTTTCCTTTCAAAGTTCCGTCTGATACAGGCAAAGGTTGTTTCCAATAGTCTGGATAGACCAGATAACTTTATTACAATAAATAAAGGAACGTGGGATGGCGTTAGAAAGGATATGGGAGTAGCCTGTGGTAATGGTGTTGTGGGTATTGTCTATATGGCTGGTATTCACTATGCTGTAGTAATTCCTGTGCTTAACTCCAAGTCGAATATTAGCTGTTCTATTCAGGGAAGAGACTACTTTGGGTATCTCCATTGGAATGGTGGTGCAACAGATATGGCTTATCTTGATGATGTCCCACGTCATGCTAAATTTAAGTTAGGCGATCGTATTGTAACGAGTGGTTACTCTTCAGTGTTCCCCGCAGGCGTGTTAGTCGGTAAGATAAAGCATGTCTATAATTCTGAGGATGGACTTTCTTATCGTCTAGCCATAGAGTTATCAACTGATTTGGAAACCTTCGTGATGTTTGTGTCATCGATGATGCATCCATTAGAGAGCAGCGACAGGTTATCAAAGCAGCACAAGATTCTATCAAGCCAATAGAGGAGCAGAATGCGAATCAAGGTGAGTAGGGTATATATACGAGTTTTTATTTGATGTAAAGTAGAACTTCCGTGTGGGAAAGAAACCATCTGACAGTTCTTTTATATAATAAGGTAAGAGAGAATGAATGTAGATTTCTTAAAACGATTACTATGGTTTTTGGTGCTAATAGTAGCACAGGTGTTTGTTCTTAACCACATCCATCTGTTTGCTGTTGCCACACCATTACTATATGTATATTTCGTTCTCTTATTCCCACGTAACTATCCCCAGTGGGCTATATTGTTGTGGGGCTTTTTGATGGGACTTATCATAGATACATTCTCCAATACGCCAGGTGTAGCCTCTGGAGCCCTTACCTTTATTGCAGCTTTACAACCTTTTATACTTCAACCATTCATTCCTAGAGATAGTAGTGATGACTTTCAGCCAGGAATGGATACATTAGGAGTGCCTCAATATACGTGGTATGCGGCTATTCTAACGCTTATCTATAATGTTGTGTTCTTCTCTTTAGAGATGTTCAGCTTCTTTAATGTGTTAGAGTGGTTAGAATGTATTGGTGGTAGTTCATTGCTTACATTGATTCTAATCCTTGTTATTGAGAACGTAAGGAGGCGTTAGAAAGATGAAGAATTATGATCTTGAGAAACGTCGCTTAGTGCTTAGTGCAGTTGCAATAGGCATAGTTGTGATTTATGTTCTCCGGCTTTTTGCTCTTCAGATAGCAAGTGACGACTATAGAAAGAGTGCCGACTCAAATGCTTTCCTAAAAAAAGATAGAGTTCCCATCACGTGGTACTATCACAGATAGGAATGGTAAGCTGTTGGTATATAACCCTGCCAGCTTATGACATCATGGTGGTTACTAATGAGATGGCTGGTCATCTTGATACACTCGACTTCTGTAATGCTTTTAGGTATAACGAAGGCTGACTTCCTAAAAGCGCCTACACGATATTAAGGATAGAAACAAGAACCCTGGCTATTCCAGATTCACCCAACAACTCTTCATGAGCCAGCTGAGTGATAAGGAATTTAGTGCTTTCCAAGAGAAGCTCTATCGCTTTCCTGGCTTCTATATACAGAAGAGAAGTGTCAGACAATATCAACGTCCCTATAGCAGCACATGTGCTTGGTGACGTGGCAGAAGTTAGTCAGAGTGACATTGAAGAAGACGATTATTACCAGCCTGGAGACTATATTGGTAAGATGGGTATAGAGCGTGAGTACGAACAAGATCTACGTGGTCGAAAGGGGGTACAGATACTCTTGCGAGATGCTCATGGTCAGATACAAGGACGTTATAAGAATGGTGAGTATGACCAAAGACCACAGCCAGGTCGCGACCTTCAACTAGGACTTGATGCCGACTTACAGGCCTTAGGTGAACGCTTAATGGAAGGTAAACTTGGTGCTATAGTAGCGATTGAACCCAAGACTGGTCAAGTGCTTGCTATGGTTTCCTCACCAACCTTTAATCCCGGTATGATGATTGGTAAGTTACGTGGTAAGTATCAGCGCGATTTGACGCTAGACCCTGCTAAACCCTTACTTAACCGTGCTATCATGGGTCAATATCCACCAGGTTCTACCTTTAAGACTAGCCAGGCGGTTACTTACTACACCGAGGGAATCATCAATGATTCGACTCGTTATGTTTGTAACCATGGTTTTAACTTCAAGGGCTTACATGTAGGTTGCCACTCACATGCGTCTCCTTTAGCTCTCGTCCCTGCTATTAGTACATCCTGTAATGGCTACTTCTGTTGGGGACTTTACCACATGCTGTCCAATAGAAAGAAGTATAAAACGCTTGATGATGCTATGACTGTATGGCGAAACTACATGGTATCTATGGGATTCGGGTATAAGTTAGGCATTGATCTTCCCGGTGAGAAGCGTGGTATGATACCGAATGCGCAGTTCTATGATCATGCCTTCAAAACATGGAATCCATTATCAGTTATCTCTATCTCTATCGGTCAAGGAGAGGTCAACTTGACTCCATTACAGATAGCAAACCTAGGTGCAACGATAGCTAATCGAGGCTATTATGTTACGCCACACATTGTCCGTCATATTGAAGGAAAGAAACTTGATAAGAAGTATTTGGAGCACCATCGCACGAAGGGAAGCGTCAGATCTTATCAAGAGGTCATAGCTGGTATGATGTCATCAGTACGTGGTGGTACCTGTGCGCATGCTGTTCACCCTGGCTACTCACTTGCAGGTAAGACGGGTACTGCGCAGAACCGAGGACGAGACCACTCTGTCTTCATGGGCTTTGCACCTGTTGATACACCCAAAATTGCCATTGCTGTCTATGTAGAAAATGGTGGCTTTGGTGCCGACTATGGTGTTCCTATTGGTTCTTTGATGATAGAGCAATATATCAATGGTAAGTTAACACCAGGTGACGCAGCTAGAGCTGACGCCCTTCAGAAGCGTCATATCTCTTATCCTTTCAAGCGTCCTTTGTCTCGAGCAGACTCTCTTCGCCTTGATTCTATCAAACGCGTTAATCAGATAAAGGACTCTTTAAAGATGGTAAACCAGAAGTTAGAGGCGGCAGAAGCTGCTAAACTCAAGGAAGCCCAACAGCAAAAAGAGGCTGAGGAGAAGGAGAAGAAGAAGCAACCACAGAACGAGCCTGCTATAAAGGTGGAGCCTGAAGAGTTGATAAAGACTGAGAAGAAGGGGAAAGACAAGGATAAAGATAAGTCTGATAAGGGCAAGGAGAAGCCGCGTGAAAAGGAACGGGGCAAAGCTAAGGAGCCTAAAGAAGCATGCAAAGAGAGTAATGATAATAATAAAGATAAGCAACAGAAGAGTAAAGATAATAAAGCGAAAGACAAGCCAAAGATAAAGTCCAATGATAAAGATAAGGCTAAGTCGAATCGTAAGGAGAATGTAAATCGTGGCAAGTAATTATTCAACAGATAAGCAACCGGGCGTTCTTCGTTCACTAGACTGGTGGACAATCGCTATCTATATTGCATTACTTAGCTTCGGCTGGGTGAGTGTTTGCGGTGCCAGTTATACTTATGGTGACACCGAGATATTCTCTCTTGCTAGTCGTTCGGGTATGCAAATAGTATGGATAGGGACTTCCATCTGTTTAGGCTTTATACTCCTTATGATGGACGACCGCTTCTATGATACCTTTGCCTACGTCATTTATGGGCTCTTGGTATTGCTACTCTTTGCTACAATCTTCAATCCACACTCCATTAAAGGATCACGGTCATGGATCGTTATGGGACCTTTGCGGTTGCAACCAGCCGAGTTTGCTAAGTTTGCCACAGCCTTAGCAATAGCCAAGTTTATGTCTGCTTATGGCTTTACCATCCATAACTGGAAACACTTTGCAGGTGCTTGTGGCATTATCTTCCTACCCATGTTATGTATTGTTGGGCAGCGTGAGACAGGCTCTGCACTTGTTTATCTGTCCTTCTTCCTCATGTTGTATCGTGAAGGAATGCCTGGCTCTTTCCTCTTCATGGGCTTAGCAATGGTCATATACTTCGTTGTTGGAATTAAATATGAGGAGGTTTTGCTATGGGATACACCAACATCTGTAGGTAAGTTTGTCGTATTGTTGCTGGTTCAAATATTCTCTTCGGTGATGGTATGGGTATATGTTAATGATAAGCGGAAGACTCGCTTATTACTTACATACATCTTCGGTATGACAGGTTTGGCCCTCCTTTTCTCTGAGTTTGTTATTCCTTTCGATATTGTTTGGGTACAGCTGGTTCTGTCGGCATGTGTGATTGGGTATTTGATATACAATGCAATGAATACACGCTTTGCCCATTACTTCTATATAGCCTTATTTGCTCTAGGCTCTATTGCCTTTTTCTATTCGGCGGATTACGTGCTGAATGATGTTATGCAGCCACACCAACGTGTGCGTATCAATGTTCTTTTAGGGCTAGATGAGGACTTGGCGGGTGCTGGATACAATGTTCATCAGAGTGAGATAGCCATTGGTTCGGGTGGATTACAGGGTAAAGGCTTTCTAAATGGTACTCAAACGAAGTTGAAGTTCGTACCAGAACAAGACACAGACTTCATCTTCTGCACCGTAGGAGAGGAGGAAGGCTTCCTCGGTTCAGCGTCTGTTCTGGTGTTATTCCTATGTCTTATCCTTCGACTAATGTACTTAGCCGACCGCCAACCATTCAAGTTTGGACGTGTATATGGCTATTGTGTCGCGGGAATCTTCCTTTTCCATTTGTTCATCAACATAGGAATGGTGCTTGGATTAACGCCTGTTATTGGTATTCCACTGCCTTTCTTCAGTTATGGCGGTTCGTCACTATGGGGCTTCACATTACTTCTTTTCATCTTCCTTCGTATAGATGCTGGGCGTAATTTGATACGTCAGTAAGTGGGAGAAGAAGCCTCACCAAGCCCTTTCTAAAGCCTCACCCCCGCCCCCTCTCCGAATGGAGAGGGGAGTAGATAGAACCCTTTTCCACAGAACAAACAACTCGTTTACTTATCACCCAGTTAACTCGTCAATTCGAAGTCATCATAATTTTGAATTATAAGAAGGCGTTTCTTTGATGCAAGGAAAGCCTCTCTTCTATACGAAAGAACGCCCTTCTCGATTGGAGAAGGGCGTTCCTTTAATCAATGATATTGCCACAAGGTAAGGACAGAGGCTACCTTCTCTGCAATCTCAAACCTATGTCACTAATACCAGGAATACTATTTCTGCTCATGACATGGTGTATGGTAATGTGTAGAGAATCGTTCCTATTAAGTTGGAAAGATGCTATGTGCTGGCGAATCTCCGTATTACTGATACCATCTTGACCTGCTAGCATACCCTTATCGGTGATAATCTCACAATGAATAGTGTCTCTTATCACCTTTTCCAGTTTCTTCTTATGCTTGTAATTGATGATGGTCGACTCCACAATTAGGCTCACACTGCGATAAGGATAAGTCTGCGAAGCTCGAAGCCCAAGGCTTAGCTTATAATTACCTTCCCACTGCCTTGGTAAGTTGAAGGTAAGAGTATCATTACGTTCCCAGCCCTTTACCGATACACTTTCATAGTGGTCATAGGTGCGTGGATCGTTACATGAAGTGGTACTCATGCTCCATAGCACGAGTACCACTATATATATAAAGGTGAAAACCTTCATCCTCATTCCTGTGTTCTTTGCGTTTGTTGAGGCTTCTTGTCCTCTTGTTTCTTGTTTTGTGTTACGCCATCTTCCTGCTTTTGGGGCTGTTTTCGCACGTTATTCTGCTTGCGATTACCATTCTGTTGATAGCGGTTGTTATCGTTATTCGGGCGTTGGCTGTCCTGTGCAGTACGCTGGTTACGATTGTTATCACGTTGCTGGTGCCCCCTTTGTGAATTATTGTTATTGCGCTGCTGATTCCCTTTTTTGCGCTTCTTAGCCTTATCGAAGCGACTGAGATCGGCTCCTGCAAGCAAGTCAGCAGACTTCTTTGCAGGCTTAGCCTTACCATCCTCAAGTAGCGAGAGAGGCTTTTCTCCACGCTTGTTCATCTCTATGATCTCCTTAGCACGAGCCGCACTGATTATCTCAAGGTTTGCTCCTAGATTCTTATCAGTCGAGTAAGTGCATTGACCACTTAGTATATCTGTCTTGAAGAGGTGGTACTCACCATCCATAGTCTCCAACAATACCTCCTTACTTGGTAGCTTTCTGCTAGCTTCCATATACTGGTCAACCTCGTAGTTAAGGCAGCACTTGAGCTTAGCACACATTCCGGCGAGCTTAGTAGGGTTCGGTGAGATGTCTTGAATACGTGCTGCTGTGGTGGAGACACTCGAGAAGTTCTTCATCCAAGTAGCACAGCAAAGCTCTCTTCCACATGGACCTGTACCGCCAATGCGCCCTGCTTCCTGTCGAGCACCAATCTGTTTCATCTCAATGCGGACGTGGAAAGCAGCTGCAAGATCCTTTATGAGCTGTCTAAAGTCAACTCTTTCGTCTGCAATGTAATAGAAGATTGCTTTGTTACCATCACCTTGGTACTCCACATCACCAATCTTCATTTTCAGTCCCAAGCCCTTAGCAATCTGCCTACTCTCTATCATTGTTCTGTGCTCACGGGCTTTTGCCTCATGATACTTCTGCATATCGACTTCTTTAGCCAATCGATATACTCGCTTGATATCATCGGGTGACTTGACTGCTGTCGACTTCTTTATCTGTAGCTTAACGAGTCTACCTGTCAGTGTAACGACACCTATGTCATGTCCAGGATTTGCTTCGACAGCAACCACATCACCTTTCTTTAGGTCCAGGTTGTTGACGTTATGATAGTAACCCTTGCGTGTGTTCTTGAATTGAACCTCAACAAGATCGGTCGTCTGGTTGTTCCCGGGAACATCAGCTAACCAATCGTATGTGTTGAGTTGACGATCTTGTCTGCCACAACCTTTATGACATAAGCCTCGATCGCAGCCGTGCCAGACCTTGAATTTCATATCTTTATAGTCCATTGAAATCTATCTATTTGTTTTCTTTTTGGCATTTCTGCCTATATATATTGTTGATTGTATCTCTTTCATTGGTGGGTTTTCTCACTTCTTAAGCAGTAATACAATGAGCTTTAGGGCTACATCATAAAAGACCACCTTAGCGTTTGCGTTCTGTCCAATATCACGATTGGCACGTTCGAAGAGTTCGTTAATTTCTATCACATTTGCCTCATTGATGAAACGAGCGAAGTTCTTGGCGAAGTTCTCCTCTTCGAGTGTCATATAGTTAAGTTCAGCGTTCCTGAAGTTGAAGATGAAGTTTTCTCGCACTTGTTGTTGGAAGTAAACGAGCATACGACGCTCCTTCTCACGACCGTAACCAGCAACAACTTCACTCCAGCGCTTGAGGTCTTTGACGTTACGGAGGTAACATAAGCGCATAAGCATTTGGAACATATTGAGGAACTCACGGTTCTCGTTGCTCGTATCGAGGGTCTCTAAGGCTTTGAGCCAACTGCCATGTGCGATATGTGCAATGCGTTTTGCTGCATCAGGTTCTATCCCCCTTTTATGGATAAGAGCATCTTCTATGGCATTGTCATCAATGCGCTTCACATCAATTCGCTGTGTTCTACTGATAATAGTCTCTAGTAACTTCTCTGGTTCCTCGCATACCATGAGGAAGATAGTGCCCTGCGGTGGCTCCTCCAAGATCTTTAGTAGTTTGTTGGCGGATGTGAGGTTCATGCGTTCCGGACGCCAGATGATGGACACCTTATAGCCTCCTTGACTTGATTTTAAGGCTAGAACACGTGATAACTCATCGCTCTCAGCACCTGTGATAATAGCCTGCTGCGTTGTAGCACCCATCTGTTTCATCCATTGAGCCATAGTGAAATAGGCTCCACGCATGATGAGTTCGTGCCATTCCTTTGCGAAGTCAGCGCTTACGGGTTGGTGGTCTCCACTCATACTGGGCAGCTTTATGGTTGGAAAAGAGAAGTGTAAATCAGGATGTTCCCACTTCCGAAGCATGGCAATAGCGTTTGAGATGAGTGGAGAGTCAGTGTTATCGACCTCTTCGCCAGCAAGGAGATAGTTGGCAAATGCCATTGCGAGTGCCATTTTCCCTACTCCTTTTGGACCACAGAAGAGTATTGCATGGGGCACTCGATCCTCTTTTATCATCTGTAGGAGGCGTTGTTTCGTAGCCTCCTGACCTATTACATCAGAAAAGTTCATCCTCTCTTTATCTTTAGTTGCTTGATGTTCTGTTATTGAGATAAGCTTTATTTCAAGAGTCGGCTGACCACTTCATGCACACTCTTTACGGCTGATACCGTATAGAAGTGTACGTTATTGAAACCATGCGCATAGAGTTCCTTCACCTGTTGAGTAGCCCATTCTATACCGAGCTGACGTGCCTCTTCGTCCGTCTTACATTCTTTTGCAAGACTAGCAAGCTCTTCTGGGATATCACAATGGAACGTCTTTGGAACCATTGTAAGCTGTGATAGCTTTGCAAAGGGCTTGATACCTGGCACGATGGGGATGGTAATACCAATGCTTCTAGCGCGCTCTACGAAATCAAAGAACTTCTTGTTATCATAGAATAATTGCGTGACAGCAAACGTAGCACCCAACTCCTGTTTCTGTTTCAAGTATCTTAAATCCTCTTCAATATTAGGTGCCTCCTCATGTTTCTCAGGATAGCAAGCAACGCCGTAAGTAAAAGGTGTACCTGGATTCTTCATCTCGGAACCATCAATGAATACTCCTTTATTGAATAGGTTGACCTGTTCTATCAGCTCCGTTGTGTGACTATGTCCGTTTTCCGTTGGTGTGAACATTCGGTCCTCACGTGCTTTATCACCTCGCAAGAGCAATAAGTGGTTGACACCTAAGAACTGCAAGTCGAGCAACTCATACTCAATATCCTCCTTGGTAGCCCCCGAACAGATTACATGAGGTATCACTGGGATTTCGTATCGTTGCTGAATAGCAGCTGCAATAGCCACTGTCCCTGGTCTTCGACGTATGCGTTGACGTTCTATTAAGCCATCTTCACGCTCGTGATATACGTATTCACTATGGTGAGTCGTTATGTTTATAAAGCTCGGATTGAACTCTTTTAGCTTCGCAATATTACTGAATAAGGATTCTGTACCATTCCCCTTCAATGGGGGAAGAACCTCAAATGAGAAATGCTTCTCACCCGATTGATCCCTAAGTAGTTGTTCTATGTCTATGAATTGATTGTGCATTTGGCTACAAAGTTAGCAAATAAAAGTGAGAAAAGAGTGTTATTAAGAGTACATGTTCATGTTGGTTATGTAATTAGTCATAATGCAGATGACATAGAAAGGGTGGTGAAAAGGGGGTGTAAGTAGGCTTCTTCAAACCTAAATCATCATGTGTGCAGTACAATAGATATCGTCTCTTCACTTTGATTCTTTGGTCATGTAGAGAATAAAGTGTACCTTTGCAGGCATAAGCAAATACATGACTTTGCCTCATAAGCATATAACAAAACAACTAAAATAAGCAACAATAACGTATGGAAATGTTTAAGTTTAATCCCCTCCTAAAGTCTACCATCTGGGGAGGAGAGAAGATTATCCCTTTCAAGCACCTATCTTCTGATGAGCAACAAGTGGGTGAGAGCTGGGAAGTATCAGGCGTGAAAGACAACGAGAGTATCGTCTCTAATGGTAAATACAAGGGTTGGAAGTTAAACGACTTGGTTGATACTCTGAAGGAGAAGCTCGTCGGTAAAGATAATTATGCACGTTTCGGTAATGAGTTCCCATTGCTTGTGAAATTTATTGATGCACGTGCGCAACTCTCCATTCAGGTTCATCCTACTGACGAACAAGCGCAGGCTAAGGGTTTAGGTCGTGGTAAGACGGAGATGTGGTACGTAATGGAAAGTGATGAGAATGCCTCTTTACGCAGTGGATTAAAGCAACAGATCACCCCCGAGGAGTACAAAGCAATGGTGGAAGATGACACCATTACCGATGCTTTGGCAGAATATCCAGTAAAAGAGGGCGACGTATTCTTCCTCCCTGCAGGGCGTATCCACTCTATCGGAACGGGCTGTTTCTTGGCAGAGATACAGGAGACTAGCGATGTAACTTACCGCATTTACGACTTTAAACGCCAGGACAAGAACGGCAATTATCGCCAGTTACACACTAAGGAGGCTGCTGAGTGTATTGATTATACAGTCTATCCTGACTATAAGACACAATACGAACCACGCCAGAATGAGCCAGTGGAACTCGTTAGTTGTCCTTATTTCACTACCTCGGTATATGATCTTACAGAGCCTATGACGATGGATTATAGCGAATTAGACTCTTTCGTGATCTTTGTCGGACTGAAGGGTGAGGGCGAGATAACAGATGCGGAAGGCAATAGCTTGTCGTTCCGTGCTGGCGAGAGTGTGCTTATTCCTGCAACAGCAACTACTATTAAAGTGTCTGGAACCATCAAGTTCTTGGAGTCTTACGTGTAACTTTTGCGCTCCAATAGGACTTGTTTTACAAGAGTAACGACGCCTAATATCACTTGTACGAATGACGTGCATGAGTGATATTAGGCGTTTTTTTTTTGATCAGAAGTTACCAGTTCTTTTCATTAGTCTAGGGGTATAATGAAGGGAAAGACAGCCTAGTTTTTCCATTATCTCACCCTATGTGCTTTCTCAACTAGTAGCATTCCCATCCTTTAGATAGGCTTATTCCCATCTTTTAGATACGTTTGAGCGCATTCTGCATAGCGTGTTGCGCATCCTTTACACACGCTTGTAACGTTAGTTTCATCGTGATGAGACACAAGTTTCATCATGAAGAGACACTGGTTTCATCATGATGAGACACTTGTTTTACCATGGTGAAACTAAGAAAAGATACGGGTCACAAAGACGCAAGACGCATGGGAAAGGAAGAGGTAACGTATGAGAACGGATGCAGAAACGTATGAGAAAGGATGCGGAGAGCTATTAGTCAGTATCGCAGATTATATGCAGTATGGTATAAAGTTGCCGTATAAGGCAAGTTAGTTATAGCGTTTCTCGTGAAGAGCTATCCATTAGGTGGGAACAAGGAAAGCCTCTCTTGCAAGTGAAGAGAGGCTTTTTTTCATGCGATAAGACGCCCTCTTTGAATGAAAGAAAGCGTCTTGTTTAAATCAGTAGGTTGTATGCTAATTGACTTCCGTTGCCCACTCCTATTCTTTGTGGAGGCGGGGTGGGGTGTAGGGAAACCTATATCTTATGATTCTTTGGGCTTATCTCCCTTCTCAATAACGTCCATCACTTCCTTTAACTCCTCATCTTGATGCTCCTTCGTGACGTATCTTTGCCAGTAAGCAATGATGAGTGTGGTGAGTGGAAGAGCGATTATAAGACCGATAAAGCCTAATAAGGCACCCCAAACAGAGAGTGAGAGGAGAAGGATGGCAGGGTTAAGTCCCATGGCTTTACCCATTATCTTTGGTGTAATCACCATATCCATAAGTGCTTGAACGATGGCGAATACAGCCAAAGCCGAGCCAAAGATAATCCAGAAATTCTGCCCCGTATCAGCCGCTTTAAGCAATGCTAAGAATGCAGTTGGGATGAGGGCGAAGGTGTGGAGATACGGAATAAGGTTGAGAACTCCTATCAGTATGCCCAGACCAATAGCCATTGGGAAGTCGATGATGGTGAATCCTATACAGAAGAGAACGCCCATGCAGAGCGATACAAGCCCCTGTCCGCGCACGTAGTTATTAAGTTCTCGTTCCACATCCTGCTCTAATTCGCGCCAGAAAGGACGTGCTTTTTTAGGGAAGATCCTTATCCAATTGGAGGTGAGGAACTCGTAATCCAGCAAGATAAAGAACATATAGAGTAAGGTGATGAAAGACGCTATGATGGATAGCACGATACTAGCTGTTTGCCCTATAACAGAGAACAGTTTGGGCATGATATTCTTAATAGCATTAGTGAAATCGGGGCTCTTTAAGAATCGTTCTATTTGATATTGATTCTCCGAGACCCACTGTTGGATCATAGCCGAGATGTTGTTTGTATGGGCGGTCTCATGTAAGTATCTATTAGAGATAGTCATAAGTCTGTCTATCTGACCAATCATTGGTGGGACGATGAAGTAGAACACTCCTGCAATGATAGCAATAACGAATGTCATTGCAACGATGATACTGAGTGCACGCCCCGGAACGTGTAACTTGTATTGAACGAACTTCACGATGGGGTAGAGGAGATAAGCTAATAACCATGCAATAAAGAACGGTAAGAGAACGCTCGAAAGCCCTTTTATCACTAAAAACGGCAACAACTGCCAGAGCCGTTAGTGACCAGCGTATGAATTTATCAAATGTAATAGTCTTATCCATATCTATTTATCTTTTGATGAACATTCGTTTTTAAGGCTCTTTTGGTAACAATCACGACACAAGGGTTCGTATTCTTGTTGTTCACCAAGCATTACCCGGCGGTCATCAGCTATCAGTCGGTGACTGACATAAGCCAAAGCTCCACACTTAACACAGATGGCGTGCACCTTTGTTACATCATCAGCTATGGCACAGAGGGCAGGCATTGGACCGAATGGAACGCCTTTATAATCCATGTCAAGACCAGCTATGATGACTCGAACTCCATTATTGGCTAGTTGGTTGCAAACATCAACGAGCCCTTCGTCTAAGAACTGCGCTTCATCAATTCCCACGACATCTATATCTGAAGCTAACAATAAGATGTTACCCGAGGAGTCGATAGCTGTGGAGTGAATAGAGTTCTGGTCGTGGCTGACAACATCCTCTTCAGAGTAGCGAGTATCTATCGAAGGCTTGAAAATCTCTACCCTCTGCTTAGCGAACTGAGCACGTCTCATACGGCGGATAAGCTCTTCTGTCTTACCAGAGAACATACTTCCGCATATTACCTCTATGCGTCCTTTACGACACCTTTCACCATTAAGATTATTAATTGTTACCATAATTGCTGCAAAGATAAGTATTTTCTTGGAGTTAAAGGATACTTTCTTAGTAGTTAAAGGAGCTAAGGGAGTTAAAGAAGTTAAAGACAATCGTGCTGGTTGGGGTGGCTCTGTAACTCATCCTAGCAGTCCCTCTTTTACTCTTAAGCTCCTTTTTCTTTCACTCGTTTAGAGCCTAACAGGCTCCTTAACTCCTCTATTCGTTATGTAAAAAAAGCTAATTTATTTTGCACTTCAGTGCTTTTGCTTTACATTTGCAAGCAACAATGGGAACATTATACCTCGTACCTACACCGGTTGGAAACATGGAGGATATGACGCTCCGTGCAATCCGAATATTGAAGGAAGCCGACTTGGTCTTATGTGAAGATACCCGAACTTCGGGCATCTTATTAAAGCATTTCGATATAAAGAATCGTCTTCTATCACATCATAAGTTTAATGAACACTGTACATCAGCAGGTATCGTCAATCGATTGAAGGCTGGTGAAACCATCGCACTCATATCTGATGCAGGCACTCCTGGTATAAGTGATCCCGGCTTCTACTTAGCTCGTGAGGCTGCAACAAATGGTATTACGGTACAGACCTTACCGGGTGCAACAGCTTTTGTACCAGCCCTCGTCTCTAGCGGACTGCCCTGTGATCGATTCTGTTTCGAAGGCTTCTTACCACAAAAGAAAGGTCGTAAAACACATTTGGAGAGCTTAGCAGATGAGATGCGAACAATGATTTTCTATGAATCACCTTATAGGGTAGTGAAGACATTGAGCCAGTTTGCGGAGGTGTTCGGTGCTGATCGACAAGTAAGTTGTTGTCGTGAAATATCGAAGGTACATGAGGAAAGTGTTCGTGGAACGCTTGCCGAGGTCATCAACCACTTCGAGGAAACAGAGCCAAGAGGCGAGTTTGTGATAGTGGTTGCTGGTAAAGAGAAGGTTAAGTCTTCGACTAAGAAGGCGCGAAATAATATTAAAGAGTAATGTTATGAAGAAACTTTTAGTAGTGGCAGTATGTGGAGTTCTTGCACTGGCATCCTGCAATCAAGACAAGAAAACAGCATTTAATCCAGCACAGATACAGAACGATTCCTTACGTGCAATTATTGATGCTCGTGATAACGAGATTAATGACATGATGGGGACACTCAATGATATTCAACAGGGATTTGCCGATATCAATGAGGCAGAGAATCGTGTGACTATTGCCAAGGATAGCGAAAGTGAGGATAAAAACGAACAGGTGAAAGAGAATGTACAATTCATTGCTCAACGTATGAAAGAGAATCGCGAACTTATAAAGAAACTGCAACAACAGTTGCGCGAGACAGGTTTCAAGGGTGATGCAATGAAGAAGACTCTTACGCAGCTAACCAATCAGTTGGTGCGTAAAGAGGGTGAATTGAAACGCTTGCGCAGTGAGTTAGAGTCAAAGAATATCCATATTAAGGAGCTTGATGAGACAATCACGGGTTTGAATACAGATGTAGAAAACCTCAAGACAGACAAGGAGAACCTTACAACAGAGAAGGAGAACCTAACGACGGAGAAAGAGAATCTGCAGAACGAAAGCAATCAGAAGACTGAAACGATTAATACGCAAGATAAGCAGTTGAATACTGGTTGGTATGTATTCGGTACTAAGAGCGAATTGAAGGGACAGCGCATTCTTGATGGAGATAGGGTCTTGCAGGGCGCTTTCAACAAGAGTTACTTCACGAAGATAGATATCCGCATTACCAAGGAAATCAAACTTTATAGTAAGAGCGCACGTCTGTTAACAGCGCACCCAAGCAGTAGCTACAGCTTATCAGCTGACACAAATGGTCAGTATGTACTTCGTATTACCGACCCACAGACTTTCTGGAGTACAAGTAAATACTTGGTTATTCAGGTTAAGTAACCTTATATATATAACAAGGAAGAGGCATTCTCGTGATGAGAGTGCCTCTTCTTTGTATGTGTTAGATGGTTTTATGGTCAATTATTGAAGTCTGCCAGCTTTGAAGTAAGTAGCAGACTCAACATGATAAAGGTGGAACCAATGGCTAAACTAATGTATTTAATGTTGTTGAGAAGGGCTATGATAAACTCCGAGTTAGAACCTTGCTTAAGTGATTCTGTTAGGTCGGGTAGGGTGAAGCTCGCAAGTGTCACGATAGTACCTAATACGATTCCAATAGCCAGCATGGTGATGGAGAACCGTTTGTTCTTACGTTTCTCCTCACGTTGATAAGCCTTTACTTCATCAATAAGAGCCATCTGGCAGTGTAGTCTTTGCATGAAGGCTGCATCGTCGGTGAGCTTTGGCTGATAATCAGTCAGCAGGTCTTTTAAGTATTTATCTTCGTCCATCTTTCAATAAGTGTTTTAGTTGTTCCCGTCCTCGGGATAGTTGTTTCTTAATCGCATCCTCACTGTTATTGGTTATTTCTGCAATCTCTTTGATTTGATATCCTTGCATATAATAAAGGAGAATACTGGTTCTTATCGTTTCAGAGAGCGTGGCTAATGCCGTATGAAGAGCTTGATACCGGAAGCAATCATCTGCGTTTGCTGCTCCTTGAAGTGTAAACACTTTCTCTAAAGATAGTTTACTTGCTCTTTCTGTTTACGTTTAGCATCAATAAAGATATGATATGCAATCTTTAATAACCATGCCGAGAACTGTCCGCGTTCATCATATTGCTCACAGCGGAGGTAAGCCTTGATAAGAGTCTCTTGTGCAATATCGTCAGCTTCAGTGCTGTCTCCGTAGCACAAAGCCATCAGGAACCGACGTAGATGAGCCTGTTCCTGATTGACTTGATTGACGAATTGATTCCTGGTCATACGCTCTTATTCGCTCACCGAAACCTGATTAAGTGACTTCTTACCGCTTTTGTAAGCTACTAACAGACCAATCCCAGTTGCTAAAGGAACTATTCCAAAGATAGCAAGGAAACCGATATCCATTCCTTGATACCCGTTGATGAAGCTCGTTGTAACTGTTGCTATAATACAGACAGCCCCTCCGATTAAACAAATGGTACCCCATAAGATTTCTTGATGTAGCCTATCGAGCATCCTCTCTTTGTATGTCTTCTGTGGAGGATTAAGTTTGCTTAGGAACTCTTGTACGTCAATATCGCTGTTCTTCTCTATTGCAGCCATGACAATCTCACTTCTTTTGTTTGTTTCATGCTGCTTCTTTTTATAGGCAATGTAGGCAATTGCAATAGGAAGTACTACAACTATTCCTAAAGGAACGATAATTGCTGTGAGTGTGCCAAGTGTTACTGGATTCATAACTTTATACTTTTTAATTTGTTATACATTGGTTGTGAATATTGAACCGATTCGTATGTATAACGAGAGTTAGGTGTAAAAGGTGACATTGATTATTAAGGTTTTTATCATGGAAGGCTATCTTCTCTCTTGGAAGAAACGTTGCATAAGAGCCTTACACTCCTCCTCGAGGACGCCAGAGGTTACGTTTGCTTTAGGGTGGAAAGCTTTGGGCGCATATTCATGATAGCCTCGCTTTATGTCAGGGCACCCGTATACAATGCGTTGAAGTTGCGCCCATCCAATTGCTCCAGCACACATGATGCAGGGCTCAACAGTAACATATAGCGTGCAATCTTGTAAGTACTTGCCTCCTAACTCGTTCTCCGCAATCGTGATGGCTTGCATTTCTGCATGGGCTGTAACGTCGTTCAAGGTTTCAGTGAGATTGTGGGCACGAGCTATGATACGGTCTCGACATACTACGACAGCCCCTATTGGAATCTCACCTTCACGATATGCAGCCTTCGCTTCATCGATTGCGCGCTGCATAAAATACATGTCTTTCTTTATTTGTTCATCGGTACTCATGCCACAAAAATACGTGTTTTATTTTGATTATACAAAACTTTGTCCTATCTTTGTGGTGCGAATAATAATGTGAGAAAGGCGCATGGCATACCATAATGATCTAGGTAAATGGGGAGAAGAAGTTGCTGTTAACTATCTTCAACAGCAAGGTTATACCATCTTACATCGCAATTGGATGTATCAACACCGTGACTTGGATATTGTTGCAATGGACGCTGGAGCATTGGTGATAGTGGAAGTGAAGACACGAAAGGACGAACGCTTTGTCAATGCCGATACAGCTGTAACACCACAGAAGGTGCGTTCCTTGTCTCTTGCTGCTAATGCTTACGTCAAGAGATATAATATAAGTTTGGAGATACGATTCGATATTATCACCATCGTTGGATGCCCTGATGATAAGCACGAAGTACGCCATGTGAAGGATGCCTTTCTACCTTTTATATAATAGATAGCTATCATTCATGAAAATTATAGATGCAGTATTAGGTCTTTTCAAGCCTTCCGTCGTAGAAAAGAAGCAAGAGGTAAAGGTCATTCGATTACCAGAAGTGGATAGTACAAACAATTTCTTACGTAACTATACACCTGCGGAAGACGAGCCAATGACTGTTGTTGTGGCAGAACATCAGACCACTGGGCGGGGGCAAGGAACTAATACTTGGGAGAGCGAAAGCAGTAAGAACCTATTATTCTCCATCCTTGTGCATCCTACAATGCTGCCAGTCCGCAGTCAATTCTTGCTTTCTGAGGCAGGAGCCTTAGCTTTGAAAGAAGCCTTATCAAGCTATGTTGCGGATGACATACGCCTCAAGTGGCCGAATGACATCTATTGGAAGGATAAGAAACTGAGTGGAACTCTGATTGAGACCAAACTTAGTGGCGGACATATAAAGGATTGCATCTTTGGTGTAGGGCTCAATGTTAACCAATCAACATTCGTTAGTGATGCTCCTAATCCCGTCTCTCTCTGCCAGATCTTAGGGCATGAAGTAGATAAGGAAGAACTCCTCAAGCAGATAATTGCTAAGTTCCAAGAGTGTTATCACCTGTTAGAACTAGGCGGATACAATGATATTAGTGCAATGTATCACGAAGCTTTGTACCGTAAGGGAGGCTTTCATCGTTACCGCGACATAGATGGCGAGTTTGAGGGAGCCATCGTTGAGGTAGAAGATGATGGACATCTCATCCTAAGAGACCGCAGTGGAATGATTCGTGAATACCAGTTTAAAGAAGTAGAATTTATTGTTTAATAAGATACATAAATGGCAAGATTCAAACGTATACTATTGAAGCTCTCTGGTGAGAGTCTTATGGGTAAGCAAGGATTCGGTATAGATCCAGAACGCTTAAGTGACTATGCGAAGCAGATAAAGGAGGTGCATGACATGGGCGTGCAGATAGGTATCGTCATCGGTGGAGGTAACATCTTCCGTGGATTAAGCGGTAGTCAGAAGGGTTTCGATCGTGTGAAAGGCGACCAGATGGGTATGTGTGCCACTGTAATTAACTCCCTCGCGCTCTCTTCAGCACTTGAGGCAATCGGCGCAAAAGCCAAAGTTTTGACCGCAATCCGTATGGAACCAATAGGTGAGTTCTATAGTAAGTGGAAGGCTATTGAGGCTATGGAAGCCGGCTATGTATGTATTTTCTCTGCTGGAACAGGCTGCCCTTATTTCACAACTGATACAGGTTCTAGCCTCCGTGGTATCGAGATAGAAGCCGACGTAATGCTAAAGGGTACACGTGTAGATGGTGTTTACACAGCTGATCCAGAGAAAGACCCAACAGCGCAGAAGTACTCTGAAATCACCTATGATGAGATTTACAACAAGGGCTTGAAGGTAATGGATCTTACAGCAACGACGATGTGTAAGGAGAATGACCTACCTATCTACGTCTTCAATATGGATGTTGTTGGCAACCTCAAGAAGGTGATGGACGGCGAAGATATAGGTACATTGGTTCACAATTAAGCTATATCTTGAAGGTAATTAAAGTGATAAAATCAAGACAGCTATGGAGTGTCTATGCTTCGATAAGTTACTTATGGCACTCTTGCTGCTTAGTGATTTTGGGCTTACGAACCTATAATCTGTAAATAATTCAACGATATATAGAATTTATTGTTTACCTTTGCAAGCGAATTTTTAATCGTACAAATCAATGAACAAGAGAAATACATTACTGTTTATCTTCATGCTGTTCGTTAGCATTACAGCTTTCGCACAACAGAAGCCAGCACACTTTACTGTGCAACAGAAACAAGTGTCTCCAACAGAGGTAGACCTCATCTTCTCTGCAAAGATAGATGCGGGCTGGCATGTCTATTCGACTAACTTACCTGCAGATGGACCTACGTCTACTACTTTGCATATAGAGAAAGCTGAGGGTGTGACGCCCGTTGGTAAACTCACGGCACGTGGTAAGGAATTGAATGTCTTTGACAAGGCTTTCGAAATGAAGCTCCGCTATTTCGAGAATAGTGTTAGCTTTATTCAACGTTATAAGATTACGGCAAAGACATACACAATCAAAGGTTACTTAGAGTATGGTACTTGTAACGACGAGATGTGTATGCCTCCAATGCAAGTGGAGTTCAACTATAAGGGGAACGGCCCTGCTGAAGCTCCCGCTGCGACGCCAGCAAGCACATCAACTACCACCGATAATACTGCGTCAGCTGCTACTCCAGTAGCAGCTGATGGTTTATCTGCACTAGCTGCAATGACTGCTGATACGGCAAAAGAGGCTACCACGGCTAAGATGGACACAACTACTGCAACGGCTCAAACGGCTGTTCAGAGTACGCCAGACGCTGATTTGTGGACGCCTGTAGTAAAGGAGTTGGCGGCATTCAACAATGCGCAAAATAACAAGAGCAACTCTCTTTGGTACATCTTCTTCATGGGTATCATAGGAGGACTCGTCGCTCTGCTCACCCCTTGCGTGTGGCCAATCATACCAATGACCGTTAGTTTCTTCCTAAAGCGTGCGAAGGACGACCGCAAGAAGGGTATTCGTGATGCCATAACATACGGTATCTCAATCATAGTAATCTATCTCGGCTTAGCGTCAATCGTAACAGCTGCATTCGGACCACAGAAGTTGAATGAGCTAGCAACCAATGCTCCGTTCAATATCTTCTTCTTCCTTCTGCTGTTAGTATTCGCCTTTAGTTTCTTTGGTTGGTTCGAACTCCGATTGCCATCATCGTGGGGCAATGCAGTAGATAACAAAGCGGCAGCAACCACGGGCTTGCTTTCAATCTTCCTTATGGCGTTCACCTTGTCACTGGTAAGTTTCTCTTGTACAGCACCTGTTGTGGGACTTTTGCTTGTCCAGGCAGCCACAAGTGGCGACTGGGTAGCTCCAGCAGTGGGAATGTTTGGTTTCGCTTTGGCGTTAGCCCTGCCTTTCACGCTCTTCGCCCTCTTCCCATCTTGGTTGAAGCAAGCACCTAAGTCAGGTTCATGGATGAATATGATTAAGGTTGTGTTAGGCTTCATTGAATTGGCATTCTCGCTGAAGTTCCTCTCAGTAGCCGACCTCGCATACGGATGGCATATCCTAGATCGTGAGACATTCCTATCTATTTGGATTGCGCTCTTCGGGTTACTCGGTCTCTATCTCATAGGAAAACTCAAGTTCCCACACGATGATTCTGATCAGAAGGCAATGCCTGTACCAGCCATTATGCTAGGTCTTTGCTCATTAGCATTCTCCATTTATATGGTTCCAGGGCTTTGGGGCGCACCTTGTAAGGCGGTTAGTGCTTTCGCACCACCTATCAATACGCAGGATTTCAATCTAGCTCCACAAACCGTACATGCACAATATACCGATTATGAAGAAGGCATGCGCGCAGCTGCAGCAGCTGGGAAACCTGTCTTGATAGACTTTACTGGCTTCGGATGTGTTAACTGTCGTAAGATGGAGGCATCGGTATGGACAGACTCCCGTGTAGCTGATAAGCTCATGAAGGATTATGTGCTCATCTCGCTCTATGTAGATGATAAGACTCCGTTGAAACAGCCTGTAGAGGTGAAACGTCCTGATGGTACGACTCGCACTCTGCGCACTGTGGGCGACAAGTGGAGCTATCTTGAGGAAACGAAGTTTGGTTATCTCGCACAGCCCTTCTATGTGCCATTGGATAATGCTGGTAAGCCTCTCAATGGTAGCTTCAGCTTCAAAGAGGACGTGAAAGCCTATCTTGACTTCCTGGATAAGGGGCTTGAAAACTACAAGGCAGGTAAGTAATCAACTTAACAAGACTTACGCTTAATCCCTACCAATGGGTTAGTTTCAATCGTACTGGTAGGTGAGAGAAGATAATAATAATGGTGTGATGGCAATTTGCCGTCACACCATTATCGTTTCTAATAGCATCTGCGTATGCCTCAAAATGACACGTATGTGTCAGCGAAATAACACGTATGTGTCAACCCACGTGACACATACGAGTCAAGCGTGTCATACGTATGTGTCATTTTACGGCGCATATATGTGTCACAAAAGTCCTCTATTATCATTGCTTGTTGTTCGCTAGGTGATAGCCCCTCGTTTATCCATCGTCTAGCTGTGGGAACTTCCGTTTCTTGAAGAAGAGAGCAACGGAAGAGGAAAGTACGAAAGAAGCCATATTAAGGAGTCTTTGTGCGACCACCTAATATGGCTTACTTTTATGATTGCTGTATCGTTAGACGTTTATAGCAATGCTTTGAATTTCTCGTCAAGCACAGCCTTTGATGCAGCACCCACGAACTTATCTACTAACTCACCGTTCTTGAAGAAGAGGATTGTAGGAATGTTGCGCACACCGAAATCGATAGCTACATCATCGTTCTCCTCAACATCACACTTACCAACAACGATCTTTCCATCATATTCCTCAGCGAGTTCAGAGATGATAGGACCGACCATCTTGCAAGGGCCACACCATGTTGCCCACAGGTCAACTACTAATGGTAAGTCACCATTCTTATAAGTCTCTAAGTTCTCGGTAGTGATTTTTACTTCCATGTCTTTTTGTTTTTTATAATTATACTGTTTGTTATTAAACTAATATCTCACGCTTATGTTATATCAAAGTGTATGCCACCTTTATATATAGCTAATTGATGTGGAACTCCATCTTGTTGCTGGCAGTGATAAAGTCTATCAACTTTCGGTCTACATTGACTCCCTTGTTTCGACTCTGTAGAGTGACGATCGTGTTCTCTAAGGTGCGTAGCTGAATAAACAGCTGTGTTTTGCCTTGGTGCTCATCTATCACCGTTGATAATTCCGATACGAGTTCATCATCTAAAGATGAGGCATCCATTGAGATTGTAAACCGCTGTAACTTATGCTCTTTTACATCATAGAGTTGCTCCACATTCTGCACTTTCAGTTCCAATAACGATGGGTTATTGCGGTAACGTGGCTGACATTTAGCCGTTATATAAATGCTGTAATTAGGTTTTAGAACATTATTCCATCTTGCCCAATCATCGCCGAAGAGAGCTAACTCACCCGTTCCCTCGAAGTCTTCTATCGTCACAAAGCCAAAGGGCTTACCTGTTTTCTGTGAGAAACGCTCGTTCACTGCCGTGACGATACCCCCGAATGTCACCTCGTCAGTCTGGGATAGTTTGGTCATGTCAGCGTTGCGTCCAATCATGGAACAGCGTGTGTTACACATATTGTTGAGTACGACGCTATACTCATCCAATGGGTGAGCTGACAAATAGACACCTACTAACTCGCGCTCCTTATTGAGCTTCTCTATCGTCGGCCACTTCTCCGTTTTGGGGGCAACAGGATGTATGACATCAACAGCGTTCATGTCGCCGAAGAGAGAGTTTTGTTGCTGTGCTTTCTCCAACTGGAATAGCTGTCCGTAGCGCACAATCGTATCAAGGAATATGCTATCTCGCCCTGATGGGGCAAAGAACTGCTCTCTCAGCAAGCCGAAACTATCGAATCCTCCGCTGTAAGCTAGGCTTTCAAACGCCTTACGATTCACATTGCTAAGGTCGACACGTTCCGCAAAGTCGTATATATCCTTGTATGGTCCGTTCTTCTCCCGTTCACGTACTATGCTCTCGGCAGCACTAGTTCCCATACCCTTGATAGCAGCTAGTCCGAATCGAATCTCACCTTTCTTATTAACACCAAAGCCGATTTGACTCTCGTTGATATCAGGGCCGAGCGTTGCAATCTTCAATGCTTTGCACTCCTCCATCAGCTTAGTTATCTCCGTAATCTGGCTGAATCGACGCGTCATTAACGCAGCCATATATTCGGCTGGATAGTGTGCCTTCAAGTAAGCAGTCTGGTAAGCCACCCACGAATAGCACGTGGCGTGCGACTTGTTGAAGGCGTAACTGGCGAATTTCTCCCAGTCACTCCATATCTTCTCTAATATCTGTGGATCATGCCCATTAGCCTGTCCTTGCTTGATGAACTTCGGCTTCATTTGGTCAACGATAGCCTTCTTCTTCTTACCCATCGCCTTACGTAAGGCATCACTCTCACCACGAGTGAAACTTGCTAACTGGCGACTTAGGAGCATCACTTGCTCTTGATAGACCGTGATTCCGTATGTATCCTTGAGATACTTCTCCATACATGGGATGTCATACTTCACCAGTGACGGATTGTGCTTACGCTTAATAAAGTCGGGGATATAGTCCATTGGACCTGGACGATACAGCGCATTCATGGCTATCAGGTCTTCAAAGACTGTTGGATGAAGCTCACGGAGGTACTTCTGCATACCAGCTGATTCGAACTGGAAAGTACCTATCGTCTGACCCTTCTGATATAATTGATAGGTCAGTTCATCATCTATAGGAATGTTGTCGAGATCAATAATATCACCCGTGGTCTGTCGGATAACTCGACAGGCTTCCTTCAACTCTGACAATGTTTTCAGACCTAGGAAGTCCATCTTAATTAGACCTGTTGATTCAATGACATGACCATCGTATTGCGTTACAGGAACCTTCTTCTCGGGGAAGTCTGGGTCGGTTGCTGTGGATACAGGAACCCAATCATCAATAGGGTTACGACAGATGATGAAACCGCAAGCATGTATACCCGTATTGCGCACAGTGCCCTCAAGCATCCTCGCATACTTTATGGTGTTTCGTTCTCGAATGTCCTCACTTACCTCTGCATCCTGTAGTTGTGGGGTACACTTGATAGCATTGGCTAGATTCATCTTCATGCCATCTGGCAAACGATCAGGTATCGCCTTGCACAGCTCGTTAGCAATCGCTATAGGTAATTTCTCTACACGAGCAACATCCTTGATAGAGTTCTTAGTCGCCATTGTACCATAGGTGATGATGTGCGCACAATTCTCATGTCCATACTTATCCATCACCCATTGCAGCACACGTCCACGCCCATCATCATCGAAGTCAGTATCGATATCAGGGAGATTCACACGATCGGGATTAAGGAAGCGTTCGAACAGTAAGTCGTACTTCAGTGGGTCGATTTCGTTATTCCTAAACAATAGGCAACGACCGAACCTGCGGCTGAACCACGACCAGGTCCTACCATAACCCCTAACTCTTGCCGTGCAGCATTGATAAAGTCCTGTACTATGAGGAAGTAACCAGGAAAGCCCATGGTCTTCATGACGTGTAGCTCGAACTTTATATGACTCGTCACTTCTTCTGAAAGAGGATCGCCATATAACTTCTTTGCACCATCATAAGCTAGTTTTGCTAGATAATCGGCTTCAAACTTGATACGATATATCTTCTCATAACCCCCTAATCGCTCTATAACCTTTTGTCCTTCTTCGGGTGAGAGAGGATTCTCGCCATTCTCATCGGTGGTGAACTCCTTGTATAAGTCTTCCTCCGTGAATTTCTTTTCCCACTCTTCTTCTGTTCCAAACGACTCTGGGATAGGGAAGAAAGGCATGATAGGACCATGGTCAAGACTATAAGGCTCAACCTTATCTAGCACCTCCAGTGTGTTTGTCAATGCCTCTGGTATATCCGAGAAGATGTCATTCATCTCCTGACGAGTCTTAAACCACTCCTGCTTGGAATAGCGCATACGCTTAGGATCGTCCAAGTCCTCACTCGTTGATAAACATAGTAAATGGTCGTGAGCCTCGGCTGTTTCCTTATCTTCAAAGTGACAGTCGTTCGTACAAACCACCTTTATTCCATATTCCTTAGCGAACTGCAACAATACTTTATTAGCCTTTGCTGCAAGGGAAAAGCCTCTCGATTGGCAAGGATTGTTGGGTCTTTCACCTCATGACGTTGCAACTCTAGATAGAAGTCATCGCCGAATACACGATGATACCACTGGCATGCTTCGCGCGCACCATCGATATCTCCGTGGATAATCTTATTAGGAATCTCACCAGCAATACATGCCGAACATACGATCAAGCCCTCATGATACTTCTCCAACTCGGCTCTGTCAGTTCTTGGACGATAGTAATAGCCATCCACCCAGGCGTGGGATACGAGTTTTATAAGGTTCTTGTAGCCCTTATAGTTCTTTGCTAACACGATAAGATGGTATCCAGAATTATCATGCATGGACTTATCTTTATCATGCATAGTGCGTCGTGCAACATACATCTCACATCCGAAGATAGGCTTGAATGGCTCTTCACCATTCTTCTTACGCCCCTTGTTGACCTTAGCACAATAGTCCGAGAACTCTTTTATACCGAACATTACACCATGATCTGTTATCGCCATACCCTTCATACCATCAGCGATAGCCTTATCAACAAGCCTTGTCACCTTCGATTGACCATCGAGGATGGAGTAATTAGTATGTACATGTAAATGTATGAAATCTTCCATTAAGCTACGAGTTTTGAGCTGTAAAGTTACGATGAAAAGCCCATATAGCCAAAAGAATGATTATGAAAATTTGTAGAAACGAGCAAAAAGAACTACCTTTGCAACCGATACAAAACGTCGATTTAACGTCCATGGGGAAAATTAAAAAGAAGCTCAAGAAGATAAGAATACATAGAGAAGGAACAAATACGCTGCTTTATGGCGGTATATGTTTAGCCCTTATTGCGTTGGTTCTGTGGTTTGCAGTTCCGTCAAAGATACCTTTCTGGATCTTTGCAGTAGTGTTTGGTACAGTCTATGGTATCGTTTTAAACTTCTATAGGTGCCCTATTCGCTATTTTGGTAGTGAGGAGACCGAAGGTATTGTGGTGGCTCCTGCGGATGGTCACATCGTAGTTATAGAAGAAGTAGACGAGAATACATACTTCCATGAACGCCGTTTAATGATTTCAATATTCATGAGTTTATGGAATGTACACGCTAACTGGTTCCCTGTTGATGGCGTAGTTAAATCGGTACAACACTTTGATGGTAACTTCCATAAGGCTTGGCTTCCCAAGGCAAGTGAGGAGAATGAGCATGCCGATACCATTATCACTACTCCTGATGGCACTGATGTGTTATGTAGGCAGATTGCTGGTGCTATGGCACGACGCATTGTGACCTATGCTAAGGAGGGTGAGGAATGTTACATTGATGAGCATCTTGGCTTCATCAAGTTAGGTAGCCGTGTTGATATCTTCCTCCCTATTGGCTCTGAAGTATGCGTTAAGATGGGGCAGGCAACAACTGGCGACCAAACGATTATCGCTAAGTTGAAGCCGAAAAAATAAACGGATAATAATGAAGAAACATATTCCTAACAGCATAACATGCTGTAACTTGATTTCAGGTTGCATCGCAACGGCATTTGCTGTCACTGATGAAGCGAAGATTGCGTTGCTTGGATTATTATTGGAGCAGTGTTCGACTTCTTCGATGGCATGACTGCTCGACTCTTACATGTTAGTTCTCCTATTGGTAAGGAACTTGATTCTCTTGCTGATGATATCACCTTTGGAGTAGCTCCCTCTACTATTATCTTTAGTCAACTACATCTGATGAGCTATCCAGACTTCCTTGAGCCGCTACGTCCTTACCTTCCTTTCGTGGCTTACATCATGGCTGCTTTCTCTGCATTGCGCCTTGCAAAGTTCAATTTGGATGAGCGACAAGCACTCGGATTCATCGGTTTGCCAACGCCTGCCAACGCCCTCTTCTGGGGCTCGTTGTTGGTTGGTATCGGAGAACAGATGTATTATCGCCCTTGGACACTATACCTAATTCTGATCGGAATATTGGTTAGTTCGTGGCTACTTGTATCCGAGATACCTATGTTCGCACTGAAGTTTAAGCATTGGGGAGTGAAGGGTAATGAGGTGAAATACCTCTTCTTAGTTACTTGTGTTCCGCTTGTTGCTATCTTTGGTATCACGTCTTTTGCTATTATAGTTGCTTGGTACGTTGTGTTATCATTGATAGTTAAACAGCAGACAAGTAAGTCATAACACAAAGGAGACATTATGGTACATGATTTCTTAAGGTTTGCTTTCAGTTTGCTCATCTTCTTCCTCATCATGATGGGATGGGTTGCTTATGCTTTCTATAAGCGAGTAACACGTATTCGGGAGCAGTTTGATCCATACAGACAACAGAGAGGGACACAGTCAAATGAGCCAACAATTACAGATAACAGACCTTTAGAGGAACGTAATAAACAGGTTATTCCAGATAGTGAAGGGGAATATGTCGATTTCACGGAAGTAGATGATAACAAGTCATAAGACTTCACTTACACTATTAATAATTACAAGAAAGAGAGTATATCAAGGTTTTCTTAAATCAAAGATATGCTCTCTTTCCTTTTAAGAGAGCCTCTCCTTCATACGAAGAAACGCCCTCTTTCTATCAAGAAGGGCGTTTCCTTTTCATTCATTCTTTATTGTTTATGCTTCTAATGAATGATTAGTAGAACTTGTCTTTATGCCTAATCACATTGTTAGTATACCTAGTTCCGTTAGCTTAACACGTCAAGAGCCTACTGCCATCAGGCTGTTCTTCAATCGTAACTTTGATGACGTTCTCCGGAAGAACATCCTCAACGAGCTCTGGCCATTCGAGTAGACAGAGGTTACCACTATAGAAGTAATCCTCATACCCCATGTCATAAACCTCCTCCAACTTCTTTATTCGATAGAAATCAAAGTGATAGATAGGGTTGTCATTGCCGTCTGTATACTCGTTGATGATGGCGAATGTAGGGGAAGTTATGACGTCTTTAACCCCTAGAACTTCGCAAAGTGCTTTGATAAAGGTGGTTTTTCCTGCTCCCATCTTACCATAGAAAGCGAACACCTTGCCATCTCCCATTCCTTTAATAAACTCCTTTGCAGCCTCGTGAATGGTATCGAGACTATTGATTTTAATTTCCATATTGCTTTTATTTATCTGTTCTTAATTATCGTTTACGTGGTGTGAGTGTGACCAACGGGACGATCATTTCTTCCAAAGAGATACCTCCGTGTTGGAATGTATCCTTATAGTAAGATACGTAATAGTTGTAGTTATTGGGGTAAGCAAAGAATGAGTCGCCTGTAGCGAATACGTAACTTGTACTGAGGTTAGGGGCTGGCAGCTGTGCTTGATGCGGATTCTTTATAGTGAAAACCTCCTTAGAATCATAGTTAAGACTCTTCCCCAGTTTATAACGGAGGTTCGTATTCGTATTGCGATCACCGATAATCTTCACTGGATTTATCGTCCGAATGGATCCGTGATCGGTTGTGATTATCACCTTATAGTTCGATTGTGCCAACTCTTTGATGACGTCAGCAAGAACGCTATGTTGGAACCAGCTAAGTGTAATGGAGCGATAGGCACTCTCGTCACTGGCTAGTTCACGTATCATCTTCATCTCTGTTCGGGCATGAGAAAGCATATCAATGAAGTTAACCACAAGTACATTTAGATCGTTTTGAGCTAAGTTCTTGTATTGTTGCATGAACTTCTCTGCACCTGTTGAGTCGTTAATCTTATGATAAGAGAACCTGTCATGACGGCGATAACGCTCTATCTGCGTCCGAATAAGCGGCTCTTCGTTGAGGTTCTTGCCCTCTTCTTCGTCCTCATCGACCCACAATTCGGGGTACATCTGTGCTATCTGTTGAGGCATAAGACCACTGAATATAGCATTGCGAGCGTATTGTGTGGCTGTTGGAAGTATGCTCATGTAAAGGTCTTCTTCGATCTCGAACATGTCACCAATCTCTTTCGACAGGATGCGCCATTGGTCAAGTCGGAAGTTATCTATAACAATGAGGAATACTTTCTCGCCTTTGTCAATGAGTGGGAACACCTTCTTCTTAAAGACCTCTGGGCTTAGTAAGGGTTTATCGTTGGTTTCGTTGTTGGTATCAGACTTCTTATTGCGTCCTGCCAAACGTGCGAAACTACTGTTCATCTTTGTTTCCTGTGGTGCTACCCAGTTGAGATAATGCTTTGAAATATACTTAGCAAAGCCATTATTAGCCTCTTCCTTCTGCATTTCAGCATTTCAACCATGTTGCTGTCAGTGCTGCTTAGCTCTAACTCCCAGTGTACTAACTTGCGATAAACCTCTTTCCAATCATCGAACGAACGGCAGTCGGCAATCTCCATAGCTATCTGTTGATAGCTTTGTTGGTATCCGCTCTGCGTTACTTCAGTGACTATTTCCTTCTGATGGATATTCTTTCAGTGAAAGAAGTATCTGATTCGGGTTGACGGGTTTGATGAGATAGTCTGCAATCTTTGCTCCAATCGCTTGGTTCATGATGTCTTCTTCTTCACTCTTCGTCACCATGACAATCGGTGTAGCAGGTTGAATCTCCTTGATCCGTTGTAAGGTCTCGAGCCCAGAAAGCCCTGGCATCTGCTCATCAAGTAGCACGAGATCGAAGGTCTGCATACCACATTGCTCAATAGCATCAGCCCCGTTGCTAGCCATGACAACCTTATATCCTTTGTTCTCAAGGAATAGGATGTGCGCTTTCAACAGCTCGATCTCATCATCTACCCATAGTAACAATCCGTTGTTCATATATCTTCTTGCTTATAGTTAGAACCCCTCCAAGTCATAATACTCATCTTCGATGTTGTTTTGAATGGGTTGATTCTTCTTGTTAGTCTTGTTGTTATTCTTCTTACCAGATGTTGGTTCGTCATCTCCGAAGTAAATGATCGGACCATCATCTACCGTTTTTGGCTTCTTTGCCGGAGCCTGTTGAGGCTGCTTAACGGGTGCTTTCTGCGGTGCAGTAGATGGTGTCTTCTGCACTTTTGGTTCTGTCTTTTGCTGTGTTGGAGTAGGCTTTGTTTCAGCCTTCTTCGTCTCTTTTCCTGTGTTGACAGGAGTTTTCGGGAGAGCAGGTGTAGGCTTTTCGGCAGACTTCTCATCAGGAATAACGAACGTGTTAGTGTCCTCCAACGTTGGTTTCTTCACCTCCGTAGGAATCTCAAAAGTGTTTTCATTCTTTGGAGATGTCGTTGGCTCCATCTTCTTTGATGCTGGTGTATCCAACGGAATATCCATCGTGTTGTTTGCAGGAACATCCATATCGTCAGGGAAGAGATCCTTGTCATTGGCGTGCTTCTCCTCTATCTTCTGTAGAAGATCAGGCTCGCGCGGTGTCGCCACTTCGGCTGGTTCACTCAAGAGATAGCGTTTGGTGACTTCAAGCGGTGAGAAGTTCTTTTTATAGAAAGCCTCATAATCCTTATAACTATAGGTTGTTCCAATCAGTTTCAGGTTCTTGTCACTGATGATAACAGCCTTAGTAGTTTTGTTCATCTGCGCCACCACGTCCTTAGCCGCAAATAGTTGACGGGCATATTGATACACTTCATCATAACTGCGGAAGCCCGATACCATCATTTGATGCAATCCGCTGAGGTCTTCTATTTGTATTTCAAAGTTGCGAACGAGGAAGTTTGTGAAGTTGAAACGTGCTAACTCGAATAGTAACTTGTTCTCCTTCAATGAGTCGGGGTTGTATATTAGCAAGAACTTAAAGTCTATGTTGCGTTCAGGAGAGAGCTTCGCTTGTCGGATACTATCGCTATCACTAAGGATGGAAGTGCGATATGACCACACAGCATTTAGGTCGAACTTACCGCTGCGGAGCTTCTTTCCTGCCTGAACACCATTCACTATCATACCAGCCATCTCACTGATACGACTGTTAGGGTACTTCTTTACAACCTCCTTCATGTCAGTTAAGCACCCATTAGCGTCTCCCGTGTTTAGCTTACTCAATCCTCCAATGAACAAGAACTTATCTCGGTTGGCTCCCATAGGGAATCGTTTCTCGGAGATTTGAGCGTTACTAGCAACCTCGTTATAGCGTCCTTGTTTGAAAGCATCGTAAGTTGAGGCATATAGAGAGTCTTCTATCTGTACGCCGAAACGTAAGTTTTTTTTGTAATAAGGGTCAGTTAAGAGGGTAGTCCACTTACTCTTGGGATATTGCCGACTTAACTTTGTAAGGTAAGTCTCGGCTATCTCGGGTTCGTTCTTACGCATATAAAGCAAGTAGAGGTGGTAATAAACATCGTCCATAGCCTCATAGTCAGGATAATTATCACTCACTCTGCGTAGTGCACGTTCTGCTAGACGAAGGTTGTTAAGCCTATCCTTGAATATTACTCCTGAATGATGTAGACCATCCTCAAGTATCTTGTTACTTGCAGCAAGCTGTTCCGCAGAGAATGGGATTTGTGCTAGATAATACTCCCGCTTATGTGGGTCGTTCTTTAAAGAGTCTCTTGTCTGTTCGAGCGAATCCCTCTTTGCTTCGGCTTTATATATGGAGTCGCGTTGAGCATCCGTCATTTCATAAGGGTTGTTAGTGTTTCCAATATTCCTAACAACCGTTTGATTCATGCGTTGCCAGTTATCGATGTTCTCTCTCTTGCCCCATAGTTGTTGGAATGTAACCTTTCCTTGTTGTACAGCCGTTGGGTTATAGAAATACCAAGTACTCCCTTGTTGCTGGTTGGTGCGGACTCTTTGAATATTATTCGATGTGTTGTTACGTCCGAAATTACCATCCATACCTTGCTGCTGGGCGTTGTTATTTTGCAAGCCCAGTGCATTTTGTTCCTCTTTCTCCTTCTTCTTCAATGCCATGATGACCCTATCTATTGCGGCGTTACGCTCTTTCTCGGAGCATTTAGCAAGTTGTTGGAGAGAGTCTTGTAGTTGAACAGCATCCGTATAAGGTGCTAATTCATCTAATATCTTCGAACGATCAGACAACTGTCCATAGTCTTTACGATCTCTGTCGAGTAATCCCAATGCTTCATCATAGCATTTCTTTGCATTGCCGAAACGCTCTTTAGCCCAATACAAGTCGCCAAGATGTAATAACAAAACGCCTTTCTCAATGCCACTACGTGTCGCCTTCTTACGTCCCAGTTCGTAAGCATTGATAGCAGCAAGCGTATCTTTGTTCGCAAGATGTATGTTGCCCATTGCGTAATAGACCTGATCCAGATATTCCTTATTGTTATCTGAAGCCGCCATGTGCCTTAGTTTGCTTATCATCTGCTTGCTTTGTCCTTCTGCCATGACCTCTGTTTGGGCAATGCGAGCGTTGAACTCTAGTTCATAAGGGGGATTGGTACGAATGACGCGTTGGAAGGCTTCATAAGCATCTTGCCTCTTTCCCAATGCAGCATACACTTGTCCAAGTAGATAAAGTTCACGTGCTTTCTGCTTCTGACGCATCTCGTGCTTGATAACCTTTTGTAAGTAAGGCACAGCCTTAGCCAGTTCTCCTGTGTGAAGATAGTAGTCTGCGTAAGTATAATCCCACTCCTTCACCGCACGCCAGTCCATTGAGTCACGTTGCATATTACGAATAACATCCTCTGCATCGTATAGCCAGCCCTGTTCTATGTAACATTTAGCCAACCAAGCACGTGCTTTCCATAGATGGCGGGCTGCCCCTTGTACATACGACTCATGTAGGCGAAGGTTGCAGCAGCCTCTTCAAAGGCTCCTTGATGGAACTGTGAGCGTCCCATTAACATCCATGCCTTCCACAAGAAAGGGTTATATTCGCGTCGTGAGAGCCACTCTATGTCCTTATCAGTCTTTCTTCTGTTCTTAGTCCACTCTGGTCTCTTCTTGATACTATGCTTAGCTATTGCCTTCTCTGCCTTTTCTATGGCACGATTAAAGTTACTTTTCCCTAAGTCCCGACTATTCTTATTGCCGACAGTATATAGTGGAATAAGTTCAGTAAAGTTATCCTTGTTCCCCTTTTCTTTCTCTAGAGAACCATCGATATAAGCCTGTGCTCCATTAAAATATACGTTATATCGGGTATTAAAAGCTTGCCACCAGCGAGATTGAGCGGTGTTATTTTTCGTAGAGCAACCCACAATCACCATTGTAATGATTGCTAATAAAGAGAAGGTTATATGTCTGTTTGCTTTCTTCACGTTAGCCTTCAATCATTGTTATTAGTTCATCCTTAATCTGATTAGGGACATTTATCTCACGGAGGATGAGGCTTCTATTCCAGCCTTTTGCCTCTTGTGGCTGCATGGTATAGAGTATATTGGCAAACTCCTCGGCTTCATCATCGGTGTATTGATTCGACTGTCGACCACGAAAACGATCAAGTTCTTCGTCATCATAGTACTCTATTTCCCTTGTTGCAGCTTCCATCATGCACACTTGTTCACACTTATCATCAGTGCCATCACACGATGAGCAATCACCAGAAGTAGGCATAACAACATCGGGTTCACCCTCTTTCTTCTTGGTGAATAAGGTTGTTATGGCAGCAAAAAGAGCCAGTACTATAAGTGCACCAATGCCAATATAAAATATACTCATTTGTTCTTTTCTTCTTTTGGAAACATGAGAAGTAGGACAGATAGGCTATTCTACCTCCGTAATGTGAAAGCCCGCAGAGCGTAAGTCAGCCCAGAAGTGAGGGTAAGACTTCGTTACAACTTCTGGATGATCTATGCGTATTTCCCCCAGTTTGATAGCTAATGGAGCGAAAGACATTGCCATTCTATGGTCTTCGTATGTGTTGATGACAGGAAGAGAAACAGGTTCGCAACGTTCACCCTCCCATGACAACTCCCCTTCGTTACGGCTTTGAAGGACGTACCCCAGCTTTGCCATCTCTGTTTTCATTGCTTCTATGCGGTCTGTCTCTTTGATTCTTAGACTGTTCAAGCCCGTAAAATGGAAGGGAATACCCAACACTGGACATGCTGCTATCAGTGTTTGTGCCAAGTCTGGATGGTTAATAAAGTCGTAATCCATCCTATTCAGCATACGGGTATGGCGTGTTAGTGTTGCGTTAGTCAGCCCTCCTGCATCCTTGCGAGCGAAGTTTGTCTTTATACCCAGCAATGAGAAGATGTATCGAACAGCTGCATCTCCTTGTCGCGAACCATCTTTTAAACCAGAGATAACCACCTCTGCGTCTAAATCATCTTGTAATGCAAGTATCTCATACCAATAGCTTGATGCCGTCCAATCATTCTCTATCGTGTAAGTTCGGCGTCTGTATTGCTGTGGTTTGACGCTAATTGTGTCGAAGTTAGTCCATTCTGCGGCAACTCCAAACTCATGCATAATATGCAAAGTGAGGTCGATGTATGGTCTAGACACAATCTCCCCCGTGAGCTTCAAGTCCAATCCTTTGGTCAAAATGGGTGCAATCATGAGTAAAGCCGAAACGTATTGCGAACTCACATTGCCAGGTATTACCAGTTGTCCGCCCTCTAATTCACGTCCACGAATGCGCAGGGGAGGATAACCCTCATTACCGATATAATCAATATCTGCACCTAAGTAACGCAAAGCATCAACGAGAATCTTTATCGGTCGATGCTTCATTCGCTCTGTTCCCGTGATAATATGCTCTCCTTGTGATAGGCATAAATACGCTGTCAGAAAGCGCATTGCAGTGCCAGAAGCCTTTATGTCAATCACATCTGATGGTTGGGAGAAAGCCTGCAAAATAACTTTTGTGTCATCACAATCCGATAAGTTCTCTGGTAGAATCCCCTCTTTTGTAAGTGCCTGCACGATAAGTGCACGATTACTAACGCTCTTTGAGGCAGGAAGTGTGATGCGAGTATCAATATGTTGGGGTGGAGTTATGATGTATTGCATGCTTCTTCAGTGCATAATTATTACATCACAAAATTACAAAATAAACTTGGGATGTGAGAAAAAGAACTTCAAAAGTTTGCTAATATCATGGAAAGTAAGTAATTTTGCAGGGCTTTTAAAGGAACGGGATGTAGTTCAGTAGGTTTAGAATGCTGGTCTGGGGGACCAGTGGTCGCCAGTTCGAGTCTGGTCATCCCGACTTAATTGAAGAGAAAGAAACCATTCTTTGGTTTCTTTTTTTTTGTTTTTTAAGCTGTTAAAAATGTTTTCTTCGAGTCGACTTAAAGCCTTTCTGTAATGTTACAAAAGGCTTGGAGAAGTATTACAGAAGCCTTGGAGAGGTATTACAGAAGGCTTGTAATAATTCTGGAGGATATTAAGTGCTACCGAATATTATATTTTTCTGATAGGAGTTAATTACATTTTCTATCATCAAAGTACGCTTTGTGCATAAAAAGGTATGGTTAGTAATAGCTTTTCCAATTCTTATTTGTATCTTTGTTACCCATAGTGAAAACCAAAGTCTATTAATTTCTATAAATGAAGATGAGCATGAGAAAGACGATAATTGAGGGGATTTTTGGGTGCAATCTCACCTGTGATCGTGTGCAATATAGGGCTGGAATATCTGCTTCCTCTTGTCAGGTGTATGCGAAATATGCTATTAATAAGATACTGATAAGCATGTTTATACTACTAGCTGCATTGCCAATGAAGGCTCAAAACTTTCGAACTCTGCGCGATGTGAAGGTGAATGAAACCGTACTCGACCTTTCTCAAACTGCCTGCAAAGTGATTCCACGTAATGCAATGCACTCTCGGCATAGATTACAAAAGCTTTTTCTCCCTGCGACTTTGGACTCTATTGGTAGTCAGGCGTTCTTTGCTTGTGATGGTTTAAAGGGGCAATTACTCATCCCCGTATCAACCCGTGTGATAGAAGCATCGGCTTTCAATGGTTGTAGTGGTTTGGATGAACTCGTGTTTGAAGGTTCTCCTCGTTTGGAGTCTTTCGCTTTTGCTAATTGTAAGGGCTTGCGTGTGATACGTCTTTCAGCACTTGTTCCACCCGTTTGTGCTGCTAATACCTTTGTAGGAATTGATTTTAAGAAAGTCAAACTCATTGTTCCTTCAAAGGCAAAAGCGGCTTATCGGAATGCTGTGGGTTGGCGTTCTTTCTTTTCGAAGACCGAAGAGAAGAATGTTTGTGAGCCTGAAGAGTTGCTCGTTCCACGTCCTCTTCGCATGGAAGTGTTCTCTAAAACAAATCCTAAAGGCGTTTATAAAAAAGCGTTGAATTGGTCGGATGTTATCGGCGTTGAGGCTTCGAATGGCTTAGATAATGAAAAGGAACAAGCGGAACGCATACTTCGTGAACGTACAACGAGTGTGCTCCGTCCGCAAGCTAATAATATAAAAGGTGGGAAGAGTAGGGGAGTAATGGTGCGTTTATCACTTGATTCAACCCTAAACAATGCTGAGGCTTATACGTTAGACATATCAAATAAAGGTGTAGAGATAAAGGGAAAGACTGCAGCGGGAGTGTTTTATGGACTGATGACACTCGAACAATTATGTATAGGGAATGGTGTTGCTGCCCCCCTCAACAACGATTCCTCCTCTTTATATAGTAGACCAACCACGAACGGAAGTGCGTGAGTTAATGGTGGATCCAGTGCGTCATTTCATCCCATTCAACGATTTAAAGCACTTCATTGTAGAGATGGCTCGCTTCAAATTCAATGCCCTTCACCTCCATTTAGTTGATGATCAAGCATGGAGAATAGAGATAAAGAAGTATCCAGAACTTACTGAGAAGGCCTCCGATAGAGTAGGAATGGATGATATGCCAGAGCGTATTAGCGGCTTTTATACGCAAGAGCAGATGCGTGAGTTGGTACGTTTTGCAGCTCAATATCATGTTATGGTGATTCCAGAGATAGAACTTCCTGGTCACGAAGTGGCTGCTATTCATTGTTTTCCACAACTCTCTTGTACTAAAAAAGAAGTCCCCATCCGTTTGACCTGTGGCGTTAGTAATGACTTACTCTGCCCTGCCGAACCCTTTGTTTACGAGTTTCTTGATAACGTTCTAAAGGAGTTAGCCGAGGTATTCCCTGCTCCATACGTTCATCTGGGAGGTGATGAGGCGGGTCAACCACCATTAGGAGCATGGACAAACTGCCCTGCTTGTAAGGAGCTAAAGCGGAAGGAAGGGTTTACTGAGAACTGGCAATTACAGCAATATCTCTTTGATCGGGTTATAAAACAGCTTCATCAGTTGGGGAAGACGCCGATGTATTGGTATGAGAAGGAGTTTAAGACGATTCAGCCGGGGTGCGTTGTTTATGCTTGGCGGAATGGGTTAACGCAGGTGGCGATAGATGCAGCCGTGCGTAACAAAGCAAAGATTATGATGTGTCCAGGCGAGCATTGCTATCTTGACTACCCACAAGGGCGAGGCGATATGCCAGAGGTTAATTGGGGAATGCCCGTTACTTCGCATGAACAAACTTATCGTCTTGATCCGGTATGGGGGATGGATAGCACCTTTGTACAGCGTAATCTCTTAGGCGTGAGTGGTACACTTTGGAGCGAATGTATCAATTCCTCGGAACGACTTTATTATCAAGCTTTCCCTCGTGCTGCTGCTTTGTCGGAAGCAGGTTGGACCATTCCTGAACGGCGCAGTTATACTGATTACCTCCTTCGTGTGCGCCCTTTGATGGACGATATGTTGCGTCGTGGTATTGCAGTGAACGTGAATTAAACGAATAAACACCCCTTTCACACCAAAAGTCCACTTTTCTTTTAAATCTCTTTGCCGTTTTAATATCTTTTATTACTTTTGCAACCGAAAGAAATAAACCCAATCATGATTCAAGCATTATATATTCAAGCCACAACGAACAACGCCTTATATAATAAAGGTGTTGCTTGTTGTGCTTCCGTATTTGAATCATTGAACGATGAGAGAAAAATAATTGAGAAAAAGATAGTAAATAATTTGGTAGTTCCAAATATTTGTATACTCTCTCTCTCTCTCTCTCTCTCTCTCTAGTAGAGCAGACGTAAATTACACATTTTTTTCTTCTCGCGTACGCGCGCGCGAAGCGTGCCGCAAACCCTGTAAACAAAGGACTTCTAGGAGTTTCCTTTGTTCTTTTTTTGTGTCCGTACCTAAACCGAAATATAGAGAAATTAAGCACGAAATAACAACTATTTTTAATCAATAAAACAATGGAGAAAAAGAAACAAAAGAAGAATTATTCTGCACCTAATTGCGTAATAGTTCAGGTAAACGAAACCACTAATTTAATGGCGGGGTCTCCTTTTAATGGTCAGCATAACCCAGCAATCCCAGGCGCAACCATCAGCAGTGCTAAGCAAGCACCAGCATGGCAGGGAGCTGACAATGAGAACGAAGACGATTTTTCCGCTTGGGAAGACTAACAGAGAGTTATTAACAAAGAGAACTAAGTAAAAATGAAGAAAACGATGAAACGGCATTCATTCATCACACGACTAGCATCTTTGGCTGTCGTGTGTGGTTTAACATTAGCTTTTGCCTCTTGCGCGAACGATGATTTAGCACAGAACGGCAAAACCTCCACTGACGATAAAGGTTTAACAGCATTCAGCACTGGCGAACCTGCAACACGCACAACCATGGAGGCAGATGGCAAATTCTATTGGGAAGCAGGCGATAAGATTTGGGTAAAGGACGATAGCGGCAATTGGAAGCAAAGTAGCAACTCGCCAACGGGCAAGACAGCCTCTTTTAAGTTCTTAATGCCAGGTAAGTACACCGCCAAATCTTCATACGAAGTTTATTACCCTGGTAAGAATGGTTATCAAGACCGAGTAACCATCTCTGCGAATCAAACACAAACAGAGCCTAACACCACGGCCCACTTTGGCGCATCAGGTGATTGCGGTATAGCCAAGGCAACACGCAACGCTACAAGCCACGAATTCGAGTTCGCACTCGACCACAAGGCAGCTTACCTTGTTTAAGCCTTATACAAACGATGATATACTAAAGCATTGCTATCTTACCAAGATAGAAGTGACATCAGATAATGACATCGCATCTACATCTACCTATACACTTGATCCAACTGCAGATACTGGTGCAGGCGCATTAACAGGAACAGGTAACGGAAAGCAGATTGTGCTTGAAACCAAGGGTAGTGGTGCTTATACTAATGGTTTCCCATTGACAAACACTTCTGCTAACCTAACAACCAATGGTGCTTACATGGTTATCAAGCCAGGTACACACACTTTAAGAATCCGTTACTGGGTAAAGGATGTTGCGACACACGTAGAGGGAACTATTACCAAAATCATTCCTTCCCACACCTTTGCAAAGAATGAATATGTCAACATGGAAGCTGATCTGCAAATAAAGAACTACGATGGTGACAAATACTACATGTGGGATGCTCAGCAGAATTATTGGGCAGGTCACGAATGGAATAGTGCTAATCCATGGCAGCCAGTGTTGAACGGTAACTCAAACAGCAACTATGCCCAGAGCAACACTGACCCTCGTTACTACAACGAAGCATTTACTTACGGTGCAGATAATAAGGCAACCCACAGCCCATGCTCAACTCTTCCCAACGTGAACGAGATGACGTGGTACGCTGCTAAAGGCGATCCTCGATGGGATAAAGATGAATTATGGACTACTATGGGTCATTTATATAAAGGCGGCATGTGGTTTAAGAAGAAGTCACAGATAAGCGGCTTCAACAGCAACACGGCTGCCGACGGCACCGATTGGCGTACAAATGGAAACTATAATAACTGGTCCGTATCTCAGACTCTTCCTTCTGCTGCCGACGCAGGCAATTACTTCTATCTGCCCGCCTTGGGTTACTACGACTCTGGTCAGCTGAACTACGTTGGCAGCTACGGCCGCTATTGGCCGTCAAGTGCTTACCCGTGGGGCAGCAACATCGCGTACATCCTGTACTTCGCCAGTGGTTTCGTCAACGTGGGCGGCGGCTACCGCTACCTCGGGTACAGGGTTGGCGGGTTTGAGTAGTCCTTGCGATTGGCTTTTTACAGGTGTCGCCCTCTAAGAAGCCTCACCCCAGCCCTCTCCTGCAGAGAGGGAGCGCCTAACGGGAGGGGCTTCTGCTGAATACGTATTCCGTTGCTGCGCTCACCGTATCTACGCGCTGGCGGATGCGTGTCTACGGACTGCTAGATACGTATTGCGCAGTTGCTAGATACGTATCTGACGGCAACGCTTACCGCATCTGTCAGAATGTAGATGCGTATTCGGCAGCAAGGCAATACGCATCTGGCAGGAGGGGGATGCAGAAAGGGTGAAAGATGAGATGGTGAGAGGAGGAAAATTAATTAAGAAAATAGAATGGGGCAGCATGAAGATGCAAGAAGAACACTGCGGAGGCGTGCTGTCCTATGCTATGATAAACAACAATAGTATTAATAATTTAAAAACCTAAGAATCATGAGATTTAAATTAGTTCAAAAGAAGAATCCGCAGAAGCGGGAGGAAGTGAAGTTTTATGCTAACCCAGTAAACGTTGGGCATAAGTCGCTGGATGACATTGCACGTGACATTGCGGGACGTTCGTCCTTGACTCGTGGTGATGTGTCGAACGTGTTGTATAACTTCATTGATTGTCTGCCACATTACCTCCGTGACGGTTTCAGCATTCAGTTAGGTAATTTCGGTTCAATGCGTGTCACGTTGTCGAGCAAAGGTGCGGAAACTGAAAAAGCTTTTAAGACTGAGACGATTAAGCCGCGTGTGGTCTTCACTCCTGGCACGGAATTGAAACGCGAGTTGGCTGCAAATTCCTACGAATCGTTGAGGAAGAAAGAAGAAGAGACAGATAATAAAAAGGAGGAAAAGAAAAAGAAAGAGGAAGAAAGTGGACCGCAGGCAGGGTAGAAGTCCCCTCCAACTCCCCAAAAAGGGAGGAGTGCCTAACGGGGTGAGTTAGGGTATGTGCCACGGGAGCATTTTTAGATTGATTCAGGGTATCAATCGTTCTGTAATAAGACAACTCGATTATATTAATTGTGAAATTAATGTCTTTCAAAACTAGTGTATTAATTTGGTTCTCTCGCTCCTGTGGTACGGCCTCACCCCCAGCCCCTCTCCTTCAGAGAGGGAGCGCCTAACGGGGTGAGGCTTTTGTGTAAGACAGGAGGACACTGGTTTTGAAGACATAGTAACATAGAAACACAAAACGTTAGTAACATAGGCATAAGTAAGACAGAGTACCATAAGAACACAAGGTTATAGCAATATATTCTTATTAAAAAGATTGTATTATCGTTTGTTATTTCGTAATTTTGCAGGCATAAAGAAGTTACGAAGAATGAATACAATCTCCTTATTTGATAAAGATGTAACGTTAAATGCAGTGCTCTATATACTGGAGCACATGGGTGGTGTATCTAATATGCATAAGATATTTAAGACGTTATATCTTGCAGATCGACAACATTTAAGCAAGTATGGACGAACCATAACAGGTGATGTCTATATTGCTATGGAATTTGGTCCAGTTCCTTCACGTACTGATGATATTTCAAAGCAGTACGTGGTGATAGTTATTTTTCAGCAGGAGAATTGAAAAGCTATTTTGAGTTTATCAATCGTTACACCATTAAACCTTTAAAGCATAGTAACGTAGATTATCTTTCAGAAACAGATCTCGAATGTTTGGATAATGCCATTAATTTCTGTAAGGATAAGTCCTTTAATGAACTTACAGACTATACGCATGATTTTGCTTATAGAAATACGGCACGCGATAGGGAAATGTCCTTTAAGGATATATTGCGAGAGGTAAATGATAGTGAGGAGTATGTTGACTACATAGCAGCAAAGATGGACTTAGAATGTAGTGTGAAATAATGGATTTACCTGCAAATTATATTGAAACTACTATCTCACGTGGAGTCATCTTACATTCTACGATGTTTGCAGATATTGATCATGGAAAATTCTTTGTTGTTATAGGAGTTTCAGAAGAAGAGGTGGCAGGTTTCTTCTTCATTAATTCAAACATAAATAAAAGTCTTGAGAATAAACCTGAACAGTATGCCATGCAATATCCTATGAGGAAATGTGATTATGATTTCCTTTGTTACGACTCATTCTTATGTGCTACAAGAATATTAAAGATGCCACGTGAAAAGATTGCTGCAAGTATTAGGGATGGAGTAACTACGTTTATTGGTAATATGATAGATGAACATTTGGAGGAATTATTGAAAAGCGCAAGAGAATCAAGATTATTTTCTAAGAGGGATAAGCAAATATTCTTATATTAAGAAACGATTTAGCTTCAGTAGGCTTGTAATATCTAACGGAGACCTTCGCAAAAGGGAAAGTCTCCGTTAGGAAGTGATTTTTTATAGGTTGATACGGATGCCACCGATAACCCATGTGCCGGGTTGAGGGACGTTTCCATAATCAAGATAATGCGTTCCGAAGAGATTGTTAGCCTCCAGATAGGCTGTCCAACTCTTATCATTCCAACTTAATCTAGCGTCCATTACGCCGTAACTTCTGTATTTGTGACGTTGATTATTTACGTCCAAATAGCTGCCCATACGGTGTTGGAAGCGATAGTTAAGACCAAGATCAAGATTGCGCCAAAGGTTCATTTGGAGGTTACTTACCACCTTATTCTTTAAGTATTCGAGAGCATATTTGCTCACGATACCTGCTTGCTCAGTCTTATCCTGGTTGATGTAACTATAAGCAACACCGAACTTCTTAAAGAAACGTTGCGATGGGATGAACTGCAGAAGATTAAAGTCAAGTGCCATCTCTGCCCCGAAGTCGTTGATAGTTCCAAAGTTAACACTCTTCCAAAGCGGTGCTCCGCTGGCATCTAAAGTCCCATCATTGATCCAGTCGATGAGGTTCTTATGATGATTCCAATATAGACTCACCTTGGCTGTAACACCCTTGGTTTCATATTTAACGCCTGTCTCTAATGCTGAAAGTTCCTCTGGTTTGAGGTGCTTATCGGCCTTATGTCCGCCTACAGAATAGAACAACTCCGTTACAGAAGGCATACGAAGTGATGTGTTGTAAGAGGCATATAACTTCCATGCTTGTCCAATACGATAACTTGCGTCAACGCCTGGGTAAACACGCATGTGCATATCAGCTTGTGTGTTCTTAACGGCTATTAAACCCGCAGATAACGTGAATCGGTCAAGGATGAGATTGTGTTCAAAGACGAACTGGATATTCGTTCTGTTTAGACCAACGGTGTAGTCTCTGTCCGTACCATGTATGTGCTTAGGCTTAGCAAGTGGTTCGCCAAGGTTACCACTGACGAGATCTTCATTGCGAATCTCGGCTCTACGGCTGTTCGTCCTAGTTTCCAATCAAAGTAAGTATTGAGGTTTACGCCATAGACATCCGTGCGGTGATAATTGAAAGGATACTTGTTTGCAGCATTTCGGAACAATTCGAAGCGATCCATGCTGCGGTTCCAATAGATGGCAGGACGGATGTGGAAACGCCCTTGAAGATTCTCTGCTTGTATGGCAGTAAAGGTTTTGAATGTGTGTTCGAACTGGTCATCATACTTCGTTGAGTAGAACGTGTTAGAGCCAAAGTCCTTGATACTCATACCCGCGTGCCACTGAACTCTAACGTCGTTATCCGTGTAATTGCCTTGATAGAAAGCCTTACCTGTGCGATAATCAGCATTCAGTTTGCCTGCTTTGTTACGAAGATAACCATCACTGCGGGTATATGAACCAGATAGCTGATTGTTCCATTTTCCCTTTGATAAGTTCGCTCGCATACCAGCACTAAGATAGCCGTATGAGCCGCCTTCGACGTGTGCGGAGAGACTTGATTGTGGTGGAGTTTGGGTTACAATGTTTATAGCACCTAATAAAGAAGACGTACCATAAACTCGTGCAGCAGGTCCTTCAAGAATTTCTATGCGCTCGATTTCACTAATATCAACTGGGAAATCGAAAGCGTTATGACCTGTTTGTGCATCACAGATATTGATGCCGTTGAGAAGAATTGTGACTTGTTCGGAGTTTCCCCCCACGTATGCTTACGTCTGTCAAAGCCCCTAGAGGACCCTTTTGTCGTACATCGACACCGACGGCATACTTCAATAAGTCATTCACACTCTGTACTGGTGCCGCTTGGATCTCCTCACGACTTAGTACAGTTACCATTCTCGCTTGCTGACTAACAGTCAGTGGTGCGCGTGTTCCCGTGACGCTTACTTCATCCATCATCACGCCTCGGTTGGTTACAACTGAGTCCATTTCTGCCTTTCAGCATTAACACTAATACCTTTGGCAGTAGCATGCTGTAAGGTAGCAACACTCAGTACACCAATCAAAACCTCCTTGCCAAGAACAGCAAAGAGCGAGTAGCCGTGATTAGAGAAGTGCTTAAACTTCAGGACACTGCGCTTTTCAAAAGTTGGTTTGTACATAATATAATTAATAAAAAACGCCAGTTGTAAGTTTGTTAACAGACTGGCAAACGGGTGCAAAAGTACTAAATCTTTTTGTAACAACAATGTTTAATCGGTGTTAATGTACTTTTCTGCAATAAAGAGAGATAAAAGTAAGGTTGTTATAGTGCTTATATTCCATCTTTTTAGTACTTTTGTAGGCAATTAATTCTCAGCACCGACAAACTATTAATTGCACAATGAAAGCATTACGTGACCGTATTTTAAAGGATGGCAAGTGTTATCCTGGTGGCATCCTAAAGGTAGATAAGTTTATTAATCATCAAATGGATCCTAATTTGATGAAGCGTATCTGTGTGGAATTCATACGTAGATACGCCTCAACGGAGATTAATAAAATCATCACAATAGAGGCTAGTGGCATTGCACCAGCTATCATGATGGGGTTCTTATTAGACCTTCCTGTTGTCTTCGCAAAGAAGAAGAAGCCTTCAACAATGACCGATATGCTGTCGACGACAGTGTTTTCTTTCACGAAGCAACGTGAGTATCATGTTGTAATATCCAAAGAATACCTAGGAGAAGGCGATAAGGTTTTGTTCGTAGATGACTTCCTTGCCTACGGAAATGCGGCTAAAGGTATCATAGACTTGTGTAAACAAGCAGGAGCGGAACTAGTTGGTATGGGCTTTATTATCGAGAAAGCATTCCAGCATGGACGTGATGCAATAGAGCAAGCAGGCGTTCGCTGTGAGAGCTTAGCAATCATTGAATCGCTTGAGAATTGTGAGATTAAGATGAAAGAAGATTAAATAAGGTGGGCATTATGTGTCCACCTTTCTTATTTATAATCTATTTCATCTATACAAAGATTCAATTAAGTGTGTTCTAAAGGACATATAACTCCACCTTATTATATTATAGTTTAAAAGTAAAAGAATGGAAAAGTCGAAAGAACTTATCTATGGTTTGAATGACAAACCACCCCTTCGTGAAACCTTATTTGCGGCTTTGCAGCATTTATTAGCCATCTTTGTGGCTATTATCACGCCTCCCCTCATTATCAGTTCGGCGTTGAAATTTGACTTAGAGACCACTGGATTCCTCGTATCTATGTCTCTTTTCGTGTCAGGATTAGCCACCTTTATTCAGTGTAAACGCTTTGGTGCATTGGGAGCAGGACTTCTCTGTATTCAGGGAACATCCTTCTCTTTCATCAGTCCGATAATTGGTGCTGGAATGTTAGGTATGGTTGGCGGAAAGATGAACGTTGAAATGGGTTTGAGTTACATCTTCGGAGCATGCCTTGTTGCGGCTTTTGTGGAGATGATAGTGAGTCGTTTACTCCCTTATACACGTAAGATAATCACGCCATTAGTGTCTGGTATTGTTGTTTCCCTCATTGGTATGTGCCTCATTAAGGCTGGTATCAATTCGTGCGGAGGTGGTCAGTCGGCTATAGATGCTGGTACTTTCGGTTCCATGCAGAATCTAGGTTTAGCCTTCTTAGTACTTGTCAGCATTATATTCTTTAATCGTTCGAGCAATAGATTCCTACGAATGGCATCCATCGTGTTGGGCTTGTTGGTTGGATGTATTGCTGCTTACGCCCTTAACATGATTGACTTTTCACGCATAAGTGGTGCTGGAACGCTGAATATACCAACCCCCTTCAAGTATGGACTGCACTTTGATTTAGGTTCCATCATCGGTCTTGGACTTATCTACTTGGTTACTGCTGTTGAAGCCTTCGGCGATATTACAGCTAACTCATTGATATCTGGCGAGCCAGTTGAGGGTCCTGTATTCTTGAAGAGAGCACAGGGTGGAATCTTAGCAGATGGTTTTAATTCTTTCCTAGCCGCTGTCTTCAATAGTTTCCCTAACTCCATCTTTGCTCAAAACAATGGTATGATACAATTAACAGGCGTTGCCAGTCGTTATGTAGGGTATTTCATTGCAGCTGCCTTGGTGTTATTAGGACTCTTCCCAGTGGTTGGTCAGCTCTTTTCTCTTATTCCTGATGCCGTCTTAGGAGGTGCCACTCTCCTCATGTTTGGTACTGTTGCAGCAGCAGGAATTCGTATCATCGCTTCAACGAAGATAACTCGTAAGGCAGTATTGGTTATGGCAATCAGCTTTGCAATGGGCTTGAGTGTAGAGTTAGTGCCTAATATTCTTGATAAGATGCCAGACCTCATTAAGAGTATCTTCTCAAGTGGTATCACCACAGGAGGACTTACTGCTATCCTCGCTAATGCGTTTATTCGTATTAAGGAGTAGGCATTTATTATTTTTTATCATCGTTTCGGTGCGTTTTCCTTATAAATGTTTATCTTTGCAGATAATGTTGAGGAGAACGTACCGATTGCGTTTCCTGCTAGATAAGAAATTATATTTTAAAGACTATGTCGATACAGAATAGAAAGCGTAAATTTACTAAGTCAATCGCCTTTAAGGTACTTTGTGGACTGGTGATACTCATTCTTTTAGGGATAGGATATAACTTGGTTGTTGCCGATGATGATAGTTCTTTGAGCGAAGAAGAGCAAGAGGAAGAACAGCAACGCACTGCAGATAAGGACACGATAGACATTGTTGGCGATTATTTATGGCCTAATGCGAAGCCTTCAAAGAGTGATTTAACGACCAATGATGATAAGGATAAGACTGCAGATGAGGCTAAGGACAAGACTGACAAGGCTGATAAAGCTAAGTCAAAGGAAAGCACATCCCATCAAGAAAGCAATGAGGCGCCAATGGCTGCACCAGCTTCTCCTGCCCCAACAACGCCTGATCCAGAACCTTCTAGTAAGTCTTCTGCACCTACAATAGAGAAGATGAATGCACCAAAGGTCGAACGATTAGATTAAAGAATACGTATATTTCAATTAGAGAGAAAGTGAGGTTCTATCATGAAACGATTGTTTATGTTTGTTTTCGGCACTCCTAATGGTTGGATGTGCAACGACTTATTATGATTCTGATGGCAAGCCTGTATCTAAGGAGACGATGGCTCAACTGAAAGCTGCTGCTGTCAAGGCTCATTTAGGCGAGCATCGTTACCGCATCTTCATGGATAGAATGGAGCCAATGAGAGGTCCTTCCATCTATTTACAGGATGATTGGGGCATTGAAGTAAGCGGTGATTCGGTTGGTTTATTCCTCCCTTATGTGGGTAGGGTGTACCAGATTCCATACGGTCGGGGCGGTGGCTTGTCCCTTGTTTCCCCTCTTTTGAGTTATAAGGAAGAGCCTATGAAAGGTGGCAGACGCATTTTTATGACCACTCGCAACGATTATGAAAGTTACCAGATAGTCTTGGAAGTGTTCGACAATGCGACAGCCTCCTTGCTTGTCAACCCTAGTGGGAAGGATGCAATACGCTTTACTGGTGTGATGGAACTCAATGACAGTTTTACAGTCAAGAATGGTAAGCCTGTGAAGAAACGCCAAGTATCATTCATGAACTTATAATATTTGGTGGAAAGAATATCATCCTGTCTCTGCTTATTTACTATTTTGGTAAGGTGCAGATGACAGGATTTTTTTGTTTTAAAGATGTCTCTCTTTATGGGAAGGAGTTATCTTCTATGATTTTTCCTATCAAATTGTAATACGCATAGAGGATAACTTGTCATGTTGGATTGATAGATATCAACTAAATGACAATATGCTAATTGTTGTGCATGAAACCCTTAATAATAGTATAGTTCGCTTTCTTTTCAAAGCTATTTAACGCTTATTTCTTCTCTTTTTGTTATTCTTTTTGCTCTTTACTAACAACTAAGAAGGCGGAAAAAATAAGTTGAAAATACCCTTTATAATATTTGGTTGTATCATAGTTTACTATTAATTTTGCTCATAGAAAACGAATAATTAAAGACCTAACAACAATGAAAAAGTTCTTTTTAGCAGCTTTTGTCTGCTTGATTTCAGCAACATCTTTCGCTCGTGAAGGTGTGACAACAACAGTAGTATCACGTGATACAATCTTCTACAATCAAGCATTACGATCAGTGAAAGGTGCAGAGAATGCTGCTTTCTATCGTCTTCTTGCAAAAGAAAGCTATAAGGGTGTAGAGCGAGACATCTTCCAGGACTTCTATCCAGATGGTCAGAAGCGTTTAGAAGGTGGCTATTCTTTCCTCGACTTAGGCAATGATGCCAACACAGTTCTTGATGGTCATGTGACTGCTTATTACCCCAATGGCATGGAGAAGTGGCATTGCAATTACAAAGATGGTAAGCGTGAAGGTTATTTAACGCTACACTTGCGCGATGGAAGTATTGGTGTTGTGGCTTATAGAGAAGGTAAGAGTCGTTTCGACTACATGACGATTACGCACCCTGATGGTCGAATGGAAAAGGTTGGATTGAAGCACTATTCAAGCCTTATCCAGTAAGAGTTATCAGTGAAGGTACAGCTACTTAAGGCCTCCCCAAGCCCCTCTAAAGGAGGGGATGTGGGTTATTAAGATGTAATGGAGGTATGAAAAGAATAAGTAGCAAATTATAATTAGATTTAACAAGAGGCTTTCTTTGATATAAAGAGAGCCTCTTTTTAATTGCAAAGGGCGTCTCTTCGATATGAAGGAACGCCCTCTTCAATTGGAGTATCTTTTATCTTTCTGCATAGCCACTTGTTTGTTGCTAAGGAGACGTGGTCTCTTTCTCTGTCTTATACATAAAGTCATAAATTATTTCAGTCACTCTTTCCTTGCCTTCATGTGTAAGATCAGGAAGAGTGAAGAGCCTTCCTTTCGTTGTATAAATTATCTGAACGATGAACGGAACGAAGTGGTAATTATAATCGTTGACACCTTCTATCTCATCAGCTGTTACTTCGATGTACTTACAACGGAGGCAATCATAAAAACAGATGTGGTCTCCTTTGATGGAAAGATAGTCTTTCTTCCATAATTTCTGACATGTAATAAAGAGCTTGAAAAGCCAATATGAGATAGCAAGACCAGTCATCCACAATGCAAGAATAAGCATTAGAGGATGAGATGCATCTGTTCCTTTGTGTCCAAAGAAGAACCATATAAAAACAAAACAGGGATGGGCGCAAGCAACGTGTCGATGAATAGAAATGGACTATACTTGTATTTGATAATCATATCAGAACTGCGTGTAAATGAAAGGTTGTATGCTATGTTGGCTGAAGTTGATGACTAATTGCAGAACAAAGGCGAAGATAGCGAGCTTCACCAGCCATGGTGAACGGATGAACTTCGTTTGTAACCATTCATAATCAGCCTCTTTAATGCTGTGAAGTTCCAAACTAATGAGTACAACTGCCGTCCAGAGTGGATATTCTAATAGGAAAGCGTAAGCATCACTCAGCCTAGTTGTTTGAATGATATTCGTTATCAATGTCAGAGCAGAGTCCATATTAGGGGCACGGAAGAATATCCATGCGAGTGAAATATAGCCGAAGGTGATGAGCCAACAAGCAACTTTTATAGGCTTGGAATTGGGTATCTGCTTCAGACCATTATTGTTACAAAACTTGTGAACGACAAGTCCTATACCGTGCATAACGCCCCATACGATGAACATCCACGATGCCCCATGCCATAAACCAGCAATAATCATGACGGAGAAGCTATTGAGGTAAGTGCGAACAGTACCCTTTCTGTTACCTCCAAGAGGGATATATAGGTAATCGCGAACCCATGTTGAAAGTGCAATATGCCATCTATGCCAGAACTCCGTGAGGTTAAGACTTTGGTAAGGGAAGTTGAAATTGTCCTTTAACTCATATCCCATCAGGGCTGCAACACCAATAGCTAGGTCGCTGTAACCCGAGAAGTCGCAGTAAATCTGCACCGAGAAACCCAACACACCCATAAGATCTCCAAAGCCATTCTGCACTGCTGGCGCATCAAACACAATGTTGTTATATTGCGCAAGATAGTCTGCTATGAGCGTCTTCTTTATCAATCCGCAGACAATCAACCACAGTCCTTTATACACAAGGGCACTCTTGATATTCCTTTTAGGGGTTTGAATCTGTGGTAACAATACTTCGGCGCGGGTGATAGGACCAGCAATGAGGAGGGGAAAGAACGTCAGATAGAATGTGTAATCAAGTAGTTTGCAGTCTTGGGATACCGCCCTCTATAAACATCCACCGTGTAGCTGATGGCTTGGAAAGTAAAGAAAGAGATGCCAACAGGCAAGAGTAATTTCATAGGAGAGAAGTTACTGCGGAGCAGTTCATGGAATATTTCAAGGGTGAAGTTCGTGTATTTATAGTAGAGTAGGGGTATCAACTCTGTGAAAATGGTGATGGCTAAACCCGTCTTACGCAACTTTCCATGTTTTAAACGCATCATAGAATGGGTTAGATACCATGATACAAATGTGGTGAAAGGCAATAGCCACATCAAAGCACCATTTGCTTTGAAAGCGAAGAAGAAGCTAAAACAAATGACATAAACCTTTGTCCACTGCTGACGATAGTGTCTAAGTGGAATGTAAAGAGTAAAGAAAATGAGGAAGCAAGCCATGAATGACAGCGTACACAACGACCAGTTCTTATCTTGTGAGGATAAGAAATCAAGGAACGTGGATGTTAGCTGCGATAGTTCTGTCATGCTTCTATAATTCTTTCGCTTACTTTTCTTTTATGTATTAAAAGCCTTCGAATGCTGGTTGTAACAAACTTGTGTTTGTTGCCTTGTGATGTGCTTTCGGAGAATTGAGCTGCAATGGATTGTCACACTTATTACTGGCAATAAACTTTGCAGCCGTATCCATCCAGTAAGCAGCAGCCTCCCATGTAGGGTGATAATGGTCACTTCCTCGCTTTAGTTTTAAGTGTCTACTATCGAAGAAATGCCCTGCACCTACTCTTTCTTTGATGATGTCATTGATACCAGTATCTCCATTCCAATCCGAAGGACTAATCCAAACGAAAGGAATATCGCCTATCTTCTTAACCATCTCACTAACATATTGTGCCCTGTTAGCGAGGTCGTTGATGAATAACTCATTACTTCCAAGACAGATAAGGATGTAGGTTGGCTTGTATTTAGCGATATAATGCTCCAGAGTATGCGTCGTACCCCATCGTTCAGTGGATGAGCTATACCATATAACAGAGTATAGTTTATGCCCATTCTCACCTGCGTAATCACCCAAGCGACGTGACAGTCCCTCCACCATAGAGTCTCCTATGAAGAGAATTGTTTGGTTGCGATGAATTGTCTTAGACTTCTTCTTGTGTTCTTTCAGTGGCTCTTTAGGAGATTGGAAGATACTTGTAAGTGTTATCTTCCTTATTGTGTAGCTGCCCAAAGTAATCTCTTTTGGAGAGAAAGCATAGGCTATGATGGCTGCAAGAACTACAGCCATCAATAACAATGATTTGATTTGGGCATACATAAGAGCTGCTTTACTTTAAGTCAATCTCTACGGGACAATGGTCGCTACCCATAGTCTCTGTATGAATCTTAGCGTCTACCAACCGGTCTCTCAAGCGCTCGGAGATAAGGAAGTAGTCGATACGCCACCCCGTATTCTTCTCTCTTGCACGGAAACGATACGACCACCAAGAGTAAGTTACTTGCTCTGGATAAAGCGTGCGGAAGGTATCTATGAATCCATTATTCAATAGTTCGGTCATCTTCTCACGCTCTTCATCGGTGAAGCCTGCGTTTCGGCGGTTTGTTTTAGGGTTCTTTAAGTCGATCTCCTGATGCGCAACATTCATGTCACCGCATACTATGACAGGCTTAGTCTCATCTAGTTTGTGTAGGTAGGATTGGAAGTCCTCCTCCCACTTCATGCGATATTCCAACCGACGAAGCTCATCTTGCGAGTTCGGTGTATAGACCGTTACGAGATAGAAATCGTCCATCTCTAGTGTAATAACACGTCCCTCATGATCGTGCTCATCAATATTAATACCATAAGTAACGCTTAATGGCTTATGTTTCGTGAATATCGCAGTACCTGAATAACCCTTTTTATCAGCGTAATTCCAATATGATTCGTATCCAGGAAAGCTTAAATCAAGCTGACCAGCTTGCATCTTCGTCTCTTGCAAACAAAAGAAATCAGCGTTAAAGTCCTTGAATTGCTGCTCAAAGTCTTTGCCCACACAGGCACGAAGACCATTTACATTCCATGAAATAAACTTCATATATCTTCCTTTCTATCGTCTTTAATGTATTATTAACTCTTTTGTTGTGACTCAAACTCAAATGTTATAGGCAAGTTGTAATCGGTGGATAGGGGAGTGAAACCACCTCTTCCATTATTCTTCTTCAAGTCTCTAATGGTGAAATTAAAGTGCATCTCTTGTGTAGGCATTGCATAGAAACAAGAGAAAGGCAATGAACCTCCTGTGCCAATAACCTCTACCTGTTGTCCATCGAGATTGATGGTGAAGCTGAGTTTAGCTGATGCACTGAAGGAAATCATTTGTTCCTGTGGCTTAAACTCGTTATAATTACTTCTAGCTTACCATTCGTAGCATTCAAGAGAGCTTGATATAACTTTGAAGAGTGGTTCTTTACGCCAGCTGCAAGTTCGTCACCATTGATATTCTTAACACTTATCACCTCTTTATTAGCTGTCCATGTCGTATTCTTTGAGCCCAAGTCACCATTGCTATTACTCAGCTTTACAGTACCAATGTAATTGCCATTGATGTTCTGATAGAGCTGTTCAACATTAATACTTGGTGTATCTTTCTCCTTAGAACATGCCGTAAAGAAGTTGATTGTAACGATTACCACGAATGTTAGTGTGGCTACTTTTAAAACCTTATTCATAACTTTTCTCCTTTTAAATATTAGTCGTTATTATATCCGTTTGGTCTCTCCACGCAGTAAGTTCATAAACTCGTTGCGGGTTTTACTTGATTCGAATACACCACTATAAGCACTTGTTGTGGTGATAGAGTTCTGTTTCTCCACACCACGCATCTGCATACACATGTGTTTCGCTTCGATGACTACCATCACACCTTGTGGCTTCAACGTGTCGTTGATACATTGCATAACTTGTTCGGTAAGGCGTTCCTGTACTTGAAGTCGATGAGAAAATATATCGACAACACGTGCAATCTTACTCAAACCAGTAATCTTTCCGTTGGGAATATACGCCACATGAGCCTTGCCATAGAATGGAAGTATATGGTGCTCACACATCGAGAAGAAGTCAATATCCTTGACTATCACCATCTGGTTATACTTCTCTTCAAAGAGAGCATCCGTTAATACCTTATGAGGATCTTGTGTATATCCACGTGTAAGAACCTGCATTGCCTTAGCAACTCGCATTGGAGTTTTCTCTAAACCCTCCCTTGCTGGATCCTCACCAAGCAGTGTTAGTATCTCTTTATAATGTGCCGCGAGTTCGTCTAAACCATCACGGAATTGTGCTTCTGGGGTCATATTATGTTGTTTCTGATTATTGCTGTTTATGAAGTGGACTTATTACCCTATTTAAGGTATTGCCCGATATGGTCGTAAGGGTATAGAGCTTATCCATATAAGGGCGTAGCCTTTTACCCTAGTAAGGGTGTTGTTTGGGTGTATATATAATATATAAGGTGTGACTACATTTAGTTGTCTAAAAATGATGACGTCTTCACACTAACCATCATGCGTATAACATTCGCCTGTGAAAAGCCTTCTTTACGCAACTTCAACATTACTTTTTTAGCAGTGTTATAGTCTGTGAAGTTACCGACGAGGCACATCCAACGTGGCGCATAGAAGTGAACATAGATGGGCTGATTGGGGAATAACTCTTTAGCCGTTTGTCCCGCTTTGTCTGCTAGTTGGTGAGATACACGTGTGTTACCACCACTATAAGCCTGAACACGGAATCCCCTAACCTTTTTAATGCCTTTCTTTACACGTTTGGTTACAATTTGTTTGCCATCGTCTATATCATCAAAAGTTGGATCATGAGGCCTTCTTACTAAACGTTTCACTAGCTTAGTTCCAACTTGTCTAACGGGCTGTAAAGTGTTGTTGTCAGGTCGTGTAATCTCTGGTTTGTGGTCGTTCAGTTTAGGAACTGACAGTTGTTTTGTATCTGGAGTCTTAATCTTTGAGCCTATTGACTGGCGTGATTGTTCACGCTGACTCTCTACTCTCTTGCTTTCTTTATTAGCTTTCTTCGCTGTTTTCTTACCATTGACTAATGCGTCAATATCGGTACTCTGCGTTACAGTTACCGAACTTTGAGCATAAGTTGTTGTAATGGTTGTCAGTATGAGAACTATGATTGTAAGGAGTCTTTTCATGTCTTTTATTCTAATTGAAAAGTGATGAGAGGATCACAGAACGTGACTCCCTCTCATCATTAATATTTGTATGGATTACTTCTTCCAAGCATCAATGATACCCTTGAAGTCAGCTGCCTTCAATGAAGCGCCACCAATCAAGCCACCATCAATGTCAGGTTTAGCAAACAACTCTGGTGCGTTGCTAGCCTTACAGCTACCACCATAGAGGATAGAAGTGTCCTCTGCTACTTCCTTACCATACTTCTCTGCAACGATAGAACGGATGTAGGCTAACATCTCCTGAGCCTGGTCTGAAGTAGCTGTCTTACCTGTACCGATAGCCCAGATTGGTTCGTAAGCCAAGATAATGCTCTTCCATTCCTCTGCTGAGAGGTTGAATACTGAACCTTCCAACTCTGCCTTTACTACCTCGTTTTGCTTCTCTGCCTCGCGCTCTTCGAGAGTTTCACCACAGCAGAAGATTACCTTCAAACCATTAGCAAGAGCTAATTGAACCTTCTCTTTGAGGATCTCTGCTGTTTCTCCATAGTACTGACGACGCTCAGAGTGACCAAGGATAACATATTGTGCACCTGTGCTCTTTACCATTGCAGCTGATACTTCGCCTGTGTAAGCACCCTTCTCCTTGTCTGCACAGTTCTCTGCGCCAAGTCCAACAACGCTTGAATCTAACACCTGAGCAACACTTGCGAGGTGAATGAATGGGGTACAGATAACAACATCACAATTAGGTTTCTCTGCCTTGAGTGACTCGTTAATCTCTTTGCTAGCTCGACACCTTCCTGCAAGGTCTCGTTCATCTTCCAGTTACCTGCTACGATTTTCTTTCTCATTTGTTTTTTACGTTTTAAAAGTTGATATAATTTATTTGATTGTTCCTTTTGCTTCACCCAATCTTCTTTCTGTTTGAGCCACTCTTCACGCTTCCTTACCCATCTTGTCCATGACCAAATGCGGTCAGCGGCAATAAGGAATGACAAGGGGGAAGATGTAGCACACAATGATGAGCATAATCTTTGTCCACGTGTTATTAGCTGGTTCGCGCCCTATTTCTATGAGGGAGAGTGGGGCATTGAGCTCGGCTTGTTTGGGCAAATCGTTATGACTCCATTTATTGATGATAGTACCTTTGTAGAGCAGTACCAAGCCCGGATTACTGCGAATGATGGTTTTTAGTGTTGTGCCGTCAGTCGTATAGAAAGGATATTCCGCACCAGTGATGTCCCTCCAATGCTGTACAGCCTTATCTGTACTAGCAGTCAATCCATAGAATCCATATCCATTCTCTTTTGCATATTCGTAGATAGCATCAATATCACCAAAGTTACTATCGTCAGCCATTTCCAATACAGGAGCTATGAGTAAGAAGGTATATCCTTTATGGGTCAAGATACTATCCGTAATATCGTTCCCTGTCTGTTCGTTCGTGATAGAGAAATCGTGTATGGGTGGTTCATACCCCTGCTCAAGTATCTCTTGGTGTGTATCTTTAAATACCCACGTAGAGTCATTATAAGGGTAATTATTCTCATTGAATTCCTTTGTTACACCATTCTTTTCACAGATAAAGGTTGTCTTATAGGTTGTTTGTTTAGCCCCCTTTGGAATCTCCATACCCTTTGATGTTCTGTCCGATATAATAAGGACGGAAGTCAAAGATGGGTAGATGATAAAGACTCAATAGTGACGCGATACAGATAAAGACGATAGTAAAATAGAAGGCTATCCACTGATTCGTCTTTGAAACGAAGCGCATCTGATGTAAAGGCCAGCGTGTGAGAATGATTGCTGCAACAAGCAAAACTATGTTCTTGATAAATGTCTGCGTGTTGGTTAGGTGTATGGCATCTCCGAAACAACCACAATCTTGTATCGGATTACTCACGGTCAGCCACAATGTTACAGCTGTCATCACAGCCATGAAAAGCAAGGATATCTTACTGGCTAATCGACGGCGGATAGCCAAGAGGAGCATTACACCCAGTGTAAATTCTATGGCAGAAAGGGCTATCGACACCATTAGCTGTGCCCAATCGGGTACATAAGCCGATAATTGCACTGCCTCTAGGTATTCCGCAATCTTATATTGCGAACCTAGTGGGTCAATAGCCTTAACAAATCCAGAAAAGATAAACGTCAAGGCTAACAGCGCACGACTGAGGTTTACTAATAGTGTCTTTAATTTATTCATGTAGCTTGATAGCACCGAAAACGGCGTAATTCATTATATCCATATAATTGGCATCTATGCCCTCACTGACGAGTGTTTCTCCATTAAGATCCTCGATTTCCTTGATTCGTTCAATCTTAGTGAGAATAAGGTCTGTGTAACTACTCACACGCATATCTCGCCATGCCTCTCCATAGTCATGGTTCTTCTTTACCATTAGTTCGTAGGCTTCGTTGGCATAGGTGTCATAGAGACTGAGTGCCTCGTCGGGCGTGATGTCAACACTATCAACAAAGCCCTTGGATAATTGAATCAGTCCAACAATACTATAATTAATCAATGCGATGAACTCGGGGCGTACTCCTTCTCCAACGAGATTCTCACCTGTAATCTCTAATGAGCGTATGCGTTTGGCTTTAATGAAAAGCTGATCTGTGAGGGAAGAGGGGCGTAAAATGCGCCATGAGGCACCATAATCATGGAGCTTCTTACCAAAGAGCTCTCTACATTCAGCCAGTATGTCTTTAAATTCTTGCTGTGTCTTTGTCAATTGACTTGCCATTGTTATGAATCGATTTGCCTGCAAAAATACTTAATTTCATTGTAATAAACGAATGAATTAACAACTAATACTATCCGTTCCGCTGGTTGGCGGGAGTTCATGGAAGTGCATTGTAAGCTATCTGTGCGGAATTTCTAACCTATTGGCAGTTGATGGAGATACACATTAGGTGTTTTATGCAATCCTATATGTAAACAATAGTTAAGGCGAGGGGCGTAACTGTTAACATCGACGAAATGTACTTTTGTGGGGCACGAAAGTACATTTCGTGCCCCACAAGATGTACTCCCGTGCCTTACAAGTCCTACTTCCGTGATAAGCATAGATTCGATTAAAAAATCTTCGCGAAGAATTTGGGAATTGTTCGCGAACAATTTTGATTTTCTTCGCGAAGAATCTTTGTGTTTCAAGGGATAGGCTTTTTGATATTTAAAACATCCTTTTATTACTTGTTTTATACCCAACGAATGGGTCGTATTGTACCCAGCGAGTAAGTCCTTGTCTACCCATTCGCTGGGTAGAAGTCTACCTATTCGCTGGGTACGATGAGACCCAACCGCTGGGTATGAAAGGACTTATTCGCTGGGTATGAATTTGTGAGTTAAAGACTAACAAGGAGACATTTGATAAGGCGTTATCATTTACAAAACCTATCTCTTTATTTGATTTACTTCAACAGAGTGGTTATATAAAAAGCGAGAACGCCTGTTAAAGGTGTTCCCGCTCTGTGGGTGTATGTGTAAATGCAGTATAGTCTTATGGTGCTACTACTACTTTTACCCAGCTATTAGTGTCATCGTGATTGGCTCTGTCATCATTAGCACTTTCTAAGAATGGCTTTACTTGTTCCAGTTTAGCCTTTTGTGCAGCAGTCATTGTGACTGTAATGTTTGCCAAGGAACCATTTGGGCTCTGGCTACCAGCATAAAACTTCGCCAAGTTTGTCATGTGACGTATATCTAATGATGAAAGCTTGTTATGCGCAATACTTAATTCTACCAACTTTGTATTGTTTGATAAGTCAAGCGTTGTCAAAGGAAGGAAGGTAGTTCGCAAATATGTTAAGTTTGGATTATGTGTTACATCCACTGTTGTCATCTCCCTTACATTATACAAGTCAAGCTTGGTGAGGTTTGGATTGTTTGATACATCCAATGAACCTACATGTGTATTTGACAGTTGGAGTTCTTGTAAGTTAGCACCAGCAGCAGATAATCCTTTGATTTCTTTCACTGCTGCACTTGCAAGGTTGACATTCTTTAGGTTTGTCATCTTGCTGAAGTCATAGCTTTCAATCTTTGAACCTGATGCCCAAAATCTCTGTAGTTTTGAGTTATCTGACAACCCTATGAAGCTTTGAAGACTACCATTAGAGAGACCATTAAAGTCGTTCAAGTTTGGTGAATTGGTGGTATTGATAGTCTGTATATTGGGACTATAATATGTCTGTAATGTTGCTAATGAAGGCATATTGCTTGCATCAACCGACTGAAGGCTGTTGTTATTATACACTGCGAATAAGTTGAGCTTAGTGTTACCACCAGTTACAACTTCTGTCATTCCATCCAGATGGTGCGCTTGTAACTGTGTTATCTTATCCAATCCTGTCACATTAATCTTTGTGACCAATGGGCTACCACTAATTACTATTTGTCCAGTGAGCTGTGGATACTTGTTGAGATTAAGCTCTCCTGCAAGGTTCTTGTTACCTTGAAGGTTCAGTCCATTAATATTACGATAGTATTGTAGCTCATCAATTGATGTGAAGTTGTCTTTGTTATTTACTTCTAACATTCCCTTGTAAGAAAGAATCTTCTCCAAGTTGTCTGCCGCATAAATATCCAAGTGACCATCTGCGGTTGTAGTTAGCCGCCTGATACTTTTGCAGCAACAGCCTCAATCAGACCCTGGTTTTTGAGGATGAAAGCCTTAGCCTTAGACGGATCAAGCGTCATCTCACCGAGGTCGTAAACCTTGGCACGCTGAATATTGATTTCTTGCTTAACCTTCTTCAAGATAGCTTTGCCATCCTGCATGATAAAGACAAGCGTCAAGCCCTGTGAAAGCTTTTGTTCTGGGAGTGCTATGTAATATGCCTTGTTCTCCTCAAGAGTGCCAGACTCGGCTTTGAAGTTTACCACTGGAGAAGCTGAACTGAATTGGTTTTGGGCAGCACTAATCTTTCCATTATTAGCAAAAGTGATGGTAGACTTTAAATTACCAGCAAGGTTCTCCTGCCCAATAGCAAGTAATTTTACCTGCTTTACGTTTGAAGTTCCTTTGATGGTAAAGCGGAGCAAACCACCAACATTGTATGCAACGAATGGTTTTCCACGCTGTGGAATGATACCAACAGATACATTCGCCTTTGGATCAAATGTGCCTGCAATGGCGTTTTGCTCCTTTGGAAAGTTGTATTCGTATTCTGCTTGGGTGTTACTCTTTGCTGAAATCTTCGCATACTGCTGATAAGGATACATCATGAAGTATGGATTCGGTTGATTTGGTGCTAGTCCCCAGAAACGCACATCACTTCCTGCAGTTGGAGTTGTGAAGGGGAAATTCTTGGGTTGGTTTCCAAAGCCAATACCAATCTTATCGTTTGCTTGCCAAGTAACAGTTGCGCCGTCAGAACCTAATACTGTGCGAGTCTTTATTTGATTAGATTGAGAAGCAGTCTCTTCTGTTGAAGGCTTTTCCAATCCTGTGGATGTGAAAGACATCTCTACTAGTTGTTCATCTGTTGTGTCGCCATCTCCAAAATCATCCTTGGAACAAGACACAACACTTAAAGCAAGACCCATACATAAGGCATAAGTCTTTAATAGATTTGTATATTTCATACTGCTGTTATTCGTTTTTCGATATTCGTTTAATCCTATTTTCCCTTAGAATGGACTATCATCATCAGTTCCATCTTCGACGTGTGAACTCAAATCAGTTCCCTTTTTGAAATCTTCATGACTTGCGCCATGTGCACTATCCATTAACAAGTTACCCTCTATTTCCATGAATATTATTGTTGTTGAGGGCTTTTCGTATACTCTCTTCATTTGTCTTGTCCTTTATATTTATTTGTCTTGTATAACTCTTTCTGCCTCTTGTCGTTACCGACTTGATTGTTTTTACGGCAATCATCCATCCTCTCTAATAGTTATAGAGTCCCTTTATTAAGAAGGAAAGAATGGGCAATGCAAATGAAAACAAACTCAGTTGTTATTGCTATTGCGGCCTCGTTCGTTTTTATAGTGTGGAATAAAATCTATTCACCTTTTACTCTCTTGTGGGGCGCAAAGGTACTGCTAATTTTGTAATTCGTACTAAAACGAATAAGAAAAACGCCCTTTTGATAAGGATAATTAACTAAAAGTAGTATCAGTATATAAAATTCTCTATAATTTACCTAAGTATTTGTGTTAAACTAATATACGCCCTTCTTTTCTTAAAGAAAGCCTTTGCTCCAATGCAATTAAGCCTCTCTTCAGATATAGCTAAGCCTTCCTTTAAATATAGCTCGTTCTTCCTTCAAATACAACTCAGCTTGAGGATGTGCTCAGCTTACCTTATTTTACATGATACTTAATTTGTATGACTTAACAAATTTACGTATCTTTGCATTGCTATTCATACAAAGATAACATTTAATTATGCGAGATCTTTCAGATGCCGAATTGGCACAATTATTAGATAAAGATATATTTCATCATATTTCCAATGCCGCCGATAAACTCGGACTAGAGTGTTACGTAGTGGGCGGTTATGTGCGTGATTTGTTTTTAGAACGCCCTTCCAATGATATAGATGTAGTTGTGGTGGGGAGTGGTATACAAGTAGCTAGCGAATTGAAAGCCGTTCTTGGTAAGAAAGCTCACCTCTCGGTGTTCCGCAACTTTGGTACTGCTCAAGTGAAATATAAGCACACCGAGGTTGAATTTGTAGGTGCTCGACGAGAGAGTTACAGCCATGATAGTAGGAAACCAGTGGTAGAAGATGGTACACTAGAGGATGATCAGAATCGTAGGGACTTTACCATTAATGCCCTAGCAGTGTGCTTGAATAAGGCTCGCTTTGGTGAGTTAGTCGATCCATTCGGTGGTGTTGACGACCTATGGGATGGTATCATTCGCACTCCCTTAGACCCTGATGTAACCTTCTCAGATGATCCATTGCGTATGATGCGATGCGTTCGTTTTGCTACACAATTAAATTTCTTTATTGAAGATGAGACCTTCGAGGCATTGGAACGCAATGCCGAAAGAATAAAGATTATTAGTGGGGAACGCATAGAAGAGGAGTTGAACAAAATTATGATGACGCCAACACCGAGCAAGGGATTTATCGATTTGTATCGTTGTGGGCTCTTGCAAATCATCTTACCAGAGCTAGTTGCTTTGGATGTCGTGGAGACTAGGAACGGACGAGCACATAAGAATAATTTTTATCACACCTTAGAAGTGTTGGATAATATCTGCAAGCATACGGATAACTTATGGTTGCGATGGTCGGCATTGTTGCATGATGTGGGTAAAGCAAAGTGTAAACGGTGGGATTCTGTAGCGGGATGGACTTTCCATAACCACAACTATGTTGGTGCTAAGATGGTGCCTAATATCTTTCGAAGGTTGAAGTTGCCGATGGATAGTAAGATGAAGTATGTGCAAAAGCAAGTAGACTTACACATGCGTCCGATTGTTATTGCTGATGAAGAAGTGACCGACTCGGCCGTGAGACGACTGATGAATGATGCTGGCGAAGACATTGATGACTTGATGACCCTGTGTGAGGCGGATATAACGAGTAAGAATGTTGCCCGCAAACAACGCTTTCTTGATAACTTCCGAATCGTTCGTGAGAAACTAAAAGACTTGAAGGAGCGTGACTACAAACGCTTGTTGCAACCCTGCATAGATGGTAATGAGATCATGGAAATGTTCCATCTCAAACCTAGTAGAGAGGTGGGTATATTGAAGCAGACGCTGAAAGATGCCGTACTTGATAATAAAGTGGCAAATGAACGAGAGCCTTTAATGGAACTTTTGCGCAATAAGGCAAGTGAATTGGGGCTGATTTAAGAATGAAGAAGATAACATCCATTGTTAAAGGAGGTTATAGATAAGAGTCATAAATGGTATGTTATAGGTAATAATTGTTAAATGCTATTTGCAAAATAAGTATCTTTAATGATTAATGAGTAGTTTTGCATACTGAAAAACTCAAGTATTATACTTTGGTTTTTAGTATGCATTACTTTTATGAAGAGATTAGTTTGATACGAGAAGTATGTACATCTCTTATGCGAAAGAGGTGAATGGCAAGATAAAAAGAATGAATATAATATATAAAATAGGTATGAAAATGAATAAAATCTTATTGTTCGTAGCTGCAACTGTGGCGTTATTGACCAGTTGTGGAGGCGGTCAGCAGGGGCTTCCTACAAGTGATGAGTATCCTGTGATTACGATTGGTGCATCTAATGCACAGCTAAAGACAACTTATCCAGCTACGCTTAAGGGTGTTCAGGATGTAGAGGTTCGCCCAAAGGTGAGCGGCTTTATCACGAAACTATACGTGCATGAGGGTGAGTATGTGCATGCTGGTCAGGTGCTCTTCGTTGTGGATAACTCCACTTATCAGGCTGCTGTTCGTCAGGCTGAAGCACAAGTAAACTCGGCTCAGAGTGCTGTAGCACAGGCTGAAGCTGGTGTTGTTCAGGCTAACGCAAGTCTTAATTCGGCTAATGCACAGGCTGCTACCGCTCGTTTGACTTACTCAAATAGTAAGAACCTATATAATAATAAGGTGATAGGCGACTATGAATTGCAGTCAGCAAAGAATAGTTTTGAAACGGCACAAGCTGCTGTTCGCCAAGCACAAAGTGGTGTCGCTTCTGCACAAGCTGCTGTTCGTCAAGCGCAAGCAGGTGTTCGTCAGGCACAAGCAATGCTATCAACTGCTAAGGATAACCTTGGCTTCTGTTATGTAAAGAGTCCTGCTTCTGGTTACATCGGTAGTCTTCCTTTCAAAGAAGAGCCTTGGTAAGTGCCTCTTCTGCACAACCAGTAACAACTGTGAGCAACACTTCTACAATAGAAGTTTACTTCTCTATGACTGAGGCTGACGTGTTGAAACTGAGCCGTGCAGGTGATGGTTTGAACAATGCCATTAAGAAGTTCCCAGGTGTGAGTTTGTTGCTTGCAGATGGTTCAACCTATAATCATGAGGGAGCCATTGTCAAGACGAGTGGTATCATAGACCCAGCAACAGGAACAATCAGCGTTATTGCACGCTTCCTAACCCTGAGCACTTGTTAAAGAGTGGCGGTAGTGGGCAGATTGTTATTGCTAAGAACAATAATCATGCATTGTTGATTCCACAAGAGGCAACCACTCAGGTGCAGGATAAGGTATTTGTCTATAAGGTGGATGCTAATAATAAGGTACATTACAGCGAGATAACCATTAACCCACAGAATGATGGTATCAATTACATCGTTACTAGTGGATTAAAGATGGGTGACCGCATTGTTAGCAAGGGAATCTCAAGTTTGGAAGATGGTGCAAAGATAAAGGCATTGACTCCAGCAGAGTATGAAGAAGCTATTAAGAAAGCTGAGAAGTTGGGTGAGAATCAGAGCTCTGCTTCAGGTTTCTTAAAGACTATGAAGGGAGAGAGTAAGTAATTAGAAGTTAGGAATTAGGAGTAATGAGTGGAAACAGAGGGGCTGTTCTCTGTGAGAAGTAAGTTTTCTTAGGCTATTTTTCACCCATCTCCATGATTCAAAAGAATAATCGTTATGACATTTACGAATTTCATTAAACGACCGGTTTTATCAACGGTTATATCCATTTTCTTCGTACTTTTGGGTATAATCGGTTTGATGTCACTGCCTATTGAGCAGTATCCGGACATCGCACCACCTACGATCTCCATTCAAACCTCCTATCAAGGAGCTGATGCGCAGACCGTATTGAATTCAGTTATTACACCATTGGAAGAGAGTATCAATGGTGTAGAGAATATGACTTATATTGAGTCAACTGCAACTAACGCTGGTATGGCTATGATTACAGTCTACTTTAAGCAAGGTACTGACCCAAACATGGCGGCAGTCAATGTGCAGAACCGCGTGTCACAAGCACAGGCTTTGTTACCTGCTGAAGTTACCCGTGTGGGTGTGACTGTATCGAAACGTCAGAGTTCGAATGTGGTCATGTACTCCTTGACAACAGATGATGGACGATATGATGATGAGTTCTTGACGAACTATAACAACATCAATATCGTTCCAATGTTGAAACGTATTAATGGTGTAGGTGACGTCCATATACCTGGTATGAAGACTTACTCAATGCGTATTTGGCTCCAGCCAGATAAGATGAAGCAGTATGGTCTTGTTCCTTCTGATATCTCTGGTGCTCTTGCAGAACAGAATATTGAGGCAGCACCAGGTTCCTTTGGTGAGCAAAGTAAGCTCAAGTTTGAGTACACTATGCGCTATAAGGGACGTTTGAAGACGCCAGAAGAATATGGAAATATCATTATCTCAAGCAATACAAATGGGCAGACATTACATTTACGTGATGTTGCAAAGGTGGAATTGGGCGGTTTGCTATATTCTGTTGCCATGCGTAACAATGGTCAACCAGCTGTATTAGGTATGGTTAACCAGGTGGCAGGTTCAAATGCTACACAGATTGCCGATGATGTAAAAGCAGCCTTGGCTGATGCACAGAAACAGATGCCTCCAGGGATGAAAGTGACGATAGAACAGGATGTAACAGAGTTCCTTTTTGCATCTATAGAGGAAGTTATTCGTACACTGGTTATCACACTTGTGTTGGTATTCTTCGTTGTGTATGTCTTCTTGCAAGACTTCCGTTCGACAGTAATTCCTATGATTGCTGTGCCTGTGGCATTGATTGGTACATTCTTCTTCCTATGGGTGTTTGGATTCTCCATCAACCTTTTGACCTTGTCAGCATTGTTATTAGCGATTGCCATTGTGGTCGATGATGCCATAGTGGTGGTTGAGGCTGTCCATGCAAAGCTTGACTTAGGTTATAAGAGTGCGATGACTGCAGCCATTGATGCAATGAATGAGATTTCAGGAGCTATCATCTCTATTACTTTGGTGATGTCAGCAGTGTTCGTGCCAGTATCATTTATTGGTGGAACATCTGGTACTTTCTATCGTGAGTTCGGTGTGACAATGGCGGTATCAATCGTTATCTCTGCTCTGAATGCTTTGACCTTGTCACCTGCACTATGTGCTATTTTCTTGAAGCCACATGACAATGATGAGGAACACAAGAAGCTGTCACGCATTGACAGATTCCACATGGCATTCAATACACAGTATGATAAGATCAATGCGAAGTATCAGAAGAAGGTAGAGAAGATTATCAACCATCGTTGGATAGTAGGCTCTGCTGTAGTCGTAGGTTTCGTAGCTCTTGTGCTTACAATGACCTTCACAAAGACAGGTCTTGTACCTGATGAGGATACAGGAACATTGTTCGCTATGGTCAGTATGCCTCCAGGGACATCACAAGAAGAGACTCAGAAAGTGACCGATCAGGTGGATAAGATGTTGGCAAGTAATCCTTACATTGAACGTCGTGAGCAGATCGTTGGTTACAACTTCTTGGCTGGACAGGGTTCTAACCAGTCAACCTTTATTGTTAAGTTGAAGCCTTTTGCTGAGCGTGAATATGGTATGTTTGATCGTATTAAGTCGGTATTCACGGGTGCTGGTATTGCTGGATTGTTCATTGACCCAACCTCTTCTAACATGATTTTGGGTATGATTTATAAGCAAACAGCTAGTATTAAGGGCGCACAGATACTTGCCTTTGCACCACCAATGATTCCTGGTTATGGTATGTCGAATGGTCTTTCCTTCTCTTTACAGGATAAGACAGGTGGCGACTTGAATAAGTTCTTTAAAGTAGCACAGGATTACCTCGCTGCTTTGAACAAGCGTCCGGAGTTCAGCCGAGCACTTACCACTTACAACCCGAACTATCCTCAATACATGGTGGATGTAGATGTTGCGAAAGCAAAGCAGGCAGGAACATCACCGGCAGCTATTCTTTCTGTATTGCAGGGATACTATGGTGGTATGTATGCTTCCAACTTCAATGCATACGGTAAGCTCTTCCGTGTGATGATACAAGGAACAGCAGAGAGCCGCATGGACGAGTCGAGCATGAATAACATCTATGTTCGAACAGCAGCAGGTATGGCTCCAGTAAGTGAGTTCTGTACGTTGAAGCGTGTTTATGGACCGTCAAATATCACTCGTTTCAACCTCTTTACCTCTATTGCTGTTAATGCGACACCAGCAAATGGGGTCTCTTCTGGGAGAGGCTATTAAGGCAGCAGAGGAAGTGGCAAAACAAGTGTTACCACAGGGATATGGCTATGAGTTCTCTGGCTTGACACGTTCAGAGCAAGAGTCTTCTAACTCAACAGCGATGATCTTCGTCCTTTGTATCGTGTTTGTCTACTTGATTCTTAGTGCACAATATGAGAGTTATATCCTCCCATTAGCCGTTATCTTGTCTATACCATTTGGTCTTGCAGGAGCGTTCATATTCACGATGATCTTCGGGCATAGCAACGATATCTACATGCAAATATCCTTGATTATGTTGATTGGATTGTTGGCTAAGAATGCCATCCTTATCGTTGAGTTTGCTCTTGAGCGTCGTCGAACAGGTATGGCAATCAAGTATGCAGCCATCTTAGGTGCTGGCGCACGTCTTCGTCCTATCTTGATGACCTCTTTGGCGATGATTATTGGATTATTACCATTGATGTTTGCAAGCGGTGTAGGTCATAATGGTAACCAGACATTAGGTGCTGCTGCCGTCGGAGGTATGTTGATTGGTACACTCTGTCAGGTGTTTGTTGTACCAGCTCTGTTCGCTGGCTTCCAGTACTTACAAGAGCGTATTAAGCCTATCGAGTTTGAAGATGAGGCTAATCATGATGTCATAAAGGAACTTGAGCAATTTGCGAAAGGACCTGCACATGACTATAAGGTAGAAGAGTAGTATTACATTAAAAGAACAATAATGAAGAATAAGAATATAATCATCATAGCCCTTGCAGCCCTGTCATTGACAGGCTGTAAGAGTCTCTATGGCAATTACGAGCGTCCCGATGTGAAGACGAATGGGATTGTGAGAGACCCTGTTGATGACAAAGGAACGCTTGAGGGGGCCAATGATTTTGGTAATCTCCCATGGCGTAGTGTCTTCACTGACCCACATTTGCAGTCTCTTATCGAAAGAGCTCTTACAAATAATCCCGACCTGCTCAATGCAGCATTGAACATAGATATTGCCGAGCAGCAGGTTAAGACATCGAATCTCTCTTTCTTACCATCTGTGGTTTTCGCACCGACGGGTACAATCTCTCACTTTGGTTCGCACACGCCTTCCACCCAGTCTTACACACTCCCAGTCTCTGCAAGTTGGGATGTTGATCTCTTTGGAAAGCTGCGTTCCCAGAAGAAAGCAGCCCAGATGTTGCTCCTTCAGTCGAAGGATTATAAGGTAGCAGTGCAGACCAGTCTGATTTGTAACGTAGCTAATCTCTATTACACATTGCTGATGCTCGATCGTCAGAAGCAGATAGTAGATGATATGTCAGGACTGACAAAGAATACTTGGGACATGATGAAACTCCAAATGGAGTATGGACGTGCTCGTTCAACGAGTGTTCAGAGTGCCGAAGCTGCTTACTATAGTGTACAGACACAAGGCGCAGACATCCGTCGTCAGATACGTGAGACCGAGAACGCTCTTAGTCTTCTTCTTGGTGAACCAGCGCAAGGTATTGCCCGTGGTAGTCTAGCCAATCAGAGCTTACCGGCGAATTTCGCAGGTGGTATTGGTGTACAACTTCTAAGCAATCGTGCCGATGTGCATGCAAACGAAATGGCGTTAGCTCAATGCTTCTATAATATTCAGCAGGCACGCAGTCGTTTCTATCCAGCATTGAACATATCACCTACTGGAGCGTGGACCAATAGCAATGGTATGGTTAACCCTGGCAAGTTGCTCTTGAGTGTAGTCGGTAGTTTGACACAGCCCATCTTCATGCGTGGACAATTAAAAGCTGGTTTGCGTGTTGCAGAAGATAAGTATAAGCAAGCATATAACACATGGCAGAATAGTATTCTCAAGGCTGGTTCAGAAGTGAGCAACGCTCTTGTTGCTTATAATTCAGCTGGTGAAAAAGAGAAGTTGCAGCAACAACAAATAGATGTTCTGAGGCAGAATGTAGAGCACACACAGATGCTCTATGCACAAAGCTCAAGCACCTATCTTGAAGTTATCACTGCTCAGCAGAGCTTACTTAACGCAGAAATATCACAAGTGAAAGAGCAGTTTACGAAGCTACAATCTATCGTCAATCTGTATAATGCACTTGGTGGTGGTTCTAAGTAAATCGTTTGTTTAATTCTTAGTATTCAAGAGTATGAGTAGCGTAATTAGTCCAAAAGCCGAAGTCTCTCCGAAGGCAAAGATTGGAGACGGCTGTAAGATATTCCCATTTGTATATATAGAAGACGATGTCGTCATCGGTGATAACTGCGTTATCTTCCCCTTTGTTAGCATCTTGAATGGTACTCGAATGGGAAGTGGAAACAAGGTTCACCAAGGTTCGGTGCTTGCCGCTTTACCACAGGATTTCAATTTCGTGGGTGAAAAGAGCGAACTGGTGATGGGTGATAACAACATTGTTCGAGAGAACGTGGTTATCAATCGTGCCACACACCGTGGCGGCAAAACCATTATCGGCTCGAATAACTTCCTTATGGAAGGTGCACATATTAGCCATGACACCGTCGTTGGTGACAAGTGTGTCTTTGGCTATGGTGCGAAGATTGCAGGCGATTGTAAGATTGGAACGGGAGCGATTATCTCTTCAAATGTTGTAGAGAAAGCGAACACGCGAGTAGGTGAATATGCCATGGTACAAGCAGGTTCTACCTTCTCGAAGGACGTTCCTCCTTATATTATCGCTGGTGGTGCACCAATTGAGTATCATGGTGTTAACACAACTATCGGTAAGCGAGCCAGTGTTGATGAGAAGATTCTCAAGCACATTGCCAATGCTTATCGTCTGTTGTTCCATGGGCAGACATCAGTTTTCGATGCTTGCATTCAGATAGAACAACAAGTACCAGCTTCGCACGAGATTCGCAATATCATCGACTTCGTGCGAACTACGGAAGAAGGAATTATTAGTAAAATCTAAATTTCATTTCAATGGTTTTTTTGATGAGAGGAAAGACTGGCCGTGAGGTTAGTCTTTCTGTTATTTTAGGACAGAGTAACGCATGAGTCTTTAAGACAAAGTAACAAAGGAACGTGAAAGCATTAGTAACATATTCTTTAGACAAAGCAGAAAGACATATTCTTTTAATGACATATCCTTTAAACCCACCTTTATTATATCGTAAACACCTGATAGATTCTCTATCCAATCACCAATAAATCCTTCCCATAACCCCTTAGCAAACAGTACTATTCACTCCCCTCTCCATTCGGAGAGGGGGCGGGGGTGAGGCTTTTTTCTTTCTTTTCCTTTCTTTTTCCTTGCTCCTTTCAATTATTCTTCTTACCTTTGCCGCCGTGAAACAGTTAGCAATGACATATCAAGTGAACGAAGTACTGCAAAGAATTATTCGATTCTTTGCATCTTTTTGCACTTTATCTTTGGTCAATCCAAATAATTTGCTAACACACACACACACACACACACACACACACACTATGCGCACCTAGCGTACAATAACACATTTTTTCTTCTCGCATACGCGCGCGCGAAGCGTGCCGTAACCCCTGTAAACAAAGGACTTCTAGGAGTTTCCTTTGTTCGCTTTTTTATGCCCTTTTGTGAACTCCGTTTAGAGCAAAATAAGAACGAAATAACAGCTATTTTAATCAATAAACAAACAGGATGCGTTAACTGCGTTTCCCCTAAAAATTAAATGAAATGATAGTAATTGAAAGAAGAATTTATCAAAAGCCCCAGTGCAACATTGTTTGTACGGAGACAGAAGCCCTATTGGTTCATGCCAGTGGTAATGCAGGAACTATTCAACCTGGCACATCAGCTGGCGATGCAAAGTACAACTTTTTAATGAAGAAGAGGAAGACCAAGAAGAGACTTCTTGGAATAGTACAGAAAACTATTAAGAATTATCAGAAAGGAAAAGACAATGAATAAGTTTATGAAGAGAACGACTATCGGTTCAGTAATGCGAGGCATGTGTTACGGCTTCGCAGCCTTATTGTTTGCTGCCAGTTGTGCGAATGATGACGTTGCACAAGAGAACAAGCAGAAGAAAGACAACATTCCAGCGGGTACAACCGTCTTTACAGGTACTTCCCTACCAAATGCAACAACACGTACAGCCATCCTTAACCATACCAAAGGCGCAGGTGCTTCCGTAAATTGGAGTAGCACGGACAAGATATGGGTAAAGGACGATGGAGGAAATTGGCAGCAGAGCACAACGACGACTATTCCTTCCTCTGCAAACCCATCATTTGCTAAGTTTGCCCTGTCAGGTACTTATACAGGTGCTACACACGACGTCCTTTATACAAACAAGGCTGTGACAGGAACGCAACCACAAGTAGAGATAAAGGCAGCACAAACACAGTCTGCCCCAAACAACTTTGACCATGCAGGCGAATCGGGAGATTGTGGAATCGCTACAGGTAACAAATCTGGTAGTGATTATGCATTCACCCTTAATCATAAGGCTTCTTATCTCTGTTTTATTCCTCGGTCAAGTAATCCTTACGTTAATCGCAGCAAGTTGATTAAGGTTGAGATTATGAGCGACGATGATATTGCAGGAACTTACGACATAGCAGCTAATGGAGCTCTCACCCTCGCTTCGGGTGGTTCAAAGACAATTACTGTAACAACAGGTTCAGGCTTTGCAATCGATAATTCTGCTGATGATATGAGCAAGAATGCAACCTATGCAGTCGTTGCTCCTGGTACACATAAATTCCGTATTCGCTATTGGCTTCGCAATACAACTGATTATCCGGGCTCTGGTGGAGTGATAGAGGGAACGGTATCAAAGATCGTTACCCTTAATTGTACGGCAGGTTCAATCAATGATATAACAGCGAACCTTGATCCGCATAATTACGATGGTGACAATTATTATATGTGGGATGCACAGGAGCAATACTGGAAGGGGCACGAATGGGATCACAGTGGCAGCCAGCCAACACTTAGTCAAGGTTTTACGGGCGCAACAGTTTCCGGCGATTACGCCCAGAGCAACACTGACCCTCGTTACTACAACGATGGCAACGCTTCACATCGCCTCGATGCTACTCACACATCATGTAAAGACCTTCCAAACGCTAACGAGATGACCTGGTATGCCGCAAATGGCGAACCCCGTTGGGACAATGATGAACTATGGACAACTATGGGTCATTTATATAAAGGTGGCATGTGGTTTAAGAAGAAGTCAGTATTGCAAACCGAAGGTAATTACAACAGCAATACTGCTGTCGACGGCATTGATTGGCGTACAAATAGCAGAACTGATGGCTGGACCCTATCTAATACTCTTCCTTCCGCCGCCGATGCAGGCAAATATTTCTACCTGCCCGCCTTGGGTATATACGAATTTGGTCGGCTGGTGTTCGTTGGCAAGCGCGGCATCTATTGGTCGTCAAGTGCTTACCCGGCCAGTTACCCGTGGGACAGTGTCCACGCGTACTACCTGAGCTTCGCCAGTGATGAAGTCGGCGTGCACGGCAACGCCCGCAGGCGGGGGAACAGCGTCGGCGGGTTTGAGTAGTCCTTGCGCTTGCCCCTTTGAAGAAACCCCACCCCGGCCCTCCCCGAAGGGGAGGGAGTGCCTAACGAGCGGAGCTTCTGCTGAATGCGTATTCCGTCGCCGCGCTCACCGTATCTACGCACTGGCGGGAACCGTATCTACAGACTGATAGATACGCATTGCGCAGCTGCTAGATACGTATCTGGCGGCAACGATCACCGCATTTAGCAGCAACGATCACCGCATTTAGCAGCGCCGCTCACCGCATCTGTCAGCACGTAGATACGGTGAGCGCAGCAACGGGATACGTATTCGGCAGGAGAAAGATGAGAGAAAGGGGGAATTTAAGTGATGAAAGGCGGGAAATAAACAAAGAAAATAGAATGGGGCAGCATGAAGATGCACCGAGAAAAACTGCGGAAGCGTGCTGTCCTATGCTATGATAAACAACATTTATTTAATAATTTAAAAACCAAAGAATTATGAGATTTAAATTAGTTCAAAAGAAGAATCCGCAGAAGCGGGAGGAAGTGAAGTTTTATGCTAATGCGGTAAACGTTGGGCATAAGTCGCTGGATGACATTGCACGTGATATTGCGGGGCGTTCGTCCCTGACGCGCGGCGATGTGTCAAACGTGCTGTATAATTTTATTGATTGTCTGCCACATTACCTCCGTGACGGTTTCAGCATTCAGCTAGGTAATTTCGGTTCGATGCGTGTCACGCTGTCGAGTAAAGGGTCGGAAACTGAAAAAGCTTTTAAGACCGAGACGATTAAGCCTCGTGTGGTCTTCACGCCGGGAACAGAATTGAAACGAGAATTGGGTACGAACTCTTACGAATCGGTGAAGAAGAAGGAAAGCCTCACCCCCGCCCCCTCTCCGAATGGAGAGGGGAGTGAAGACCACATTGGACCACAGGCAGGGTAGGAAAGAAAGCCTCCCCAAGCTCCTCTGAAGGAGGGGATGTCCCTAAGTCCGCTCATATATATTTGGCTATTTCAAGCTGTATGCAATAAGGACATCCCCTCCTTTGGAGGGGCTTGGGGAGGCTTTCTTTTAAGGGGCTTTCTTTTTTACCACGGGAGCATTTTATTAGATTGATTCAGGGCATCAATCGTTCTGTAATAAGACAATCGATTATATTAATTGTGAAATTAATGTCTTTCAAAACTAGTGTATTAATTTGGTTCTCTCGCTTCCGTGGTATAGCCTCACCCCCAGCCCCTCTCCTACAGAGAGGGGGGCGCCTAACGGGGTGAGTCTTTTGTGTGAGACAGAAGAACATGGGATTTAGAGACATAATGCCTCTAAGACATAGTTTTTTATGACATAGTAACAGAAGAACATAGGGGTTAGACGTAATGACACAAGAACATACTTTTTAATGACATAGTTTTAAAGGCGTAGTAACAAAGAACATAGGGTTTAGACGGAATGACACAAGGACATACTTTTTAATGACATAGTTTTAAAGGCGTAGTAACAAAGAACATAAGGCTTTAGTAATAGGTTTACGAGACAGGGGGCTCGGGATTCTGTAAAATCGGAGAGTTCTGTGATAAAGTTTGTTACTAGAGCCTTATGTTTTTATGTTACTTTGTCTTTATTATATAGTGTGATTCTTGTTCGCCCTGTCTTATCTCTGTTGCAGTTCCAGAATAATACTTTCGGCTAGATATTGGTCGCCCATGTTGTGTAATTGATTTGCTTTGTCGGAGAGGTCATTATAGAAGTCTGAAGTGTAGAATATGTCCATCGCTTGTGGAATCTCTATCTCCAGTTTCTCTGCCAACAAAACAATGATACGGCTATATTTTAGTTGTAACAATGTGTCGTTAATCAATGTCTTTTGGTGCATATTCTTTATAGCTTTTGAGATTCAATGAATGTTAGATGTTGATTTATAATCTTCTGATTGATTATGCACATCTGTTGATTGGGGTTCTCGTAAATGAGACGGGAAAGAGCCTCTTGCTTGGAGATAAGATGGGAAGTGTACAATTCTATTGTGCTGAAGATTCGATCATTTGCAATTCCACCTTCAATGAAGTCGAATGCCTTCCACTTATCTTCTCCTTGCCGACAGCTTAGAATGAAGTCCAGCCACTCTTCGTTATAGGAGCGAAAGGTCTTTGAATGAAACTCTGATATGACGGCGTTATAGTCAATGTCATACACATTAAGCCAGTGTTCCTTGTGTTTGTTGGCAGGTCTACATGCCCATGAAGATGCTTGCTCCATAATGGGAGTGACATAAAAGCCTTTGCTAAAGTCAAGGTCACGGCGTCCGACATGAACAAGGGGAAATCTTATTTCGGCTGTTGCACCATGATATACTCTCATAATTCTTTCTCTCTTGATGTGATTGCTGCATGATGTTCTTTTAGATATTCAAGAACTTCGTCTACAATATATTCCTTGCCTTGCGTGTGCAGGGTTGGATAGCTAGGGTAGAGGAAGTCTTGAATACCATTGCTGCTCTGTAATGCTTGATATACCTTACTGCCAGGGATACCGAGCCGTTTTGCAGTATTCTCTATGGCAAATACAACAAAGTCAGTTGATGCATGTGAAACGGAATTATTCATATAGATAGTTGTTTTTGGCAAAAATAGCCATTTCTATTGAATTGGGCAAGTGCTTTGTTGGATATGTTTGCTGGTCGTTTAGTAGGATGCAGTGCAAGGAATGCCCATGGCAATTACTTTGTCACGAATGGTATTTAGTTCTTCGGGAGAAGCCTTGAGAAGATGCTGGTCTGGGGTTTCACGATCAATGGTGTAAATCATTACCTCACGTGGAGCAATCTCTTTCACAACCTTGAGCCATGGAGTAACGAAAGAATCAGAAGTGTTGTCAACATCAATTCCTTCGTCAGTCGTTCCTTTTAGAAACATTGTTTGAATGATAGCCTGTCCGTTAAAAGCCTTGATGTCAGCAATGATACGATTCACATCGTAGGATGGTTGTGTGGGTCGATCCACCTTTTTTATATATTCCATGTCAATCGTGTCTAGCTTCAAAATGTTGTTATCCACCTTTGATAATGCTTTATGAACCTTTGGACGATGAATGAATGTGGAATTACTGAGGACAGAAATCTTTGCTTGGGGGCAGTACTTATCACGTAGACGGATAGTGTCATCAATAATCTCAGCAAAATGAGGATGCGAAGTTGGTTCTCCGTTACCAGCGAAAGTTAGTACGTCAGGATGGATGTTATCCTTAATCATCTCTTTGAGTTTGTTTCCAATGCCGTAGCAATAAGTTCGCGGGTAGGGTGGGGCGTCTTCGTTCGATGATCTTCGTTAAATCCACATTCGCAATAAATGCAATCGAAGGTGCATATTTTACCATCGGCTGGCATAAGATTAATACCAAGAGAAACGCCCAAACGACGGCTATGTACGGGTCCAAAGATAGGTGAAGGATAAATAATCGTACTCATTATACTTTTTGTTTTAATGTTTGAAAAGGAGGTGCGAGTGCAAAGATAAGATAAATAAATGGTATCGTTAAGAGGCATAAAGATAAATAAAAGGGGAAGTCTAAATAAACTATAATTTCTTTTGCTGTTCTTTTATTTTGCTGTATCTTTGCAGCAATTTCGGTGAATTATACCCTTTTCAGAAATGGAAAAAAAAAGAAATAAAGCCCGCAACCGTCATAGTTTGCAGGTTATTACGCTATGTATTAGCACGGCGATGGTGCTGATGCTCATCGGTATGGTTGTACTGACAGGCTTCACCAGTCGTAACCTTAGTTCATACGTAAAGGAGAATCTGACCATTACGATGATTCTTCAACCTGATATGAGTACGGAAGAGAGTGCCGCACTTTGTCAGCGTGTGCGCTCGTTACATTATATCAATAGTTTGAATTTTGTCAGTAAGGAAGAAGCCTTAAAAGAGGGAACTCGTGAATTGGGGGCTAATCCTGCGGAGTTTGCTGGTGAGAATCCATTTACGGGTGAGATAGAGTTGCAATTGAAAGCGAACTATGCGAACAATGATTCTATTAAGACGATCGCACAGGAATTACGTACTTATCGGGGAGTGAGTGATATTACTTATCCTCAAAACCTAGTTGAGAGTGTGAACAACACTTTGGCTAAGATTAGTCTTGTATTGTTGGTTATTGCAGTTCTGTTGACGATTGTTTCATTCTCTTTGATTAATAATACAATCAGATTGAGTATTTACGCACGTCGTTTCTCTATTCATACAATGAAACTGGTTGGTGCTTCTTGGGGCTTTATTCGTGCTCCCTTCCTTCGTAGAGCGGTGCTGGAAGGACTGGTTTCAGCATTAATGGCAATTGTTGCTTTGGGTATTGGAATGTGCTTCTTATATGATTATGAACCTGATATTACAAAGGTCTTATCGTTAGAAGCCTTACTCATTACAGCAGTTGTAATGGTGGCTTTTGGTGTGTTAATTGCCACATTCTGCTCATGGTTGTCGGTAAATAAGTTCCTGCGAATGAAGGCTGGTGACTTGTACAAGATATAATCACCTCCTTTCACTCCTCATAATTCCTCAAATAAATATGGATAAAAGAAATTTAGCCTTTGGTAAGGTCAACTTTATCATGTTGGCAATTGGACTTGCTATTGTTATCATTGGGTTCATTCTTTTGAGTGGCGGTAGTTCAACAGAAACTACATTTGATCCAAGTATTTTCAGTGCACGTCACATCAAGGTGGCACCAGTAGTGACTTTCATCGGATTTATTTCTATCATCGGCGCAATCATCTATAGGCCGAAAGATACAAGTGATAAGGAGGTATAATGACACTTATACAAACTATCATTATCTCCATTGTGGAAGGATTAACAGAGTTCCTTCCTGTTTCTTCTACAGGTCACATGATAATCACCCAACATCTCTTGGGCGTTTCACAAGGTAGTCCCTTTGTACATGCCTTTACATTCATTATTCAGTTTGGCGCAATCCTTTCTGTTGTATGTCTGTATTGGAAACGCTTCTTCCACATTGACCGTACACCTGTTCCAGCTGATGTAGAGAATCCGTTTTTGCGTTTTATTCATCCATTAAGATTCTACTGGTTGCTCTTTGTTGGAGTTTTGCCAGCTGTAGTGATAGGTTTAGCTGCAAAGAAGAGTGGTTTACTCGACTGGTTGCTTGATTCTATTTGGGCGGTAGCAATTATGTTGGTTGTTGGTGGAATCTTTATGCTTTTCTGCGACAAGGTATTCAATAAAGGTAGAGAAGAAAATAAGGTAAACGAAAAACGTGCCTTCAATATTGGTTTGTGGCAGTGTTTATCCGTGATTCCTGGAACGAGCCGTTCTATGGCAACGATTGTTGGAGGTATGGCAAACGGACTCACACGTAAGCGTGCAGCAGAATACTCTTTCTTCTTGGCAGTGCCAACGATGGCTGGTGCTACACTGCTAAATCTTCTAGATATACTGAAAGAATATGCTAAATGGGGGAATACTCATGATTTGCTAATGCTCGCTGTTGGCTGTGTTGTATCCTTTATAGTTGCATTATTAGCCATGAAGTGGTTTGTCAGCTTCCTTACTAAGTATGGCTTTAAAGTCTTTGGCTGGTATCGAATCATTCTTGGTATTATCATTATCGTGATGTTGCTCTCTGGCATATCATTGAATATGGTTTGATTAATCCACCTTTATTATATAGCAATCCTTATGAACTTCAAAGAAGGAGTAATCATCCCGATTGATAAACCTTACGGCATAACAAGTTTCAAAGCGTTGGCACATGTACGTTATCTCTGTACAAAAGCTAATGATGGAAAGTGAAGATTGGTCATGCGGGAACGTTAGATCCCTTGGCAACGGGTGTACTGATCCTTGCTACGGGAAAGATGACAAAGCAAATAGAAACATTGCAGGCGCACACGAAGGAATATGTTGCTACATTACAATTGGGAGCTACAACTCCTAGTTATGATATGGAGCATGAGGTGAACGAGAATTTTCCTGTAGAGCATATCACACGTGAGTTGATAGATAAGACTTTGCCACAATTCGTGGGTGATATAGAACAGATCCCTCCAACCTATAGTGCTGTGAAGGTGGATGGGAAACGCGCTTTTGACTATCGACGTAGTGGAAAAGAGGTTGTATTGAAGGCTAAAAATATCCATATAGATGAGATAGAAGTCTTGAACTTTGATTCTGATAAGATGCAATTGACGATTCGGGTTGGATGTGGTAAGGGTACTTACATTCGTGCATTGGCACGCGATCTAGGACGAACAATGAATAGCGGGGCTTATCTTACGGCATTGCGACGTACAAGAGTTGGTGACGTAAAAGTCGAAGATTGTGTTAATTATGACCAGTTTGAGACATGGCTCCAACAACAAATAATAGATAAATAAAACTCTCCCAAAATATTAATATGAAGCTTTCACAATTCAAATTCAATTTACCTAAAGAGCAGGTTGCCCTATATCCTCATTCTTCTAAGCGTGTATTGACACGTTCTGATGGTAGTACACAGACTTTCACGATTACTCGTCGAGATGAAAGCCGGTTAATGGTTGTACATCGAAAGTCTGGTAAGATTGATATGTTCAAGGGTGAAGTGAATGGAGATCCTACAGAGGATGATTATATCCGCTTCAAAGATGTTTTCAATTACTTTGAAGAGGGTGATGCCTTTATATTCAATGATACAAAGGTGTTCCCTGCTCGTTTGTATGGTACTAAGGAGAAGACAGATGCAAAGATAGAGGTGTTCTTGCTTAGAGAACTTAATCAAGAGATGCGTCTATGGGATGTGTTGGTTGAGCCTGCACGTAAGATTCGTATTGGTAATAAACTCTTCTTTGATGAATCAGGAACAATGGTCGCAGAAGTAATTGACAATACTACCTCACGTGGTCGTACACTTCGTTTCCTATATGATTGTCCTCACGAGGAGTTTAAACGAGAGTTATTCGCTCTAGGTGAAGCACCATTGCCACGTTACATCATTGATAATCGTCCAAAGGAAGAAGGAGAAGAATTCGCTCATGCAACGAAAGAAGATATGGAGAACTTCCAGTCTGTCTTTGCAAGAATGAGGGAGCAGTATCTGCACCAGGTACTAATATTCACTTCTCTGAACACATGATGAAGATGATGGAGATTCGTGGGATAAAGAAATCGTTTATCACTTTGCATTGTGGTTTGGGTAACTTCCATGATATAGAGGTGGAGGATCTGACTAAACATAAGATGGATTCTGAAGAAATGCACATCAATGCTGAGGCTTGTGAGATTGCTAACAATGCAAAGAAAGCAGGACATCATCTCTGTGCTGTTGGTGCGAGCGTTGTAAAGGCGACAGAGACAGCTGTTGGTACTGATGGTATGTTGAAGGAATATGATGGTTGGACTAATGAGTTCATCTTCCCTCCTTATAACTTCGGTTTTGCAGATTCTATGTTGGTTAACTTCTATCAACCTTATTCAACTCTATTGATGGAAACAGCAGCTTTTGGAGGTTATGACCTTATAATGGAAGCTTATGACAAAGCTGTGAAGAATGGTTATATGTTTGGTTGCTTCGGTGATTCATTGTTGATTCTCAACGATTAATATGCACATAGTTTATTTATCCCTCGGCACAAACCTTGGAAACAGAAAGGCTATAATGCACGAGGCTATAACACGAATAGGAGAAAAGATTGGCACAGTATTGCGCCAATCTTCTTTTCACGAGACAGAGCCTTGGGGATTTGAGAGTCCTAATCTCTTCCTCAATGCCTGTGTATGTGTCTCCACATCGCTTGCTCCTCGACAGTTATTAGAAACTACTCAATCCATAGAAATAGAGATGGGAAGAGTAAAGAAGTCAATCAATGCACAATATACAGACCGTATCATAGATATTGATATTCTGCTTTATGACAACCTAAATATCAACGAACCAAACCTTGTTATCCCTCATCCTTTGATGGAAGAACGCGATTTGTGATGTTACCTTTAAAGGAAATATGGGACGACTGAATCGTCTACATGCAACAATATAAACTAAATCTATTTGTTTTGAGAACTCTCAAACACAATAATCTTGATATAAAATATAACAAACCAATATACTTGACTAATAATAGAAACAAATGAAAAGAACAATCTTACTGGTGTTAACTGTGTTTGCAAATATTTTATTAGCTAACGCATACCCTATCACCAAAGCACAGGCTTTGAGTATTGCCTCAAAATATATCCATAAACCAATACTCTCTGGCAATTCTCCTAAGACTCGCTCGTCACAAGCTAATGAGCAACCAGCTTATTACATTTTTACTAATGCAAATGACAAGAAATTCGTTATTATCTCTGGAGAAAGTAAACTCAATGAGCTCGTGGGTTATGGAGATAAGATGACAGAGACCCCCAACGACCAGCCTCCCTACTTCAAACTGTTCTTAAAGGAATATGAACGTGTTGTAAAAGAAGTACGTTCTAAAGCTGCAACTACTACCCCACAGCGTCCTATCAAACGAAAAGTAGAACCATTGCTTACTTGTAAGTGGAGCCAGTATGACCCTTTCAACAAGTACACCCCACTAAGTAATGGACAGCATACACCTACTGGTTGTGTTGCAACAGCCACAGCACAGGTGATGTTCTACAATAAATGGCCTAAGAATCGCCCACAAGATTATATAGCATCGACAGGTGATGATGCTAAGAAGAGTGCTACTTATTGGTGGGATGAGATGAAGAACACGACTAATGAGATGGGAACGGAACATTCTCGACAAGCCGTTGGCGTATTGATGTCTGACATCGGTAAGGCTGTCAATATGAGATACTATTATAGAGGTAGTGACTCAAACTTACAATATGCTTGCAATGCACTTCGCGACAAGTTCGACTATACGGTACGTTATCTTGACAAAAACTTCCTTCCTGCCAATGACTTCCTCAATGAGGTGATGCAAGAAATCTCAGACGGATACCCTGTCTTGGTAGTAGGTGGACCTCATGCCTTTGTTTATGATGGCTATGATGAGCAGGGACTCATTCACACCAACTGGGGCTGGGGAGGTGAAAACGACGGATACTTCGACATCAACATAGTTACCCTTAATGTTTCAGGCTTTGCCCTCAATAGTGGAACATTCTGGGACGACATCTCAGTTGTCTTTGCCCATCCTAATGACGGTAAGGCTACACCTTTTAAGGATATAGAGCGCGGATTAGATGCAAGAACCACCACATCGCTCACTATTGACAAGACAGAGGCAAGCCGTTCTGAAAGTTTTAGTGCAAAGATTGAGAAGTTAGGCTCGTATAGTTCAGTGAAAGGTGAACTTGGTGTATTCACTGGGAAGGTAGCACTTGCCCTTTATAATGACAAGAACGAACAAGTAAAAATCTTCAACTCAACTGCAAGCGACCAGACTTGGGCATCTATCTTTACTTCCATGTCCTTTGATGTTGCTGATATTAACTTTAAGGGTATTGCTGACGGAAACTACCGTTTAGTACCAGTATTCTCTGAGATGCTCGATACCAAGACAAAGGAACACGGTGACTGGAAGCCAATCAATCACGCCAATGAGATAGAAGTAATACTCACTCCAAACGCAGTACAGCTCAATACAAATAACCCAAAGGATATAGTTGTTATTGAAAAGGCTCCAAGCCTACTTGCACCTTACTATGAAGGTTCTGGATTTAAGGGTGCATACAGCTTCACGATGTACAATCCTGGACGTGAAGAAGTGCGTGGCGAACTTGTAATGACACTTATAAATCAAGAGACAAAGAAAGAATATAATGGTTATCTACTGACTCCAAACGTTGTTGCGCAACGCCTTGGACGAACCACCTTTGTCATTAATATGCTTCCACTATATTACAACAAACCAAGTTTAGGGAATCTTCCAAGAGGTAAATATGACGTCAAACTATCAATAAAAGCCAATAGAAAAGGAACCGAAGTAGAGATCCCTATTGACATGAAAGAGCCATTCGAGATTGAAGTATTACCTTATGTCAATAATGGAAATATCGAATTAACTTTCCTCGACTACTATGTTGATGGTGAATATGCTAATTACAGCACCTTCCAACTTAATAAGATAAAGAATATCAGTCTGCAAGTACATTCTAAAGTATCTGGCTATCAGATTAGGAATGGCTACCGTGGTCCAATTCATTATCGTCTACTCGATTTGACAAGTAACAAGTGGATTGAATTGGGAACAGTACGTAATGTTTATCTCCCTTGTGATGCAGACAACAATGCAGTCCAAACACGTATCACCTTTGCTTCTTCTCAATTAGAGCCTAATCATTCATACGAGATACACATAGAGGTTGAAAGGGATGGGAAACGAGAAGACATTTGGAATCCTAATGCGTTACGCAATGTATTTAATACGGTAGATGAGTTTAAACCTACAGGCATTGGCTTGCTTAAGGATTACAAGGAGTCTGTAAAGAATATATTTACTTTGCAAGGTATTTGTTTATCAAAGACATGGGACGAACTCCCTGTAGGCATCTATATTATAGATGGTAAGAAAGTGATAAAGACAAGATAACAGAAAAAAGGTAAGAAAGGAAAGCTTAAATAGCTTTGACTTTCTTACCTTTTATATTTTACTTAGCTGTAAGTCTTACTTACGGAGACCTAAAGCCTTTACGATAGCACGATAGCGCTCAATGTCACGATCATAAAGATAGTTGAGTAAAGCACGACGTTTACCAACAAGATGAGTTAGTGAACGAGTAGTAACATAGTCCTTACGATTCTTCTTAACGTGTTCTGTCAAGTGCTTGATTCGATAAGAGAAAAGTGCAATTTGGCTCTCTGCAGAACCTGTATCTGAACTCTTCTGAGCCTTACCAAACTGTGCGAAGATCTCTTCTTTCTTTGTTTTTCTAAATACATAGTTTTGTTTGATTAATTAATTGTGCAATTACATTCTTCTATTGCTAGCCTGCCTTAATCACAACAGGTCACAATATCAAATGCATCGGAATATCCGAAAACGCGGTGCAAAGATACAACTTTTTCTCTGAACGACAAGCGTTTTCCATTTTTTATTAGTACTTTTGCACCGTAATTCAGCGTAAGTTTTTAAGGTAAATACATGCAAGATATTCGTAACATCGCAGTTATTGCGCACGTTGACCATGGTAAAACGACCTTGGTTGACAAGATGATGCTCGCTGGTAAGCTTTTCCGTGATGGACAAGACAACAGTGGAGAAGTTCTCGACTCTAATGACTTGGAGCGTGAACGAGGGATAACGATTCTGAGTAAGAATGTAAGTATCAATTGGAAAGGAGTAAAGATTAATATTCTTGACACCCCTGGTCACTCTGATTTTGGTGGTGAGGTAGAGCGTGTATTGAACATGGCAGATGGTTGCCTATTGCTCGTAGATGCTTTTGAAGGTCCTATGCCACAAACTCGCTTTGTGTTGCAAAAGGCTTTGCAATTAGGTTTGAAACCTGTTGTTGTTATTAACAAGGTAGACAAACCTAATTGTCGTCCAGAGGAAGTATATGAGATGGTATTTGATCTTATGTGTGACCTGAATGCTACAGAGGAGCAGTTGAACTTCCCAGTCGTTTATGGTTCTGCCAAGAATGGTTGGATGAGTGAGGACTGGAAGAAACCAACTGATAATATTGAATATTTGCTAGATCTTATTCTCGAAGCAATCCCTGCTCCTAAGCAGCTTGAGGGTACACCACAGATGTTGATTACTTCTTTGGATTACTCAAGCTATACTGGACGTATTGCAGTGGGTCGTGTACATCGTGGTACATTGAAGGATGGTCAGAACATAACTATCTGCCATCGTGATGGAACACAAGAGCGCACGAAGATCAAGGAGCTTCATACTTTCGAAGGTATGGGGCATAAGAAGACAGATCATGTCGATTCAGGTGATATCTGTGCTGTAATTGGTTGGAGAAGTTCGAGATTGGTGATACAATCGCAGATTTTGAGAATCCTGAACCATTACCACCTATTGCGGTAGATGAGCCTACTATGAGTATGCTCTTCACCATTAATGACTCTCCTTTCTTTGGTAAAGAAGGTAAGTTCTGCACTTCTCGCCACATTAGTGACCGTTTGAACAAAGAGTTGGAGAAGAACCTTGCATTGCGTGTTCGCCTATGGAGGGTTCAATGGATAAGTGGATTGTCAGTGGTCGTGGTGTTCTTCACCTCTCAGTTCTTGTTGAGACAATGCGTCGTGAGGGCTATGAGCTTCAAGTCGGACAGCCACAAGTTATCTACAAGGAGATTGATGGTCAGAAATGTGAGCCTATTGAGGAATTGACAATCAATGTACCAACAGACTTCTCAAGTAAGATGATTGATATGGTAACACGTCGCAAAGGCGATTTGTTGGGTATGGATGCAGAGGGAGATCGTGTTAACATCACCTTTGAAATCCCATCACGTGGTATCATCGGCTTACGTACTAACGTCCTTACTGCTAGTCAGGGTGAGGCTATTATGGCACATCGTTTTAAGAATTATCAGCCTTTCAAGGGAGAGATAGTACGCCGTACCAATGGTTCAATGATTGCTCTTGAGAATGGAACAGCCTACGCTTATGCTATTGATAAGCTCCAGGATCGTGGTAAGTTCTTCATTGATGCAGGTGAGGAAGTATATGGTGGACAGGTAGTAGGCGAGCACGTTCATGATAATGACCTCGTTATCAACGTTACAAAGGCAAAGCAGTTGACTAACGTTCGTGCTTCTGGTTCTGATGAGAAGGCTCGTGTTATACCAAAGACAGAGATGAGTCTTGAGGAATGTCTTGAGTATATCAAAGGTAACGAGTATGTTGAGGTAACGCCAAAGAATATTCGTATGCGTAAGATAACACTTGATCATTTGGAGCGTAAACGCGAGAACAAGGATTAAATCTTATTTCAATCATAAGACGAGGGGCGACTATCCAGTGGGGTAGCCGCCTCTTTTTGTATTGTTCGGTGTAATGGATATTTGGTAAACAGATACCTCTAAACCTCTCGAACCCCTTTTGTTTATTACCTTTGTAGTATTTGTTTTCTCTTTTCCTCTTATATCTTGCATCTTTTTCTCCTATACCTTGCATTAAAAACACTGGTAGGATATCTTTGTCTCATCATGATGAAATTAGTGTCTCATCACGATGAAACTAGTGTCTCGTCATGATGAAACTAGTGTCTCATCGTGATGAAACAAAGAAACACATATATGTAAAAGACGCAAGTCTAGTAGGTAATTAAAAGAAGGTATAGGAGAAATGAAATGCAAACAGGTACTCTAACAAGCGCTAACACCTAATCTTCTATTAGTATAGTACTACTTCCTTGAACCTTAGTCAATACTTCTAAATAAATAAAGTCCTTGAAGATAGAGGCTTCTTACAATCTCTTTAATTCTTCAAGAAACGTCTATTACGCCTCTATTCCATTGTTTATATGCAAGGAATAAGCACTAGTCTTTACGATGAATAAAGTATTGACTAAAACCTTAGCTTACTTGCTTTATTAACAGATTATACTTATTTTTGTAACCGAGTTCAGGGTTCTCTCCAATGGAACTAGTTAGTTATTTCGAGAGTAGGGTAGTATGAGATTCAAATAATAAAAGGTTAGTCTATGTTAGGAGCAATAGTTGGAGACATCATAGGGTCAGCCTATGAGTTTAATAATACGAAGCGGAAAGAGTTCCATTTGTTTACTCCGAGGAGTAAATTCACAGATGATACGGTGATGACGTTGGCTGTGGCTCGATGGCTGTGTGGCGATAAGGAACATCGCAAAGAAACACTGGTTCGACACATGCAAGAGCTTGGCAGACATTATCCAACGGCTGGTTATGGCGGTAGTTTTATGCGTTGGTTGTATAATCCGGAGCCTCAACCTTATAATAGCTATGGGAATGGCTCGGCTATGAGGGTAAGCCCCGTTGCGTTCTATGCGCATAGTTTACAGGAAGCATTAGGTCTTGCGAAGATATCAGCAGAGGTGACACACAATCATCCCGAAGGCATAAAAGGAGCACAAGCAATTGCTTCCTCCATTTATCTTGCACGTCATGGAGCAACGAAAGAAGAGATTAAGAGCTATGTAGAGGAGCAATTTCATTATGATTTAAGTCGGCAATTGGACGATATCCGACCTACTTATTCCTATGATATGTCCTGTCAGCATACTGTCCCGCAGGCTCTTTTAGCATTCCTTGAGGGTGCCAACTTTGAAGATGTGATACGTTCGGCGGTATCTATAGGAGGCGATTCTGATACGATAGCAGCAATGGCTGGTGGTATAGCCGAAGCCTTTTACGTGATTCCAAAGAAGCTTTCAAGTTATTGCTATGCCCTCCTAACTCCCGAGTTGCGTGGCGTTCTTAATGATTTTGAAGACTTGTTGGGCTGTCGAGAGGCTGATCCTTTTAACATTGAACGTTTCATCGAAGCACAGAATACGAGTAATACTTATCGCCAAGCATTGGCAGAAATGCAGCAAGGACACAAGCAGACGCATTGGATATGGTTTATTTTCCCACAGCTAAAAGGCTTTGGTCACAGTGCTTATTCACAGTATTATGGGTTGGCTGATACCGATGAAGCACGCACTTATCTGGCTCATCCGTTATTGAACGAACGCTTACACACAATCACTAAAGCAGTCTTGCAGCATGACAATATGGATGTAAAAAGGGTAATGGGTAGTAGTATTGATGCTGTCAAACTCAAATCTTCTATGACGCTATTTGACGTAGTTTGTCCTAATGATATCTTTGAAGAAGTACTGAAAACGTTCTATGGTGGGGAGCGAGATAGCCTAACCTTGAATAAATTAGGTTTATAGGATAAGAGGATTTAAGTCTGAATAACAAGCAGGGAGAGTATAATAAATAGCGAATAATATCGTTTTCTATGATGTAATCTTTAACTTAATAACATTCAAAACCCAATGAAACAGATAATTACATTAGCTTTCTTGAGTGCCATCTCGTTAGCTTCTTTTGCACAGAGTGAGGCTGGAACATGGTCGGTGATACCTCATGTTGGCGTGTCGATAGCCTCTCTAACTCATCAATCAGGCGGCATAGAGGTTGGTGATAATCAATCTCAAGAGCTGAAGCCACAGGCTCGCCCAGGTTTTACTGGTGGTGTCGATGTGATGTATCAGGCGTCTGATAATATTGGATTATCTATCGGTCTAAGTTACGTCCAAGCTGGTTGTAAGTACAAGGACGTTGATGATAATGGTGTGATATGGCACGATCATTACGCTCGAACGGACTATATCTCGGTTCCTCTTGTGGCTCATTCTTACATTGCGCCAGGACTTTCAATCAACGTAGGTGTCGCTCCTTCTTTCTTAATCTATGGTAAGTATCATGCTGGAATGCTTAGTTATGACCTTGATGCAGATGGGCATAGAACGAATGTGCAAGAGGGTGTGATAGACATAGATACTAAGAAAGGACTACGCAAATTCACCCTTTCAATCCCCGTTGGTATCAGTTATGAGTATGAGAATGTGGTGTTAGATGCTCGTTATAATGTGGGTGTACTTAATGCTTATAAATATGGACTAACCGCCCGCAATAAGGTCTTTGAGGTGTCTGTTGGTTATAAGTTTGATTTGTAAGAACAGCTCTATTACCTTCTCTTAGTCTAACGGAAAGCCTCCCCAAGTCCCTCTGAAGGAGGGGATGTCGCCTAACGGAAGTTTGCTGGGAAGGTCTGGCTTGTTTGATGGAACGCCCTCTTTAATGCGAAGAAGGCGTTTCTTCATGTCAAAGAAACGCCTTCCTTAAATGGAGAAGAGGCTCTCTTAATTTGCACCCATTCGTTCTTCCTTCCTTTGAGGATGTTGGAAATGGATTCAAAGACAGCTTATTTTCCCCTTTGTTTCAATCTACGTAGAAGCCAGAAGTAGGCTGGGATAAGGAATAAATCAGCCATTATCCATGCGACAGGGTCGGCATAACAGACACCTAACCATGCGAAGGTTGGTACTAACCAAAGGCTAACACCGCAACGGGCAATCATCTCCATGACACCACTCATCATACTCAAATTGCTATATCCGAGCCCCTGAATACTATAACGGAGGATGACCAGCACACCTAATGACGGATAGAACCAGTTGGCTATACGCATGAGTTGAGCTGCATTAGCGATGACCTCTTGTTCACCACTATTGACAAAGAGCATCATCATCTCGTCTGCAAAAGGATAGATAATCGCCACTGTCAATACGAAGTAAGCCATCATAATCCACATAGAATCGCGCACTCCCGTCTTTACTCGGTCTATTCTCTTAGCTCCAATGTTCTGTCCACAATAGGTTGCCATGGCTACGCCGATATTTTCCAGCACGCAGGTGAAGAGATACTTAATGCGTATTGCCGCCGTAAACGATGCTACATAAATCGTACCAAGGGCGTTGTTCGCACTCTGAAGCATGATGATACCAATGGAAGTGATGGAGAATTGCAGTCCCATTGGTATGCCATTGTTTAGTAGAATACTAATCTTCTTGTTATCGAAAGAGCGTTCCTCGCCCTTGGGAACAAGGATCGTTAGCTTCTTTTTAATATACCACCAACACAGAACGGAAGCAACAGCTTGACTCAAGAAAGTGGCGATACCTGCTCCTTCTACGCCCATTCTCAATAAGAGAATAAGCACGATATCAAGCAAGATGTTGAGGAATGACGATGCAATTAAGAAGTAGAAAGGTTGCTTCGAGTTCCCCAGTGCACGTATCTGACCTGATAGTAAGTTGTAAGCAATGGTAAATGGAATCGTACAGAACTGTAGGAAGAGGAAGACGTAAGCGTCATGGAACACATCCTCTGGCGTGTTGACGAGGTGAAGAATCTTACCACAAAAAATGCAAGAAAGCAATGTGATGACAATTGCCAATACAACGGCAATACGGATGGAATTGCTTACGTAGCATCGCATCTTGTGATAATCGCCTGCTCCGAAAGCCTGTGCTATAGGGATGGCAAAGCCTGCACACGAGCCGTTACAGAACCCCATGATAAGGAACATAATGCTGCTTGAGGCTCCAACAGCCGCTAATGCGTTCACTCCTATCCATCGCCCGACGATGGCGGCATCGATGATTAGATACATCTGCTGCAATAGGTAGCCGAGAATAAGGGGTATGGCAAACTTGATGATGGCACGAGATGGTGCGCCTTGGGTCATACTTTCTGTATGAATTGATTGTGGCATGGTGTGGTTATGTTAGTGGTTGACGAGTTAACGGGTAGACGAGTTGACGAGTTAATAGGTAGTGTCGCTATCATTGCAAGCAACTTGTCAACTTGTCAACCCGTCTACTCGTCCACTTGTCTACTCTTTCTCCGGATACAGAAGATTAGCTTCTGTGATGTTATCCAGCACCTCTGTGAGGAATTTACGTGATTCCCACTTAGCCATGGGGAGGTCATGTAGTAGATAGTTACCGCAGTCGCGTGGTGCAGCACCAGGTATCTCGCCCTCGTAATCAGCGACGAATTGGAAGGTGCGACGCATGAGTTCTATAATATCCTTCGACTCCAAGTCGCCTTGAAGGATAAGGTAATTACCCGTAAGGCAGCCCATTGGTCCCCAATACACAACTCGGTCTTTCCATTCCGGGTCGTTGCGAAGATAGGTAGCAGCCAAATGCTCAATAGTATGGATAGCCCCCACGTGCAGCACAGGCTCACGGTTGGCTCCTTCATACGTATGTCGAAAGTGGTAACAACCTCGTTGCCTACCTCGTCTTTACGGCTTACGTAGATGCCACGTAGCAATCGCTCGTGGTCAATAGTGAATGATGGAATCTTGTTCATAGTTGCTTTCTTTTGTTGTTATATTACTGTGTAACGAGGCTCTCACTCCTTTTATATGATACTAATAAAGTGCTTCGTCACCTCAAAGCTACCGTTAGCTATCCTGTTCCAGAAGTCGAAGTACTGGCTAGCCTTGTTATCCTTCAATGGTATATCACTGATGACACGGAAGGATAGAAAGGGTTTCTTGTAGATGTGGCAGACCTGTGCAATGGAGCAACTCTCCATATCGACAGCTGTTGCCGATGGAAACTTATCAAGGATCTGTTGCATCTTCTCCCGTGAGTTAACGAACCATTCGCCACTGACAGTGAGCCCTGCTTTGACATGAATATCCTTACAATCGTTACGTGTGTTTAGTGAGAGAGCCTTCTCAATGAGCTCTGTTGGTGTCTTAAAACGGGCTGGCATCCCTATGATCTGACCATATTGCACCTCGTCACCACAATATGCGTCATGGTAAGTACACTCGCTTGCTACCACCACATCAGTTACCTCCAAAGAGGTGTCGGCACCGCCTGCACAACCACTTGATATAACTAAGTCGGGGTTGTAATGATTAATCATCTCCACAGCACCAATAGCCGAGTTAACCTTACCAATACCACATTGTTGCAGGATAATCTCCTTATCCTCTAGCGTTCCGGTTACGAAGTCTTTATGATGATAACGCTCTGTTTGCGTGTCTGAGAGAATTGACTTGAGTTGCGTGAACTCCTTGTCCATCGCAACGATGATTCCTATTTTCATACTGCAAAGGTACGAAAGTTAGAAGTTGGATGTTGTAAGTACTTTGTTTTTTGTAACTTTGCACGCATTAATACGCATACTTTAGAAGAAACAAAACGCTAGAAATATGAGAACTTATAAGAAATTCCTACCTGATGTAGTGGTGGTATTGGTATTTGCGATTATCTCTTTCGCTTACTTCCTCGTGCCCGTTACACAGGGAAAGATACTCTTTCAGCACGATGCTTCGGCGGGTGTTGGCTCGGCACAAGAGCTTACGGAGTATCAAAATCGTACGGGTGAGACAACGAGATGGACTAATTCTATCTTCGGAGGTATGCCTACTTATCAGATGTCACCATCTTATCAGTCGACCGATGGACTGTTACAAGTGATGAACGCATACCATCTCTGGTTGCCAGATAACGTATGGTTCCTCTTCGCCTACCTGTTAGGTTTCTATATTCTGTTGCGTGCCTTCGACTTCAGACAGACGTTAGCTGCACTCGGAAGTATCATGTGGGCGTTCTCGTCCTACTTCCTAATTATCATCGCAGCAGGTCACTTGTGGAAGGTAATGGCATTAGCCTATCTACCGCCAATGATTGCTGGTATCGTCTTAGCCTATCGTGGTCGATACCTGTCGGGATTCATTGTTACGGCACTCTTCACGGCATTTGAGATAAAGGCGAACCATGTGCAGATGACGTATTACTACCTGTTTATCATCCTCTTCATGGTGATAGCTTACCTTGTAAAGGCTGTGCGTGAGAAGCAACTAGCAGGCTTTATGAAGTCGACAGGCGTCGTGGCAGCTGCAGCAGTGATTGGTATTGCAATCAATCTATCGAGCCTCTATCACACATGGCAGTATCAGAAGGAAAGCATGCGAGGCAAGAGTGAGTTGGTAAAGAAGGATGCCGCTAATCAAACAAGCTCTGGTTTAGACCGTGACTACATAACACAATGGAGTTATGGCATTGATGAGACACTAACGCTCTTAGTGCCTGATGCGAAGGGTGGGGCTACTGTCCCGTTGAGCAAGAACGCCACTGCTATGGCAAAGCCGACCCACAGATACAATCGATGATACCGCAACTCTATGATGCAATACCGCAATACTTTGGTACGCAGCCAGGCACTAGTGGACCTGTTTACGTGGGTGCTTTCGTGTTGTTCCTCTTCATCTTAGGATTGTTCATTGTGCGTGGCTCTATGAAATGGGCACTACTGGCGGCTACTGTTCTGTCGGTTCTTCTCGCATGGGGACATAACTTCATGGGCTTTACGAACTTCTTCCTCGATTATATACCGATGTATGCTAAGTTCCGAACAGTGGCTAGTATCCTCGTAATAGCCGAGTTCACGATACCTCTTTTGGCTGCGCTTGCCTTGAAGAAGATAGTTGATGAGCCTGAAGTACTTACCAAACAGATGAAGTTCGTCTACATCAGTTTAGCCCTTACAGCAGGCGTTGCGCTATTGATTGCCCTGTTCCCAGGTATGATGGAACCCTTCGTCAGCGACCAAGAGCGTCAGATGATTACCAGTATCCAAGGCATGGATGGCAATACAGCTAACATGATTTTAGCTAACATTGCAGCGATGCGTGAGGCAATGGTAAGTGCTGATGCATGGCGTTCGGTCATAGTGATCTTGATAGGTTTCGCCCTCTTGTCCCTCTACAAGATGAAGAAGTTACGTGCCGATTATATGGTTATCTGCATGGCAGTACTTTGTCTTGTTGATATGTGGCAAGTGGACAAACGATACCTAAATGATGAGATGTTTGTACCCAAGAGTGAGCGTGATATGCCTCATCAAGCCACTTCCACTGACCTTGCTATTATGAAGGATAAGAGCCTTGACTACCGTGTGTTGAACCTCGCTTCGAACACCTTTAACGAGAACGAGACATCTTTCTTCCATAAGAGTATCGGTGGCTATCACCCAGCGAAGTTGCGTCGTTATCAAGAGATGATTGATGCTTACATCGCTCCTGAGATGCAGAAGACGATGCAGGCGATTGCTGCTGCAGGTGGTAATATGCAGGCGGTTGATGGTGTGAAGACCTTCCCTGTATTGAATATGCTGAATACGAAGTACTTTATCCTTCCACTGCAGGGTGGCACAACGGCACCAATACAGAACCCATATGCACAGGGCAACGGCTGGTTTGTCAATAAGCTCAACTATGTCGACGATGCCAACGCTGAATATGCTGAGGTGGGTAAGATTGACGTATGCCATGAGGCTGTAGCCGATAAGAAGTTTGAGGCGGCTTTAGGTCAGGCAAAGGCGAACGACTCTACTGCAATCGTAAAGCTCGACAAGTATGAGCCTAACAACCTGCAATACACTGTCAACTCAAAGAATGGTGGTGTTGTCGTCTTCTCTGAGATCTACTATCCGGGTTGGACAGCCACTATCGACGGTCAGCCTGCAGAGCTCGGACGTGTTAACTATATCCTCCGTGCTGTGAGCGTGAAGCCGGGTAAGCATACCGTAGTCCTCGACTTCCACCCAACAAGTATCTCTACCACTGAGACCATCGCTTACATTGCGATTGTTATCTTGCTCTTGGCGATTGCGGGAGCAGGGTATATGGAGTGGAGGAAGAAGTAGTAGAAGAAGAAGCCCTCACTCCCCGTCCCCTCCCCATAGGGAGGGGCGTGATTACGCGATACCCCTTAGTATTTCTGAACTTGTGGTAACTGCCAGAAGGGAAATTAGGGGAAAGGACGAGGAAATTCCCCATAAAGGATGAAAGCTGGAAGATAAAAAAGAATAAGACTGAATACCCCCTCGCAAGTATATTGGCTTACGAGGGTATTCCGTTTAAATCGAAGAGTGTTTAGGGCATAGGCTTTATATGCTTTTATTATATAAGGCTTATAGCGTTCTTCACCTTTTATATATATTGTAAAATAAGGATAAGAAGAAAATTATGAGACAACGAGTTGAAAAGAAGCTAAACCAGCATTTGATGCTACCGATAAAGCTATTTATGGGTAGGGAGAAGTCAGGAGGTATCGTTCTGATTCTCAGTGTCACCTTAGCAATGATATTAGCAAACAGCAATATTGCTGAGAGCTATTTCCATTTCTTTGAACAGGAAGTAGGATTTATCGTCAACGGAGAGCCGTATCTGAATTATAGTCTGCACCATTGGATTAATGATGGCTTAATGGCTATGTTCTTCTTTGTGGTCGGCTTAGAGTTGAAAAGAGAATTCATCGGAGGCGAACTGGCTGACATCAGAAACACCATTCTACCTATCGGCGCAGCAATAGGCGGTATGCTTGTACCTGCCTTGATATTTTTAAGTCTGAACATAGGTACCCCACAAACAATGGGATGGGGAATACCGATGGCAACAGACATTGCTTTTGCCTTAGGAGTAGTATATCTTTTGGGCGATAAGGTACCCGTATCGGCTAAGGTTTTCCTTACAACGCTTGCCATAGTAGACGACCTTGGGGCTGTGCTTGTCATCGCCTTCTTCTACACTTCCGAACTCTCTATTGCGAGTTTGCTCTTTGGTTTGGGCTTTCTCGCAGTGATGTTTATAGGCAACAGACTCGGTATCAAGAGCCTATTCTTCTATGCCGCACTCGGTATCGGTGGTGTATGGGTAACCTTCTTGCTGTCAGGAATCCACGCAACGATTGCTGCCGTACTTGCTGCCTTTATGATTCCAGCCGATGCGAAGATTAATGAGTCGGTCTATCTCAAGCGTATGAAGAAACTGACAAGACGTTTCGAGAAAGAGGAACCTAACGAGGTGAGAACCTTGGAGGAGGGACAGGTGGACGTGCTGACACATATACAGCACGACACCGAGATTGCAATACCTTTGCTGCAACAGCTTGAACATAAGATGTCACTATCGTTACCTTCTTGATCATGCCTATCTTTGCAATTGCCAATGCAGGTATCAGCTTCACGGATTTAAGTCTATCTGACATCTTCTCTACCCACGTAGCACTCGGAGTGACATTGGGTCTGCTCTTAGGAAAACCGATTGGTATTATCGGAGCAACTTTCTTAATGATAAAAATGCGTTGGGCAACCCTTCCAAGTGCCATCACTCGTCGCACACTGTTAGGCTTAGGTATGCTTGCCTCTATCGGCTTCACCATGTCAATGTTCATCTCTACCCTCGCCTTCACCGACGAACTATTGATGACACAAGCAAAGTTGGGTATCTTCCTCGCCTCCATCTTAGGCGGAATAGGTGGGTATGTGCTGCTGAATAAGAAAAGTAAGTAAAAAAAGCAAACAATCAACTCCACCCCATCCTTCCCCGAACCAACGGTCACTAACCGAAGGGAAGTAAAGGGGGAGGGACCAGTTGGTTGGCTGACTGGTTGTTTGCTTTTACTCCTCCATCAACTTTCTATATCTACCCTTCTTAATCTCCTCATTGCCCAATCGGCGTGCCTTATTGATTTCGTAATCAGAGAAGCCACCTTCGAAGTAGACAACTTCACCGTTACCCTCAAAGGCAAGGATGTGGGTACAGATACGATCGAGGAACCATCTGTCGTGGCTGATGACTACTGCACAACCTGCGAAAGCCTCTAAGCCTTCCTCAAGCGCACGTAGCGTATTCACGTCGATGTCGTTCGTTGGCTCATCGAGGAGTAACACATTGCCTTCCTGCTTGAGTGCTAATGCCAGTTGCAAGCGGTTGCGCTCACCACCAGATAGCACTGAACAGAGTTTGCTCTGGTCGGTTCCAGAGAAGTTGAAACGTGACAGATAAGCACGCGAATTGATGTCACGCCCACCCATGCGGATGGTTTCGTTGCCCTGTGCCACTACGTCATAAACGATCTTGTTAGGGTCGATGTCCTTGTGTTGCTGGTCCACATAAGCCAACTTAACGGTCTCACCCACTTCAAACGTACCGCCATCTACCTGCTCAAGTCCCATGATGAGGCGGAAGAGGGTGGTCTTTCCTGCACCATTAGGACCGATGACACCAACGATACCATTGGGTGGCAACATGAAGTTAAGGTCGTTGAATAGCACCTTATCGCCAAACGCCTTCTTCACGTGCTGCGCCTCAATCACCTTATTACCGAGGCGTGGACCGTTCGGGATAAATATCTCTAACTTCTCTTCACGCTGCTTCTGTTCCTCGTTGAGCATTTGTTCGTATGAGTTCAAACGAGCCTTACCTTTTGCCTGTCGAGCCTTTGGTGCCATGCGAACCCACTCCAGTTCTCGCTCGAGAGTCTTACGTCTCTTCGATGCAGACTTCTCTTCCTGTTCCATGCGTTTGGTCTTTTGATCGAGCCACGAAGAGTAGTTTCCCTTCCAAGGAATGCCCTCGCCTCGGTCGAGTTCGAGTATCCATTCGCTCACATCATCTAGGAAGTAACGGTCGTGAGTGACGGCAATAACGGTGCCTTCATACTGCTGTAAGTGCTGTTCCAACCAGTCGATACTCTCTGCATCTAGGTGGTTGGTAGGCTCATCAAGCAGTAGGACGTCGGGCTTCTGTAGGAGTAATCGGCACAAGGCAACGCGTCTGCGCTCACCACCAGATAGATTCGTCACAGGCAAATCGCCCTTAGGACAGCGCAAGGCATCCATCGCCCGTTCCAGTCGGGAGTCGATGTTCCATGCGTCAGTAGCGTCGATGATGTCTTGAAGTTCAGCCTGTCTCTGCATGAGTTTATCCATCTTGTCTGCATCAGAGTAATACTCCTCCAAGCCGAACTTCACATTGATATCGTCATACTCTTTGAGTGCGTCATAGATTTGTTGCACTCCCTCCATGACGTTCTCTTTGACTGTTTACTCTCATCGAGCGGTGGATCCTGTGGTAGATAGCCCACTGAATACCCCGGACTCCACACAACTTCGCCCTGCGTAGGCTCTACGAGCCCTGCAATAATCTTCATTAAGGTGGATTTACCCGCACCATTAAGACCAATGATACCTATCTTTGCGCCGTAGAAGAACGATAGATAAATGTTCTTCAGGATTTGTTTTTGGTTCTGTGGGATGATCTTTGACACGCCCACCATTGAGAAGATAATCTTCTTGTCGTCAACTGTTGCCATTGAATGTACTGTTTTGTTTGGTGGACAAAGATAGCTAAAATAATCCGTATTGACAAATCAATAGCATTGCAGAAGGGCGTCTGCTCGAAATGAAGAGAGCCTTTCTTTCCTGCGAGAAGAGCCTCTCTTCGGGTGGAAGAGAGGCTCTCTTGAAATGGAGGGAACGCTCTATTGAATGCTAGTTTGTGTATGCTTTGTATATAAAGGTATTCTTTTCTGCTGGGTGTAAGGCGTTTATGACTGTGCAAATAATAAGAAGAATATTTAGTCAAGGTGCTCATTACACCAGGTTATGAGCGATGCTACTAGTGGGAACAACTCTTTTCCTGTTGTTGAGAGTGCGTATTTACCAGCCTTCTCAGTGATAATCTCGTCCTGTATTAATACCTGCAAGGAATTGGCAAGTTCGCTCTCAGGAACATCCTTTAGTAGTGTGTTGTATCCTTTCGAACCACTTGCACCGAGTAACTGGATAATCCACAGCGTGTCCGGTCGGCATATCCTTGCAAGGACATTACGTATCGGACACGTTGGAAATAAGGGGTCGGTTACCATTTAAGTGGCTCATTTAAGATATTGCCATCACTAGCGGGAGAGTCGCTCTCAACGAAGCTGTTTGCCTTATATTGTATGCAAAGCATGAGCAACTCGCCCTTACCTGTATTCTTCAATGCACGTTTGCCTTCTGGAGCAACACGTATGATACTACCTTCAGAGACTGGGAATATATCGCCATCTACCTGATATTCGCCCTCACCTTTTAGTATGAAGTAAAGTTCCTCGTGCGTTTTATGTGTGTGCAAGAAGCCACTGTCTTGTCCTGGAACGAGTGTTTGGAATGATAGATCACTACCTGTTGCATGCAAAGCCTGCCCTGCGAACACCTTACCAGGTATCTCAATCTCGCCCATAGGGAGCACATAATCTTTGATCTCGTTGAGCTTTCCAACTGTTACTGCTGTGTAGTTCTTACCATTCTTAGTTGTTTCAATCGTCTTCATAATGCTTTATTTGTTTAATTGTTATTATTTTGTTTTGACGATGCAAAGGTATATTCTTTCATAGAATCGCACAAGTAGGCACGCAAAGGTCAGCCAGTTACCTCGAAGTAAGTAATGCGGTAAGTAAAGAGATTGCCGTTTCTTAGTTTTACATAGTTTAACTATAAAGTAAAAGGGAACGTTGACTTTAATGGTTACTTTTGTATAGCAATAAGACACATAGACGTTATTAGAAATGAACAGAAGTGATATTAGAGATGCTCTTTACCCTAATTGTCCTATCCGAAATGTGCTCTCTAGAGTAGGAGACAAGTGGTCAATGCTGGTGCTCTTCACCCTTGAGTCGAACGATAACCAACGCTTTAAAGAGTTGCAAAGGAATATCCCAGACATCTCTCAAAAGATGTTGACAGCAACGTTAAAGATGCTTGAGGCTGATGGACTCATTTGTCGTGAAGTCTTTCCAGAGGTACCACCTCGTGTGGAGTATTCGCTTACGAAGAAGGGTAAGAGTCTGTTGCCTCTGATTGATAATCTACTCTCGTGGGCAAGTGAGAATATGGAGGATATCATCGAGTCGAGGCGGAAGTTCTTGTTGAAATAAGTTTTCCACTATTATATAAAGGTATATAAACGAAAAGACTCCACCCATGGTGCGGTACTTATCCAACCATGAGTGGGGTCTTTTGTGATGTGTGTCTTATAGGTTATCAGGTATCTGCTTCTTCGGAGTAATCCCCAGCGTCTTCATCCCTTCGAGGCGTCTAATGATATTGCCTTTGCCTTCGTTGAGTTGTCCCTTAGCCTTGTTGAAGTCTGATTGGAGCTTCTCAATACTTGTCCCAATCTTTACGAAGGTCTCACCGAAGGTCACGAACTTATCGTATAGATCGTTCGACTGGCGGAGAATCTCGTCTACATTCTTATTCAATCGATAGTTCTGCCACATCGTGCGGGTCAGTTGCAATGCCATGAGGAGATTGCTCGGACTGAGTACGATGATATGCTTTCTGTAGGCGTATTGTAGGATAGAAGGGTCAGTCTTGAGGGCTGCGGAATAGCCACTCTCGTAGGGGATGAACATCAAGACATAGCCTATACAGCCAGGGACAATCTTCTCGTAGCCCTTAGCCGATAGCTCGTCGATGTGTTTCCGCACGGAGCTTACATGCTCTTTCAGCAATCGCTCCTGCTCATCAGGGTCTGTTTCCTTTATTGCCGATTGGTAAGCTGTGAGCGAAACCTTCGAGTCGACGACCGCTCTCTCCTTATTCGGCAACTCGATAACAGCATCTGGTCGGAAGTTGTTACCCTCCTCGTCCTTGTAATTCTCTTGTAGGAAGAACTGCTGATCCTTAATAAGTCCGCAGTCTTCTAAGGTCTTTCGAGAATCATCTCACCCCAGTCACCTTGCATCTTCGAGTCCCCCTTGAGTGCTTTCGTTAGTGAGGCGGCATCATTTCCAATGCGTTCTGTCTGTTCGCGAAGCTCCTTCACCGTTCGTTCTTGGTCTTCACGCATCGCCTTAATGGTCATTTCTTGCTCGGCATGAAGTCTCTTCATCGCCTCTTCAAAGGTCGTTTTGATCTCTGTTTTGTTAGCAGCTGTCTCCTTACTGTTGTTTGTCACCGTCTGATTGAAAGCCTCCAAGCGGTCCTTCAAAGGTGTGAGTAAAGCCTCGAGACGCTCTTTATCAGCCGTATTCATCTTCTCTCGACTCTCTGAAAGCATCTGCGCCGCCATGTTACGCACCTCCTCTTGCAGCAACTTATTCTTTGCCTCCGCCTGTTTCTGTAGTTCGCTACGTAATTCCTCGTTATGTTTGCGCTCTGCTTCTAGACGTTGGGTGTAGCTGTTCTTGACTTCTTCTAATTGTCGGTCAGTCGCCTCTTTCGTTGCAGTCACCTGTTGAGTCGCATTCTCTTTAGCGATAGCAAGACGATCTTCAATACTCTTCTGCTCCGCTTCCAGCTGACTGCGGAGTGCTGCCAGTTGCTCATTTGCTTTGCTCACATCCTGTGTTATCTTGCCTTTTAGCCACAAGAATGAGATGACGAAACCGATGATAAGTCCCAGAATTAAGTATATTATCTCCATAAATCTTATAGTTGTTTATTTGTTACTAAGTTCATCTTAAACACAGAATACACGGATGAAAGGAAGTCATGGAGTCGTCCTTTTATCTGTGTATTCAGTGTTAAAAATGACTGTGAGAAGGTGAGTTTGATACAATCTATCCCCTCTTCAAGAGAAGAAGAGGGGATGAATAGCACTCGTTAGTCTTGGAAGTAAACCCGTTTCACACGGTTACTAATGGTGGTGAGAACCTCGTAAGGAATCGTGTCTAATACATCACTAAGGACTGTAACAGGTAGGTGGTCGCCGAAAATCTCAACGCTATCGCCCTCCTTACAATCGATACCTGTAACGTCAATCATCGCTACATCCATACAAATATTGCCTACATACTCTGCCTTCTGACCATTTACCAAGCAATAACAATGGCGATTCCCAAGGTGGCGATTGAGCCCATCTGCATAGCCAATAGGTATTGCGGCGATAACACTATCATGGTCTATTGTACCCTTACGAGAGTATCCTACCGTGTCACCAGCAGGCACATGGCGAAGCTGAAGGATGGTAGTTTTGAGCGTAGAAACATTGTTGATAATCTTATTGGTGCGTGGATTGATACCATAAAGACCCAATCCTAGCCTGCACATATCTAGTTGACGCGCTGGGAAGTGTTCGATACCTGATGAGTTATCCATGTGTCGGATGATCTTGTGTTTGAATGCTGCTTGCAGCTTCTTACTACCCTCATCGAATAAAGCAAACTGCTTGGCAGAGAACTCATCGAAGCTATCTGCATCAGAGCCAACGAAGTGAGAGAAGACAGAACGCGGTATGATAGCATTCTGATGTTTAAGTTTATCAATCAATTCATCCATGTCTTTCTGTGGGTCAAAGCCCAATCTGTGCATACCAGTATCGAGTTTGATATGAACAGGGAAGCCTGTTATGCCTTCCTTCTGAGCGGCTTTGACGAGTGCATCAAGGAGTCGGAAACTATAAACTTCAGGCTCAAGATCATAATCGAAGAGCGTCTTGAAGGACGACATCTCTGGGTTCATGATCATGATGTTACTTGTGATACCATTCTTGCGGAGCGTTACCCCCTCATCAGCCACGGCCACAGCAAGGTAATCGACACGATGATCTTGTAATGTCTTAGCAATCTCTACGGCTCCAGCTCCATAAGCATCAGCCTTGATCATACACACTAACTTGGTCTCAGCCTTCATAAAAGAACGGTACCAGTTGAGGTTATCTACCACCGCATTGAGGTTTACCTCCAATACAGTCTCATGTACTTTCTTTACCAATAGTTCGGTGAGATGGTCAAAACCAAACTGTCTTGCACCCTTTAAAAGGATCACTTCATCGTGCAAGTTAGTAAATTCCTCGCTATGAATGAAGGCATTGATAGTAGCAAAGAAATGCTTCTCTCCTAAATGCTTGAAGGCATTACGTTCTGCTAAAAGCCCTTCGCCAATACCGATGAACTTATTAACTCCACGCTTCTCACATAGGAATGCCACCTTATTATATAGCTCTTTATCCTCCTCACCACTCTGGAGTATATCACTTAATATCAGTGTTCTCCTGCGTCCCTTATGGTCTGGACGACGATTCATGAAGTCGAGTGCAATGTCAAGTGAGTTATAATCAGAGTTGTAAGAATCGTTGATAAGCGTGCAACCATGCTGTCCCTCTTTCACTTCCAATCGCATAGCAACAGGTTCCCAATTGTGCCATTCGCTCTGCAAGAGCAGCCTGCGTCACACCTAAATGTAGTGCAACAACAGCACAAGTGATAGAGTTCTCGACACTTGCATCATCGATAAATGGGAGCTTATACTGGGCTTCTTTCCCACCTTTCCATGTGTAAGTAATGGTAGTCTCAATGTCCTTCTTCTCAATAGACTTTATATAGAATGCTGCGTCCGTATGCTTTATTGACCAACTAAGTTGCTCACCTTGGTAGTTATATTGAGCCAAGCAATGTGTCAGAATATCGTCATCCATAGAATAGACAATCGCCTTTGTGTCATGGAAAAGACATAATTTCTCCATACATTAGCCTCTATGGAAGGGAAGTTCTCTTGGTGAGCTGTACCCAAACTAGTGAATACGCCGATGGTAGGTTGTATGATGTCACGCAGTGCCATCATCTCTCCTGGCTTACTGATACCCGCTTCGAACACACCTACTTGGGTGTTTTCATTGAGTAACCAAACCGACAAAGGAACACCAATCTGAGAGTTATAACTTCTTGGCGAACGCGTTACCACCATTTGAGGAGATAGTAGTTGATAAAGCCACTCCTTAACCATTGTCTTGCCATTAGAACCTGTTATGCCCACAATCGGTATGAGGAACTCATCGCGATGACGCTCTGCTAAACGCTGCAAAGCCTCTAGGCTGCCCACAACCTTTAGGAAGTTTGAACCCGAGTAGAGCGTTTCCCAGTTATCTGGAACTACCTCTACTACGAAGTTCCTAACGCCCCTTGCATATAGTTCTGGTATATAGTTATGACCATCATTGCGCTCTGTTTTGAGTGCAAAGAATAATGTTTCTTCGGGGAAACATAGTGATCGACTGTCGGTAAGAACAAAGCTGATGTTAGCATCAGTATCACCATAACGGCGTGCACCAATGAGCGTCGTTACTTTCTCAATAGTATAATTCATTACTATCCTAATTGTTTTAATCTCATGCAAAGATAATCAAAACTATCAATACAACATCTTATCTAAGCCGTTTTTTCTTACTTATTGATAAAGAATCTACCGATGGGAGCAATCTGGGCAGATTCCTTTAATCATATAGTTAACGGCTGTCTGCCTATAACCAGTAGGTAAATTGACTTGCGGAACGGGTATTTCATTGAGGCAGAAGGTGCGATGGCAGTGTTCACAATAGAAGTGTACATGTATGTCTTCATCGGTTTCTTTGTTCAGACTATGGCATAGTTCGTAACGCACAATGTCGTTCCCATCTTCCAACTGATGCACTAAATGGTGGCTTTTGAAGTGTGATAACGTGCGGAAGATACTCGACTTATCCATCGTGAGGAGCATTGTTTCCAACTCTTTCATAGATATGGGATAATCTAGTTTGGACATTATCTTTGCTATTAATATTCGGTTTGCTGTTAGTTTAATACCATGTTGCTCCAGTAAACCTTCTATCTGTTTTTCATTCATTTTAGCTTTGTTTCAGTTATTACTCGTCTAGTTCTAAGTCTGGATATAGCTGCTTTAACCATTGAATCTTCTCTTTGGTCTTCTGCATAAAGAGCCGATATGCCTCCGAATCAGGATTGAAAGGACGATGTCCTAATGCCTCCTTAATAGGTCGCCAAGCCTCCAGAAACTTCTTAGCTTCTGATGAGAAGCAGGTTGCAACGAGCCGTTCCCAGATGTATTCAACGGCTTGATCGTTAGGATGTAACATATCCGCTTTGTAGAAGCGATAGTCGCGTAACTCATCATTCACTATCTCGTAAGCAGGGAAATAATAGACCGCCTCGCCTTCTTCTTGTGCTAGTTTATCAGCTGCCAAAAGTAATGTCGCCTTTGACAACTGGCTCCCGTGAAAGCCATATTTTGCATATCTTATCGGACTAACAGTCACTATCACCTTCACATTTGGGTTTTGTTTCCTTAATAAATGGATGGCTTCATGTAGGGCATTAGCCGATTCGTCAATCGTTAACTCCTGTTCGTTGAAAAGTTTCTGAGGTCGTTTTTGACAATTATCCACGATCTCTCCCGTAGCTTTCTCTATGTAGACATGGTTCGTCCCAAGCGTGAATACCACGATATCAAACACCTGATTGGATAGTTTCTGTACCGTGTGAAGGATGGAAACAGGGTTGTACATTACCCCAAAAGGGTTGACTATTGTGCGAAACTTCTCCTCTTTGAATCGCTTTCCGATGTTATCTGCAAAGCAAGAACCCACAAAAAGGACTCTTTCGCAGGGCTTGAATGAGAAGTTCGGAATAGGGATGTCTATAATAGTTCGGAATTTCATAAAGGTAAGATAACTTATTCTTTGCATTGAAGAGGGCGTTTCCTTGCTATGAAGGAAGCCTCTCTTTGATGGGAAGAAACGCCCTCTTTAATATAAGGAAGGCGTCTCCTTAGAGGAACCCCTGCTGTCTTAGTGCTTCAAGCAAGCCCACAGACATAGCCTCGTTATCCTTCTTTGTATAACGAATATCGGTATATACCTGTGCAAGTGTTTCTTTTTTGTTCTGCTCAACGAAGTCCTTATTCTCTTTCAAGTTCTCCTTTTGCGTGTAAAACTCGTCTATTCTCTCGGGCGTATAATCGTTGTAAGTCTCATTGTGAATAATACTCTTCAGTGGCAAACGATCGGTCTGCTTGGGTGTTTCAGCAGCCCATCCCAAGGTGATAGTAGCAACAGGCATGACCAAACGAGGCAATTCGAGTGCTTCAATTAACGCTTTTGGACTATAGATCGTAGTACCCAGGAAACAGGTTCCCAAGCCCCTTTCTTCAGCAAGATTACAGAAAGTTTGGCAATAGAGTAGGGCGTCTGTCGCTGCATTTAAGAATGATAAGAAATTATCATAACCAGGTGTTCCCTTTCTTTGTGTTGCCCATGAGGTTGTTCGACGATAGTCTGCACAGAAGGTAAGAACGACAGGTGCCTCTGTAACCATTGGTTGATTGAAGTGTGCTGGAGCGATCTTCTTCTTCATTTCCAGGCTTCGTGTGATAACGACCGAATAGAGTTGCAGGTTGCCCATAGTTGGTGTTCTCTCTGCAACCGATAGGAGTTCTCTTAACAAGTCATCCGATACATCCTCTTGAGAATATCGTCTTATAGTTCTTCTTGAATTGATAGTTTCCATTGTAGATAATTTTGTTTCGACAAAGTTAAGCAAATGTTTTAGAATTAAGAAAACAATTCGTAACTTCGCAGTCGTTAATTTTCTAAAAACGACAATGGTGATCAATCAAACTTACTCATTCGATGAGGCCTACCAGACTTCATTGGCTTACTTTAATGGAGATGAGCTTGCTGCTCGTGTCTGGGTGAACAAGTATGCAATGAAGGATAGCTTTGGTAATATTTATGAGAAGTCTCCAGAGCAGATGCACAGACGTATAGCAAAGGAGATAGCTCGTGTTGAAAATAAGTATAAGAACCCCTTAACAGAAGAAGAGATATTCAATCTTTTAGATCATTTCCGGTACATTATTCCCGCTGGAAGTCCGATGACTGGAATCGGTAATGACCATCAGGTAGCATCGTTATCCAACTGTTTTGTGATTGGATTAGATGGCGATGCCGATTCATACGGTGCTATCCTGCGTATAGACGAAGAGCAGGTTCAACTGATGAAACGCCGTGGAGGCGTTGGACATGATCTAAGTCACATTCGTCCGAAAGGCTCACCAGTCCATAACTCTGCCCTTACCTCTACAGGACTTGTTCCATTCATGGAACGCTACTCCAATAGTACAAGGGAGGTTGCACAGGATGGTCGTCGAGGTGCATTAATGCTCTCTGTGAGTATTAAACACCCAGACTCTGAGGCGTTCATAGACGCTAAGATGGAGGAAGGAAAGGTCACTGGGGCTAATGTGTCGGTGAAGATTACAGATGAGTTCATGCAGGCTGCTGTTGATGACAAGCCTTATGTACAGCAGTTTCCAATAGATTCTACAGAGCCAAAGTTTACTAATGAGGTATCAGCAAAGGCTCTTTGGGAGAAGATAGTACATAATGCTTGGAAGAGCGCAGAGCCTGGCGTGCTCTTTTGGGATACCATTATTCGTGAGAGCATACCTGATTGTTATGCAGACTTAGGTTTCCGCACGGTCTCAACTAACCCTTGTGGTGAGATTCCTTTGTGCCCTTATGATAGCTGCCGATTGCTCTCGTTGAATCTATACTCTTATGTTTTAGATCCGTTCACAGACCATGCTCGCTTCGACTTCGACCTCTTTAGCAAGCATGCACAGCTAGCGCAACGTATCATGGATGATATCGTTGACCTCGAGATGGAGAAGATTGATCTTATCATGGAAAAGGTTAAGAGCGACCCACAAGTTGATGAGGTGAAGGAAGCCGAGTACCATCTTTGGGAGAAGATAAAGGATAAGAGCGGTAAAGGTCGTCGAACAGGAGTGGGCATAACTGCCGAAGGTGACATGATAGCAGCAATGGGTCTGCGTTATGGAACACAAGAGGCTACCGACTTCTCTGTTAGTGTTCATCGTGCGTTGGCGTTGAATGCTTATCGTTCTTCCGTTCGAATGGCAGAGGAGCGCGGAGCCTTTGCTATCTATGATGCAAAGCGTGAGGAGCATAACCCATTCATACTCCGCTTGAAGGAAGCTGATGCACAACTTTATGAGGAGATGATACGTTACGGGCGTCGCAATATAGCCTGTTTAACGATTGCTCCAACCGGTACTACGTCCTTAATGACACAAACTACTTCGGGTATAGAACCCGTCTTTATGCCTGTGTATAAGCGTCGTCGCAAAGTGAACCCAAATGATACTGATGTGCACGTGGACTTTGTTGATGAGGTTGGAGACTCCTTTGAAGAGTACATCGTGTACCATCGTAAGTTCCTAACTTGGATGGAAGCGAATGGTATTGATACTCAAAAGAAGTACAGCCAAGAAGAGATTGACGAGTTGGTAAAGCGTTCACCTTATTATAAAGCTACAGCCAACGATGTTGATTGGCTGATGAAAGTACGCATGCAAGGTGCCATTCAGAAGTGGGTTGACCACTCGATTTCAGTGACAGTGAATCTCCCTAATAGTGTTGATGAGCTCTTGTCAATAAGTTATACGTTGAGGCTTGGCGTAGCGGATGCAAAGGTTGCACCATATATCGTGATGGTAGCAGGTCTGGAGTGATGATATCTGTTTCTAAGAAAGATAAGAAGAAAGAGAATAACTCTGCCGAAGAAGAGAAGGAGAAAGATTTAACTTCTGCTGAAGAACATCACGAACATGTATGTAGCCGACCACAGGTAATGGAGGTTAGACCTAAGGAACTCGAGTGTGATGTGGTACGTTTTCAGAATAACAAGGAGAAGTGGGTGGCTTTTGTTGGGCTGTTGGATGGTTATCCATACGAGATCTTTACGGGTCTTCAAGACGATGAGGAAGGTATTGCCTTACCAAAGAGTGTTACCAAGGGAAAGATCATCAAGCAGACAGCAGAGGATGGTAGCCATCGTTACGACTTCCAGTTTGAGAATAAGCGAGGCTATAAGACAACTGTTGAAGGCTTGTCGGAGAAGTTCAATCCAGAGTATTGGAACTATGCAAAGCTCATCTCTGGTGTGCTTCGTTACCGTATGCCGATAGATCATGTCATAAAGCTTGTAGGCTCATTGCAGCTTAAGAACGAGAGTATTAACACTTGGAAGAATGGTGTGGAGCGTGCTTTGAAGAAGTACGTAACCGATGGTACAAAGGCTTCAGGGCTCTGTTGTCCAGTTTGTGGACAGGAGACTCTTGTTTATCAGGAGGGTTGCTTGATTTGTACTAATTGTGGTGCTTCTCGTTGTGGGTAATTTTATGGGGTGTATTAAGTGCTTATAGGGCACTTAATACACCTTCTTTGTATCTTTAAAACTAATGTTTAATAATGGAATTAACGTCTACTTATATTCTTTTACAGGGTCTTCAATATCATGCTTTTATAGGAGTTGGGGAACAAGAACAGGTTGTTGGCAATGATTATGTACTTGATCTTCGATTGGGTTACCCCTTTGCTGCAGCTATGAAGAGTGATGATGTTGATGATACATTAAATTATGCAGATGTCTTCAATATAGTTTCTGATGTTATGAAGCAACCCTCGAAACTATTGGAAGTAGCAGCTGGAAAAATAGTAAATGAGTTGTTGGCACGATACATACAGCTTGAGAGTATTGACTTGAAATTGGTGAAGAAGAATCCACCAATGAGCGCAGATTGTCATAGTGCAGGCATTGAATTACACTTAATAAATGATAAAACCAAGGTTTAGAACTAAGGTTTCCAAATGAAAAACCGTATCTTTGTCCCCTAAATAATTAAGTATGTTTAAGAAAATAACGCTTTTCATTGTTTTCTTTGTATTGTTTGTGGCTACTTCATGGGCTGCAAATGGGCGCTTCACACTTGTTATTGATGCTGGTCATGGAGGTCATGACGCTGGTGCTCTAGGTGCTATATCAAAGGAGAAGGACATCAATTTGAACGTAGCATTAGCCTTTGGACGTTATGTGGAGCAAAACTTACCCGACGTGCAAGTGATTTATACGCGCAAGACGGATGTTTTTATCCCGCTGCATCAGCGTGCCGATATAGCTAATAAGGCTAAAGCTGACCTTTTTATATCGGTACACACAAATTCAGTAGTGCCTGGTCATTATGCTAAGGGATTCCAAGTTTATACGCTAGGTATGCACCGTGCGAAGGATAACCTTGATGTTGCGATGCGTGAGAACTCGGTTATTTCAATGGAGAAAGGCTACCAACAGACTTATCAAGGCTTCGATCCGAAGTCGTCCGAGAGCTATATTATGTTTGAGTTCATGCAGAATGCAAACATGGAAAAGAGTGTTGAACTGGCCAGATTGATACAACGTTCGGTGTGTTCTAGTGCTAATCGCATTGATAAAGGTGTGCATCAAGCTGGTTTCTTGGTGTTACGTGAGAGTTATATGCCTAGTTGTCTGATAGAGTTAGGCTTTATTACTGCAGCAGATGAGGAGGAGTTCTTAAATAGTCCAGATGGTATTGATGCCATGGCAAAGGGTATTTACAATGCCTTTGTCAAGTATAAGAATATGTACGACACGCATATCGTTGTACCATATAAGTCTGCAGATAATAGGAAATTAGTGTTACTAGAGTTATTCCGGCACCTCCAACAGGTCAAATGAATCTAGTTACCCCTTCTACAAAGCCCCAGCAAACAAAAAAGTCTATTGCTAAAAAGTCGATAAAAGAGACTCCTAAAAAAGAAGCAACGCCTGTTCCAATAAAGGGAACAACTACTGATGGGAAAAAAGACAATAAGGATAGCATATCTGTAAATGCACCGATTTTTAAAGTACAGGTTATCGCTTCAAATCGTCAGTTGCGTTCTGGTTGCGAACAATTCAAAGGACATAAGGATATAGACTGTACACAAGAAGGCTCGTTCTATAAGTATACAATAGGTAGCAGTACTAACTATAATGAGATTGCACGGCTTCGAGAAAAATTGAAAAAAGACTTTCCTCAGGCATTTGTTATTGCCTATAAAGGGGGAAATCGTATGGATACGAACGAGGCTATTAATGAGTTTTTAAGGAATAAAAAGAATAAGTAAAGGAAGTAATATGGGTAAGTTTTTCACGCCACAAGTAAAGATAGCACTTGTCGCAATACTAGGTGTTATTGTTTTGTTCTTCGGTATGCAGTTTCTGAAGGGATTATCTATTTTCTCGACAGATACACACTATCAAATGCGATTCAGTAATGTAAGTGGTCTCTCAACGTCTACTCCTGTATATGCAAATGGTTTTAAGGTTGGAACAGTAAAGAGCATTGAATATGATTATGCAAAGCCTGGTGAACCAATTATGGTAGGAGTCGATATTGATAAAAGCATGAACATTCCAGAGGGTACAAAGGCTGATATTATCAGTGATGTCATGGGGAATGTGAAGGTTGACTTAGTACTTGGGACAAGTAACAAGACACTTGCTTCAAATGGAATTATTGATGGTCGTATTAATGACGGAGCATTGGGTCGAATGAAGGATATGGTCCCTTCTATTCAAAAGATGCTACCAAAGTTGGATAGCATACTTGTTAGTGTAAATTCTCTCTTGGCTGATCCAGCTGTGAGAAGCTCTATTCATAATGTCAATCAAATTACAGCTAATCTCACTACCTCTACACGTGAAGTAAACCAGTTACTTGCTCAGATGAATCATTCACTACCAGTATTGACTTCTAAAGCAGGTAGAGTAATGGATGGCGTTAATGGTTTAATGGTAAATGCAAATGGCGGAATTACAGAGGCACGTGGTGCTATTCGTGGTGCTAATGGCATGATTTCTACATTAAGTAATAAGGTGAGTGGAATCGACGTAGAGGGTACCATGGCAAAGGTAAACACCACCCTTGATCACATGAACTCACTCACTGCAAAGCTAAATAGTAATGAGGGAAGTCTCGGACTGTTGATGAATGATGCCTCTCTTTACAATAACTTGAATAGTACAATGCGCAGTGCTGATAGTTTGCTTGTCAACTTAAAGGCTCACCCCAAGCGCTATGTTCACTTCTCTCTATTTGGTAGAAAGGATAAGTAATTTAAATATCGTCTAAATTAAAAGATGTTTGTTTCACATGCTAGAGATGTGTTATAAGGGTCGTGTAAATCAGTCTGTTTAACCATCTCTGGTATTTGTTTCACTCATATTACTAATTTTATTCTTTACTAAACGAAACATCTTGTTTATCAAGTTGTTATAATTGAGCAAATAACTTTGAGTATATGTTGAAGCCAGAAATTCTGCAAAGTACATTGAAATAGCTGTTTATGAGCTTTATAGTACTACATCGTTAATTATGTAGAAATGGGCTTTTTATAAATAAATTACTATCTTTGCAAAAGTAAAAAACTAGGAATGGTCTGTTAACATACCATTTGTAGAAAGACATAAGTAGCGTAGATATCAATATGAACGTCAATCCTAAACAACTTTGGGATCAGTGTCTCCAGCTTATAAAGGAGAATGTGACTGAGCAACAGTATGATACTTGGTTTCGTCCGATAGTACTTCAATCCTATCAGCCGGCTAGTAAAACTTTGTTGGTTCAGGTGCCTAGTCAGTTCGTATATGAATATTTGGAAGAGCATTACGTTCCTTTGTTACGTAAGACTCTTATACGTGTTTTTGGTCAAGGTGTTCAATTGAGTTATCGTGTGATGGTTGATCAGGAACATCATTTGTCACAAGATTTACAACCGGAGGCAGTAGAGGATATTTCTTCGCAAAGACCAACTGCTCGTGGCAACCAAAGTCCTACGATTCTGGATGCAGTGCCTCAAGACCTTGATTCGCAACTTGACCCACATAAGTCCTTCACTAACTATGTTGAGGGAGATAGTAATAAATTGCCTCGTTCAATAGGACTTTCTATTGCAGAACATCCTAGTACGACACAATTCAATCCAATGTTTATTTATGGTCCTTCAGGCTGTGGTAAGACTCATCTTGTCAATGCTATTGGATTGAAAGTCAAACAGCTTTATCCTGAAAAGCGTGTATTATATGTTTCTGCGCGCCTTTTCCAGGTACAATACACAGATTCTGTTAGACAGAACACCACCAATGATTTCATCAATTTCTATCAAACGATTGATATCTTAATAGTCGATGATATACAAGAGTGGATTACTGCTACCAAGACACAAGACACTTTCTTCCACATCTTTAATCACCTTTTCCGCAACGGAAAACGTATTATCTTAGCTAGTGATCGCCCTCCTGTAGATCTTAAGGGAATGAATGATCGCTTATTGACGCGTTTCTCTTGTGGTCTTATTGCAGAGTTGGAAAAGCCTAATGTGCAACTTTGTGTGGATATCTTGCACAATAAGATTAAGCGTGATGGGCTTAGTATTCCTGAAGATGTGATTAAGTTTATTGCTGAAACAGCGAATGGTAGTGTGCGAGACCTGCAAGGTGTTATCAACTCTCTTTTGGCTTACAGCGTTGTTTATAACAGCAATATAGATATGCGACTAGCTGAACGTGTTATAAAACGTGCTGTGAAGATTGATGATGAGCCATTAACCATAGATGATATTTTGGATAAGGTTTGTGCGCATTTCAGTGTTACTACAACGGCTGTCAACTCTCGTTCACGCAAGAAAGATATTGTTATTGCACGACAAGTGAGCATGTATATGGCACAGAAATATACGAAGATGCCAGCAAGTCGTATCGGTAAGTTAGTGGGTAATCGTGACCACAGCACTGTTATCCATAGTTGTTCGAAGATAGAAGACCGGCTGAAGGTTGACAAGGGGTTCTATGCAGAAATAGCAAGTATTGAGAACTCATTTAAATTGAAAGCATAAAGTATTTAGTTTATAAGTCAGCTACTTTCCATGGCTGACTTTTTATTATCATTGGTATTTGCTCAATCATTTGTCTACTTAGATTAATCATACTTTTGCATATATGAATTAGTCGCTTCGGAGAATGTATAAATCTTAGTTGGAAATATTGGTTAGAGATATAGTAAGCGAAAAGCACGCCTCCTTTGATGCCTATAGAGCATAAGAATCCTACTAATAAGCCATATTCTATGTTTTATATTTTTTGTTTTATCGAACCTTTCTTTTGTGTTTCTTCTTATATTGTACAAAGTTGATATATAAGGTTTTATAAGATTAAGATCTCCCATCTAATATATGAAATCACTTGTCTCAGTTTATATTATCTATGTAGGTAATTTGTATTTGCTTATTGTCTCACATTTTCTTCGTAATATTGCACTTGTAAAAAGGAGAGATATAAACCTAAATCTTCTTAGATAATTTAAAGAAATCAATTTATAATTATATAATAAGAGAACTCAGGTTGAGTTTGATATTAATAACCTTTTAAATATATGTCTTTATGGGATTAGAAACATTTACCAAATCTATTTTATGTTGTGCCTTATTTGTTATTGGTGCATTGTCTGCAAAAGCTGCTGATCGTTTAGTAATCGTCGGTGATGCTACATGGGGAGGGTGGAATCTTGGTCAATCTACCGTTATGCAGAAGTCTGATGAGAATGCTGATGTCTTCAAGGCTACCGTTCATTTAGATGCAAATAAGGAGTTTAAGTTCCTTACCGAGCTTGGTTGGGGTAATTTGGAGTATCGTGCCGGTGCAGGTCCTGTTACTTTGCAGTCGGGCGTTGTTGCTCCATTGGTGAGTAGCGTTGATGAGCCTACCGATGGTAAGTTCTTTGTTGACGAATCAGCCAACTATGATATCGTATGTAACTTGGCTGAGAAGACAGTCATTGTGACAAAGGCTGCTTATCAAGCAACACCTTTGAAGCATACCGCTTTATGGATGATTGGTAGTGCAACAAAGGGTGGTTGGAGTATCGGAGAAGGTACTGTGATGAAGCAAGATACTTCTAATCCAGCTAAATTCTCTGCACGTACAGAGTTGAAGGCTGGTGAGTTGAAGTTCGGAACGAATGTTTATGCTGGGTTCGACCAGATGTTCTATCTGCGCGACTTGACCGATGAAGGGAAGATTGTCTTTGGTGGTGATGATAATAAGTGGAACTTCACAGAGGAGGCTACATACGATGTTACCATTGATGTAGCAGCTATGACAGTTTCGTTTACTAAGGTTGATCCAACAGCTATCAATGCTGTAGAGACGACAAGTGAGGCTCCTGCAACCTATTACACCTTAGGTGGCATACAGGTAGAGAAACCTGTAGCAGGTGTGTATGTAAAGCGTCAAGGTGGTAAGGCTGTGAAAGTTGTTGTTAAGTAATATCTTGCTTCTTTACATTCATTGGGACTTAAGAGAATTCCTCCTTATTATATAGTCCCCCTTCTGTATGGTGATGTTAGATTGATATCACCATACAGAATAATACTTTAAAAACAGACGATTGTTTAGTATTTTCTTTTTTATCTTTGTGTCTTGGTTTTAGTATCGTTCTCTTTCACTCTAAGCGTTTGATTTTAATCAAGAAGCTACTAATGCTAGTCGGTCTTACACAATCTTTCTCTCTAGATATTAGTTTATCTCAAAACAAAATACTAACTTTGCAGGCGAATTTAGTGTTCTTTTCTCAGTAAGGGATATTGGGATAACATAAGGTAAACTAAATAACGAATTATAAGGTATAAATTATTATAAGGTATTCTGAGGAAGTAATATTGCAAAGAACAATAGACTTTACAGGGTAGCTTATGCTCATAAACAAGAGAATTATGAAGAAGAGTTATGTGCGTCCCGTATGTGGAATCGTTAAGACGATGGTAGAAGTGGCTCTACTGGCAGGAAGTGGTAATGGGGTAAGTAAGGGCAACCCAACACATGGTGTAGATGATAACCTTGCTAAGCCAAGCCCCTTTGGTTATGTAGAAGACAATGATTAAAAGGGACAAAAGGTTGGAATTAAGTAAACTAAAGAAACTAAACATAAGAATGAAGAAACAGAAATTACAATTCCTTTGTGGCGCAATCGCCATGATAGGATTTACAGCCTGTAGCGATACAAACGATGTAGCAGGTGATGTTACACAACAAGAGGGTTATGTCACTACTATTCAGGTAACAGCAGCGGCTGACAAAGCTACACAAGCTGGAACACGCGCACTCAAACCAAATGCTAATAATCAAATTGAGTCTGAGTGGAAAAGCGGCGATAAGATGTTTATCTATGACATCGCTGATAATGATAATAGTAACGAAGCTAACTATAGCTTAGTGACAATGGCTGCTAGCAGTAACAAGCAGAAGGCAGACTTCACAGGTGAGGTTAAACCTTAAGCCCTATGAAGGCTACGGACAACCTTGCTTTCTTCTATCCTGGTACGGCTGTTGAGGGTGAGAAAACAGTTGAGCAGGTAAATCCGAAAGTTGAAAAAGAAACAGGTACAGGTGGCGTTAATCTACAATATCATACTTCAGAGAACCCAAGTACCAATAAGAAGTACGGCATCCGCAGTACTGTCTCTCTTGATATGAAGAAGCAGGATGGTACATTAGCAACTATCGACCAGAAGTTTGATTACAACTGGGGTATAGCTAAGCCTGTAGAAATAAAGAATAGCAAAGGACAGAAAGTTGCAAAAACAGAGGTGACGCTGAATCGCAAGGTGACTATCTGGGGTATGAAGTTCCTCGCATCGAGCAGCATTGGTCAGATAAAGAATATTGACAGTGTAAAAATCAATGGTCTTCGCTCATACGATGTACTTAATCTTAAGGATGGCAACTTTGTTGGTACGAGTGACGAAAAGGAATATATGATTACCATAGCCAACAAGGATAAGTCAAAGATTCAGTTGGAAAAAGATTACGTGTGGGTGGCTTTCTTGGCAGAGGATGCCTTAACCAACTTCACCATAACCGTTTATACACAAGGCGGTGTTTATACAAAGACTGCTTCAAAGATCTTTGAGACTGGTTACGACTACCGCTCAAACATTACCGTTGAGAAGGTTACTCCTCAGCCATATGTAACTGTAAACAATGTGAAGTGGGCTACAGGTAACTTTATACACTATAAGAAGGGTTCACAGGAGTACTGGGGTATTGCACCAGCACAGTGGTGGATTAGTAACTATGGCGATAATCCATCAGCTGCGAATAATCTTAATAATAAACCTCAAAGTTACAGTGGCTTAGGATCACAGTTCTGGCATATTAATAATTCGGGTGGTTATTCTATAACTTCTGATGACTTGGATCTCTTCAGATGGGGAGATATAGACAATGCATTGAACTTGACAAGTGATACTTATCTCTATGGAACAAACTTCATTTTAGCAGGTAAATATTTTAAGGGTAGGGGTGTATCTTCTTCTACAAACAATAGAAGTGAAGCAAAATATGGAGATATAGTAAGATACTGGACTGATAATGGAAATCATAATTATCATTATGAATATCCAAGTAGGGAACAACTCCATGATTTACTTGATCCTCAGAAGACAAACACTATTATGCCTGCCTATTGTTATACCGACAAGGGAAGCAAGGTTTACGGCGCATTCTTTAGTGACGATGTCTTTGCTGGAGTAAGTGGAAAAAAGAACTTCCCAACAGGCAAGAAATTATGGAAATATCAAGATGTAACAGGTCTTGTCTTAGCTAATAAAGGATTATTCCTACCAATAACAGGACGTACAGAAGATTATAGTCGCAAAGTCGTATATCGTTACCTTGGTAAGGGAAGTGAGTTCTATGGATTATATATGGCTTCTCACTGTACAGCTATTTCACACGGAACTGTTATTAAATTTGGTTCATTTGGTGCAGACTTTAGTAGTCAGACTAAGAATCAGGGTTGTCCAATCCGTCCAATCTATGTTGGTCCAGCCATTACAGGCACACCACCAGTTACTGATGCAGCCAACTTTGCACCATTTAGCAGAATCATAGATGCTACTGGTCGTAAGTACTAAACGGCTAAGAGAATAGATTTATTTATTGCTGTCTAGCAATACTTAAATAGCATAAAGTTTATTGCGGGATTACCTTTATTAGGTAGTCCCGCATTATGTTTGGGAACTAAATACTCTAATCTATCAACTTCTTATTCCGTGTGTTCACTTGTCTAGTATTATATCTCACTTCTCATTAGTATGTGTAAACTTACTAGCATGATTTAAATAAGTTGCAGGGACCAACTTCTTCTAGATAACACATTCGCTTTTGTGCCCCCTCTCATTCGTATAATGTATGCAGCGTACTTGTTTCTAGAAAAAAGGTACTATCGTTTTAAGTAAAAAGTACTATCGTTTTGGGGAAAACGGAGGTACGTTTTACTGAAAATGGAGGTACGTTTTATTAAAAACGGAGGTAGGTTTTTTCCTGATTGTATATTATTTCTGTCTAACTTTATACTAATAGTACGGAAAGAGGGTGGTTGTGATAGGGTAGAGGGATTATTGTACAGCAATATTCAATTATAAAAGAAGCCATATCGACATCTCTTAAAAGGATGAAGATATGGCATTTTTGTCTGTAGAAAAAGGATTGTTATACTTTATGCGTTCGGTAGATGAGATAATCACCATCGGCATGGATTGTGAATTCATTTGATAAGGCTTCGTTCAGCGTTCCTTGCCATAGTTCGTTGAATGGATAGATGTCCCATTTGAGTCCGTTGCTGGATAGCTCTTTGCAGGTAGCGTTGAAGATGCTGACTTGCTGTCCAGGGAATGATTCAAAGTGCATAGTGCCCGATGCTGCTACGAAATAGCCATAGTCGGTTATCATCACTGGGTCGATAGCCAACTGACGATAGTAGTAGAGCATGAGAGATATGTTCCCTAGCGTGTGATCTTCCCGTTTGCCAGTTGCTCCGAGGTAGCAGAAGCGGGGGCGGGTATGCGTGGATGCGTCCATCTTCAGATGGGAACGAGCAAAGAGGGTCGCCTTGGTGAGGTCGTTAAACTCCTGTTCCGATATATGATGGTAGATGTGTGCATAGCGTTGTTTCAGCTCTTCAGAGAGTGAGTCGCCATCGCCCACTACTGCCGTTGGCTCTATCTCATATTCAAGTAGATCCTTTAGTGCGCCATCGCATACTATGAGATTATCCGTAGTGCGTAGGATGCGAAGGGGTAGGACGTGGGTGGGGAAGTCGCAGCTGCAAGGATGACGGCACAAAAGCCTCCCCCAACCCCTCCGAAAGGAGGGGAGAACCTAACGGGGTGTTCGTTGGGGATGTGAGGATGTTGTTTATTCTTGTTATTGATAATCATTTGTTGAGTTGCTTTTATATGTTGTTGTGACTTTTCTTATTAGCACTCCCCTCCTTTCGGAGGGGTTGGGGGAGGCTTTTTCGCCACTTAAAGTACCCAGCCACAGCGATAATTGTGTAGAGAGCATAAAGCCCTGCGGTGAAAGGAATTCCTTTATAAAGGTAGAGTCCTGCCAGTTCGATGTCGACGACAATCCATATCCACCATTGTTCTATGTATTTCTTTGCTAATGCCCATAGTCCGATGAAGCTGAGCGCATTGCCGAAGCTGTCTAATACGGGTACGGTAGAGTTCGTGAACTTGATGAGGATGAGGTAGAGTGCAGCCCAAAGAAGGAGGAAGACAAGCAGTGAAGGGAGTATCAATCGACGAGGATAGTGTGTGATAGGAATCTCCTCCGCCCCTTTCTTCCGTCCGAACTTCCAATACAAGAAGCCATAAATGGCTGCTAATGTATAATATATCTGCATTCCAAAGTCCGCATATAGTCCCGCCTCGTAATAGACAACCATATAGATGGCAGGCATGATAATACCCGTCAGCCAAAGCCATATACTCGCTTTGTATTCTTGATAGATGTAAATGAGGCCGACGATGCAGCCCAGCATGTCTAGTGTCATGAGCCTTAAAACTTCAACGCAACACTTCCCATCACATTAAAGCCTGCCATTGGGATAAAACCAATCTGCGTGTAACGGTTCTCGTTAGGATGACCGTCATTGTCGAGGATAGTGCTATATACCCATCCGCTGGCAGCATAATGGCGATTGAAGATGTTGTTAAGATTCACACCGAAGATAACTTCTTTCAAACCGATAAGACGCTTTGCAGGACGGAGAGAGTAGCTGATGTTGACATTCGTCTGTGAAAAGCAAGGCAACGAACGGGTTATGTTCTCGGTGTTGTCGAGATACTGACGACTTACGAAGTTTGTATGCCATACAGCCTTAATGCCTTTGTAATGCAAATCGAGGAAGCCATTGAGGATGGCTGATGGAGAGAATGCCAAAGTAGAGTGATTATAATGTATCTTGCGGAAAGAATTATCAAAGTTGACACTTGCCATCTCATCGAAGTCCTTAATAACATTACGACTTAACGCAGCGTTACCTTCGACAGTCAACCATGACAGCGGACTCCAGCCAGCTTCCAACTCGGCACCCATACGATAGCTGTTCTTGATGTTTGTGGTAAGATACTCGCCGATGTCACTCTTCTCGCCAGTCTGCACAAACTGATTCGTATAGTCCATATAATAAAGGTTTACGCCAGCATGCCAGTTATTACCTGTGTACTGATAGCCAAGCTCTATATCCATCAATCGTTCTGGCGAAGGTGCAGGGTAACTACCATTGTCGGTAAAGTTATTGCGTTCTGGTTCACGATTAGCATAGGCGATGGATGCATAAGCCTTGTGCCCATCACGATAGTAACTTACGCCCGCTTTAGGATTGATAAAGTCATAATGCTTATTGATATTCAATAGTTGATTATGGTATCCGTTGGCATCTTTGCGGAATCTATCATTTTCGCCATTGGTTCTATATTCCACGCGGCGATACTGAAGGTCAATAAACGTATTCCAGTAGTTGTTAAAGTGGTAATTAGCTTTGAAGAAACCGCTATAATCGAACTTACGAGCGTCAGAAGAATAATACTTATAGTCCTTGCCGTTAGGTCGGAACTTGTTGTCAACCTGTTGGTCTTTGATATAAGTAAGATATCCGAAGTGATCACCACGGAACTGTTGGAGATTCAAGCCACCCATCACATCCCAGCTTTCATCTTTATAGTTGAGATTATAGATAACGCCGTAGGTGTGTTGTGACAAACCCTTACGACGCACGAGGTCAGTCTTTGCTATCTGCGTGCCAGTATTGTCGGTGAATTGCAAACCAAACTTAGCCAACTTTGCTTTCCGCTGAACTCGCTGTAATAACCATAACCATAAGTATAATGTACGGTTATGTTATGGCTCCAATGCTGTGCAGGGTGAATGAGGAAAGAAAGGATGTTGTGATTCTGATAGAAGTTATCGGTAGTCTTCTTCCAAAACGAACCATCGCGCATCTTAAATCGTTCCGTTTGATAATTCCCAGCAGCATCTTTGACGAAAGCACCATTATTGTCTGTTTGCAAATACTCGTATAGGGAATTGAATTTGCCTAATCCTCTATCGTAAAGATCCTTGTAAGTTTTAATACCCGTATGTACCCCGAAAGTACCATCCATCAAACTAAGATCGCCACTACCAGCGACAACTCCATACCAAGCCTGCCCCGTCTTCTCAAAGTTTCCGATGTTCTTGTAGCTAATACGGAAGTTATCCCCTAACCAAGTCAAACCGCCATAGTAAGACCCCGACCGCCCGCTTGTACCGTGGACATAACCATCGGTCGCTGTCTCGTGATACGCCCCATCAAAGATAAGATGATTGAAGAGCAAACCCGTTGAGAACTTCATTCCTGCGTTGTAAGTGTTATACGAACCGTATGATGCACTGACTTCTGCGCTCGGCGTTCTCATGGGTGAACTCGTAGCCAAAGAAACCGAACCGCCGAAAGCACCGTCGCCGTTTGTAGATGTTCCGATACCGCGTTGTATCTGAACACTTCCCATAAGCGAAGCATACGAATTCATGTTCGCCCAGAACACAGACTGATCTTCTGGCGAGTTTAAAGCCACACCGTCTAAGGTGATATTAATGCGACTTCCTGCTGCGCCTCGTATGCGCATAGCGGCGGTACCCGTTCCTAATCCGTTCTCGCCCCAAGCTAACACACCTGGCGTTTGAGCTAATAAGAAAGGTAATTCACGTCCCGTTTTAGAGAAAGCCTCAAGTTCTGATTTCTTGATGTTAGCCACTGCATAAGGAGCATTCTTTTGTACTCGAACGCCAGCTACGATTACCTCTTCCAAGTGCTGTTGCTTGAGCGTGTCAGTTACTTCTTGTGCCTTTGTCGTTGCTACACATGTTAATGCAGCAGTGAATAGGATAATTCTTTTCATATCCTTAGTAATGATATTAAATACAAATAAGGGGAATTTTCCCTACGACGGCATTACCCGTATCAGGTCAATGGGTATATTCTCAGCAAGCCCAAACAGGCAAGCACCCCCTAACTTCCGCTTTGGAAGTCGGTGCAAAAGTAATACATTCTTATCAAACAACCAAAGAAAAGGCTGTAAATGCTATTAACTCGTCAACTTGTCTACTCGTTAACTCGTCCACTCCCCAACTCAAACAACTTTAGTCGGCGCGTCCCAATATTATGGATTCTGCCTGCCGTTTCCAATCGTTCAACAATGCGATAAGCAGTAGAAGCGGAAAGATTGAGATACCGGCGGAGGTCGGCAATGGTAATGACAGACTTTGCGGCGAAAAGTTCCTCGAGAGCTTGGTCGATGTCTTCGGCTGTAGGAATAGAGGCATTGTCGTAATGATGCGTTTCGTTCTCGAATTTGGCAGAAAGGAGCTTATGCGCCATTTCACGATCGGGGCGGAACTTTATCGTTCGTACTTTCGGGTTACGCAATCGGTGATTGTGTGTGCGCGGATCTTCGTACACCTCACCTTTCACAGCCAGCGAGAAATAACCGATACCCGGCAGATGGACAGCGTTTCCGTCCAATAGTTGATGGGCTATTTCATCTCCCAGAGCCATAACCGTTGCGAATACATCCGCTCGCGTAAGAGCCGTTGCACCTTGTATGTCCCGCCCAATGCGTTCCAATCCAATGGTCTGTCGCTCCATGATGATTGTACGAAATTCTGCCTTCTCTTTCAGCTTTCCGTAATTCTTTTGTAGTCTGTATTTGATGCTCATAACCTTTTATAATTTTGTTTCGTTCGTTTACTCTTCTTTTTCTTATGTACGTTTTCGCCGTCAGATACGCTTTCTTTTCCATTTGTAAGCATATTCTTTGGCTGTTTGACTCGTATATTTTCGCAGTCGGAAGCGTATTCCGTCATAATTCGATACGTATTCTGTTATAATTATCCTTGCGTTCTATCATAATTTAATGCGTATCAAATTATATTTTCTCAATGCTGATGGAACATTTTCACTACGCTGAAAATATACTTTCACTACGCTGAAATTGTTTTCTCACTATGCTGATAATGAAATTACATACGTACAAAAGTATAACAAAATACGTATAAAAGCAAGAAAAGATACGGATAAAATTATCATTCTTGCCGTATTCTCTTTCTTTTCCTTCCGTATTCCCTTTCTTTTCTGCCCGTATTGTCCGTCTTCTCTATCCGTATTGCTTTCCTCTTTCTCCCGTATATACTTGTTTTTAAAGCGGTCGGATCAGCCTTTATATCCCGTTAATAAGTGTTTTTCCTAATTAAGGAATAATAAATTCTTATTCTATGTAGAAGTAAAAAGTTAACTTTGTTTGCGAAAATTGAGTGGTATTCACAAGCTAAAAACATAAAACTATTTATAATGAAAAGTATTAAGGATATATTACCTTGGGAGGAGCGTCCTGTTGGATGCAAGGATGTGATGTGGCGTTATTCAAAGAATCCAATCATTGACCGCTATCATATTCCAACATCAAACAGTATCTTCAACAGTGCTGTCGTACCATTTGAGGACGGCTTCGCAGGTGTGTTCCGTTGCGATAACAAGGCGGTGCAGATGAATATCTTCGCAGGTTTCAGTAAAGACGGTATCAACTGGGATATCAATCACGAGCCTATTAAGTTTGAGGCAGGAAACACGGAGATGATCGACTCGGAATATAAGTACGATCCACGTGTTACATGGATTGAGGACCGTTACTGGATTACTTGGTGTAACGGTTATCATGGACCAACGATCGGAATCGCTTACACCTTCGACTTTAAGAAGTTCTATCAGTGTGAGAATGCTTTCTTGCCATTCAATCGAAATGGCGTGCTCTTCCCAGAGAAGATTAACGAAAGTATGCCATGTTGAGCCGTCCAAGCGACAATGGGCATACTCCTTTCGGGGATATCTATATCAGCTTCAGTCCTGACATGAAGTATTGGGGCGAACATCGTTGCGTGATGAAGGTTACTCCTTTCCCAGAGAGCGCATGGCAATGCACAAAGATTGGTGCTGGTTCAGTTCCTTTCTTGACCGATGAGGGCTGGCTTTTGTTCTATCACGGCGTAATCAACACTTGTAATGGTTTCCGCTATTCAATGGGTGCAGCTATCCTTGATAAGGATAATCCAGAGAAGGTGCTCTATCGTACTCGTCCCTATCTATTGGCTCCAGCAGCTACGTATGAATTGCAAGGCGATGTACCAAATGTAGTATTCCCATGTGCTGCTTTGCAAGATGGCGAGCGTGTCGCTGTATATTATGGTGCAGCTGATACCGTCGTTGGTATGGCGTTCGGCTATATCAAAGAGATTGTTGAATTTACAAAGAACAATAGCATCTTATAAGTATCAACCTACTTGTAAGACAGAGCTACGCACATCTTCGGTGTATTATCATATAATGTCAGAGATGTGCGTAGTCATTTTCATATAGGCTCGCCATAGTCCTTTCATTCATGTACCATGGCAGCAATAACTATTAACTGCATGTTTTTTATGAGACCTAAACTCCTATTGGGAATCCTTATTTCCTTATCTTTTCTATCCTTGAGAGCGGCAGATAAGACAGGCGAGGAACCCGTTGATCTTGTTAATCTTTTCATTGGAACCTCCAACTTCGGAACGACTAACCCTGGTGCTGTGTGCCCGAATGGTTTGATGTCAGTCGTTCCCTTCAATGTGATGGGTTCCGATTTGAATAAGTATGATAAGGATGCAAGATGGTGGTCAACACCTTATGAATATCATAATGTCTATTTCACAGGCTTCTCTCATGTGAACCTTAGTGGCGTAGGTTGCCCTGAGGTGGGTTCGTTATTGCTTATGCCAACGACGGGGAAGTTAGATGTAGACTATAAGAACTATGGTAGCACTTACGATAAGGAAGTAGCCCATCCCGGTTATTACTCGAACCATCTTACCAAATACGACATCAAGACCGAAGTAACCGCAACACCGCGCACCTCAGTAGCTCGCTTTACGTTTCCCAAAGGCGAGAGCCACGTTTTGTTGAACTTAGGCGAGGGGCTCACGAATGAGACGGGAGCCATGGTGCGGAAGGTAAGCGATACCGAGTTTGAGGGCATGAAGTTACAAGGAACCTTCTGTTATAACCCACAGGCAGTGTTCCCAATCTACTTCGTTATGCGCATAAGCAAAGCCTTTAGAGTCGGGTTATTGGAAGAAGCAACGTGCTATGACAGGCGTTGAGGCGGAATGGGATGCAGACAATGGTAAGTATAAGCTCTATAAGAAGTATCAGAAAGAATTATCGGGCGATGATATAGGAGTATGGATGAACTTCGATATGGAAGCCAACGAGCAGGTAGAAGTACAGATGGGCGTGTCATTTGTCAGTATTGCAAATGCACGAGAGAATCTCAATGCCGAACAGCATGGAAAGAACTTTGACGACATCTACAATGCCGCTCGCAAGCAGTGGAATGATGATCTTTCTCGTATCCTCGTTGAAGGAGGCACGAAGACGGAACGCACCATCTTCTATACCGCCTTGTACCATACCCTCATCCATCCTAACATCCTACAAGACGTCAATGGGCAATATCCAGCAATGGAGAGCAACGATATTCGCACCATAAAAGAGGGCAATCGTTATACCGTCTTCTCACTTTGGGACACTTATCGCAACGTGCATCAGTTGCTTACGTTGGTTTACCCAGAACGTCAGCGTGATATGATTCGTACGATGATTGATATGTATGACGAACATGGATGGATGCCGAAGTGGGAACTCTTTGGTCGCGAGACTTATACCATGGAAGGTGACCCAGCTATCCCTGTTATCACTGATTCTTGGTTGAAAGGTCTGCGTGGTTACGATATCAATAAGGCATACGAGGCTTTCCGTAAGTCTGCGTTGACGAAAGGCATCGATAATCCGTTGCGCCCAGATAATGATGAGTACATGCAGAAAGGCTATGTTGCCCTGCACGAACAATATGATAATTCGGTCTCTCACGCACTGGAATATTACATTGCAGATAATGCGCTTTCACGTTTAGCAGCAGCCTTAGGCAAGAAAGCTGACGCCAAACTCTTCTATGATCGCTCGTTAGGTTATCGCCATTATTACAGCAAGGAGTATGGCGTATTCCGCCCCATCATGCCCGATGGTAGCTTCTATAAGCCCTTTGACCCTAAGCAGGGCGAGAACTTCGAGCCGTCACCTGGCTTCCACGAGGGCAACTCTTGGAACTATTCGTTCTATGTGCCACATGATGTGAAAGGCTTGGCAAAGCTGATGGGAGGGCAGAAGTCATTCGTCGATAAGTTACAGAGCGTCTTTGATAAGGGATATTACGACCCTGCCAACGAACCCGATATTGCTTACCCTTACCTCTTCTCATATTTCAAGGGTGACGAATGGCGTACACAGGTACAGACACGCAGACTCTTGAAGGAATATTTCAAGAATGCGCCAGAGGGTATTCCTGGTAATGACGATACGGGAACCATGTCAGCTTGGGCAGTCTTCAATATGATAGGATTCTATCCAGATTGCCCTGGCGAACCCTATTACACCCTCACATCCCCCGTCTTTGACAAGGTAACCATCCGTCTGGATAAGGCGCAGTGGGGTAGGGACAAGCTGGTGATAGAGACTTCACGCCCGCAACCTGACGATGTTATCATCAGTAAGATGGAGCTTGGCGGTAAGCCGTGGAACCAATATCGTATCAGTAATGAAGAGCTCTTGAAGGGCGGAGTATTAAAGTTTTATTTAAAGAAATAAGGTGGGGCATTCGAGGCTAATACCTATCGTATATCCCACCACAACGACACTATAATCATGATAAAAAAAGTATTTATAGGCGCAGCATTCTTGCTGTTATCAGCGTCAATCACACAACCTGTCAGTGCGCAGAGCATTATCCCTCAACCCGAGAGTATCACTCTTCAGCAAGGCACTTTCACATTGGCTAAGGGGCTACAAGGCGTGACCAATCTTAAAGGAGAGGACTTCAAGACACTGAATCAGTACACCTCAGATGTAATGAGTATCCCGTTCTCATCCGTAAAGAACCCTGCTGCTGATGCACCCTTGCGCCTCATCTGTACTGGTACGGAACAGGAGGCGGCGATGGCGGCAGATAGCGTAAGTCTACAAGGGTATGAGTTAAATGTTACCCCAACAGCAGTGACCATACAGGCGAGAACTCCTATGGGACTTTTCTATGGTTTGCAAACACTGCGACAGCTGGAGAAGGATAGCCAGATTCCTTGCGTAAAGATAACAGATACACCCCGTTTCGCTTATCGTGGTCTGATGATAGACTGCTCAAGACACTTCTGGTGGAAAGATGAAATCAAGAAGCAACTGGACGCTATGGCATACTTCAAGCTCGATAGATTCCACTGGCACCTCACTGACGGCGGCGGATGGCGCATGGAAGTGAAGCAATATCCGCGCCTAACAGAGGAGACTGCCCATAGAACAGAATCTGACTGGACGAAGTGGTGGAACAGAAAGAACCGCCAGTATTCGCCTGATCCTGTTCGCCTTGTATGTTGGAAGGGAATGAATATATATGGTGGCTATTACAAGCAGGACGACATTAAAGAGATTGTCGATTATGCCGCTGCACGCCATATCACCATCATACCAGAGATTGAAATGCCTGGGCATAGTGATGAGGTTGTCTATGCTTACCCAGAGTTGTCATGTACGGGTAAACCCTATACTCAGTCAGATTTATGCGTAGGGAAAGAACAGACCTATACCTTCATGGAGAATGTATTGAAAGAGGTAATGCAACTCTTCCCTTCAAAGTATATTCACATAGGAGGCGATGAGGCTGAACGCCGCACATGGAAGACCTGTCCCGACTGTCAGCGTGTGATGAAGGACTATCATCTAAAGGACGTAGCCGAGTTACAGAGTCATTTCACTCACCGCATAGAACGCTTCCTTAACGATAATGGCAGAAAGCTTCTCGGATGGGATGAAATCATGGAAGGCACCTTAGCCCCCAATGCCGCTGTCATGTCATGGCGTGGCACAGAAGCAGGATTGACTGCCGCTAAGAGTGGGCATCACGTGGTCATGGCACCGCAAGAGTTCTGCTATTTGAATATGTATCAGGACGACCCCATGACGGAACCAAGGCACAAGGAGGTTATACGAGATTGGAGAAGACTTACAACTATGACCCTATCCCAGCGGCTTATAAGGGTACGTCTTTGGAGAAATATATCGATGGTGTACAGGGTTGTGTATGGACGGAATTCATAGAGAAGCCTGACCATTTAGAGTATATGATATACCCTCGATTGCTTGCATTAGCCGAGACGGGATGGACGAAGCAACGTACAGGCTATGCCGACTTCCGTCAACGAGTAATTACAGCAACTGATGCGCTCAAGCGTGCTGGCTATAATGCTTTCGACATTCGAAAAGAGAAAGGCGCACGCCCTGAAAGTCGTTCCATCGTGCAGCATGAAGGTTTGGGCAAGCCCGTGACCTATCTCGGTCGATACGCTGAGAAATATCGTGCAGAAGGCGATAGTACGCTGACCAATGGATTGTGTGGCGACTGGGGCTACCTTGAGGGAAGATGGCAGGGCTTTATAGATAGCACCGGCGTTGACGTGATTGTGGATATGGGGAAGGTAACTGATATCAAGGATGTGGAAGCCAACTTCATGCACCAGCTGGAGGCTGTCATCTATGTTCCTAACACCATAACCCTACTTGTCTCAAAGGATGGAAAGAAGTTTACCACAATAGATAAGACGCTCCCTGGTATCAAGACAGACAGCGACTACCTTGTTTATCCCTATCGCTGGAAGGGTTCGGTACGGGCGCGTTATGTGCGTTTGAAAGCCACCTCGCGTGAGCCAGATGCGTGGATCTTCACTGATGAGATTATCATCAATAAGAAGTAAGTCGACGGATTCGCCTTATCACAGCGAACGTATGAATAAGAAGGAACTGAAGGCTTGGTACGATCTAGTGCCAAGCCTTCATGCGTTCTCAAATTCCTTGACGCTAGACCTACTAAATTGACACGTATGTGTTAGCCCCTTTGACACATACGAGTAACAAGCACTGACACATACGAGTCATTTCGTTATTACATACGAGTCATTTTAGTACCACGCTGATGATACTCCATGATACGATAGGAGTCGGCGAGCTATATCCCCTCTATGGTTTCTCCCTTTCCTATCGTTTGTGCGGCGCAATGCGTATAAGACTTTCCACCGATGAAAGCGACTTCCTCCTCTTCACTCCCGTTTACTCGCTCATTTCTACTATGCACAGACATTTGTTATTGAAATGTTTTGATATGTCATTAATAGTTGCTAAATTTGTCTCATCAATATAACTTAAAACAGTGGTACTAGCCAGCCTAATTAGTCCAACGGGATTATAACTTAAACTTTATCAGTGAGTTAGTGAGCAGAAATATTACCCTCTCCTTTTATTCGTAAAGGATATTCCGTTAAGGCTTTCTCTATGTACTCCGTTCAGTAAGTGAATATTCTTTTCAATCATAGACAGTAGAACTCCCGATGCGGAGTAGAGTCATTCTGTCGTCATAAATAGTATTTATAACTTTATGAAGAAAATCTTTTTGACTGCTGCTGTAGCGCTAGCAACGATCTTCTCTGTTAGTGCACAAGACTACACGCAGTATGTGAATCCTTTCATTGGTACAGGTGGTCATGGTCATGTCTTCCTAGTGCTAATGTTCCATTTGGTAATATCCAGGCAGGTCCAACGCAAAAGAAACAAGGTTGGGATTGGTGTTCAGGCTATCATTATAGCGACTCAACAGTGATTGGATTCGGTCAGATGCACCTTAGTGGTACGGGTATTGGCGACTTGGGTGATGTCTCTCTATTACCTATGACCAACCCATCACAGCGCGAAGTGAAGTTCTCGCATAGAGCAGAATATGTACGCCCCGGTTATTATTCGGTGATGTTAGCTTCTGGAATTAGGGTAGAGTTGACCGCAACCCAACGTGTAGCCTTTCATCGTTACTCATTCCCAGCTGATGCTACGAAAGGTTATATAGCATTGAATCTTGCACAAGGGATTGGATGGGATAAGATGACTTCTTGCAAGTTCAAACAGGAGTCAGATAAGACCATTACAGGTTTCCGAATGTCTGAAGGATGGGCTAAAGACCAGCGAGTTTACTTCGTTGCGGAGTTTTCAGAGCCTGTTCAACTTGAAGAGAATGAGCGTGATACAATAGGAATATTCTCGGTTGCATCAACCAGTCAGCCTCTTTTAGTGAAGGTTGGTATATCTGCTGTTAGCGTAGAGAACGCTCGAGAGAATCTGCAACAGGAGCTTCCTGGATGGAACTTTGCAAGTGTTGTGTCTAAAGCGAATGCCGATTGGAATCGTGAGTTAAGTAAGATTGCAATTAAGACACAGGATGAGCGTGCGAAACGTATATTCTATACGGCACTTTATCATACGATGATTGCTCCTTCAGTATTTAGTGATGTGAATGGAGAGTATCGTGGGGCAGATGGTAAGACGCATAAGGGTGACTTCACTGATTACACCACCTTCTCTCTCTGGGACACTTATCGTGCAGCCTTCCCCCTTGATGACGCTTATTCAACCAGAGATGCAACGTGATCTTGCAGAGACGATGCTACATATCTTCAAGCAGCAAGGTAAGCTCCCTGTTTGGCACTTGATGGGTAATGAAACAGACTGTATGGTGGGTAATCCTGGTATTCCTGTACTTGTTGACATTGCTTTGAAGGGATTTAATGTGGATAAGAAGGCGGTCTTTGAAGCGGTTAAAGCCTCTGCAATGAGAGATGAAAGAGGTATGGGACTATTGAAGAAGTACGGCTATATTCCTTGTGATCTCGACCCAGAGAAGGAGACGGTTGCTAAGGGATTAGAGTATGCGCTCGCCGATGCTTGTATAGCCAAACTTGCCAAGCAGTTGGGTAAGACAGAGGATTATAAGTACTTCTACAAGCGTAGCCAGTCGTATCGTGACTTCTATTTCGACAAGCAAACAAAGTTCATGAGAGGCGTTACTTCCGACCATAAGTTCCGTGAGCCATTCGATCCATTCAGCACTGTTCATCGTCAGGATGACTATACTGAGGGTAATGCTTGGCAGTATGTTTGGTTAGTTCCGCATGATGTTCACGGGCTTGTAGCTGCCTTTGGTGGCGAGAAACCATTCGTCTCTAAGCTCGATTCCTTGTTCATTGTCAATGGTGATATGGGCGCTGAAGCCTCACCAGACATTACTGGCTTAATTGGTCAATATGCGCACGGTAACGAGCCAAGTCACCACATTCTCTATATGTATAACTATGTTGGTCAACCTTGGAAAGGGGCAGACAAGATACGCTATGTATTGGCTAACTTGTATCATGATGACTTTGATGGTTTGAGTGGAAATGAGGATGTTGGACAGATGTCAGCATGGTATATCCTGTCTTCGGTAGGCTTCTATCAAGTTGATCCAGCTGGTGGTCGTTATGTCTTGGATCGCCACTCTTCGATGAAGCAACATTGAATGTTGGTAATGGAAAGACCTTCCGTGTAGTTGCGCATAACAATAGTTCCGAGAATAAGTATATACAAAGTGCGAAGTTGAATGGCAAGCCTTATACTCGTTCTTACATTGACTTCAAGGATATAGTACGTGGGGGAACACTCGAGTTTGTTATGGGGAATAAGCCTTCGCAATTCGGTGTTAAGCCATCAGATCGCCCTTAGGCAATGATCAAACACTAGTAAAATAACCTATCCGATACGCATGACTCTCTGTCATTGAAAGCCTTTGGCGAGTCATGGGTATCAACCTTTAATTACTTAAGCAAGCTATGACTGATTTTAATAACGTGGTTTCTCAGTTCCGTATAAACGGCATTGTAGAAAGTGTAAGCCCTATTGGTAACGGGCTAATCAATGAGACGCTGCGAGTGTCAACAATAGGGAAAGATACTCCTGATTACATACTGCAACGCATTAATGATGCTATCTTTACCGATGTTGAACTCCTGCAACACAATATCGAACTGGTTACTAATCACATTCGAGAGAAGCTAGTTGAGCAGGGAGAACAGGATGTTGATCGCAAGTGCTTACAATTCGTTAAGACTACAGATGGGCGCACTTATTATCAAGATATGTATGGTCGTTATTGGCGAATGAGCGTCTTTATTCCTGATTCTGTTACTAAGGAAGAGGTGAATCCTGATAGTGCTTTCTGTTGTGGAGAAACCTTTGGTAATTTCGAGAAGATGTTAGTCGACTTGAAAGAACCGCTCGGTGAGGTGATACCAGACTTCCATAATATGGAGCTTCGTATGCGTCAGTTACAAGCAGCAATAAGTGCTGATGTTAAGGGAAGAGCATCTAGTGTGCAGGATATTATAGATGAGTTATATCGTCATGCGGATGAGATGTGCCTTGCTGAACGCCTCTATCGTGAGGGCGTATTGCCTAAGCGCACTTGTCACTGCGATACAAAGGTTAATAACATGCTCTTCGATGAATCAGGAAAGGTACTTGCGTGATAGATCTTGACACTGTTATGCCTAGCTTTGTATTCTCTGATTATGGTGACTTCTTACGTACTGGTGCTAATAATGTAGCTGAAGATAGTGACAATTATCAGGCTGTTGGATTCAAAGAGGACATCTTTAAATCCTTCACAGAGGGATATCTCAGTAGTGCGGGTAGCTTCTTAACGGAAGTAGAAACGAGTCATTTACCTTTTGCAGTAGCCCTCTTCCCCTTTATGCAGTGTTCCCGTTTCCTCGCCGATTACCTTAATGGGGATGTTTACTTTAAGACTAAGTATGCGGAGCATAACCTTGTTCGCTCACGCAACCAGCTCTTGCTCTATCGTGATGTGCGTAAACATGATCAGATGATGGCTGACTTTGTTCAGAAAACATTAAGACAATGAAACAATTAGAAGTACGAAGAATAGATTGTCAGCAGGTTAGTCCTGCTGATATCCCAGCTCTTTTTAGAGCTGAAAAGGTTACTTATCAGAAAATAGATACGGTTGATTGGGCTGCTGATTACCCTTATTGTCCACAAGTAGAGTTTGCTATTGCACATAAGGGGGACGCTGTCTTGCTCCATTATCGTGTGGAGGAAGATTGTGTGAGAGCCGTCTCTGGAACCGACTTAGGTTCTGTTTGGGAAGACTCCTGCTGTGAGTTCTTTGTCAGTCCAGATGTAGAAGGAGGCTATTATAACCTTGAAACCAATTGTATTGGCACTATCCTACTATGTAATGGAAAAGGTCGTGAGGACAGATTGAAAGCCCCATCAGATGTATTAAATGCCATTGAGCGTTGGTCATCACTAGGTCGTGAACCCTTTGAAATGAAAGAGAACAAGCAGAAATGGGAACTTGCTTTGGTAGTCCCAATAGTTTCTTTCTTCCGTCATAACTTAAAGGATCTCTCTAATCTGGTAATGCGTGCTAATTTCTACAAGTGTGGTGATAAGACAACAAAGCCTCATTTCTTGTCGTGGAATCCGATAGACTTGCCAGCACCTGACTTCCATCGACCCGACTTCTTTGGTGAGATTAGATTCTTATAGAGTGTTCTTCACTTGAGTATCAGTGCTCATAATCACTGATGAAAGTTAATAATCAGTAAGCAGCTAACCTGTATTTTCGGGTTAGCTGCTGTTTGTTTGTTATGTTGTAGGCTTCTCTTCTTCTATGATTTCAGCGTCTTCAATATTCTCATTAGCGAGTTTGAAGCCTTCAACAATCTTACTCTCTTCAGCCTTCTCAAATGCTTTTCGAATATAATAATTACGTATAGAGAAGAGCAATTCGATAACTCCATAACACATGAAAGCCCATCCTATCACTTTTAATGGTAGTGCCGCAGCCTCTATTGGTTTGTGTATTGAGAAGATAGCGACAATCAAGATGAGGGTAGGGAGAAGCCAGAGATAGATAGGAACATGTGCATACTGTTTTGAACGGGCAAGTGTTATGAACAAGTTTATAGCACCGAGAATGAGCAAAGCAGCAAGGATATAGACCATACCAATAACGAATGTCTCGGGCATAACGGCTAGGATAATACCTAAAACAACGCTTCCTACTCCTGCAAGAGGGAATGAAGGCGACTGCAAGGCGTCGGCTTCTTCTTTCTCTGCTTTTGCCTTTCTTTTGGCAATACGTTCCTTTTCTACATAATAGATGATACATGAACCCGCTCCCGAAAGGAAGAAGAGTAGGCCGATGGTAATGGTTAACCATGTCATTGCTCCTTGGTTATACTTCACCAAAAGGAATCCTGTCACTGCCATAAGAATTGCTCTTATAGCTGATATTTGTAGTACTTTCATGGCTACAAAAATACAAAATAATCTCTATTCCAAGGCTTTACTCGTAAACTATTTGTTACTTTTGCATGAAAAAGAAATAAATAAATGACATTATTATATTTAGTCCGTCATGGTGAAACTATTGACAATGCGCGTCACATCATGCAAGGACAAACACAGGGAGAATTGAATGAGAAGGGTATTAAACAGGCTCAAGAGGTTGCGGAACAGCTCAAGAATGAACCAATAGATGCTTTCGTGTCAAGTGATCTGAGACGTAGTATTCATACTTGCGAGATTATTGCTGCCCCCCATGATAAGTCTGTTTGTACAACTCCATTATTACGTGAGCGTGACTGGGGAGCCTTCACAGGTAAGTATATACCTGACTTATCTAATCTGAAGAATCCGACATTATGGCCCAAAGATATTGAGAGTATTGATGCAATAAAGGCTAGAGCGGCAGAGTTTATAGCGTGGTTACGTGCAGAATATCCCAATCAGAAGGTGCTTGCAGTGGGTCATGGTATTATTAACAAAGCTATTCAGAGTGTCTATTTTGATAAGCCCATGAATGAGATATTACCAATGGGTAATGCTGAAATTCGTATGCTTGAATTATGAATGCAAATATATCTCAGCTTGTATGTAATATCTTCTTCCTTTTTACCCAAGCCACATCTATGGCGTAATATAGTCTTAATTCAAAGGCTGTAAGGCATTATTTATCCAATAAATAAGACTACCATTTATAAGAAAATAGTTTATTTTTACTTGAAGTTTAATTTATTATGAAGATAAAAATAATCTATTTTCTATACGAAACATGCCTTATCTATATATTACTCATTCGCAAGTAGTACATAAACTTGCCGTTTCTGTTATTGTACTTAGGTGTCTGTACCCATATAAAGAGGCTCCAAACGTTAAGTAGTAATAGTCACCACAAGTATGAGAGTAATAGGATTGAATGGTTGGAAAGCTACATTTGGAAAAGAGATTATTTATTTTTAGTATCATTTCTATCAGCCCTCTTCGAAAGATGACACACTAATAAGCAACACATTATACCAAGTATTTAATATGACAGCAAATGAATATGAGAAACAAACTAGGACTTTTAGAAGAATGAATGAGGTTAGGAAAGATGTGATAAGAAACGTCTTACTTCTCGAAAGGTAAGTCTCCTTCTACCCAGATAGGCGTATTCTCCTCATCAAATCCATCGGTTGTTGAAGAAGAGACCGATAACCCCATTAAACGGATAGAATGCTTTTTATAGCCTGTTTCGCTGAGCAATAATTTTGCGAGTGGGAGTATATCATGCTTTGTTCGTAGGATTTTTCCTTGTGTTAAGCTACGTGTTATCTGCGTCGTTGCATCCCATTTCAACTTTAGAGTGAGTGTTCTTCCTTCAAATTGCTTTCTTGTCAATCGTTCTACAAGTTCTAAGGTGAGATGGTAAAGTTCTATTATAATCTTTGACTCAATATGTAAGTCTTCACGAAAAGTACGTTCACAGCCAACTGATTTACGTTCTCTACTTACGATTACAGGTCGTTCATCAATGCCACGAGAGAAATTATAATATATCTTCCCCATCTTTCCAAAAACCTGGATCATATGATCGTAAGATATATTACGTAATTGTTCACCTTTAAAAACTCCCATTTCATGCATCTTGTCAGCAGTTCTAGGTCCAACACCCCATAACTTTTCAATAGGAAGACTGCCGATGAAATCCATTGCACGATCAGGATGAACAATATAAATGCCATCGGGTTTGTGCATATCTGAAGCAATCTTTGCTAATAGTTTATTATAGCTAACTCCAGCTGAGGCTGTTAACGAAGTCCTTTCAAGAATCTTCTGTTTTATCTCTTTGGCAATGTCTATAGCCATCGAAATACCTTTCTTGTTCTCTGTCACGTCGAGGAAAGCCTCATCTAAAGAGATTGGTTCAACAAGATCTGTATACTCATGGAAGACTTGATGAATCTGCCTAGAAACTTCCTTGTATCTATCGAAATGGCAGGGAACAATTATTAAGTCTGGACAACGACGCTTAGCTTGTACAATGGACATAGCTGAGTGAACACCATAAGGGCGAGCTTCATAACTAGCCGTAGATACCACTCCTCGTGGTCCATCATAACCAACAGCTATTGGCTTGCCACGCAGTTCTGGATTATCTCTTTGTTCTACAGAAGCAAAGAAGGCATCCATGTCTATATGAATAATTTTACGCATTACACACCCTGATTCACGCACAAAGATACTGAGAACTATAGAAAGATACACTTTTCTAACTAATAAATAAATAAAAAAAAAGTACCTTTGCAAAGAAATAACAAAGACAACACTATAATAAATAAATCCAAGTTGAGTTATACTATACAAACGAGACTAACACAAGAAGAAATGGACATATCAACTAATATTGATGCCATGGGGAGGCTGCAACGTAGCCTCAAACGAGCCTTTGATATTATATCATCGCTCATTGGTTTCATTATTTGTTCTCCATTATTCATCATTATTATTCTCTTACTAACATATCAAAACAATGGTTCTGTGTTCTTTAAACAAGTTCGTATCGGATATAAAGGGAAGCCTTTCACAATCTATAAGTTCCGAACAATGAGTAGTATTGTGGAGGAAGAGGGACCTCAGCTTGTTGCAAATAGTGATAGAACAAATTCTACTCGATTAGAATTGTTCCTACGAGATCATCATTTGGATGAGTTACCTCAATTATGGAATGTACTTTGTGGAGATATGTCGTTTGTTGGTCCGAGACCAGAACGTCAGTACTTTATAGATAAGATACAGAAACATACAGACCGCTATAACCTAATTTATCAGATGCGACCAGGACTTACATCTGAGGCTACACTCTATAATGGATATACTGACACTATGGAGAAAATGCTACGACGTATGGAGATGGATATTCGTTATCTACAACATCGTTCGCTATGGGTAGATTTTATCATAGTTGTTAAAACTATCCTTAATATTATCACAGGCAAGAAATTCTAACAATGGAAATGAAGAAATATATTCTATTCGTATTACTCTTAGCATGCTCTTTAGCTGGCTTTGCGCAATCCTCTATGACCGATACGCAAGTGATGGAATTCGTTCAGAAAGAGCACAAACGTGGTACTTCACAGGCTCAGATTGTGACCAAGCTGATGCAGAGTGGCGTCGACATCTCTCAGATTAGGCGTGTAAGAGCAACCTATGAGAAGATGCAAAAAGGTAATGCTGCGTTTGGTGCTGTATCTGAAAGCAGCACAGGAGACCGTAGTCGTAGTAACAATGGGCAGAAGCGTCCTGGGCAGAACAAGCGTCAGGTTGCAGAGAATACACTTGACGACTACAACAATAGTGAGCAGGAGATGAACCGATACTCTGATGGTCGGATATCAAACAATCAAACGTGGGAACATACATACGATGAGAATGATGGCGACTATCTGAAGATGCAATCGGAGATAAATGATTGGATGCCACAGGACACCGCTGTATTGTATGAGAATCTTTTAAAGCAGTTAAGCCGTAATCGCAAGAAAGTCTGGGGACGCGATATCTTTAATAATAAGAGTCTATCATTCGAGCCGAATATGAACATGGCATTACCTCGTAACTATCGTTTAGGCCCTGGTGATGCGGTATTTATTGATGTCTATGGCGCTTCACAGAAATCATATCAAACAACAGTTGCCCCTGATGGAATCATTACCCTAGATGGTTTCGGTCCTATTCAAGTGAGTGGCTTGACTGTAGCACAGGCAAATAATCGTATCAAGCAGAAACTAGGAAAGAGATACAGCAGTTCCAGTATCCGCCTTTCGGTGGGGCAGACACATACTATCATGGTGAATGTTGTTGGTGAAGTTAAAACCCCTGGAACTTATACACTATCAGCCTTTGCAACCGTATTCAATGCCCTTTATATGGCGGGAGGTATTGGAGACCTGGGAACATTACGTAATATAAAGGTATATCGTGGGGGTACGCTCATAAGCACCGTCGATGTCTACGACTTCCTTCGTCGAGGTCATTTGAGTGGCAACGTACGCTTGGCAGATAATGATGTCATTGTTGTTGGTCCCTACGAGATGCTCGCACAAGTGAGTGGTAAGGTCAAACGCCCTATGTTCTATGAGATGAAACGAGGCGAGAGTTTGGGAACCTTGATTAGTTATGCCGGTGGATTCGCTGGCGATGCCTACACCCGTTCTGTCCGTGTACGCAGAAAGACGGGTCGTCAATACTCTATCTTTAATGTCAACGAGTTTGATATGCGTAACTTCCGGGTGGCTGATGAGGATTCCGTTAGCGTTGATTCAGTGATACCTCGTTATGAGAATATGGTTGAAATAAAGGGAGCTGTGTTCCGTCCAGGTATGTATGAGGTTGGTGGACGTATTAATAGTGTGCGTGAACTGGTAGAAGCTGCCGACGGATTAACTGAAGTTGCATTTGCTCCACATGCTGTATTACATAGGAAGAAGGCTGATCGTACATTGGAGGTAATATCTGTAGATATTGATGGTATCCTTACTGGTCGCATAGCCGATGTCCCTCTTCAGAATGAGGATGTGCTCTTTATTCCAACCAAGACAGAAGCGCAAGAGCAGCGAACAATCACAATTCATGGGGAGGTGCTCTATCCTGGAATATATACATATGCTGACAATGAATCTCTAGAAGACTTCATCTTGCAAGCTGGTGGACTGAAGCAGACCGCCTCAACTGTAAGGGTAGATGTGTCACGACGTATCACCAACCCACAAGCACTTGAGCCAGATTCTATTATAGCACGTACTTATTCGTTCTCTCTCCGCGATGGCTTTGTCATAGATGGTGCACCAGGATTTGTATTAGAGCCATACGATGAAGTTTACGTGCGTAAGAGTCCTGGCACATCAACACAGCAGAACGTGTCTGTGGAAGGGGGAGGTCGTCTTTGCAGGGAACTATACCCTCACTTCACGTAAGATGCGTTTGAGTGATATATTCAAAGCTGCTGGCGGTGGAACTGACCTTGCGTATATAAAGGGAGCACGCCTAGAGCGTCGCCCAACACCTAGTGAGCGTGTTCGTATGGAGGCTGCTTTCAGAACTCAAATGGAACAACAAAGCAAGAATATAATGCAATTAGCTATTAGGACAAAGGATGCTGCCGTATTGCAAGCAGCACAAGAAAATAGCAAGAAAGCTGAAGAGAAGTTCCAAGTACCTGATATGTATCCTGTTGGTATAGAACTTGATAAGGCGATTGCCCATCCTGGTAGTGATGCAGACCTTGTATTGAGAGAAGGTGACAGACTCATAGTTCCACAATATAATGGTACCGTCAAGATTAATGGCGCAGTTATGTATCCAAATTCTGTTGGTTACGTAGAAGGTAAGAGTGTTGCTTACTATATCGACCAAGCAGGTGGATTTGCCAATGATGCGAAGAAGAGCAATACCTACATCCTATACATGAATGGAATGTTAGCAAAGGTAGGTCACAATGCCAAGGTACGTCCTGGTTGCGAAATCATTGTACCTACGAAGATACAAAGCCGTATGGGGCTTGCTGAAACGCTCAGTATTGGTTCCAGTGCAGCTAGTATCGCAGCTGTCATTGCCACGATAGCTAATTTGCTAAAATAAGAGATTAGATGTTATGGCAGCTATTGATGCCATATCGTTTCAACATAAAATGGTAGACTTATATAAGGTATATAGGTCTACCGTTTTGCTATGAATTATAAGACAATAATGTGTTTTGTATTGTTCTGTGCCGGGACATAATAAGTCGGATGACAACGGATAACATTAGGAAAAGTCGTTCCCTGCGGTGGAACATCAACGTTCCAGCACGGGAACATCAACGTTCCAACGGCGGAACATCAATGTTCCAGCGTGGGAACATTGGCTTTCCAGCAGCGGAACAAAGAGCGTAGAATATGCATACAAGAAAAGACACTGATATAAACGCACCATTTTACGCAATATGATGATTCCTGATAGATCTGTAGATGAAGCTCTCACATATAAAATAAAAGGGGACTAAAATCCTCACTTGATTTCAGTCCCTTTTATATCTTAACCCAAGACGCTGGTAAGGGAAACTGGCAGTCGTCCATATTCAACCATCGTTTAGGAGCGATAACAACCTTTGCGCTATTCTGATTGAGCCATGCGCCCCACCATGAGAAAGAAGAGTTTGCAATGATGTTATGCGCACAACACGACATCAACTGCATATCTCGGTAGCTCTCTGTTCCTGTGTTCCATGTCACATAGACTACAGGAGCTTTCAGATACGGCTGAAGATGCGTCTGACACCATGCTATGTCATTACTGAAGATACAAAACACGGAGGGCGTAACATACATACACATCTTCTCAATCGCAGCCCGATAATAGTCGAGGTCGCAGATACCTTGATAAAGTTGATTACCTATATAATCGCCTCGTCTCACGTGTATTGCAACGCTGTTCTTATCTAATTTCCTTAGCAAAGATAGGTTCTCTGTGCGCTTAAATGCTGGGAAAGTAAAGGCTTTCAAGACCTTCTCCCGACACGCAATAAAGTATCTTTCATCCTGCCAATAGCCATCGAAGTATCTGTCTCCTTCTCTTGTCAACACCGACTCATCATAGCGAAAGGTGGAACTCTCCAAACACATCGTCCTGCGCCGAGGTAGAAGTCGTTTGCCAATACGCCATAAAAGATAGTTGGGGTAGTAATAGGCAATGCGCATGATAGCTTCCGCAGACGCCTTCTGTGCGGTCAATGAGAAGATACGCTCCAGTTCGAAACCATTATGCAGATGATAGCCATTGAAGCAAGAAAGGTCGAGTGCCACCCGTTCCCTTGGGAATGACTCTTGCAGGGAGAGGTATAGAGCATACTGAAACATCTGATTGCCTAAGCCACCTAATATCTTTACTATCTTCATTTGCGGATTACTCTCTTTATTATACATTTCATATTAGAGTGCATAACGACCTTATTGACCCACAAGCAACATCTTAGCAGTAGGCGATACTTATACTTTGAACTAAGAACAGAGATATCTTCTACCTCGGTTTGCTTGATATCTATCCGGTTAGTTATCTTATCGTCATGATCATTAAAGAGTCAACATGAAGACTATCTACGAACGTTCTGCGCCTTCCCTTTAGTAGACGATAATACCAATCAACATCAACAAGCCAGTGGAGTTGGCTGTCAAAGTAGGTTAGATACTCTCGTCTAAAAGCGACACAAGAGCAAGGACCAATGACATTACAAAGGAAAAGGAGCGAAGGAAAGCCCGTGAAGAGCCTCATCACAGCTCCTGAGAATACATTAGGCTTAAGTACTCCACCGTTGAAGACCTTTACACGAGTCACAACTACGTCGTATCCCATTTGGAAGTGCTCATTTAATGAAGTCAGATAATCGTCTTCTTCGAAAGCCTCATCGTGATGTAACACAATAACAAACCTACCACTTGCTAACCGTAAGCCACTGTTCCAATTATTAACAGCGCCTGCTGAGGGCACATGATGCCGATAAACAAGAGATGAATCATTGACCATTGACACATAATCCGATATAGATGAATCTTCGGAATCATCTACTACAACAATCTCATAGTCCTTGAAGTCCTGCTTACATACAGAACTATACGCACTCTTGAAAAGGTCGAGATTATTATACGTCGGTATTATTATCGTGAATGTCTTCATTCAGTTCTCTTTTACAAGCAGTCTCATTAATCAGATACCAACTTAATAACAATAACGCAAAAGTATAGGTGTTATCGAAGCTTCCACCCCAGAAGAGGTCCAAGGTTAGACCAATAAACAATCCTAACTCTACTGAATAACGTCGGTATGCTTTATATCTCAACAATGTTTTGACAATACTTACGAGGAAAAATAACAAGACAATGACACCAAAGCTATAGCCAAGTGTCAAGATACAAGACTCCGTCACGCCATTGGCTATCAAATGAGAAGGTGTACTAAAGTCTTGGTTTTCGTCCAAATGGATATTGAAGAAGCCATGACCTATCCATGGGTCTTTGCCTATCTCCTTTATGAAATGGAACCAAATAAACGCCCGATAGAAGTTACTTAGATTAGAGAACATCGTGACAAGTGTTGCCGTAAACACAACGATAATACTTGACACATACATCCCGACCATCATTATCTTATTTCTATACAAGCGTAGGTAATACATCGTTGCAACGACTGCTCCGATGATAAGATAGCGATAAGAACCAGATAAAATAAGGTTGCCTACCATCGACGCAAGTCCTATGTAGAAGACAAGCTTATTCACCTTCTTCTGATTAAGCATATAACAAGCACTCACGAAGGTGACACTTCCCGAATATAAGGCATTCCCCTTAAAACCTGGGAAACGTGCAAGTGCCTCACCAGGGCGCACTGGTGGCAGTTCAGTCCATGGTACATTCACTCCTACAAGGAACAAGAGATTAGTGCCAAAGTCAAGGATAAAGATGATAAAGACGAAGATGCGCAATGCCTCCAAGCACGACTTCTTATCCTTGACACCCATGAGAAGGATGCAAAGGAAATAGAACTGTCCCCAATATGCTATATTCCAAGACTTCAGACCATTGCATAATGCGAAATAGATCCCGACACCCAAGGATAGACAAATAAACAGAAAGAAGATTGGGGTGTACCTTAGATTTCTTAAGAAGGTGGTGGGCGAGAGTATCATTAACAATGAAAGGGCAAATAACCCCATAGGAACAATACCCGTACCCAGTATCTGTGTAAGGAAAAGAAAGAGTGCAAATAACGTATAACGTACTTTCTCTGACATCACTTTACCTCCTTCCTAACAACAAAGAATGTGTAAACTAAGAACATGAAGAAGGACACGATATAGGAAACTAATACTGCCATAGACAGCCCATTAGCCCCACTACCTCTCTGACAAAGGATGTATGTGCATCCTATCATCAATATTGCCCACACGACATTGATACCAAAACATTGCCACATCTTGCCTAAGCTATATACAGCCATCTCAAGAACGTTAGCTAAAGCAGAGAAGATTGTTGAGATAGCCAGTATCTGTAAGGGTGCTGAATTATTATAGGTCGTACCATACAGGCGCATGATAAAACCACCGAAAAGCATTACGCCTATTGCCAATAACAATGCCGTAACTCCTACTATCAGCATATTATACTTCAAAGTAGACACAAAGGAGGTCTTTTCCTTATGTAGACTGGACAGGATAGGAAGAACTATTTGACTGAAGGCGGTGGGAATGAACAAGATAATAACTTTCCATTGGTCGGCTGCTTCAAACACTGCAAGCTCTCGGAAGCCGTCTGTCCTGACAAGTATGGAACGTATCAACCAGAAGGAAGGAGCGATAAGTAGGGAAGAAAGTGCCGCTGGCAGACTGTAAGTGTACAAGATAGAGAAATCCTCCAGATGGAGGTTCTTTATGCTTAACTTCTTTATATGAATAGCAGATAAATTCTTATTAATGGAGAGATGGTTCATAACAAAAATCAAGATGAAACCCATCCCGAAACCAAGTACAGCTCCATTTACCCCAAAATAATAAGCACCAAGGATGGTCAAGAGCGACTCCAAGATACTTCCCAACAGTGTGTTAATAGCAATAGCCTTAAAGTCTCGAAGCCCATCAAGGCTCCGTTCTGTACGCCATTGATGATAGAAAAGAACAACAACACCGCTCCTACTCTTACAGGTAATACAATACTTGCATGGTGAAGGATATTATTCGCAATGAACGGTGCACCTAACAGTATCAGGATTGCCGTTATGATAGCCATTAAAAGGCCAAAGCAGTTTGTTGCGGCATAGACAGCTGGAATCTTATCAGCCTGATTATCCCTATATTCTGCTATATACTTAGTCGACGTAACACCTAAGCCTGCAGAGCCAAGGACGATGAACATATTAATAGTGGAGCGTACCATAGAGAACTCTCCGTATGCTTCTTTCTGCAAGATATGGGCACAGATGATACCAACGACTAAGGTAAGGAACTTCGCTAAAGCCGTTCCTGTAAACGACCATACCAGTCCCTTCCCCATTCTTCGTGATATAGAAGATGAGTTGATACGAGTTATTATATCCTTAACAGTTATCATCAATTATTCGCCCTTTGCTCCACCAAACAACAATGAGAAGTTACATACAACGAACGTAACCATCATACTGAGGAAAACAACAATGAAGACGAAGGCCATTCGCTTAGGTCCTGCAGGCTTGACAGGCACTGATGCGCTCTGAACAATGGTAAAGGAAGGGGTATGCTCCTGTAACTTTGCCTGTGCATTCTGTAGTTGTGTGCTCAGCGCACTATAAGCATTAAACTTCAACTGCATATCATTCTCTAAGTCATCACGCTGTGACTGAAGCTCTTGCAAGATAACATCTTGATTGGCATCAGAGAAGGAAGCATACTTCTGACGGGCGGCTTCATATTTCTTCTTTGCCTCTGCTACCAACTTTGTATAGTACTTCACGTCATTCTTCATCTTGTTGGTTTTATAGTTGGTGATGAAGTCCTGCAGTTTAGCTCGTACTGAGTCAGCTATCGTTGCACTAATCAATGGGTCTTGATCTTCCACCGAAATCGTTATCAGACCAGTCTTGATATCAATGTCACATGCAATGTTTCCCTTTATCTTTGAGAATATTTCGTCTTGCTTCTTATTGAGCATAAAGGGGTTAACAGGCTCTGTTGCAGTGGCAAGACTATCGCTATCACCAAACTTCTTCGCTATCCATCCGATTGCCTTACCGTATGGTGAGTCTTTCTGATGACTGTAAAGATAATCATAGTAACTTGCCTTCACCGAGCCATCTTTGTCTCTACAGGAATCTGTAGCAGACTCTTTATAAACTCATTCGACTTCATCAAGTCTGGATAAAGACTGGGTTGCAAAGCATTACCAGATGCTACATCACCAAGATCTACGCCAAAGGAAGAGGCAATAGAGCTTAGTTTCCCCCCGTTCTCAGTATTATCCATCTCCGGAGCAAGTGATATGTCACACTTATAATAGCGTGGGACAGGTAGAATCACTAAGATAGCTCCTACCAAAGCAACGACAAACACGATTACATAACGTAGCCAATCATGCTTGAGCTTCTTGAGAAAGGAACTGACTGCAACACTCTCCTTCTTATTGTCTTCCATTGAATCTATAATTTATTCTGTATTTATCTTTAACCATTAACTGTAACATCTAAATAGTAACGCATTGTTAGCTGTTTTATTGTGCTAACTCTTTGTGGATACCATTGACGCCCTCCTTGTTTACTCAATAAGGCTGTCTTATGTCTTTCTTATCAGATTATATAGGCGCTGACGGATAGGTAAAGGCATTATGCGGGTGGTGAATCGGATAACAACACTTTGGCAGAATATATGAAAGGGGATGTACCCCATCTTCAGCATTCTTACCAATATGCGTACTTCATCACAAGCATAAGACCAGCCACCTCGCTTTGCCACGGTCTCTTCTGAATATCGGAACCACAACAAAGATTGTTGAATATTATGAAACTTACAACCGTTCTTTAACATTTGCAACCAAAGGAAATAATCTTCAGGGAAATACTCTGTTAGATAGCCTCCTACTGCCTGCACTGCAGCCTTCCTATACATCACTGTCGGATGATTAACAGGACATCTATAACGAGCATACTTCTTTATATTTTCATACTGTTCAGGCACTTTCCTTATCGACCTGACTTGCGTCTTGTCATTGGTAAACTCGTCAACCCAAGAGCCTATCACGTCATAGTCTTCATGTGCCTTAAGCCAGTTATACTCTGTTTCAAATCTATTAGACTTGCATATATCATCCGCATCCATACGGGCTACAATATCGTATTTACATAACTGTAAGCCATCATTTAAGGTCTTTCCTAACCCTCGGTTCATGGGATACGCCACCACTCTTAACGCCGGATATTTTGACTGATATGACTTTATAACCTCATACAACGCCTCTGTCAAGAGTCCATCCTCTAATAGAACAACCTCACCAGCCTCCACAGTCTGCGTAAAGATACTCTCTAAACTCTCACGAAGGAAAGCAGGATTATCTTTCTTATAAACGGCCATTAAAACTGATACGTCAATACGTTCCATCACATTGATATCTAAGATGTATTTTACAAAAAATACTTAAAAGAACCGTTCACAGCCTAAGCCTTACAACGACTCCATTAGTATTCTTTAGCTACAAATGTACAAAAAGAAAATAACAAACAACCATTCATGGTAATAAGATTTCGTAAAAACAATTATTAGGGATAATTATTAAGCCTTTCCAATACCCAAATACAATATTATTACAATTATTGAGTTCTATTAAGCACAAGAATATAAATAAAATGTCGACATATACTTTAATCAGCCTTTTTGCCTTTACCATGAGTGCTATCTGTGGATTCTTTATGATTCCACAAATACTATCTTTTTGCAAGAAAAAGCATTTGTATGATACTCCCAACGCACGTAAGGTACACAAGAATGCTATCCCGCGTTTAGGTGGGGTATCGTTCTTACCTAGTATGCTTATTGCTTCTATTGTTGCATTACTCGTATGGTCTTATACTAGCAAAGGGAACAAGATTGCTATAAGCCCATGGAGTGTATTCTTTGGCTTAGGCATTACTGTTATTTATCTGACAGGACTGATTGATGATATATTTGGTGTTCGTGCAAGAGTAAAACTGCTCATGCAAATAATTGCAGCGTGCTTATTACCTATTTCCTATCTATACATTAATAACCTCTATGGTTTCTTAGGTATCTATGAACTACCTATGTGGGGAGGAATGTTACTGACCATTGGTGTCTTAGTATTCGTTATGAATGCTATCAATCTTATTGATGGTATTGATGGACTATCGGCAAGTTTGGTTCTTATTGCCTTATGTGGACTCTTCTTCCTTTTCCTTCGTGAGAATCTAGGAATCTATTGTATCTTAATTGCAGGACTGATGGGTGTACTTATTCCCTTCCTTTATTATAATCTTTTCGGTAGAGTGGAAAGAGGACAAAAGATATTCATGGGTGATTCTGGTAGTCTAACACTTGGATATATTCTAGGTGTTTTGATGGTTAAATTCTGTATGTATAATCCACATGTTATGCCCTATCAGAAAGATTCAATTATTCTTTCAGTAACATTATTAATTGTACCTGTTTTTGATGTGTTTAGGGTTATCATCGTACGATTATTACACCATAAGCCTCTTTTTCGACCTGATAAGAATCATATACATCATAAACTCATCCGTACTGGACTTACACAACGTCAAACATTACTCAGCATCCTCTCGCTTGCACTTTTATACATTGTTATTAATATAGCATTGTTCAATCATCTTCTTGTCACATGGATAATTTCCATTGATATCATCTGTTATATCTTATTCAATTATATGTTAGATATGAGGATAAAACAGAAGGGTTTGTCTCCTTTTCAAAGTGAATAATGACATTACTAATATATCACAAGGTTTTAAAACTTATAGAAATAGAGTCTTACACTACCATCACCTAATATCAATTTATCTCCCTTTAACCTTTCTATATTGAATATTGGTGTTAAGTTTTTTACGCCATATAAACTCAAAGAAGAGTCATAAGTTGTGAGCAGATGATCGCCATTTTCACGATCAAAAAGGTAAGGTGAAGACAATACCAACTGATTATTGTTGATATTAAAACGATAAAGAAAACTATTGTGTGTACCGGTTTTATCTTCTAGCTGTAAGAGTTTTGCTTGAAACGACCAGAATATTACTTCGTTACTCACATCTGTGTGTGTATTTGTTACAGACTCCTCGATTCGAACTAAATGCCACATTCCCTCTAAATCACCAGCGTCATTATCAGTTTCCAAGCTGCATGAAGAAAAGAGAAGAGCTAACACTGGTAACAGAAAAATTAATTTATTTGATTTAAACATATCTTTTGCGTATTATAAACATTCAACAATCTATACCTTATTTATTCAGCAATCCACGTTTACTAAGCGTTAGTTGTAAGCCATAATTAGGACCTTCAAGAATACCATCAAAGTCAGCCCCAATACCCAACTTTACTTCTGTACCTCTTAACCAATTACTTGTTTCACTTCTATTAAACATATAAGAGGTTTCACCTAGCAAACTAACATTATGCTTCTTATGTGTATAAGGTTTTTCATAAGTTCCCAATCCCTCTTGCCAAGTCGCTAGAAAGCGCCACTTAAGACAGTCTGTAGGATGCCCACCTAAGGCTAAGTGGAATGCAATAAAGCGATTGTCTTTGAAATAAATAGTACCATCTTCATTATAGATAGGCGATCGATAAAGCGGATTACCCATTGCTTGCCCCCAATGCTGGTAGCCTGGAAAGATGTAATGATTATAGTAGTTGTCTTTTCCTCCTATATGGTCAGGCACTGTAATAGTGTGGTCATGATAGATTGGACCGCTCTGATACTTACTATAAATATATTCAACAACAACATTATTCAGCCAATTGTCAGGTTTATACTTATACTCAAAACCTAACATCCAATCCTTAAAATCATACAACAAATAACGTCGTTTTTTCTTTTGTTGCCATTCCGTTCCTTCTCCATAACCATCATAATCTAACTGAAACATTGAAGAATGGTCTTCAAAGAACTTATCCGCATAGACGGAAACAGAACTCCATTCACCTTCATATTTTAGTCGCATGACCCAACTTCCTAGTTGATCACCCTCTACGTTTTGGTAGGTAGTCTCTCCATTGTCTGCTCCTCCAGGTAAAAAAGCATACCAGAAGTCATGTACACCAGTTCTGCCTTTTGATGGAATAAGATTCCCATGCCCATCAGGAAGATAAGAGATTCCTCCAAAAAGTGATACCATCTCTAGTCCCATCTCTAATGACCAAGGGCAGAACACTTCTTCGTTTCCAATCTTCAAGTAACCAGCTTTAGAATGAAAAAGCACCTTATCAGAATATTTTGACTGCAAACGAGTGAAGTCATGTTGCCAGTTCTTATCGGTCAATATACCATAAGCTATGTGTCCTTTAAGGTGTAGCCAACCATTAGTAAATGGTAAAGTCCAATAGTCACCGAGTGCTAATCGCACTTGTGGAATCGGTCGGGCATTAATGCCCAAAGTCTGTGAACCTGTACTTAAATCAGCATTCTTCATTTCCATTGGTTGTTCTTTTGCCCCAATAGTCAGTGTTCCGTGCCACCATCGTCCTTCCACATAAGCCTGCTGAATAACAGCCTTACTTGTATAATTGATAGGAACGACAATATCTAACTCATAGCCTAAGCCAAACTTATGTCCTTCATCTGTCGCTATTGGGCGTTCTATGCTCCCACGCAGATAGCCGTTCGCCGTCTCCAGCGAACTGAGTCCATACTTATTGGCATTGAGCCAGAGTGGGGTCTTGCCCTTTGATAGGCTCCCCTGCATTTCTACCTTATATTCTAAGCCTTTTAATGGCTGCAACTTTGACGTGTCACGACGTACCGGCTCTTGATACTGAGCCTGCACCGTCGATGTCATCAAAAGGACAACCAAGGTTGAAAATAACTTCTTCATTATTATAAAGTTAATACCAGCTACAAAGATAATAAAAAAAAGATGACCAGCAAACTTAATCCCTCCGCAAGTAAACGCAACTTATTAGAATTCAAATTGGAAGTGGATTAAACAGTCCACACCTCCTCTATTCTGCATTAACACTGCTCTGTAGGCTACACATCTCTAAATCAAACCTCCGTTACCTCCGTGTCTCTGTGTGAGATATAACTTCAAAAGGCAAGGAAATATATTAACAAAATGCTCGAAGGAAAGATAGGGAAATAACTTAAACGTGAGTTGTTTTATTTCCTTTCTAAGTCATTTATTACCAAATAGTTGCAAAAAGAGGATTCAAAAGATGCTTAGTAAGATTTCAAAAGGGCGTTAATAAGACTTTAAAAGGGCACCTTTTGCAAGTCTATTAAGCATCAATTGCCTTATGTTTCGCTAAAATTAATCATACGTTGATGAATTCTTTGAAATGTGGGGAATGGGAATCTTTCTGGTTATTGAAAGATTGACGCCTTATAGCGCTCAAATATACAATATGGTAGATATTGGGTATTATTTTACTGATACTGCCAGTCATTTTTTTAACCCCGATACACATTTCTCTACATTTTTTTTGTGGGTTTGCGTGATTTTGCTTAATTTTACGACCGCTTACCTCACGCCGAGCCTCTGTCGCAAGACTGCAGGGCGGAATAAGGATGGGCGCATACATAGGCAAAGGCGTTTACTGATGCTTTGGATTTGACGCTATAGAATTCTTGCAAAGTTCAATCTGATTGTCAAAACAAAGCAATGTCAACGCCTCACTGGGTGTACTATATACAACTCTCATTGTGTCCTATCATTTATTTGGCAGGGCGGGGAAGTACTATATATCTACATCAGCGTGAGGCTAATGGCGTTGCTCGTTTCGACAATCAGGGCAATGATAGAAGCCTTATAGCGTGGAACGAGTGACAGGACGCAGCTCCACGTTTTTGCGCTTGTATGTAACTTAATCTAAACTTAACTATCTGGACAGGAGCAGCCAGAATAAATTTACTACCTATGGCAGCAAACGACATGCAATGGAGTTCCGCAACTCCAGGCTACCTTATCATCTTGATAGATCAGTCTGGCTCTATGATGAGTCCTTACGAAGGAGAGACAAGGACATCTTTCGCCTCAAAGGCAATCAACCGAGTTATCAATGAGATTATCCAGAAGAATTTCAACGGAGACAAGCCAAAGAACCGTTGTTTTATCACCGTTATTGGATATAACCATAATGTGAAGGAGATTTGTTCTGGATACCTGGAGGATTTGTATAGTAATCCTGTAAGAATAGATTCTGTGAAGAAGAAGATGCCTGATGGTGCTGGCGGAATCATTGAAATAGACACAAAGATGCCAGTTTGGGTAGAAGCCATTGACAAGGATGGCACAACAAACATGAAGGGCGCCTTTGAGATGGCTAAAGAACTTGTCTCCAAATGGATGGAAGACAAGCCACAGAATCCCGCACCTGTTATCATCAACATCTCCGACGGAATTCCGTATTATAATGGTCAGGACATAAGTATTTGCATGCGTGAGACCATTGACGTTGCAAACGAAATAATGAACCTTTCTTGTGAGGATGGCAACGTTTTGATATTCAACGCCGAGGTAGGTTCGGAAAATGGAACAAAGGTTGTGTTCCCCAATGACAAGTCAGCAATATCTTCTACGGGTGCTGGTGCAGAGTTCTTGTATGAGATTACAAGTGTGGTGCCAGAAGGTTATAAAGAGGCTGCAGCTAAGAATGAACTACCTATGAGCGACAATGCTCGTGGATGCATTTTCCATGCAGAGGGTGTTGACCTCATCAATCTTATTAATTTCGGCTCAAGTAAGGGACAAAAAGATAAAAAAATGATAATTCGTGGCTTCATAACACACAAAGAGGCTGAACAATATTCCGACTGCCAGGATTTCTTCTCTATAAATGTAGAGAGGAAATCTGTGGCGGTCTCGGATGGTATGTCTCAGTCTATCTTTCCTCAATGGTGGGCAGAACTGCTTGCCAACGCATACGCAAACGACGACTTCAAACCTAAAGCTGTGGATGAGATTAAGAATCTTCGTACACTATGGATGGAACGTGTGCGTAATTTTCTAGAAACAGAGCAAGAAAAAAAGGCAAGCCCACATGGATGCTTGAGAACTGCCTGGCAGAGCGTAGAGGAGCAGGCTCCACCTTGTGTGGTGTTAAGTTCGAAAAGGAGGCAGCATACAGCAGCTACGTATTGGGAGATTCCTGCATCGTAAAGGTAGATGCCAATAATAACATTACGGATTTTATTCGCTCGCAAGAAGGGGATTTTGGTAATCATCCAGATTATTTCGATAGTATGGAAGGTGGTAAGGGCGAACCCAAGATTAAGGATGATGTTCTCGATGCTGGTGGAAAACTTCTACTTGTTACAGATGCCCTTTCTGAATTTCTCTATCAAAAACACGCCGAAGGACAAGAGCAATCATATGTTGAGACTCTTCTATCTATACAATCACACCAAGAGTTTATAGAACTGGTGGGGAAATGGCGCAAGGAAGAGAAAATGCATAACGACGACACTACACTTGTAATCATAGAGAACGATGGTGTCTCAGAATTTAAAGTCAGTCTTACAGACAACCTAAGTAATCTAATCGCCCAGGAGTCTGTGAAAGAAGGTCCAATCCTCCCAACAGAAGAGGCTTCGTGCACACATGAGGTAGGAGGCAATGTTGCCGAAGACGAAAGTTATGTAGAACAGACTTGTGTCACACATGAAAAAGAAGATTGTTCAGAGGAACAGGCTCCTGACAATTTTACAAGAGAAGATAACACAGCTTCACTACGGGAGAAGTTCTCAAAACTAGTCGACTCGTTTAGTTCTATCATCCCGAAGAAAGAAAACAAGAAGAGGAAGAAGATGAATACCAAACTTGAGAAATTAAAGAGTTTTGTCAATCAACTGCTTGAGAGAATAAAGAAACTCGAAGAACGTGTAAAAAAAGCTAGAAGATGGCAAAACTTCCAGAATGTAGTGAGTATCTGTCAGCTATAGAAACTCCACAATTATTTAAATCCCCCGTCTTAATGGGTGGCCATGTGGTGAAGCGTAACGACACCGTTATTCGTTATGCTGGAGGTTTCTGTGTGGTCTTCCCATTTGAAAATCTCAATCGTAAATATGCCATAAGGTGTTGGCATGCAAGCGTAGACGATGCTCAGAAAAGGACCAAGGAGATTGCTGATGAACTGCGGCGCCTTCAATTGCCTTATTTCGTGGGTTTTGAGTATTTCTCTGATGGTATTTTGACAAATGAAGGCGTTCAGCCTATTGTCGCTATGGACTGGGTTGATGCCTCGCCGCTAAAAGATTATATAAGTGAGTATCTCTACTCTCCCGAGAAGTTAAAAAATCTTGCTGCTAATTTCTTGAAAATGGCAAAATCACTCCATGAGCACGGTATCTCTCATGGCGACCTTCAGCATGGAAATATCATGGTGAAGGACAGCGGTGAACTTGTGCTTGTGGATTATGACTCCATGTATGTTCCATCTCTTGATGGTTATTCAGATGACATAAAGGGCCTTGAGGGGTATCAGCATCCTGCACGCTGGCAGAATAAGAAACTAACCCCCAAGGCAGACTACTTTCTCTGAGTTGGTCATCTACATAAGCATTCTTGCATTGTCAAAGATGCCGTCATTATGGAATGATCTTGGGATAGAAGATACCGACACACTACTTTTTAATTCTGACGATATTTCCTCTCGTGGAAGCTCAAACATATTCAAGGTACTTGAAACAGATTCTGAACTTAAAAATTTGTCCCAATCACTAAAAGATGCTCTATTACAGATATCTATTGAAGACTTAAATCCATTGGAGGAAATAGTGGGTTCGCCTATTGATTCCATATCAAGCAAGTGGGTTAACAACGGTTACACCCCTCCTTCTGAACCTGATTACAAGAAAGGAGCAGAAGATATGTCGTCCAAATGGAAACAGAATGTTCGTATCAATGAAACTCCTAATATAGACAATATAAGCAAGAAGTGGTAAAATGCCTGAAATATCAGAGATAACACAAAGTATACTTGTCCCAGCATTAATCAAGGATTCATTTGTTAAAGATGGAACCTTTGAGGTTTTGCCAGACGGTAATCCCAAGAGATACTCTGGGGGATTCACCTCTGTGTATCCATTTGTGAAGAATGGTGAGAAATGGGCTTTTCGTTGTTGGCATAGTGATTTGGGGAATGTCAAAAATAGGATGGAACTTGTGTCCGAAGCGTTATCAAAGCATCCGCTGCCTTATTTCTGTGAGTTCACCTATGTAGATGAGGGTATCGTGGTTGGAGGTAAAATATACCCAACAACCAGGATGAAATGGGTGGATGGGCTCAATCTGAAAGAATTTATATGTAGTCACAGAGATAAGCTAACCTTGAAGAAACTGGCTGACGATTTCTTGTCTCTATGTCATGATATGCACCTACATCAGTTTGCCCATGGTGACCTCCAGCATGAGAATATTATCGTAGGCAATAACGGACAACTATATCTGATTGATTACGATTCAATGTATGTGCCAACGATGAATGACTTTGACGATATCATCATCGGCAAGAAGGATTATCAGCATCCGTGCAGAAAGAATAATCACAAGTCATCAGAGAGACTTGATTACTTCTCGGAACTCATCATTTACACAAGTATACTGGCTATCTCTGGAGACTTGTCATTGATAGATGCCTATCAAGTAGAAGGGTCTGAAGCGTTATTGTTTACGGCAAAAGATTACGAGGATATTACGTCCTCGACTATTTATACAAGGCTAAAGAGTCTGGACGGAGTATTCCCTCTCTTACTGAAAGCGTTGATGCAATATCTTTCAGAAACAGACATCGACAATCTCAGACCATTTGACGAACTCCTTACTAAATGGCAGACAAACTTCTCCGCATCGTCAACAATACTAAGGGAAGGAAATGGTGACTCTTCTACACTTACATGGAATGTAAAAATGCCAAGGCTGTAAAGTTGAGTCACGACAACATCTCTGAGATAGTTGAGCCAGAAGCCTCCAAGGTTGTTTCCCCAGCACGGGACACAACGTATACTCTTACCGTTATAAGTCTTGATGGAAGACGAGAAGACAAGCTAACAGTAACTATAGAGGTAAAACCTGAATGCAAGATAGATTTTTGCGCTGATAAAGAATTTACGGTTTCAGGTGTACCAGTTGTCCTCTCTTGGAATATTTGTAATGCCATCTCAGTAGAACTTGAAGGTTATGGCATGGTGGAAACTATAGGAAGTCAAATAGTAGAGCCTATCCGAAATACAAAATATAGGTTGAAAGTTGCTGATGTTTTTGGAGAAACCAATAAGGAGATAGAAGTAAAGATACTGCCCCTCCCTATAATCAAATCGATAATGGTACCTACTCCTCAGATAAACAACAATGTATCTGTGAGCATTAACTTCAATATGCTTCAAGCTACGCTCAACCTGAAGGACCCTCCGAAGATAGAGTTGTCGGCAGCCATGATTGAAGAAACTCCCAAGATCAGTATCGATAAGTTCCACAGTTTACATATCCCATTGAATCGTAATAATTGGTGGAATAAGATCATTGTAAAATTAGACAATGTGTTTAACAAATTGAAAAAAATCAAGAAACATGGATAAAGTTAATGAACCTGCAAACGAGATAAAATGGGGAGGACTCCTAAACGAGTTCCTTTGGACTTGTGCTGGAGTAAACAAAAAGATTCTGAGACAGTGTCGCGCCGACTACGCCAAGTATGCCGGTGTGGGTGGTACAATTCTCTTTACTGCGTTGATGGCTATGTTGTCTGGTGGCTATGCTATGTATTTCGTGTTTGCTAACCCCGATATAGAGAAACTATCAACCGACCACATAGACGGTCATGCTCAACTTATGGCTATCTGCTTCGGTATATTTTGGGGCCTCTTGATTTAATCTTGACCGATTTATCGTAAATACCATGTATTCAGATGGCAAGCACACCATCAGCAAAGATGAAATTATCGGCGGCTTGCCCAGAATTATCATGGCTGTTTTTCTTGGCATTGTTATTTCGACACCTCTTGAGATGAAGATATTCGAGGACAGGATAGATCATCAATTAGTAATTGACAATATCAAGCGCGCCAATGATGCTAGAAAGGAATCTGAGCTAGGCAATAAGTCATTCATTGAACGTCGTAATGAACTAGAGAAAGAGCGCAAGGAAATAAGTAAACGTCTGGCGAAAGCCAACTATGAGCTAGAGCAGGAAGCTGAGGGTACTGCCCTGAGTGGAAAAGTTGGCCATGGTCCTATATATGAAGACAAAAAGGCAAACCGAGATGCTATTCAGAAAGAAATGGATGACTGGACATCTGCGCACGAAACAGAACTGACCGATATCAAGCAACAGATTTCAGCTAATGCGAGCAACGCCGGTGCCAACATTTCAAAGGCTTCGGAAGAGAATGGTTTCTGCGTGAGATATGAGGCATTTAGCAATGTAAAGTCAGAGAATTTTTCGCTTCAACTCGTCTCTATCTTCGTTATGTTGCTGTTTATTATTATAGAAACAACTCCTACTTTCTTCAAAATGATGATAGCATCTGGCCCATATGATGACTTACTTCGTTCGGAGATGCATCGGGTAAGAGTGCTTTCTGATCAACAAATATCTGACTTGAATGACAATGTAAATACAGAGGTCAAAATTTCTACCGAAAAGAATCGTAGCAGACTTGAGGCAGAAATGGCTGCTAATAAAGAGTTGTTGAATCAAATAGCGACAGTGCAAGCAGAACTTCTCACAACAGCTATCGCCAAATGGCGTGAAGAGGAACTGACAAAGATAGAGAAGAACCCTTCACAGTATATCCAGACAGGAACTGCAACGAACCAACCAAAGTCATGAGTAAGAAATCTCCAATACCAGGGCTCTCGTTCTCATGGAAACGAGCTCTTGGCATAACCCAAGCGAAGCAGAAAATATCTCGTGAGACGGGAATCTCCATGAGCAAACAGGGGTTAGAGCGTAAGATTGGAGCTGCAATATTGAAAAAACTACTGGAATGAAGTGCAGGAATTTCTATCCGCTGCACTTTGCACTTTCTGCACTTTTGCACTTTGACAAAGATAGGTTGCTGGACTCGCCGTGAATACCATGGCAAGCCTAGTAACTTTCTTTTACCTGCTCAAGCCTTGAGCGGCACGTTCAATCTTCCAGTCATAAAATACGATTTGTAGGACACCAGCATCGCAAGCTCAACATAGAACTGCAATCCTAAGTACAGGTGTAGCTTAATAAGCTATACCAGAAAACACCGAGCGGTTTGGGCTGAGCATCCCCCATGAGCGGAAAATCAACAAGTAATGCGTAAAAAAAGGAGAGTGAAAGAGGATGTATCCATTTTGACACACCCAGTTTTGTTTAACGCATAAGCTCGTTTCTTTCTTTAAAGCTATACAAAAACGTACACACATTTAACGGAAGAACCAATTTAAATGAGAACTGAAAGAATCCATCAAAACTTATTTTCCTGTCATTGCTATCATCATCTTTAAGCATGTAATCATTTAATATTTACTCTATTACGCGAATTGTTAAAAGTGACAGCAACTTAAAACTAAAACTAACTGTATATAAATAAGGTGAGATTTTAGGGCTTTATATCGTGTCAAACACAAGTTTAGGGAAAATCCCCCTCTATATAGGGGAAATCCTTTTAGGATGCTAAATAATATTTGTTCCTTTGCAACATGAAAACAGGGATTGGATGGCAAAAGCTTTTCTAACATCCCTAGTTATTCACCTATAAAGATTGAAAAAGTATGAAGAAGCTTATATTAACACTCATTGCAACACTCGTTCTCAGTGCCTCTGCAAATGCTATGAGTTACGAGCAGGCTCGCATACAAGCCCTCTTCTTAACGGATAAGATGGCTTATGAATTAAATCTGACCGAGGAACAATATGAAGCCGCATACGAGATAAATCTCGATTACCTCATGAGTGTAAACTCTATGGTTGACCTCTATGGAGCTAACTGGACGCATCGTAATATGGATTTCAACTACATCCTCTGCGATTGGCAATATAGAGCTTACATGGAAGCTAATTACTTCTATCGCCCATTAAGGTGGGATGCTGGTTACTGGCACTTCAGTGTTTACGCAAGATATCCACGTCGTGATTACTATTACTTCGGTCGTCCAAGTTTCTATTCAGCTTATCGTGGAGCTCATAGTTGGCGTATGAATGGTGATAGAAGTTGGTATTATGGCAGAGATCTCTTCTACGGAAGAGACAATAGTAACTATTATGGTATGCGTGACAACTTCAATCGAGGATATTATAACAGGGGTTACAACAATTACAGCTCATACGATTATAATTATCCACAAGACAATCGTCCACGCAGCTTCGGAAATCAACAACGGAGTACATTTGAGGGTTCTATGGGTATGAATCGTACTTATGAGCCACGTGAAAGTTCTACCCGTACAACTGTTACACGCCCTAATAACAATAGTGGATTTGGTGCAGGTCATAGCTTCGGAAATGCTACTAGAGGTAATGAACCAACACGTTCTTTTGGCAATCCAAGCCCATCTTTCAGTACACCAAGAGGTAGTTTCGGTAATGGTTCGTCGTTCGGTGGTAACAGATCAATGGGTGGAGGATCATCAAACAATGGTTCTGTCTTTGGTGGACATAGATAAATAAAGAATTAAAAGAGAGTTATAAAAATAGGTGTAAATACTAAAACAACCACTAGAAAACTTAATTAGAGAGTTACAAAACATAGCTGACAAGCTATTTAATGACAAGACTCAAAAAAGGTTTAAATACTAGAGACTAGATATTGATAGTAATTAGTTCATCTTAAAAGGTTTTAGATTGTGAAAGAGGATTTCATAAGAAAGAGAAAAGAACACTAAGGATTAAAAGAGATGTAACAATCAGAGAGTTATTTAAATGAAGGAGAGAGGAGCCTCACGAGATGTGACGCTCCTCTTTTATTATGCTCTTTTCTGCTATTGATAACCATAAATTCTATTATACGTCACATTCGTCTATCTTATAAGATATGCCTATTACATAGGAAAGGTGCATCTAAGGAAGTAAGAAGGTATGTAGATATAGAGGAAAAAATAGCTTTATTTTTTTATCAAAAAAAGTATACTATTTCGTGAGAAAAATAGTCTAATTTTTATATGTGATAGAGTTTCTTCTCCAGTATTGAAGAGCATTGATTACAGGTGAGAATGGTCCTTTTTAAGATGTAGATAGTCCTTATAAAAAGTATAAAAAAGAAATAAGGGAAACTTCTCTGGTGCCCTCGTTTTCTCTTATAGATTATTGGTTAAAACATTTCCAAGTATGAAATAAAATATTTAAATTTGCAGAAAAATAGGTGATGCAGTATCAAGTGACTTGTAATAAGTGCCATCGTTCATTTGCTATTACCAGTGATGGAAGCGATAGGATGCATTGTAATTGCCCTTATTGTGGGCAGCCTTTACTTGTAAATTTGCCTGCAATAGCCCAGCCAGTAATGCCTTCTGTACAGTCAATTAATTATGATGTGCAGGATAAAGGCGGGGACAATTTTTCTATAAAGGTTCTGTTATGTGTGTTAATTGTCCTATTTCTTGGAGGTTTTGCTACCTTTGGCTTTATTTATTGGCAGCAACAGCAAGAGAATGAAAGGAAACTTTTTGCAGCACAACGCAAGGCTCATGCAGACTCTGTTATGCAGATCCGTACAAAGCAGCAGATACAGGAAGCTGCGGTAAAACGCAAGGCTGATGAACAGAAGTCTGTCTGTTCTTTTCTAGATTCATTCTATCGGAAAGCTGTATTTATATCAGGCGATCCAAGTTACTATGTACGTTATTTAACCCCATATTGTCAACAAATGGTGTTTGGGGTTGACGCTTATGATGAGGGTGAAGATGTATGGGGTGAATGGTGGGCTGCCTTTGGTAATTTCAATAATGAGTACGATTTTGATGAATTGCGTCGTAATCTACAAATTACGCCATTAGGTGATGACTGGTATAAAGTTCGCTTATCAGAGCATGGTATAACGGTGTTTAGAAAGATTAAAGTTCAGGTAACAGATGGACATGTCCTTATTGATGACATTAGATAAAACGAATGAAAGGAGGTAAGTCGAGAATGCAATTTCAAATTATTTGTAAACATTGTCATCGTTCTTTCGTGATAACATCAGAAGGAGGAAAGACTTTGAAGTGTAATTGTCCTTATTGTGGAGAGAATATGGTTGTTGCTACTCCTAATACAGAACAGTTCGTACAAGGTGCTTCAAATGCACAAGCTGTGCAGGATTCGTCGTCTGTTCTCATGGATAATGTCGCAAATAAGGCAATATTACAGACGAAAAACTGTAAGTCTATAAGTGGAGTAGGGAAGGCAACAATAGTCGTTTTTACAATTTTGTTTGTTGGTATTTTGATCTTATCTTCACTCTTATATATTATATTTTCAGCTATGTCGAATTAAACAATAACACTCAAATTATGAAACAAACAAAGATAGTATGTTCAATTAGTGATAGACGTTGTGATGTTGACTTCCTTAGGAAACTTTTCTTTGCAGGTATGAATGTTGTTCGTATGAATACGGCTCATGCAACTCCTGATGGGATTCGTGAGATTATTCGTAACACACGTACAGTGTCTCCACACCTCGCTCTCCTGATAGATACAAAAGGTCCAGAAGTAAGAACAACTGGGACAGATAATCCTATTCATTATAAAGTAGGTGATATGGTGAAGATCTTTGGTCGCCCAGAAGTCGATACAACGAAAGATATCATAAACGTTTCTTATCCAGACTTTGCTCGTGATGTAAAAGTTGGTGATCATGTGCTTTTTGATGATGGTGCTTTGGATATGTTAGTTGTCGAGAGTTCTGGTCCTATGTTGGTTGCACAGGTACAGAACGAAGGTGATTTAGGATCACATAAGAGCGTAAATGTACCTGGTGAGCATATTGAGTTACCGGCTTTAACAGAGAAAGATAAGCGAAATATTCTTTGGCAATAGAGGAGGATATTGACTTTATTGCACACTCTTTTGTGCGCTCCGCAGCTGATGTATTGGAAGTTCAAAAGATACTTGATGAGCATAACTCGGATATTAAAATCATCTCGAAGATTGAGAATCAAGAGGGAGTTGATAATATTGATGAAATAATCGATGCCTCTTATGGTATTATGATTGCACGTGGTGATTTAGGTATAGAAGTGCCAATTGAACAAATTCCTGGTATTCAACGTAGTATCATCAACAAGTGTATTTTGAAAAAGAAACCTGTGATTGTTGCTACGCAGATGCTACACACCATGATTAACAACCCACGACCTACTCGTGCAGAAGTGACAGATATCGCCAATGCAATCTATAGCCACACAGATGCATTGATGTTAAGTGGTGAGACAGCTAGTGGTAAGTACCCTATTGAGGCTGTACAGACTATGGCTCGCATAGCTGAAGCTGCTGAAGCTGATGCACACCAGCGTGGACATATAAACGTTCCTATGACAAACCTTAATGATCAGCGTGAATTTCTGTCTAGAAGTGCTATTGAGGCGACAGAGCAGTTGGGAGTGAAAGGTATTGTAACTGATAGTGAAACTGGTTTGACAGCTCGTAACCTTGCAGCTTTCCGTGGTCCTAACCCCGTATTAGCTATTTGTTATAAGGAGAAGGTACAGCGTTGGTTGAACCTTAGTTATGGTGTTATTGCCATTCATCAACAGCAACATAAATCTAGCCAAGAGATGTTTATTGCAGCTTTAAGGATGTTACGTCAAAAGGGATACATTGATTTGGAAGATAATATAGCCTATCTCTCGGGGTCTTTCGGAGGTGGAGGAACTACTTTCCTAGAGATTAATAAGGTAGAGAAGTGTTCAATCGTAGTTATCGTTTCCACTTGCCTGAAGAAGAAACATTCCCTGTTGGAAAAGAAGAAAAATAGTTGTTAATTATACGAAAAGGTGTCTAGAATATAATTCCAGACACCTTCTTTATACTTTATGATTACTTTCTCCTTCTTTACTGACTAGCGTTACTATTTTGATTTCATTGCTAGTTATCCTTGATATAAAGATTTAATTCCACCCATGATAAATCTACCATGGTCGTAATTGTATCTCTTTAAGGGTAGTTCAAAAGATATATTCTATTCTTTTTAAGTCTTATAGAATTGCTATTTTCTTTACTCGGCGTTCATGTCTACCACCTTCAAAACTTGCTTTGAAGAACTCATCAAGAATCTTCTCCGCTGTTTTATTATCAATGAAGCGACCAGGAAGGACAACTACATTTGCATCATTGTGTTGGCGTGTTAACTCTGCTACATCCTTGTTCCAAACTAATCCTGCTCGTATACCTTGATGCTTGTTTAGTGTCATTGCCATACCTTCTCCACTCCCACAGATAGCAATACCTGGATAGACCTCACCATTTTCAATGGCCTCTGCTAATTGATGGGCGTAATCTGGATAATCACAGCTTAAATCACTATTACAACCAAAGTCCTTATATGCATACTTGTGTTGTTCCAAATATTGGATAACAAATTGCTTCAATGGGAAGCCTGCGTGGTCGCAAGCTATTCCTACTTTTTTTATTTCCATAAGCTGTTTAGGTTTACGAACCAGCCTGTCTTGGGGACAGGTGGTTCAAGTTAAACTATTGTGCTAGATATTCTTTGACTTGTTTGTATAGATTCTCTGGGGTAAAACCGAGTTTCTCATCCAGTACTTTATAGGGTGCAGAGAATCCAAAGCTATTGAGTCCGAAGACTTTACCATTTGCTCCAACGAGACCTTCAAGGGTAACAGGTAAACCTGCAGTTAGACCGAAAATCTTTGCATATTGGGGTAAAATAGCTTCTTGATACTCTTTGCTTTGACGGCGGAAAAGTCCTTCTGAAGGAGCACTAACCACACGGACTTTTATTCCATCATAGCGTAGTAATTCTGCTCCTTCGACGCAGGTCGATACTTCCGAACCACTTGCAGCAAGGATAACATCGTAGTCTTCGTCTGATCCTTTGACTATGTATGCACCCCCTCCGAGTTTCCTCATAATTAGTTCCTTCTGGTAAGCTCTTTACATTCTGACGTGAGAAGATAAGTGCCGTAGGCGTATCCATATTCTCCATAGCCATCTGCCAACAGATGGTTGCAGCATCACTATCGGCTGGACGAAGAACGCGTACAGAATCTTGACCAGCATGGTTCTGTAACTTCTCCATCAAGCGAATCTGTGCTTCCTGCTCTACTGGCTCATGCGTAGGTCCATCTTCACCAACGCGGAATGCATCGTGACTCCATACGAATTTTACAGGTACTTGCATGAGTGCTGCCATACGAATAGCAGGCTTCATATAGTCTGAGAAAACAAAGAATGTTCCCATTGCTGTGATAACACCACCATGTAGCATCATACCGATACACATACATGCCATAGCTAATTCACTTACGCCAGCTTGGAAGAAAGCACCACTGAAATCGCCGCGAGTAAATGAATGAGTCTTGTTTAGGAATCCATCTGTCTTATCAGAGTTACTGAGGTCTGCAGAAGATACTATCATATTGGGTACTTGCTCTGCAATTACTCCAAGACATGCAGCAGAACCATTGCGTGTTGGAATATCACGTTTTTGAACTAGACCACTCCAATCTATTTTAGGAGCCTTACCTGAGAACCACTGTTGCATCTGCTCTGCCTTTGATGGATTATGTCTCTTCCACTCAGCCTCATCTGCGTGTCTCTTTGCTACAATCTTCCTTAATTCTGCATTACGATTATCGTATAATTTTTGTACTTCTGGGAATATCTGGAATGGATCATTGAGGTCTCCACCGAGATGCTTAATAGTGTTCGTATAGGCTTCACCACCAAGTGGTGCTCCATGAGTCTTTATGTTATGTTCGTAGCTACTGCCATCAGCTTGCAAAGCACCTTTGCCCATTATTGTTTCACCAATAATAAGGGTTGGGCGTAACTCCTCCTTATTTGCAGCAATAAGTGCAGCACGGATAGCTTCTGGATCATTACCATCTATCTTTATGACATTCCATCCCCATGCCTGATACTTCATTGCAGTATCTTCACACATAACGGCTCCGCATTCTGTAGAAAGTTGAATGTCGTTAGCGTCATAGAACATGATGAGGTTATTAAGACCTAGGTTCCCTGCCAATCTTCCAACTTCACTACTGATGCCTTCTTGTACTCCACCATCAGAGATGTAAGCATATATCTTGTGTTGCATCATTGTATGACCGAGGCGAGCCTCAAGGAATTTCTCTGCAATAGCTGCACCAGCTGCGTAGGCATGTCCTTGCCCTAAAGGACCAGATGAGTTTTCTATGCCATGTGCTAGGTCGCGTTCAGGATGTCCAGGGGTAATTGACCCCCATTGACGAAATTGTTTGATATCATCGATTGTGAACTTTCTTTGAAGCGTCAGTGCTGCATAGAGCATGGGCGACATATGTCCAGGATCAAGATAGAAACGATCGCGTCCAGCCCATTCTGGCTGGTCTGGATCATAAACGAGAAACTCAGAGAAAAGAACGTTGATAAAGTCTGCTCCACCCATAGCACCCCCAGGGTGTCCAGACTTGGCTTTCTCTACCATTGAGACTGCTAGAATTCTAATGTTGTCCGCTGCGCGGTTCATCAGTTCCTTGTCATTCATATAGATTGGATTTAAATTTGATAATGCAAATATAGAGATAAATGTGGAGACCTCAAAATAATAAACTTACATTTTTATAAAAATGTTTTTAGATGCTGCTAATAGTATTTCAAGATCATAATAGAGTTATTCTACTTTTCAGCATACTTATAGTTTATAAACAGAACAATCCTTATATGCTTGCTTGTTGAAGCGATATAGAAGGGCTCCCCTTTTACTAGTTACTTTATCTATAAGACTCGTTTGCTCTATAAAATCAACTTGTTTAATGCGCTTCCTAAAGTTACGTTTATCAACCTCTGTACCTAAGATCGCTTCATGAACATGTTGCAATTGGGTCAAAGTAAATAGTTTGGGCAGCAGACTAAAGCTAATAGGAGCATTGTTGAGGAGCTTGCGTAATTGTTCCAAAGCTAGTTGTACCATTTTCTGATGATCGCCATATAGTTCTTCTAGATGGTCTAATTCAAGCCATTGTAGGTCATTTTCCTCCATAGCTTGATGGTTATAATCTGTTGCATTGATGAGTGCACAATAGGCGATGGAGATTACTCTATCACCTGGATCACGATCTATTTCACCAAAAGCACCTACTTGTCTCATGTAGGGATTCTTAATACCTGTGCATTGATATAATACACGATTAGCAGCCTCTTTCAAGCTCTCGTCTTCTTTTACAAATCCTCCATACAAAGACAATCTGCCACTTTCTGGTTCTACTTTACGCTTACCGACAAGTAGTTTAAGCTTTTTGTTTTCAAATCCTAGGACTATACAATCCACGGAGACTAATAGTTTGGGTTCTCCTTGGTAATATTCATTCATGTTGTAGACATTTATAATAGAGATGTAAAAATACTAATTTTTATGATTATAATCACGTTTTTATCCGTTTATTTTGACTTTCTCAAAGTAAAAAGCCATAAGTCTTTATGAGCTTATGGCTTATACTTTTGCAATTATAACTATCAGAGTTAACAAACCTTATGAGAACCTTCGCTGATGATTACAGGATAGATCTCTGGTTTGTGTCCATATTTAGCATTGAACTTCTCGGTTACATTCTCGATGAATGTCTCGTACAAGTCGTCTTTTACGAGGTTAATAGTACAACCACCGAAACCGCCTCCCATAATACGAGAACCAGTAACACCATTCTCTTTAGCAACATCATTGAGATAATCAAGTTCCTCACAGCTAACCTCATACTCCTTGCTTAGACCATAGTGCGTCTCGTACATCTTCTGTCCAACTGTCTCATAGTCACCAGCAACAAGGGCATCGCAAACAGCAAGTACACGATCTTTCTCGCCCAGAACGAAATGTGCGCGTTGATAATCCTCGGCACTAACTTCTGCTTTTACAGCTTCTAGTTCTTCCCAATTAGCATCTCGCAATGTCTCGAACTTCTTATTAGGGAAGTGCTTACTAAGTGCTGCAACAACATTCTCACAACTCCGACGACGATCATTATAAGGACTTCCTGCCAACTCATGTTTAACCTTTGAGTTTACGAGAACCAACTTGTAACCTTGTGGATCAAATGGGAAGTATTCAAATTCACGACTCCTACAATCTAGGCGCATGAGCTTTCCTTCTTTGCCAAAGACGCTAGCAAATTGATCCATAATACCACAGTTAACACCGATGTATTTATGTTCTGTAGCCTGACCTGCCAATGCAATATCCCATTTAGAAACCTTGTTGTCAGCAAATAAATCATTCAGGGCACAGCCAAAACAACTTTCCATAGCAGCAGAAGAGCTCATACCAGCACCGAGAGGAACATCACCAGCAAAGGCTATATTAAATCCTTTTACATCAACACCAAGTACTTTAAACTCCTGAACCATGCCATAGATGAATCGTGCCCATGTAGTGCGTGGACCTTTTGGATCGTCTACTTTAAATTCAACTCGGTCTTTAAGTCGATAGAGTAACACATTATAGTATCTGTTCCGTTAGGTCTTACTTCTGCCATGATACCTTTATCTACGGCACCAGGGAATACGAAACCTCCATTATAATCTGTATGTTCACCAATGAGATTAATACGTCCTGGTGAAAAATAAATGTTACCAGTTTTGCCGTCAAAATGTTTAATGAAACGACTTCTTACAAATTCTATGTCCATGTTAGTTAGTATATTTTAAAATGATTGTTAGGGTTTTTATTTTACATTTATGTTATAATAGCAGACAATTCAAAAGGAATTATCTGCTATTAGAAAGGGTATTCTTGTTATGCTTTCTTAGCTGGGCGAGAGCCAATCAAAGCGAAGAAGAGGATATAAGCTAACATTGCGACGATTAGCCAATAGCTCTGAATATCACCAATCTTAGTTGCCATGAGGTTCTGAATCAATGGCATGACACCACCACCGACTACCATAGTCATGAACAAGCCAGAGGCTGTTGCTGTGTATTTCCCAAGTCCCTCTGTTGCGAGGTTGAATATTACGCCCCACATTACGGATGTACAAATTCCACACAAGATGATGAACAATACCTTTGTTGGAACTTCTGCATGTATCAATGTACTCTCGGCAAGGTTAGGTACTGTAAGGTTCATCTTGCTAGCTTCTGGTGTGAATATTGCAATTAAAAGGAGGGCAATAGCCACCACAGATGTTACTGTTAACTGTGTGCGAGAAGAAACTTTACCGCTGATGAAAGCACTTACAAAACGACCAACAAGCATTAACAACCAATATATACCAGCAATGAGACCAGCTACAGCTGCACTGCCAAGAACACCGCCTTCAGATACTGGCTCACTCAGATAGAATAAGAGTTGTCCAGGAATACCCACCTCTACACCAACATAGAAGAAGATGGCAATAATTCCTAAACAAGTTGGCGATAAGCCAAAGCACCCTTAACACCACCAATGACATCTGCATGCTCTGTTTCAGGCTCGGTTAGTTGGGTGAACCAGACGATAACAAATGAAGCTGCAAAGATACCTAATGCGATAAGAAGTAATGGTGTTACTACCTGCAGAGATGTGTCTTTTGTAATCTCACCAATCATTGAGCCCGCAAGCATAGGGGTTAATGTTGCTGCGAGAGAGTTCAATGATCCACCAGTTTGAATGAGCTGATTACCACGATTACCACCGCCTCCTAGCAAGTTAAGCATTGGATTGACAACAGTATTAAGAATACATACACAGAATCCGCAAATGAATGCTCCTAGTAAGTAAACAACGTATGTACTGATAGAATTACCATCCATTGTACTTGAAACGTATTGTACTCCAATACCTACAAAGCCCAATGCTAAGGCAACAAGAGCAGTCTTCTTGTATCCGTATTTAGTAATCATCATACCAGCTGGGATGCCCATGAATAGGTATGCAGCAAAGTTCATCATGTTGCCCATCATACTGCCCAATCATAGTGTTGTTTCCAGATTGTGCCAAAAGGTGCCGCCATGTTGGTGACGAAAGAGATCATTGCGAACAGGAACATCATAGTGATGATTGCCACTAGAGTTCCTTTCTTCTTTGTTTGATTTTCCATTGTGTCTAGTTTATTTTTTTGTTTATTAGTTCATAAGATGGTTATTCCTCCACTCCAAACTTATAGATTGTCTTCTGCGTGTAATCCTTACATGGCTCCAAGATAACTGATGGGAAATAAGGATGGTTAGGGCTATCTGGGAAGTGTTGAGCCTCGAAACAGATAGCACTACGGCGTGGGAAGGTTGCTCCATGCTGTCCTTTGTATCCATCTGCCCAGTTATCTGTGTACACCTGAACGCCTGGTTCTGTTGTATAAACCTCCATTGTTCTACCGCTATGAGGCTCTTTGATTCGTGCAGCAAACGATAGTTCTCCCTCTTCCCTCTTATTCAGAACGAAGCAATGATCATAACCTGCTCCATTCTTAATCTGCTCGTTGTCAGCATCAATATCTTGTCCAACAGGTTTCATCTGACGGAAGTCAAAAGGTGTATCTGCCACCTTTCTTATCTCACCTGTTGGTATAGAAGTCTCGTCAATAGGCAAGTAGAAATCAGCATTAATTTGACATTCTAAGTCATTGATAGTGGGTGTTGGGTTAGCAATGCCAGCCAGAGAGAAGAATCCATGACTAGTAAGGTTGATGACAGTCTTCTTATTTGACTTAGCGAGGTATTTGATAACTAGCTCGTTATCGTTCGTAAATGAATAGGCAACCCACACTTCAATTTCACCCGTGTAACCCTCTTCTCCATAAGAGGATGTGTATTTTAATACAACAGCATGTTCATTTACTTGTGTTGCATCCCACACCTTTGCATTAAAGCCTTCCTTTCCTCCATGAAGAGAGTTAGGTCCATTGTTAATAGCAAGTTTGTATTCCTTGCCATTGAGTTGGAATCTTCCTTTTGCAATACGATTGCCATATCGTCCAATAAGAGTTGATAGATAAGGTTCGGGAGAATTGATAACGTCTTGAATGTTATCATGCCCTTGAATGACATTGGATAGGTTTCCATTTCTGTCGGGAACCATTATTGCGACAATAGCACCACCGTAGTTTGTGATTGCCACTTCGTTTCCTTTTGCATTCTTAAGGATATAGAGGTCTGTTTTCTTTCCATCAATAGTGGTCTGGAAGTCCTCTTTCTTCAGTCCACACACATATTGTGTCTCTGCGGTATTTACCATGACGTTTGTTTTTAGTTACTAATTCAATGAGTTGCAAAGTAAATAAAAATAAACGAAAGTCACAAACTTAACCTAAAGAAATGATATTTACTATTGTGTTAAAAACAATTAATCACGATGCGTTTTAACTGATCTATGTATTACTATTCTTGCTTAATTCGCATAGCAGTAGTGTGTTTCCCCTTTAATAAATGAGAGTCCTTTCTAGTCAAAAGGACAATTAGGATTTATGAAACAGATAAATGGGACGAAACAAAGGAATGAGGGTGAAGAAAAATACAAATACATTTTGCCTCACCCTCTAATCGAACTTCCCTATTCTACTACCGGTCCAGAGTGATCCTTACTCCCCTCTCCCTCGGGAGAGGGGTCGGGGGAGAGGCTTTCTTTCTCTTTTCCTTTCCACTCTTCCCACTCAATATCCACATCTGACAAGCCACGAGTGGAAACGCGACCCTTACCAGCACTGCGATAACGGGTTTCTGGAATAAAGCGAACACGCACACCACGAATCAGAGTTGCGTTTACGTCTTCAGGTTTGTCTACGCCATTCTTACTTGTTACTGCAGTAAAATAGAACGAGCCTACACCATCAAGCTTCACCGAGCGACCCTGCGACATGTAATCGCCCATCACACCGCCTAATGCAGTTAAAACAGCACGCACATCAGCAGGGCTAACCGTCGACTCAGCGGCAATACGTTTCGCGACCTGCTCGGTTGAAACTGGACTCATCACTAGAACGGACTTTGCATACCATTTGCCGTTCACATTCATTTTGACTTTCTTATAAAATCCCATTGATAAAAGATTGTTAATCTTTGGAGCGTAATTGTTAACATCGACGAAATGTACTTTCGTGGGGCACGGAAGTACAATCCGTGCCCCACGGATCCGACACCCGTGCCCTACAAGTCCTACTTCCGTAGTCGTCAGAATTACGACTACTTTGGCACGGGCTTTGCTAAGCTCTGCCTCTAATTTCGCTCCTCAGCATATTAATAATTAATGGGAATAGCAATCATTCCTACCATCTTTTTTTTGATGTGTTAATTCCTATCACATCAAGTGTTTATGCTTAGCACGAGTGGTGCCGATGGTAAATACCAATGGTGTTTTAGGCTTGGGGGTTGTCAAGGGTTTCATAATGCTCTTTTCACAGCTGCTCCACGCTTACGCATATCTGCAAACTCTTTTTGGGCTTGCTCCTCAAATTCTCGTTTCCGCTCAATGGATCACTTGAAGCCAGCAATAAGTTCTTCTCTTGTTTTTCCTTTGGATTTAATCATATATTACTCTCTCTTTCTTTTGCAAATATAACTCTTTGCATTGATATTTGCAAGAAAGTAAATGAAAAAGCAGCAAATGATTGCTCACTTGCTGCTCTATAGTAATAAGGTTTCCTGTATAAGCCATCGATGTTTTCCTGTAAGTTTCTGTTCCTATTCTTATTTCTTTGTCAGATGAACATACAACAAGTAAAAATATACGGTGTGGCTTAGAAAAACCATTGTGTTCATTATTTGATGATTATCTTTTTACCATTGACAATATAAACACCCTTAGGCAAAGCATTAATTTCGTCAGTGCTTGCTTTGCTTAGCCGTTTTGCTCCATCTATTGTATAGACATCGGCAAGTCCTGCTTTATTATAAACAGTGTTTGTAATGCCAGTAGTACTCTCAATGAAGAAGAATTCTTTCCATTGAGGTGCTTGTTTATAAGCATTAATATTGGCTTGAGGTACGAAAAGTTTACAATTCCACTTGTTAATATCGTCAAGAGCATTTATGCCACAGGTTGGTGGTACGACTGCTTCACTTGAGATCTGTGTAATATTGATACAATCAGAGAATGCTTCTTGTCCTATGCTCTGTAATCTACTTCCAAAGGTAACATTCTTCAGACTACTACAACCGATGAAAGCACCCTGTCCAATTGTCGTAACACTATTGGGAATGGCTACAGAAGTTAGAGAGCTACAACCGATGAAAGCACCCTGTCCAATTGTCGTAACACTATTGGGAATGGTTACAGAAGTTAGATGTCTACAATCGCTGAAAGTATAGATACCAATTGTCGTAACACTATTGGGAATGGTTATAGAAGTTAGAGAGCTACAATTGCTGAAAGCCTCGCCACCAATTGTTGTAACACTATTGGGAATGGTTACAGAGGTTAGAGAACTGCAATCTCGAAAAGCTTCGTCGCCAATTGTCGTAACACTATTGGGGATGGTTACAGAAGTTAGAGAACTGCAACTGCTGAAAGCACCGACACCAATTGTCGTAACACTATTTGGGATGGTTACAGAAGTTAGAGAGCTACAACCGCTGAAAGCCCAATCTCCAATTGTCGTAACACTATTGGGAATGGCTACAGAAGTTAGAGAGCTACAACCGCTGAAAGTAAGGCTGCCAATTGTCGTAACACTATTGGGAATGGTTACAGAAGTTAGAGAGCTACAACCGATGAAAGCACCCTGTCCAATTGTCGTAACACTATTGGGAATGGTTACAGAAGTTAGAGAGCTACAATTGCTGAAAGCACCGACACCAATTGTCGTAACACTATTGGGAATGGTTACAGAAGTTAGAGAACGACATTCGCTGAAAACCCAATCTCCAATTGTCGTAACACCATCACCTATAATAATTCGTTTAACACCAGAGTTTTTCCATGGACTGCCATCATGAAAATTATAATCATCCATTTTCCCTATTCCTGAAATGGTCAATACTCCATCATCAGCAAGGAGCCATTTTAGATTAGGTCCACATGTACCAGAGCTTTCTGCTTTAGCTGATAAGCCCATGAGTAGGGCTATTAATAAGATGTAAATTTGTTTCATGTTAGTACTTTTATATAAATAATACTTTTTTTGATTTACGCGGAAAATCAAATACAAAGATAAACAAAAAAATTATTATAAAATTTTTTATAAAAAAAGTTTATGTAACATTTTGTTTCTTTTTTCAAGATAGTTATTGTTGAGAGATGGTCGTGAAATTATGAAAATCAACTTTCCTGTCACTTCTATCACTTCTTATATGCTTGTAATATATTGAGTATAAGCACATAGGAAGAAGTGCTAAAAGTGACAGGAAACGAAAATAAAACTTTATGTAGTGATATGGGAGTAATGGAGAAGGGACTTTTGCTACTTCTTTTGTAAGCCTGTCAGTAAGTCGGCAACCACGTAGCTGGAGCCACCAACGAAGATGAAGTCGGATTGGGCGGCATCATGAAGGGCGGCTTGGTAGGCTTCAAGGACGGTTGAGAAGACCTTTCCGTGTAGGTCGTAGTCGTTGGCTGTTGCGGCAACCTTCTCTGCAGGGAAGGCACGATGTGTACTCGGTTGTGTCCAATAGTAAATGGCATCATCGGGGAGCATAGACATGACAGCATGTAGGTCTTTATCATCCACCATACCAAAGACAATGCGCTTCTGCTTACATTGCTGACGTTTGATTTGTTGGGAGAGGTAGGTCCATCCACCAACGTTGTGTCCTGTGTCACAAATGACCAACGGGTTAGCCTGTAGTTTCTGCCACCTACCCATTAAGCCCGTCAGTTCGCAAACATTAGCAAAGCCTTTGGCAATACTTTCAGCGTTCTTGATGACACCTTTATTATATAGTTGCATAACGGCAGTGAGTACTGTGTTAGCGTTTTTCTCTTGGTAGCTACCACCCAATTCGCCCACAATATCGCCGAAGAAACGAGTCTGATAAGCGATACCACCATCAGGATTAGGATGAGAAGAAAGCACTGCAGGGATGTCTTCAGCAAAGACAATGAGTGCATCTTCTTTCTGTGCTTTAGCCTTGAAGACAATCTGCGTCTCTGGTACAGCCTCCCCAATAACGACAGGTACACGGTGTTTGATGATGCCAGCCTTCTCTCTGCTGCGATTGCTGCGAGCGTATTACCGAGGAACTGGGTGTGATCAAGTGATATATTGGTGATAATCGATAAGATAGGAGTTATAATGTTCGTGCAATCCAACCTGCCACCTAATCCCACTTCAATAATTGCTATATCGACCTTTTGGTCAGCAAAGTGTTTGAAGGCCATAGCAGTTGTTAGTTCGAAAAAAGAGGGATGTAATGGTTCAAAGAAACTGCGTTCTTGCTCAACAAAATCGATTACCTCTTGTTCAGAAATCATCTTTCCATTTACTTTGATACGCTCTCGGAAGTCAATAAGATGCGGACTTGTGTAAAGTCCAACCTTATATCCTTCAGCCTGTAAGATGGCTGCTAAGGTGTGAGAACATGAGCCTTTACCATTCGTTCCTGCGATGTGAATGGTGAGAAAGTGGGTGTGCGGATGACCAAAGTGCTCGTCTAGAGTGCGTGTCGTTTCTAATCCCTCTTTGTATGCGGAAGCACCAATATGCTCAAAAACTGGGGTGCTATTGAATAGATATTCTACAGTTTCTTGGTAAGTCATGCAGTGTGTTATGTTTGTAATCTTGGGCGTTTGACAATGGATATAATAACATTTAGTCCCATTAGCCGTTACAGTCTAATGGGACTAATACCATTCATCTTACAATCAGCTAGTCGACTTGTAGAATGAATCGAAGGCATTAATTAAACAGTTTCTTGAAGTTTTCAAAGATAGAACGCTTCGTATTCTTATCACCACGGAAGTTCTCGCTGTCACGCAATTCCTCGATTGCTTTCTTCTCAGACTTCGTTAGCTCCTTTGGAACATAGATACTGATATGTACGACAAGATCGCCAACTCCAGTGCCATAACCCTGTACGGCGGGTAATCCCTTGCCCCTTAGTCGGAGTGTCTTACCCGGTTGTGTGCTTGGTTCAATCTTAATCTTTACGTTGCTTCCATCGATGGTTGGAATCTCAACTTGCCCTCCAAGAACAGCCGTTGGGAAGTCGAGTAGGAGGTTATAGATAACATTTTGTCCATCACGAACGAATGTATCGTTAGGCTCCTCTTCGATATACACTTGTATATTACCCGTCACTCCATTGTGCTTTCCAGCATTTCCTTTTGCCAGGAACGTTGACCACCATACCTTCAGCAACACCTGCTGGGATATTGATTTCGACAACTTCTTCACCTTTGACAACACCTTCACCTTGACAATGAGTACACTTGTTCTTGATGATCGTACCCTCTCCACCACATACGTGACAGGCAGTTTGGGTCTGAATCATACCAAACATACTTTGTTGAGTACGTATTTCTACACCAGAACCATGACAATTTGGGCAAGTCTCGGTGCCACTTCCACCTTCTGCACCTGTACCATGACAATGCTCACAGGTGACGTCTTTGCGCACTTTAAACTTCTTGGTAACACCTGTAGCGACCTCTTGTAAGGATAAGCGAACCTTCAGTCGGAGGTCAGAACCACGATATTTAGGTGCTTGTTGACCACCGCCACCAAATCCGCCAAAGCCTCCGCCGTGACCACCGAATACATCTCCAAACATGGAGAAGATATCATCCATAGAGAATCCACCCGCTCCACCGAATGGGTTGCCACCGCCAAATCCACCGCCTGGAGCATCAAATCCGAATTGATCATACTGCTGGCGTTTCTGCGGATCATGCAATACGTCGTATGCTTCCGCAGCCTCTTTGAACTTGGCTTCAGCCTCGGCATCACCAGGATTGCGGTCAGGGTGATACTTAATAGCTAGTTTCCTGTAAGCCTTCTTAATCTCATCTACTGAAGCACTCCTGCTTACTTCGAGTACTTCATAGTAATCTCTTTTAGCCATCTTGTTTATTGTCCTACTGCTACCTTAGCGTGTCGGATAACCTTATCATTCAATGTATATCCTGTTTGAACGCAGTCTATTACCTTTCCTTTCATGGCATCTCCCATTCCAGGGAACCATGGCAATAGCTTCGTGGTAATCAACATCAAAGTCCGTATCGTTTGTTTCAATCTTCTTTACTCCCAGTGTCTCCAATGTCTTGAGGAACTTTTTGAAGATGAGTTCAAAGCCCTCCTTGATAGCTACTGGGTCTTCTGTCTTGTCAGAAAGAGCACGTTCAAAGTCGTCTAAAATAGGTAAGATAGAGGAGATAGTCTTCTCACTTCCATTTAAGATTAGCTCAGACTTCTCTTTTAACGTACGTTTCTTATAGTTGTCAAACTCGGCTACTAAACGGATATACTTGTCCTTCCATGCTTCAGCCTCACTCTGTGCAGCGGCTATAGGATCAGTCTTTTCTTCTGAAGAAGATTCCTCTGAAGAATCCGTTTCATTGTTATCTTCAGTTTGTGTATTCTCTTCGTTCATAGTAGACTCATCATAGTTCTTTTCCAGCTCTTCGCCTTCTATGTTTATTTTCTTTTCTTTTTTGCTCATATTAAAGTACTATTAATCGTGGTAGACACCTACAAATTGTATGCCATGTTGGATGTCTTTAGTACATGCCAGCCCTCTGTTCCTTGATTTGTTCATCATGGATATAGTCGTCGTAAGTGGTTAACTTATCGATAGTACCACTTGGTGTCAACTCGATGATACGATCAGCAACAGTGTTGATGAACTCGTGGTCATGTGAACTAAACAGGATATTACCCTTGAAACTAACCAAGTTATTGTTGAATGCTTGGATACTTTCGAGGTCAAGGTGGTTCGTTGGAGTATCAAGGATGAGGCAGTTTGCATTCTGTAATTGCATACGGGCAATCATACAACGCATCTTTCTCCACCCGATAGGACGTTTACCTTCTTCTCAACCTCTTCTTGTTTGAACAGCATTCTACCTAAGAATCCCTTCATAGCAACCTCATTACCTGGACCGTACTGAGATAGCCAGTCGACCAGATTTAGGTCACAATTAAAGAACTCAGTATTGTCTAGTGGGAGGTAAGCAGTTGTAATAGTAACACCCCAGTTGTACGTTCCTTCGTCTGCTTTTCGATTACCATTAATAATCTCAAAGAGAGCTGTCATTGCTTTTGGATTGCGTGACAAGAATACGACCTTTTGCCCCTTTTCTATGTTGAAGTTTACGTGATCGAACAATACAGTGCCGTCTGGATCAACTGCTTTAAGGTCTTGTACCTCTAGAATCTGGTTACCCGGTTCACGTTCCATACTGAATATAATGCCTGGATACTTACGACTTGAAGGGCGGATCTCTTCAACGTTTAGACGTTCCAACATCTTCTTTCGAGATGTAGTTTGCTTACTCTTTGCAACGTTAGCAGAGAACCGGCGGATGAATTCCTCAAGTTGTTTCTTCTTCTCTTCAGCCTTCATTTTCTGGTTCTGAGCTTGTCTCAATGCAAGTTGTGAGCTCTCATACCAGAACGAATAGTTACCAGCAAAGACCGTAACTTTGCCGAAGTCGATATCAATCGTTTGTGTACTAACAGTGTCCAAGAAGTGACGGTCGTGTGAAACAACTAACACCGTCTGATGCTCGTCAATCTCACTTAGATAGTCCTCAAGCCATTCCACGGTATCAAGGTCAAGGTCATTAGTAGGCTCATCAAGTAGTAAGTTCTCTGGCTTACCAAACAATGCTTTCGCCAACATAACGCGCACCTTCTCTGTATTTGATAGCTCCGACATCTGCTTCTCATGTAGCTCCTCTTTAATACCGAGGTTCTGAAGAAGTTGTGCAGCATTGCTTTCTGCCTCCCAGCCATTCATCTCTGCGAACTTTAACTCTAGGTCGGCAGCGCGGTTACCATCCTCTTCTGTCATCTCTGGCTTGGCATATAGAGCCTCACGCTCCTTCATATTCTGCCAAAGACTATCGTGTCCCATGAGGACAGTATCCATCACTTTGTACTCGTCATATTTAAAGTGATCCTGCTCCAATACCGACAATCTCTCGCCTGGACCAAGCTCAATAGTTCCCTTGTTAGGCTCTAAATCGCCTGATATTGCACGAAGTAATGTAGACTTACCTGCACCATTAGCACCGATAACTCCATATATATTACCTGGTGTAAACTTTAGATTAACGTCTTTGTAGAGAACTCTCTTGCCGAATTGGATAGCAAGGTTTGAAAGTGTAATCATCTTTTTCTAATACCTTATTATATAATAATTTGGCTGCAAAGGTACTACTTTTATTCCATTTCCCCAAATCTCTTGCTTTCTTCTCAAGCCTTGAGAAGAATTGTTATTGATAGGTAATAGTTATTGAAGTTGGCATGTAGCCTATAGGAATTAATTTCTTCTACCGATTTAATAGATGTATCACTTATTCTTCGTACATTTGCACCCTGATGATAAGAAAGAACCCATATACACAAGAGAAGTATAAGCATTATAAGGTAAGAGATAATGCTCCATTGCTGGAATGGCTGTTAGCTAACCTCAGCGAGAGTAAGAGTAAGGTGAAAGCAACGTTACAGAACCGAGGAATAAAGGTTAACAGTAAGTGCGTAACGCAGTTTGATTATCCGCTAAGAGCAGGCGACAAGGTTTCAGTAAGTACGAGTAAGAAGAACGATCTGTTCCGTAGTCGTTATGTGAAGATAGTCTATGAGGATCGCTTCTTGGTTGTGATTGAGAAGAATATTGGTATCCTCTCAATGGCTGCTGGTCACTCTGCTCTAAATGTGAAAGCCGTGTTGGACGATTATTTCCACAAGTCTCGACAGAAGTGCACAGCACATGTTGTGCATCGTTTAGACCGTGACACATCGGGCTTAATGATATATGCTAAGGATATGCAGACCGAACAGCTCTTGGGAGAGAGATTGGCATAATATTGTCTATGACCGCCGCTATGTGGCTGTTGTCAGTGGTGAGATGGAGAACGATGAAGGTACGATTGCCAACTGGTTGAAGGATAATAAGGCTTATGTCACCTATAGTTCTCCAGTGGATAATGGCGGTAAGTATGCCGTTACTCACTTTCATGTGTTAGATAGAACAGTGCGCCATAGTCTTGTTGAATATCGTTTGGAAACAGGAAGGAAGAACCAGATACGTGTGCATTCAGCCGATATGGGGCATCCTGTCTGCGGTGACGTCAAGTATGGCAATGGTGATGATCCTTTGCACCGACTATGTTTGCATGCTTATGTTCTTTGTTTCTACCATCCTGTGACACATCAGCGCATGGAGTTTGAGACGCCTATCCCGATGAATTTCAGGCATTTGTTCAAGTAGGAATCAATGATGTTGTAAGATGGAACAATTCGAACAGTTTTTAGGCTTGTTATTGGCTTTAGTCGTTGGTATAATACTGATTAAGAAGATAACAAGTTGTCTTTTCCGATTAACTATAACCCTTGTTCTATTAGGGATTATAGTATGGTTCCTTTTGAATTACACGAGTGCCTTTCATTGAGTCAATCTATTAAGGACTTACAAATATAAAGCTTTCTGTATAGCAACAGAGGCTTTCTTCTATTTAAGAAGGGCGTTTCCTCACAACAAGGAAACGCCCTTCTCGCATCAAAGATATGCCTTTCTCAAATGGAGAAGTGTTTCTCCTCCTCTGCTAATAGCTTTATTGCTGTTATTCAATAGTTTGTATTCTAATTGCTCTCCAATAGGTGTCTCTTCCATTAGAAAGGTTAAGTACGATTGTTGAAAGCCTTTTTCTACAATTTTATACACGCTTGTATAATCAGTTATACAGCCTTGTATAATCAGTTATACACGTGTGTATAATTAGTTATACAGCCTTGTATAATTCGTTCTACACGTCTGTAGAATTTGATACATCTTATAGAAAAGCAGTCATCATGGTATTACTCGTTCGATTGAATACTAACTCTAGGGTAGCGAGGGACTATTGTCTGCCGATCCTAATATACCTTAATAATCTATCTAGACATATCCTCTCCTTTTAAAAGAGGGCTTAGTAAAGTCGTTCGTAAGGAATGTTAGGGAACTAAAAACCCTATTCTTTTCCTCTGAATGATGGCAAGAGGAAAGGAATAGGGCGATTGTTAATGTCGTTCTAATCGCTTACACTATTTGGCGAAAGGATAGAGAACGAAGCTGAAGGTTGTTCGCTTAACTGGAACACGATATTGCTCGGCAACACCAGGACCACAGGTCGCAGTACCGACACCGCTTTGCAGTGCATCTAAGTGTACTGTTACCTTTCCATCACGATAGAGTTGGTTGATGTGAGTAGCACGATCGACAACACTATCAGAGAATGGTATTACAGAGAACTGGAAGGGTTGCTGCGCTGCAACCATCAGTTGGTTCTTTGTGTCAGAGAACTTCACCCATCGCACATCAGTGCGGTTGCCCGTTGCTTGTGGTTTCACATAATAATGGAACATAGCCTCTGCAGTGGTATTGTAATGCCCAATCAATCCTGCTTGCTTGCGGTCGTTGTAAGTCTCAACATCACCACGACCAACGTATTCAACCTTTCCGAAGTCGTCATTCATGCGGAAGGTAAGTCCAATGCGAGCAAGCGATTTGATGATTGCAGTGTCTGGGTTGAAGGTTACTGATACTGCCAATGCACCATCCTTTTGTGGTTGATAAGTGAAGAGAGCAGTTCCAATGACGTTACCCTTCTTACCGATAATCTTGGTCTCTGCGCTCGTTACGTCCTTTTTATGCGTAATCTTCGTTACCTTCTGCGTGATAGAATCAAGTCCAGCCTCACGCCAGCGTCTAAGTCCGAATTGGTCACGTCCATCGTTATCGGTTGCTGGACGATAAAGACTAAGGCAGAGTGGGGTAGCAAGATATTCCTTGTTACCATTCTTCAAAGAGGTTAACTCGCCTGTTTTCTCATCCACCTTATAACTTGTGCGTTGCTTCTCACGAGGGAGATAGGTGGTGCAGTTCGCTGCTTGTTTCAGTGTGAACTGATCGTAAGCAACTACATCATTCTTAGTGATAACCAATCCGTCATTGACAGGTTGCCATGCGAGATCAAGGAAGGCTTCGGTAGTTGCCTTCAAGTTAGCAGTAGGGAAGGTGATAGTTGTTGTTTCATGAGGAGCGCAATCCACGTTCTTTGTCCCCTTAGAGAGTACCTTTCCGTTCTCATCAACAATCTGCCAGTTAAGCTGGTAAGCATTGAGATTGGTGAAGTCGAACCAGTTCTTTACCTTAATCGTTATTTCTTTATCGTTTGAAACAAGCTCTGATTTAATGTTCTGGTAAATCTTCTTCACCTCTGCAAGATGTGGATGAGGCGTGCGATCGGCAGCTATCAAACCATTCGTACAGAAGTTGTCGAAGCTAGGAACATCCTTTGGTCCATAATCGCCACCATAACTCCAATACCAGTTACCATTCTTATCTACCTCACGGAATGACTGATCCACCCAGTCCCATATACTTCCACCTTGCAAGATAGGTTCTTTCTCAATCAAGTCCCAGTAGTCCTTCATGCCACCACAACTATTACCCATAGCGTGAAGATACTCGCACATGATGTAAGGGCGAGTGGTGTCAGTGCGTTTTGCGTATGCCTTCATGTGATCGAGTGAACGATACATTGGGCAATAGATATCCGTGTTGAAGTTCTCTTCCGCACGCTCGTATTGTATCAAGCGAGTCTTATCAGCATTCTTAAGCCAGCGATATGTGTGCTCGAAGTTAGTGCCATTACCAGCTCATTACCTAATGACCAGATGATGATACTAGGGTGGTTTTTAGAACGCTCATACATACGGCGGGTTCTATCCATGTGTGCCTTGAGCCATGTACTATCCTTTGCTAATGACTCTTTGCCATATCCCATACCATGTGACTCGATGTTTGCTTCATCGATAACGTACAATCCGTATTTGTCACAAAGCTGATACCAATAAGCGTCGTTAGGGTAGTGAGAGCAGCGAACCAGGTTGATGTTGTTCTGTTTCATCATACGAATATCCTGTTCCATAAGCTCCTTGCTGACGGTGCGACCACGTTCAGAATGTTCGTGACGATTGACTCCCTTGACAAGAATAGGCGTGCCGTTGACGCAGAGTTGCTTGTTTTTTATCTCGATAGTCCTAAATCCTATCTTGCTACCAGTTTGCTCTGTAACTTTACCATCTTTATCCTTTAAGGTGATAAGTAACGTGTAGAGATTAGGGTGCTCAGCACTCCATGCAGCTACATTCTGTACATCCTTTGTGGTGAAGGTAACGATAGCATCGGCATCTTTCGGGTTTACAGCCTTATCTTCGGAGAGCACTTTGTTGCCCTTGTCATCCGTTAAGGTGTAATTGACAGAAGCAGCTCCTGTTCCTTTAATATTGGTAGTTAGACTGAAAGTACCATTGTAGCTACCATCCGTCTGTTTGTCAACAGAAGCAGTTGTGTTGTAGTCTGCAATGTATTGCGTGGGTGTGGAGTAGAGATAAACATCCTGTTCAATACCACTCATACGCCAATAGTCCTGGCATTCGAGGTAGGAACCAGAGCTCCAACGATAAACCTCCATCGCAATTACATTGTCCCCCTTGTCATTAAGGTACTTGGTTATATCCCATTCAGAAGGCATCTTCGCACCTACATTGTAACCAACATATTGTCCATTGATCCATAGGTAGAAGAATGATTTAACGCCTTCACAACATAGAACGACACGGCGTCCCTTCCATGCTGCTGGTATAGTGAATGTACGACGATAATCGCCTACTTCATTCTCTGCAGATGGTACATAAGGAGGATTCTTCTTAAAGTTGAAGAGCTTATCATCAAATTCATATGTCTCATTGACATATATAGGTAAGCCGTAACCTTGGCGTTCCCAGTTGCCTGGAACATTGACGTCATTCCAACCCTGTACGGCAAAGTCAGGTTGATAAAGTTCTTTGGACGTAGCTCGGGGTTTCTATTCCAATGGAACTTCCACTTTCCGTTGAGCGACATATAGTAGGTGGAATGTTCGTAACCACCAGGTTGCTGCAATGCTGCAACAGATGAGTAAGGTATCACATAAGCGTGTGGTTCTAACTTGTTCAGTCCTGTGCTGTATTGACTTTGCCACTCAGGAGTGGTAGTCTGAGCCAATGAGGATAGAGGAAGTAATATGCCACAAAGAATGCTGAATATTTTTCTCATGTCAATATCTTGATAATAAATGGATAGTATAAAAGTCTGTTCTTATTTCTTTCTTATATTGCTTTTATTTCTTGGTTGGGTCTTTCCTTTCCTTGCAAGAGCTGCATCTTTGAGGAATTGCGTGCGGGCAACGTGTGGAAGAATCGTGTACTCTCCGTTTGTTATGTCATTCAATGAGAGACTAACAAACTCTATGTCATAGCCATCATTTTGCCCGCGAACTTCGTAAAGGAAGCCTATGCGATGATTAGACATATTAACCATTGTGGAGTAACAAGAAGACTCGTCAGTTACACGTAGTCCTTTCTTCCAGTTCTTTCCAAGTGCTGCTGCTGTTGAGTAATCAGCATAACGAGCTATTTCCTTATAATAGAAACCAACGCTATCACGTTTTGCACTGAGAGGAACAGATTGTAGGGCGACGAAGAGTTGTTTGCCGTCAATATTCCTCTTAGCTGGTACGATGAGGATACCACCATTACATGCATTTACTTCCTTAGCGGTCATGTTCTCTGGCATTACTTCTTTGCCCCATGACCCAGTAGCCTCTTTTGCATTGGTATATGTGAACACATTGAATCGTCTTCCACCATATACATTCCTGCAACTAAGTAATACACTTCCATCAGGTAATTCCTCTAGCTTTGATTCATCTTGTGCTATTGATGGAGCGACTGAAGGGTTACCAAGGGTATGCCAAGTATATCCGAAGTCATCTGAATAGATAACAAATGTACCGCAGATATCCACGCCTTTTTGTCTGATAGGGTGTGCTATATAAAGGCGATAGAACTTACCTTTACGTATATAGCGGCTTTGCATGATCTTACCTGATGTAAGGAATATACCATCAGGTTTGCCTCCGTTGGGTAGTGTGCCATCATAAAGACCATGTATCATCTCGGTTAGTTCAATACCATTGTCCCATGTCTTACCACCATCCTTGCTATGGAAGAATACTGCATGTTGTGGATTCTGCCGGGTTGCTGTCTGGTATCCTGACTTTCCCGCAACGCAATGTAGGAGGACATTGTCAGATGTTCTATCTGCTACAATACTTGGGTCTCCAAAGGCAGCACGTACGGGGTTAGTTGCATGTTCATTGCCACGTGCAACACAAACAGAGTCTGACCAAGTTCGACCAAAGTCTTGGCTTGTCTTCATAACAACGTTAATCTGCCATAAACCATTGCGATTGTTCCATCCAATATCACTATGGTTTAAGCGATAGTCGCATACTGCGAGCAATATTCCTTTGCGTGTTTCTGTAATTGCAGGGATGCGGTAAGGGACTGTGCTATGCGCTCCGTCAAAGACAATGGTTCTAAATTCACCATCATCTTTAGGTGTTTGGATAGTCTTTGCATACCCTGTCAAACATGACAAAGAGAGAATAAGTGAAAAGATAATATGCTTTCTCATTTTTGTTAAATGGGGAAGTTTTTGATTGTTTTGTTTAGTAATAATCATTGTTCTAATCGATGAGAATATGATTATATTGGGGGTTGTATAAACTGTACCTACCCTTAGCAGGTAGGTACAGTGTTATTTCTTAGAACAATGTAATTCAAAGAGTCTCTTTTAATTACAGCTGTCCTAAATGCTAAATTTTATATTCGACGAATGCTTCCATTGCCTCATAACAAGCTAAACCGAGGTCATCGTATAGTTTAGCTGTCCCGCGATTGCGGTCTTCCGAGCGCTGCCAGAAGAGTCGCTCATCGTTTCCGAGGAATGGAGCACTTTCCATCTGACTCTGGTGCTTGAGGATAGAGTTGCGTTTAGCACGGAGCTCTTCAGGGCTGATAGGAACACACATTTCAATGTTCTCAATTTCCCATTCTGCCCATGCACCACGATACATCCATACGCGACAATCCTTTAGCCACTCTGCTTTAGCTTCTTTCTCAAGGTCTAAAGCAGCAAGTACAGCATCAGTACACTTACGGTGTGTACCATGAGGGTCTGCCAAGTCACCAGCAACATAAATCTGATGTGGTTTCACCTTAGTGATGAGGTCTCTAACAATGTTTACATCAGCCTCACTCATTGGGAGCTTTCTATCTTACCAGACTCATAGAAAGGAAGATCCAAGAAGTGTACGTGGTCGAGTGGGATCTGATTGAATGTACAAGCTGTGCGAGCCTCTCCACGACGGATAAGTCCCTTGATTGTGCGTACATCTTGTGTGTCGATATCACCTTCCTTCTTGCCTTTCAAGAAGTTCTTAATCTCTTTGTATTTAAACTTGATAACCTCATCTTGCTCGTTGCCGAATATTTGGTTAAAGCCATTGATGAAGTGCATGAAGCGTACAACTTCCTCATCTCCAACAGCAATGTTACCAGATGTCTCATAAGCCACATGTACATCATGACCTTGTTGTACTAGACGACGGAGAGTTCCTCCCATTGAGATAACATCATCATCAGGGTGTGGAGAGAATACAATTACTCTCTTCGGGAATGGTTTAGCACGCTCGGGACGATAGGTGTCGTCGGCATCAGGCTTACCACCTGGCCATCCTGTGATAGTATGCTGAAGGTCATTAAAGATCTTAATATTAGCATTGTAAGCTGAACCATAGAGTGCTAATAACTCACTAAGACCATTCTCATTGTAGTCTTTATTCGTTAACTTAAGGATTGGTTTACCAGTGATCTGGCACAACCATACCAATGCTGAGCGTACTAACTTATCGGTCCACTTGCATGAAGCAACAAGCCAAGGATGCTGGATGCGAGTAAGTTTTGCTGCAGCAGAGAGGTCGATTACTACATGAGCATCATTATGTGTTTGTAAGTAGGATGCAGGTACTGTCTCACTAATCTTACCCTCAACAGTTTCTTGATGATATCTGCCTTTTCCTCGCCCCATGCTGTTAAGAAAATCTTGCGAGCGGCAAGTATAGTGCTAATACCCATAGTGATAGAGCATGGAGGAACGGTTTCTTGTGAACCAAAACTCATCTTCATCTCTTCGCGTGCAGTCTCATCAATGAGGATAAGGCGTGATGCAGAAGTGAGACTAGAACCTGGTTCGTTGGTCGCAATATTACCCATACGACCAATACCCAATAAGATTACATCAAGTCCTCCAAGCTCTTTAATGCGCTGTTCGTAGGCACGGCAATGTTCTTGTACCTTGTCTTGAGCAATCGTACCATCTAATGTATAGATGTTTTTCTCTTCGATATCTATATGATTAAGGAAGCGCTGCTTCAATTGATTGATACTACGATTTACATTCTCCGCATTCAGTGGGAAGTACTCGTAAGCATTAAACATAACAACATTCTTGAAGCTCAATTTGCCAGCCTTATGACGCTTGATAAGCTCCTCAAATATTGGTGTGAGAGATGAGCCAGAGCCGATACCTATGACGAGTTGTCGTCCCTCTTGTTCTCTCTTCTTAATCTCTGTTTCAAGTTGATTTGCTATATCGGCAGCACCTTCTTCTATGGTAGGGAATATATCAGTAGGCACTTTCTCAAAGCGCGTAATCTCTGATCTCTCGATAGCAGTTGATGGGTGATAAAACTCTTTAGGAACTTGGTTTAGTACGATTTGTGAACTTAGATTTAGTTTCATTATAGATTCTCCTTTTCTATATCTTTAAAATATTTATATGTTTCAACTGTCAACTTGTCTGTTGCAGACTCATCACATACAATTGTTCCGTGCTCGTGCATCTGAAGGGCGCTGATAGTCCATTTCTGAGTGATACCTCCCTCAACTGCAGCATGAAGAGCCTCAGCCTTGTTATGACCATTTACAAGGATTAGAACCTCTTTTGCGTCCATAACTGTACCAACACCTACTGTTAAAGCATGTGCTGGAACCTTCTCTGGGTCATTATCGAAGAATCGAGAGTTTGCTATACGAGTGTCAGATGTCAGTGTCTTGATACGAGTACGTGAACGAAGAGATGAACCTGGTTCGTTGAAAGCAATGTGACCATCAGGACCAATACCTCCGAGAAAGAGATCGATACCACCTGCTTCACGAATCATGTCCTCATAGTGCTGACATTCAGTTTGTAGATCCTCTGCATTACCATTAAGTATATGGATGTTCTCTTTGGGGCAATCAATGTGATTGAAAAGATGCTCTGCCATAAATGAATGATAGCTCTGTGGATGACTTTCAGGTAGTCCCACATACTCATCCATATTGAATGTAATAACGTTCTTAAAGCTCACTCTTCCTTCTTTGTAAGCTTTCACTAGCTCTGCATACATACCCTCTGGTGACGAACCAGTTGGCAGACCGAGTACAAAAGGTTTAGCTTGATTCTTTGCAGCATTAATACGTTCGATAACATAATTAGCTGCCCATTTAGATAACTGATTGTAATCGGGTTCTATGATTAATCTCATAAGTTTTGGTTTTAATTATTTTGTTTGAATGTTCTATTTGTTATTTAAGGGCTTATTAGGCCTTTTCTTTCTTTGTTGTATCTGGATAAGTGAAAGGTACGAACCATGTAATTAGTAATGCAGGAATGGTACATATCAAGACAAAGATAAAGAATCTGCGATAACCAAGAATGTCACTACAGAGTCCACTTAGCATACCAGGCAACATTACTCCTAGGTTCATAATACCACTGGCGAAGGCATAATGCGCCATTTGATGCTTACCAGGCGCAACCTGTTGCATCATGAATAATGACAATCCTACAAATCCGAAGCCATATCCGAAGTACTCCATTACGATACCCCCACCAATCCATATCAAGTTTTCTGGTTGATAAATAGCCAAGAGCGTGTAGGCTATAAAGGGGATGTTAAATACTAATGCGAGGGAAAATAAGCTCTTCTTCAATCCTCTATGAGCAATGTAATAGCCAGCAAGGATAGAACCGATGACAAAAGCAGCAGCTCCGAATGTTCCATAGCAAAGCCCAATCTCTTGCTCGGTAAGCCCTAGACCTTGTTCAGCACGGGGTGCTTTAAGGAAGAGAGGGACAATCTTCATGACAAAACCTTCTGCAAAACGATACAGAATGATAAAGAAGATATAGTATAGAATATGTGGTTTCTTGAAGAAATCAATGAATACTTTGAGTAGTTCATTTAATGAGTCACTAAGAGATTGAGGTGTTTCTTGTGCCTCTTTCTTTGGATTCGGAAGGATGAAATAATGGTAGATACCAATAGAAACCATTATGATAGCAATAATCAGCATGATGAATGTCCATGCCTTCGTAACGCCGAATATTTTGATGAGACTACCTGCAAGATATACCAATCCGCCAGTTGCTGCAATCTTGCAATGTTATAGAAAGCACCTTGCCAGCCTATCCAACGGGCTTGTTCCTCATTAGAAAGTACTGACATATAGGTTCCGTCAGCAGCAATGTCATGTGTGGCACCACTCATTGCAATTACTGCAAGCATGGCAATGGTGATTGCGAAGAAAGAAGGGAGATGTAACGCAAAGGCTACTAATGCGAACAACAATCCCGTAAGTATCTGTGTGAGTACAACAAAGAACTTCTTTGTTTTGTATATTTCAAGGAATGGGCTCCATACAGGTTTGAATGTCCATGGAAGCATGATGAGTGATGTCCAAAAGGTAATTTGAGCATCAGATACTCCCATACCTTTATACATTAACGTGCAAACCATATTGAGAACAACGAAAGGCATACCCATTGCGAAGTAAAGTGTTGGTACCCATGTCGCTGGACTATGCTGCTTGCTTTGGTTTTGGTCTACCGTCATTTGGTTCTTAGTCTTTAGATTCATTTCGTTTATTTGGATGTCTTTTAAAGTGGATTCAAAGTTACAAATTTACTTATACTTATGGAAATATTTAACTATAATTTATCAATTAAATGTGTTATTTCTAGGCTATATGTCGTTTATTATTGCTAGTTCCGCTTTTAAGAGTCTTTATATGCTTTTTGTGATAGCATAGTTTGATTATCTAAGGATAATGTCGTAATTTTGCGGGGAGTAATACATAAATTAATTTACAATCAATTACCTATTCGTATGCAGAATAAAGCCTACTCGAAAATTCTGAGGGCTACGATTGCAAGTTCTTGCTTGTTTTGTATGCCTACATTGCTCCCTGTAGCGTACGCTCAGGAGCATAATTTTGTTGTTATTAATCCATCTGATTCTCCTGCAGACATTGTTAAGAAAGCTGCAAATGTTGTTCCTTCCGCTCGTCAGTTCAACTGGCAACGCCAGGAGTTGACAGCTTTCTTGCATTATGGGGTAAATACTTATACAGGCAGGGAGTGGGGCGATGGAACGGAGTCTCCAGCAATCTTCAATCCAACTAACCTCGATGCCGACCAATGGATACGTGAGTTGAAGGAGGCAGGGTTCAAGTGTGCCATCCTTACATGTAAGCATCATGATGGTTTCTGTTTATGGCCTTCAGCTTATACTGACCATAGTGTGAAGCAGTCGCCATGGAAGAATGGAATGGGTGATGTGGTTCGTGAGGTCAGTGATGCCTGTCATAAGTATGGTATGTCATTTGGAGTTTACCTCTCGCCATGGGATCGTAACTCTAAGCTCTATGGTACAGAGGAATACAACGATTACTTTGTTAAGCAACTGACAGAGTTACTCACGCAATATGGAAAGGTAAGTGAAGTATGGTTTGATGGTGCATGCGGTGAAGGACCTAACGGTAAGAAGCAGCACTATGACTTTGTGCGTTGGTATGAAGTTATTCGCAAATTACAACCTGATGCAGTGATAGCTGTGATGGGACCAGATGTTCGTTGGGTTGGAACTGAGACTGGTAAAGGTCGTGAAATGGAGTGGAGCGTTGTTCCAAAGGATAATCTCGACCAGGATGCCATAGCTAAGAACTCTCAACAGGAAATGCTGACTCAGCCTGTTGGCGATATGCGTGGAGAGGATTTAGGAAGTCGGAAAGTCATTGAGAAAGCAAAGTCTCTCGTATGGTATCCTGCAGAGATTGACGTGTCCATACGCCCAGGTTGGTTCTATCATAAGGATCAGGACAATCAGGTAAAGACCCCTAAAGAGTTGATGAATATCTACTTCTCCTCAGTTGGAATGAATGGAGTTTTACTCTTGAATCTCCCTCCGAATAAGGAAGGTCAGCTTGCGGAGGCAGATGTGAAGAGCCTTCGTGGTTTCCGTCAGTTATATGATGCTACCTTTAAGCATAACCTTTTAGCGAATGCGAAAGTTAATTGTCAGTTACTAGAGGGTAAAGGTCAGAATCTGCTAGATGATAATTATGATACATCCGTCCGTCCGAATATGAAAGGGTACGGCTGTGTTCCTTTTTAAACTCAAGCAACCAGCGACATTCAATGTGCTTTCTGTGCAAGAAGACATCCGAAAGGGACAGCGTGTAGAGCAGTTCTCATTGGAGGTAAAAGATGCCAAAGGACAATGGAAGAAGGTGACGGAGGGTACTACGATAGGGCATAAGCGCCTGCTGAAATTTGCTCCTCAAACAGCGAAAGAAGTACGTTTGGTAATTCATCAAGTACGTGATATTCCAACCATTAGTGAGGTTGGTCTCTATCGTTTGGTAGAGTAGGAGAGCGGCAGACAGCGTCTGTCTTAAATAGAGGCAAACGCCCTTCTTGATGCGAGATAACGCTTATCTCAACTCAAGAAGGGCGTTCCTTTGTTTGCAGGAGAACCTATCTTTTATCCCATTCGATTGATGGTCTCTTTGTAGTATCGTACTGATGAAACTCCTGTATCATGCCGATGATACTTCTGGTTCTCCTATGTGTAACAAGGAATAACACATACGTGTCACAAGTAGTAGCACATATGTGTCACGCGTGGTAACACATATGTGTAATGAGTGGTAACACATATGTGTTGTTTAGAGATGACGCAAAAGAGGCTGTATCTCATCTCATTATCCACTTATTATAGTGGTAAGAGAAGCGATACAGCCTCTTGTTCTTTGCTTGTTGTAAACACCCGTGAGGATGTTTACTTATTATCGGAATTACTTAAAGATTTCAATCTCTGATAATGAGCCAAACGCCTCAGGTGTATGGTACTCAATCTTTAGGTAGCGTACGTTTGTAGTCTTCGTAGCAACGATGTCATTCCATGTTGTTTGGTTCATCGTAATCTTGTCAGACATGAGTTTCCAGTTAGAACCATCGGTACTACCATAAACCTTTACGTAATCAGGATAGTAAGCATAATCTTCGTTGACAAATATTCCTAGGCTTATACCCTTTACACTTGTTGTTTGCTTCAAATCGATAGTGAGGTCAGTTGTACCTTGTGGGAGGTAAGTGTACTGCTCAGTATCTTCATCTGACATATCTTCTATTGATCCATAAGAGAAGTCTCTAGACGTAGTGATAGTGTAATCTGAGCTAGAGATTTTGCTACCTGATGGAGTTGAAGATGATGCCTCGAAGTGGATATCAGCTACATTAATAGGGATGAGCACCTCTCCGCCTTGGATGTAATGCTTGTTACCATCCTTGTCATAATATACTGCACGCATTGGAAGGATGTATAATCCCTCTGCTGTGAACTTCTCTGGATGCTGCAATGTTACGGTAGTTTGCACATCTGATAAGTTCTTTGCACTTACCTGTGAAGCGACTGCGATACCCTCAGGAGCAAGCTTCGCCTCACCCTCACTCTTGAAGAGAGAGTTGTCACGCTCTAGTCCTACCTTGCAATCTTCAGTAAGCTGCTTGGTTGTAGCAAATTGGATATTCAATGTTGTGCCACTTGTATATGTCGTAGAAGAAGCACCAATCTTTGCTATACCACCTTCACCAATAAGCTTAGCAGTCCATACATCCTTAGGTTGAATAACGATGTAAGCATAGTCCTGCTTGTTTGTTGATGGATTCTTCAAGTCAGCACTTGAAGGCGTAATACGTACTGGTACGACTGTTGGTTTGGTAATCTTCTGGAGATTATTTACAGTGACTGGTATGTTTACTTGAGTTGTGCCAGTTGCAAAGTCGAATACTCCGTTGTTAGGAAGAGATATCTGATCAGCAGTAGCCACCTGATAATCCTTGTAAGTAGTAGCCAACAATGGAGCGTCAGCTGCTAATGCCACCTGAATCTTAGTAGCGTTAGTAAGATTACGGCTAATGTTTGCTGTGAAGTTGAATGTGTGACTATTCTCACCCACAGGGATGTCACCAACGAAGTCGTTGGTATATTCCTGAACATTAGTTGGGAAGTAAACCAAGTTGTTTCGTGGGTCAGAGCCATGGAAATAACCTGGGATGTCGTATTCGCCATCGTAGTTGTAATCGTGGCTACAACCCGTAAAGGTTGTAGCTGCGAGTGCAACTGCTATAATATATATGTTCTTTTTCATATTGCTTAGTTACTTATTGAATGTTTATTCTGGGAACTTCTCATTCGACCATGTTATAAGGCTTTGGTCATACTCTGTACCATCACCAGAACCTGGAACATAAACCTTGATAGTATTCTGCTTCTTTGATACATCCTTGATACCAGTCTTCTTGTCTAATGGAGCATAGAAGAGTAAGTCTGGATTGTCAGGAGTTTCAATGTATAAGTTATCAGCTATCTGGAATGCTGTGAGTGCCTTGTCATAGAGACGAATCTCACGAACATAGCCCTCGAATGCGCCCCAACTCATGTTCAACTTAGTGAAAGTCTCAACCTTTGGTACGTCGAACTCGTTATCAAGTACGCCATTGATGTAGCATCTTACATGCTGGTTCTTGTAAACCCAAGCAATGTAATACCACTTACCTGGCTGTAGCTTTGTCTTAGCAAATGCCTTAGGATCGTCTGTCTCACCCACCTTCATCTGCAAAGCACCATCAGCAGTGACACGAGAATAGAAGTCTGGAGAGAGAACTGCCTGGTTATCTTTGTTGCGATCAAGCTTGATAGCGTAAGACATTGTCCACTCGTGTAAACCTGTGTAAGGTGTTGGGAAAACGGTCTTCAAGTAGAAGTTCTTCTGACGTAGAGCGGTTGTATAGAGTACGCGGTCGATAGCGAAGATCTTTACAGAGCTTGAGCCTAAGAGCTTAGCACCATCAACTGAAGCAATCTTTACAGGTATTGCATACTTTGTTGAAGCATCTAAATCGTCACCAAGTGGCTTAACGTTTACGTCGATAGTACCATTAGAGATATTTGCCTTATCAATGGTGAGATTTTCTGTTGATAGGTTGTAATACTTTGCAGGCAATAGCTTATAATGTGTGCCATTTGCCTCATTGTATTTTGTAAGCTCTTGCTCATCAACAGCAAACTTCAGAGTAGCATTAGATGATAGTCTGTTTGCTGCACGAGCTGTGAAGCTAGCCTTACCACCTGCTGCGTCTACAGTGAGCTTAGAGATAGGAGCAACATCTGCACCATCAATATATATTGCGTTGGGTAACTTGTCTTCATTACCCACCTCATCATAGTCTACATTTGCACATGACCATGTGAGACATGCAATAGAAGCGATACCTAAGAATTGAAATATATGTTTCATCTTGTCTATTTATGTTTTAGTTATTTTATAGCAGGATTCATAATCTGGATACCCTGACGTAGGTACTTGTAAGAAGGATTAGCTGCGTAATCTTTCTCCATGTGGTAACTACCGATACCGCCCTTACGTCCCTTTAGTGGTTGCCATTGTGCCATACCAAGGTAAGATGTGACAGTCTTTCCATCACGAGTCGTGAAGTTTACACCACCCTTAGCAGAATAAGCCTCGAAGTTCTCTGTTACGATGAGCTTGCGAGCTACCTCCTCAGCTGATTGCTTTGACGCAAATTTGTTAGCAACCTGCTGGAAGCGTGTGTCAAGATCAGTGTAAGAATAGCAGTTGTAAGCCTGAAGAATGTAGTAGTTGAAGTAGAGAGCCATATCTGCAGAGAACCAATAAGGTTCGCCATCTACGACTAACAATTTCTTTCTACCTTCTTCTGTCTCAGCCTTTGGCCCGATACGCTTACCCATAGTACGGATGAATAGATTCATACGATCGCCTTGCCACATCTCTTTACTGGTCTGGAATGGTTGTGGAATATAAGGCTCTGCGTCGAGATCGAAACCATCGAGGTTGTACTTATAGATTGTGTCGCAAATTGCATTAGCATACTTTACAATGGCGGCATTAATCTTCTCTTCATCACCATCTACCCAACCCCAGTAGTTGTGGTTGTATTGTTCCCATGTTTCACCTTTATCCTTTGATGCTTTAGGCTGTGCAGGGGTAACACCTTTACCGATGTCGAAGAGAAGAGCACATGCCAATGCACGGATACCTTTCTCTTCTTGGGCACGCTTCAAGTCAGCCTGTTGTGCCTTGGTTAGATTAGAGAAACCATCCCAAAGAGATACGAAGTCTGTACTATCAGGGAGATTATAGAGGCAGCGTGATGCTGGATTCTCGCCTGTCCAGCCACCAAACCACCCGAAGGTGACTTGGTGATCAGATAGTTTGTACGCACGGAGGTTAGCCAGATAAGCCTCATGTGCTTTGCCTGTGCAGCATCAGCATCAGCTAAGAGTCCGTCGATATTCTTTGTTGCAGGCTCTGTCCAATCGCTACAACTAACAGTAGCGAAGAGTAATGCTAAGAGACCGAAAATATAATATTTCTTCATTTGAATAATCTTTATAAGGGTTATTTATTCTTCTTATCCCACCATACACGTGTTGCGCCATTGTCAGGTCCATTCAATAATGAAACAGCCTTCTGAACATTTGCAAGGTTCTTGGTGTATTCATCATTTGAGTATGGAATACGTGTAGGACGGAGGTCACCATCAACATCACAATCTGTTGCGTTAAGAACAGAAGGGGAATATACGAGGATATCCTGTACGGCGGAACTCTGACCAAGCCTCCTGTCCATCAGGATAGATAGCAAGGTACTTCTGTGTGATGATACGCTCTAAGTTCTTTTCAAAGGTATCGCTGCTTTGCCATTTGATAGTGATCGTAGAGGCTGCAGTTGCATTATATTCAGAGTGTTGTGCATCAACGAAGTTAGCAGGTTTTGCTGTACTATTTGCTGCATAAGCTGTTGCTTGTGCTGAGCTTAAACCATTCTCTTCAAATGATGTTGCAATACCCTTGTCATAGTATGACTGTGCTGAGCCACCGCCCATGTTCCAACCACGAAGTGCACCTTCAGCACGTAGGAAGTAAACCTCAGAAGCCTTCATGATGTAAATAGGTGTTGCGTCTTGTACATTGAGAGAAGATGACTTTGTCTTATCCAAGTAGTCTGTTGTGTTTGGAATACTTGAACGAACGCCATAGTAACCCTCGATACCATTATTCTTTGACTTTACAAAGTAAGAGGCGATACGTGGATCGTCATAACCCTTGAGGTATGATTCAATCTCTGCACCCATACGAACGTCATTGTAGCTACCATTGATGATTACTAATGGATTTCGTAGAGAAACACCTGCACCCTTAGATAGCTGTGCAGCGTCTTTAGCAGATTCAATTACACCATAAGGATTATTGATTGCTTTCTCTGCATATTGCTGTGCAAGTGTTGGATTAGCATAAACAATGCGCATAGCCAAACGAAGCATTAAAGAGTTAGCAAACTTACACCATTTAGTGTAATTTCCTTCGTAAATGATATCATACTTAGGGAACACATCATGTCCACCATTGCTAAGAGCCTGAACAGCGTCGTCCAAATCTTTTAGCATAGCCTTATAAACATCTTCTTGTGAGTCGTATTCAGCTGTTGTAGCACCAGCGATACCGGCCTTGGTATAAGGAATAGGACCAAAGGTATCTGTTGCTTTGTGAACTGCTGCAACCTTGATAATCTGTGCTATTGCTAATCCTTCAGGATCATTAGCAGTGCGCTTCTTAACGTCAAGGAAGTTACGGAAGGCATTACCAGCCATAACATTGTAGGTATACTGGCTCCATGGCTTTAGAGCGTAGCTTGGGAAACCACGTCCAACCCACTTATTTGAGCTGGTGCCATATAGCCAATCCAGCATGCACCTGCTAGTGTGTAAGGTATCTGATAATCGTTAACATAACCTGTACCAGAAGAACCTACAGGGAAGATACTCTCTTCGAAAGAAGTAACAAAACCACCAACATTTAGGTTATCTTGTTCCAATTGTGTTTCTGTTGGCTGACGATGATCACGGTTTATATCCTCAAAGTCAGCTTGGCAAGAAGCTAATAGTGATGCGGCAAGAGCCGAAACACATATAATAGAATTAATATTTCGTTTCATGAGAAATTCGTTTTAGAAGTTAAGTTTCAAGCTAAATCCAATGTTTCTTAGGCTAGGAGCACTGAAATAGTCGCTACCTTGACCATAAGTACCAGTAGAAGCAGCAACTTCTGGGTCGAATGGAGCCTTGTTGTAAATCATCCATAAGTTATTAGCGATGAGTCCAACAGTAACGCCAGGCCAGCCTTGTCCTAATAGAGTCTTAGGCAATGTGTAGCTTAGACTTACGTTCTGTAGACGAACGTTAGTTGCACTGTAGTAGTAGTAACCCATCAGCTGCTGGTTTGCAACAACCTCGTAGTATTTCTGTGGGTCAACTTTCTGTCCACCAGCAACCTCTACATAGCCACGGTCTCTTGCATCTGCTGTTGCCTTAGATACACCGAATTGATCAAGAACAGCCTGTGTTGCAGAAGTTACGATACCGCCAACACGTGCATTGATTAGGAATGAAAGGTTAAGACCTTTCCATGAGATATTGTTTCTCCAACCCAAAGTGAAGTCAGGGTTAGTGTTTCCAATCTTTAGACGTTGACCGTTTGGTAAGTCCATAGAAGAAAGGCTACCATCTGCACCAACAGCAATATTACCAGAAGCATCACGCTTCAACACCTTTGTGATATATACATCACCCATGCTATCACCCTCGCGAATGAAACCACCACCAGCTGATGTCTCTGTGAAGTTGATTACCTGGTTGTCAATACCTGTGTGATAATCACGAACCAACTTCTTTACCTTATTGACGTTGCGGCTATATACAAGACGTGACTCAAAGTCTACTGCACCAACATGGTCGTTATATGCTAAAGACATTTCTACACCAGTGTTGGCAATGTCACCAGCCTGAATATACAAACCAGAATAAGGAGATGTTGCAGAGAGTTCTGCTAAGAAGGTCTGGTTGTAGGTGTTAGAGTGATACCAAGTAAGATCGAGGTTCAATTTATTGTTGAACATACGTAGGTCTAAACCTAACTCGTATGATCTCGTTCTTTCAGCCTTGAAGTCATAGAAAGGCATGATGGTACGTGTTGAAGGAATACCATTAGAGATAGGGTAGGTCACTGTTCCGCGTGTAACGCCACGATAACGATCAGGGATAGGAGAACCTACTTCAGTATATGAACCTCTCACCTTCATGAATGAAATGAACTCTGGAAGTTTTGCCATCTTAGTTACAATGGCTGATAGACCTACAGAAGGATAGAAGAAAGAAGGTCCCTTTGCATTTACCAAGAGTGAACTCCAGTCGTTACGTCCTGTCATTGAGAGGAACAACATATCCTTCCAAGAGAGCTCTGCACTAGCAAAGACAGCTGTATTGCGCTTACGGAACTCAGAATCATTAGGTATCGCGTTTACAGGGTCAAGTGCTGCTGAAGAGAACAAGTTAGGTACCTTAAGGATCGGACCACCAAAACCAACGCCACTTGAGCGATAGTCTTCGAGACTAGCACCAAGGTTAGCTGTTAAGCGATAATCAGTACCGAAACTCTTATCAAGATTGAACATCATATCCAAGTATGTCTGCTGATCAATGCTCTGAGAGTGGTTATAGATACCATTACCGTATGTACCTGCATACAAGATGCCCTGACCACTTGCGTGGAAACGACTCTCTGATTCAGTGTTAGTGTTATCAACACGTACACGACCAGTAACATTTAACCAAGGAAGAATATCATACTTCAAGCTACTCATGAACATGTAACGCTTACGCTCTGTAGGAGTCATCATGTCGTTAACAATGAAGTAAGGGTTTTGCAACTGCATACCCTGATTACCGTATGGCCAATACTGTGTAGCAAACTTGCGTGAAGCGTCGTAACGTTTGTACAACTGTACTGCTGACCAGTCCTCTCCACGTGGGAAAAGGTAAACGGCTGTCAATGGGTTGTAGTACTCACCAGGACGATACATGTTCTGTGTATTCTGGATGATGTAACTAGCACTCACGTCAAGATGTAACTTGTCATTGAGGAAGTCGCTTGTGTTACGAGCTGTAAAGTTGTAACGATTGTATTTGTTGTTAGGTAATATACCCGTTGCATTGGTTGTTGCAACAGAGATATACGTCTTATTTGTCTTTGTACCTGTAGTCAATGTTACAGAGTTGAGGTAACTATGACCAGTGTTAAAGAAGTTCTTAGGATTGTAAGAAGATGGAGTTGCTAAACGATCACCCCAGCTTTCAAAAGAACCTGCTTTGTTGCCATAAGTGTTTTGGAACTCTGGCATAACAAAAGGATTAGAGAACTCCATACTGCTTGAAACAGCAACTTTCACCTTTCCTTCTGCACCACGTTTGGTGTTAATCATGATAACACCGTTAGCGGCAGCTGAACCATAAAGGGCAGCAGAAGATGGACCTGTAAGAACGTTGATGCTCTCAATATCGTCTGGGTTAATATCTGCAATACCTTCACCACTTGGTTGGCTTGAGTAACGACCACCGCCAACATCACCACCACTCTTATTGAGCATTGGCACACCATCGATTACATAAAGAACGTTGTTACCACCGGTGATAGACTTTGTACCGCGCATGACAACACGAGTAGCACCACCAACACCTGAAGTTGACGCGTTGATGTTCACACCAGCGACAGCACCATTCAGACTGTTTACAAAGTTTACGTTCTTAACAGCACTAAGTTGTTCGCCACCGATCTTCTGTACGTTATAACTCAAAGCCTTCTCTGAGCGTTTGATACCTAAAGCGGTTACAACGACTTCGTCAATCTTGTGTGCTTCGTCTTTCATGGTAATTTCAAGTCAGACGAACCTGTTACTTGAACCTCTTGCGTAAGCATTCCGACGTAACTGATGATAAGAGTTGAACCCTTAGGGACGCTTAACTCAAATTTACCATCAAGGTCAGTTGCTGTACCATTTTGAGAGTTCTTTACTTTTACCGTTGCACCAATAATTGGCTCGCCGGCATTGTCAACGACAGTACCGTTAACTTTTACATCACCATTCGATTGTTGTGTTCCTAAGATACCTGTGCTTGTAGCTTTGGTAACTGCTGTAACCATATTTTTGCCGAGATTGTCAGATGAACTGACATGACCACTGGCAAACGCATTAAGGCAGCAGCAAGATAGGAAAACACTTACTGGGAGAATCTTTCCTTTTCTCATTGATTATAGTTGAGTTTGTTAATAAATTATCTAACTTAGGGGTCCTTTAGGGGTGTATTTAGGACTTCGTTGTCTAATATTAGGTTGTTCTTTCTTCACCTTTAGGTTTTGCAGATGCAAATATAATATATCCTATTGTAATATAGTATAGTGTACACACATCTTTTAACAAATATAAACACAAAAGAGACTAAATAGAACCATCCTTCTTCCTTTTGGGAAGATATTCATCGTTTTCAATGCTATTGTTTTGTGTTATTTGTTATTCTTCGATGGTGCTTTTTATAACCCTTTCTATTATATAAGGTGTATATGGACTTCTATTGATGTTTAAGTTTAAGAACGAGAGAGGTTTAAGTTAAAGTACAATCGTCGTTTAAGTTAAAGTACGAATGAAGTTTAAGTTAAAGTATAATTGTACTTTAGTTTAATGGATTCGTGATGAAGTTATTAAATTCTTTTGTGCCTGTAATCTAATGGGTTATGAAGTTTCAACATTAGTGAAGGATTAGCTCATATTTAGTATATAAAAAAGAACAGCATTAAGTAAGTTTTGACCTACTTTTATGCTGTTCTTAGTTTTATAAAGAGTAATAATCTCGTTGAAAAATTGTAAAAGCTATTACTCTTCAGTTGTATATTCTCTTACCTCCTATTTATCGCAACTGCAACCAGTCCATGGCTTTAATTCCTTAAAGAAATCATGTCCTTTATCGTCGACAAGGATGAAAGCAGGGAAGTCTTCAACTGTAATCTTCCAGATAGCTTCCATACCAAGTTCAGGATATTCTACGCATTCAATGCTCTTAATGCTACTTTGTGAAAGGACAGCAGCTACACCACCAATCGTACCGAGATAAAATCCGCCATGCTTCTTACATGCATCAGTAACAACTTGTGTACGATTACCTTTCGCCAACATAACGAGTGAGCCACCATGACTCTGGAACTCATCTACGTATGGATCCATTCGGTTAGCTGTTGTTGGTCCCATTGAACCACAAGGATAACCTGCAGGTGTCTTAGCAGGACCAGCATAGAAGATTGGGTGATCCTTGAAGTACTGAGGTAAGTCTTCACCTGCATCCAAACGAGCCTTCAACTTAGCATGTGCTATGTCGCGTGCTACGATGATAGTTCCCTTTAGATTGACGCGTGTAGATACAGGATACTTTGTTAATTCCGCACGTACAGCATCGATACCCTTATCAAGATCAATCTCAATGCCCTTTGCACCCTCTCCTGGCTTGCGGTACTCCTCTGGTATTAACTCACTTGGATTAGTATCCATCTTCTCTAACCAGATACCATCTTTGTTAATCTTAGCCTTGATGTTGCGGTCAGCAGAACAGCTTACGCCCATACCTATAGGGCAACTTGCACCATGGCGTGGCAAGCGGATGACACGGATATCATGTGCTAGGTACTTACCACCGAACTGCGCACCAAGTCCGATCTTGTGTGCCTCGTCTAGGAGTTTAGCTTCTAGGTCGATGTCACGGAAAGCACGACCTGTCTCATCACCTGTAGTTGGTAGATTATCATAGTACTTAATACTACCGAGTTTAACTGTCAATAGATTCTTCTCAGCAGATGTACCACCAATAACAAAGCAGATGTGGTAAGGAGGACAAGCAGCAGTACCTAGGCTCTTCATCTTCTCTACGAGGAATGGAATCAACGTTCCCTCGTTTTGGATGGTAGCCTTTGTCATTGGGTAGAAGTAGGTCTTATTAGCAGAACCACCACCTTTGGCAACCATTACGAATCGATATTCTGCACCTTCAACAGCCTCGATATCAATTTGTGCAGGGAGGTTGCACTTTGTGTTTACTTCATCATACATGTTAAGAGGAGCGTTCTGTGAGTAACGAAGGTTCTCCTCTGTGAAAGTATTGAATACACCACGTGAGAGCGCTTCCTCATCCTCGAAACCAGTCCAAACTTGCTGTCCCTTTTCACCATGAATGATAGCCGTACCCGTATCCTGACAGAAAGGTAATACACCCTTAACTGCCGTCTCTGCATTGCGGAGGAATTGGAGAGCAACATACTTATCGTTCTCAGAAGCCTCTGAGTCAGTTAGAATCTTCGCAACTTGCTCATTGTGCGCACGACGGAGCGTAAACTCACAATCGTGGAAAGCTTCTTGTGCTAGGAGCGTCAACGCTTCTTTACTTACTTTAAGGATCTCTTTACCTTCAAACTCACCTACACTAATTCCCTCTTTAGAGATCAGTCTGTACTCGGTGTCATCCTTGCCCAATTGAAACATTGGTGCATATTTGAATTCAGCCATAATGTTTTGTTTTCCCGCTGTGCCTATGTTGTATAAGGCACAGCGGCGTTTTCTATTTGTTTGTTATTATGTTTTTGTATGTTTCTTGTTTATTCGCTTTTACCTTGTTCTAATATCCGAAGATTTCTTCAGTAGTAACCTTCTTGATAGGTGCAATCTTCTCAAGCCCCTTCATATCAAGCTCTTTCTCATCACCAAGAATGATGTACTTAAATGGCTTATTAGCTACATACTTCTTCTCAAAGTCGATGACATCTTTCAGTTGTAGTGCTGGAAGAGCTTTGTAAATAACTTCACCTAACGAGGTATCAAGTCCTAATCGTTGTGCTGCAAGGTAAGAAGTGAGGATAGAGTACTTTGTAGTACGTGCAGAAGCCAAGCTCTTTATCAAACTTTGTTTTGCTAGATCAAAACCAGCTTGACGTACTGGCATCTCGTTAAGGAGATTGTTAAACTCGTGTACACAATCCATCATCTTATCGTTCTGTGTAATAATATAGGTGTAGAAACTCTCCTTATCACCTAAACGATAAGGTGTATTATATTGTGCATAGGCAGAGTAAGCAAGTCCACGTGCTTCGCGCAACTCTTGGAAGACGATAGCATTCATGCTACCACCGAAGTATTCATTGAAGAGAGCAATGATTGGGGCACGTTCAGGTGTCCAATCTTGATTCTCGTTATGAAGCTGTACCATATAGATATTCTTTGCCTCATAAGGAGCAATAATCACCTCATTCTTTGGTGTTGTCTGTTCTACGTAACGTTTAGCAGCAGGAACTTCTGCAAACTTCTTAGGTGATTGAATGGTTTTACTAATAAGTTCATCAATCGCCTTTAGACTTGATGGTCCATAGTAGAGAACTGTCTGCTTATAGTTCTTCAACCCTTTCAGCATATTTAGTAGTTCTTGTGGATTCATTGCTCTAAGAGCTTGTTCACTAAGAATATTACGGGTTGGGTTGTATTCTCCATACGTTGCATAGTTTCTCAGCGCAGCAAAGTTCTGTTGCTGATTAGCTTTATTATCGCTGCGTGATTTCAAAACCTGTTCAACATAGAGGTTATAAGCCTGCTTATCCACCTTTGCATTATTTAGTAAACCATTTAATAAGGCAAGAGCTTGTGGCATATTTGAATTTAAGCCATTAAGCGTGATATAGGTGCGCTCATTCTTCTCAGATATACTATAGTCGCATGCTAACTTATAGAACTGTTGTTTGATCTGTTCGTTTGTGAGCTTATTAGTTCCAAGATACTCAAGATATTCAGCTGCATAAGCGAGCTTAGGATCGTGTTCGTCACCGAAAGGAAGAACAAAGCATAGCGTGAAGAGATCGTTAGATGTGTCCTGCTTATAAAGGATAGGTAAGCCCTTCTTTGTTGTCGCCTTTGTCAGGTCACGCTTATAATCAACGAACTGAGGTTGAATAGGAGTTGCCTTTGTATTTACAATCTCCTCCAAGAACGCACTATGTTTATCGTTGTTCGTAGGGATAGGAGTGATGGCTGGCTTTCCACCTTCTTAATAGTAGTGTCATTGCCTTGCTCTTTGTAAACACAGGCAAAGTCATTACCAAAGAAGTGGTTAGCGAATCTAACGATGTCAGTCTTTGTTAGTTTAGATATACGACTAATCTTTTCTACTTCCTGTTTCCAGTTCTTATGATTGATGAATGCATCAACAAATTGCTTTGCTCGGAACTGGTTGTTATCGAGCTGTGTGTAATAATGTCTTTTATAGTTGTTGATGATAGAAGGAAGTAAATCGTCAGAGAATTGTCCTTTCTTTAACTTCTCAATCTCATCTAATGCCAAACTACGAACTTCTGGTAATGTTTGTCCTTTCTTAGATTGACCATAGAGATAGAATACAGAATAATCGTTCATATCAGCAACGCCCGCACCGACCTCTTGTACCTTCATCTTTTGATTGAGGTCTAAGTCGAATAAACCAGCTTTGCCATTCGATAGTAACTCTCCAATTACTTCTAGGGTATCAATCTGTTGAGAGTTACTAGCGTCAGCACGCCAACCCATGAAGAACATAGGAGCTTCCTTACCTATAACAGTTGTGTCGATAGGCGCTGTGATGGCTGGTTGAGCAGCATATTGTGGTACATCTATATGTGCACTTGGCTTCCAATTACCGAAATATTTATCAATAGTTGCCACAGTCTCGTCTGGATTCAAGTCGCCAGATAAACAGATAGCAATATTGTTAGGTACATAATACTTGTGGAAGTAATTCTTAATATTGACAATAGAAGGGTTCTTTAAGTGCTCTCCAAGTCCAATCGTTGTTTGTGTACCATAAGGATGTGTAGGGAATAACTTTGCAAACAAAGCTGCATACATCTTGCGCCAGTCACTTGCCAGTCCAATGTTATACTCCTCGTACACAGCTTCAAGCTCTGTATGGAACCCACGAATTACCATGTTCTGGAATCTATCCCCTTGTATCTTTGCCCATGTGTCAATCTCATTTGAAGGGATATTCTCAACATAACAAGTGACATCATTCGATGTGTAGGCATTTGTCCCAGAACTTCCAATAGCGGTCATCATCTTATCGTACTCGTTAGGAATATTATAACGAGCAGCTAGTTGGGAAATGGAATCAATCTGATGATACCACTTCTTGCGTGCTACTGGATCTGTGATGTGACGATATTGTTCGAATCGGGCTTCAATAGAGTCTAGATAAGGACGTTCTGCTTCGGCGTTAGATGTACCGAAGTGGGTAGTTCCTTTGAACATAAGGTGTTCCAAGTAGTGAGCCAAACCAGTTGTCTCCTTTGGATCATTACGTGACCCTGTCCGAACGGCAATGTAAGTTTGCACACGAGGTTTCTCCTTGTTAACTGATAAGTAAATCTTCAGTCCGTTCTTCAGCGTATAGATACGCGTTTGCATAGGATCATTTGGCACACTCTCGTAGTTGTAACGCTGTGCATGTCCCGCAAGGGTTGTTAGTAGAAGCATTGCTCCCACACAAATCCCCTTCATGTAGATTTGATTAAGGAAATACTTTCTCATACCATAATAGTTTAGTTGTTGAATATAAGGTTGGTTATCAATTCTCAAAGTCAATCTCATGATCAAGGCTATTGACGAAGGACTCAAATACTTCTGGCTCCACATCGCCCATATCAAACTCCTTCTGAGCATCTTTCCTAATCTCAGCAATCCATGCGCGACGTGCCTCAATGTAGTCTTTCTTAATGCGTTCATCATCTTCTGCTGTAATCTCCTTGATACCATAATATTCAAGGATCATGCGATAAGTCCATGTCCATTGATATACTCGATAGTTCTCGTTGATTTCCGTAAAGCGTTCAATAACATCTTGTATGGTTTCAAGAGTACCATCCTTAATATCACGGATAAGGCGCATCTCTTCTGATTCAGGAAGTAATAAGCCTGATAAGTCATTCCATTTACCAGTACCGACTTCGGTCTCTGGTTTACCAAAGAAGCCCCACTTATGCGCACGCTTGAGCACTGCACCCATGTAGATGCGCAAGGCTATATCATAGTATTTGATACCCTTACGCAGGCTGGAAGCATTGATGGTGTATTCGTGATAGTTGTATGCTGATACGTTATCACCACTCGCTTGTCGCAGACTCTCCAATATCTTCTTTCCTCTTAATATCTCACCAACAGAGAAAGGAGACAGCCAATCGAAGTTAACAATGCTCTTCTGTGATTGTTGCGGACGCATATCACGTTTAGGCCACTTGCGTATGTCACGATAAAGTCCTACCGTTGTTATGTTACGACCAGGCACAAGGAACATCTTGTCGGCCTCTGCAATAAGATAAGAGAAGGGGAGGGCTGTTGTGTTGGGGTGGTGCATTAACTTACCAAAGCATACAGAGAAGGTTCCTATCGTCGCTGGCATTAACAGATAGCTACCACTGGCATTCTTCGTACCACGTTCCAATATTCCCCAGTGCATTGGTCCCATCTTATACGCATGATTAGAGAAGTTGGTTCCTGATCCTGCATTATAGAAGGAGAACATACCACCGATGAGTAGTGAGCTCTTGTGATGCGACGCACAGAAAGGACCGCAGAAGGCAGCACAAGCCTCGCCGTTTGCCATGAATGAATTAGCAAAGAATACACTTTGTGAGGCGGTGAAACCATTAGCTATCTGGCAAGCCTCACCAACGAAACAATCTTGCATCTTTACGCTATTTACAATACTAGATCCATCTGATATAATCGAGTTCTCACAGATGACACCAGTACCAATGAATACACTAGCATTCTCTGAACTAAGTATTGTGCAATCACTCAATCGGCTAGCACCTGATATCTCGCAATCATCTTGTATCACCGTGTTTGTTATCTCACGTGTATTGATGATCTTCACGTTATTACCGATGGTACCGCGGTCAGGGTTGGTGCGGGCTATCTCTTCAGAAACAAGCCTACGTATTGCATTCTTGAGGTCTTTATCATTGAAGTGCTTAACCATGAATGCCGCAAACTGGCTGTTTAAGTCATGGAATAGTATCACGTTTCCATCACCTACCTCATTGAGCACAGCAATTAGATTGCCTTCTCCGTAGGTTGCTCCCTCTGTTGTCTCCATAACAGAGACATTTGAGATAATGCAGTCGTCACCAATGGTGTAATTATTGATATAATTCCCTATCTTTTCTATTAAACAGTTATCACCTACCGTGACATTGCGTAGGGTGGCATCGTTGATACCCGAGTGCTTAACGAAATCCTTTGCTATTTCTATATCCTTCTGGCATTTTCCCAATCGGATATCACCATAAAACATCACACGATGGAAGAACTTTGCTTGAAAGTCTTCCTCTGCGACCTTCACACGAGTCCAATCCTCTGCCCAGCAGCTATTCTTCTCTAGAAGGTCTATCTCTTCAGGTGTTAGGGAACGATATTGCATATTCTTTTGTTTTAGTTGTTGTTATCAGCCTTATTAGCCTTATTAGCCTTACTAGCCCAATTAGCCTTATTAGCCCAATTTATCTTATTAGTCCGATTAGCCTAATTAGGTCAATTAGCCCAATAATCATTATTCTTCTTCGATGTTATAAAGGAAGTCATTGTAGGGATACTTCTGCACATGCAACTCACGCACCTTCTTGTAAAGCACGTCCCTGAACTCGTCTATATTCTCCTTATTCTTAGCAGAGATGAACAGACATTGCTCATGTTCCTTAGCCATCCAGGTTTTCTTGAGTTCTTCCAAGGTGATATTCTCTTTGGTTGCTGGCGTGAGATCGTCCTCTTCCTTTTCTATCCAATGATAGTTATCAATCTTATTGAAGATGATCATAGAGGGCTTATCAGCACATCCTAATTCGGTGAGCGTTTGGTTTACAACCTGTATCTGCTCTTCGAAATCAGGGTGAGAAATATCCACAACATGTAAAAGTAAGTCGGCCTCTCTCACCTCATCAAGTGTCGATTTAAACGAATCAACCAAGTCTGTGGGGAGTTTGCGGATGAATCCAACGGTATCAGCAAGCAAGAAGGGAAGATTCTCTACAACGACTTTACGCACGGTTGTGTCTAAGGTTGCAAAGAGCTTATTCTCAGCAAACACCTCACTCTTGGCGAGCAGATTCATAGTTGTTGACTTGCCCACATTCGTATAACCGACTAATGCTACACGAATCAGACGCCCACGGTTCTTACGTTGGGTTGTCTTCTGTTTATCTATTTCGGCTAATCGCTGCTTTAAGAGGGACATTCGCTGAAGGATGATACGGCGGTCCATCTCCAACTGTGTCTCACCAGGACCACGCAAACCTACTGACCCCTTACCACCGCCAGAACCAGAGCCGCCACCTTGACGCTCCAAGTGTGTCCATAGGCGTTGTAGGCGTGGTAACATATAACGATATTGTGCCAATTCAACCTGTGTCTTCGCATTAGCCGTTTGCGCACGCATAGCGAAGATATCGAGAATGAGTGAGGTGCGGTCTAATATCTTTACACCGAGTTCCTGCTCGATATTGCGCATCTGCTTGGCTGATAGCTCATCGTCAAAGATAACCATACCAATAGGCTCATCATCGTCCTCTTTCTGCTTGATATATTCTTTGATTTCTTCGAGCTTACCCTTACCAACGTAGGTAACAGCACTCGGACCATTCACTCTCTGTGTGAATCGTTTAACGGTAACAGCGCCTGCGGTATCAGCAAGGAACTCTAGTTCGTCAAGATACTCCTTCGTCTTAGCTTCGTCTTGCTCCTTTGTGATGAGTCCCACTAATATAGCAGTCTCTGTCTTTACTTCAGATATGATAAATTCTTCATTCAGTATGCTTCTCTTATAATATATTGGTAGTGTGCGTAATAGCATAGCTTTGGATAGCTTTCTCTTACACCTCCTGCTACATGGCAAAGGTACTTATAAATTCTGAAAAATACTAATCATAGCCTCCGTTTTTATGTCCTTTAAGAATCAAGACAATAATGTTCGTGCTCTTAAGGGATATTGCGTCGTGAAAACACCTTCCTATCTCCGCATCATTTATACCTAATATATTTACATTTCCATCTATACTAATTCAAATCCTTTTGAACCCTGTTTGCGCTCTTTGTCTAATAGGTTCCCACATTCTTTCTCCCTTGTCTCCTGTTCCTCACTCATGTGTCTTGTGTTTTTTCCTTCCGTATCTTTTGTTATTTTCACCATGGTGAGACTATTTCGTCACCACGGTGAAACTTATTCGTCACCATGGTGAAACTAAAGCGTCACCACGGTGAAACTAAATTTATACACGTGTGTAACTGATGCGCAACACGTTAGAAGGAAATGTGGAACGGGTAATAAATCATGCAGGAACAGGTAGTAGACGATTCGCAAACGGGTGAGAATGATTAGACAGCCCTGTTGTGTAACAGTCTGCAAAGTAGGTGCTTTCGTAGCAGAAAGTACCTATTGTATGTTCCAGAGGTCAATGATTTTCTCTTTTGATACGCTTTCTACCTTTCGCTCAATGTCATCAGGTAGATTGCAGAAGAAGTCTATACCCGTGAGTTGTTCAAGCTCACTGATGTTGACAACATAGGGTACAAGCGAGCGGTCATTGTTACTCTTGTGCTCAAACCAGAAGCCGATAGCCTTGTACTCCCACTTATCTTTTCCGTACACCTTATACTTCATCAGGGCAGCTGAGAAGAAGTATTTGGGGACGATGACGTTACTTCTCATCGTCATGAATTGTCCTGCCTTATCAATCGTACCACCGCGACAGATGAAGAGTGTATCTTTTGAGATTTTGGCAGCAGTGATATAGGTTCTCATCTTGCTTTCCATTGTTTCCCAAACTCCAGCGTTGAATCCATGGACCTGAGGTTGCATATTACTAAGATAGAAAGTCTGGTCATTCGATTCCTTTGAGTATTTCCTGTCTTCCGAGGGACAGATGTGCCCATGGTCGTAGCCAGAGCCGTAGATAGGGTCGTAAGTATAATAGGCATTTGCGGGGATGAGCGGGTCAAAGGGGTATTGATTTGGGTCGGTGTATGGCTTCCTTGGTACGTTCTTCTCAGCGTTTCGCATAAATCTCGTAGCAAGTCCATCGGTTCGACTTCTTAACAACATCCCATTCCACGCTGTAATTCACTTCACCCGTGTTCAGTTTATGTGTGAGAACAGAACTGCTTCCGCCCTTTAGCCTTGGAAATTCAAGGCGATGTGTTGCTGGTCGGATATCCTTCATATTTGAGTTTGTGTTATTAACGATGGTCTCTTTTTGTCCTGTGGAGGATGAGCCGCTATCATCTTTGCTGCATGAAGAACATATCGTTAAGGTGAGTAAGGTAAGGGTGAAAATACCCTTGCTGACTAATTTATTGTTCATTGTGTCGGGTTGTGTGCTTGCTTTGTTAGAGGATGCTAGTTTTTCTTGAATACAAAAGTGCGAGCAAACGTATATGCAACTACGTTTGTTCGCACTTTATATGTCTTTAAATCGAAAGATATTTATCGATTACTTCTTCAACTTACCGTAACGGCTCATGAAGCGGTCTACGCGACCTGCTGTATCGACAAGTTTGCTCTTACCTGTATAGAATGGGTGAGAGGTACTTGAGATTTCGACTTTTACCACTGGGTAAGTTTCGCCTTCAAACTCTACTGTCTCTGTAGTCTTGCATGTAGATCTTGAAAGGAACATATCGCCGTTGGACATATCTTTGAATACGACGGGGCGATAGTTTTCTGGATGAATACCTTGTTTCATTTTGTTATTATCTAATTGTTAATAATGTAACTCGTCTTTGTTCTTCTCCTATGAATAAACCTAGGAGACTACATTCAACAGGGTGCAAAATTACGAATAATTCTGCACCCTGCCAAATATTTCATATTGTTTTTTACTTTACCTCTACGTTGCTAATCTCCCATGTACCAGCAGTTGTTGCTGTGCTGGTATAGTGGAAACCAATATAAACAGTTGGTTGACCTGCATAAGCTGAGAGGTCACAAGTAGCATCGATGAACTTCCAATCGTTACCTGTTGGATAAGCTGAAACAGCTACGTCATGCCATGTTGTGCCATCTGTTGATACTTGTACCTTAAACTCGTTGGCTGCATTGGCAAAGAATTTAGCTGCGTGCTTGAAAGAAAGTGTAGCAGTAGTCCTACCTGCTAGGCTAAAGGCTGGAGATACGAGACGGCTCTCAGAAGCATAGTTATCACTACCTTTGTGTGCAGAAGCCTTCATATACTTGTTCTTTGCGTCATGTTTCCAAACGAAGGTGAGCTCTGAAGGGAGGGTGATATTATTGATTGTGAAGTTGTCTTCACCTGTTGCAAATGTTGCCGCGAGTGCTACACCTGATGGTTGTGGAGTTGCTGAGCCTCCAATGGTTATAATCTTGCTACCCTTATCTATCTCCATGATGGTCTGTCCCTGCTTGTTAGTAAAAGCTTTGAGATTACCCTTAACAACAACTGTTTGACCAACCTGCAAATCGGTCTTAGCTGTGAAGTCAGCACCATTTACACCCTTACCAGAGAATACTTGAAGCGTCTTGTCGGGTACCATTATCAGAGAGATAATAAGACAAACTCTTATGGTTCTGATCGTAGAAAGTTACAGCAGAGATAATACCCTTTACATAAGCCTCCCCGTTTGTAGTCTGCCCTGCCTGTATCTTCTGTACAGCTTCTGCAACCGTCCAAGCGGTAGCCTCTGTATTGAGATCAGTGGTTGGTTGTGGGGTAGGAGTGACATTAGGCTCTTCGAATGTCATGTTATATGGCGATGGTACATCCTCGCAACTGGTGAAAACTGTGGCAGAGATAGCCAATGCCATCATTGAATAAATAATCTTTTTCATCTTGTGTATTGTTACTTTACTTGTTAATTAATTGAGATAATCTTACTGCGTTGGTCAATCTCTGGCGTACCATTATAGTCTTTCAACTTACCGAGGATAACGACTGTCTTTCCAACAGCGAGTTGTGGAGCTGTTGCGGTGGTGAATTTAGCACCATTCAACCAATAGCCACGGAATACCATAAGGTGATTGCTGGTTGTGCCGTCATTTGATATGTAATATTCAGCATTACCATAATTACCAGTATCAACGCTGTTGACTAAGGATATCTTACCTTTTATATAGTACTCTGTAGCATCAGCATGACCAGAAGCAATGTAGGCTAAGGCACGGGTTACATCAATAGGATTAGCAAGAGTGCCATCACCTGTACCAGGAAGTCCTGCAAATGGATCTACTCTTTCTGCTGGTTTAATATCATCCAAAGAGCGAATGATAATTTCCCACTGGTTGTTGAAACGCTTGATGATACCAGTGATGTCTACTTTACCAGTTGGAACCTTAGCATTCGCAAAGTCAGCAAAGTTACTGTTATATACAATTACCTTTCTTCCGTCCTGCTCATTCAATGTCCAACTAACGCTACCCGCACCGCCATTCACATCAGCGAAGGTGTCTTTCACCTTTGCGTTGTTGCTACTCTTGAAACTAACGTTACGGATTACACCGAGCTTACCTCCGTCCGTATCAAGATTCCACGTTGTAGGAGTTGAACCTGTTGCAAAGAGAGTAGGCTCAACTTTATGTCCTGTAGAAAGAATCTTGTAGTGCTGATCCCATGTTGCACGACCGATTCTACCAATGACATCTGCACCTGTCGCATTCTTTGATGGTACACCAATCTGTGCTTGTTTACCATAGTTGCCGACATAGAGGTCCTTCAAGCTAACCAATATCTCAGTACCAATAGGTAATGCTCCATAGAGTCCACCTTGTGCTACACTAACAATGATAGCACCTGTCGCATCCTGTAAAGCGAGTTCTTGATAAACGTTACCCTGTACGTCAGAACTAGTTACGATTGCCTTAATCTTAATATCATCATCAACCTTAGCAAAGCTACGACCATCTCGGAAGTCGGTAGCAATGTAAGTTGCAAAGTTATTCTTCAGTTGTGCAATAGTGATGACATTCGTTTCTGTCAGTTCATTATTGCCATAAGGAGCTGGTGCATTCTCTGCAGGCTCTGTATAACCATCGTTCATACAAGACGCAAAGAGAGCGCAGGCAGCGGCCATCATTAAATATTTAAATCTCATCATAATTGTTCCTATTCTTTAGTTTTAGAATTTATATGCAACGTTCAACATACCATTGATACCATTTACATAGTATTTCTTTGGATTGCGATAGAAGTCGTAAGCACGTGTTGTTGCAGCGCCAGTAGCTCTATTGATAGTATAGTTACTGCGGCTCTGCTCATAACCACCACTAACAATCTTTTGGTTGTTGAGGAGGTTTGTAATCATCAAATTGATAGATAGGCTACCATGTGGCAAATAGATGCTCTTACCAATAGATGCATCGAGCATGAATCCGCCTTTACCCTCACTTTGTGCGTATGGAGTATAGTTACCATCAGCATCCATACCACCAAGAGCTGTACCCATTGTGCGAAGTGTGCTACCATAACTGAGACTAGGAGCGTATGAGAGATAGATTCTATCATAGTAGTTGCCACTCAAGTCGATGAACCAACCTGCCTTGTGGAAGCTAAGGATACCACTATATACACTCAGAGGAGTGCTTGCCTCGTGCATACCCTTGTTGTAAACAACATCCTTATTATATGTACTCTTTGTAGAGTTCATGTAAATAGCATCAGCATTATTGATGTTTAGCCTCGCTCCATGTTCCAAGTGCCTTAAAGTTTAAGAAGCTATTAATCTTAAAGTCGAGTCCTAACTCAACACCATAATAATTCTTCTTTATATTTGTCATGCTAACATAAGTAAATGAGTTAGCATCGTCAAAGTAGAAGTTTTGCCATTCTGTTACATGTGTCATGTGGTTATAATAACCGCTAAGATTTGCATGCAACCAGCTACCAGAATACTGATAACTCAATTCGCTTGAGAAGATTCGCTCGTTACGTAGGTTGAGAATAAAGTCGTTGTTCATCTCTGGAGAGGCAAAAGCATTGCTTGCATTTGGTGCTCTATGTTCATAGCCTAAGCCGAGAGAAAGTGCATTCCCACCACCAAGGGTAAGTGTTGCACTAGACTTTAATCCACCGGAAATGAAGTCTGCGTGTTTGCTCTTACCATATGAGTTATCTGCAAACATACCATTGCGCATATGACCAGTACGATACATGTTGTCATAAGCTAATCGCCCAGCTACCATATAATTTAGTTTGCCGAGAGTCTCATTGTAGCTAGCCCATAACTGACCATTGCGTACGTTGATGTTATAGTCATAACCAAACTTATCGCCTTCATAAACAAGACTACCCAAGCCTCTTGTTCCCATTGTGTTGAGGTCGTATTGGATACGAGGATCATTAGCTGCGTATGTTCCGATAGCGTAAGTATTCACGTTATGGAAACTCTTAGCACCTAATAGGTCTTCCATAGTCTGATAATGACGAGCAAAGTTCTGACCAAGTGAGAATCCAACATTTAAAACCTTATTCTTAGCAATATGGTTTGTGAGTGTTGAAGAAAGGGATGTTGTCAGATTATCAATGTGCTTTGCTTGTAGATAATAGAGCGCATCTTGTCCGTTAATAGCAGCTTGACGGTTTGCATAGTAAAGACGATCCCATTGAATCTGACGATTCTCCTTATTGCCCCACCATGCAACAGCAGTCTTCCAATCAGCGTATGCCTGTGATGTACGATAGCGTACATCGCTCTCATTCCATACATCAAAGTAACTACTTGGAAGGTTCTTCCAATAATCTGGCTGTGGGTTGTCACTATTGTTGTAATTTAGTTTTGTACTCTTATACATTGAGTACTTAGCGAAGAGACTCGTTGTGAGTTTCATCTTCTTATTAATGTCCCAATCCCAAGTAAGGATAGCAGAAGGTGCGAAATCGTTTACAACGCGGCTGTTACGCTTGCGCCCTTCTTGATAACCCCAATAAGGATTATATTGATAATCATTAGCAAGCCAATATGCCTCATCAGTACTTGCGCCTTGAGAAGCACGCTCGGTAGGATTACCCCATGTAGATAATGCTAATGAATGACCATTATTCCATTTCTTCTGAACACCGAAGAAATAAGATAATGAGTTATAGAATGTACCTTCAACATAACCACGATTTGCCCAACGATAAGCAACACTTGCTGCGATAGCCCATCCTTTAGCATTGAATCCAGAAGCATAGTTGTACATACCACGGAGGGTGTAATTGCGGTTAGCAGCAGAGAGAGTGATACGATGCCCAGCAGCCATAGATCCTGCACGGAAATCATAATTGTTACTTCCAGCTAGTCCTGTCATTGAGAAATTATTACTCTCAAAAGGTAGGGCAAAGTCGACATTACGTGTTTGTTGATTAAGACCACCAACCATCGAGTAGCGGAACTGTCCACTTTCCATGTCATTCATCGGTGCTCCATTGATGTAGATGTCGTTATACTTCTGGTTCAATGCACGATAACGGAAGCGCATTGGCGAGTATAAGAAACCTACTTGAGAAGCATAGACATTACTATTTGAGTTAAGAATTGTGACATTGTCGTTCATGTCATTGTCTTCACCTAATTGCGCTTCAGTGAATGTAAACGCCGATTCGTCCATAGCGTTGGCTGTTTGCTCCTGCTGGTTCATCTCTGTTTTGGTATTTTGTGCCACCATAACGGATGAACTGCAAAAGGCTAAAACAGCAAGTGTCAGCTTTTTCTGCATAGTTGATTACATTAAAATATGTTATATTTAGTGTGCAAAGTAACGAAATAAATTTTAAAAAGGAAAGGCTTTTTGATTAATTTTTCGGGAATCATGCCTATATGTCGGATAAATTAACGACATTTGCAAAAGTAATTCCCTGTCTCTTATTGATTAGTTATGGAACAGGGTTGTGTACTGCTGATAACAAACAACAACATTTAATAATAATGAGAAAGTTACTATTTGCTCTTATTGGTACCATTTTCTTTGGTATTTCTACTTCTGCACAGAAGAAGTTTTCTGTTTATGCCGTTGGTTTTTATAATCAAGAGAATCTTTTTGATTATACCCATGATGAAGGAAAGAACGATTATGATTTCACACCGAATGGTAGTTATCATTGGAATGAGATGAAATATAGCCATAAGTTGCATAACATGTCAACTGTATTATCAGAGATGGGTACGGATGTTTTACCGAATGTTGGTTGTGCTGTGATTGGATTGGCTGAGATTGAGAATGAACATGTCATGCGTGATTTAGTAGCTCAACCTGCTTTGGCTGCTCGTGGTTATAAGTTTGTGCATATAGAAGGTCCTGATCATCGTGGCATTGATTGCGCTTTGATCTACAACCCTAATCTTTTTACTATTCGCAACACAAAGTTAGTTCCATACGTTTATGATCTTCCGCAGGACAGTACACGTGCAACCCGTGGGTTCCTTACTGTTAGTGGAACCTTAGCTGGTGAACATTTGACGGTTGTCGTTTGTCACCTTCCTAGTCGTGGGGCTGGTTCTTATTATCGAGAATTAGGTGCGAAGCAGGTGAAAGCTTTGAAAGATTCATTACTTCTTGATGATCCACAGGTAAAAGTATTAGTAATGGGTGATATGAATGATGATCCAACGAATAAGAGTATCCATGAGTGTCTATCTGCGAAAGCTGAAATTAATGAGGTAGGTGCTGATGATATGTATAATCCATGGTACAATCTCTTAGTAAAGGAAGGAACAGGAACCTTGCAATATCAAGGTAAATGGAATCTCTTTGATCAGATTATCATGACGCCGAATCTATTAAATAAGGATGGTAAAAAGGATTTCTCTCAGTTGAAGTTCTGGAAGAATCAGATCTTCCGCCGAGATTATCTCTTCCAGGAAACGGGTAAATATAAAGGAAACACAAAGCGTACTACGGCTGGTGGTGTTTGGTTGGATGGTTATTCTGATCACTTGCCAGTGGTAACTTATTTTGTTAAGCAGCAGCAGTAGTAGAGGGTTATTAGGCTAATAAGGCAAATAGGGCTAATTAGGCTAATAAGCTTAATTTGATAATAATAAGACAATGGAAATAGAAACCCATCCATTTGAGCCATGGTTACCGAGTAATGCGAAGTTATTATTGTTAGGAACTTTCCCTCCAGCCCCCAAGCGGTGGTGTATGGAATGGTATTATCCTAATTACACAAATGATATGTGGCGCATATTTGGTTATATATTCTTTGGTGATAAGCAGTATTTTGTAGATGAGGAAAACAAAACTTACAAGCTAGAACTACTGAAAGCCTTTCTGAAAGAGAAAGGAATTGCTATCTTCGATACTGCATTACGCATCCGAAGAACGACTGGGACTGCGGCTGATAAGGACTTGGAGATTGTAGAACCAGCCGACCTTGATGGTATGCTTCGAGTCCTTCCAGAGTGTAAAGCGGTATTGGCAGCAGGACAATTAGCTACAAAAGTGTTTACAGATCATTATCAAATAGATGCTCGTAAGATGAAGATGGGCGACTATAAGGAGTTTTCATTCGAAGGGCGAACCCTCAAACTCTATCGCGAACCCAGTAGTAGTCGCGCCTATCCGATGAAGGTTGAGAAGAAGTCTGAATATTATGTACAGATGTTGAAGGACATAGGATTATTCAATGAATGATAGTCCGATAATTAAAAAGGAAATAAAATCAAAAAAGATGAAAGATAAGATTACAATCATTGGCATTGCTGGGGGTACTGGCTCAGGAAAGACTACTGTTGTTAAGAAAATTGTTGAGAGCCTTCCGCCTCATTATGTTGCTGTCGTTCCCTTGGATTCTTATTATAATGACACGACGGGACTTACTGATGAGGAGCGAAAAGCCATCAATTTTGACCATCCTGATGCGTTCGATTGGAAGCTATTGATTAAGCATGTGAATGAATTGCGTGAGGGAAAAGCGGTTGAACAACCCACCTATAGCTACATTCTTAGCAATCGTTTGCCTGAAACTATCCACGTAGAGCCGAAACCTGTCATTATTGTTGAGGGAATTATGGCATTGAGTAACAGGAAGTTGAGAGAGATGATGGACCTCAAAATCTTTGTTGATTGTGACTCTGACGAGCGTTTGATTCGCAATATTCAGCGTGATACTATCGATCGCGGTCGTACTGTTTCTATGGTTGTTGACCGTTATTTGGAGGTGCTTAAGCCCATGCACGAGCAGTTTATTGAGCCAACAAAGCGTTATGCTGATTTGATTATCCCACAAGGTGGTGAGAACGTAAAGGGAATCAACATCCTTTGCAGGTATATTGAAGGGTTGATGCCAAAGAAATAAATTGATAAAGATGTGCTTCGGAAGGTACATCTTTTTATTTTTGTAGCCTTAGCAGATGAATTAAAGAGGTGTAGAGAGTTTTATTTGTGCGGACAGACGAGGGCGTCTGTCCCTACATTAAGGGGGATTGTTAGCTTCTTTAATTTGTAATAGAATATTGCTAATTCCGAGCTTGTAATTGCGTTATTTTCGACGAGTATAAGAGTTGTACTCAAATACGCGAATTATGAGAACTTTTTCGTATGTTTATGTAAGGCGTTGAGAATCAGTGTTTTATAGAAATCTAGCCTACTATTTACTCATAAATATTATACTTTTTTTAGCAAAATGTACCTACATTTTCATAAAAAAACGTAGGTACATTTTTATCAAAAACCTATATACATTTTACTCAAAACGTATATACGTTTCTATTTTAAGGGATATTTCTTCGATTTAAAAATGCTAGATTGAAAATTTCGTTTGTAAAGTATATTCTAATAATAAGGAGGTTATGAACAGTCTGTCATAACCTCCTTTTTCTATCCTTTAGCCTATCTCTTACTGACGAAATAGACCTATCGAAATCTCTGGAATGGTATTTTAATATTCAATTTTATCCGTCTTTTTATTCCAAATTCGGAATGCCTCGAGCCCTTCCTCACGCATCAAAATCTCTGAAGGCTTCTTGCGATATTGTGGTTTTACTTCTATCTCTTGATAGATAAAATCGTCATCAAAACCTATATCGGCAGCATCTTTTCGGTCATTTGCATAGTAGATTTTATCCAGATGTGCCCAATAAATTGCGCCGAGGCACATAGGACATGGCTCACAGGAGGTGTAAATTTCGCAACCTGTGAGGTCGAAAGTGCCCAATTTCTCACATGCTTTTCGGATAGCCGTTACTTCGGCATGTGCCGTTGGATCGTTATAAATCGTGACGCCATTACTTCCTTCTGCAATAATCTCACCTTCACGTGCAATGACAGCGCCAAAGGGGACCACCACCATTGCGCACACTATTGATGGAAAGTTCAATAGCTCTCTGCATTAATTCTTCTTTCGTCATCGTATTTCTGACCTTGTAATTACTTAATTTTTGGCTAATAACTGTGGATAAATCTTATTGAAAACATCACGCAATAGGGTCTCATTTTCAATGGTTTTGCGTATGATTTCTAAGTTCTTTGCATTCGGTGATACAGGAATCCATAGTTTGAGATAGCCCGTCCGACTATACTTTTCCTTCATGTGATTGCGGAATCGTTCCCACATTTGTTCCTCATTCTTCTCAGGATAATTCTCAATTCCGTAGAGAATGGCACGTGAGAATACTATTTCTGGCTCAAGATCTCGGTCGGCTTCAGCCACGATTTTCCCATAAATGCTTCTAGGCGTGCGTGAACAACTAGCACGATGATCCTCAACCGCTTCCTTCATTATCTTTAATTGCTCGGGTGAAAACCACTTTTTCAGTCTTACGTCAGCTAGAAGAATCTTACCGCTTGTGATGTGATGGATAGCACGAGGTCCCTCCATTCCTAGGTCGTGATAGGCAGCAATGACATACACCATGTTGACATCGGCGCCTGTTGCGGCGGCTAATGCAAGTGAGTTTTTGATTACTCGCTGCACGTGTCCGAGTCCGTGACTCCTTCCGAAAGCGTTATAACGGGGTAGGATTTGCTGTTCCACAAATGTCATTATTTCGAGATTGGGCTGTTGCATGGGAATTGTTTGTATTTAAAAAATGAAGAAATGGGGTGAGATTGAGGGAAAACGACTATGGGGCTGATGCAATATTATGAAATAAGCACCACGATTGTGGTTAGTATTCCATAGATTAGGATATTCCGAGCCGTGAGAGCCAGTACCTTATTTAGTTCCCGCCCTTGCTTGATTTGCACCATATACCGCTGTGTTTTGGTGTGCAAGAAGATATAAGGAATATAGATAATCAGCGGAATTACATAGGCTTTCCACCCATTGTTATCGGGGCTAATGCGTCCTTGTATGGTGAAAATGATAGCGAGTAAACCTAAAAAGTTATAGAGTTTTTCTGCTTTCTTTGCTCCGATTCTCACAATTAGAGTCATCTTTCCGCTTTTCTTGTCGTTGTCTCTATCCCGATAGTTATTGACGATTAGGAGCGTATCAATAACCAATCCGCAAGCAATGCTTGTCATAATTACCTCAGGATAAACGCCTTGTAACGTGGATGGAAGGATGACGTAAGTGGTAAAGTTGACTGGAATGATACCGAAAAATACCAATACAAGTACATCACCCAAGCCTAAATAGGAAAAAAAGGTGGTGTATAAGAAGGCGAAAAGTACGCAGGCTGCACCAACAAGTACCATTTGCCATCCGCCATAAAATACGAGAGGAAGCCCAACGAGACTAGCGAGTAGAGAGGTAATGACTAATCCTTTGCGCATAGCTGGCAGTGTGATCCATCCTTCCGTGCAGGCACGTTTAGGACCAAGGCGCGTCTCTTTGTCGTCACTTCCCTTTACGCAATCGAAATAATCATTGATGAAATTAGAGTCAATCTGCATTAAAAAGGCAAAAAGGAAGCAGAGTAGGGCGGGGAAGAAACGGAAGTTTTCAGCTCCACCCATCTTCCAAGCCCATGCTGTTCCTATCATTACAGGGACAATAGCACCCGTCAATGTCTTTGGACGAGCTGCAAGAATCCATGCAGATAGACTATTCGTTTTTATGTTGTCACGTTCTGAAATCATTTATTATAATGATGGTAAAGTCCCAATGAAGCTTGTTTAGTTAAAGAAGTTCCAACTAATACCGAATTTTAGAATACGTGGATTCAATGGATAGTGCGGTGTGAAAAGATAATTTCCACCACTTCCCTCATTGAGATGCGTGAACATTATGTAGAAACGTGTGTGCTGTAATTGGAAGTTTGCATAAGCATCCAAGAGCGGATAATTACCAATTTTAGTCTTACTTGCAGCCGTTTCCTGTATTCCGAACGTTCCCATTCCTGGAATATATTCTGGTGCATAATAACTTGTGAAGTAGCGCATATCAACGCCCAAGTCACATTTTAGCACACGTGCAATCTTGAATCGAATGAACAGATTACTATAAGCATTGAAAGTCGGTACTGGTAAAATGTCTTCCTTACTTGACTTTTGCAATGTCAGTACATTCTGCCAGTTGAGTATGCCTAGTTGAAAGTCCTGTTGCAGTTGTAAGGTAAGCAAACTAATAGGACTACTTGCTTGTCTAACATTCACATTGTTGTGTTGTACGAGATAGTTGTCACCGCTTCTAACACGATCATTTTGAAGTCCGAAGTAGGTATAGTTCTTTAAAACATCATAGCCAACACGTACCTTTGTGCGTGTCCGTTGTAGTGATAATTCGCCCAATATGCGTGAATGAATCTGCTGATCAAGGTTGTTATTCCACCAATAATGCTTACCATAGAACTGCTCCATATAGAAAGAAGGAGCCGAACGATGCAAGAAAGCCGTAGCGGCTAATTGTACTGTATCGCCGAGCAAGGGGAATCCAACGTCTGCGTGACCATCAAGATGGAATTGTCCGGCACGAGTTCCTACCAGCCATGCCTCCGCACTGATGTCGTAATGGAGTGTCTTTCCTTGAGCCTTGAGGAGTTGTCCTCCTACAGAAATGTCATGTTGATTCCATTTCTGTGAACCATTGATGAAAGCCGTGGCAGGCGGAGTAGCTACTGTAATTGCAGGTAATTCGTAATGTCTTAACTCATAAGATACAAAAGCTTTCAATCCTGCCTTTGCCCATTTATTGAATCCTTCAAGCAATGCTACCGCAAATGTATTCTTAAAAGACCAATGCTTTGTTCGGTCGTAAATAGAATCATTCGCAGTTGTTCCATAGCTAAAGTAATTCTGCGCATAGTAATCTGTTGGAGTATCATAAGCCTGATAGATGCGTCGATAATTATCGAATCTAGCTGTATGAATAAAACTCGTCACAGGGACATATTCTTCCTTCATCCATTGAGAAGTAGAGTCTTTTACTGCCTTATCAGCCTTATCTAATCTTGCCATCTGGGCGGAATCTTCTAGGTTTACCACCTCACGATTTCCCATTTTAAGACTATCAGCTTTATGATTAACCTGCGCAACATCGCCCGCAATGACAGCATTATCAGGGCGTCCAGAGGAACGATGTTCCTTGTCGTATGCTTCCTCATCGAAGGTATCACCATTTGCTTTGGCTATTCGGCGTGCCTTTTCCTTCGCTTTTTGCCTCTGCTTGAGCTTGTTGTGATTTGAGAGCAAACTTCTTTGCTTTAATCTCTTCCTCGGTCATTGGTATCTTGCGGAAGAATCCCAGACTATAGCGATGGTTGAAGAAGATATGCTGGTTATCATTTCTATTCCAGTTCTGTTTTAGGACTGTAGGAATTTCATCCTCATTGTATGAATCATTGAAAGACTCTGGGTGAGTGATATAGGCATCGTTTGTGATACCACCATTCTCAGTTACCTTCTGATGATTGAGAGAAAGGAGTAGATGAGCTTGATAACGTTCGCCTAAATAGCTTCCCCACATAGAATAATTGAAGTGGGAAGTGCTTTGATTGCTATAATATCCACGACCATAGAGGTAATCAAACTTGAATCCGAAACCCCATTCTTTACCAGCATTAACAGCAAAGATAGCCTTAAAACGATCTTCTCCGTTGGTTCTATTACCAGCGGTATTATAGGAAAGAATCGTAATCGGGGAGAGGGTAGAGGTAAATTGAAAGTCCCCTGGTTGTACGATGAACATATCATACGGATCTACGAAGAAGAATTCCGAAGGCAGTTTTCTATCAATAAAGATTCTGTTTTGCCGTGGAGAACCGAGGTTCCCTAGTGTATTGTATTCGCCTCGAAGTCCTGTACTTAGTCCTCTGTTCATGAACATATAAGATAAGGTATCAGGGATATCAGGTTTGCGATCACCGAAACGTTCATCTATTGTCCATACCTTCATGCCACGTGGAATCTCCTTATGCTGGCTTTGGATAGAATCGGAACGACCCAAATTGCGGTCTTTTCGGTATCCATCTGCAGCAAATGTGCCATCATCTATGGGGCGGTAGTCATTGTTCTGTGCCATTGCAACGATTGTTGAAGCAATGGAAAGAACAATCAATAATATGTATCTTCTCATTAACGGATAAAACGAAGTATGCATTCGATAATCTTAAAGACCATCGCAGCAAGGATAATGATAATACCTGTTGTGGTTGATTCGCTTAAGAAGTAAACTGCTACACCCACGATTGCACCAAGCATAAAGATAATGTTTAGTTTCTGGCGAATCGGTAAGAAGCGGTCTTTGGGTTCTTGCCTGTGTAAGCGATGGTCGGGTCTTCGTGCTGTACTATTTTGTATTTCCATTTGTTGGTTATTTGCTTGTTATTAATTAAAAGATGAAATAGACGCCGTTCGCCTTTTATTGTAGGGCTTCACGGAATCCTTGGAAAATACTATCTTTACGGTCGATAGTAGCTTTGCGGAACTTACCAGATACTGGAAGGAGACGTGTTTGTTTCTTATTCATTGAATAGTGGTCGGTAATCCACTTCTCCGCTGTATAATTGGTTACATTTCCCTGAACATCATAACTATATGTGATTCTACTCATACTCAATGTAGCTAATCCATCCTTACATGTTGCTTGTAGCACATAGTTACATTGTGTATAGTCGAGGGATAGAAATGTAGAAGAAAAGATGAGCTTCTCTCGTATTGTTGCGATGATACTGTGCTCATTCTTATTCACCAATGCTACCTTACTACCTTCTAATTGGTTGCTTCCTTCTGTGAGTTTGGTTAGGTAAGCGTATGCCTTATCATATAATTCAGAAGCAGTTGCACCAGGAACATTAACATCTTCTGTCCATATAACTTGTCCATTTACTTCAGGTACAATGCCTGGTTGAAGATAAATATCATTTGTGTTCTTATTGTCTGCAACTTTATTATTTGCCTTTACTGCTGCTTTGTCAGGGGTAGTAGGTACAACCCAAGCATTAGAATTACCCTCTTTCTTTGTTGTGGAATCAGTGGTTGTGCCTTCTTTCTTATTACTATCCTTATTCGCTTCTTCCCTTATCTTCGCAGCCTCACGTGCAACTCGTTCGGTTTCTGCTTTTGTCTCAGCAATCTTTCGTTGTATGGCTTCAGCATCTTTTTTTGCCTTCTCTGCTGCTTCTGTCTTTGCTTTAGCCGCATTTTGTTTCGCCTTTTCTAAAGCAGCTTTCGCTTCTTCTAATTGGCGTTGCGCCTGTTCCAATTGCTGCTCTGGCGTAAGAGTTGTTTGTGCCATAGCCATCAAGGGAAGGCACATGAATAAGAATATTAGAGTCTTCTTCATATTTCTAAACTTTATCAAGTGTCAAAATGATAAGCAAAGATAAGGAATTATACTTATATAAGGGATGTTTATAAATACTTTTAACGTTTTCTTTCCTCATGCCATAATCGTTCTTTCATGTAAGTTCCCTATGTTGCAATTATCTTTCCTATATAATATAAGGTGTAATTCCCTTCCCCAACCCCAGCAAATAGTACTTTTCTACTCCCTCTCCATTCGGAGAGGGGTTGAAAGTGAGGCTGTAGAGGGGTTGGGGGTGAGGCTGGTTGGGGCAGGGGTGAGGCTTTTTTTCTTTCTTTTCCTTGCCCATTCAATTTATTCTTCTTACCTTTGCCGCCGTGAAAGAATTAGCAATGACATATCAAGGCAACAACGTACTGCAAAGAATTATCAAGTTCTTTGCATCTTTTTGCACTTTATCTTTGGTCAATCCAAATAATTTGCTAACACACACACACACACACACACTATATGCGCACCTAGCGTCTAATAACACATTTTTTCTTCTCGCATACGCGCGCGCGAAGCGTGCCGTAACCCCTGTAAACAAAGGACTTTCAAGAGTTTCCTTTGTTCGCTTTTTATGCCCTTTTGCGAACTCGATTTTAAGCAAAATAAGAACGAATAACAGCTATTTTAATCAATAAACAAAGCAGGATACGCGACTGCATATCCTTTAAAATTAAACGAAATGATGATAATTGAAAGAAAGATTTATCAAAAGCCCCAGTGCGACATTGTTTGTACGGAGACAGAAGCTCTCTTGGTTCATGCCAGTGGTAATGCCGGAACGATTCAGCCTGGCACAACAGTGGGCGATGCAAAGCGCAACTTTTTTAACGAAGAAGAGGAAGACCAAGAAGAGACTTCTTGGAATAGTACAGAAAACTATTAAGAATTATCAGAAAGGAAAACGAAATGAATAAGTTTATGAAGAGAACGACTATTGGTTTAGTGATGCAAGGCTTGAGTTATGGTTTCGTAGCTTTGTTGTTTGCTGCCAGCTGTGCGAATGACGACGTTGCGCAAGAGAACAAGCAAAAGAAAGACAATATCCCAGCTGGTACAACCGTCTTTACAGGTACTTCTCTCCCAGATGCAACAACACGTACAGCCATCCTTAACCACACAAAGGGCACAGGTGCTTCCGTAAATTGGAGTAGCACGGACAAGATATGGGTAAAGGACGATGGAGGAAACTGGCAGCAGAGTGGAGCTGTAACATTCCCTGTTGCTACTAATAAGGCACAAGGAATGTTTACTCTTTCGGGTGCTTATACTGGTGCTTCTCACGACATTCTATATACAAACAAGGATGTGACAGGGACGCAACCACAAGTTGAGATAAAGGCAGCACAAACACAGTCTGCCCCAAATAACTTTGATCATGCAGGTGAATCTGGAGATTGTGGAATCGCTACAGGTAACAAGGATGGTAATGTTTATAACTTCACCCTTAATCATAAGGCATCCTATCTATGTTTCATTCCTCGCACAAGTAACGAATATGTGAAGCGCAGCAAACTGATTAAGGTTGAGATTATGAGCGACGACGATATTGCCGGTACTTACAACATAGCTGCCAATGGAGCCCTCACCCTCGCTTCGGGTGGTTCAAAGACAATTACAGTAACAACTGGTTCGGGCTTTGATATAGACAACTCTGCTGACGATATGAGCAAGAATGCAACCTATGCCGTCGTTACTCCTGGCACACATAAATTCCGTATTCGTTACTGGCTTCGCAATACAACAGACAATCCAGAAGGCGCAATAGAAGGAACAGTCTCAAAAATTGTTACACTAAACTGTACAGCAGGTTCTATTCATGATATAACAGCTAATCTAGATCTACATGATTACGATGGCGACCATTATTACATGTGGGATGCCCAGGAACAATACTGGAAGGGTCACGAATGGAATCACGGCGGCAGCCAGCCAACCTTCAATTCTTGGCTTCCAGGCGCAACAATTTCCAACGATTACGCCAAGAACAACAGCGACCCTCGTTACTACAACGAAGCATTTACTTCTGGCGTAGATAACCCCGCTACTCACAGCTCATGTAAATACCTTCCAAACGTGAACGAGATGACATGGTATGTAGCAGCAGGCGATCCCCGTTGGGACGCAGACGAATTATGGACTACTATGGGGCATTTATATAAAGGTGGTATGTGGTTTAAGAAGAAGTCAGTATTGCAAGCCGAAGGTCATTACAACAGCAACACGGCCTACGACGGCAGTGATTGGCGTACAGCAAATAAATTCCTAAACAGGTTCGTACCTCTGCCTCTTCCTTCTGCAGCCGATGTAAACAACTACTTTTACCTGCCCGCCTTGGGTTACTACGACTCTCCTTATTACTCTGGTAATCTCATCAACGTTAGATTCTACGGCGTCTTCTGGTCGTCTAGTGCTAGCCCGAGGACCAGCGACAAAGCGTACTACCTGCGGTTCGGAGGTGGTAACGTCTACGTGAGAGAAGACTACAACCGCTACTACGGGTTCAGGGCACAGAAGTTCTCAGATTTCGGGGATAATTAATACGAAAAATATGACAAAAGAGGGTAAAAATAGACCCTTTGTAAGTGTCTGATAATCAAGGTTTTATAAATAGGGTATCAAAGTATGATACTTAGGGGGGCTAAGTATGATACTCAGGTACCCTAAGTATGATACTTAGGTACCCTCAGTCCCATACCGAGGGTGGCTCGAATAAGAAAATAATTTACATATTATATTTACCAACTTTAAAACATTAATATTATGGCATTTTTTAAGAAAGTAAAGAAGAAGCTAACAGGGCTATGGTATCCAGAAGCGATAACCGTTGGGAAGCCCGTAACAACCGACCAAGTAGCTGACCGCTTGGCATTGATTTCGACGGTGAGCCGTGGTGACACGTATGCTGTGTTGAAGGACTTAGGAGTTGTTATGGCTGCTTTTATGGCTGAAGGTCGCACGGTGAAGTTGGAGGGTGTAGGCACGTTTTACTACACCATCAATGCCGACAAGGGTATCGCGAAGCCGGAAGAAGTAACGGCAAAGCAGATTAAGAATGTCCGTGTCCGTTTCATTCCCGAGACTTCGCGTACGCAGAGCAATAAGGTTGCCACCCGTTCGCTGGTTTCGGATAATATTTATTGGGAAGAGTGGAAAGAGAAGGAAAGCCTCACCCCTGTCCCTGAACCGAAAGAAAAGGAGAATAAAGAAGAGAATGGACCAGTGGCAGGTTAGGAAAGAAGGCCTCCCCAAGCCCCTCCAAAGGAGGGGATGTTCTTATTGGATATAGTTTGAAACAACTAGAGATATGTGAGCGGATTAAGGACATCCCCTCCTTCGGAGGGGCTTGGGGAGGCTTTCTTTAGTGTCGGCTTTTACCACGGGAGCATTTATTAGATTGGTTCAGGGTATCAATCGTTCTGTAATAGACAATCGATTATATTAATTGTGAAATTAATGTCTTTCAAAACTAGTGTATTAATTTGGTTCTCTCGCTTCTGTGGTACACTGCCTCACCCCAAGCTAACGGGGTGGGGCTTTTGTATGAGACAGAAGAACATGGGATTTAGAGACAAAATGACAGAAGAACATATTATTTAATGACATAAGTTTTGGAGACAGAGTAACAGAGGAACATAGGGGCATGGTAACATATTAAGGCTATATGTTCGTGTGTTACTCTGTCTTTAAAGTATGATATTCTGTCTAAGGATATTGAGTTTATTTTGTTTCGAGCTGCTTTTGCAGTCGGATAATCTCATCACGATATTGCGCAGCTTGTAAGAAGTCGAGGTCTTTCGCTGCTTGTTTCATAAGAGCTGTTGTATTGGCAATACTCTTCTCTAATTGCTCTTTCGTCATTCGCATAACGATGGGGTCGGCTGCAAATGCCATTGATTGTGTAGGTTCGGTATATATGCCTTTCGCTCCTTTAGCAAAGGGAAATGCTTGTGCAGTTGTAGAGCGTCCAGTTTTGGCAAAGTATCCTTAATCGCCTTGACAATTTGCTTTGGTGTGATGTGATGTTCCTCGTTGTATTTGAGCTGTTTTATGCGTCTCCGCATTGTCTCATCAATGGTTCGCTGCATACTTTCGGTTATGTTATCCGCATACATGATAACCTTTCCGTTTACGTTGCGGGCTGCACGTCCGGCTGTCTGCGTAAGACTTCTATGACTACGGAGGAATCCTTCTTTATCCGCATCAAGTATGGCGACAAGCGATACTTCCGGGAGATCAAGTCCTTCACGCAGTAGGTTCACACCAACAAGGACATCATATAGTCCTGCTCGCAAATCATTGATGATTTTGACGCGATCAAGACTGGCAACGTCACTATGGATATAGGCTGTTCGGATGTCATGATTGAGTAAGTATTCCGTCAATTCCTCCGCCATTCGCTTTGTTAAGGTTGTTACCAATACTCGTTCCTCCTTTTCTGCACGAATAACAATCTCGTTCATTAAATCATCAATCTGATTCTCTGAAGGGCGAACCTCAATCTCTGGATCAAGTAATCCTGTCGGTCGAATCACTTGTTCAACAACAACTCCTTCTGATTCTTTCAACTCATAGTCAGCAGGTGTTGCAGACACATAAATAATTTGATGAATCAGGTTATGGAACTCTTCAAACTTTAATGGTCGATTGTCAAAAGCCGCAGGTAAACGGAATCCATATTCAACAAGGTTTGTCTTACGCGCTCGGTCACCACCGTACATTGCTGAAATCTGAGGTACACTTACATGGCTCTCATCAATGACCATCAGGTAATCTTTAGGGAAGAAATCAAGTAGGCAATAGGGTCGCTGTCCAGCCTTTCTACCATCGAAGTAACGCGAATAGTTCTCAATACCGGAACAATGACCAAGTTCCTTAATCATCTCAATGTCATATTCAACCCGCTCCTTTATGCGTTGTGCCTTGATATTGTCCCCCAGTTGAGTAAAGAAGTCAACTTGCTTCACCATATCATCCTGTATCTGTCGGATGGCACCTTCTGTCTGTTCTTTTGATGTAACAAAGAGATTTGCAGGATATAGCTCATAGTCATCAAAAGTGGCAATTCTATGGAATGCTATTGGGTCAACTTCTTCGATAGTATCGATCTCATCGTCCCACCAAGTAATGCGCAAGATATTGTCATTATAAGCCATTGCTATATCGACAGTGTCTCCTTTTACTCGGAAGTTTCCGCGTTGTAAATCAATATCATTTCGTGTGTATAGGAATCAACGAGGCGTCGTAAAAACTCATTTCGATCGATGATTTGCTCTTTCTTGATATGGATGACATTCTCCTTCATTGCGACTGGAGCACCCATACCATATATACATGAAATAGATGAGACCACAATTACATCTTTGCGACCTGATAATAGAGAAGAAACAGCAGAAAGCCTTAGCTTGTCTATTTCGTCATTTATAGCAAGATCTTTCTCAATGTAAACATCGGTTGTTGGTAAGTAAGCTTCAGGCTGGTAATAATCATAATACGAGACATAATATTCCACAGCATTCTCTGGGAAAAACGCTTTCATTTCCTCGTAAAGTTGGGCTGCTAGAGTCTTGTTATGTGATAAGATAAGCGTTGGCTTATTCACGTTTGCAATCACATTGGCTACTGTAAACGTCTTACCTGATCCCGTTACTCCTAATAAAACTTGGCTTTTATCTCCACGTTCTAATCCCTCGGTCAATTCCTTAATGGCCTCAGGCTGGTCACCCGTAGGCTTATATTTTGATGTTAATTTGAAGTTCATTATATCTGTAAAAAGGAGAACAATCTTTGGATGGCAAAGGTACGAAAATCAAGTGATAGTATCTCATTAATAGTGATTTTTTGCTAAAAAAGCAAAGTGCCTTTGTGTATTTATAGAATAATGTGTAACTTTGCATTTCAAAATTAATATATGAAGAAGAGTTTTTTAATAGGCATTTGTGTTGCTTTGCTCTTAACAAGTTGTGCTCATGAATATAATCAGGTCTACAAGACAACTGATAACAATTATAAGTATGAGTTCGCTAAAGAGTGTTTCGCAAAGGGTAAATACGGCTTTGCTGTACCCTTGTTACAGGATCTTGTAACAATAGAAAAGGGTACTGATAATGCTGAGGAATGCCTTTATATGTTGGCAATGGGTGAATATGGATTGAAGGATTATGAAGCTGCTTCAGAGACTTTCAAGAAGTATTACCAAACTTACCCACGTGGAAGGTATGCCGAAATGGCATCCTTTTATATTGGTCAGAGTCTTTTTGAGGGAACACCAGAATCACGTCTTGATCAGACTCCCACAATTGCTGCAATTGCTGCTTTCCAAGATTACTTAGATATTTTCCCAGAAGGGAAGATGAAGAGTACAGCTCAACAACGCCTCTTCGATTTGCAGGATAAACTTATTCGTAAGGAGTATCTGAATGCAAAGCTTTATTATAATCTCGGTTCGTATTTTGGTAATTGTACCAGTGGTGGCAATAATTATGAGGCATGTATCATTACAGCTCAAAACGCTTTGAATGATTATCCTTATAGTAATCTTCGTGAAGATTTTTCTATCCTAATCATGAAGAGTAAATATGAGTTGGCACAGATGAGTGTTGAGTCAAAGAATTTACAGCGTTATCAAGATGCGGAAGATGAATGTTATGGTTTCATCAATGAATACCCTAATTCGAAAGAGCGCAAAACTGCCGAGGATTTCATAAAGAAATGTAAGCAGATAACAAAAGACTAGAAATTAAAGACTTAAAAATATAATAATTAGAATGGATTACAAGAAGTCAAAAGCACCGTCAAATACGGTAACCCGTGATGTTCAAGAACTTTGGAAGGGTACAGGTAATATTTATGAGAGTGTTGCAATTATTTCTAAAAGAGCGAACCAGATTTCTGTTGAGATAAAGCAAGACTTGAGTAAGAAACTTGCAGAGTTTGCTTCTTATAACGACTCTCTCGAAGAGGTTTTTGAGAATCGTGAGCAGATAGAAATTAGCCGCTATTATGAGAAGTTGCCTAAACCAACATTGTTGGCTACGCAAGAGTTCTTAGATGGTGATGTTTATTGGCGTGATCCTTCTAAGGAGGCACAAGAAGAGGAAGAATTGTAATTATGATACAAAGGAAACAAACAATCTTCTTGTTTCTGGCATTGATAGTAACTCTTGCTTGTCTTTGTCTACCGATTGGTAGTTTTGAGCCACAAGGGATGGGTGCTGATAATCAGTTGATGAATCTTTGGCTTACTGATGCAAACGGAGGAAGGAACTTTAATGTTTGGGCATTGTTTGCTATACTTTTAGTTACTTGTCCAATAGATTTGTTTGCAATTTTCGACTATCACAATCGTAAGCGTCAAGCTCGTTTCTGCTTGTTTTCTATGTTGATGATTATTGGGTGGTTTGTTGTATATGGCGTATTCAGTCAGGTGTTAATGACTGGGTTTACTTTCCATATAGAATTTGCAGCATGTTTGCCTCTGATTGCATTTATTCTTTTATGGTTGGCTCGTCATGCTATTCTTGCTGATGAGGCTTTGGTAAGAGCAGCTGATAGAATAAGATAATAACATCTTATTATAATATAATATGGTATCAAAGGCATACTTTAAGTAGCTTTTGATACCATATTTTTTTATTTGAATCTTGCATGAAGAACTTCACTTTGACGAAAGTATATATTGTGGGGCACAATAGTACATTTCGTGGGGCACGAAAGTATATATTGTCAGGGACACGCAATGCGTATTTAGTTGAAGAATGAAGGCTCGAAAGATTATTGAAAACTAATAGTAAGAAAGGTACAATAAGAAACGCAAAAAATTGTTCGCGAACAAAATCGAAATTCTTCGCGAACATTTTTTTGTTTGTTCGCGAACATTTTAGAAAGTGTCCTTTGTGGATTCCGTCAACGAAAAGCCTTTGAAACGAGGTTCTTGCCGATGTAGCCTTTGTCAGCATAACTTCTACCTTTGACATCGTAGAATCACGATGATACTTCCACCAAATTTATAGACACTTATAATTCGTCGAACTCACGTTAAAGTATATATAATTTTTGCCTGTTAACTGTTTCCATAAGAATAATGAACTTGATTAATACAAGCCTATAGAATCCAGATATTTAAGACGTATTTTGATGTAATAATAAAAAAGTAGGATATAAACTTGTATAAAAGAAGTTTACTCCTACTCTTAATTTTTAAAAGTAAAATAGAGATTTACCACATAATGTCCCAATTGCACCAAGCGCATACTGCGTCATTTTCTTCTGCATCAAATCCTAGTCGTCTTAATGCTTTGCAAATTTCAGCTCTAGATGGTCCACCATCACTTTTAGAGTGATCTGTTACGCACTGTATAACATCTCCCTTATCAGGTCGATTAGGTAAAATACTACAACTACAATTAAGTCTCATTGTTACAATGTGTGACATGATTTTATAAGAATTTAGTTATGCCTACTTCCTTTTATGCGTTTCGGCTCTCTCATTATCTCTAAAGTTTATTCCATACAATAGCTCCATCTGGATCTTCTAAAGAAACTTCTGAAAGCCAATATCTCCCATATAGACTTTCATCAGTATTATAGACTTCTATAATATCGTAGATTTTATTTGCCTTATCAGAAGAATGGATAGTGTTTCCTCCATTAAGTAACACAAACGGATCGCTTATAGTGCCTTCAATATCAGTCAATTTAAATTGACCTATTACCCTTAATAAATCAAGTTTTTTAGAATTAACAATGTTCATAATCATTCAATTATAGTTCATTTGCAAAAGTAAAAACAACAGATACAAAAATATTTGAATGTAAATAATAATTAAAAAAAACTTGTATGTATAATAACATTATGAGTGCGTCTGTAAAATGATACAATATTAAAAGTAATCAGAATAGTTCATTCAAAGTCTCTTACAGATCTGGCTATGGCTATCTCTTATAACACAATACTCTTGTTGATGATAATATATACTTTTGTGCCCCACAATATATACTATTGTACCCCACAAAATGTACTTTCGTCAACGCTCAAAGATACTCTCAAAATAGTTCGCGAACATTTTAGAAAGTCCTTTGTGAATCGGTTGAATGGTCGTGATAAGCAACAAGTTATGTTGAATGAAAAAGAGGAGTTTTCTCAGTAATAGAGAAACTCCTCTTTTAAAGTGTTATATAGTGTAATTAACTCTATATCTTCATTATTCAAAGAAGGTTTTAAGCCTCTTCGCTCCAATCTTCCTTGGTCTTGCGAACATAGCTCTTGTAACGGAGCTTAGCCATATCCTCACAAGCCTTGAAGAGCTCTTGCCCCTCGTTTGGATAAGCTTTGAGGACAGAGAGGAAGCGAACCTCACTGTGCAGGAACTCTTGGAACTTGTCCCAATCTGGGGCCTTAGAGTCGAGAGAGAATGGGTTCTTGCCTTCTTCTGCCAACTGTGGGTTATAACGCCAGAGGTGCCAGTAACCACAAGCAACAGCATTAGCCTCTTGAGCCTGGCTGCGACCCATACCACCCTTAATCTTCAAACCATGGTTGATACATGGAGAGTAAGCGATAATGAGTGATGGACCTGGGTAAGCCTCTGCCTCACGAATAGCCTTTAAGGTCTGTGCGTTGTCTGCACCCATAGCTACCTGAGCTACGTAAACATAACCGTATGTAGTTGCCATCAGACCGAGATCCTTCTTGCGGATACGCTTACCCTTAGCAGCGAACTGAGCGATAGCACCGAGTGGGGTAGACTTAGAACTCTGACCACCAGTGTTTGAGTAAACCTCAGTATCGAGTACTAAGATGTTAACGTCCTCACCAGAAGCGATAACATGGTCGAGACCACCGTAGCCGATATCGTATGAAGCACCATCACCACCGATGATCCACTGGCTACGCTTAACGAGATAATGGTCGAGAGTCTTCAACTCTGCACATACAGGGCAACCCTTTGCTGCACCAGCCTCGATTAATGGCTTTAACTTAGCTGCTGCAACCTTAGAAGCATCAGCATCGTTCATGTTGTCAAGCCACTCTTGAGCTGCTTCCTTGAACTCTGCAGATACATGCTCGTCATCCATAGCACCGCTAAGGAGCACTACAATGCGCTCACGCATCTTCTTGTTACCCATTGCCATACCCATACCGAACTCGCAGAAGTCCTCGAACAATGAGTTGTTGAATGCAGGACCATGACCTTCCTCATTAGTTGTGTAAGGAGTAGAAGGTACTGAAGCAGAATAGATAGAAGAGCAACCTGTTGCGTTAGCAATCATCTCACGATCACCGAAGAGCTGTGAAACGAGCTTAACGTATGGAGTCTCACCACAACCAGCACATGCTCCAGAGAACTCGAACAAAGGCTGAGCAAATTGAGAGTTCTTAGCGTTTGACTTGATATCTACCAAGTTCTGCTTGCTCTTAACGTTCTTAACAAGGTAGTTCCAATCGGCTGCACGACGTGTAGCTTCCTCTTCACCTGCAACAAACTGTGTCATTGACAATGCCTTGTTACCCTTCTTACCTGGGCAGACATCAGCACAGTTGCCACAACCTGTACAGTCAAGAACTGATACTTCGATGCGGAATTGCATACCCTTGAGCTGCTTTGGAGCAAGGATGTCAAGTGTTGGCTCGTTGAAGCCAGCCTTCTCTGCCTCATCCAAAACGAATGGACGGATACAAGCATGAGGACAAACGAATGCACACTTGTTACACTGAATACAGTTCTCAGCATCCCATGCAGGAACGAAAGCAGCAACACCGCGCTTGTCGAAAGCTGCTGTACCAACTGACCATGTACCATCTACGGTGCCCATGATTAACGAAATCAGAAACCTTCAAGAGGTCACCTGCCTGTGCATTCATAGGACGAACGAGTTCCTTAACGAATGCTGGAGCATCGTCAACCTTAGCTTCATCGTCTGGGAGGTTAGCCCATGCTGGATCAACAGTCAATTGTTTGTACTCGTTACCACGGTCAACAGCAGCGAAGTTCTTGTCTACAACATCCTGCCCCTTCTTGCTATAACTCTTAACGATGAATTTCTTCATCTGGTCTACAGCAAGGTCGAGAGGGATAACCTCTGTGATGCGGAAGAAAGCAGACTGTAGGATGGTGTTGGTACGGTTACCAAGTCCAATCTCCTGAGCAATCTTTGTTGCGTTGATATAATAAACGGTGATATTGTTCTTAGCGAAGTAACGTTTTACCTTATTAGGTATAAAGTTTACGAGTTCCTCACCCTCAAAGATTGTATTCAGCAAGAATGTACCGTTCTTACGCAATCCACGTGTTACGTCATACATATTCAAGTAAGCCTGAACGTGGCAAGCAACGAAGTTAGGAGTATTTACCTGATAAGTAGAACGGATTGGACTATCACCGAAACGGAGGTGAGAACAGGTGAAACCACCTGACTTCTTAGAGTCGTAAGAGAAATAAGCCTGGCAGTGCTTATCAGTGTTGTCACCGATAATCTTTACAGAGTTCTTGTTAGCACCAACTGTACCGTCAGCACCCAAACCATAGAACTTAGCCTCGAACATGCCTTCACCACCTAATGGAATCTCTTCAACCTCTGGAAGAGAAGTGAAGGTTACGTCATCAACGATACCTACTGTGAAGTGATCCTTTGGCTCTGGTAACTCTAAGTTGTTGTACACAGCGATGATCTTAGCTGGTGTTGTATCTGCTGATCCAAGACCATAACGACCACCAACAATTAGTGGCTTGTTCTCAACATCATAGAAGGCACTCTTTACATCGAGGTACAATGGCTCACCTTCTGCACCTGGCTCCTTAGTACGGTCAAGAACAGCGATACGCTTAACAGACTTTGGAACTGCAGCGAGCAAGTGCTTAACTGAGAATGGACGATAAAGGTGTACAGCAACCATACCAACCTTCTTACCCTGAGACATCAAGTAGTCGATAGCCTCACGAGCTGCCTCAGTAGCTGAACCCATCAAGATGATGATGTTCTCTGCATCCTTAGCACCATAGTAATCGAAGAGATGATACTCACGGCCAGTAATCTTTGATACTTCGCCGAGATAGTGCTCAACAACCTCTGCTACATTCTCGTAAGCACTGTTAGATGCCTCACGATGTGTGAAGAATGTCTCAGGGTTCTCAGCTGTACCACGAACTACTGGACGCTCTGGAGTCATTGCACGATCGCGGAAACGCTTAACATCTTCCTCGTCAACCAATGGACGGATATCTTCCTGATCAAGGCACTCAATCTTATGATACTCGTGTGATGTACGGAAACCATCGAAGAAATTGATGAATGGTACTGATGTCTTCAATGAAGCAAGGTGAGGAACTGCAGAGAGGTCCATAACCTCCTGTACAGAACCTGAACAGAACATAGCGAAACCTGTCTGACGGCAAGCCATTACGTCCTGGTGGTCACCGAAGATACAAAGAGCGTGACTTGCGAGTGTACGTGCTGAAACGTTGAATACACATGGCAAAAGTTCACCAGCAATCTTGTACATATTAGGAATCATCAAGAGAAGACCCTGTGATGCGGTGAAGGTTGTCGTGAGAGCACCAGACTGCAGCGAACCGTGTACGGCACCAGCTGCGCCACCCTCTGACTGCATCTCCTGAACGCTTACAGTCTGACCCCAAAGGTTCTTACGACCACGTGCTGACCACTCATCAACGTGTTCAGCCATAGGAGATGATGGAGTGATAGGATAGATAGCTGCTACCTCAGAGAACATGTAGCTCACGTGAGCAGCGGCCTCGTTACCATCACAAGTGATAAACTTCTTTTCTTTAGCCATTTTGAAATTTATTAAATGAAAATTGTTTTATAATGTTTTTGGTCTTTTTCTAATAAAGAAATCCCATTAACCAAAGTGGTACTTGGTTATCTTTCCCAACTTCAGTATTATATTTTGCGTAGATAGTGTCATTACTGAATCGAATCTTGTTATTCTCAGCATCACATATCTTAACTTTATGCTTTTGATTGACAATGTAAGTTCCTTGCTTTCCTCCTTCATTGATAACACAAGTTTCTTGCATTGTATTAACAAAGAAAGTCTCCATAAGTTGTTGCTGTTCCACCTGGATAGGATAGATTGCATACATCAGATTTGGATTCTGTAGTATCACCTTCGATGGTTTCTTGGGGAACTCTTGTCCAACAGGATAAACCAGATTAATAAGTCTAGCATCAGTAAGATTTGATGTAATTCATCACTGTTGCACGACTTGTGTTTATTTCTTTTGCAAGGTTACTGATGTTGGGAGCTTTTGTTCCTTCAAGAGCCAAGAGGTAAAAGAGTTTCTTTATCTTAGTCAGATACTTTAACTCTATTTGCTTGATGAGTAAGATATCAACCTCAGTCATCATATTCATCGTCTTCAACAGGTTCTCTGAGAAGTTGCGATGTTCTAAAAAGAAAGGATAAAAACCATGATGAAGATAGTCAAGAAAATACTTTGTCGGACTAACTTTAGATAAGATTTGATTGGTAATCTCCTCGTGGTTATTTAAAATCTCTTCTAATGAGTAAGGCTCAAGTTGTAATCCTGTTTGTAAATTTAAAAACTCTCGAAAGGAGAAGCCACGTAGATTATAGCTTTTAACGATACTATTTAGTTCTGGATTCTCTTCTTTTAGTCTCATTACGCTTGACCCTGTAAAGACAATCTGTAACTTGGGGTAATTATCATAACACCGCCGTAGTTCACGACTCCAATCGGGCTGCTTAAATACTTGATCAATCAACAGAACCTTTCCTCCATTACGATAAAACTCTCCAGCGAAGTCCGCAATTCCTCTACTTTGAAAATAGAAGTTATTCATATTAACATAGAGACATTGCTTGTCAGTAGAACTATAACGCTCCTTTGCATATTGTAGCAAGAATGTTGTCTTTCCCACGCCTCTTGTCCCTTTGATACCTATTAGTTTGTCGTTCCAATCTATCTCATCCATGAGACAACGACGAACAGGGGCATTTGTATGCTCCACTAGGTATGAGTGAGTACGAAAGAATGCATCCATCTTGTTCTTGTTGTATTTTTGTATTATGCACTTGCAAAGTTACAATTATTTCTTTGATTTGCAAACTCTAGATAGCAAAAAATGTTATTTTAAGGTATTTATTTTGTATTGCATTTGGTTTAATGTAACTTTGCATGACGTAAAAAATAAAGTACGATGACACTACATATATTCAATCCGGAACACGATATTGCATTAGCTTATGATAATAAGTACTTTACAGCCCCCCATGCAGGTAGGCAAATGAGGCATGATTTGGATTATTTGCCAGTTCTATGGGCTAAAGATGGCGATTATATTCTAGTAGAGAATGTCAATTCTGCCCGAATCCACGCCCGACGTTTTATGAGTTATGGTCAGCAAGTTCATTTTATTGATAGTGATGATATAGAGCAGATTATTGATGAAGTGACAGAAGTAATGCCATGGGGTTGGGATTCTGCAATCAAGTTCCAGTTGGAACAATTAGGGATTAAAGCTAACGTATTACCCACGGATGAGAACCTATCAGTAATTAGAGAACTTAGTAATCGGGAGTATGCCTCACAAGTTTTGCGTGAATTGCGAGAGTTGTTAGATGAGGATATATTAATAGGTGAATCGTTTTGTGCAAGGAATGTAGCAGAACTTACTTCTCTCTTAGAGAAAATTGATAAGGCTGTAATAAAAGCTCCATGGAGTAGCAGTGGGAGAGGTGTTCGTTATATTGATACAATGATAGACCCTGCAATACTTAATTGGGCAAACAACGTTATCAAGCAGCAAGGGAGTATTATGGTTGAGCCTTATTATAATAAGGTGAAAGACTTTGGAATGGAGTTCATTGTGGATAAAGATGGAGTTCATTATGTTGGTCTATCAGTGTTCCATACAATGAATGGGGCATATATAGGCAATAGTCTTGAGAAAGAAGAAGTTAAGCAAGAACTTCTCTCTACCTATATCTCTATACCAGTGCTAAATAATATAGCACAGACATTAGAAACTCTACTGTCGAAACAGCTAACAGGCATTTATTATGGAGCATTAGGTGTTGATATGATGATTGTAGCTAATGGGAGTAGGGAAGACGTTGGTTTTAAGTTGCATCCTCTCGTTGAGATAAATTTGCGTCGCACAATGGGGCATGTTGCCTTATCTCTTTCGAATAAAAAGAGCTTCCAACATAAGATGATGCGCATTGATAATGACGGCTCGCACTATCATCTTCATATCCTAAATAAAGATCGGTAACAAACTCTTAAAGCCTATCGCCGCATTTGTGATTAGTTGTTATATATCCACCATACAAGATATAGTAAGCAAATTGCAGCAATGGTCGCAACGAACTTTAGAACTTGATTGATTTTATGTCTGCGTTGTGCTCCTTTAGATGATATCGTTGTATGACGACCAATTCTACTATTAGAATGGCTCTTATGGTGGTGGTGGTGATGGTGTTCTGTTGTCATCTTTTTTGGTTCTCTCTTTAATGTGTATTCCTTATAGTATCCACTTTAGTCATTATGGATAGATTGCAAAGGTATAATAAAATACGGACATGTACGAACATATCCGTATTTTATTGTCTATCAGAAGCGGAAACTTAATTCCACATCAAGCATAGAATAATTAGGATTAGCTTGCAGTGCGTGTTGTGATCTATCATGTACATAAGAATAGATGCCACTCAAAGCTAAGTTCTTTGTAAACTCATAATCAAGACCAATATCATATTGAGTACGCTGCTTTTGTGCGCCATCCGAAGGCTGATACATATCATATCTTGCCTTTGCATGCAACTTATTAGGGATGATAGGAGCGATAACCAGTGCATATACACCTTGTGCCTTATTACCATCAGCACTGAGGCTGCAATCCTTTGCGGCTGCATCATCCGTGTTACTCAAAGACTTAGCAAAAAGCATAACCCGTAGAGTGGATATACTCAGAACGCAATGTCCAATCATTCGCTTTATATTCAGCCGAGAAAGCATAACGACGTTGTTGCAATTTACGTACACCGCTTTGTACGATACCCGCATTATCAGTCCATGTGCCTTTTCTTGCGTATGAGCCCGTCCAACCGAACCATCCTAAGCGTAAACCATTAACGGGCATAACCCATACACCACCGATGATATTCTTCTGTTGGTCAACATCCTTAGTATTAATACCTTGACCATTGAATACTCCTACCTGATAGTGAACAAGGTTGCGCCCCGCATTATTCTTTAGGAAATCACCTTGCACTTGAATACCAATATCACGCCCATTTGAAGGGTGCGCACCTGCTCTGTCAGAGAAACTGGCTAACTTCAATACACTTTGTGCAACACTCATGAAGCCCTGATCAATAGGGTGAATAGGGTTGTCGAATGTAAATGGATTCTTGAACTGTCCCAACTTTACTCGGAAATAATCGTACTTCTGCCACTCGGCAAAGAGGTCAACTACACGAGGCGAAGCCCCTAAGGTAGAAGTATTGCCGTTTACTTGTAATTGTGCTTTCCAATACCAATCGTCTAATATGCGACCGTCTAAAGACACACGACCTAATCGAAGATTAAAGCTGTTCGACTTGCTCGTCTTACTGTTGTGCATACCATTGTATTGATATTGAACGATTCCGAAGCCAGATAACTTTACATTGTTTATCCACTTCTGCCCTTGCGCATAACTTATGATGCTACTAAACATCAATGCTGCTAAGATAATTGTTTCTCATAAATTGTATATTTTAGGTGAGATAAGAGCTGCTGTAATGATACTTAGAGTATTAATGCTGCAAAGATAGTGCTTTATTGGATAAATGCAAAATAATATCCTGGTTTTCTCTCTATGTCATCGTCTAACCAGTACCTAGCTTATTCTATATACTGTAAAGCTGATAAACTTTGTACAACAAGGGTGGCATAATCCGATGTTATATTATCCGTCAGACTCAATCATAAGTATAAGTTCTATCAATGACAACTAATCAATAGACTTTTATACAAGCGTGTATAATCAATTATACAGACGTGTATAACTAATTATACAGACGTGTATAACTTGTTGTACAAACGTGTATAATTTTGTTCTCTAACTTAAAGTATGACGGGATCTATACTATCTATCTGACAGAACGTGTATTATCAGCTGATGATGCTTCCTAGTCTGACGAGATTCCTCCTTATTATATTAGCTGAATCCATAGACACTCTTTGTATAAGTCTACTAGATAATTAAACGCAAATGGAGATTCTGTGCTGGGAAGATAGATACTGAACCTTTATTGAATATACCGAGCTTATGACAACGTGATAAGCTCATTAATCATGGCGTTGGATTAGACAAAGAGAAAGAGAGTGTATCGCATAGGTTAAGTCCTGCGATACACTCTCTTGTGTTGATAAATTAATTCGTAGTTGTTGTTGGTATGCTATTTACTTTAAATTAATAACGGATGATAATGCTGTGGAATATTTAAAGTAGAAGTCTTTGTAGACGGTGGCATCCGATAGGGGATTACCATTGCGATTGATTCCCTGCTTCTTTAAGATAACGTGATACTTATTGGGTACTAAGTTGGAGATCGTGTATTGTATGTCGTATTTGCAAGTACAATTTGTGTCTTCTGTAGATTGTTCTGTCAATATTATTGTGCTACTCCCGTCAGTATTCATTTGGGTTTTGATTAGGGCATCGCATGCCAGTGTTGCATTATGGTGTTCGAGAGTCATCTTTCCTTCACCTAATGCTTTTAAAGCAAGATACTCTTTCCCTTCTCCACCTGATAGATTGTTTGCTCTAGCTAAAGTGGGGCTTGTTTTACATCCTGTATTCGTAGAGTTGGTTAAAGTAGGAATAGGACTTTGAATCTCTGAATGATTGCTACACGCTAGCATTGTTGCTAAGCAAAGTGTTGCTATCAGATAGTTAATGATTTTCATAATGAATAACAGCTTAGTTAATAATAATAGTTTATGTGGTTTGCAAATATAGTTTTTTTATTTAAACTAATAGATGTTTTGTTTTTATTTAACAAGATAAGATACCTCTTACATACGAGAAGAGCCTCCATTCGGAAAGAAAGGAGGCTCTTCTATATTCGAGTATAATTATCGCTTTTCTAATAGCACAACATTCTCAACGTGTGGGGTGTGTGGGAACATATCAACGGGTTGAACGGCGGCTACCTTATAATCAGCATCAAGCAAAGCTAAATCTCGTGCTTGTGTTGCTGGATTACAACTAACGTAAACAATGCGTTTAGGACTTGCCCCGAGGATGACGTTAACAACGTCAGGGTGCATACCAGCACGTGGTGGGTCTGTGATGATAACATCAGGGCGACCATGCTTTTGGATAAACTCTTCGGTGAGAATATCTTTCATATCGCCAGCATAGAAGAGCGTATTATCAATGTTATTGACGTTGGAATTGACCTTTGCATCTTCAATCGCTTCGGGAACATACTCGATACCAATCACCTTACGAGCTTTCTTAGCAACGAAGTTGGCGATTGTTCCCGTTCCTGTGTAGAGATCGTAAACAAGCTCATCTCCCGTAAGATTGGCAAATTCTCTAGCAACAGAATAAAGATGATAAGCCTGTTCGGTGTTCGTTTGATAGAAACTCTTTGGACCTACCTTGAACTTCAGGTCTTCCATCGTTTCAAAGATATGGTCATTACCCTTATAAAGCGTTAGTTCTAAATCGTTAAACGTATCGTTTCCCTTCTGATTATCGACATAAAAAAGAGAGGTTATTTGTGGAAAATTCTCAGCAATATGCTGCATGAGAGCCTTTGCTCGCTCGTCATCTCCCTCTTCATCGTAATGGAATTGTACGAGCAACATCCACTCACCCGTATTAGAGTTACGAAGCATGAGGTCACGTAATAACCATGTTGAGCGCGGATGTCATAGAATGTCATTCCCGTTTCTAAAGCATAGTCACGAATATCATTGCGTATCTCGTTACAAAGATTATCCATGAGCCAGCACTTCTCAATAGGGTAAATCTTATCGAAGCTGCCCGTTATATGGAATCCAATGGCACCACCTGATAGCCCAACACCTTCAGGTAACGCAGCTAATTCTTCGGCGGTGTACCATCGTTTATTGGCACAACCAAACTCTAGTTTGTTGCGATATTCCTTTGTGTGGACAGAACCCATGATAGGTCGGAACTCAGGAAGCTCAACCTTTCCAATGCGGCTCAGTTGATCATAAACCTGCTGCTGCTTTGCCTTTAATTGTTCGCTGTAAGGTAAGTTCTGCCATTTACATCCGCCACAGATACCAAAGTGTTCGCACATAGGTTCTTCACGCACATTGCTCTTGCTGATAAATCGAATGACGGTAGCCTCGCAATAACTACGTTTCTTCTTTCGAACTTGCAAGTCGACGACGTCACCAGGAACAACAAATGGAACAAAGACAACCTTGTCTTCAACGTGTGCAACACACTTTCCTTCGGCAGCAACTGCCTCTATAGTGACATTCTCAAATATAGGAAATGGCTTTCTCTTTCTACTCATAAATTGTTTTGTATTTGGCTGCAAAGTTACTAAAAAAATCTAGTATGCGTCGTTGTGCCAATCTTTATTGTGTATGTGTGTTCGCTAACAAGATGAAAATGTAAGGTAGAGATTACATTATTCATTGAAAAGTTTGTCACTTTACCTAATTATTGGTATATTTGCACGTAGAGATAAATAACTAAAATACATTATCAATTATAATTATGAGCGAAAAAAGAGTTTATACCTTCGGTAATGGTAAGGCAGAAGGTAAGGCTGATATGAGAAATCTCCTCGGTGGTAAGGGAGCTAATCTAGCAGAAATGAATCTTATCGGTGTTCCTGTTCCTCCAGGTTTCACCATTACTACCGATGTATGTAACGAGTATTTTGAGAAGGGTAAAGAGACTGTTGTTGGCTTATTGAAATCAGAGGTTGAGAATAGCGTTAAGCATGTGGAATCTTTGATGAACTCAAAGTTTGGTGACCCTTCTAATCCTCTTCTTATGAGTGTACGCTCTGGTGCACGTGCGTCAATGCCAGGTATGATGGATACAATCCTCAACCTTGGTTTGAACGATGTTGTTGTAGAGGGATTGGCAAAAAAGACAGGCAATGAGCGTTTTGCTTACGATAGCTATCGTCGCTTCGTACAGATGTATGGTGATGTCGTATTGGGCATGAAACCAGTAAATAAAGAAGATATTGACCCATTTGAGGCTATTATACAGCAAGTAAAGGCACAGCGTGGTATCAAACTCGATAACGAAATGACGGTTGAAGAGTTGAAGCAACTGGTGACTTTATTTAAGAATGCTATTAAAGAGCAAACAGGTCGGAACTTCCCTGACGATCCAATGGAGCAGCTGTGGGGTGCAGTATGCGCCGTATTTGATTCTTGGATGAATGAGCGTGCTATTCTTTATCGTAAGATGGAGGGCATTCCACAAGAATGGGGCACAGCCGTTACAGTTATGGCAATGGTCTTTGGAAACATGGGTGAAACATCAGCAACAGGTGTTTGCTTCTCTCGTGATGCTGCAACTGGTGAGAATTGTTTCAATGGTGAGTATCTTATCAATGCACAGGGCGAAGATGTTGTAGCTGGTATTCGTACACCACAACAGATAACAAAAGAAGGTTCATTGCATTGGGCAGAGCAGCAGAATATTGACGAAGAAACCCGTCGTAAGAAGTTCCCTTCAATGGAAGAAGCTATGCCTGAGTTATATGCTCAGTTGTATGCTCTTCAAGATAAGTTGGAGAAGCATTACCACGATATGCAGGATATGGAGTTCACTGTACAAGAAGGTAAGCTCTGGTTCCCTACAGACTCGTAATGGTAAGCGCACCGGTACTGCAATGGTGAAGATAGCTATGGACTTGCTTCACGAAGGTGAGATTGATGAAAAGACAGCTCTTTTGCGTTGTGAGCCAAATAAACTAGATGAACTTCTCCACCCAGTATTCGATAAGGAAGCACGCGCTCAAGCACATGTATTGACACGTGGTTTGCCAGCTTCACCAGGTGCAGCTTGCGGTCAGGTAGTATTCTTTGCTGATGATGCAACAAAGTGGCATGAGGATGGTCACCAGGTAATTATGGTGCGTATTGAGACATCTCCAGAGGATCTCGCAGGTATGTCAGCAGCAGAAGGTATCTTGACAGCTCGTGGCGGTATGACTTCACACGCAGCAGTTGTTGCTCGTGGTATGGGTAAGTGCTGTGTCAGTGGTGCGGGTGCAATTATGGTTGATTACAAGGCTCGTACTGTTGAGATTGATGGAACAATCATTCGTGAAGGTGATTACATCTCATTAAATGGTTCTACTGGTGAGGTTTATGCAGGTGAAGTGAAGACACGCCCAGCAGAGGTAACTGGCGACTTTGCAGAGTTAATGAATCTCTGTAAGAAGTATAGTAAATTGGTTGTACGCACCAATGCTGATACTCCACACGATGCAGAGGTTGCAAGCAACTTTGGTGCTGTTGGTATCGGTCTTTGTCGTACAGAGCACATGTTCTTCGAGAATGAGAAGATAAAGGCTATGCGTGAGATGATTCTCGCTGATAGCACAGAGGACCGTGAGAAGGCTCTCGATAAACTATTGCCTTATCAGAAACAAGACTTCTATGGTATCTTGAAGTGTATGGATGGTATGCCAGTAAACATTCGTTTGCTTGACCCACCATTGCACGAGTTCGTTCCTCATGATTTAAAGGGTCAAGAGATAATGGCTCAAGAGATGGGTGTAAGCGTTCAGTTCATCCAGAGCCGTGTAAGTTCTCTGTCAGAGCATAACCCAATGTTAGGACTACGTGGTTGTCGTTTGGGCAATACATTCCCTGAGATTACAGCCATGCAGACAAAGGCTATCCTCGGTGCTGCTATCCAGTTGAAGAAGGAAGGCTTTAACCCAATGCCAGAGATTATGGTTCCATTGGTTGGTATCGTAAATGAGCTTGATATACAGGAGCACATCATTCGTAAGACTGCTGATAAGCTCTTCAAGAAAGAAGGCGTAGAGGTTCCATTCAAGGTGGGTACGATGATTGAGATCCCTCGTGCTGCTCTAACTGCCGACCTCATCGCACAAAAGGCTGAGTACTTCAGCTTCGGAACAAACGACTTGACACAGATGACTTTCGGTTATAGTCGTGACGACATTGCTAGCTTCTTGCCAAGCTACTTGGAAAAGAAGATTCTTGATGTTGACCCATTCCAGGTTCTCGATCAGAAGGGTGTTGGTCAACTTATCCAGATGGCTGTTGAGAAAGGACGTAAGACACGCAAGAACCTCAAGTGTGGTATCTGCGGTGAGCATGGTGGTGAGCCAAGTTCTGTCAAGTTCTGCCATCATGTAGGGCTCAATTACGTTAGCTGTTCTCCATTCCGTGTGCCAATCGCAAGACTCGCAGCGGCGCAGGCAGCAGTGGAAGAAATGAAGTAATTTCTTAGAAATATATTTTTTAGGCGGTATACCATGTTTTTACGTGGGTATTCCGCCTATTTTTTATAAAAAAAGGGAGCGTATCAATGAGACACACTCCCTTTTTATATTAGTTTCTAAATACTAAGCCTTCACCGAAGCTGTCGATGATGACAGGCTTGTCACGGTTGACTGTACCTGCAAGTAATGACTTACTGAGGTCGTTCAATACGTAACGTTGGATTGCACGCTTAACAGGCCGTGCGCCAAACTCTGGATTGTAGCCAACATCTGAAAGATAGTTGATGGCTGGGTCGGTCCATTCGAGATTGATACCTTGTGGTTCCAACATCTCCTTAACTCTTTCGAGTTGCAAACGAACAACACCACCAATCTGATCCTTTGTCAATGGCAAGAACATGATAGTCTCGTCAATACGGTTGAGGAACTCTGGACGTATCGTCTTCTTCAACATATCCATTACTGCAACTTTTGCCTTGTCGATTACTTCCTCACGATTTGTATCGTTAAGATGCTCAAACTGCTGCTGGATGTATTGCGAACCAAGGTTAGACGTCATGATGATAATCGTATTCTTGAAGTTCACCGTGCGACCCTTATTATCTGTCAATCGACCATCGTCCAATACCTGTAAAGAATATTGAATACGTCTGGATGTGCCTTCTCAATCTCATCAAAGAGAACAACAGAGTAAGGTTTACGGCGTACAGCCTCAGTCAACTGACCACCCTCGTCATAACCAACGTACCCCGGAGGCGCACCGATGAGTCGAGTTACACTGAACTTCTCTTGATACTCACTCATATCAATTCGTGTCATCATTGACTCGTCATTGAAGAGATAATCTGCCAATGCCTTTGCCAACTCCGTCTTACCTGTACCTGTTGTACCTAAGAAGATGAAGGAAGCAATAGGTTTCTTGGGTCTTGCAAACCTGCACGTGAACGACGAACAGCGTCTGCCACAGCGGTAATTGCCTCGTCTTGACCAATGACACGCTTGTGCAACTCATCCTCCAAGTGGAGTAGTTTGTCCTTCTCACTCTGTAACATTCGGGTGACAGGAATGCCCGTCCAGCGACTTACCACCTCAGCTATATCATCCGCAGTAACTTCCTCACGCACCATTGCCTCACCGCCTTGCGTTGCTTGCAACTGCTGTTGAATATTCTTGATATCGTCCTCCAGTTGTTTCAAACGAGAGTAACGAATCTCTGCAACACGCTCGTAATTGCCCTCACGCTCGGCACGGTCAGCCTCATACTTGAGCTGCTCAATCTCTTGCTTGTCTTGTTGAATCTTATTCACCAATCCACGCTCGCCTTCCCACTTAGCACGGAAACTATGTTCCTGCTCTTTGAGTTCGGCAATCTCCTTGTCGAGTTGTGCAATCTTTTCCTTATCGTCTTCCCGTTTAATCGCCTCACGCTCAATCTCCAGTTGTTTCAAACGACGAGTAATCTCATCCAACTCCTCTGGAACAGAATCACGCTCCATACGTAGTTTTGCTGCTGCCTCATCCATCAAGTCGATAGCCTTATCAGGTAAGAAACGATCTGATATATAACGCTCAGAAAGTTTTACAGCTGCTATACAAGCGTCGTCTTGAATACGAACCTTGTGATGGTTCTCATAACGCTCCTTCAATCCGCGAAGGATAGAGATGGCGTCCAATTCGTCAGGTTCATCCACCATAACTGTTTGGAAACGACGCTCAAGAGCCTTATCTTTCTCAAAATATTTCTGGTATTCATTCAATGTCGTTGCACCAATAGCTCTCAACTCGCCACGTGCCAAAGCTGGTTTCAAAATGTTTGCAGCATCCATGGCACCTTCGCCACCACCAGCACCGACCAATGTGTGAATTTCATCGATGAAGAGGATGATATTACCATCAGCCTGCATCACTTCCTTAACCACACTCTTCAATCGCTCCTCGAACTCACCTTTATACTTAGCACCAGCCAACATCGCACCCATATCCAATGAGTAGAGTTGCTTGTCCTTTAAGTTTTCTGGCACATCACCACGAACGATTCTCTCTGCTAAACCCTCAACGATAGCTGTCTTACCAGTACCTGGCTCACCAATGAGAATAGGGTTATTCTTTGTACGACGAGACAGAATCTGCAATACTCTTCGAATCTCCTCATCACGACCAATCACTGGGTCGAGCTTGCCTGCACGGGCATCCTCGATAAGGTTGCGGGCATATTTCTGCAGCGACTGATAGTTCTCGTCACCACTTTGCGACTGCACCTTCTGACCTTGACGAAGGTCGTTGATAGCTGCCGTCATCTCCTTCTCTGTGCAACCTGCATCTTTCAATATCCGACTTGCCGTGGAATTTACAGCCAACAGAGCGAGCAACATCGGTTCAATGCTCACAAACTCATCGCCCATCTTCTGCGAAATATCCATCGTGCGTTGCATCACCTGATTGGTCTCAGAAGAGAGATAAGGTTCACCACCAGATACTTTCGGTAAGTGGCTCATCTCATTCTGAATGGCACTCTCCACAGCTTGTGCGTTCACACCTAATTTCTGGAAGACGTAATTAATCACGTCCTTTCCCTTTTCCATCACACCAGCCAAAATATGCACTGGCTCAATGGTTTGCTGCCCATTTCTCTGTGCAATATTTATTGCACTCTGAACAGCCTCTTGCGCTTTAATTGTAAATTTATCAAATGTCATTCTTCAAATTTCCTTTCTTATTTTCTTATCGTTCCTCTAATCATTTCTAACCAGACGTTTTTCAATCACCTAATTATTCATCATCAGCCTCCCGATTATTCTTACTTTTTTACTAATTCTGTAACCCATTATCTCAAATGATGTGCCTATGAAAGCAAAATGACAGAATGACAGATGTAAACGACAGAATGGCAGCGCTGTTGGTGGGTATCTCACTAATCACTCCCCTCTCCATTACTTCCCTTCGGTCAGTGACCGTTGGTTCGGAGAGGGGTTGGGTGAGGCTACTTCACCATCACAAACACTTTTTCTCCTTTCTCCATAGCCTCCGTCATCATCTTAACGAGTGTCAGCACACAGCGGGTAGAGTCCAGTACATAGCCTTTGCGGCGGTTGAAACCGAGGAGGATACAGCCTTTCGTATCTTCTGGCTTATTCCCTGCATGAATCCTTATCCCTTCAAAGCCCTTCACATTCAGCAGTAGCGGCAACCATTTTCCGAATCGTTGACTACGAGTGATGAGAATGCGATAACGCCCTGTGGGGATAGCCCTAAAGCCCTCGGCTTTCACTTTCTTAATCATTTTTAATGAACACTTTTCTGACAGACGTTTTGAGGGTGGTTCGAGGGTGTCAGAGAAAAAATAATTATTGACATATAAACGTCCGATAGTATATTTCTTCTGGTAATATTGTCTTATTAGTTTTATTTCCATAGCGTTGACTTAATTTGATTTGTGATTTTATGATTGTGATTTTTGTGATCTTGATTTTTGATTTTGTTTGTTTTTCGATTTTGTGATTTTATGATTGTGATTTTGTGATTGCTAATAGAGAGTTTACAGATTACAATAAATATTACATGACACGATTAAAAGTGTTTACACCTTATATTTATCTTGGGTCGTTTTCATCCATTTGCCTTCCTCTTTCTTTTCAATCCATCCACTCTTCTTCCATCGATAGATGATGTTGTTGATTACGTTTCTGGTCACTGTAGAACCCTTTTCTTTTTGCAGGTCATTGATGGTGAAAACTGGTGGGAGTTTGTCAAAAATACATCCGTTTGCCGAATATTTTCCCATTTCTTGTTCAGCCGACTTATATTCACAGAGTAATGCTTCGCCGAAGAAGTTACATTGTTTCTCCAAAATATATTCAGCAATCAAGCGGGCAAATTCCAGCACCTTCTCGTTCTCTTCACCCATCAGCAGACGGGCAATGACGCCACAACGAAAACCAATGACAGCAGCACGCTTACGATAGGTGTCTTTGACGATGTCGCCATCAGCCATTGCCTCTATTCTTTTCCGTTCCACCCACTCGCCGATAGCTTCTCGCAATAGGGGGGTGTCAATAATGCCATGGCTGGCGCGCAACATGGTTACAGCAGCATTAACTTCAGTCGACAAGCCCTCCATTTCTTCACCATAGAGGGGCATAGGGGCAAAAGTGGAATCGGGCATTTCTGCGATAAAGATGCGCGATGACAATCCGTTTTCAACATTGTCTCTTTTGAAGCATCTTTTGAAGGCGCCGTAAGTGCCAAGGATAGAGAAATTATAGGCTACGGGAACCACACCACTCTCTGCCTGATCTGAGTTGTAATCTTGCCCCCATACACCATTGTCGAAAGCGAGGCGATAGACATCATACTTCTGCGACCATGACCCTGCACCATTTGTCTTGCGCAGCGTGTCGAGTTCCTCACCAAAGGAGAAGAGCGTGTGACCACGTGAATTCTTAAAGCGTCTCAACAGCGTTGAACAACTAATGGTGACGGGCACTGAACGTATCAACACACAAGGATCTTCGGGTGCTTTCTCGTTGGCTTTGCGACGCTTCTTTTCCTGTTTCCATTTCTCTTCAATCTCACGTGAGCGAGCATCGTCCTCAAGCATTTGACTTATCCATAAGTCCACCTTTGATTTGCAAACGCTCTTGCCTGATGCTTGTGGACCGACAATGACCGACATTAAGTTGAGTCGGTGTAACTGACCATCACAATATCTTACTTGAACGCCGTCTGCGTAGGCAGCAGCAAGGGGGGAGCACAGCACATAGTACGGGCATGTGCATATTGGCAGGAACGCCCTCAAGCGTTTTGCACAATATGGGGGGAAGGGTGTTGAATATTTTATTAATGCAAGCTATCTGCGCTTGCTGCTCTGCCTCTCTTTTTATTTCAAGTTGTTCCAGGTTGTTTTCGGTTGATACTTTTGAATCTGACTTATTTCTGAGTGATTCTGTATAAATCTTTCGCAGTTGAAATGACATCGGGCGGTTGGTGTTGGTGTATTTCTCGTAGAAGTCTTTAATCAGCTGTCGGCAGTCGGATTCTCGTGAATATTCTGGCATACGCTGTGCGATGATGGCTTTGAGCTGCTCTTGTGGGAGGAGTCTACAGATTCCCATAGAAAGTAGTGTTACGAGCGAATTGTGACGTGTTCCCTTGCTGGTAAATGCAGCAGGTGATAGCCCCGAAGCGGAAACAAAAGCGTCGAAGAGCACTTCCGTGTCTGGATGGATGTCAACGGGTGTATCGTCAGCGTTTGCTGTGTCTTCTGTAGTCGGCTCTGTTCTCTCTTCTGTGGATTTTATAGGGGGTAGAGGGGTGACGGGCGTATTTTTTATGTCAGTATCCTTTACTGGTGTCGTCGGTGCTTTTTGCTCCGTAAATAGACGCTCTTTGTCGATGAAGAAGATGTAATCGGCTGGCACGGCAAAGGAGCAGCGGGCGTAATCCTTACATGCTTCGTCAAAATCTTTCAGCCCCAGTTCCTTTGCAAGCCACTGCTGTCCCTCTGCCAAAGTCATCTTCTGAGGAAGTGTGAAGACGATGCGCAGTCCTTCTGACGATGGCGTCATGTGCACCAGAACAATGCCTAACTCTTTCGTTCGCTCCTTCACTTTTTCGTTGTAGAAGGTTTCAGGCGAAGGGATATGGTCGATGTCAAGAATGGAAAGCCCTGAAGGAATTGCCTCAGCGTTGAGTCGATGACCATTCTTGAAATGGGCATGAAAGCAGAAGGCTGGTAAGCGGCGTTTCAGTTCTGCTTTCTTCGTTGAGAAATCATCACGACTCATCTCGCCACGCATCACTTGTTCGCGGTAATCGGCAAGTTCAGCACAGATGTTGTTTACTATGGTCGAATGTATTACCACATCTAAGATATCAGCTGTGCAAGGAATTGTGTGTTGGGAACGAATACTTTGTATATAATCGAACATTTTGTTTACTTTTATGATTAGAAATGGGGGTGTTCGTACATGATTTATAATGCAGAACAACCCCATGAAAAATTATTACTATGCAAGCAGACTTCCTTCCATAAAGTTAATTGCCTGCTGACTTTCATCGAAAACAATGTCTACGGGAGCTGTCTCGTTAGAGCGTTTCACCATGATGTAAAGTCTTACGCGGTCGGGTGCCACTGTTGCTCGTCCGTGCTTCATGTTCAGTATGCGGTTGGGCGTTGCCGTTGATGGCATTTCTCTCGCGAACGCACGGAAATCAAATTCCTGTGGGGAATTCATTGCAATAGACCCTCTCACTCTCTTGCCGTTAGCGGCGATAATGCGCTGGTAATCAGCGTCACTCATAATTACTTTTACTTCCATAATCTTATGATTTTTTATTGATAATCTCAATGTCTGAAATACTTACATTCTGGAACACACGCTCATTATATTCCGTTGTGTAGAAGTAGAGCTGTGCTGCGACGAGCGCACCCTCTTCGAGTTCTTTTTCTGCCTCTGCATCAAAGAGGGTTGATGTGAAGCGGTCGGCAAACTTACCTCCAAGCTGTTGCAACTGGATGTCACGGCAGTGTGAGGTGATTCCTTTCTGATTGGTGTACGGGCGGACTTCTCCGAGTTTTGTAATCTTAAAAATGTTGTTCATAATGATATTTTTTTTCCGCAGGCAACATTGCCATTGGTTTGTTTTTATGTTTGCAAAGTTATCTCGCTTCATTCGTGATTGCAACTTTTAGAAGTAATCTGGGGTTTCTTAAAATCTCTTAATTTCATTTGTTAAATGCTTTATTTACAGAGGCTTTCAACGTTGATTCAGAAAGACTGATATTACTATGATCGTTGCTGACGAGGTATCTGAAGAAGATGCTTTTAGCCACTCTTAGTGGACTTTCTCCCTGCTCTCCCGATGCTATTGTTAGGGCAATAAGGGCATAGAACCATGTGCGTTTTATCTTCTTCTTTCCCTCCTCCGATAAGAACAATCCTTTCTCTCTCCGCAATGTCTTCACGTCATTGGATAGATAGGGTCGCAGTTGATTGGTTAGTTCGTCCAAACGCTTGAAGTATTCTGGTTTGAATAGTTCGCACATCATTGTGTTCTCATCAAAAGGGTATCTGCACTTTGCTTTGCGCTGTTGCTGCACACGCTGTCGTGTGTAATGCTTTTTCCTCATTCTCCCAAGTGTTGTGAGAAGAGAAAGCACGGGAAACGCTGCGCAGCTTTACCTCATGAGATTCCTCCTGCCCACTCCGCTCGGGTGAAACAATCTGTCTGATCTTTGGGTGTAATCTCTCGAAAGAGAAAACCCACGTCAAGTCATTCTAACTGTGACGTGAGTACAAAGTTATAGACAGGGAGCGTTGGCATGAAGCTCAACCTGGCAAAAGGCTTTATAAAAAAATATTTTTTTATTATCAAAAAAATTATAAACTGATAATCAATAAGTTACGAAAAATAGTTTATAATTTGTTTATAGAAAGTTTATAATGTGTTTATAGATTGTTCATAATTTGTTTATAGATAATCCTTCATGTGTTTATAGATTGTATCTCATGTATTTATAGCTTGTTTAACAGGGCGTTAATAGATAGTTAGGATCGCTTTCCTTTTGTTCTTACACGATAAAAATAAGGGGATAGCCTCGTGGCTACCCCCTCTATTTATTCCCTGATTCTTTGATTTATGCTACGAATATAAAATGTTTTTCCACAAGAATGTCAATTTCTCTTGCAAATATATGTGACTTTTTTAGAGGATATCTTCTTCATTCTCTATCGCTTTACCACTTCCATTATCAACACGTAGAGTGGGAGTAGTGGTGTTGTTTGAGTTATTGCCTGTTCCAGCTAATAATACAACCTCTTCGCATAAAGAATGGACAACGCAATAGGGGCTGGTGTATTCTTTCTTATTCATTATGTTCTAATTTAAGTATATATTTTGATGTTTATTTTTAAGTATCTCTGTCAAATAATCTGTTAAGCGGCTCGCAAGAATAATTAGCAGATAAATTATAATCATGCTATTAAAATAGCTCGAATGAGATACAAAGTTAATTAATATCTTTTTAAAAAAACGCTCTGTTTATCCTTAAATCCGCAATAAAATGTGCAAAACAACGCCTTTTTGTAGGCTGTTTCTTTCCCGATAGCAAGGTGACATCAGCTGAGCAAGAACAGTTTTACAGAGCCTCAATAATTCTGACGATGGCATTATAGTTGTCGGTGGTGATGCCGAAAGCGGTGCGGTTGTCGTTGTAAGGGCGGTGGTAAGTGAGGTAAGGGCTGTTGTTGCTTCCGCCAATGGTTGTGTTGATTTGGTGCATGGGGATGTTGATGTTTCTTTTGTTTACGAAGAGGGCGATGATGTTCAGAGCCATCTTCTTGTTTATGCCCCACGGGTTGGCGTTGGGCATTGTCATCTCGAAGCGGGGGAGGAGGGTGTCGTCGTTGCAGATGTTTTCAAAGCATAGCTTTAGATTTTCGTAGTCGGAGCTGCCAAAGAGCTGTTCTAAGCCCCTTGTCTTATCAAAGAGAGTTGTTAGGATTTTCTTTCTGCGTGCTTCCTTCTGTAGGGTGGGGGTGGTGTTTGCATCCTTTGCGGTGAAGGGGTTATAGCTGTCAATGACAATCTTCTCACCATAAATGTTAGTCTTCTGAGAGAAGAAGAGTTCAGCATACTTATCGAAAGCGGGTTTCCCTATTTCGTTCATTATTTTCAGTACGACACCATCGTTCTCACTTACAGGATCCTCCTCGTGTCCAGGTTGAATATAATTCAGACTTCTTGTGGCTGTTACGGTCATAATGAGTTGTGCTGACGCTTCAGCTTCAGCTCTTGTGCGATTGATGGTGTTTCTTCCCTGCTTGATAATGCTACACTCTTTGATTAATGAGGTGTAGATAAAGGGGATTTCGTCAATTTTATTTCCCCCTGCTTGGTAGAGTTTTTCAATGCATTGTGTACTCGTTTGCCAGATGTCCATCACAGAGATTTCTCCCTTTTCTCTTTGCAGGCGATTGAGTGGCGATGCCCATTGCTTAAAGAGCGAACCCTCTGGTGAGTTCATTACCTGCGTCTTGTAGACCTCATTGTCATAGTCTGTCAGAATCTCCATATTCTTGTAAGTCTTTTTCAATTTTATTTATCAATGCTTTAAGATGCTCTTTTGGATAGAGTTCTGGGTTGTCGAGACTCATATTGCTGAAGGTTGCATCCTCGAAGTTGATGTATCTGTAGTTATCTTTCCCGACGTTAATCTTTTTTCTACTGCCGTTGGGTGTCAGACTGATAGATGCGTCTCCACCAATATCGCTTGCTACCTCGACAACATCTCTTGTCCATTTGTCTTTCGCATTCAAATGCACAGCGTTGCCTGCGCCAGCATCGGTGACAAGTTTCACTCCTGCGTTCGTGTCTTTGCGGATTCCTTGGATAAACTCGAAACGCTTTGCGAGTCGCTCGAGGTTAGGTTTGGGCCATGTAAATTCCACTTTTCGGAAGCCTCTGGGGTAGCGGTTTCGATCGTTAACAATCTCCCAGAAGCAGGATGAATTGTAGAGATTTCTGATACTTATTTTTAGAGAGAATCGTTGTGCCATGATTCTTGAGAATGTTTTTTTCAAGGATATTTTTCCACCGATTTCATCGTTCGAAATGCTGTTGTTGAGTTCTCTATAGCGAGGAGCTGCACGCCAGGTCGATTGTCAATAATAATTATGCAACGTCGATAGTCATCAAAGGGGATCGAATTGAGTTGTTCGTCGTGTCGTGTTCCTCGGCAGTTGTTGAGAATCATCAGTATGTAAACGCCTTCTTCTCTGTAAGGTGCTAAGAGGAAACGATGAAGATACTGCGTGCCTCGTGCATTGGTGAAGTTAATGCGTTTTTCGTTATTGAAATCATCAATAAACACATCGTCAAAGCATTTTTGTCGGTGGATGAAATTCCTCTCAACTTCCTGCTGGCGCTCTTCGTCATAGAAGAAGTCGTCTTCGGCGCACTTCTCAAACATGTAGTTATAAAGTGAGAATCTTATCATTGTGCTGATTGTTTTGTTATATTTTTTTGGTAAAGAGATTGTTTTTGTCTGATAATAGTTTTTTCACAGTTCTGTAAGCCATAAAACGCAGAAGAAACATTCTGCCTTGCTAATGAGCTTTTAGGATTGCTCTTGCAAATTTACGAAAAATATTTATAATTAACAAACTAAAGTTTCCCACCCTAATAAATAGATAGAAAAAAATAACAGTTTTTTTCGAATTTTCTTTGTAAATTAGTAATCGCTAAACAACTGATTTTAAAGACAAGACAACAAAACTATTATGGAAGCAAAAATAGAGAAAATAAGTGAGTTATCCAAACTCTTGAGTGTTAAAACTCGAATGAGTGAGATTTATTTCATCTTTTTGGTAAGTCTGGCATTGGTCACTTGTTATCTTGCCTATCATTGGAGAAACGCTTGGGGTAACGACCCAACACCTTATGGCTACGATCAGCGGTAATGATAAAGAGTTGAGCAAAATCCTTGTAATGGCTGAAGCATTGGAAAAATGGGACGAAGTATGTGGACAGACTACATAACTTCTATTAGTCATGTGTTAAAAGTCAATGGATATGGGGGATGACAAGCAAAGGAAAATGAGAAAAGACAGTGTTTTAAGGGGTGGGAAACTTTAGTTAAGTAACAAAAATAGGAATAAAAAAGCTGGAATATAAATCTAAAGAGTTAATGATCCCAGTTCAATCCCAATAATATAATAATATGATCAATGGCATAAGCGCAATAAATACGTCGATAAGCACACCAACTAAAAACATCAGTATGCCAAGAACCTTTCCTTTCTCTGAACCAAATTTGTAAGAACAAAAGAGAATTACCACTACTGATATTAGGATACGCGTTATGAGATATTCTTCTGACGTATAAGTCATTCTGAGATAGGCAGGATACATCTGAAAGATATACCACATTAACACGTAAGCTATCCATCTGTATGGCATGAGTTTTTCCTTCATAATTGCTTGTTTTATAAGATTATACTTCTCTAAGCTTGGGGATAAGCATCCCTGTCTATAGGTGTTTGAAAGTAGGTAAAGATAAGAATGCTCCGTACATTTATTATTTGCCTGCCAACACGTTACGTAAGTATTCTGTTAATGATTACCCCTGCAAAGGTAAACATTATTCTGAATTATCAACGATTTTATTAGTATTTTGTTGATAGGAGTGAGCAGGAAGTGAATTTTATATTATCTTTGCAGTTATACTTATAAAATAACTAAAGTTTCCCACCCTAATAAATAGATAGAAAAATAACAGTTTTTCGAATTTTCTTTGTAAATTAGTAATCGCTAAACAACTGATTTTAAAGACAAGACAACAAAACTATTATGGAAGCAAAAATAGAGAAAATAAGTGAGTTATCCAAACTCTTGAGTGTTAAAACTCGAATGAGTGAGATTTATTTCATCTTTTTGGTAAGTCTGGCATTGGTCACTTGTTATCTTGCCTGTCATTGGAGAAACGCTTGGGTAACGACCCAACACCTTATGGCTACGATCAGCGGTAATGACAAAGAGTTGAGCAAAATCCTTGTAATGGCTGAAGCATTGGAAAAATGGGATGAAGTATATGGACAGACTACATAACTTCTGTTAGTCATGTGTTAAAAGTCAATGGATATGGGGATGACAAGCAAAGGAAAATGAGAAAAGACAGTGTTTTAAAGGGTGGGAAACTTTAGTTCTTTATTTAATATAACGACTTTCTTCTATTAGTTTTTCTTTTGATGGTAATTTTTCTACGTTAAGGATAAAGGCTATTTTCTCATCATATATTAAAGTTAAATATCCTTTATGTTCCCATTCTTTTAATACAGGAAGTATTCTTTCCCTTTCTGTATATATAATTGGAGGAAAAGCCATCCCATGTCCAGATAGGACTATATGCAAATGGATCATGACAAATATAAGTTGCCAATACACGAACAATTTTTATTCTCTTCATATTATTTTAATGTTACTAAAGTTTCCCACCCTAATAAATAGATAGAAAAATAACAGTTTGTCAAATTTTCTTTGTAAATTAGTAATCGCTAAAGAACTGATTTTAAAGACAAGACAACAAAACTGTTATGGAAGCAAAAATAGAGAAAATAAGTGAGTTATCCAAACTTTTGAGTGTTAAAACTCGAATGAGTGATGATTTATTTCATCTTTTTGGCAAGTTTGGCATCGGTCACTTGTTATCTCGCCTGTCATTAGAGAAACATGACGGAGTTTCGGCTTCGGAATTAATCCTTTCTCTTTGCCTCTTCCGCATTGTGGGGGAAGTATTCACAGTATATGCAAACATAAGATATATGGGCTTTCAAATCATGGTAAAAACTGTTTCTATCGAATGATGATTCGCCCTAGATGGATTGGAGACGCTTGATGAACCACTTTGTACTGCGTTATATGTGCCTTTTGCGTAAGTATGGCGAAGCTCCTCAATCCAATACCACGACGTGTTTCATTATAGATGACACAGTGCTTGAGAAGAGTGGTGTGAGAATGGAGGGTGTCAGTCGTGTTTTCGATCATGTAAAAGGCAGGTGCGTATTGGGCTACAAACTGCTACTTTGTGCATTCTTTGACGGCAAGACAAGCATACCCTTTGATTTTTCACTGCATCAGGAAAAAGGGAAACAAGGCGACTGCGGGTTGACAAAACAGCAACTCAGAAAGGCATATCACACCAAGAGGAACACCGGCAATCCTGATTATAAGCGCATTCAAGAGTGTAAGATGTCTAAGATGGATGTTGCCATGGATATGCTTTGCCGTGGATGGAAGATGGGCTTGCATGCGAAGTATGTGATTACCGATAGTTGGTTCACCTGCGAGCAACTTATGTCATGTGTTAGAAGCATAGGTAAAGGAGCAATGCACTTTGTTGGACTTGCAAAAATGGGAAAGACAAAATACACTGTATCAGGCAGGAAGAAAAATGCTGCAGAACTCATTGCCACCTATGAACGCGAACGAGGAAAGAACTGTCGTAAGTATAGATGTCGATATATTCAGTTCAACGGCAAATTAGGAAATATACCTATTAGAATTTTCCTCATCAAGTATGGTAGAAACTCCGCATGGAACGTCCTGCTCACCACGGATACTACGATGTCTTTCGTAAAAGCCTTTGAAGTGTATCAGATTAGATGGAACATAGAGGTGATGAATAAGGAGACTAAGCAATATCTCGGATTAGGAGGTTATCAAGGTTGCGACTTTAATGGTCAGATAGCCGACGCAACGTTGTGTTACCTTACATATACCGTCATGGCTTTGGAAAAGAGATTCACAGATATCAAACCATGGGCGAACTCTTTTCGGATATGGAGAACGACCTCATGGCACTCACGTTATGGAAACGAGTTCTTGCCTGTATTGAACGCATTCTTCGCATTTTAGGAGAAACACTTGGGATAACACCCCAACACCTTATGGCTACGATCAGCGGCAACGACAAAGAGTTGAGCAAAATCCTTGTAATGGCTGAAGCATTGGAAAAATGGGATGAAGTATATGGACAGACTACATAACTTCTATTAGTCATGTGTTAAAAGGCAATGAATATGGGGGACGACAAGCAAAGGTGAATGAGAAAAGACAATGTTTTAAGGGGTGGGAAACTTTAGTTAACAAATAATTGAAGGCAAAATGTTAGGGCGCATAATCAGAAAGTTGTGCAATTAAAAGTCATGTAATTGAAAAGCTAATAATCACAAAATCACAATCACACAATCACAAAATCAATTATGGTAGTATTATGCTTTTCTTTTTATGTAAATAATGTATCATTATATATTATTATTTATTAATAAGGTATTATATTATATAAGAACCCTTTTTACACATTGAAAATCCTTTTTTGTGATTTTTGTGATTGTGATTGTGTGATTGGGAATAAAGCCTCCCCTACAGCCTCCCCCAGCCCCTCCGAAGGGAGGGGAGTGCAAGTTCGCAAGTATTTTGCAGAAAACTATCAGATAAAGAGCCCAGCCCTTATCCCTCGTGTGCGCATAGGCACTCCCCTCCTTTCGGAGGGGTCGGGGGAGGCTGTAGGAGTTTCTCTATTTTTACTTATCTCTCTGTAAAACAGATAGTTACAAAGGCATTTGCGGAACTTGTTACTCCAGTACCCCGAAAAACGATTGCTTTCTGAATAAAGTTGCTTACCTTTGCAAACAGAGAACAGAAAGCCCCACCCGACCTCTCCGAAAGGGGAGGAGACAAGTTTGCAAGTATTTTGCAGAAAATTATCTGAGAAAAGAGTCAAAAGTCCTTATCCTCTTATGTGCGCATAGGCACTCCTCCCCCTTCGGGGAGGCTGGGTGGGGCTTCTCCTCCTCTCCAAATGGAGAGGGGAGTGAATAGCGAGATAAGCCCCAAGATGTTTAGAAGTTAGTGCTCTTATGCTTGGAGATTAGCGTTCTTAGCGTTAAAGATTAGCGTTAGTAAGGTCAAACATAATTCTAAGTCTAAAATTCAAACCTCAAAGTTAACTACGAATTACGCGAATGACACGAATTACATCGCAATAAGCATTAGCGTAATTAGAGAAATTCGTAGTTTAAATCATAAAGTTAACTACGAATTACGCGAATGACACGAATTACATCGCAATAAGCATTAGCGTAATTAGAGAAATTCGTAGTTCAAATCATAAAGTTAACTACGAATTACGCGAATGACACGAATTACACCGCAATAAGCATTAGCGTAATTAGAGAAATTCGTAGTTGTTAATAGTTCAATTCAAAACTTTAAATCCAAAACTCAATATTATGATTCATTACAAAGTTTATCAAGACAATCGCAAGACCAGTAAGCGTAAGGGATATTGGTATGCACGTTCGGTGGTCGTTCAGACCTACGATTTGGAGAAGTTGGCGGAGTATATGTCTGCCCATAACACGCCTTATTCTAAGGGTGCTATTGCTGGTGTGCTGACCGATATGGTGGCTTGCATCCGTGAGTTGGTACTGGAGGGTGTGGCAGTGAAAATCCCAGACTTGGCTATCTTCTCAGCGGGTATTCGCAGTCAGGGTGCGGAGAAGTTGGCGGACTTCAATCCAGCGAAGCATATTTACAAACCTCACTTGCGTGCAAGGGCATCTGGTTCGTTGATGGCGGCTCGTTTGAAGCAATCTGTTCACCTGCGTGAGTACGATAAGTACGATAAGTCCATCAAGGAGAGCAAGAAGGGGGACAAGAAGGTGGAGAAGAAAAACACGCATTCAGAAGGGGGCGAACAGCCTGAGGGTCCTGTGGTTGGATGATAGGGGGAAAAGTCCCAACCAGCCTCACCCCCAACCCCTCTCCGAGTGGAGAGGGGAGTGAATAGCGGGATACCCCTAAAGTTCAAAGTTAAAAAAATTAATAAATTCAAAAAAATCAAAAAGTATGAAAAACGAAAAGTGGAAAACAATTCTTAATGTGATTATCTCTGTGCTCACTGCCATTGCTACAACGCTGGGTATGTCGAGCTGTTTGTAAAGCTCACAACCAGCCTCACTTTCAACCCCTCTCCGAATGGAGAGGGGAGTATATGTCCTGCTGATTGTCATTTTGCTATCAAGAGGGGTAGTAATGCTTTTTTTGTTCAGCAAGTGGCGGTAATCACTCCCCTCTCCAATCGGAGAGGGGTTGGGGAGTGAGGCTGTGTTGGGGGGTTGGGCTGGTTGTTGTTCTTCTATTTTTTTCAAAATATAAGTAAAAAAATGCTTGGATAATCGGTTGGAAAATAGTAACTTTGCACGCGTTTAGCGAATTTAAACACTTTAAAATAGTTGAATGAAGAATGACAAAATGAAAATGAAGTACCGCGTGAACGAGCAGATTCGCGTTCGGGAAGTACGTGTGGTAAGTGATGATGGAGCTGAGGTTATGCCTACGCGAAAGGCGTTGGAATTGGCTCAGAAAGAGGGAGTTGACCTTGTGGAGATTTCTCCTAACGCACAGCCACCGGTTTGTCGTATCATCGACTATTCTAAGTTCCTCTACCAGCAGAAGAAGCATCAGAAGGAGATGAAGCAGAAGCAGGTTAAGCAGGAGGTGAAGGAGATTCGTTTCGGTCCTCAGACGGATGAGCACGACTATAAGTTTAAGCTCAAGCATGCGCAGGAGTTCCTCAATGCAGGTAATAAGGTACGCGCATACGTGTTCTTCCGTGGTCGTTCGATTCTGTTTAAGGAGCAGGGCGAGGTGTTATTGCTTCGTTTTGCTAACGATCTTGAGGAGCTTGCAAAGGTAGAGCAGCTTCCGAAACTCGAAGGCAAGAAGATGTTCCTCTATCTTGCACCTAAGAAGGCAGGTGTTGCCAAGAAGAGTCAGCAGAAGCGCGACCGTGAGGAGGCAGAGGCTGGTGCAAAGGCAGGTGCTGAGGGCGTCAGCGAGGAGCCAAAGACGGATGGTGGCTTGTTTGCCAACGCTAAGAATGGTGCTGACGCATTGAAGAAACTGAATATTGACTAACGCCCGTTGGGTGTCTCCTCGTTATGAGGGGCGACATGGGCAACCTGTGCGTAACGTCCTGGTATATACGTTGCCACAGATGAATATAAATAACAATTTTAAATTTTACAAAAATGCCAAAACAGAAGACAAATTCCGGTGCAAAGAAGAGATTCACGTTCACCGGTACTGGTAAGATCAAACGTCATCACGCTTACCACAGTCACATTCTGACTAAGAAGACAAAGAAACAGAAGAGAAATCTTGTTCACCAGACGCTCGTGGATGGTACAAACTTGAAGCAGGTACGCGACTTGCTCAATCTCCGTTAATTCATTAGTCAAACAAATTAAAAGGAAAGAAAAACTATGCCAAGATCAGTCAATCATGTTGCTTCAAAAGCAAAGAGAACAAGAATTCTGAAGCAGACTAAGGGTTACTATGGTGCCCGTAAAAATGTTTGGACGGTAGCAAAGAATACCTATGAGAAGGGTTTGACTTATGCTTATCGTGACCGCCGTAACAAGAAGCGTAACTTCCGCGCATTGTGGATTCAGCGTATCAACGCTGCTGCTCGTCTTTATGATATGAGCTACAGCCAGTTGATGGGTGCATTGCACAAGGCTGGTATCGAGATTAACCGTAAGGTGCTCGCTGACCTCGCTGTTAACAATCAGGAAGCTTTTAAGGCTATTGTTGACAAGGTAAAGTAAGACCCACCTCCAGCTCCTCCCGAAGGGAGGAGGGCTAGATACTGAAGTGGGAGAGTTATTGCTTACTCCTATTTATTTGTCTGGCTTTTTCATGGAGGGAAAGAATAGAGTCCGCCTCTAAGTCTTTGCTAAGGCAGGGATTGGGTAGGGGGTTGGTGACTTCTAAAGATTATGAGGATTCTTCTGCGGAGGAATCCTCTTTTTTTTTTTTTATAGATGTTTTTTACTTTATATGTTTGTTAATATCATATTAAAATCGTATATTTGTCACGTAATGGATAAATTAGATATGAATACGTCTGTAATACATCCAGAGGTTGTAAGGCTTCGACTTCCCAATAGTTCTGACCTTAGGTTTCTAAAAGAACTTGCTCAACGAATGGGTTGGTCTTTTGAACGAGAGGAAATGAATGGGCTTGATAAAAGTATCGAAGATCTCAAGGCTGGACATCTTCATCATGCTAAAGATGTTGATGAACTTATGTCTCAATTGATGAGATAGTAAGCTATATGTACGAAATTGAATATACAAATAGCTTTAAACGCTCTTTTAAAAAATGTCTTAAAAGAGGATTGGATTCTCATGTGTTTGAGGCAGCTCTTCGTATATTAGTAGAGAAAGGTAGTCTCCCTCAAAACTATAAGCCTCATAAGTTATCGGGGAAGTATCGTGGGCTTTGGGAATGTCACTTACAACCTGATTGGTTATTGATATGGTTTCAAGATGATGATAAACTAATCTTACAGCTGATTGATACTGGTACTCATTCAGATTTGTTTGGATAAATAACCTTATATTGTATTTTAGTTTATCTCCCCTTGATACGCTTAAAAATAAGGTGTATCGCTGTTGAGAGAATGTATATGAGGTTTAGCACAAGGAGATAAAACCACCATGTGAGACCAGCTCCATATTCTGAATGAAAGAAGAAGAGGTAATAGAGTGGGAGAGAGTAACCTAATAATACAATAGCTGATAAGACACCTGCTCTTTTCTGGCGATTGAATATCTGATAGATAGTGAGGAGTGCGCAGATAATAGAGCTGATATAAAGTAAGAGGTTGTCGCTCATATTCTTTTGATTTAGATGTAGTGAATGATAAGGATCTAATACCCACCTCCATCTCCTCCCGAAGGGAGGAGGGCTAGATAGATACATTTTGTGTAGTTTTTGATGTATCTTAGGGTTTGGGTTGGAATAATGGTAAGTTACATATATGAAATAAAAACTTAGTAAATTAGACCTATTCGCCAAAGAGTTTTTATTGCTAAAATGGTTATAAGAAGGCAAAAGATGCCCGCAATTATATAGGGTACTTTGCGTTGTTCCCAATAGTAGGTATTATTATTAACGAGTGTAATGGGTCTTGATTTCATTTTTATTGTGAGATTTTGATAGCTTAGATTGTCTTCCTTGTCACCATTTTGTAGGTTGAAGATGAAGTAGTTCCCATCAGCCTCTTTTCCTATGACAGAGTCTCCAACCACTTGTATATGTGTAATCCCATCAATAAGGTTTTCGTTCAACGGATCGTTTCTGCGATTGATGTTAGCATATTCAGGCGTATCAACTGAGGTAAGTTCATAACCATTCTTTAGTGGGATAGACCAACTATCACCGATACCAATGTCAGAACCAAGAATGATAGCAATGATAATCATACACACAAAACTACTTACAGCGTATACCCCAATAAATACTCCTGGTGTGAGGAATGATAGAACCATCTTTCTCTTCCTTTGCCTTTTGCAAAGGAAGTAAGAGAAAGGTAACGTTATCAGTCCTAATATGAGAGATAGGATTATAAGAACGATTGCCCATAAAATAAGAACAAAAAGCATTCCCATAGGTTTCATTGATTATTTTAAAAGGAGGAGAGAATATTCCCCTCTAATACCCACCTCCAACTCCTCCCGAAGGGAGGAGGGTGTGAATAGTGTTATTTGTTTATTTTATTAGAATGTTCAGTCTTTATAATCTGTTATACCTAATCTATTTCCGGAAGGATCATCGAACTCAACAGCCCATCCAGTCTTAATTCTGAATGGCTCTGAATGAAAGGTAAGACCTTTTGCTTTCAATCTATCGTATTCCGATTTGACATCATCAACTTCAATCCATAATGCTGGCTTAGCATCGGGAAATCGTTTGATGTCTTTAATGATTAGAGCAGGTTCGTCATTTCCGATTTGGTAAGCAATCATCCCCATTTCTGAGAAGTCAAACTTAATGGCTAAGCCTAAGATATCTCCATAGAAGTGTTTGGTTGCATCAAAATCCTTAGCAGGAAAAAAATAATTGTCTGTTGTCATAATACTAAGTATTAGGAGTTATTATTGATTATATTATTAGAATTCTACCAATTTCTCTTTGTACGATGCAAGTGCTACCTCGGATCGCTCATCCATCATTTAGGCTGAAAAGAATAACTTTTTATTGCTTAATTTTCTTCATACTCAACCCGATACGTTTGCGACGCTTATCGACTTCGATAACACAGCATTACTGATGGAGGCGGTTGAGGGAGACTTTTACATCCCCCTTGCCTTCAATAAAGCCTTTGTATTAGGTGCTTTCAGACCTGTAAAATCGGAGAAGATTGTCATTAGATCTCGAGTGTTTCCTCGTGAGAGAATCTTCTGTCGGAAGTCGTCACCCACCTTGCGTGTCAATGCTCCATGTTCAGCAAAATAGTCAGCAATATTTACTGCTAATACCTCACTCCATAGATAGCTATAATAACCAGCCGCATAGCCTCCACCCCAGATATGGTTGAAGTAAGAAGTGGAATAGCGTGGTGGAATTTGATTGTTCAGTAGACCAATTTCTAACAATACCTTCTTTTCAAATTCTGGTGCTTCTTGAGCCGTCGGCACTTCAGAAGGTGAGAGGCAATGCCAAGCCATGTCTAAGCAAGTAGCTGCAAGATTCTCGCCCAACGAATAAGCTGAAAGGAAATTGAGTGAACCGAGCATCTTCTCACGCAAAGTATCAGGCATTGGTTCGTTGGTTTTGTAATGACGTGCATAGTGATTGAATACTTCTGGAATGCTGGCGAACGACTCATTGAATTGTGATGGCATTTCAACGAAATCACGTGACACGGCAGTACCACTCAATGTATTATATTTACAATTAGAAAGCATACCATGCAAAGCGTGTCCAAATTCGTGGAACATTGTTTGAGTCTCATCCCACGTTAAAAGCGTTGGTTGACCCTCAGGTGCTTTCGCAAAGTTACATACATTATAAATTAATGGTTTTTGATTTCTATCTGAACTTTGTTTGAGGAAAGCACTCATCCATGCACCACCTCGTTTTGTTGGACGACGGAAGTAATCGCAATAGAATAAAGCTAATTGCTTACCATCAGCATCAAGCACGTCAAACACTTTCATATCCTTGTTATAAGTAGGGATATCCTTGCGCTCACGGAAGCTAAGACCATAGACACGATGAGCGGCATAGAAGATACCATTCACAAGGACTGAGTCAAGGTTGAAGTAAGGCTTCACGTCATCATCAGAAAAGCTATACTGATCCTTCTTCATCTTTGCCGAATAATAGAAGCGGTCGTAAGGTTGGAGAGAAGTTGATGAGTTGACAGGTTGATAGGTTGACGAGTTACTTGCATTCACTTGCTCACCTGTCAACTTGTTCACTTGTTTATTCATATACTCTTCAATCGCCTTGTTTGCGCCTCTGACTTTGGTTGATAAGCCTCAATCATCTGACGGAGAAAAGCATATACATTGTCTGTATTTTTCGCCATCGTATTCTCCAACGAATAAGACGCATAATTCTTATAACCCATTAGTTGAGCCTTCTCTGCACGCAAGCGAGCAATCTTTACAATGATAGGGAATGTGTTGTAAGCCCCTGTGCCATCCGTGCGATGGATAGACGCATTATAAACACGCTCACGCAGATTACGATTATCAAGACTAGCAAGGATTGGTTGTTGGGTGGTATTTGTAATTACAATACAATAAGGCGCTTTCCCTCCACGACTCTCTGCATCCTTCTTGCATTGGGCAATATCAGCCTCGCTCAATCCTGATAGCTCTTTGATATCGTTGACCCATACAGTGGCCTCGTTTCCAGCTTTGGGTAACATATCACCAAACTCTTGTTGGAGAGTGGCTAACTCCTTATTAATCTCCTGCATACGAGCCATCTTCTCTTTTGGAAGTAAAGCCCCGGCATGAGTAAAACTTTTATAAACCACTTCCAGTAGTTTCTTGTCTTCTCCCGTGAGCTTTGTGTACTCATGGTCGTAAACATATTTCACACGTTGAAAGAACTTCTGATTAAATTTAATCTCATTCTCAAAGTCGGTCATCAATGGAACGATAGTTCCTTGCGCTTTTTCTATTTCGGGTGTCTTATCAGCTGACACCAATGCATAGAAAATATTTGATATACGCTCTAGGTCCTTTCCACTCCGTTCATAAGCCAATATGGTGTTAGTGAAGGTTGGCTTTTGCTTATTATCTGTAATTTTTTTTATCTCAGCCCTCTGTTCATCAATCGCCGTACGAATGGCTGGAAGATAATCATTCCCCTTGATTTTACTGAAATCAGGGGCATTGAAAGGTAATGTACTCTGTTTCATAAGTGAATTACTAACAATCTGTGCACTATGTGCCTTCGACGTTTGTGCTTGCCCTGTAAGAGCCGTACAAACAAGCCCTACGGCAATCATCACATTCTTTAAGTTCTGTTTCATTTTACATAGGTGTTAGGTGTTTATATCCGCAAAGATACGATTAATAATGCAAGTAAGCAAGTATTCGACTTGTTAACTCGCTCACTTGTCTACTCGTTTACTTATTCACTCGTTTACTTGTTATTTTCAAATAAAATATTTATATTTGTGCAGTCATCAAAATAAACGTAATTATGAAAGCAAAATTATTTAAAAAAGTATTCTTAATGGTATCCTTCTGTTTGTTATCATTAAGCGCAATGGCTCAGATACCATCTATTCCAAGACGCACAACAACCTATCGTAATTATCAACCAGGTGTTGTTTGGGGAACGCAATACGATTACTTGTCTTTACGTTATGTTACTTATAACGACATCGCATATCTTGATCGTGGTCAGATAAGAGTTTTGAAGAACTCTATTTATGCGCGTCATGGTCGTCGATTCCAAGACGCTCGTCTTCGTAGATATTTCCTTTCTCAATCATGGTATCGACCAACGAAGAATGAGGTTAGTCCACGAGAATTGAATAAGTTTGAGAAGGCTAACATCGCATATCTATTGAAATACGAGTAATAGACCATTGAGCTTTGACCTTTTAAGCATTGAACTTGGAACATTGCTTTTAAAGCATTGTGTCATTGCTTTTTAGGTATTGTATCATTGATCTTTGAGCATTGTATCAATTACCTTTGCGTATTGAATCAGTGACCTTTAAAGTTCAATGCTCCAAGTTTTGTGTTTCAAAATCTGTCATAAAATATGTTCTTTTGTCATTCTGTCTAAAAAACGTTATTCTGTCTAAAATTATAATATGTCATAACAATATGTTCTTTTGTCATTTTGTCTAAAAACGTCATTCTGTCTAAAAACGTCATTCTTTTTTCGTATTCCAACATTGAAATTTTATTTACTCAAATAACCATAAGATGAGAAGGATTATAAGCTTATTGATACCCCTTTTGATGTTCTCTTCTCTCGGTCTAAGAGCACAGAAGATTGAACAAATGTGGAATAATGCGCAAAGTATTGCACAAAGTAAACCACAGGATGCAATACGAGCGTATGACGATCTAATGCTAAAAGCTGAACAAGAAAAACGATATGACATCCTTCTGAATGCTGGCGTTGAACGCCGTATGGTGACGATGAATTGGGCTCCAGATAGTCTCTTGCCTTATGCCGAACGATTGAAAAAACGTGAAGCACTTATGCGTAGGAATGAGCCTGTGCTCTCCTCCATTTATAGTACATTACTTTGTGCATTGGGGAAAAGTGATAGCCCTGATGGACAAGCGTATGCTCAACTGGCTTTGGCTCATCCCGAACTCTTGGCGCGCACACGTGTGAAAACAAAGGGGAATACGATTGACAAGTATTTTCATTATGATCTCTTGCATATAATAGGCTATACTTTGGGTGATTTCTCCACGCTTCAGTCTTATTATTCGCGTGTAGGTAATCGACCAGCCACCTTCTTTACATCCCTAGAGATGTTAAAACAAAATGCACCAACGGATAAAGCCAGTCTTTTAAAGTCAAATTATCTTCACCAGTTAGATTCTCTTGCACAAGCTTATCATGATATTAAGGAGGGGGCTGAGGCGTCAATCCTCTATTGTCAGCTCCAGCGAGAATACGGACTTGTGAATGATAGTGTTTTACTGGCTAATGCCGAGCGAGCCATTCGTCAGTGGACTTCTTATCCTCGTGTCAATATTCTTCGTCAAATGGTATCTGATATGACACGTTCCTCTCTATCTCTTGCCCAAGAGCGTTCTCTTTGGTCTACTGATGAAGAGATTAGTCTTACGTTGGCGTATAAGAATGTAAACAATGTAAAAGTAATTGTACGAAAAATTAAAGAGAAGAATCTTAATTGGGAAGACAATGATATAGATGATATGGTGGAGCATGAAACGATACATAGTAGGAAATGCTTTCACAAACATATAATTTGACAAATACCAATCGTTTACGTCAGTATCGAGACGAAATTAAATTACCAAAACTCAAGGCTGGTATGTATCTTCTTGAATTGAAGACTGATCCTAAGACGATAGGTGAGCGAACAATGTTTTTCGTTAGTGACATTCGATTGATGAGCCTTCCACAAGCTGGTGATACACTTCGTTTGGCAATCGTGCGAGCAAAAGACAATCAGCCCATTCACAATGCTTCTATCCAGTTGGATGAGGGTAAACCGATAGCCGTAAATGGTCAGGGCGAATTACGTCTCTATGATTATGAAGATTCCACCTCCTTATATGTTGTTACGCCAGAGGGCTCTCATCTTCCTCCCATTGATGTGGACCAATTGAGTGATTATGATCTTGACAAAGCAGATACCACACGCATGAATATTTTTCTTGACAGAGGAGTCTATCGACCTGGTCAGATTGTCCACGTGGGGGTTATACGTCATCAAATAAATCATACAAAAACAAAGGCTTGGAGTAATGCACTTACAAAACTATACTTGCGTAATCCACAAGGAGAAATTCTTGATTCTGTCAGTATTTTTACGGATGATTATGGCACGGCACACACCTCTTTCATCTTACCTAATAAAACGCTCAATGGCGCTTATACGATAGGGGAAGGGTGGAATGTGGCTTCCTTCCGTGTGGAAGAATACAAACGCCCCACATTCACCATTGAAATTTCCAAACCAACAATGTACTATGCTTTAGGCGATAGTATCACGCTAGAAGGTAAGGCTCAAAACCTGATGGGTGAACCTGTAAGACGTGCGAGGGTGATTGTAAATAGAACCTATCTATCTAATACAAAGCCAGATACACTCTTTACTGATAACAGAGGGCAATTCTTGATTCCAATGAAACTCGATAGTTCGGTAAGGACAGGTGTGTCACGTAATTTCTTCTCAATCAATGGTACGATTACTGATGGAACTGGTGAACAACAGCCGTTTAATTATACCGTCTATGCCGATGACAAACGGGCTCATCTTACGATTCAATCAGATGGCGATTATCGAGTAGAACTTCATCACTTGCCCCAACTCTGTTTCTTGCTTACAAACAGGTGTGGAGTATTACAGAAAGGTCGAGTTAAGTATTGGTTGAAAGGCTATGAAAGTGATGTTCAATCTTGTGAGACCAGTGATACATATACATTGAAACCTTCGGACAAATCTGATAATCGTTCTGTCGGTGTTATCACCCTACCTTTGCCTGCAAATGTAAAGAAAGGTCGGAATGAGCTCATAGCGACTTGTGAAGGTGATACGGCTCGTTATTCGTTCATTCTCTTCGATGAAAATGATAAGCGTCCGTGTGAAGAGATGAATGGGTGGTTCTATGCCACAGGCTCTGATTTGGAGAAGGTGATAATTCTTCTGTAAAAGTTTATGTCGGCACGAGCAAGAGAAATATCCACGTGCTTTATTCCATTTTTACCCCTGAAAAAACATTAGAAAATGGAACGTTAGAATTGAGTGATACCATCGTCAATCGCACTTTTACTTATCGTCCAGAATATGGGGATGGTATTACCATTTGTTATGCTTACTATGTAGATGGTCAATTCCTTAGTTTTTATCAAACGATTAATCGTCGGCTCGATGATAAAAATTTGAATCTCTCATGGACCACTTTCCGTGATAGACTCGTGCCAGGAGATAAAGAAACATGGACGCTGAAAGTTTCTACCCCCGATGGTCATCCTGTGCGTGCCCAGTTAATGGCGACACTCTATGACAGGGCTTTAGATAGGATTGCCGAGAATCAATGGAAGTTCTCATTGGGTGATCGTCTCACCGAGGTTCGTGCCGAATGGTTAGGAATGGACAAGCTATTATCCTATTATATGAGCACTTATTCTCACTCACCCTCAATCACTTACGATTATCCTTCCTTAGATATGGGGCTAGCTGGAGGTGCAAATTATCGTAGAAGGTAAGGTTGTTGGTGAAGATGGAGAACCCATCATAGGGGCGACTGTCATGTCATGCGAGCGAAGTGGATTAGGCACTGTGACCGACATTGACGGGCATTACCGATTGAAGGTGCACTATGGCGAGACGCTCCAGTTCTCATACATTGGTATGCAGAGTGTTGTGCGCAAGGTCTATGGTTCACGATTGGATATGACCATGAAAGAAAACAGTGATCAACTCCAGGAGGTAGTCGTTAGAGGTTATAGCTCTGTGAAGAAAGAATCTCTTACAGGAAGTGTGACTATTGTAAAGAATATTCCCTCCCTTTATGGCTCACGTGCCCCCATTTATCCTATATATATCCCAGAAGAAAAGACAAGCCCTACTTTGACTCTTTCCTCTGAAGAATTACAACATTTGACTAACCTTCCAATAAGAAAGAATTTTACGGAACTTGCCTTCTTCTATCCTAATTTGATGAGCGATACAGAGGGGAATGTCACACTCAATTTCACCTTACCAGAGAGCGTAACCTCTTGGCAATTCATGGGCTTGGCACATACCCAAGACATGAAGTATGGATTGATTCGCTCATCGATATTGGCTCGTAAACACCTGATGGTTCAAACTAACCTCCCACGATTCATTCGAATAGGAGATAAGGCAAGTATGAGTGCGAAAATATTTAACGTGTCAGATAAAAACATAGATGGAAAAGCCACCCTTCTCCTCCTCAATGCAGAGAATGAGAAGGTCATCTATTCAGAGACACAAGCCTTCCAACTGAAGAGTGATAGTACGCAGGTGGTAAGTTTTTCTTATACCCCAGCAATGAATAATATGCCCTCCTTGCTCGTTTGTAAAGTGATTGTGACGGATGGAAAAATGAGTGATGGCGAACAGCATTATCTCCCTGTGTTAGATAATAAAGAACTCATTACACAAGCAATTCCTTTTACACTTGTCGGTAATGAAAAACTGACATTCCACCCCCATCAGCTCTTCCCGACAAATAGTGAGCATAAGGGTATCTATCCTTGTTTGCGGGTGGAATATACAAAGCATCCAGAGACAATGATTATTGATGCCTTACACGCTTACACTCATCCTGTGGATGGATGTGCGATCTGTCAGGCTATGGCGTATTATACGACAAGGCTGGGGCATGAATTGGCAAAGGCTCATCCAAATTTGTTTGAGGTGAGAGATAGTGTGGAAAGAAAACACCTTACATCAAATCTTGAAAAAAATGAAGAAGTAAAATCCCTGTCTTTACAAGAAACTCCATGGACTTTGACGGCAAAAAAAGAAACCGAACAGAAGTTGGCTTTAGTTGATTTCCTAAACGAATCAAAGATGTCGGAATATGAGAAAGACTTGACAGAACGATTGCGTGAACTCCAACAAGCAGATGGCTCATGGGCTTGGTTTAAGGGAATGTCGGGTAATCGGTGGATCACCGAGACCGTCATGGAACTTCTTGTTCGCCTTAACGCTATGATTGGGCACCAGCGAGCTATTGATGAGATGATGGAGAAAGGTTTTCATTATTTAGCACAAGGGAAGACCGACTTAGAGGAACTTTACCTACGCGCATTAGATGGGCGAGGCGCAAAGGAAACGCTCACAAAACACAGTAAAAAACTTATACGGAGTTTAAAGAAAAACGTCTCCACGTATGATATCTATTCGTTGGCACAATCAGCCATCCTTCTTTATCACTATGGTGAGCAAAAAGAAGCCCGCCAGCTCGTAGAGACGTTGAAGCAATACACGGTTTATGACCAATTCAAAGGACGTTATTATGATAGTCAGCGTGCTGGGTATTCATGGCTCGATTACAAGATTCCATCCCACGTGTCGGCTCTTGAAGCCCTACAAATGATAACGCCAGAAGATCGTCTTACGATTGCCCAAATGAAACAATGGCTCTTGCAGGAAAAGCGCACACAATACTGGTTGACGACCATCAATAGTGCGAATGCAATCTACGCCTTCTTGAATGGAAAATCTCTTACAGATGCTCCTACGTTTAGAGATACAGAAACGCATCTTTTCAGTGCTGATAAATTGAACGGAATAAGAGATATTTCTTTGTCAGGTGAGGGACGATTATGGTTGAATGATAAATATAATGGAACAGAATTAACGTCTGATTCTCAATCTGTTTCACCTACTCATATCAGCTTTGGAGCCCTTTATTTTCAATCCATTCAATCCGTCAAGGACATAAAAGCCCCGAAGGGCGAATTGCAGGTCAAGCGAGAAATCATCCCCTTACAAGCTGGGGCTTTACAGGTGGGGAGTCATGTGAAAGTGCGCATAACGCTTACTAGTACACGTGATCTCGATTTTTGTACAAATTATTGATAATCGTGCCGCTTGTATGGAACCTGTTGATAAGACGAGTGGGTATCGATATGGTAGAGATTGTTCTTATTATTTAGATGTCAAAGATAATTGCACTAACTTGTTTATCGGAATGTTACCCAAGGGCGTGCATGTAATAGAACAGGAGTATTATCTTGATCGTTCAGGAACTTATACGACGGAGCACTATCACGGCTCAATGTGCATACGCCCCAGAGTTTGTCAGTACGGAGAAAGGATTACAATTCAGAGTGTTTTGAATCCCTCCTGTACCCCTCTTTTGTTGAGGGGTAGGAGGGAGAATCCTTCTACAGGCACGAGGTAACGCCGAGTGTAGTACCGATAGCGGTAAGGATGGCGATAAGGGTCTGGAGGATGAATTTCCATGTTTCTTTCTTCTTCATGATTGTTTTGGATTTAAGTTAATAATGATAGGGCTGGGGGCTGGAGGCTATGGCTTATGGTCTATGCTGATACAGGACCAGAAGATGGGTCAGATGGATTCTCTTTGGGAGTGCTAGTCTCTGGCTTGTGCGTTCTAGGCGACTTGTAATCAGAAGCCTCGGCAATGCGAACCACCTTTTCGAGTCGTTTGGGAGAGAGTGCGCCTGTCGCCCTTGCACGAAGTCTGAAACGTGAGATGTGCTTCTGTGGGTTATAGTCGTTTGCATCTTTCACACCTTGAGAGCTGAATCCTAGGGAGAAGATGGCGAGGTCGTCAATCTTTACAGGGTTTCCCGCAAGGTTTAGTTCTCTGACGCTTGCCACCATGTCGGTGAGAATACCCTTGATGGTTCCTTTCGAGAATGGCGTGTTATGATTCGCCATGTACTGTGCCAGTGCCTCAATGTCATAGGTGTTCCGAGTGACAATGTGTCCATACCAGTCGCCTTTGTGCTTAGAGGTCTTTCGGTTGTCTTGATGTAGTCTGTAATGTAGCATGTTAGTAATGTTTTTTTGTTTAGTTCAAAAATTCAAAAATTCAAAAATATGATTACTTTTTTTGAGTTGTCTCACTTGTCCACTTCTGTTCATATTGCAAAGGTACGATTGTTCTGTTTGTAAAGCAAGGAAATGAAGGGTATCAGAGGGAGTTGTTCGCAGGAAAATTTTTAATTTACGTTGTAAGTGATTGATATATAATGAAATGCGGTTTTTCTTAAATTCGCACTTCGTCAATGTGACTTGTGAAAAGCCTCCAGCCCCTCCAGCTCCCAGCCCCTCCAGCTCCCCGAAAGGGGAGAGCTCCCAATTCGCTCATTGGAGGATAAACAAAGATATTATTGCAAATCTTCAGCGAATAGGACATCCCTCCCTTCGGAGGGGCTTGGGAGGCTTCTTCAGCAAATAGGAGCTCCCCTCCCTTCGGAGGGGTTGGGGAGGCTTCTTTTTCTGAGGTCGGGGAGGCTTTTTTTCACTTTCTTTTTGTTACGCCGTTACGCGTTACACGTTACATTTTTATACCTCACACGTTAATAAAGGGGATAAAAAAATTGTGGAATTTAAGGGCAAAAAAAAGCATAATAAAACAAAGAGTAATAAAATGTAGATTTTTAAGGTAAATAAATTATAAATTAAAATATAAATAAAATTATTATTATATATAATATATATATTATATATAATAATAAACTATACCCTCCCTGCCTCCACACGAAAAACTCCATAGCAAAAATGTAACGTGTAACGTGTAACGGTGTAACGGGAAAGCCTCCCCAAGAAGCCTCCCCAAGCCCCTCCAAAGGAGGGGATGTCTCCCCACAACGTGTCTACTCAAAATTCAAAGTTCAAAAATTATGATTACTTTTTTTCGATTACTGGAGTAACAATGATAGTAATAAACGCGTTAACTTGCACGCTAATTACTCGTCATGTTGTACGCCTCTTGTGTGAAAGACATCCCCTCCTTTGGAGGGGCTTGGGGAGGCTTTTTTTACTCCATTTGTCTACTCGTCCACTTGTATATTTTTTTACGTTTTTATATACGAAAAGTTAAAAAAATATTTCTTATATTTGCATTTAGTTTTTATAAAAAAAGACCTCAAAAATCTATTAGAATAAAATGCCTAAGACAAAGTTTATCATCTATAAGTACAGTTTTCTGAAAGAAGAGAACTTGTTTACTAAGAAAAAAACGATACAAAAGAGGAGGCTATCAATAAAAGCCCTTGAGACGTTTTTCAAGTCTGTTTGAATCGAAGAGCCTGGACGTTTACCACTCGAAGAAGGACGAAACCCCTGCAAGTATTCGAATCAAATAGAACGCACATTGGACGGTGTCACCTATCTTCGCATTTGTGATCACATTGAGAGAACGCGAGTTAAGGACTTTAAGGAGACACTCGAAGACACCGAGCCCTTTTTGTGCTGTTGTGGTTGATACGCGTGCTGGTTATGAGCAGATAGCCATCGAACGTAAGTCGGATGTTTTTTTCGAGGAGAGACGGATAAGATACGTAATCTTTTGCAGGATGCTTTCAATCGTGTTTTGATAAGATATGGTTTCAATATTGCTATAAAACGAAAGATAAAGGTGACCGATTTTTTTGGCATACTGTGCATGAACAGGTGCATAAAAAAATAAAGATACGATAAGAAAAAAATTATTATTGATTTTTCCTGATCCAGATAAGAATATTAATCTTGATACATCGCCTGTAATGCTGGATAGTCTGAAGTTGTATTCTTCGATAGCTAAGTTGACCAATGCGAATGATTGTCAGATATTATTATCGACGACCAAGGATAAAACATTGACATTACAGCGTGCAGAGAATGATGTTACTCATATTGTAGACTTGTGCTGTCGTTATGGTTATAATATCTCTGTTTATTTTTCGTCAGATGGGTGTTTATCGGAGTAAGGAGAAGATGAATGCCTGTTATTGGATGGAGGACGATATTCTGACCGATTTTGTAAATAAAAAAAACTGGTTAATTATGGTGAGGGCGATACATTTGAGCTCGTACGGTGGTTGACAGATATTAAGAACATAACCGAAGGCTTTGAAGATGAGAAACCAAGAGCAAAAACGCAGGAAGAGAAGTGCTTGATTCTGTATTCAGTAATCATCCCCTTTATCGTTTGATATCGGGTGCATGCACGAAGTATGAACGAGAACTCACCCTCTCGGGTATTCGTATGGAGGATTTTTTTGTAGAGACGGCTAACTGTCTGGATGAAGTGAAAGAAAAGGACAATGATCCTGCCTTTCAGGAAGAGATTTGTGAGGGGATGTGGGACAGTACATGGAGTCGGCTATCAAGAAAAAGTCAGAGTATAAGTAAGGATGAGATAGATCTTGCCACCTGCGTTGTTCAAACCCTCCTCATTGTTTGTCTCATTTTTTCAGAGCCTCATTGTTATTTAGTGGGGATATTGATGCGGACAGCAGAGAGGAATTATTCCTCCCGTCGTGAAGAGATTTTGAGTGCTGTACAGAAATTTATGTGGCGTTATGGTGAGGATAGTTTGAGAGCGTGGGTGTCCGATTTTATGTCAGTAGATAACACTTCCTATTTGTCGGAGGAGATCGCAAGTGCACTCCATGGCGAGGAAGAAAGTGTGGAGGAGGAAACCTCTGATGGGAAATATCCGCCTGTGAAGGTAAGGATGAAGATCCTCGGTGAGCTTCTCAAGGAATGTGATTTGTGGACCAATAATCATGACAGGACGAAGGTTGCTCGTTTGATGAGTAATATCATTGGTACAAGTTATAATAATGCGCTCAACAATTTGAATAATGGATTGATCTTAAACGAAAATCAACACGGAAAGGATATTAAAAATGTAAATAAGGTGCTTGATAGTTTGAAGTCTGATTTACGAATAAAATGTTAAATACATTAACGAATCGTCTTGTTTAATGGGTTGATATGTTAAATATGTGTTAATTAATCAAATCTATAACTGGTTGTACAACCGGTTATAACCCTACCTTCAGTTCTACCTTTGCCTGTGGATTCCAAAGTGGAGTCTGCAGGCTTTTTGTTTTTCATCCCGGGCGAGAACTATGGCTTGCTTCATTACAAAAAAATTAATTACAAAAAAACAATGGAAGTAAGAATTCAGATAGCTGATGAGGGTTTACAGAAGAATGTTAGTCAGTGAAAATCGAGTAAAGGGAAGTATTGGACTGGTTAGTCCGACGGAGGGCAATTTCAATGCTTGGAAGGTTTGGACTCCAGAGGCAAGTGAGAGTAAGACGATTCGCCTGCGTCATGGTAAGGCTTATGTTGATAGTCGTCGTACGCGTTTGATGCTTTCTATTGATCATACCGAGGAGGTGCGTCCTTACGATGTCATTGATCAAGAAAGCCAGCAGGCTAGCGACTTTGTGTATGATGTTTTTTTGATGAATAAATGCCTCCCCAACCCCTCCGAAAGGAGGGATGTCCCTATTTGCTGAAGATTTGCAATAATCTCCTTGAGTTTCCTCCTCTGACCTATTTGCTGAAGATATACAAAAAAATTCCTTGCTTATCCTCCAATGAGCGAATTAGGACATCCCTCCTTTCGGAGGGGCTTGGGGAGGCTGGAGGGGCTTTGGGAGGCTTCTTCTATTTTTTTATTTTTTTAGATTACAAAACAATGTTTAGTTATAGTTCAAGTATAAGCCGTGGTGTTGTGGATTGCACGCCCGAGCTGTTTTTATCAAGTTGTGAGAAGTGAGAAAGTGGGTAAGATTTGTGCCGAGATTGCAGATGCCCACGAGTTGAAAAATGCGTGGAGAGATGTCACGTGAGGATTTCGAGACGTTCAAGTCCGAACACAAGAAACGGCTTCCTGTGTTCCTCTTTCATGCCAGCTTTCCGAACGGAAGGAGGATTAGTGCTGATGCCGTCCCTTCAGGTTTGTCAATCTTTGATCTTGACCATATCAGTACCCTTCCAATTCCCCTGTTAAGACCATCAGAGAAGTCAGAAGGTGGGGACGATGATGGGCACGATAGTCTTGAGAATGTTTTGAAGGCACTGAAGGAAAGAGGTTGTATTGGTAAAAGTTTTTCCAATCTTCCCTATCTCTTTTCTCCTTCTTCGCCCATCGCCCTTATCCATATCTCTCCCTCCTGTGAAGGACTTCGTTTCGTTTTTCGATTACCAGAAGGGATGTCATTATCCGACGGACAGAAATGGTTTGCAGGTCAGTTGGGAATCAATGATTATGACGTGTGTGTGAAAGATTATGCCCGTTGTTCGTTTGCTGTGCCCGAGGATTATATCCTGTATATGAATGAGGAGAAGTTATTTGAGGGCTCCCCAGCAAAAAGCCTCACCCCCCTTACCCCCTCTCCTGCAGAGAGGGGGAGTGCTGGAAACAGTTCGCTGAAAGGTGGGAATAGTAGCAAGCCTTCATCTTATGAAAGCGAAAATGAAGCTCCCTCTCTGAAGGAGAGGGCGGGGGTGAGGCTTGAGTCTGTTGAGGCTTTCCGTGGCATTCCCTATGCCCGTATTATTCAAGTGTGGTGGGAGCATACAGGAGGTGAGCCCGCACAAGGCGAACGGAATATACGATTGTATTCGCTTGCCGTGAATATTCGTACGATATGTGATAATGACCCCGAGCTTATCTGTAGACTTATACCTACCTTTGGATTGCCTGATGCAGAGGTGAGAAATATTGTTCACTCAGCCTGTAAGGAACAACCTAAGGGCATGACACGACTCATGCGTGAGGTATTGCGTGAGGCCTCCCTCGCCTGTTCTGGAAAAGATGTGAGTCCGTTGGGTGATTCTGGGGAAGTGGGTGAGCCCTGTGGATCACAAATCCCATTCAACCTCCCTCCTACTGAAACCCGAAATGCTTAGAGGAGCCATTGGACTTCGTGAGAGCATTCAAAAATATACCTGCCAAGATGCGCTTCCCTGTATTGTGTTCCATCCTCCCACTTGCTGGGGCTTACGCCGATGGCGTTGAGGTAAAAGTATTGTGATGGCAAGCGAATGCGTTTAGGTCTATTGTCGGTCATTACAGGTCCACAAGCTTCGGGAAAGAGTGCCTGCAAAGATGTGCTTGACGTCTGGCTTCGTCAGATGAATGAGGATGATGCAGAGGCACGTCGTAAGGAAGAAGAATGGCGTCAGGAACGTAAGAATCGTAAGGCGAATGAGAAAGCCCTTCCGACCCTCAAGTATTGATTCGTAATGTTCCCGTGACCATATCCTGTTCAACACTTCTGAAACGTTTAAAAAAAATTCTCGTGGGCACATGCTTTTTTTCTTTTTGGTGAGGAACTTGATACCCTCCGTAAGACAAATGGAGCTGGTTCATGGTCGTCAAAGTATGACATCTATCGCCTTGCTTTCGATAATGGTCAATGGGGACAGGATTATAATTCAGATCAAGCCGAGTCAGGGCTAGTATCCGTGGCTTATAACTGGTCCATCCTTGGCACATACGGAGCTCTCCGCAAGTGTTTTTGGGCGAGATAATGTTGAAAATGGACTCTCTTCCCGTGTTATCATTTCAGAAATGCCCGATAATTCTTTTTGCCCCGATTGAGGTTTATAAGGAAATCACCGATAGTCAGTATGAGTCAATCAATAAAGCCGTGAACCTTCTTCGTTCTTCAACAGGATTCATTGATACACCTCGCCTTCGTAAGACCATTGGTCAGTGGGTGGAGGAGAAACGTCTGGAAGCACTACAGAAAGCCGATATCGTCATGGACACTTATCGTAAGCGTGCGGCCGTAATAGGCTTTCGGTGTGGGGTTATCTTCAGTCTTCTCGCTGGTAAGGAAACGAAAACTTGTCTTGCTTTTGCACGTATGATGGCCGATTATGTGTTGGAGGGTCAATGTCATGTTTTTGGTGAGATTCTGATGGAACAAGTGAAAGGGAATAATGAAGCTAGTGAGTACAATTCCGTAAATCAGAATGTCTTTCAGGAATTGCCTGCCTCGTTTGAAAATCGTGATGTCCAGAGACTTCGTCCAGAGATTACGCCTGGTAACTTGCGTGTCATCCTTTTTCAGGTGGAAAAAAATAATGGCTGGATAGAGAAAGATGGAGAAAGATGGAGAAAGAAACTTTGACGTTTTGACTTATTTATAAGTGTTACACGTTACGCGTTACACGTTACATTTTTGAGTAAACGAGAGAACTAATAAAAATCAACATTATGCAAATTACAATCAATAGAATAGCAAAGAAAGCCACCTATACCATTGGTCGGCTATTGATAGATGGGAAATATTTTTGTGATACGCTTGAGCCAGCTGATCATGGACTGAAAAAAAGGATGTCTCTCGTCAAGATAAAGAAAATAAAACACGACAGAGGACGTTCAGCCATCCCCACAGGGACTTATCGTGTGCTGATAACGAAAAGTCCAAAGTTTAAAGCGTGGCTTCCCTTGATCTTTGGTGTGCCAGGTTTTGAGGGAATCAGAATACATGCAGGTAATAAGCCCGTCAATACACGAGGATGTATTCTTGTGGGTAGGAATAGAATTAAAGGACAACTCGTGACCTCCCGTGCTGTTCTCCTTTCCCTCATTCGGGCTATGACAGAAGCACTTGACAGGGAGGAAATAATAATGCTTAACATACAGTAATATAAAAGTAAGCAGGATGGGGATAGAAAAGAGTGAAAGCTCCTTTTTATTCCCACGAGCTTACCTTCTATTCAAAAATAAAATATTATCTTTGCAAAGAACATTTAGGAAAGAGATTAGAAATGATATCAATAGACGGACTGACGGTGGAATTTGGCGTGAAGCCATTGTTTAAGGATGTTTCATTCGTCATCAATGAACGAGATAGGATAGCCTTAGTTGGAAAGAATGGTGCTGGAAAATCGACGATGTTGAAAATCTTGTGTGGTCTTCAGAAACCAACAAGTGGTGCTGTATCAGTACCCAATGATTTGACGATTGGATACCTGCCACAGGTGATGAAACTTTCTGACGATACAACGGTGAAGGAGGAGACACGTAAGGCTTTTGCTGATAAGACAAAGATGGAGGAGAAGCTCAAGAAGATGGAGCAGGAGATGGCCGAGCGTACTGACTATGAGAGTGATAGCTATGCCGAGCTCGTTGAACGCTTTACGACAGAGCACGAACGCTATATGATGATGGGAGGCGAGAATTATGAGGCAGAGATTGAACGCACTTTGACAGGTTTAGGTTTTACACGTGATGATTTTGATCGTCCTACACGTGAGTTCTCTGGTGGATGGCGTATGCGTATTGAATTGGCGAAGATTCTTCTCCGTCGTCCAGACGTACTCCTACTGGATGAGCCAACGAACCACCTTGATATTGAGTCCATCCAATGGCTGGAACAATTCCTTGCACAGAGTGCTAAGGCGGTTGTCCTTGTGAGTCATGACCGAGCATTTGTCAATAATGTTACGAATCGCACACTGGAGATAACCTGTGGGCATGTGGAAGACTATCGTGTGAAGTATGACGAATATCTCGTGCTTAGAAAAGAGCGTCGTGAACAACAGCTTCGTGCGTATGAGAACCAACAGAAGGAGATTGCCGATACAAAGGCATTTATTGAGCGTTTCCGTTATCAAGCCACCAAAGCCGTACAGGTTCAACAACGCATTCGTCAGTTGGAGAAGATTGTGCCAATAGAAGTGGACGAGGTGGATAATTCAGCTATGCGTCTGAAGTTTCCTCCATGTCTGAGAAGTGGAGACTATCCAATCATTGCTGAGGGCTTAGGGAAGACTTATCCCAATAGATTGCATAGTGATGGACCAGGTCAGACGGTGTTTGAGGGGGTCGACCTGATTATCAAACGAGGAGAGAAAGTGGCTTTCGTCGGTAAGAATGGTGAAGGTAAGTCTACTTTTTGTGAAGTGTATCATGGGCGAGATTCCTTTTGATGGTACGCTGAAGATAGGTCATAACGTACAAATCGGTTATTTCGCACAGAATCAGGCACAATTATTAGATGAGAACCTTACGATTTATGAAACGATTGATAGGGTAGCCACAGGCGATATGCGATTGAGAATCAATGATTTGCTCGGTGCCTTTATGTTCGGTGGAGAGACGTCAGAGAAGTATGTCAAAGTACTTTCAGGAGGCGAGCGTTCGCGCTTAGCGATGATCAAACTCTTGCTTGAGCCTGTGAACCTTCTTATCCTTGATGAGCCAACGAACCACCTCGATATCGCCTCAAAGGAAGTGTTGAAGGAAGCCATCAAAGCCTTTGATGGTACGGCAATTATCGTGAGTCACGATCGTGAGTTCCTCGATGGATTGGTAAGTAAGGTCTATGAGTTTGGTGGTGGTAAGGTGAAAAGAGCATTTAGGGGGAATATATGATTGGTTGAAAAGCCCCTCCAGCTCCCTCCAGCTCCCTCCAGCTCCCCCGAAAGGGGAGAGCCCCAATTCGTACATTGGAGGATAAGCAAGGCGATCATTGCAAATCTTCAGCAAATAGAGCTCCCCTCCTTTCGGAGGGGTTGGGGGAGGCTTCTTCCCTTCGGAGGGGTCGGGTGAGGCCTTATCTTACGCTGAACGCAAAGAGATACAGAAGAAGATTCGTAAAGCTCAACGTGCTGTGGAGGAATCCGAAAGCAAGATTGCCAAGTTGGAGGCACGTAAGAAAGAATTGGATGATCTATTGATGACACCAGAAAATGCCTCGAACATGGAGCTTGTGACAGAATACACCAACCTTCAGCGTGAACTCGATGAGGAAAACGAACGATGGCTCATACTGTCGGAAGAGTTGGAAACTCTGAGGCTTTAATTTTATTAAAAATATTTTTACTATGCGTATCAAAAAACTTTTACCAATGATGCTCCTTGCATCTGTCCCCTTTATTGCTATGGCACAGGGTCAGGCAGGTATCAAGGCTGAAATCTTGACAAGTCGGTACGTCCGGCTGATGATTTCTTTACGTTTGCCACAGGTGGATGGCAAAAGCTCAATCCCCTTCCTGGCGCTTTCTCACGCTTTGGTTCGTTCGACCAGTTACAGGAGAACAATAATAAGCGGATTAACACAATCCTTACAGACTTGCTCAAAAAGCAGGGCAAGGAAGGTTCGGTAGAGAGAAAGTTAGGCGATTTCTATAAGCTCGCTATGGATTCGGTTCGTCGTAATAAGGAAGGCGTAAGTCCTGTTAAACCTCTGTTGGACGAAATGGAGAATGCAAAAACGTTGACCGATCTTCGTAATCTTCAGATTAAGTATGCCACTTTTGGATATGGTGTACCTTTTGGATATGGTTTCGATGCCGACCAGAAGAATGCTAAACAGAACATATTAAATCTTGGTCAAGGAGGTTTAACACTTGGTCAGAAGGAATATTATCTGGATAATGATAAAGCCACGAGCGAGATTCGTAATGCTTATCGCCAGTTTATTGTCAATATGTTCCGACTCTTTGGATTCTCTGACACACAGGCTCAGGCACGTCGTGATGCCATTATGCGTTATGAAACAATGTTAGCTTTGATTTCAAAAAGTAATACAGAATTACGTGATGTTGAGGCCAATTACAACAAGATGACGCTTGATGAGTTCAAGGAGAAATATCCTAATCTTCCTCTGGAATCATTGGCAAATGCTGAAGGTATACAGAGTAAGGACATTCAAACCATGGTGGTTGGACAACCCTCATTCTTCGCTGGCGTTGATAAACTGGCATCTACTGGTAATGCAGATGAACTTCGTGCACGAATGGAATGGGATGCAATCTTGTCGTCAGCTAATTGTTTGAGCGATAATGTACGTGCTGAATATTTCAACTTCTTTAGTAAAACCATGCGTGGAAACCAAGGAGGATTATCCTCGTTGGAAACGTGCCACACGACAAGTGGAAGAACAAATGGGCGAGCCACTCGGACGTATTTATTGTGAGCGTTATTTCCCAGCGTCAAGTAAGAAAACGTATGGAGGAATTAGTTAAAAAAACTTGCAGGTGAGCCTTGCTGAGCGTATTAAAGCACAGGATTGGATGAGTGAGCCAACAAAGAAAGCCGCTCTTGAGAAACTCTCAACCTTCTATGTGAAGGTGGGTTATCCCAACAAGTGGAAAGATTTGAGTAAACTTACAATAGATCCGTCAAAGTCTTTTTTATGATAATGTTCAGGCATGTCGTAAGTTCTGGGCTAATGTGACTATTCAAGAGAAAGCTGGTAAGCCTGTTGATAAGGATGAATGGTTGATGACCCCACAAACGGTGAATGCTTATTATAATCCTACGACAAATGAGATTTGTTTCCCTGCAGGTATTCTTCAGTATCCATTCTTTGATCCTAAGGCCGATGATGCCTTCAATTATGGGAGCTATCGGTGTGGTGATTGGACATGAGATGACGCACGGATTTGATGATCAAGGACGCCATTATGATAAGGATGGTAATATGACAGACTGGTGGACAGAAGAGGACGGAAAGAACTTTGAGGCACGTACAGGAAAGTATGCTGACTTCTTCAGTGCTATTAAGGTTTTTGCCTGATCTTCATGCGAATGGTAAGCTCACATTGGGTGAGAATCTAGCCGACCATGGTGGTCTTGAGGTGGCTTTCAATGCTTTCGAGAAGACGCCAGAAGCCAAGAAAGGTAAGGTTATCATGGGCTTTACTCCAGAACAACGTTTCTTTATTGCTTATGCAGGTGTATGGGCAAACAATATTACAGAGGCCGAGATTCGTAGTCGTGTGAAGAGTGATCCTCACTCTCTTGGCGAGTGGCGTGTGAATGGCGCTCTTCCTCATATCAATGCGTGGTATAAAGCGTTCGGTGTGAAGGAGGGCGATAAGCTCTTCATCCCAGAGAATGAACGTCTGAAGCTTTGGTAAACGTAACTTGTGATATAAGTTTATGTAGGGCATACGTATCGTTTGCTCATATTAAAACGTAATAGACTTAGTCCCCTCCAATCAGAGGGGACTTTTTTCCTTTATGAAGGCTTTATGAAATGTGAATAAATACGGACGTTTGCTTCCTATTTTATTCGTGGTTTTATATTATTTAATCTCTCTTGTTTCTCTTATTTGTCTGATGTATTTGTTCAATTGGTAATTAATCACTATCTTTGTATCTGATTTCGTAAGTGATATAGGAGTAGGTAAACTCCTAATAGAAGAACAGGATTTATGCCATTAAGATTACCCGATGGACTTCCAGCCATAGACATATTAAAGCGTGAGCATATCAACATAGAGGATGGGCTTGTAAGGGAGGATGATTATCATCCACTTCGCATAGTCATACTCAATCTTATGCCATTTAAGATTACGACTGAAACTGATTTCATTCGCCTTCTTTCTAATAGTCCGCTATTGTTGGACATCAGTTTTATGAAGCTCAAGAGCCATACTTCCAGACATACGCCTGCGGAACATATCAATCGTTTTTATCATACGCTTGAAGAACTCAGCAAGGAGAAGATTGATGGTTTGATTATCACAGGAGCACCTGTTGAAGGAATGCCTTTCGAGGAGGTGGACTATTGGACAGAACTACAGGAGATATTTAATTGGGCTCGTGAGAATGTGCGTTCAACGCTTTACATCTGTTGGTCGGCACAGGCTGGACTCTATCATTTCTATGACATTCCGAAATATCCTTTATCAAAGAAGATGTTTGGAATCTTCCCTACGATTCCTTTAAAGCCTGAATTGCCTCTCTTTCGTGGTTTTGATGATGTCTTTCGTATGCCTCAGAGTCGTCATACAGAGATAAGACGTGAGGATATTGAGCGAGTTGATGACCTCGAAATCATTGCCGAATCAAAGGAGAGTGGGGTTTCTATTGTAAGGTTACGTAATAGGTATGAATTCTTTATCACGGGTCATTTGGAGTATGCCCCTGAAACATTAGATAGGGAGTATCATCGTGACCTTGGTAAGCGTGATGATGTAGAGATTCCAAAGCATTATTATCGTGAGGATGATCCTATGAAAGGTCCACTTGTTACTTGGCGTGCCCACGCTAACCTACTATTTATGAATTGGGTAAAGCTGATTGCCACCCCCTTTAGTGAGTAGAAGGGAAATAGAGTAGGGTTTTTTTCTCAATATAATACCCCTTTAAAAGCGTAATCTATAATGATAAAAAGATAAAAAGTCATATTTATTCCTCTCATTTTTACTTCTGGTATAGCTGGAGGGAGTCGCTCTATTGAACTCCTTGCTCCAGCCAAGAATCTTGAATGTGGAATAGCCGCAATCGATCATGGAGCAGATGCCATATATATCAGTGTCTCTCGATTTGGGGCACGCCAATCGGCTGGTAATAGTGTTGAGGATATTGGCAAGTTATGCGAATATGCTCATCGTTATGGCGTCACGGTTCATGTGACCATCAATACGATTATCTATGATGAAGAGCTGGAAGAGACGCTTGCTTTAGTCCGTGAGTTAGTGAATGTTGGCGTTGATGCCTTCCTTTTGCAAGACATGGGATTGATGAGTAAGGTGAGGGAGATAGTGCCTGATACGATAGCTCTCCACGCCAGCACACAATGTGACACACGTACATGGGAGAAAGCCCAATGGTTGAGCGAGCAGGGTTTTGATCGCATTGTTTTGGCTCGAGAATTATCAGTTGAAGAAATCAGTGAGATACATAAACGTTTGCCCAATCTGGAGTTAGAGACCTTTGTGCATGGCGCATTATGCGTGAGTTATAGTGGAATCTGTTATGCCTCACAATATTGTTTTGGGCGTTCAGCCAATCGTGGTGCATGTTCTCAGTTCTGTCGTTTAGCGTTTGACTTGAAGGATTCAGACGGGAAAACCATAGAACACCAGCGTCATCTTCTCTCACTAAAGGATATGAGTCAGATAGATAATCTTGAGGCACTGATGCGTTCAGGGGCTTGTGCTTTTAAGATAGAGGGAAGACTGAAAGATATTAATTACGTAAAGAATGTGGTCTCGGCTTATAGCCAACGCATTGATGAGATTATCCGCCAATACCCTCGTGAGTTTCGTCGTGCCTCTTTAGGGCGTGTGGCTTATTCGTTTACGCCTAACCTAAAGAAGACCTTTAATCGTGGATATACGAGCTATTTCTTAAATGGTCGACAGGCTGATATCTTCTCCCCTGATACGCCAAAAGCCTTAGGCGAGTTTGTAGGTACGGTGAAAGAAATTAGGCGTGATAGTTTTAATGTGGCTGGTACGTCAATTTTTGCTAATGGCGATGGATTGTGTTTCTTGGGGAGTGAACAAGAGGACAAGAAGGCAAGTAGACAAGTTCATGGTTCCAATAACTCGTCAACTCGTCAACCCATCAACTCTCCAACTGTACTTCATGGCTTTCGTGTGAATCGAGCCGTGGGTAATCGCCTTTATCCCTACAAGATGCCACATGGCTTAAAGCCTGGTATGGCATTGTATCGTAATCAAGATCAAGCCTTTGATAAGGAGTTGAGTGGTACTACGGCTATCCGTAAAATACCTATTGTAATGACTTTCGGGCTTACGGATAATGGCTTTATATTAAAGGGGAAGCTCGTATCTGGTGATGGGATGGAAGATACATTAAGTGCTGAAACACTTATTAGTTTCGACCATCAACAAGCCCAGAAACCTCAACATGATAATATCGTCCGTCAGTTGACAAAACTCGGAAACACGGCTTATGAATGCTCGGATGTTAGACTTGAAGATGGGGTGGAGCAATGCTTTATTCCTAGTAGTGTACTTGCTGATTTGCGTCGTGCATTGATAACAGAATTAGACAAGAAGATACAGGAAAGAAAGCGTATCACCATTCACAGGACTACAAGATTGGATAGCGATAAGGCTCAATCCTATAAGTTTGTGAGAGAGGCTAACCCTAGTCAATATCAGGCATTCCCTTACCTTTATAATATCTCTAACGATGTCGCCCGTAAGTTTTACGAACAACAAGGATTAACGAAACCCGATGAGGCTTTCGAGAATCAACACCCACAAGGCGTACAAGTGAAGCGTGGACAAGTGGAAGATGCCTTACTCATGCAATGCCGTCATTGTATTCGTTATTCGTTAGGCTATTGTGTGAAACGTGGAGGAAAGAAACCCACATGGCGTGAACCTCTCTACTTAGAGTTACCAGATAAGCGTCGTTTCGCCTAGAGTTCGATTGTAAGGATTGCCAAATGAATATCCATCCTGACGTAGAGTAAGTGTGTTTCATCTAACCTTTAACCCAAAACATTCTCACAATATGCGAAGATATTATCCGATATTGATCGTCTTCCTGTTTAGTGTGACACTCATCATAACAGGCTGTTATCATAAGAAGACACCCTCTTCCTTCCGATTACCAGATAGTATTCAAGAGGCACAGATTACACGTAGATTAGAGGCAGGAGGCGACTCTCTTTCAAAGCAAAAAGATAGTACGGAGGATGATTGGCAAGGATCTATAAGTGGGGCTGACTCGCTTTCTTTCCGTGTGAAACACCATTACTCGCAAGGCTTTAACTTTGTGGTCAGCTCAGATTCACTTATGCTTATACGCCAACAACCCGAAGAGGCCGTGAATCGAATGAAGACTGATTCGTTCGCCGTGCATGAGGGTAAGGGGATTGTTGTGGCTGATATTCGTATTCTTCCTGACGATAAGAATGATTCTGTATGGGTTCAGATAGCGACTGAAGATTACGCCTTTGGATGGATACATGAAGGGCGTCTTTTGAAGCAGGTAACCCCTGACGACCCTATCTCCCAGTTTATCTCCACCTTCTCTAACATCCACTTGCTCATCTTTATGATTATTATTTCTATCATAGGTGTGGGCTATTTGGCACGTAAGATATTAAAGCGTAATGCGCATATTGTCCACTTCAATGACATCAATTCCTTCTATCCTACATTGCTAGCTGTAGTAGTGGCGTTATCAGCGGCCTTCTATGCTAGCATACAACTTTTTGCCCCAGAAACGTGGAAGGAGTTCTATTTCCACCCATCGCTCAACCCGTTCTCCCAGCCCTTACTTCTTAATATCTTCCTGGGCTTAGTATGGGCAATGCTGATCATCGCCATAGCCACTATTGACGATGTGCGCCGTTTATTGAAGTCGGGTGATGCCATACTCTATCTTAGTGGATTATCCGCCGTATGTGCCGTTAATTATATTATCTTCTCTGTTCTCACCTTATATTACATAGGTTATATCCTACTTGTCGTTTATATCTATTATGCCTTTCGGATGTATTTACGAAGGAGTAGTGAGACTTATTATTGTGGGAATTGCGGGACTCGCTTACATCGTAAGGGGCGTTGTCCGCATTGTGGTGCGATGAATGAATAGGTTATCCTAATAAATTAGGATTGTGTGATATATATATTCTCTCTATCTTTGCAGAGTGAAATAATACTTAAACGTAAGAAAGCGAAAAAGATATGTTTAAATACCAGTTTAGCTTAGCTTTGTTGATAGCAACAGGCTTGTCAGTAGGAGTTCATGCTGATAATACCATAGCAATAGGTGATACCTCTCGGGTTTATGATATCGATGAGGTATTGGTAATCAATCAGCCGAAAGAGGTCTATCGACTTCGCCAACAGCCTTTGAGTAGTACGTCTTTCGATGGAAGCCAACTCCAGCAATTAAATGTGCAGGACGCTCGCCATTTATCCACCTTTGTCCCGTCATTCGTTATGCCTGAATATGGAAGTCGTTACACTTCCTCTATTTATATGCGTGGTATCGGTTCTCGTGTGAACTCACCAGCTGTTGGTATTTATGTTGATGGAATGCCGATATTGAATAAGAGTGCTTTTAACTTCCATACTTATGATATTGACCGTGTCGACGTATTGCATGGCCCTCAAGGAACGCTTTACGGAATGAATACAGAAGGCGGACTCATTCGTATGTATAGTCGTAACCCATTCCAGTATCAGGGCACAGATGTTAAGTTCTCGCTCGGCACAAAGCTATTGCGCAAGGTGGAATTGAGCCATTATCAGAAGCTCGATGACAAGCGTGCCTTCTCTTTATCAGCTTTCTATGGTGGACAGAACGGCTTTTTCCGAAATCAATTTGACGGAACTCGTGCCGACCTTATCAATGAGTTCGGAGGCAAGGGACGCTTTATGTGGAAAGCGTCAGACAGATGGATGTTCGATTGGATAGCCGACTATCAATACACTCACCAGAATGGGTTCCCTTATGGACAACTCGTGTCAAAAGAAGAAATTGCATCTGCATCCCTTACCTCGCCTTTATATGCTATGAAAGCTGGCACACAAATGCCCAATCAGAACAGACAGAGCTATTACAGACGTAATATACTGAACACAGGAATGGGAATCAAGTATGCTGGCAATGGCTTTGACGTGAATAGCATGACTTCCTGGCAATTCCTCCATGACAATATGCTAATGGATATTGATTATCTCCCACAAGATTTCTTACATCTTACCCAGCGTCAGCATGGTAATACCATTACTGAGGAACTGTCAGTGAAGAGTAATAGAAATGGCAAATGGCAATGGACTTTCGGTGCCTTTGGCTCTTATCAATGGTTGAAGACAATGGCGCCCATCTACTTCGATAAGGATATGAATACAGCCCTATCAAAGAAGATAACGGACTATGCTTATAACGGGATGCTCAATGCTATGGCACGTGGTATGGTGCCTAGTTTCATAGCACGTGGTATGTCTGAAGAAGCGGCTATGCTAGCGGCTCGCATGCTAGTAGCTACTAATATTGCACGTGCCGGAGGCGTTTCCATTAATATGACGATGGATCCTGTCCCAGGCGTTTTCCGTACACCAACATTTAACTTTGGCGTCTATCATGAGAGCAATATCGACCTCACCAATCGCCTAAGAGCGACGCTCGGCTTGCGCTATGACTATTCGCATGTGGCGATAGACTATGCGACTTCAGCTCGTGTCGCATTGCAAGAGCACGTGCTAGGTGTGAATATTAATCCTGTAATCACATCAACGTTGAATCACCATGAGGGTAATCATTTCAAACAATTACTACCAAAGGTTGGGCTAACTTATCGTTTCGATGACGGGAGTAATCTATATGCCACATGGTCTAAGGGCTATCGTGCTGGTGGATATAATTTCCAAATGTTCTCTGATATATTACAGGCTGAGACATCACAAGCCGCACAAAAGGCACGTGCTGATGTGGATATTCAGCATGATGAGGCTTATTATAAGCGAATCGCTAAGACGATAGAATATAAACCCGAGACGAGTTGGAACTATGAGGTAGGTGCTCACCTCAACCTCTTGGGTCATCAAATTCATCTTGACCTAGCAGCTTATTACATGCAAATCCGTAATCAACAACTCTCTGTAATGGCTGGTAATTATGGTTTCGGACGTGTAATGACAAACGCAGGCCGTAGTCATTCGTGCGGTTTAGAGGCGACACTTCGAGGTGGTGCGCTTGATAATCGTTTGTCTTATGCCCTTAGTTATGGCTTTACAAGTGCCCAGTTCGATGAGTATACCGATTCTATCGCTGGTGGCAATAAGGTGAATTACAAAGATAAGAAAGTGCCTTTCGTCCCACAACATACATTGGGCGCAAGTGCTGACTATCGTGTTGATGTTGACCCAGCCGCCTTACTCGATGCCTCTTATCGTTTCCATTTACGTAGTGTGACCGTAGGTTTGAACCTCTCGGCACAGGGCAAGACTTATTGGGATGAGCAGAATATGATAGGACAGAACTTCTATGCTGTATTGGGCGCACATGCTGATGCTGACTTCGGGCAGTTGCACGTGAACCTTTGGGTTCGTAATCTGACTGACACGAAGTATAACACGTTTGCTGTCCAAAGTGCTGCTACGGGTAATAAGTTTACATTCGCCCAGCGCGGTAATCCTTTCCAGCTAGGTGTTGACTTTAGATATAAGTTTTGAGGAAGTTAACAAGTAGACAAGTTTACGAGTAGACGAGTGATTGGTTGGATAGAAGTGATGGTGTTGAAGTTGACGAGATAGACGTGTTGACAAGTATGCGAGTTATTTGTTCGTTTATTTACTTCTAGGCTGACGACTCAATGACACATACGAGTCACGTGCGTGACACGTATGTGTTAACCATGGTGACACATACGAGTAAATCACGTAACACGTATGTGTCATTTTTGTTACCTCCTATTGGTCGATTTTGTATCTTATGTAATTGATTCTAATACCTTGTGTTATAGGTTGTTTCTCATAGTTAGGTAAAGCCTATGTTCTGTTAGGTGTTCCTACTCCGAAGGAGAGGGGTGGGAGGAAGTTATAACCTAACAGGTATGGACAGTTGTAGTTCTGTAAAATCGGCTTTCGTGGCATGTGCGTTCACGCTGAATCCTAGTGTTAAGCCCTTTAGCTTAGGGAAACTATAAAACACACCAACTTGTTCATGATAAGGTCTTTCCAAGCCATTGCGTGATTTATAACCCATGTGTCGGTAGAGGTAATAGCCTAAGCTGACACGAACAGACATGTTACCATAAAAATCTCGTGACGACCTTCGATGCTCAGTGACCACGGACTATGCTTCTCTCCGATGTATCCATGTTCCTTATCATGTTGTGCAACCCTATTGGCATAATCTCCATAGAAAAGACCGAAGCCTACGCCAGATGCCCAGCGACGTGCATAACGATAGAGTAGGTGAGTATGGAAAGAATAGGCTCCGTAGAAAGCAAACTGCTCCTTACGATAGTCAGGATGTCCTTGTGGAGTTTCAAATTGTGTCTGCTGCCAATCCTCTATTAAGGTTTTACCACCTACTCCAAGTGTAAATTCTGTAAACCAATACTTTTGGAAGGGATTTTTAGGAAGTATGTTCCCCTTTGCAACCTTTGTTGTTTCCTTCTCTGGTTCGTATACAATACCAAGGAATGGACCTAAATAGTTTGCGCCTTTGTTGGGTCGTGCCATAGCTCCATTGCTATGGTGTGCAAAGTCTAATCCAGCCTTTATGCTCCATTCCTTCGCTACCTTATATTGTCCGTACAGTCCAGCTGTGAAGAAGATATTAAGGTGTGAACCAATATATTCGTTGTCAATATTGTTCTTCTGGTTATATTTTAGCGAAGTATAGCCTACACCTGTGCCTAAGTAATAGCCCCATTGCCAGTGCTTACTACGATAAAGTGGACGATTAAAAGTGCCATAGAGTGTCAGAAAGTTGCCTAATTTACTGGTGTAGTCTACTGGCTGTGCTTCTCCCCATGGATTGTCTTTATGCATTGTTGTCCCATGGTTAAGGTTATAACGCAAGCCAATAGAGAATGTTGGATAATTATAATTGCGTGCAAAATCATTCTCTGATGGTGTGATATTTAGTTGTGCAGCTATGGCATGCGTCTCTTTCGTCTTAGTCCAAATACGTGGCTCCTTATCTAAACATAAGGTTTGGGCAGGGATATAACGCATCTCCACCCCTGTTTTGGGTATAGCTATAGAATCATACTCTTCTGCAGAAGCAACTGCAGAGAGTAGTAATAATGGTATGAAAAGGTGTTTTTTCACTTGTTTTCAGGTGGTATTAAAGCACCTGTATTCTGTAGCCAAGTGTTACTTCCAACATGCTGTTTCGAGCATTCTTTAATAAATCCTTTGCTTCAGTGTTTTTTGTTAATTTTCTGAGGGATATACTGTAGCGTGCTTCTACCTGCCATTGCTTCCATTCGTAGCTGACACCGATAGGAATAGATACATCGCCTCTATAGATGCTATTCTTTAAATTAAGATCTTCTCCATCCTTTTGCTTAGCATGTCCACTGATGAGATAGCCTGTGTGTACTCCTGCTGTGAAGCTCCAAGGTAAATCTGCCCAAGGATACCAACGTACAAGATAGTTCATATTGAAATAGTGCAAGTTAAAGTTATATGGACCATACTCTTGTACAACAGGGTTCCCATAGTCGTCTGTGGTATCAATATTACGATAGACCCCAGAAGAACCTTGGTGGCTATAAAGTAGCTCTGCGTCAATGGCAATGTTATTTGCAATAAATACTTCAAAAGAAGCACCTGCAACAACTCCAACTTTCATTTTTCCATCAATGCCAGAGAGGTTAGATAAGTTTAATCCCACTTTTGGGGCTGCGTAGATGTCCCAAATCGTATGCTCGCCAGTTGGCTTAGTATCTTGTACGATAGCATCTTTTACATCCTTGATGCCCTCCTTAACTGCCTGCCCAATCTGCTTCGTGTTATCTTTGTTCAGCACTTGTGCCTGCCCGTTCGTTAATGCCATAAACAAAATGGCTGTAATCAATAGAATCCTTTTCATTCCTTAGGGTAAATGGTTTGGATGCAAAGTTAGTTATTTTTCTCTAAATAGCTGATTTGTGTGTGCTTTATTCTATCTCAAACAGGGAATATCATCTGTACTTCCCATAATTTTCACTTGCTAATAAGATTATTCCACTGATATTCTTTCTCTTTTCGAAGATTTTATATAAATTTGCAGTGATAATAAAAGGGAATTAGAACTATTAACAAAAGTGATTCTGCGAGCGAAACCCATCTACTGAATTGACCAGCACAGGTTATTGTTTAAGCTAACGATTATTACTGTACCACGTCTATTATTCTTGCGCTTTCGTTCTTATGCGGAGGATCCGTGATAGGTGTCAGCCTGCAAACTATTCATTGTTTGTAGGGAGGAGATGATATTTTCTTCCTTAACCTCAATTGGTTACCCTGCGTGTTCTTTGTTTTGTTCTCATTTCCCTATCTAATCTAAGAGTATCTTAATATTATGATTAACTAATGGAAATAAACGAATCGCTGAGCTTAGAAACTTTCCCTAAGAGTTATGAAGCTTGCTTTTTGGAATCTTGTTCTGTAAAAGAGAACTGTCTGCATCATTTATATTTCAAACTACAACCGTCTACCAACACATGGGGTGGAGCTATTTACCCAACTGCACTCTTACCAGAGAACCTTGTGAATGGCTGTTACAGGAAATTTCATGATAAAAAGTTAGTCACTTGTCATGCAGGTTTTACTCACTTCTTTGACGAGGTGCGCCGTAAAGACTTACCCGACCTCCGCAATGAAAAATATTCATACTTTCGAGGACGAAGTAATTTCTATCGTTACGGCAATGCAGAGAATGGCTACCTCTTTACATATCGGATGGCAGAAGAAGTTAAAGCTATATTCAAAAAATATGGCTATGATGCACCTCGTTACGACAGAACATTTGAATCATTATCTTTTCACGAATAAAAATAGACTCAGTTAAATTATAAAAGTCTTTTAATTCATTCATAGTAAATCATTATTTATCTTTGTCCGACAGTTTCGTACAATCTGTCCGAAGCCTTCGGATAATGTGTCCGATTACTTCAGAATCATTTATAAGAATTCTCCTAAGAAGAGGAATAATTATCTTTTATGGTCTTAGTATTTCTTGATTATCATTTAATAGATAATAAGGGAAATTAAGTTTACCTCACATAGTTTCTTTTTCGTAAAAATACATAAGTGAGATATTATAATAGTTTAAATATGTATTTTTAAGGTTTCAGTTTATAAAATAAATCGTATACTTTAAAAAGAAAATCAACTTTTCTCTCCTGAATATTATTTCTATAAATTTATGTCATCCAATAAAGTAATTGTAAAAAATGCCAGTATGCTTTATATGCGCATGTTTATTAGCATGGCAATAAGCTTTTACACTTCTCGTATTGTTTTGCAGGCATTGGGTGTATCAGATTATGGTATTTATAATTTAGTGGGGGGTATAGTAGTTTTAGCAAATATGTTGACTTCTTCTCTTAGTGGAGCTACAAGTCGATATATTACATATAGTTTAGGTGAGAAGGATTTTGAGAAGACCAGAAGAACATTCTCTACAGCTTTGATGATTCATGTTGGATTAGCTGGATTATTTATTTTTGTTGCTGAAACTGTTGGACTATGGTTTGTTAATACTCAATTAGTTATAAGTCCAGATAGAATGTTTGCTGCGAACTGGGTATACCAATCTGCCATAATTTCTACAGCCTTGGGCATAACACAAGTTCCGTATAATTCTCTGATAACCTCACATGAACGGTTTGGGGTATTTGCTGTTATAGAAATATTAAGTTCTTGTTTGAAACTTATAATAGCTTTTATAACACTTTATAGTATGCTTGATCATCTTATTTTGTATAGCATACTATATATGGTTATATCTGTTTGCATTATAGTTTTTTATCGCATTTATTGTTTAAGGAATTTCTCTGAGAGTCGATTTATTAAAATATTAGATAGAGATTTATTACCTAAGTTGCTAAAATTCTCAGGATGGACTCTGTTAGGAAATGTTTCGTTAACAGTTTTACAACAAGGTGTTAATATTATTGTTAATCTTTTCTTTGGCACAATCATAAACGCTGCAGTTGGAATAGCTACTCAAGTTCAAGGAATGCTATATTCCTTTATAGGAAACATAACTACGGCATTCACCCCTCAAATTATAAAAGGTTATGTAGAGTCAGACTATAAACGCATGAATTATTTAATTTCAATAGGTGGTAAGTTCTCTTCAGTTTGTATTCTACTTATATCTATCCCAATTATTATTAAGATGGATTTTTTTAATGGGATTATGGTTAAAAAGAAATTCCAACAGGTGCTATTGTTATATGTCAGATTTTTATTGATAAAAAAATTTCTTTAATAGCTTTTAATCCTTTATTATATACTGCAATTACCGCGACAGGGAAATATAAAGAATGCTAACATCTTCTGTGGCTTAGAGTATTTGTTGTCTGTTGGAATAACTTATCTTATTGTTTTTTTGGACTCATTCCTATATATATGCTTTCATATTTAATCTTATAACTTCTTTAATTGCATGTGTTATTTATTTATGGGCTTTAAAGCATGAGATAAATAGTTTCTCTGTTTATGATTATTTTATACATACTATTTTAGCTGTAACATTTCTGGGAGGTATAACTTTGGGAATAGCGTTCTTTATAGAATGTTTTTATTCAAAGTGACATTTGGTCTTTACTTGCAATTGCTTTCGTTTCAACTACTTTGATAACAATCTTATCTTTTTTTATTTCGTATTAGATAATAATTCACGTAGTTTTATTTTTTTCAAAAGTAAATTCTTATTTGCATTATGGTCGTAAGTAAAAAAAACAGAGATTCTAATATTGAACTTTTTAAGAATTATATTGATGTTGTTTATTGTAATGCATCATATAATTTCATCGGTAATTGCCCCAGGATTTAGTAGCAAAAGGATTTGCTTGTATTGATGTCATATTTCATACAGCTGTTATTATTTTTTTGTTTTTAATATCAGGCTACTTTTGGTATCAAATTACGAATAAAAAGCACTTATAAGTTTAATATTACAAGTAATATTCTATTCTTTATTGCTAACTTTATTAGCTGTCTATATTTTTTTAATCTCGGATCTCCTATTGATATTTTTAAAAAGTTTGTTACCTATAAGTGGTAATTCTTATTGGTTTATAACGGTTTATGTAGAGTTGCTGTTATTAAGTCCATTTGTAAATAAACTGCTTGTGCAGTTGTCAAATCGCCAATATAAATCTTTGATAGTTATTTTGGCTTTTTTAATCTTTTGGTTTGGATTACTAAGGAAGACCAATATCTCTACTGATGGTAAGAATATTGTATATTTCATATTTTTATATATTGTTGGTGGAGGACTTCGGAGAATTTCTTTGTCAGATGCGAGTAGTAAGTATCTTATTAGTCGTTTCCATATATTAATACTTCTTGTTTCTCTGATAGTTTTAGGTGGGGGTATCTTCTTCCTGAGTCTCATGCTCTCTTTATTCATTTTATGGCATATACTTATGTGTATAATTCTCCTTTTCTTTTGATAGTTTCTATATCAATATTCTGTTTATTTAGGAATTTGTCTTTCAAGAATAGACTAATAAATTATTTAGCAAGTTCTTCTCTTGCTATTTATTTAATACATGAACATCCTTTGATGCGGGAAATTATATATGTGAAGCCTTTTTATGAAGATTATTTATATGCATCCATTTTTATTTATTTGGTACAATTATAGTCTTTTTCTATATTACTTTCAGTGATTTGTATGTTAATAGATAAAATAAGAGTATCTATTTTTTTAGTTTAATAGATCAACCAATATCATTTGTCTCTGATAAAATTGAAAATAAAATAGAGTTATGAAAGTGGAAAAATATTAAAATAGCTGTTATTGGCTTAGGTTATGTTGGCTTGCCTTTGGCAAGATTATTCTCAACAAAGTTTAAGACTGTTGGTTTTGATATGAATCAGAGTCGTGTTGATGCGTTAATGGCTGGTCATGATGCAACTTTAGAAGTATCTGATGAGTTATTACAGTCTGCTTTAAAAAATGGATTTGTATGTACAACTAATCTTGAGGATATTAAAGACTGTAATTTTTATGTTGTAGCTGTACCAACGCCTGTTGACGTAAATAATCGTCCAGACTTGAAGCCTCTTTGGGGTGCAAGTGAAACTGTTGGTAAAGTTATTTCAAAGGGAGATATTGTTGTTTATGAGTCAACAGTGTATCCAGGTGTAACGGAAGAAGAATGTTTGCCTGTAGTAGAGAAAGTTTCTGGCTTGACATTTAACAAAGACTTTTTTGCTGGTTATTCTCCGGAGCGAATTAATCCAGGTGATAAGGAACATACGGTAGAGAAAATTAAAAAGGTAACATCTGGTTCTACTCCAGAGATTGCTGACTTGGTAGATAATGTGTATAATGCAGTTCTTATTAATGGAACACATAAAGCTCCTTCTATCAAAGTAGCTGAAGCCTCAAAGATTATTGAGAACTCTCAACGTGACGTTAACATTGCGTTTATGAATGAGTTAGCAAAGATCTTTAATGCAATGGGTATTGATACAAGAGATGTGATAAATGCCGCAGCCTCTAAGTGGAATTTTATTAAGTTGAATCCTGGTTTAGTTGGTGGTCATTGTATCAGTGTAGATCCTTATTATCTCATTCAGAAAGCCCAAGTATATGGAGTTTTGCCACGTATTATGTCTGCAGCACGTAGATTGAATGATGGTATGGGAGATTACGTTGCCAATCAAACTATCAAGATGATGAATAAGAAGGGTGCACTCGTCAAAGATTCTAATATCTTAATACTTGGGATCACCTTTAAGGAGAATTGTCCTGATGTACGTAATACAAAGGTTGTTGATATCTATTCTACATTGTCAGAGTATACTTCAAATATAACGGTCTTTGACCCATGGGCTAATGCTGATAGGGTGAAGAAAGAATATGGAATTGATGCTGTTGAAACTTTGCCTAAAGGTAAGAAATACGATGCGATTATTCTTGCTGTTTCTCACAAGCAGTTTGCTGATATAGACTGGAGAGAGAAATTGAATGAGAATGGTGTTATCTATGATGTCAAAGGCTTTAAATAGAGATGTTGTTGATGGACGACTATAAATATAAACTTAGCATAATAATCCCAATGTATAATGCAGAGAAGTACATTGGGGCTTGCTTAGACTCCATTCTTGACTCTGATTTACTAAAAGAGGAGTATGAAATTGTTATAGTTAATGATGGATCAAGGGATAATTCTCCAGAGATCGCTCAAAGCTATGCTGCAAAGTATTCAAATATAACATACTTAAGTCAAGAAAATCAAGGACAGAGTACTGCGAGGAATTATGGAATAAAAACTTGCAAAGGTGAATATGTTTGGTGTGTAGATGCTGATGATACTGTATCATCACAATTAAAGTTTGTATTAGATATCTTATCACAGTATCCTAAGTTGGATATTTTGTCTACATGGTTAAAAGTTGTTACAGAAGATAATGTTCTTGTTAGGTCGGGCGGTGCTGATAATATATATAATAAATTAATTAGTGGTCGTGAAGCTGTTATATCTGGCTACGCACCAGGCTCAGTTTGTGGATTATTGATTAGAAAAGATTTTTTATTGTCTAATGAGTTGTTTTTCTACCCTAATTTGACACATCAAGATGTAGAACTTTCTTTTCGGGCATTTGCATATGCAAAGAAAGTCTATTTCTTAGATGAAACTATTTATAATTATGTGCTTCATTCTAATTCAGTAACACAGTCGTTAACTAAAAAGAAAAAAATATATAATAGATAATATTAAAATTTACGAATCCTTTGTAAGTTTATATTTAAATTTTTGAAAAAGACAGATATAGAGTTAAGTAATGCAATTCGAAAGTATAATCAAAAAAAGCTTTATTTGGATTGGTATTTTTCTTTATGGAAGAATAGAAATGAATGGAAAGAACTTGGTATAAATAAAGAGGTTCTTAGTATTCTAGAAGATAAAGGATTATACCCTTTGCGTGGAAATTTTTTTATTCAATGAAGAAGAACCTATTTGTATTTTTTTAAATATAAAGAGTTTACTCGTGAATTAATTAGCAATGAAAAAAATCTATAAAAAAATAGAATACGGCGTGAAGGACAATATCAATTTTTTTATGCATCAATTTGTTGAGGAATGTATAAAAAATGGAATTAGACCTAAACCAGAATGTCACTTAAAGGAGAAGTGGCATTTACGTGGATTTCTTTTTAGGCTTTCAGTACCTTTCTATAGATTTATTCATAAGTATTTTAAATTTCTTTTAAAGAGAGATAAAGCTATTTTGGTCACGAGTAGTGCAGGCTCTGTTTTATGGGATTCTTTTCCATATTTTTTAACGCATAGGATAATACTTATGCTATGGGATGTATGGCCAGAACGTCAACAACAACTTTACAGCGAAATGCTTTTGGTAGATTGTAATTTATGTTTTGTAACAGTGAAGCAGATGGTACAGGATATTAAGTCTAAATTAAATATTCAAGCGTATTGGGTACCTGAGGGAATAGATAAAAATGAGTATTGTGGCGATAAAAATTTAAAAGAAAGGGATGTCGATGTTTATGAAATGGGGCGTGGAATGCCTCGTTATCATGAATTATTATTGCAGGGTAATAAAGTTGGAATTATAAAAAAACTTCTATATAACAGGACTAATCCAGATGGTTCGCTAAAGAAAGACGGATTGGTTTTTAAAACCTTTGTGGATCTAAGAGAATCGCTATCAAGCATAAAAGCAATAACATGCTTCCCGATGGTAGATACGAATCCTGAGAAAGCTGGTGGACTCGAGACTTTGACACAGCGTTACTGGGAAGCAATGCTTTCCCGATGTCTTATGATAGGTCGTGCTCCTAAGGAGTTAATAGATTTAATTGGTTATAATCCTGTTATAAATGTGGACTGGGAGAACCCATTAGAACAGTTAAGGGAAATCTTTGATAATATAGAAAGTTACCAACAGTTAGTTAATAAAAATTTTGAGATAGCTCAGAATAAATCGTCTTGGGAAGGGCGTGTTAAGGATGTTTTATTAGTTTTAGAGTCAAATGGATATTATAAATAGGCATACAATAATAAGTGTTATTATTCCAGTATATAATAAAGAAAGAACACTTCCTAGATGTTTAGATAGTATTAATAATCAGACATTTAGAAATTTTTGAAGTTATTATAGTAGATGATGGTAGTACAGATTATAGTTTACAGCTCTGTTTGGATTATTCAAAACAAAGACATTTTTTTAAAGTATATCATCAAAATAATGGTGGAGTATCATGTGCACGGCAACTGGGATTAGATATGGCATCTGGTAGATATGTAATCCATGTAGATCCAGATGACTGGGTAGATTCTACAATGTTATCAGAAATGTATAATGCAACAGACAATGAAAGTATGGATGTTGTAATTTCTGATTTTATGATGGAAAAAGAGCATTCCTCCCAATATGTATCACAGACAATAAAGAATCTTGATTCTTTAAATATTTTGCAATTGTTTGCAGATGGGAATTTGCACGGATCTTGTTGTAATAAGTTGGTGAGACGTTCATTATTTTCTAATCATAATATTAGATTTAAGAATGATGTCATAAGATGGGAAGATTTAGAAATAATGATGAGAATTTATATGTTGCCTAATGTGAAGACTACATATTTGGAAAAGGCTTTTTTTATCATTATACTTTTTTTATTTATCGCAGCAAAGTCTATCAAAAAAATTTTTTTCTTTACAATCCATAGAAAGTCAAATCTCTGTTATAACCTCACTTGAAAAAGAAGCAGAAGTCAAGAAAATATCTGTTGATTTCTCGGAAATGAAGATTGGTACTAAAATGCTTGCATTTGAATCAAATAAATATACGATTTTGCAATTGGCATCTCTTTATCCAGAGATTGATGAGAAATTAATTCAAAGTAAAAAGTATAGCAGTTAAACTACTTATTTGTATGTTGAGGTTTAAGATTAGATTACCTTTTTTATATTTGGAAAATTGGTAGCATAATAAAGCATTTATAAAACTACTTTTTTTCTCCTTATGTCAAGATATTTACTATACAGTTTATACTTGTTATTCATGAAAATTTGTTTGGTGTAAAACCCGTTGGGGAATTAATCAATAGATAAAAATATCAGAAATATGAATGTAAAAAGTTGGTAACTATTCAGCGATAAGGTGTATAAACTATTATTGATTATCAACAAGTTACATAAATTGGTACAGACAAATTCTAATAAAGAATGTCATTTCGAGCTTTTTTTGCCACAATGTTACGTTTATAAGTTCTTGATATTCAATGTTTATTATCGCTGAATAGTTACAGTAATATTCAATCTAGTTAATCTTTATAATAAAAAAATTGAGTTCTGATTTAATATGATAAAGCTGTCAATTTTGATACCTGCTTATAATGTGGAGCAATGGTTACCTCGGTGTCTGAATTCTATTTTAGCACAAAATACTGAAGATGTAGAAATAATTATCGTTGATGATGGTTCTACTGATAGTACTCTTCAGTGTGCTAAAAAAAAATCAGCAAAAAGGAATAACATAAAAGTATTCTCTAAAAAAAATGAAGGAGTTGGTGCTGCACGTAATTTCTTATTAGATAAAGCTCAAGGAGAATATATATGGTTTGTTGATTCGGACGATTATATAGTTGATGGGTGTCTTACTTCTATATTAGCAGAGCTTTCTGGTGAACTAGATTTACTTAGTGTGTCGTACAATGATGTTCAACTGAAATCATTTGAGGGAAGAGGAATTGACTATATTAAGGAACATTTGATTAATGGGTATTTGTGGTCAAAAATTATTAAACGTAAAATTATAGAAAAAGCAAGTATACATTTTGAATCTAAGAGGTGTTCTCAGGAAGATTGGTTTTTCTTAATGCATGTATACCCCTTGTTGGATTATGTTAAACAAATCCCTTTGAAGGCTTATATTTATTGTGATGACAATAAGCAATCAGTTATGCGAGGGATAGGTATTGAACATAAAAAAAAGTTAGTCGCAGATTCTCTGGAAACGATTTGTAATTTCAAGTTGTTTATTAATGATATACGAAACGAACCGTATGTTGAGGTATATGAGAAATGGATGAATACCTCTGTAGCTGGTTTCTTATATAGTCTTTTCCCTATAGATTATTCTTTGCGTGAAATAAAGAGAGATATCGGAATATTTAGAGAAAAAGGTATTTATCCTGCAGGAAAAACAGGACAAAATAAGATAGATTTTTTTCTTAAAGTAGTTAATCATGAAGGTCTATATTTGTTTCTTGTAAAAGCTATATCGTAGATTACGAATTAAAGAATCATAAAGACCAATTCTCTGTTACAAGAATATTTGAAATCAGTTTTTTTGTTAACAGATACAATGTCTTAATATTAAGTTGGTTATATTATAATTATTTGTTAAAAATAAATAGTATATGTATTTGTATTTTATTGTCTTTTTTTCCTTGTTGTATTTGCCGTTCATTTTTGCAGATGCGTACCCGCATCGTTCTAAAACAAATACTGTTTTTTTGTTATTCATGATGCTTGCTCTATTTGTAGGTATGTCCGACATGCTTGGTGGATATGATAGATATATATATGCAAGTTTATTTGATGACATTGCTGATATTACTAGGGCAGGAGGAAGTTATAAAGATGCTAGTATTTTTTTACATTATATTCATCTGAGATAGGTTATATTGGTTGCAATATTCTTATCTCATTTATTACAAGTAATAGATATGTCTTTATCCTATTATATACTCTTATTATATATTATCTATTTTACTTATCTATAAAGGATTATTGTATTAATTATACGTTTGGCATGATACTTTTTTTATGGGTTTAATGTTTTTCTTTACTTTTTACTTATCTAAGGCAGATGGTAGGTGTCGGATTTGCTTGGTTTGCTATTAGATATGTTTATAAGAAAGAATTGTACAAATTCATAATATGCATATTGGTTGCAGCCTCATTTCACAATTCTGCTATAATTTTTATTCCCATTATATTTCTTACCAATCAAACGTTTTTAGTCAACGAAGTATTATTATTATTATGAGTATATGTTTGGTTCTTGGTTTGTCTGGTGGTCCTTCTGCATTATTCAGATTATATGGTGATGTAACAGATATGCAATATCGAACAGATTCTTATGCGGAGCAAGAGATTGGCTTTAGATATGAATATATCATAGAAGCATTAGTCTTTTTTTATATTTGATATTAAAGAATTATTCTATAATTCTAGATACGAAGAAAAAAACATAGTTCTGCTTAATACTTCTTTAGCCTTTTGTGCAATACTTTTTACTTTTTCGTACAATCTCTTAATGGTGGTCGATTAGGATGGTATTATTTGATAGGAGTAATAAGTACATTATCTTTAATTGCAAATAATGTCAAGAGTAATAATCAAACGAGGAAAATAATTCCTATTATATGCTTCTTACTTTTTCTTCCGAATTGTGTATTATTGGGGGGTTATGCTTTCTCCTTATAAAACATTTTTTACAAATGGTGTACGTGAATATGACCCTATCTATGAAAAATACGAGTATGATGAGAATTATGCTATAGATAAGTTTTATAGGTGATGATTACAGTTCTAACACCTACTTATAATAGGGCTTCTTTACTTATAAATTTATATCAAAGTCTTATAAAACAGGACTTTGGTGATTTTGAGTGGGTTATTGTTGATGATGGCTCAGTAGATGCTACTACTGATATTGTTGATCAGTTTATACAAGAACGGCAAATAGTCATAACTTATATAAAACAGGCCAATGGAGGTAAGCATAGAGCTCTAAATAGAGGAGTAAAAGAGTCAAAAGGTGAACTTGTACTTATTGTAGATAGTGATGATAGTCTTCCTAATAAATCATTATCAATCATATATAGCCATTATTTAGATATTAAAGATAACTCTTCTATAGGTGGCGTTTGCGGTTTGATGGCTCATCATGACGGAACAATTATAGGAGAAAGGAAGATTTATTATTCCATGAATCTTAGTTCAATAGAGATGCGCTATAAATATGGCTTTGTCGGGGATGTTTGTGAAGTTTTTAAAACAGAAATTTTACGGGAGTTTCCTTTTCCTGAGATTGAAAACGAGAAGTTTTGTCCAGAAGCTTTAGTATGGAACAGGATTGCAACAAAATATAAGCTTCACTATTTTAATGAAGTTATTTATTATCGAGATTATCTTGATGGTGGATTAACATCCAAAATTGTACGAATTAGAATGAATAGCCCTATAGCCTCTATGATATGTTATGCAGAATTAAATCAACTTGATATTCCGTTTAAGGATAAGATTAAAGCTGCTGTTAATTATTGGAGATTTCGTTTGTGTTATAGTGGAAGTAGAAGCTATCCGAATTTACCTGGACTATGGAATGCTGTAGCACCTTTAGGTTGGTTGATGCACTTGAATGATATACGTGTGAATAAAAGATAGTTATGAGCATTCTATAATTCATAATATCCTTAGATATAGGTAAAATAGGAAAGTTATTCATAAATTTATTTTCTAGTAGACAGATACAGAACATGCTATAGATTTATGTGTCTTCTATGGAAGATATATATCATTACTATTGCGTAAGTTTTTTTGATTTTGCCGTCACTCTTGTCACTTGAAAAAGTATCATAATTTATTGATTTTTATTGCTGTCCGGTAAAAATAAACTGAAAGCTCTTATCCCTTTACTCATCGGTGTTGCAGCCGTTTTACTTATCCAGGGGCTTGGTTTTCAGTTTCAAACTGTAAGCATTATAAAATGTGCTTATTTTAACAAGGGAAGCCCTATAATAACCAAATAAATTAATGAAATCATAAGTTTAAGCCTATTTTAACTAACACAGATAACTCCAAAAAAAGTTTTTATCGGACACCAATAATTGATTATCTCTATTTTTAAGATGAAATATTAAAAGTGACAGCAAATAGTATTAAAACTTTTGTTGTGTTTTTTTATTTGGAAAGCTATTAATAAAGATCTGGCATTATAGAATAAAAGAGATAGGATAATGAGAATATTACAAGTCATTACATCTTTGGATATGGGCGGTGCTGAAACGTTGGTTGTTAATTTGATACCAAGGTTGCAGGCTTTAGGGAATACAGTGGATCTATGTATATTTAATGGAAAAGAAACACCATTGACTCAGAGATTAAGGAAAGAGTGTCCGCAGACAAAGATATATGCGTTAGGACATGGGGTTTATAATCCGCTCTATATATTAAAGCTAATAAAGATAATGCGGAATTATGACATTGTTCATACGCATAATTCATCACCACAACTATTCGTAGCAATCGCCAGTTTATTTAGTCATACGAATCTTGTTTCTACAGAACATAATACTTCTAATCGGAAACGAAATTGGAAATGGTATCGCCCGATAGAAAGTTGGATGTATGGCAGGTATGATCATGTAATATGTATCAGCAAGATAGCAGAAGACAAACTAAGAGAATATATGGGAGGGGATTGGCTTGTCAAATCATCAAATAAGTATAAGTCTATTACCACAATAAATAATGGAATTGATGTCAATATAATATCAGAAGCTGAACCATGTAAAGAATTATTAGATTTAAAAGAAAGTCGTAAATCTATCTTGATGGTGGCTGGATTTCGTAAACAAAAGAACCAAGATACTATTATTAGGGCTTTAACCTTATTAGATAAAGAAAAATATGAGGTCTGGTTTGCTGGTATAGGTGAACGGATGGAAGAAGTAAAACAATTAGCTCTGTCTTTAGGTGTAAGTGAGCGAGTGAGATTTTTAGGCTTACGTACTGATATTCCAAATGTTCTGAGAGCAGCAGATATTATCGTGATGTCTTCTCATTGGGAAGGATTGAGTCTTAGTAATGTAGAGGGAATGAGTGCACATAAGCCATTTATAGCCTCTGATGTAAATGGTTTGAAAGAGGTTACTAAGGGATATGGCATTCTTTTCCCACATGAGGATGCAAAGGTATTGGCTGAGGAAATTAATCGTTTAGCAAGTGATGAGACTTATTATAATGAAATAGCTGAACGCTGTTACAATAGAGCTTTAGAGTTCGATATTTCAAAAACGGTAAATGGGTATAATAATGTTTATAATGATGTAATTTCTAATGGGTAAAGATAGAATAGCATATTTAGATTTTGTAAAGTTCGTAGCAATACTTCTTGTATGTGTGGGGCATTGTTATGTAATGGTACCAAACTTAGATAGCATTGTCCGACCAATCATCTATTCTTTTCACATGCCTTTGTTTATGTTGGTATGTGGTTATTTTTCCACTCGTAGCTTAGAAATACCAGTTAAATCCCTTTTAGAAAAGAAGAGTAGGCAATTGTTACTTCCTGTTATATCGTGTACTATTATAACTGTTTGTCTATTTGGGGGGGGTATTCGTATGGAAATTATTGGATGTGTTTGGTTTCTTAAGAATCTGTTTATATGCTATCTTATAGCAAGATTTGTCAAATACGTTAAAATACCAGTAGAGATAACGCTTCCGCTGTCATGGGTAATACTTTTAATTATTCCTTTTGGTGGAACTTTGATGATTAATTTTCTCTATTTTTATTTTTGTGTTGGCTATTTAATCCATAAACATCTTTATAATCTTCAAACTTATAAAGTCCTTCTATTCAGTATATCACTTGTCTTTTTTTATTGTTGCTCTTTGTCTGAATTGGACAAATCCTCCTGAAAAAAAGTTGATATAAATTTACTTATGTATAGTCCTTTCAAATTTATATTACAAGTTATTGTAGGACTTTCTGGCTCTATAGTCGTAATAGGTATCTGTGAATTGATATATAAGTTGTTTGGAAAGCGACAGAGGGTAGAGAAGTTTCTATCATATTTTTAGTACTATTGGTAGATATACTTTGGGAATATATGTTGTACAAACTTTTTATAATAGAGCGGTTAATAACTGCATATATAAAGTTAAATGAGGTCGTTATTTCTCCAGCTTTTACAGATTTTTATTTTTTTATTCCATTGATTGGTAGTGCCTTATGTCTTGTTTGCTATTATGTTGTTCGTATAACACAACCAATTAAAATAATAAATATTCTTTTTTATGGGGGACAGAAATAGAAAGTATAAGTTCTTATCTATTGAGGCTAAATCTTACAATAATGAATGAGAAGTTATTGATTTTTTTAGAGTAGTTGTTTGAATATGTTCTTGGTTTCCTGAATTTACTATAGTTATTATACGTGTAATGTGATGAATATTAATTTATGATAGGAAGGAATAATTTAGTTAAGCTTATAGATTACTGTTATCGTGAACCTCTGATGAAGTTTAGGATACTGAAGGAGAAAGGATTCTCTTTGTATACAACGGGCAATAGTTATCCGTTTGTATTTATGGTTGATGGTAGAATTCCTCATGGTGGAATGTTTGATAGACTGAAAGGTCTGATTACCATTTATGCTATATCTAAAGCTTTGGGAAAGCCATTTAAATTGAACTGGACTTATCCATTTGTATTAAGTAAGTATCTTGAACCAAATGAGTATGATTGGTTAATTGATGAGAGCCAAATGAATTTTGGTCTTCTTTCATATAATAATGTTATAGCCTATGGAGAGATAGTAGACCCTTCTCGTTTATATAAGAAGCGTTCATCCGAAACACATTTCTATTATGGCTATAACTCATTAGATAAGGTGAATGCTTATTTTGAAACGAATTACCAGTGGGGTGAGTTGTATAGAGAGCTATTCCGTCCAACAGCTTATCTTCAACGCTATTTGGACCTATATCAGTCAGAGATTGGAGCTAACTATATCGCAATTCATACACGTTTTATGAACCTCTTGGGTGACAAGACGGAAACGGCTATTAACCCAGAGTTAGGTTCTGATAATCAAAAGAATGCATTGGTAGAGGCAGCTATCAATGCTGTAAAGAAGATATCTGAACAGCATCCTAACACAAGGATTCTTATCGCTTCAGACTCTATGGTCTTTATTGAAGAGATAAAAAAAGCAAAGCTTGATGTGTATATCGTGCCTGGAACAGTAAAGCATATAGATACTGCTGGAGAAACAGATGATTCTGAGAATATCAAAATGTTCACTGATTATTATTTAATCAGTGGTGCGCAAAAGGTATATAGCTTATGGCATGAAGGAATGTGGAAGAGTGCATTCCCTGAGTATGCTGCAAGAATTGGAAATGTGAATTTTGAACGTGTCGAGTTCTAAATCATGAAGAAGAAATTAATTCGCGTTACAACTGCGGACATATCTTTAAATAGTTTACTAAAAGGGCAGCTGAAGTTTTTGAACCAATACTTCGAAGTTGTTGGTGTTGCAAAAGATACTGGTGTTCTGAAGGAGGTCAGTGAGCGAGAGGGAATCCGTGTGGTAAATGCTCCGTTAGAACGTCCTATTAGTTTAGTGAAAGATATCAAGGGGTTATGGTTCTTGTATCGTCTGTTCCGTAAGGAGAAGCCGTGGTGTGTACATGCTAATACTCCTAAGGGAAGTTTGTTGGCAATGATTGCTGCGTGGTTTGCATGCGTTCCGCATAGGGTTTATACTGTCACTGGCTTACGTTATCAGGGTGCTCATGGAGTTTTAAGGAAGATTCTTAAGACTATGGAGCGCTTGTCATGTCTTTTTGCTACAAATGTTATTCCAGAAGGGCAAGGGGTATTACATGCTTTGCAAGAGGATTGCATTACTAAGAAGCCGTTACGTGTGATTTGGAATGGAAATATTAATGGCATTGATACCGAGTTCTTCACTCCTGTAGAGAATACCATAGAGAAGTCTGATCCTTTTACCTTCGTTTTTATAGGAAGAATGGTTAAGGATAAAGGAATGCACGAACTTACGGAATGTATGCGACAACTTAATTGTCGGTTAATATTGGTTGGAACATTTGAGGAGGAGGATGCTGTTTCTGCTTCTGATAAAGAGTTTTTGACAACTTCTGATAAGGTGAAGTTTGTTGGCTGGCAAAGTGATGTTCGTCCTTTCTTAGCTCAAGCTGATGCACTTGTTTTCCCAAGTTATCGTGAAGGATTTCCAAATGTTCCAATGCAAGCGGGTGCTATGGGGTTGCCTTGTATTGTAACGAATATCAATGGTTGCAATGAAATCATTAAAGATGGACTGAATGGTAAAATTATTGCAGCACCTCTTAAAGAAGGGGCTGAGGTTATGCAGCAGGCTTTGTTTAATACTATGAAATGGTTTATTGAGCATCCTGAAGAGGCTAAACGTATGGGACGTAATGCTCGTCCAATGATACGTGAAAGGTATGAACAGAAGGATATTTGGAAGGCTTAAAAGAGTTTTACGATGCTTTATAAAATAGCGCATATCTTACGTGACAAATTACCTTGGATTTGGGATGTCATCGGCATCATAAATTCTTTCCTTTTTGGATTAAGGTATGATGGTAAAATGGGGCAAGTTCAGAATATTCTTACTCATTTCACGAAGACAACAGAAGAGGATGGTTATGTGCTTTTCTATAAGATAGAGGTCCTTTGTAAGGATAATCTTTCTTTGTTGGTAAAGATGTTTGCAGAACAGCCTGCGTCAGCTTTTGATTTCTTTAAGCCTCATGGTTTCGATGAACTGTCATTAAACAAGTTAGCAAAGGATAAAAGTTTTCTTGCTTATATTGTTGTTGCAGAAGGAAATGCTCAGCAAAAAGTATGTGTTGGATATTTTTTCCAGCGTAGTTTCTTTTGGGGGAAATCCTTTCGTGGGTATATGACTGATTACCGTTGGCAACGTCGTGGAATCAATAAAATGATGAATCTGTGTGCGACTGATATATCTTCATTGTTAGGTCTCCGAGTGTTTGGTACAATTGCGCCAGATAATATTGCTTCTATGAAATCTGCCCAGACTGCTAATGATATTCATATTGTTGAAACATTACCTAATGGAGATTACTATGTAGAGTATAAACCAAAGACAAAATAAACTGCTAATTTCTCTAATTTTTCGAATGTTCTTTATGGACTGCTAATTTCTCTAATGTTCTTTGTGAACTGCTAATTTCTCTAATTTCCCGAATGTGCATTTAGGATAACGGATCTCTTTAATTTCACGAATATAGCTAAGTTTTTCATATTATGAATGTTGAGAAGGAATTGGTGTGTAAAAATGAGGCATACCAAATAATTGGTGCTGCAATGGCTGTTCATAATGAGTTGGGTAGTGGGATGCGTGAGGTAGTCTATGGTGATGCTCTTGAGATAGAATTTAAATTGAGAGGAATTCCTTTTCAACGTGAGCAGACGTTCAATGTTCTTTATAAGGGTGTAGAGTTACAGCATAAGTTCAAATGTGACTTTATTTGTTATAAGCATATAATTGTTGAACTTAAAGCTGAAAAAGCGATTACGGATATTGACCGCTCGCAGATTATTAACTATGTGAAGATAACAAAATGCCCCTTGGGTATACTTGTTAATTTTGGTGAGAGTTCTTTAATGTACGAACGTTATGTCTGTACGAAAGATTAGTTTTATTCGTCTTATTTATTATATATATAATTAGCCTCATTTTTCTGTCCGTATTGTTTTTATTCGTGTCATTCGTAGTATTCGAAAAATTCTAATGAGAGCATCTTTATATTCTATAATTCGTGCCATTTGTGTCATTCGTAGTTTTAATAGATACGTCTTTATATTCTAAAATTCGTGTTATTTGTGTCATTCGTAGTATTTTAACTCATTTATAAGTTATGTTTTTTAAATGGTTATTTGATAAACTCGCATCTTTGTTTGGTTTGCTATTCCTTAGTCCAGTATTATTGGTAGTAGCAATTCTAATCAAGGTGAAGATGCCTGGTCCTATTTTGTTTTGTCAGAAGAGAGTGGGGCAGTATGGCAAACTGTTTACTGTATATAAGTTCAGATCGATGACAGTCAAGGCAGAGGCTTCTGTGGCAAGTAGGGATTCAGAAGCAACTTCTATTGCTTCAACTGAACAGTGCCGTATCACACCACTTGGCGAGAAACTTAGACGTTATAAGTTAGATGAGCTACCAGAACTCTGGAATGTCCTCAAAGGTGATATGAGTTTTGTCGGTCCACGTCCAGACGTTCCTGGTTATGCAGACCAGTTGCAAGGCGAGGAAAGAGATATTTTGAAGTTAAAGCCTGGAATAACAGGTCCAGCCAGCTTGAAATATAGAAATGAGGAAGAACTCTTAGCTTCTGTTGAGAATCCTGCTCAATATAATGATGAGGTAATTTTTCCTGATAAAGTTAAGCTAAACCTCTATTATCTAAAGAACTATTCATTTATAAAAGATATTCAAATGATTATCTGTACGGTTCTCGGTAAAAAGATGGACTATGCAGGTGAAAAAATATAGTTAGTAAAATGGAAAGAAATCGTGTTTTACTTTGTCTCGCTCACATGAGTGGTAACGAGATGAGATACATCCAAGAGGCGTTTGACACCAATTGGGTGGTGCCATGGGACCAAATGTCAATGGTTTTGAAGATGACTTGAGACGTTTCTCAGTCTCTGTAAGTCCTTCAGGTGAAAGAAGAAACTTCCTTGAAAAAGAGGAATATCCACAGACAATTATGGCGCATGAGGATAATCCTGATAATCTTTGGAAGGAGTCTTTACCAGGATTGGAGGATAAGCGTATTGTAGCACTCTGTTCTGGTACCTCTGCTGTACACCTCGCTTTAGTTGCATTGGGAGTTAAGGCAGGCGATGAGGTCATCTGCCAGAGTTTTACCTTCTGTGCCAGTTCACATCCAGTAACTTACCTTGGTGCAACCCCTGTGTTTGTTGACTCAGAGAAGGAAACATGGAATCTTGACCCTGCACTTTTGGAGGAAGCTATTAAGGATAGAATTGCTAAGACCGGTAAGAAACCTAAAGCAATCATCGTTGTTTATCTTTATGGTATGCCTGCTAAGATTAAAGAAATTCTTGCAGTAGCAGATAAATATGATATCCCTGTTGTAGAGGATACGGCAGAGGGTTTAGGTTCAAGATATGAGGGACAGGTATGTGGTACCTTTGGTGAGTATGGTGTTCTGTCATTTAATGGAAACAAGATGATTACCACATCAGGTGGTGGTGCACTTGTTTGTCCTAATGAAGAGGCTCGTAATAATGTGATGTTCTATGCAACACAGGCTCGTGAGGGTTATCCATACTATCAGCATGAGAAGATTGGTTTCAACTATCGTATGAGTAATGTTTGTGCTGGTATCGGTCGTGGTCAGATGACAGTTTTAGATGAGCATATTGCTCATCACCGTCATATTGCTCATTTATATGAAGAGGCTTTCAGTAAGATAGATGGTATTACTTTCCATGCAAACCCTTCACCTGAGTTTGATTCAAACTTCTGGTTGAACACAATGATCCTTGACCCTTCCGTTAAGGTTAAAGGTCAGGAGAATGCATATAAGACAACAGTACAGGGAGCAGTTGGTGGTGCAGCTGGTGTTATACATTCAGTAGATAATGCACATACTGATTGTGAACCAAATGCCAATGTTGAGGCTATGCGTGTCTTCCTTGATAAAGCCAATATTGAGAGTCGTCCTCTTTGGAAGCCAATGCACAAGCAGCCTTGTTATAAGGATTGTCCAGCATACGTAAATGGTGTGAGCGAAAGTCTTTTCAAAGTAGGTATGTGTTTACCAAGTGGACCATTAGTAACAGATGATGATGTGAAATATATTGTGGAGAAGATAAAAGAAGCAATGGCATAAGTGTTATCTTTTATAACCCATATTAAGGGCTGACGTCGGAGATCTTAATGTCTTCGGTGCCAGCCCTTGTTGTGTTCCTCCATATATTAGATTATGGTAATATCTAATTAGCCTATCTAAGTTTTATCCTTTAATAACCTGTGGATTAATAGAGTTGTAATCTTTGAGAATCCTTTTAATTTGCAAGTTAGTTTGTAGGTTACTTAGAATAGCGTACTTTCTCTTTACTGATACGTTTAAATCTTGTATGCAGCAAAAGTACGAAAAAAAAATTAATAGAAGAAGAAATCACAAAAAAACTAGTAGCTCTTTTTGTGTTTTTTTTCGATGTTACTTTGCAGGATGTATGGTTTACTTTTACTTTGTAAGTACTTGATTCTTAACAAGTATCATGTTTTTCATTATCGTCGGCATGTTTGTGGTAAATGTAGATAAAATGATGTGATTTTGATTAGTCGTTTTTACTAATCACAGAGTCCTTTGGCAAGTTTTGTATATAATTCTTCCAACAAGCTTTTGCCATTCTTTTCGTTTGTTCTAATCTTGTTTTGACGATTTCTTCCGCTTTATAAGGGTTATAATCTATTTCGGCTTTCATATAATTATCATAGGCTTGCTTCCATTGTTCCAGAAACATGTGACACATTGCTATACGATAATAAGCGTCAGGCCTCTCCCTTTTGTAACAAAGCGTAGCAGCTTTCTCATAATAGGGAATAGCCTTTTCGTATTGTTTCATATTAAAATGGCTTTCACCTGCCGTATAGTAATACACCGAACGCTCATGCGGAGCAAAAGCATCTAGTTGTGGAATCGCATTATCTAGGTATTTAGCAGCCATTTCATAATCCCATTCATTATAATAGCATAATCCAATATAAGCTTTAAACCTAGGATTAAGTTGATATGCCTTATCTAATCTCTGAAAAATGAGCAATGCTTCATGATATTTTTGTGAAGTAAAATAATCTAAAGCCTTACCTAAATCTTCAGAATCCTTACTTTTTTGCGCCAATAAAGGTTGGAACGACAAAGAAAGCATAGCGAAGGTTATTATCATCTTGTTCAAGAAATTCATAACCATATTATATCCCTTATTGTTTTATTGCCATATTTAATGAGATCAATATCAATGCGTACAAGTCCATTCTTATGATTTTCGTGCGAATCCCCGAGTTCCTTTTCAATTTGTTTGAAATAATGTTCTATGATAGCTTGCGGATAGGATGTCTCAAAAGTAGCAATACAATTTAAGAACCTATCAGAAACAATACCGATAGGCTCCGTCCATTTCTGTTCAGAAAAGCATATATTGGGGAACAATTCCTTTAATCGTTCTTTCGCTTTACGAATGTTCTCTTCTTGATTATAATTAGAACCTAATGTAATAATTACCTTCATGAGAGCAAAGTTACTGATTAGTTTTGTAATGTTTGAGAGAATTTAAGAGAATTCGTTTTGGAATGTATTAAAAATCGTGTATTTTTGCATCGTGAAGTTACGAAAAGAGTGTAATTTATTGAAAATGAGCGTAGGTTAATTGCTCTTGATAGTAATAGGTTACGATTTAGTTAGTTATCTACTGCATTATCCTTCTGCGCGTCGCGTAACCTTCAAAGAACTCTTTGTATGCAAAAGTAGCTATTTTATCCGAGATTTTGATATAAACTCCCGGATTTTTTATCACCTCATTCATTAGTTTTTCCGTAAAAGCGGTATTGTTCGTCGGAACACCATTGCCCAAAACGAGTTTAGAACAAACGTGTGCCGACTACCGCATAGCCAGAGAAAAGGGCATTGCCTCACGCTAAACGATGTTTAGACTGATGAAGCAATGCCCCTTTCTTTTGCGTCTATGCCAAGAGGTGCTTTTACGGGCTACCAGATGATTTTTCTTTTTTAGCTGTTTTTTGTGCCGGAAGCGGAAAGTGAATGCAGAGAGTGTCAGCCTGCCCCATAAATGAAACAAGCGGCCACACACAGCGGGCAATCCGGGAAGAATGATTGTTGCCACCCGGCTGGACAAGTCCCGTCGGATCGGAAAACAATCATACTCCCTTTGTTGTGGTTTGCCCTTTTCACGCTTCCGGTGATGTCTTTTTCCTTTTGGTGATTCCTTTTTTACGGATTTTCCCCTGAAGTTTTTTCTACCCAATCTGCCTCTGGTTTCGTTTACCTCCATTTTGCGCCTTTCAGTGAGCCGCATCAGTCAGTCATTTTCGTTCAGGGCGCAAAGGTAATTCCGGGATTGGACGGGAAAGCAAGGTCAAGCCTCCTGTTTTCTGCGGAAATCTCCAGCCCTTCGGGTAGTATTTCCCCGAAAAACCTTGCATTCCCTAATCCCTACCTTTTCAAGCACCCGAAACGAAAACGACCGATGCGACAGAAAGACGCATAAAAAAAATGTCGGATAAACGAGAGGCAGATAAGATAGTTTGAAACTCAACTCCCTCAGCTCTTGAATCCGCATAAAAAACAAAAAAATCAAAAACAGCGAAGATATGACGGCAACGGCAAATTTCAGACAAGTGGCGCAATACATCGGGTTGGCGATATGCGGCTTGATGATGCGCACCGCCTTCGGGGTGTTCGGCATCCTTTGGGACATCATCAGAGAGATTATAAACGGAGTGTTCCGAGTGGCGATAGGTGTAATCGTGGCTATCCTTTCCACCATTGCCTACTTCGGCTTCATCCTTTGGTTATTCACCCTTTAACCCTTACCGACATGGCAAAGAGAAACAGCAAGACGGTAGCGCAGCAGTGCAGATATTACGAGGTGGACAACATCTTCGTGTATATGGTGGAAACGTACATCAACGGTAATTTTGAAACTTTCCGAAGATTGTACCACGAACTGAACAAGGACACACGGAGGGACTTCATGGACTTCCTTCTCAGCGAGGTAGAGCCGACCTATTGGAGAGAGAGACTTAAACAGACAATCTAAAAACGACAGCGATATGAAAGGAACAGACCATTTCAAAAGAACGATACAAATGTATCTGGAACAGCGGGCGGAGGAAGATACGCTCTTTGCGAAGAAGTACCGCAACCTGCCAAAAACATAGACGAGTGCGTGACCCACATTCTGAACTATGTGCAGAAAAGCGGTTGCAGCGGCTTCACGGACGGAGAGATATTCGGGCAAGCCATCCACTACTATGAGGAAAACGAGATAGAGGTGGGCAAACCTATGAACTGCCAAGTGGTGGTGAACCATGTTGTGGAACTCACGGAAGAGGAAAAGGCGGAGGCACGTCAGAACGCAGCTCGCAGATACCAAGAGGAGGAACTCCGCAAGTTGCAAAACCGCAACAGACCGCCAGCGAGAAAAGTAACCCAATCCCAACCCTCATTATTTGATTTAGGCTTATGAAACCGAAGACCAAGATACAGAAAAAGGTGGCAAGACTTTCAGCCAACCTTCGCCCCATATCAGCGACACAAATAGATTGGGCATACCGCCACTGTATTGAACATATCGGCTACCGCACCAAGAAAGGGAACATTACCTGCTCCGACTGCGGTCACGAGTGGTACAGCAACAGCGTACTGTGCGACACCCTTGAAGGCTGTACCTGCCCCAAATGCTATGCCAAACTCAAAGTGCAGGACACACGCAAACGTATCTACAAGGAAACGCAGTATTTCAGCGTGATAACCACCTGCAAAGGCTATCAGGTAATCCGTGTGGCGCAGGTCAGATGCGAGAGCAGGAAAGGCGAGCCGATGCACTTCTATTGCCACGAGGTTGTGCAGCGTTGGATTTCACCCGACGGTAAGGTTACGGACATGGCGTTGCTCCGTGGCTTCACATTCTATTACTGCGATGTATGGGCATTGTGCAGCGCGATGGAGATAAGACCGCACAACAGCCTATACGATGATGTTGTGGCAAGAAGCTGTGCATATCCTAAGATGAGGGTATTACCCCAACTCAGACGCAACGGCTTCAAGGGCGATTTCCACGGCATTTCCCCCGTGCGTCTTTTCAAAGCCTTGCTTTCAGACCCAAGAATTGAAACCCTTATGAAAGGCGATGAGATTGAGGTCATGAAACACTTTCTTTTCAATGCCCGTACTGCCGATGAATGCTGGGCATCATATCTGATTGCCAAGCGTCACAAGTATCGGATAGACAACTTCTCCATGTGGTGCGACTATCTGCGTATGCTCAACAAACTCGGTCAAGACCTCCGCAACCCGAAGAACATCTGCCCCGAAGATTTCATGGCGGCACACGACAACGCAACTCGAAAGATTGAAGCCATACACGAGAAGGAACGGGCCGAACAACGCCGCCGCTGGGAGATTGAAAGGCGTGAGCGTGAACAACAGCGGCAACTGCAAAGGGAAAAAGATGCGGAGGATTTCATTGCCAACAAATCCAAATTCTTCGGATTGGTAATCACTGACGAGGAAATAATCGTCAAGGTACTTGAAAGCATAGACGAGTATTACAGCGAGGGCAAGGCACAGAACATCTGCGTGTTCGGCAGTGAATACTACAAGAAAGCCGACACCCTCATACTCTCGGCAAGGATTGGCGGTGAGATAATTGAAACCGTAGAGGTGGATTTGCGGACACTCAAGGTGGTGCAGTGCCACGGCAAGTACAACCAAGACACCGAATACCACGAGCGCATCATAGACCTTGTGAACAAGAACGCCAACCTTATCCGTGAGCGGATGAAAGCGGCATAGCATAAACCCTAAAACAACATTGATATGGAAGTAAGAATCGAAAGCATGATTTGTGTGTGGGACGATAAAATCCCCACCTTGTTCCTTGAATTTGTAAATCTCCTCACTCTCTCAACAAGTGAGGAGGGATTAAGAAAGAGCGTAAAGGAGTTTGCCGAGAAGCACGAACTTGACAAGTTTCCTTTACGGCTTCGGCTCTCACCATTTCTACCTGCACCAACGCTACACGAGCAACCCCGAAATAGTGATGAAGAACAGAGTTCTGTCAGTACATTTTTAATCATCTAAAAAGCAACATTATGGCAACACGAATGACCATCAACGGAGTAAGCACCTGTACGGAAGCAGGGACGGAGAAATATGAGCGTTTCCAATCGGGTATCGGCAGACGCAAGCGGACACTTGTGCAGTACGACTACCGCCATACGGACGGAGAACTGTTCACTTGTGTCAAACCCACATTGGACGAGTGCCGAACCGCAAGGAACAAGTGGCTGAACGCAAAGCAGGGAAAGGAGGGCAACCGATGAACACGACCTATCAAACGCTGATAGTCAAATTCAGCGAACCTATCGCGGCATTGGACGGTATCTTTGACGATGCCCAAGCGTGGGGAACGGACACCCTCAAAGGGTGGATAGATGATTACGAAAGCACACGTTTCACCGCCACCGACAGCCATACGGCAGTCATCACGAGCGAGTACAATATGGAGTGTGTGAAGGAGTGGCTGCAACGGCAGACACCCATTGCCGAGATGCGAGAATTTTGAACAAGTTGGCGGTGTCCGCACCGCCAGCACTTAAAACCCTAAAAACAACGAATATGATAGCACAGACGATATTACAGCAGATAGGTGGAAAACGCTTTACCGCCATGACAGGTAGCCGAGATTACATCAATATGGGCAACGGCTTACGGATGAGCCTTGCAAGGAACAAGACAAGTGCCAACCGCCTTGACATCATCTATGATGCGGGGGCAGATCTCTACAATATGCGCTTCTACCGCAGGACATTCAGCAAAAAGACATTCGAGTGCAGGACGAAGGACATTGCCGTACACGAGGGTATCTATTTTGATATGCTGGAGGAAATGTTCACGATGGTGACGGGACTTTACACACGCTTTTAAGAAGAGGAACGGGCGGTAAAATCGCCGCCCGCTACTTTTGTCAGTGAGCAGTGGGCGGCACAAAAGTAGCAAAAAGCCCAAGTTCCAATCTGTGATACAATTTACAAAAACAAGTTTTAATCATGGAAGCAATCAGACAGAACGGAAAAATCATCTTGCACAGCAACGACGGCATAAGCATAAAGATGATTTTCAGAAACCTTACGGGAAGGAATTTTCAAGGTCAGGAGTATGCGGACTATATTAGCCACATCGCAATTGGGAGCATGGGGTTTACGCCCGGTAGCATTGAGCATTGCAGGGACGGTGGCGTGATAGACACGGGAACAATCCCGAATGTATGAAAAGCGGAAAATCCAATGAAGTTGGCGGCTTCATCGGATTTTTCCGAAATAATCATTAAGTATTTTAATTTTGAAATGTTTTTTGTAAGAATGTTAGTAGTTTAGACATATCTTCCTTTCGATATATCATTTCACAAACTTTTTTTGAACAAATACATTTTCTTCTATTCCTTGTTCTTTTTAAGTTTTTTTAATGAGGTAATTATAAAACGCCTTGTCGTCATTCTTTTTTTGATTAAACTATCCACCACTTCTTTTTAGTGATTTAACTTTGAAAAAAACGGTCACCTATTTCCTTGAAAAAAAATCAGCATCTTTATTTACAATAATTTTTTTCATGTAGGTATTTTTTTCCAAACTATGTATTGGCAGAAAATTTATTGTTAAATTAGTATATAATCCCTTTTGCTTATATAGTTGTTCAAAATCCGGTTTTACATCACCATCAAGAACACTTAATACTTTTGTTCCAACCCCTGCTAAATTTGACTTACAAATATCATCTTGCATTTTTAACACATTCTCCCAACCACCACTTGGTAGAATATTAATCAATTTACTTTTTATACAAGGCATTTTCATCAATTATATTCTCCAATATATATTTAGCCAACACATCCTCTACTAAAATAAGAAAATCGTATCCCGAATGTTGATAAATATCTCGTGTTGCATATGATGGATAACATGGATTTACAATAGCGATATTATCCAACTCCTTTTGTAAATGAAAAATATTTGAAGGCTTTATTTTCCTAAGTAATTCTATTGAATGACTTGAAAAATATATAGCAAGATTATACTCTGTAGCCAATTTTTGCAAAAAATCAACTAACCTCATGATTGCAGATGGATGCAATGCTAATTCAATTTCATCTATCAATATAAGCCGTACATCTTCAGACTTTGCAGGGCGAACAATGACAACATTCAACATATGCAATAAGCTAATCAACATATTTTCTCCTGCACTCATACAAAACTGATTAACTATTCCATTAGTTCCTTCAATGAAATATGGAATTCCTTTGAACGCTTTAAGTTGTGCTAATGTTCTATTTTTAATGCGTTTAAGATTTGTATAGAAATCATAATTTCCATGCAAAATATAACTTAAATTGCGCGAAACAAACGAATCTGCATCAGTTAAAATTGTATTATTAACTCTTTCAGCTTTTAGTAATGTATCATAATTTGCATCTATAAAACGCATTCCATGTATTATGCTACCTTCATAAAAACCTTTTAGAGATATTATATCAGTTGAACTACAACTCCATCCTCTACTGGCTTTTGTCCAAGAATTTTCTTTTCCATCATAGGATATTGTGATTTTACTATTAGATGAATAATCATGAGGTTGAAAAACATTGAATGCAGAGTTACGTACAACCTTAGAAATGACTGTCATGATAGTACTTTTGCCTGTTCCATTAGCTCCAGTTATAGCATAAAGTCCTGTTTCTATTGGTAGATTTAACTCAATATTATTGATGTTCTTTAATTGTTCTATTTTTTTATATTTAATTTATTATTCATAATTGTTCTGTCTTTGGACGCAAAATTAGGCATTTTATACTGAATGACAAAATGTTATCATAAAATAATACAACTAAAGTAATATTGAGGTGATACATAATTACCCCTGCTCTTGAATTATAAAACAGAGGTAATTATTTTTTTTACGAATTTTGCATCAATCACGGGATATACAGCAGCGCAAACTCCACCTTTCTCCGTGTGAGCAGCATGGCATGGCGTTTTCCCTTGTAACTGCAAAAAGCAATATATTCATGGTAGATGTTCCTGTCGCCAGCCTCCAACTTCTTTATCAAGGTGCTTTGGGGATTGTCTTGCTACCCAAAAGCCGGTATGGACCCACGTTGTAGGCAAGCGTGGCGAGTAAAAGGCTGTCTTTCCCGAACTGCCGGAACATCGCGCAGAACTTCCGCAAGTCTTTCCGCAGAAGCACGTCCGCCTGCCGCTTCGTCATGGTTCGTGCCGAATATCTTTCGTCCGGCAGAATTTTGTGACCCCAACCCACGTATGGGTGGTGTTTTTCCGAGTGCCAGCCCTCAAAATATTTCGTGCAGCACACCGCCCTCTCGAAAAGTGGCAAACGGTAGATTGCCGCCTGCCCGTCCATTCCCTCTCGGCGGCTGATCCGTGCGGACACGGAACAGACCGCCATAAGCGAACAGAGCATTACCATGAATACACGCATCATTTCAGCAAGGGGCTGAAGTTGCCGATGGGAACGATGGTCAAACCGTCATCCTTTACATTCCGGTTGTTGAAGTCAAATTCCAGCTCGAAGGAGTTGCCGAAGTTGTCCTCCACCACCACAATAAAGTTGTGCGCCTCTTCGCCCTCCGCCGTGTAGTACAGGCGGAACTTTTCGTTCTCCAGCAGGTAGCGGTCGTTGGGCAGGAAGGTGATGCCGTTATCCATTTTCAACTTTCCTTCTCCCTCAAACTGAAAATAGCGGATGGTATAAAGCGTGTTAGCGAAGTCGCCCTCCTTTTTCAGTTCACAGCGGATTTCCACCGTCTGCCCCTTTGTCACCTTGTTCGGCACGGGCATGACCTCCACCGTGAAGGGATAGGACTGTTGGATGTCCATGTCGTCATCGCACGACACGAGGGTGAATGACACAGCGGCTATCAGGCATAACGCCACCACCTTAAAGATGTTTGTACTCTTGTTTCTGTTGTTCAGTATGTTCATTGTTCTTCGATTTTTAGATGATTGTTTTTCTGTTTTTTCGTTGTCCGTTGCAGGTACTCATTCAAGTCCTTGCAACCGTCATAGAGGGAGGAACGGTCGGCGACACGCGCCCCATACCGTTTGGCAAGAGCGTCAAGCGTCCGCCGTCCGGCTTCGTCACGGTCAAGGAAGCATCCGATGCGCCCGTAGCCGTCCAGCAATTCCGCCGCCTTCTCCACGTTGGCGACAGAGTTCAGAACAAGGCAGTCAGCGTTACCGGTTACGCCAAGCGTCACAGCGGAGAGAAAGTCCATGAAGCCCTCAAACACGAGGCACTCGTCAGCCGGGATTTCCTTCGTCCTTGCCAAAGACACATCTTTTGGCGGGATGCACCCCTTGAAAAATCGGCTTCGGACTTCATATCCACCTGCCATATTCAGGAAACCGACAGCAAAATACCGTTTTCCACGCACACTGTAGTTCAGACGGCAACAGTGACGGGATGTGATGGCGATGGGTATGCCACGTTCCGCCAGATAGTCCGTCAACGGTGAGCGAAGTAACGGAGCGACCTCCACATCCTCAAAGACGGGTTCGGTCGGCTTCGGGAGATAGGCGGGCTTTTCCCATCCGGCAACCGTCATATTGGCGGCTTCCGCTATGAACTTCGCTTGCTTCATGAAGTCATCGCTTTGCAGAAACTCCCCGGCAAGCGTGAAGATGTCGCCGCCCTTGCCCAAACCGAAGTCGTACCAGAGCTGTTTCGCCACGTTCACACGGAAAGAGGGTGTGCGCTCGCCCCTGTACGGGGCAAGATACCACAGCTCGTTACTGCTCCTTCTAACAGGCTCATGCCCCAGCCGTGCGAGAAATCCGTAAGCGGCATCCTTCTGACAGCATCTATTTCCGTCCTTTCCATGCCCGTGTCAGTTGATGATGAACTTGATACCGACCCCGAACTGCGTGTGAAACTTCCGCGTGTCGCCACCCCAAAGGCAACGCTCCCGCAGATTGGCAAGCAGGGCTATACGGTCTGCCACGTAGCATTCCACATCGAGCGTCAGCGCGCCGCCGTAGATGAAGGCGTCCCGGTCGTGCAGCGTAGAACCGTCATGCAGCACCTTCGTTCCCCAGTTCACCGACTCATATCCGGCAAGAGCCGAAGCCCCGGCATAGACGAACACGATTTTTCGAGCGTCCGACAGTATCTTGAAGTAATAGCCGCCCTCCGCCGTGAACTGCGCCACGGGTATCTTGGTGTTCTTGTAAGGATTGTTTTTCAGGAGGTATTCGCCACCGAACACCCACTTGTTTCCCCTCTTCGTGTAGGTGGAAAGAGACGCCCCGAAACTGTAGCCGCCGTCCTTGCCACCGGGATTGAAACCGTCCGCCATGTCCGCCCTTACCTCGATGCCATGCATCTTCGGCAGACACCGCTGGGCGTGCGCCTGCCCCGTGAAAAGGGCAAGCGACGCGATGATTATTGCGATGTATTTTCTCATGGTCAGCGCACTTGAAGTTCGTTAATGGTGCTGGCTCGTACCAAATCCTCGTTCTCAATCACGAAGGACTGGTGACGGCCGCCGTTCTTCTCGTTCAGCTCCACCACGAGGCACTTGTCGTCGGGGATGGTGAACTTCGCCATCGTGAAGACCGTGCGCTCACTTTTTTTGCCCGGCACGAGAGAGTGGCGTAGTTCTGCGCACGGAGCGGCAGAATGATCTGCTCCTGCACGGCGGTACGTTTCGCCACCTTCTTGTCCACGATTTTCCAAGTGATGTAGTCCACATCGAAAGGCACGTTGCTCTGGTTCTTTATCTCCGTGTGGAAGTAGAGTAAGCCGTTGTGCGTGTAGATGCCTTTCAACAGGTATTGGATGCCGAAACGCTTGCAGCCGATATGCTTCACCTCGCGCTTGTTCTGTTTGTGGATGGACTTCATGATAAGGCGCACCAGCATCGGGCTTTCGCTGCCCAGCTCTTTCAGATAGATTTCCTGCGCATTGTTCGGGCGGTTCACCGTACTGCCGTCATGGATGAAATCGCACATCTCCACGTTGAGTAACAGCGGTTCGGCGGCGTACTTCACGTTGAAGGTGTAGAAACTGCCGTCCTCCGTGATGACGGACATATTCGTTTCGTTGGGAAAATTTCTCACGGTAGCCTTCACGCGGATGACGTTCTCCGCTCCGTCGGCTTTCCCGGCAATCAGGTCGGGCGAGCCTAAATCGACATAGCGCACCTCCGCCGGAAAAATGACGTGGACGGTCTTGTCATAGGTCACTTCCAGTCCGTGCGGCGGTATCATGCGGTCGAAGGTCAGCTTGCGCGACAGACCGTGATACAGGTCGCCGTCCGCCTCCTTCTGCGGATAGACCTCCTTCGTCAAGGTCGGCTGTTCACTTCCTTTGGTCGTTTCAACGGTTACATTCTCCTGCGCGTTGGCAGTTGCGATGCCCATAGCGAGGGCAAACATGATGATTACTTTTCTCATTACTTTTGGATTTTAGTGGTAAATGTTTTTTTGATTGATTGTTGTTTTCAGTCCTTTTCCTGATAGAGCATGACCCTGTACCCGGCTTTCAGATGCACCTTTACGGTTCGCATCTTCTTGGCGATGTACTGGCTCGTGCCTTGTATCAGCCCCTTGCCCAAATCGGAGGCGAGCTGCGCCCCGGCATTGGTGGAGATGTTGATGCTGCTCCCTAACGAGCCGCCCATGTTGGCGGCGACCTCCCTGACGGCGTTCATCTCCATCGAGTTCGGGATGAAGATACCGGGCTGTCCGTCCGTGTCATAGACCGCAAGCTCCACCGGGATAATCGTGCCATCGTATTCCAGCGAGGTGACCTCGATGTCGAGCCGCTCACCCTGTATCTTGCCCGTGCCGACCACCACTGCATTGCGTGGGATTGTTCTGCCCGCCACCGCCATAGGCTCCAGCAGGCGCAACCTTACCGTCTGTCCGTCCGTCACGCTCTGCGCACCATGCACACATGCCGGGATGGTATTCCGGTCCGATACCTCTGTAGTGCCGACAGCCGTGTTGAACCCCCGGTTGCGCTCCTGCGAGAAGGTGGCGACAAACTCCGCGTTGCTCATGGGCTGTGCAAGGGAGGAAACGACTTGGCGGGTCACTTGCCTTACGGGTGTCGCCGTGTTCTTCTTTCCCTTCTGCACGGTGGAAGGCTCTGCCGCCTGTTCCGGCTTTCCTCCGTTCTGACCGCCCATGTACTTTGCCGCCAGCTCATAGGACTTCTCCATAAGTGCCACCTGTTCGTCCATAGATGAAGTCCTGCCCTTCTCGCTTTCCAGTTCCGACTCCAGCGAGGCGATGCGCTCCAACAGCTCATCCATCTCGGCATTGTCGTTCTTCGGCTGTTCGTAGAAGTTGCCGAGGGTGGCGTTCAGGTCACGGTAGGCGGCTGCGGAGGATTGGATGGTCTGCGGCGTGGCGGGCTGTGCCTTTTCCTCTTTGCCGCCCGGATTGGCGAGGTCGAAGTCCGTCCCGTCCTCCGTTCCAGCTATCTCGCGGTCGAACATGTCGCCCAGCTGCCCGATGGCACGGTTGCGGCTCTCCAGACGCTCTTCCATCTCCCCATGCTCGTAGGCTTTCAACTTGTCGCCGATAATCTGCCGGTTCGCCTTGTCCGCGTCGGGCATCTCGGTGTTGTATCCGTCTGTTCCCGGCTGTTGCTCCTTGCCGGAGGACGGGGCGAATATCAGCCACATCGCCCCGATGAACACCAGCACCATAGCGGGCAGGACTATCATCTTCTGCCGTTTCAGCCGCTGCGCCTCGGTCAGCGGTTCGCGCCCCTTTTTCGGCTTTCCCGTGTCGGGAGCGGCTTTGTTCTCTTTCGTCGGTTCATTCTTCGTCTGTTCCATATAAATAAGGTGTTAAGTGATTGTCAGTTTCCACCGGGGTCGGCAGTTCCACCCGTCCGGCGTGTCCCGTTTCCATGCGTAAGCCGTCGTTCCTGCCGATGTCATAGACGGCTCTGCCGAAGGTGTAGAGGGCAAGCACCGCGAAGGCGGCGAGCATCCCCAGTACGATGCGGCGGCGTGTTTCCGGCGGCAAACCGTCCAGATACCCTTTGAGCCTTGCCACCAGCCGTTTCCGTTTGTCGTGGAGCTTCCAGTACACGCCCCACATTGTTTCTGATACTTTTTACTTTCCGTTTCATAATCCGTTACCGTTTGATAGTCTGTAAATCCTTATTCTCGATGATGGTGAAACCCTCGATGGTGAAGCCGTTGGGATTGTCGTCCGACCGTGATGCGTTCAGCAGGCGGCAGGTGGTCACGAGGCTGCGCTCGGTGACGTTGCTTTGCCGGATGATTTTCTGCGTGGCGTAGGTCACGGCTCGGTAGGGATAGGCGTTGAAGTCACACACCACGCTGTCCACCTTCAACACTTGGTTGATGTTTCCGGCGATGATGCGGTTGTAGTACCCCTTCTCGGCGAAGTCCGAATAATAGTGGTACACGCTCTTGTCTGCCAGCAGCAAGGCACGTTTTACGTTGTGTTCAATCGCGCTTTTTCAGGTGACAGCGTGAAGAAAAGCTCGTGGAAGCGGCGCACATGCTCCCGTGCCTCCGCTGGACGGTTCTGCGACAGATCCTGCGACAGCGCAAGCATCAGCGACTTGCCGTTGTCCAACACATAGATTTTCTCCCGTTGCTTCTCCGCGAAACGGTAGGAGTTCCACACGCTCCACACCGTCACCACGGTGCACAGCGAGAGGAAGACGATACCGAACAGGCGTATCTGCCTGAACGATGATTCGATGTTTTTAAGTGACTTAAATTCCATTGTTGTTTATTCGTTTTTAATTGTCAGTTGATTATTTCAGCAGTTTCCCGGCACGTCCGACCACGTTTCCTGCGGCTGCACCCGCCACGCTGCCCGCCATGCTTCCGGCTCGTCCCGCCATCTGGTTCACGTTGCGACCGTAACCGCCCATGCCTCCGGCTTGGATAATCCAGCCGGCAACGGTGGGAATGGTGAAGTATCCGATGATGCCGATGCAGAGGAACACGATATACACCCCGTCGCTCGAATCCAGCGAGAAGTTCGGGTCTGCCTGCATCCGCTCGATGTCGCTTTGCAGCATCAGCACCTGTATCTTCGCCAGTATGGTGCTGAACATGTCCGACACCGGAAGCCACAGATAGACCTGTATGTAGCGGCATATCCACTGCGTGAGCGTGCTTTGGAAACCGTCCCATACCGACAGGGCGAAGGCTATCGGACCGAGTATCGCCAGCACCACGAGAAAGAAGGTGCGGACGGTGTCTATCACGAGGGCGGCGGCTTGGAACAGCAGTTCCAGTATCTCGCGGAAGAAGTCGCGGATACTCTTCTTCATGTTGTACATTCCCCGGTCGATATACATTCCCGCCATCGTCACCATGTCGGAGGGCGACCAGCCGAGTTCCTCCAGTTGCTTGTCAAATTCCTCGTTGGACACGAGGTAGGCGGTTTCGGGGTTGCGTACCATCGCCTCGTATTCCAGCTTGTCCTTCTGCTCCCGGTATCGGTTCATGTCCAGCGTTTCCGCCTCCAGCATCTTTGCCGTGCCCTGTACGACGGGTGAGAGGATGCTGTTTATCGTGCCCAGCACCACAGTCGGGAAGAACATGATGCACAGACCGATGGCAAAAGGACGGAGCATCGGGAATACGTCTATCGGTTCGGCTCTCGCCAGCGACTGCCATACCCGGTAGGCGACGTAGAACAGCGCACCCAGCCCGGCGATGCCTTTCGCCACACCCGCCATGTCCCCACATAGCGGCATCATCTGCTCATAAAGTGAGCGTAAATCTGATGAAGGTTATCGAACTCCATAGGCTTACCAGTATCTTTCGTTCATGTTCCCGTACAGCCCCATGATGCGGTCGAGGTCGTTCTTTTTCTTCGCACGCAGATAACTCACGGAGATGTTCTTGTTGGTGTAATAGCTCACAAGGTTGCGGTAACGCTTCATTTTGGAGTAGCAGCGTTCCACCACGTCCATGCGCTCCTTGTCGGTCATGGAGAGCGTGGTGATGTTCACCACATTCTTCAGTTCCGTCAATACTTCGTTGCTCTCTTCCAGCAGTTTCGTGTAACCGAAAGCGATTGCCGACAGCTCTTCTGGTCTGAAATTTCCATCACGGAGCATCCTTTGGAAACTGTTTACATAAATGTCGGTGATGTCGCCTACCATCAGGATGGTCTGCTGCACCTTGCGGGCGTCCTTGACGAGATTGTTCACCGATTTGAGGGCATCGTAATACTTTTTGCCCTGCTGATAGATTTTCACCGTTTCCTGAAAGTTGCTCACCATGTTCGTGGCAGTCTTGGAGGTATGGATGATGTTTTTGGAGGCATTGATGATACCCTGCGCCAGATTGCCCGGATCGCTTACGACCCACTGTGCGCTTGCCCTGCCTGCGAAAAGCAGGCACAGGCAGATAATCATTGTTATTCTTGTTCTCATGTTACTTTGGATTTTAGTGGTTGTTATTCTTCTGTCGGGTGTCCCGGCTGCGGTTTCACCCGCACATAGTCGCCGCCCGGCGAGAAGGTCAGCACGTCCGTTGCCTCGTTGTAGGACACGTCGATGCGGAAGCCGGTGTTCATGAACAGGTTGTCGTTTTCCTCCTGCAAGAGATAGTTTCCGGTTTCAGCTTGCGGCGCAGACCGCTCCGGCGGAACACCGTCACCTTGTAGGCTTCGCCCTCCTTGTAGATAAGCACATCGGGCTTCCCCTCCACGCTCTCCCAGTTCCCGCACAGCATATCACGGCGGTTATCGACCACATCGCAGGATTGCAGCATCATGACCGCCAATCCGATCAGGCACTTGCTGACTTGCAGCATTTTAACTTTTGATAAATTCATACGCATTTCTTGTTTAGCTGATGATTAAATGATTAACTTTTGGTTCTCCGCTTCTCGGCAAGTTGCCGGATGGCGGCTTCGATGTCGCCGCCCAACTTCTCCGCCAGACGGTAAACCTCCACTTTCTCCGTTTCCTCGGTGGTGTACGCCAGATATTCTTCTGCACTGACCTCGGTGGCATAGACCGCCGATTGTGTGCCACCCAAGCCTATCCACACCTCCTTGTAGAGCCGTGAAGGGTTGTTCGCCATGTTGATGGAGAGTATCTGCCCTTTCTCCTTTTCCGTCAGTCCGAGCAACGCCTGTATCTGGTCGAACTTGTTCATGTACTTGCGCTGGTCGAGAAGTATCTTGCAGTCGGAGTTGTTGATGATGCTCTCCTTGACCACGGGAGAGGAAATGATGTCGTCCACCTCCTGCGTCACCACGATTGCCTCGCCGTAATATTTTCTGACCGTCTTGTACATATAGCGCAGATATTCAGCCATGTTCGCTGAAGAGAGAGCCTTCCAAGCCTCTTCCACAATAAGCTGTTTCCGTACCCCTTTTAGTCGCCGCATCTTGTTGATGAAGGCTTCCATGATGATGATGGTCACGACGGGGAACAGTTCGCGGTTTTCCTTAATCGAATCTATCTCGAAGACAATGAACCGCTTGCCGAGCAGGTCGATGTTCTCCGTGGAGTTGAGCAGGAAGTCGTAGCGTCCGCCCCGGTAATACTGCCGCATGGTGGTGAGCATGTTGTCGATGTTGAAGTCGGACTTCTCCACCTTGATGTCACGCTGTGCCAGTTCCTTGCGGTAGTCGTCACGCATATACTCGTAGAAGGTGTTGAACGACGGCACGATGCTACGGTCGGATTGGATGCGCTCAATATAGGCACTCACGGCACTGCCCAGCTCGCCGCTCTCCGTCTTTGTCACCTTGTCGTCCTCCGACTTCCAGAGCGTCAGCAGCAGGGTCTTGATGCTGTCCTTCTTCTCCACGTCGAAGATGTAATCGTCGGTGTAGAACGGGTTGAACGATATGGGCTTCTCTTCCGTGTAGGTGAAATACACGCCGTCCGCTCCGCCTGTCTTGCGTCGGATCATGCCGCACAAGCCCTGATAGGAGTTTCCCGTGTCCACCAATACCACATGTGCGCCTTGCTCATAATATTGGCGCACGAGGTGGTTCATGAAGAAAGACTTGCCGCTGCCCGAAGGACCCAGCACGAACTTGTTGCGGTTGGTCGTGATACCCCGCTTCATGGGCAGGTCGGAGATGTCAAGGTGCAGCGGTTTCCCGTGAGCCTGTCCACCATCTTGATGCCGAAGGGCGAGAGCGAGTTGCGGTAGTTGGTTTCCTCTGTGAACAGGCACACCGCCTGTTCGATGAAGGTGTGGAAACTCTCTTCCGCCGGGAAGTCCGCCGCATTGCCGGGTATCGCCGCCCAGTAGAGTGTCGGGCAGTCGATGGTGTTGTGGCGTGGCACGCATTCCATGCTTGCCAACTGGCTGCCCACGTCGTTCTTGATATGCTTTAGTTCCTCCGCATCGTCGCTCCACGCCATGACGTTGAAGTGTGCCCGTACCGAGGTCAGTCCGTAGGAATGGGCTTCGTTCAGGTATTGGTCTATCCACTCGCGGTTGATGCTGTTGCTCCTTGAATAGCGAGATAGCGACTGCATGTTACGGGCGGACTTCTCGAACTTATGCAAGGTTTCCTCACTGTTGTCTATCAGCACATACTGGTTGTAGATATGGTTGCAGGAGAGCAGAAGCCCCACCGGGGAGGCGAATGACAGTCGGCAGTCACTCCGGTCGGTGGAGAGCTTCTCGTAACGGGTGTCGGTAGCCACCTTGCCCGGCAGGTCTTCCGCGTCGGAGAGGGTGTGCAGACACAGGCGGTTGTCGCCGATGCGCATCTCCCTTGCCGAAAGCTCGATGTCCTGCAAGGTGGTGTCACCTTCCGACATGAGCGAGAAGTAGCGTTCAATAAGTCCCGTATTTCCCTCAGTACCCACAATCTCATCGGTGGAGAGGCGGCGCAGCCTGACAAGCCCGCTGTCGTTCATGATGCGCTCGAACTGTTCGCAGGCTTCCAAGAACTTGGTCGTGGTTTCCCTGTCCAGCTCCTTCGGGATGATATGTCCCCGGCACAGCGTGCTGAAATTGCTCTGCATCCGGTTACGCTCCTTTGTTGTCTTGGTCAGGTAGAGGTAGCAGGTGTGTTTCAGGTACGGACGCTCGTTGAAGTGACGCTCGAAAGAGCGGCTTAAAAAGCTCATGTCGTCCTTCTGAAGCTCCGGTTTGTAGCGTTCCTTGATGAACCAGTCCTGTTTGTGGACGACGGAGTAGTCCGGCAGCACCTTGATAGCCTTGCACCAGCAACTGTGTATCGCCTCGTACTCCGCACCCGTCACGGTGTAAAGTTCCGGCAGTTCCACCTCGAAAGCCACCGTGATGTCGGCGTCCTTTGAGATGATGCAGCCATGCTCCACCGCTAAAAGTGGGAACCTGTTTTCCAGTGTTGTCATTTTCGATGTATTCCTCATTGTCTTTCTTCCTTTCGTTGTCGTTTGAACAGACGGGGTATCCGCCGCCGGTTGATAAGGTATCGGGGATGGCTCCGTGCCGCTCCTAATTTCATCAGCCCGTGTTCGCCGTACCGGGCGTTCAGCGCGAAGGTCTGCCATACAAGGAGGGAGGACGATGCCGCGCCGAAGCCGATACATATCCACTGGTCGATACCGACCATGTAGAGGATGACGAACAGGACGAAGAGAGCCAGCAGACCTCCGCAGAAGATGAAGAGGTACTGTGCCTTCAAGCCCTTGAACTCTACCGGACGGCCGATACCCTTGTTGATTGGGTATTCAGCCATACATTATTTATTAAAGGAAGAATGAGCGCAGGATGGTGGCGGCAACAATCAGGAAGATGCACGCGCCGAACCACGAGGCGGCTGTCTTGCTGGTGTCGGGGTCGCCCGATGAAACTTGCCGTACACTTTTACGCCCCCGATAAGCCCGACGACTGCACCGATGGCGTATATCAGTTTAGTTCCGGGGTCGAAATAAGAACTCACCATAGAGGTGGCTTCGTTGATGCCCGCGATGCCGTTTCCCTGCGCGAAAGCGGAGGCGGTTGCGGCGATGACAAGTGCCGCGGAGAGGATTGCTTTTCTGTTTTTCAAGATGTTCTTGTTCATAAACTGTTCTTGTTTTTTGCCGTCAAAAGGGTGGATGGTCCTTTGTCGGGCGGTTGATACTTTGTTTCTTTACTTTGGTTTTAGTGGATGCCCGTTTGTTTCCACGGACGTGGGCGTGTCCGTTGCGGATAGGGATGCGCCTTGCGTTTCCTCGCCGCGTGGGTTGATGTCATTCTTTCATGTTCATTTCTTTTATTGTTGTCATACATAGTTGCGAATGTCGAACTCCTCGATGTTGTCCGGCACGACGAACTCCTTTTCAGGTTTCTTCAGCCGAATCTCGATAAGCCCCTTGATGCGGATGCCTATCTCCGAAGAGCCTTCCATCATTTTCTCGTACAACTCCGTGCCCTCCATGTCGGTGAACACCTTCGCCGCCTTTTCACGTTCCGCCTGTGTCGCGTCCGGGTTCTTGGCGGTCTTGCAGGCGTCGTCAATCTCGTCAAAGCTGCTGCCCGAAGCCCGTGGCGTGTCCGAGGCGTCCTCTTCCGGTTCGTCGTCCCCGTATCCCAGTTCCTCCGGCGGTATGCTCGTGAAGGTCTCATCGAGTTTTTCCTCCGGAACTTGTGCCGGGCGGGATGCGTTTCCCGTTTTTCCGTCGTCAAAAGTAGCCTCTTCCTCCGACAGCTCAATGCCTTTTTCCATAGTGGCGGCTTCTTGCGTCGGTATGGCAGCGGTTGTCCGGGTGGATGCCATCCTGAAACGGCTCTTGCCGATGATGTCCGCCTTTTCCGCAGGGACTTCCTCGTGTGCCGCTATGCGTTTAGCCTCATTCCCGTCCAGTGACCGCCATAATCCGACAATGCCCTTGAAGAAGCGGACAATCCGCGTGTCCATGATGCGCTCGTAAAGGAGCAGGAACAGGAACCAGAGGTTGCAGCCGACCGATACCGCCAGCAGAATGTCTGTCATGCTGATTGTGTAATTCATATCCTTCCGTTTGGTTAGAATACTGAATTATAATTTCGGGCATAAAGGCTCTTTATCGCATCCTCGCACTGGTTGAAGTGATGCGTCAGCACATGGTCGATGTAAGCGGACAGCATAAGCCGGTCATGCCCGATTACACGGGTGATACACATGATACGCTCGTGGTACTCCGGGCGCACATACGCCATCTTCCCCTCACGTGCCTTTACTTCCGAGTCACGGATGAACAGACGTTCATAGTCCTTCTCGCAGCATTTGCCGCTTACCGGGACAGGCGACAGGATTTCCACACTCGCCTGCACTTGGGCAAACATACCTCCGCAGTCTTGCTGTGGTCTTTTTTCATTCGGTGTCATTTCTTTTTCCATTTTCAAATCAGATCTTCACGTTGTTTCTTGTACAGTTCGTTGATTCTCTCCTTGTGCTGTTCCAGATGTTGGCGCAGCACGGTATCCACATAGCCGCCCACCGAGATTTCACCTCCGGCGATGTCGTTCACGATTCTGAGGATTTTGCCGTGGACATCGCGGCTGATATAGACACACTGGCGGGTCTTTATCTCGTTGCGGCGCAGGAACAGCTCGTTATAGTCCTCATCCTGCCTTTTCCGGCGGCCACTTTCCCTCTGCGCTTTTTCCCGTGTTACTGGTTGCACAGGAGGTGGTTTCCGGTGCGGCGGTGTCCTCTTCGGTCGGTGCAGCTGCGGGTACTTCCTGTGCGGGGCGCAGTGTCCCGTCCTGTGTGCGCCGCCCGATGGAAGCTAACAGCAGTTCCTCGTCGATGCCTTCCGTGTTCACTTTCCTGCTGCCCATGCTCACTGCGGTCTGATGATGTCGCTTATCTCTTCGGAAAACTCCCGGATGCCACTCCCTTTCAGCAGTGCCGTGTCCATCGGGAAGATGGTGGAGCGGAAAACGCTCTTGCGCTCTTCCGAAAGGTCACGGCGGAACTTCTTGCTGTCGGGCAAGCGGGTGGAAAGTACCGGAAAGCCCATTTCGGCTATCACTTCCTCGTAGATGCCGTACAGGTCGTTCCTCTCCCTGCCGTCCACCATCGTCCAAAACAGATAAAGCCCCTTTGTTTTCGCCTGTCCGGTAGTCATCAGCCTGTCGCGGAACATTGTGACGAATTTCAGGGTACTCTCCACAACAAAGCGGTCGGCACTCAGCGGAGTGAAGATGTAGTCCATCTGCGAGAGCGTCTTTATCACGCCGTTACTACGGAGTGTGCCGGGCATGTCGAAGAACACCACGTCGGGTTTCACGTCCTCAGTGGCAATCATCCTCTCGGCATCGTCGAGGGCGTTCACCGCATTGCTCTTGACGATGGTGTAGGCGTTCTTTTTCATCCGGCGGAAATGGTCGCAAGCGAGAGCCTTGAAGTAGGTGCTGCTGTCGATAAGCCCCATTTCGTGTTCGCGCAGCCCGTGGATGCTGTGCTGCGGGTCGTCGCAGTCCACGACGGCGACATTGTAGCCTTTCACGTTGTGCAGGTAGCTGGCGGCAAGTGCCGTGACAGTGGATTTGCCGATGCCACCTTTCTGTGTTGCGAATGCAACGAAGATTTCCTTACTCATAGTTCCATTTATTTAATTGTTGAAGATTTCTTTTTCTATTTATATGCGGATTTGGTTGCTACATTATCCGCTTCAGTGAACAGACACATGGGCGGGTCATCGCGTATCCGGTTCTGTGGTGAAGCGGTGCGGCGAACAAGTGATGAATGACGACACTGCGTCATGAAGTCATTGAATCTGTACTTCACCAGATTGTCGGATAACCGGGGTTCCGACGGTTCGGGTATCCGCTTCGGCAAGTATCCGCCGAAGCGATTGTCCGGGTATTTGAATGTTCCTTTTCTCATATTTTCAAATCGTTCGTTTCTTGAATCATGCTGCAAATAAACAAGTATATTTTGGAACCTGTATCACTTCTCCGGCAAGTGGCAGCACGTTGCGCCGGTTGGCAGTCATTGACCGGGTCAAGCATCTGTCCAATACAGCTTTAAGGGCGTAACTTTGCCCCCCGGACAGCAGGGTTCGCCGATGGTGCGCGGCCCGGAGTCCTGAAAGGTATCTTCCCATCCGTCCCCTGACGGATTTTTATGTTCACCTGAACATAGCAAGGTATGTTTTCAGCCGCTCAAAATATTTTGAGCATCCCGGAAAACGCCTTGCCCTTGCAGGGGGCGGGCTTTCCCTCCGAAGTCGGAAAGCCTTTCAGAACTGCGGTGCTGTGATCCGAAGCGGCGGCTTATGCCGTCAATCCGCTAAATCCAAAGTAATATGAAAGAGAAAAGGAAAAGCAAAGCAGGGAGAAATCCCAAACTTGATCCGGCGGTGTACCGTTACACCGTCCGTTTCAACGAGGAGGAACACAATCGTTTCCTCGCCATGTTCGGAAAATCGGGTGTCTATGCACGGTCGGTTTTCCTCAAAGCGCACTTCTTCGGACAGCCGTTCAAGGTGCTGAAGGTGGACAAGACGCTGGTGGACTATTACACCAAGCTATCGGATTTTCATGCGCAGTTCCGCGCCGTGGGTACGAATTACAACCAAGTCGTGAAGGAACTGAGGCTGCATTTTTCAGAGAAAAAGGCGATGGCGTTGCTCTACAAATTAGAGCAACACACCGTCGAACTCGTGAAACTGAGCCGCCGGATTGTGGAACTTTCAAGGGAAATGGAGGCGAAATGGTCGCAAAAATCAGTGTAGGAAACTCGTTGTACGGCGCGATTGCCTATAACGGGGAGAAGATTAACGAGGCGCAGGGGCGGTTGCTTACGACCAACCGCATCTACAATGACGGTTCGGGAAAGGTGGACATCAACAAGGCGATGGAGGGTTTTCTCACCTTCATGCCGCCACAGATGAAGGTGGAGAAGCCGGTGGTGCATATTTCGCTCAACCCACATCCGGAGGATGTGTTGACCGATGCGGAATTGCAGGATATAGCCCGCGAGTATCTGGAAAAACTCGGTTTCGGCAACCAGCCTTATCTTGTTTTCAAGCACGAGGACATCGACCGCCACCACCTGCACATCGTGACGGTGCGGGTGGACGATAACGGGAAATGTATCAGCGACAAGAACAACTACTATCGTAGCAAACAAATCACCCGTGAGCTGGAGAAGAAATACGGGCTGCACGGCGCGGAGCGCAGGAACCGCCGGCTTGACACGCCGCTAAGCAAGGTGGACGCATCGGCAGGTGATGTGAAGAAGCAGGTGGCTGGCACTGTGAAGGCTCTGAACGGGCAGTACCGTTTTCAGACGATGGGCGAATACCGTGCGCTCCTTTCCTTATATAATATGACGGTGGAGGAAGCGAGAGGCAACGTGCGCGGACGGGAGTATCACGGGCTGGTTTATTCCGTCACGGACGACAAGGGTAACAAGGTGGGCAACCCGTTCAAGTCCTCGCTTTCGGGAAGTCCGCAGGTTATGAAGCCGTACAGAGAAAATTTATCCGTTCCAAATCAGAGATTAAGGACAGGAAGCTCGCCGACATGACGAAACGCACCGTTCTTTCCGTGCTGCAAGGCACTTATGACAAGGACAAATTTGTATCCCAACTCAAAGAGAAGGGCATCGACACCGTACTGCGCTACACGGATGAAGGGCGTATCTATGGAGCGACGTTTATCGACCACCGCACAGGATGTGTACTGAACGGCTCTCGCATGGGCAAGGAGCTTTCGGCGAATGCCTTGCAGGAACACTTCACCCTGCCATACGCCGGACAACCGCCGATACCGTTATCCATCCCTATGGATGCTGCGGACAAGGCATACGGACAGACCGCATACGACCGTGAAGACGTATCGGGCGGAATGGGCTTGCTCACTCCCGAAGGTCCGGCGGTAGATGCTGAGGAAAAGGCTTTCATCCGGGCGATGAAGCGCAAAAAGAAGAAAAAGCGCAAGGGCTTGGGTTTGTAATCGGAGTATCAACAATTAAAAAATCAATGTATGTCACAACAAGAAGACGATTTGAGGGCATTGGCGAAAATCATGGATTTTCTGCGTGCCGTGAGTATTATTTTAGTGGTTATGAACGTGTACTGGTTCTGTTACGAAGTCATCCGGCTGTGGGGCGTGAACATCGGTGTGGTGGACAGAATCCTTCTGAACTTCGACCGCACGGCGGGGCTGTTCCATTCCATACTGTACACAAAGCTGTTTGCCGTCCTGCTGCTTGCCCTGTCCTGTCTGGGTACAAAGGGGGTCAAGGGAGAGAAAATCACTTGGGGAAGAATATGGACGGCACTCGCCGCCGGGTCCGTGCTGTTTCCTAAACTGGTGGATACTGGCTCTGCCGCTTCCGATTGAGGCGGTGATGGGGCTGTATGTCCTTACCATCGGTACGGGCTATGTCTGCCTGTTGATGGGAGGTCTGTGGATGAGCCGTCTGTTGAAACACAATTTGATGGAGGATGTTTTCAACAACGAGAACGAGAGTTTCATGCAGGAAACAAGACTCATCGAAAGCGAGTATTCGGTCAATTTGCCGACACGCTTCTATTACAAAAAGCGTTGGAACAACGGTTGGATCAATGTGGTGAATCCCTTCCGTGCGTCCATCGTGTTGGGTACGCCGGGCAGCGGCAAGTCATACGCCGTGGTAAACAATTTTATCAAGCAACAGATTGAAAAGGGCTTCTTGATGTACGTGTATGACTTCAAATTCAGCGACTTGTCCACCATTGCCTACAATCATCTGCTGAACCACCCTGACGGCTACAAGGTGAAGCCGAAGTTCTATGTGATCAACTTCGACGACCCGCGACGCTCTCATCGGTGCAATCCCATTCACCCGGATTTTATGGAAGATATTACGGACGCCTACGAGAGTGCCTATACAATAATGCTCAACCTCAATAAAACGTGGGTGCAAAAGCAGGGTGACTTCTTTGTGGAATCACCTATCATTTTGTTCGCCAGTATTATATGGTATCTTAAAATCTATCAGAACGGGAAATATTGCACGTTTCCCCATGCCATCGAATTTTTGAACCGCCGCTACGAGGATATTTTTCCGATACTGACTTCCTATCCCGAACTGGAGAACTACCTTTCCCCGTTCATGGATGCGTGGCTCGGAGGGGCTGCGGAGCAGCTCATGGGGCAGATAGCGTCGGCAAAAATTCCGCTTTCGAGGATGATTTCACCGCAGCTCTATTGGGTGATGTCGGACAGCGAGTTTACGCTGGACATCAACAATCCCGAAGAGCCGAAAATCCTATGCGTGGGCAGCAATCCCGACCGTCAGAATATCTACGGGGCGGCTCTCGGATTGTATAACTCCCGCATCGTGAAGCTCATCAATAAGAAGGGGATGCTGAAGTCGTCGGTCATCATAGACGAGCTGCCGACGATATATTTCAAAGGGTTGGACAATCTTATAGCTACCGCCCGAAGCAACAAGGTTGCCGTGTGTCTGGGATTTCAGGATTTCAGCCAGCTGGTGCGCGACTACGGTGATAAGGAGGCGAAAGTGGTGATGAATACGGTCGGTAACATTTTCTCCGGGCAGGTGGTAGGTGAAACGGCAAAGACACTATCGGAACGATTCGGTAAGGTGTTGCAGAAACGGCAGTCTATCTCCATCAACCGGCAGGATGTTTCCACCTCCATTAACACGCAGATGGACGCGCTTATCCCGCCCAGCAAGATTTCCGGTTTGACGCAGGGAATGTTTGTCGGTTCGGTGTCCGACAACTTCAACGAGCGTATCGAACAGAAGATTTTCCACTGCGAGATTGTGGTGGATGCCGATAAGGTAAAACGGGAGGAAAGTGCCTACAAGAAAATCCCCGTTATTACCGATTTCACTGACGCAGACGGCAACGACCGCATGAAGGAAACGGTGCAGGCAAATTACCGGCGCATCAAGGAGGAGGTGAAGCAGATTGTTCAGGAGGAATTGGAGCGCATCGCGGGCGATGACAACCTGAAGCATCTGTTGCAGCAGAAGTAACCTATTAAAATAAGGGAGGATAGCTAAAATCCTCCCTTATTTTAATATTCCTCCAAAAGTTTATTTTGACGTAAATCTTCAATGTAACATGCTAAGTTACTTGAAACTTTATTAAATACTTTATCAAGATATGGGATGATATTTTCCAAATTCAATTCCAACTCTAACGGGAAACTATGATATTGATGTAAAAACCTTGTGATGTCATTTCTTTCTGAAACAGATAAAAGCAAAAATGGATTACTGTTTTTATAATATACCATTGCTGAAAGATGAATAAAAGCGCATCCTAATTTATAAACAAAAAAAGGCCAGCCATAAAATTTATCAGCTAAATCCACCATTTGTTTATCGGTCACGACTTTCTTTGTATTGGGATAAGACCATTTTATTCCCTCCAAAGTTTGGTTTATAAAATGCTCTCTAAGGTTTAAGTCGCTAATTGACAACAAAAACATAACTCTTACCATAGAATCTAATTCTTGACGCAGAATAGATATTACCTGCCCATATAATTGTTGTTGCAACAAAATATTTATAGCGCAAGAATGTTCTCCTGACCTTTGAGTAACTATATCGCAAAATAAATTAATATTATTTGTTTTCATTGTTGAGTGATTTCGCTTATAAGATATAGGATTTACTATTGGTTGCCACATATATCTGATGCGGCATTTCTTTTTCGTTGTATATTATTGTATGGTTGTCGCACAAGGTCATTCCCAGCCTTTCAACCACACGGATGGATGCCACGTTTTCCGGTCGGATACTGCAACAGACAGTTTTCAGTTCCAGCTCTCCAAAGGCGTATTCCAAACACGCGCGGGCGGCTTCCGTACCGTAACCGTTATGCCAGTATGTGTTATCGAGTATATAGCCAAGCTCGACAGTCTCGTTCCCGTTTAGGGTACTATTCATCAGACCGGCTTGTCCTATCAATGCGCCGCTTTCTTTCAGTATGACGGCAAAATATCCGAACCCGTCCTTGCGGTATCGGATGAGTTGCCTGTTTATCCATTTGCGCACGTCCTTTTTGGTAAAGCCGTGTTCCCAAGCGTACATGACTTCCGGCTTTCCCATTATGGCAAGGAGTGCGTCCATATCCTTACGGGTTATCCTGCGGATAAGCAGCCGTTCCGTTTCCATGACGACCAGCGATGCGGAATAGGTCTTTATCTCAAATCCGTCCTCTTTCCATTCCTTCACAAGCCTGTTGATCGTTTCTTCCACCAGACTGTCATAAGCGGCATCGGGAATAACCTTTATAAAAAGGTGTCACGGGTTTCTTTCATGACCCATTCGTTGATGTCTTTCAGTTCCTTGCCTTCGGGAATGTAATTCTTGTGTATCATGAACTCGTTGATGTTGTCCGCCAACAATTCTTCCAACTGATAACGGATGTCATCCTCCAGTTCGGCAAATGGTATGGTTTCCTCTTCATAGATGCCTTCTATTAAAAACATCATCCTCTTCCATATCCTCGTCCGGTGTCTGATTGCCCCGTTTCATGTCCAACATATCCTGCGCGAACTGCCCGGATTCCTTGTCCTTGTACTTCTTGGCATATTTTTTTCCAGCAGTTCCCAGTCCTGACGGCTCATCGGGCATTTGAAAACGGCTCGTTCCACCTCGTTACAGCGCACCATGTCCGCCTTCACATCATCGGGAAGCGACCGGCATTCCTTGCAGATATGCCGCGAGTGTCCTTTGCCGCTGAATTGCTCGTTGGCTTTGTACTCGCTACAAATCCGACAGTAATGCCCCTGTTGTTTCTTCTTTTTTTCGCCACCATACCCCGTTATTATATCAACAGTTCTTTTTCCTTTATCGGTAAGACGATATTTCTGCCGGGGATGTTTCGGATTTTTCCGGGTAAATAGGCTCTACCAAATTCTGCCTTATGGCTGGATACAGATATAGTTCTAAAAAAATTACTTTTTGTCCTTTAATCCTATCACACACATAATCTCTTTGGTTGAAAGTGTCTGTGTGCCGATTGCAGACAACACCTTTTTCCACCTGTGGGGTAACTGTGGGGTGACTGTGGGGTAACTGTCGGGTAATTGTCGGGTCGTGCCCCACAGTTTTTTTCGGGTATAGCGGAAAATAACCCATACACTATTTCCATCTGTATGAAACTCCGGATCGGGAATGCCGACACGCCGGCATTCGCTTATCATAAGCCCGATGCCTCGTCCCCAGCTTTCCAGAACCTCGCTTTTATACAGAACATTCGCAATAATCAGGTTTTGAGGTTCTGAATTATGCCCGCTCAATAACTTTTCCATTGTTATATCCGGCGGAAAAGTTCCACTGTTCTCAATCTCCACACGGTCATCATAGATGGCAATTCCTACCGAACTGCCGGGACGGTGGTATGAGCGGTGGCAAAGGGCATTTGTGCAGCATTCCCTCAATGCCTTGTAAGGAATCTCAAGCTCTTCCTCCCGATACAAGCCTTCAACTTTGCCCGAAAGGGAAAGATGCTTGAAAAAGAACGACATTGCAGTGTCCAGCAGTGTGTAGATATTGCCAGTGGTACGCTGATTGTCTATAAACTCGTCTTTTGTAGTTCCTTTGAAACGCGCCAACCGAAGCAGGCACTGGGGATAGAAGTAAAAATCACGACCGAACAAGACTGCGGAAGCATTATTCAGTTTTCCGTCATGTAACAGGTTGAATTTTTCGAGTATGGTCGGCAAATCCTCCCTTATGGTGGCTTCGGGTAGGCGACCGCACCGGATGCCTCCACGTACCGCTCCCATAATGGCATGTTCATCAAGGTCAGTAACTTTGATGTCGGGATTCGTCATCGCCTCCCAAGCGTATTTCCCACCTCGCTGCATAAGCAGTTGGTTATATACGTCTTGCGGCATGGAGGATGTCACGCTCTCCAATCGAAGATAAGCCCGTCCCTTATAGGAGAACGGACGCATATAACGTTGGCTGTCCGCAGACAAGGCTATCACACTCTTGTCTGTATTTTGGATACTGATATACGAAACTTCGAGTGTGGCAAATGGTTCAAAACGCCGGATGGCTTCCGCAATATCACGCTTCGTCTTGTCGCTCACTTCCTGCCCGATGATCTTTCCTTTGTCGGTCACACCGAACAACACCGTGCCACCTTCGCTGTTAAGGAAAGCGCAGAGCGTTTCCATGCCGCGCTCCAACTGCCCGGTGGTTTCCTTGAACTCCACCTGCCCGTTTTCCTTTTCGGCTATCAGTTGTTTTACTATATCGAGGTTGTCTATGTTCATATTCAATTCGTAACAATTGTACAAAGATAGCGTTTTTCGCTGAAATTCGGGGCAATAGCGCGCCGAAAACGCCCTTTTTCGTATAGATTTTACTCAAACGGGAGAACAGCATGATACCATTCTCCCGCTTATACCTGATTTTATCTTCTCATACGTTCCAGCTCTTCATCGCGCAGCATTCTCTCGTTCAGTTTCTCCTGCATCTTGTCGAGGAAATAGGTACGGCTTTCGTTTTTCCGACGTTTGATGTCGGTATAGAAGCGGTAGCAATCCTTCGACTCAATACCGAATATCTTGTAGAGAATCGGGGCGAGCTGTTTTAGCGGCATATTGCCGTTGTTGATACAGCCCATCTCGTCTATGCCGTAGATAAGTTCCACGAGGTCGATGGCGTTGCCCGTCCAAAGAAGGCTGGCGGTGGTTTCTGTTGCGTTGTTGGTGGATATTAGTGGTGGCACTTGGGGCGTGGCAAGGAATTTCTGCATCTTTCTTACGAAAGACAGAGCCTTGCTGACGTAGGCGGCAATCTCTCTTCTTTCTTCTGACAGATTACGCACCGGATGGTGCTGCAACTCGATTTCGATGTAGGCAAGCGCGATGACGGTAAGGTTCATGTCCATGCCGCCGTTGCACAGTTCTATTACTTGGGTGGCGAAAGCCGTGTATGCTTTTTCCATATTGCAGTCTCCGGCTTCGTTTATCCGGCGGAAGAACTCGGTTTCCGCCAATAAAAAATAATTCATGTCCTGTCAATTTTGAAATTTTACACTCTGTTTTCGGTATGCGCACATGAATATAATTGGCAAAAAACGCGGCAGAAAACAAAAAATCCAACGCTCAATTTTACAAAGTGTTGTATTTCAGTGGTATAAAATTCAATATTTTTTCACAGGGACAAATTATCTCCGACTTAAATTGTTTGTAATCAGAACATTTATTCTATTCTTGAAAATAAAAATGTATGCTTGCCGCACATTTTGGCTATCTTGCTTTTTTATCAAGGATGTAGATAATGCGGCATACACCGTTGGGAAAACTTTTCAAAGAGGAAAGCGTCCAGTGTTGCTCTGGCAGAGCCGACTTAAAAAAATGTCGTCCGCTTCCGGATATGAAAGGAACGGTGTATAGTATGATTTCATCCACAGCGTGCATACGCAGTAGTCCGTTTATATAGTCTGCCGTGTCCGGTGTGGCTTCCGCGAGGTAACGGATGTTTGTGCCGTCTTTTCTCCATTCGTGCAGCATTGAAATGGAATAGTCTGGTGTCACGCGGTAAAGGGCGTTCTTCCTGATTTCATCAAGACCGCAACGGTCAAGGCACAAATCCTGATGTGCTTATAATATAACTCTGAAGAAAGACATCCGTCCATCGTCAGTACGGCGAGAATCTGAACTTTACCCATAATCGTTACCTTTCATTAGGCAAGGGCAAAAAAGTAGCGTGCAATTCACACTACCTTCAAGCGATGGCTCTGGTAAAGCCTTTACGGAGAGTACGTGAATGCACGCTATGCGTAAGCATAGCATAAGCATCACGCAATCGTCTCCGTAGTTCCAATTTACCAGATTTTCGCTTGAAACGCCTTGCGGTCTTATCCTATATGTTGGCGGCGAAAAGCTCCTGCCAATCGCCGTTTTTCTCAAATGTTATGCAAAGATAGCCAAATTCAGTGAATTACAGGCTATGATTGCTTGAATTTATATTTAAGTCCATACTCTTCAAGTTTGCTGTATAGTGTTGTCCTGCCTATTCCGAGCAGTTCGGCGGCGACACTCCGGTTGCCGTTTGCCTGTTTCAACGCACGCAATATCCGCTCCTTATCCTCCGCGTCATTGCGCAGGGCGAAGTTGACAGTAGAGGTCGGTTTCGTCACGGCAAGTTCCAGATGCTCTTTCATGACAACACCTTCCTGCGCCTGCAATACAGCACCCATAACTTTCTGCCGAAGTTCCCGCACGTTGCCCGGCCATGCGTGTGTCAGCAACGCTTTACGTGCTTCGGAACTGAACCCGCTCACGCTACACTCCAGCTCTCTGTTTGCCATATCACGGAAGAACTCTGCCAGCGGCATGATGTCTTCCTGACAGTCACGCAACGGAGGAACGGTTATCCCGAAGTCGTGCAGGCGGTACAGAAGATCCTGCCGAAAACGCTTTTCACTCACTGCCGCTTCCAGATCCTCGTTGGTGGCGGCGATGATGCGGACATTGAAACTCCTGTCTGCCTTGTCTCCGACCGGGCGATACCGCCTCTCCTGTATGGCGCGGAGCAACATCTGTTGGGTTTCCAACGCGAGGTTTCCTACCTCGTCCAGAAACAGCGTGCCGCCTTCCGCCTCATGGAAATATCCTTTCTTGGCACAATCTGCTCCTGTAAACGCTCCCTTGACGTGTCCGAAGAAGGCCGAGGGCGCAAGCTCTTTGGTGAGTGAACCGCAGTCCACCGCCACGAATGGCTTGACTGCCCGCTTGCTCTTGTCGTGCAGGTGGTGGGCAATATGTTCCTTACCCGTGCCGTTCTCTCCGAATATCATCACGCTCATATCGGTAGCGGCTACCAGCCTTATACGGTGCATGATTTTCTGAAATGCGGAACCGTCACGGGCGAACACAGGCATACGGCGTTGTCCTGCCTGACGTTCTTTCAGTATGGAACGGATCAGGGGGACAAGTTTATCCTCCACAAGCTGTTTGGGAATATAGTCTATCGAGCCGAGTTTCATGCTTTCCACGGCGGTATTAACTTCGGCGTAGTCGGTCATAATGATGAAGGGCTGCATCTTTCCCTCCTTTCGCATCCAGCGCAAAAGGTCAATGCCGTTACCGTCAGGCAGGCGCAGGTCGGCAACCACGATGTCATTATCTGTCGCCTGTTGTAGATGTTTCTTCGCGGTTGAGAGGTGGTAAGCCTTCACGGTGCGGTAGCCCTCCCGCGCCAGCATGTTGCAGACAAACTCGCAGTACACGATATTGTCTTCTACCACAATTATTGTTGTCTTATCCATCTTCGTATTTCTCCTTTCCTCTTCTGCCAACCGGATTATTTCCGCTCCCTTATCCAGCACGGCAGTCACGGCATGGCTTAACGCTTCACCATCCGGGAGTACATCGCCATGAAGCAATCTGTAAAGTACATTTAGCGGTTGGTCGGCACGTAGCACCTCCCACGAGCTGCGCAGGTGGTGTGTCAGGGAATCCAGCTTTTGCAGGTCTTTTTCTGTTGCCGCTTCCCGTATTGTCTGCATCTCTTTTTCAGTTTCCGTCATCAACTTTTCCAGCATAACGGCTTCATTGCCGTAAGACAGCAAAGCTGAAAAATCCGGTTTCCCGTCCGGTGTTTCTTTTATGGCACACCTGTCGGAAACCTCCATCAACTCCGATATGGAGAACGGCTTGAACAGGCATCCGGCAAAGCCTTTTGCCAATAGTTCCCCTTTGTTACAACTGCCCGAAGCGGTTGCCACAACCACCGGGATTGTTGGTGAATTGCCCACGTTGGACGAACGCAACAGTTCCAGTAATTCGAAACCGTTTATACCGGGCATATTCAAGTCTGTCAGCAACAGGCTGTATTCTTTCTGGCGTATCATTTCCATCAGTTCCGCAGCATCGGTGCAAGTGTCGCAGTGTATTCCTTCTTGGGAGTACATCTCTTTCAGCATCAGAAGTAATACCTCATCATTGTCAATGGCGACAACATCATGGAATTTATTGTTATGATAAACAGGTGTATTGCTTGTATATCCAAGCTGTTCTTCAGCTTCCTGCATAGAAATTTCAACTGTGAAACGACTGCCTTTCCCTTTCTTGCTGTCCAAACGGATTGTTCCGCCAAGCATCGACACAATATTACGCATTATGGCAAGCCCAAGCCCGAAACCCTCCTTTGCGGCGGCATTTGATAGACGTTCAAACGCACCGAACGCTTGTTTCTGTTCCTCTTCTGTCATGCCTGTACCTGTATCTTCAACGACCAGTGTCAGAACTCCATTATCATATTCAGTAATCAAAGAAACACCGCCTTCTTCTGTGAACTTGACTGCGTTTGACAGCAGGTTATTCCCGATTTGTATTATTCGCTCTTTGTCGGTCAATACAATGGCATCGTGTCCAGTCTTCACGGACAAGGACAACCCTTTGTTCACTGCAACAGGAATGAACTCCGTTTCAAGTGTGTGCGTGATTGCAGAAATCCGGCAGGGTGACAGACGGGGCTGTTCCTTGCCGTTGTCCAGGCGGAAGAAGTCAAGCAAAGTGTTGAGCATATCCCGCATACGGTCGGAGGATTGCAGTATATTTCGGATATATTGCCCATTATTACCGCTATTGCATTCTTTCCGCAAAAGTTCGGTATAGCCAGTTATTGCCGTCAGTGGTGTACGCAACTCATGGGTAATAGTATGTACCGCTTTCTTTCGGGAGGTTATGAGTACCTCATTTTGTTGCACGGACTGTTCCAATTGCTCGATCAAATCCGTTGTCTTGCGTTTGTATCGTTTAATGTTCTTTGCATCACGGTGTATGATGATATAGGAAATGACCAACAGCAAAAGAACAAATCCCATCAAGCCGCCTATCTGCATAAATGATTTTTTACGCATCGCTGTTATCTCGCTTTCTCTATTTTTGTAAATCAGATTGTACCTTCTTTTTCGATTTGGCAAATCAATCCTTGCAGTTGTCTGTTAAGTTCTGCATTACGGGCAGCAAGACTATCGGCTTGTTCTGACAATCGACGGCTCTGCGCTTTCTGTTCGTTGACCATGTTTCTATTGGATGAACGGAGCGTAGTCGTTGTTGTCGTTGGCTTCGTTCCCTCTTTTTTGCCAAAGATGCCCAAGAAACCTTTTTCGTTTTTGGCTTTTTTTGGACTGTTCCTGCACACTTTTCTGCACAATAACCGGAATTTGATTGGCTATCTTCTTGTTAATAGATTGTTGTTCATCCATTAACCGGACTATCTGGAACATCTGTCGTTCCTTATCCTCTAAAAAGACTGCGCACACTATCGATGCGCTCTGCTGGATAGGTGGCCTTGAAACGGCAGAGCATACTGTCCATTGCCATACGCCGTGCATGGTAATGCTCGATATCTTTATCGTTCCATTCCAGTATTGTTTCACCCAATAGAGAAAATTTTATCATTTGAATATTGATATTGTTTATTTCTTTTCGGAGCTCGTCTATTTTTTTATTGCCAAGTTCTAATGCTTCTATCTCCTGCCATTCATAGAGGCTATTATATGCCATACATCCGATAAGAATGGAGATAAGTATATATCCCAACTGTATTGCCTTATAGAAATTTCCTGACCGCTCCATTATTTTGATGACATTGATTTTTGGAACATGAATAAAAGTTTATCTTTTTCGTTCATGCGGATATTATCAGAATAATCGCCTTTTGTTATTTGATACCCGCATGGCTTGACCATAAAAACGCCTAAGCCCTTAGTGTATGAACTTACTTCTGAGGCGTAGTCTTTACTTGTATTTAATGGAACTTTCCCTTTAATATGACACCACTCATTATTGCAACTGATGTCTTCAATCTCAGACATCATTTTTTGCAAATCTGTAATAGCTTTGGAACTTGCCGCTTGGGGTATCTGCAACTCAAAATAGAGCATCGGTTCGAGAATGTCCACACCTGACTGTTGCAAGGCCAGCCTGAAGACATAAGGGGTCAGCTGTCTGAAATCAGCAGGTGTACTTACCGGGCTATAATACTCGGCTTGAGTAAAAGTTACTTTCAGATCAGTCACTTCCCATCCATGTAAACCAGATTGGCAAGACATACGAATCCCTTCAAAAACGGCATTTTGAAAAGAATGGTTCAGATAACCATAGGAGATGTCACTTTCGATTTGCAACCCTGTCCCTAACGGCAAGGGTTCAAGCGTCAGCCCTATTGTGGCCCAGTAAGGGTTGGGTGGCACTTCGATCTGAATAATCTTATTGACCTTTTTTACAGGTCGTTCTTTGTAGATAGTCTTGATCTCATCAAAATGGACCTTTACGGAAAATCGTTCTTCCAGCAATGTCTGTATGATTTCCTTTTGTGTCAAACCATATAACGAGATTTCCAATTCATCACTATATGAGTTTATGGAAAAGGACAAAGACGGGTCTTCAATCCACAATGTATTCAGAGCGGATATCACCTTGCTTCTCTCTTCGGACCTGTCTGGCCGGACGGAGGATTTGAGAGCGGGATGCTGATGAGATAACCCTTGAATCAAACAAGGTTTAGTACCTAAATAATCTCCGATTCGAAAATCTTCCATATCTTCTACAATCGCGATATCATTGACTCCACTTCATCAACATTTATCTCTCTGCCCTGATAAATAGTCTTTAGATTTTTTTAATCTTGATGAATTTTTTTCCGAATCGTTGATTCTTACAATGTCTCGAAGTCTCAGACTTCCGTCAATTATTTTTTTAGAAAACTTCTTTTTATGTCCTTTGGGGTCATGCTCTATCTTATAGAGATAAGCTGAAAGTCTGTTTGAGACTGATTCTGGAGGAAGTATAAAAAGAAGAGATGGCGTCCAACAACTCATTGATACCGATATTGAACATTGCTGATCCATGTAGTACCGGATAGACTTTGGCTTTTGCCACAAGATCGATTATCGTATTCCAATAATCAGCCGGTGAAATTTCGCTATCCGCCAAATATCGTTCTAATATATTGTCGTCATGGTTGCATACAAATTCTTTGTATTCTTCCTTTATATATGTTTGGGAGCAAATCGGATAAACCAATCCATCGACAACAGTTTGCATAAACAGGACATCTTGAGACAGATTTGTTTTTATATCCAGATACAAACGCTCTAAATTCACACCGTCACGGTCAATTTTATTGATAAATATAATTGTCGGGATTTGCAGTTTTTGTAAAGTATTGAACAGCAACTTTGTTTGCGCTTGTATGCCTTCCTTTGCGGATAAGATGAGGACTGCTCCATCAAGCATTTTGAATGTCCGCTCCACTTCCGCAATAAAATCCATGTGTCCCGGAGTGTCAATGATATTGCATTTCACTCCATTCCAGATAATAGATGTCGTAGAAGCCCGAACAGTAATTCCTCTACGTTTCTCTATATCCATAGAGTCTGTTATGGTGTCACCATTATCCACACGGCCGCACTTTTTCCGTTGCTCCACTGGCAAACAGCAGATTCTCGGTTACGGAAGTTTTTTCCTGCATCAATGTGAGCAAGAATTCCTAAATTTATAATATTCATTTTGGATTAAGCAATAATATACTACAATAGATGCATTGTCGAAACGCACCTTTTTAATACCTCCTCGTAGCATGTGAGAACTACAGGATTACTAACTCGTATTAATATGTATATTATTACTGCCGCATAACGATTACAAAATTACACAAAAAAATATATCTAACAAAAAGTGGGAGGATTTTTTTAACTTTTTTTACCATAGACATTTTTATTAGGGAAGCGTAGGTTCAACTGGTAAGTACAAATAAGTAGAAATGTTTGAACAACAACGTTTTAGGAAGTTGAAAAAAATCAAGTTTCTCTCTCGGTATAACGTTTATTTTGGCCAATATCTTCTTTAGTTTGGCATTTGAGTATTTCCCATTCGTGTTCTATTTAGCTCCTTATTATGAGTATGTAGCAAGTTGCTTATCAAATTCAGCCTCTTTGAGGGTCAAATATGGTTTTGCAAATGGTGACTGACAAGACATAAACAAGGTCAGCAGGATTTTTTACATAAATGGACATGAATGTATATAACCTAAAAATAAGAATAAATTTTTAATAAGGGCTGCCCAAAAGAAAAATGCAGTTGCCATCCTACAGATACTTGCAGAAAGGATAAAATTTACTTTTAGACCTTTTGGGATAGCCCTTATTAATACTTCAGATAAAATTCCTAAGGTTATATTTTCAATCCTTTGGACCGGGTTTCCTCCTTGGCATACAGCCCCGGATGCCCAGTTATGGTGTGATTGGCGATAATACTTTCCGATGGATTGCGTATTTGCGGTGATGTATCTTCGGGATATTGCCTGATACCGTTTCGCACACCTTTCGCTTCCGGTTTGACCTGTTGCCCTTCATGCTCCTTTTCGGTGATTTCGGGTGTAGGCGGCGCAAGTTCCAGCTGTATCTTGCGGTCAAGGGCGGCAAGTTCGGACTTCAACTGTTTCAGTTCTTCCTCCTTCTTCCACACCTTGCCTGCTATCTCCTGCAACTGCGGTATCTCACGTTCCAAGACCTCATTCTTCGCTTTATACTGGTCGATGATGGAGGGGATTCTCTCAATCGCGTTGAGGAAGTTGCGGGCGGCGGCCAACGGGTCAGCCAGCGCCAGATGCCCGTTGTTGTAGGTGTACTTGTAGTTCCCCTCGACCACGAAGCGGTTGTCGGTAAACTCCAATCCCTCTTTGAGTATCCTTTCGCTGACCACCTTTATCGGGAAACCGTAAAACTCTCCAACCTGCGTGTACAACCCTCCGGTCGTGGCATTCTTGGCTATCTCCTGCAAACGCTTTCCGATGACTTTCTCATCGGCGGAATCCACTCCGTCCACCTTTATTATATTAAGGTGATTGCCCTCCTTGTCGGTCTGCACCACAGAGAGGAAGCGGTTCCAGTCCTCCGTCATGGCATCTATGAAAGCTGTGTTGTTGCCCAGCTCGCGGGTCTTCGATTCCAGCTTGAACTCCGAATCACGCTTGCCCTTGTTGAACGACTTGCGTTCCCCTTCGAGCGAGGCGATACGTTTTTCCAGTTTCGCCTTGTCCAGCAGGTCGGTGTTGCCGGATAGCAACGCCATATATTCCGAGAAGTTCATGCCCGATTTCTCGTCCATTGCCCCCTCGTCGATGGTACGCGCTTCCATAGCACCGCTTTTTAAGCTGGCTGATGAAAGTCTGCTTGCAGTGCAGGAGGTTGAACTTGTAACTGTCCAGTGATTTTTTTCCACCGCGTAGATTATTACGTCCACGTTGTTCCCGGCGAAATGCTTGGCTATCTCGTTGCCTGCTCTAACTCCCCGTCCGTCACGCTGTTGCAGGTCGGACGGTCGCCACGGCGTATCAAGATGATGAATTGCCACACACCGTTTCTGTGCGTTCACACCCGTTCCGAGCATGGAGGTGGAGCCGAACAGCACACGCACCGTCCCGGCGTTCATGGCATCTATCACCGCCTTCCGAGCCTTGTCGGTCTTGCACTCCTGAATGAAGCGCACCTCGCTTGGCGGTATGCCGTAGTCCTCCGTCAGTTTGCGCTTGATTTCCGAATAGACGTTCCACCCATCGCCCGGCTGGTAAGTCCCCAAGTCAGAGAAAACGAACTGCGTGCCTTTCTGCGCGTCGTATTTTTGATAATACTCCGCGATTATTTTGGCACAGTGGCTCGCCTTGTTGTCGGGGTGGTCTTCGTAATGCGGGTCTATCATGCGCATGTCGAGTGCCATCTTCCGGGCATAGTCCGTGGCGATAAGCATCTTCGCCTTTTCCTCCGTTTCCGAAAGCGGCAGTCTGCCCAACAGGGTGGCGTCGCCCGTCTTGGCGAATTGCATCAGCTTCTGTATGAAGTCCTCCTGCTCCGGCGTGGGCGGTATGTGGTGCAGTATCTCGTTTTTGTTGGGACGGTCCACGCCCACATCCTCCGCCGTGCGGTAGTCCGTGATTTCATTATAGAAGGCGGCAAGCTCCGGCACTTTGATGAAGTAGCGGAAACGCTCCTTCTGCACCACGTTGTTCGTCACGTTGAACTCAAAATCCGTTGTCTTCTTGGCAAATATCGCCGACCACGCATCAAAACATCGAATGTCCTGCCGTTCCAGCTCCTTCGGGCGCAGGTACTTGAACAGCAGGTACAGCTCAGTCAGCGAGTTGCTGATAGTCGTGCCGGAGAGGAAGGTCGCCCCCAAGTCCTTGCCCGTGCGCTCCTGTATGGTGCGGATAGCAAAGAGCATGTTCAGTGCCTTCTGGCTTCCCTCGCTGTTCCCCAATCCCGCCACACGGTCGTGGCGCGTGTTGAAAGTCAGATTCTTGAACTGGTGCGATTCATCAATGAAAATGTGGTCGATGCCCATCTGCTTGAAGTCCACCACGTCGTCCGTGCGTGACTTTATGGCGTGTTCCACCTTCTCCAATTTCGCTTCAAGGTTATGCTTGCGCTTCTCCAGACCTTTCAGCATCGCCCGCGATACGTTCTTTCCCTGCTGGCGCAGCACTTCGAGGTTTTCCTCCACCGTGTCAAGCTCCGCTTGCAGGATGCGCTGCTGCAACTCCGGCGACTGCGGTATCTTGCCGAACTGGTCGTGCGACATAATGACACAATCGTAGTCGTTGTTCTTGATGTTGTTGAAGAAACGCACGCGGTTGGCGGTCGAAAAGTCTTTCTCCGAAGCGTACAGAATCCTCGCGTTGGGATATGCCGCTTGATAGGTGGCGGCAATCTCCGCAACATTGGCTTTCAGCCCGATAATCATCGGCTTGTGCGCCAAGTTCAGACGCTTCATTTCATGCGCGGCGATGCACATTATCAGCGTCTTGCCGGTTCCAACCTCGTGGTCACAAATTCCGCCGCCGTTCTGTTTCAGCATCCAGACGCAATCCATCTGCGAGGGATAGACGCTCCTGATGCCCCGGCTTGCCAGCCCTTTCAGATTGAGGTCGGGAAAAGTCTGATGCGAGCCGTCATACTTCGGGCGCACGAAACAGTTGAACTTGCGGTTATACATCGTCGTCAGCCGCTCCTTGAACTGTGGCGACTGCTCTTCGAGCCATTCGGAGAAGCCGTTTCGTATCTCGTCAATCTTGGCGTTGGCGAGCTGTATTCCCTCGCTGTCGCGCACCTTGATGTCGTTGCCATGCTCGTCCCTGCCGATGGACTTCATCATGTCGGGACAGGTGTTGTGCAGGGCGTGTTTCAGAAGGTGCATGCCGTCATAGTTACGGTAATACCCCTTCACCAGAAACTCGTCCGTGATTTTCATGGTGCGGTAGCCGCACGCCACCGAAAACTCGTCCATGCTTGCAGAGTAGGCGATTTTCACCTCCGTGTCGAACAGCCGGCTCATGTAGGCGGCATAGACACCCGTCGGAATCCAGCGTTCCCCGAAATTGAAATCAAGGTCTTCAAAAGCGATGCGCGGCGGTTCGGCATCTTTCAGAGCCTCCAACGCCTGCTTCACCTCCGGCATACGTTCACTTTCGGGGTTTTCGCCCATCCAAGCCTCTATGCGTTCCGCTTTCTCTATCACGTTTCCGGCAATAAAGCGGTCCTTAATCTCGTAACCGGTTACGAGCGGATTGTAATAGATGCGCCCTTGCAGGGCTGTGAGCAAATCCTCCGCCGTACTGTCGGTTATCTCCCGCATATAGTCGAGATCGACAGTGCCGAACTTGTTGAGCGACGCGGACAGTGCTTCTTCGGGTGAGCCGACGTTGGCATGGCTCTCCACGGAGAAGGAAACGGGACGCTCGAAGATGTCCGCCTTGACAAACTTCCCGTTCTCCGCCCGTTCCAGCGAAAGGATGTCACGCCCGCCCGCGTCCATCATCACTAACTTCACGTTCTGCTTGGCGTTGAGGTTGCCGTAGCGCATGACAAACTCATCGTAACAGGTGTTTAGATGCTCTCGCCACGGGACATTTGCTTCATGCAGGTTCGATTCATAGCGGTACAGCCGCTCGTAGGCGTCACGGAGTAAAACATACTGTAACGCCTTCTCCTTCTGGTAGCCTTTCAGGTCGAGCGGCTGGAATGTCGCCCCGTATGGCGTGATGTCCTTCAGGTAGCCGATGTTATGACGCCCCCTGTCAGCCACCAGCGACCCTTCGCGCAGGTGCATCTCCGGCGTGCGGTGGTAGGCACGCGGCGAAAGGTCCACGACTTCTTCCTTCGGCTTCTCCGCTTCGATGTCGGGGAAAAGGGAGGTCGCCACCGCTTCCGGTGGGGTATCTGTAACGGCAGGTGCGGTGACTGCTTCCGGCTGTGTTTCCTCTGCCGTGGTTGCTCACGGGGAGTGTCCGGCACGGCTTTCACTTCCATCTTTTCCGCCGCCGCTTGTTTCTCGTTATGCTGCCTTGCCAGTTCCCGAAGTTCCTTCCTGCGTTCCGGCGTCAAATCCATCATCATCTCGTAGAAGCCGTTGATGGGAGGATTGGTATCCCAGTCCAACGTGGCATAGATGTCGTCCGGGTCGGCAGGCTTGGCGGTGTTCTCCGTTTTAGCCTCCTTGTTCTCTGTTACAGTCTTAGGGGTGGTAGCCGTCGGCACAGCCGTAACATTTTGTGTGACATGCACCTGTGGCTTGGGTAGAACGCGCCTTGCCGAGCTTTCCTTTTTCGCCTCCTTTTTCTTTTTGGCGGTTTTCGGTTGTTGGCTGACTTCTTCCGTCATCCCCCAGAGATCGAGCAAGGATAGCTGCACACCGTCAGAATATTTCGGACGTGGCTCTATCTCCGGCTTTTCCTCTGTGGGTTGCGGTTTCTCCGTCGGAGTTTCCACCGCCTGCATCGAAGATGTTGTTTCCATCTTTATGGCAGTACGCTCCACCTCCTTTTGAACGGTAACTTTTTCTTCCGTTCCCGACTGCCGGATTGAACCCGAATACAGACGCATGGCGAGCCTGTAATGGAAATCCTCGTCGAGCATACGGTGCAAATCCCCGGCGATGCCTGCTGCCTTGCCCTCGTGCAGATAGACCATAGCGGGCTTCCCGTATGGGTCGGTGTCAAGTTTCGCCGTCGTATGCACGATGCGTTCCGGGTGGTGGATGAAATAGGCGTTGTCGGTCAGGTCGGTTTTCGTGTCCGTCTGTATTACGGTCATCAGCCGCTCGTCCTGCGACATTTCCTTCTTGCTGAGGTTCTTTTGCAGGACAATCAGGTCACTGCCCACTTCTGTCCCCGCGTTGTCCGTGAACAGGTTGTTGGGCAGGCGTATCGCGGATACCAGATCAGCCTTACTGAACAGCTCGTTACGCACGGAGGTCTTGGTGCTGTTCAATACCCCTTGCGAGGTGATGAACGCCACGATACCGCCGTCACGCACGGCATCCAGTCCTTTGAGAAAGAAATAGTTGTGGATGGCTTTCTGGGCGGAGCGTCTGCCGAATGAGTCGCTCCGCTGAAACTCAGGGTCGAACACGGCTATGTCTCCGAACGGAATGTTGGACACCGCCAAGTCGAAATAATTGTTGAACGGTCTTTCGATTTCTCAAAACCGCAGGTGCGCGTTTTCTTGCCGGGATAGAGATGCCTCAGGATTGTACCCGTGAGCAGATCCTTCTCGAAAGCCATCACATCCGCATTGGGGTTGTGCCGCAGCATGGAATCCACGAACACGCCAACCCCCGCCGACGGTTCGAGCATACGGGCGGGGCGGACGCTGTAATCTGCCAGCACGTCCGCGATGGTGTCGGTTATCTCTTTGGGGGTGTAGAAAGCGGTCAGCACGGACGCTTTCAGCGAATCCACAAACCGCTTGTACTCTGTTTCGTCCTTGCTGTTCTCACGGATAAGCCTGTGAAACTCCACTGTCGGGGCGAACAGTTCGAGGTCGGATTTCGCCCACCGGACGGCATCCGTCAGTTCCTTTGCAGGGTTGAGGATACATTTCAGACCGCCGAAACCGCAGTACCTTTGAAGTATGGCACGCTCTTCGGTTGTCGCTGTCCTGTTTTCCCTGTCAAGGATGAATGCCGTCCGTATCGCCTCGATGTTGTCCCGCAGTTTCTGTTTGCGGTTAAACGCCATATTCCCCGATGTAAAGGACGGTTGCCCCCGTCAGCTCCGTGTAGAGCAGGTCGTAATCGGAAGACAGGGCGAAGTTGTCGTCCGAAAGGTCATAGACGGAGAACACGTTGCCGACAAGCGGCATGAGTTTCAGAATAAAGGCTTCTTGTTTCTCTTCCGGCACTTCGTCGAAAAACTCGCTCTCCACGACTTCACGGAGAATGGCGTACCGGGAATAGCGCAGCCCGCGCAGCAGCGTGTCCATCGCCTGCTCTTGCGCGCCATCGGCGGGATAGCCTTCGAGCCGCGCCTTTTCATACGTTTCGGCGGCACGGTCGGCCCGTTCCCGTATGAAAGCGGTGTCAGTCGCCTGTTCAAACTTGTTCGTGCGGAGGTAGTCCAGCAGGTACAGACCGTAATAGGAAAAGTCGGTCTGACCCTCGTTTTCTTCTTGTTGTTCATTACTTTGGAGTTTAGTGGATTGATATTTAACGGGATAATTGATTGGAAAAAGGAAGAAAAAGGCACTCGGTATCCCTCCGAGTGCCACCACTAAATCCAAAGTATGAGTGTAATCCGGTATCGAAGAACAATTCATTACTCTGAACAAGTGGCAAAGTTAGTGCAAATCGAAGACAATACGAAAAAAACTTGTTTGTTTCTATTGTTGAGATGCAGCCTAACTTATCAAAAGTTAGTGATTATTTCCTTTTTTTCGGATAGGAAGACTTGCATTTCTTTTCCGGGAACACGAACGTCGTGTTATATTCCCCGTCAAAGGCGACTATGGCATCGAAGTTCTTGCCCTGCTTGCTCTTGAAGCCTTTGAGCGGCTTGGTGTGCCCGTCGGTGAGCAGGTCTTTGATTTCGTCGTCGGACAGGGTGCGTCCCGCTTTCTGCCGGAACACGGGCAGTCCGCACTCCGTGTTGTCGCAACGTACCACCTTGCCGTAGAACCGCATCCTGCCCGTGCCGCACTTGGGACACGCGCAGCCGGAATCACGGCTGCCGAAGAGCTTGTCGCACGAGAGCAGTTCGGGGAGGTGATTTCCCGTGTGTACGCCTCTATCTCCTTGCGGAAAGTGTCGGCGGGCAGTTCCCCGCGCTCGATACGTGCCAGTTCCTTTTCCCATTCGCCCGTCATGGCTACATCGGCGATGCGCATCGTCTTCACCACGGAATTGAGGGCGAGTCCCTTTTCGGTGGGAACAAGCGACTTCTTGCAGCGTTCCATGTAACCGCGCTTGAAAAGCGTTTCGATGATGGACGCTCGTGTGGCGGGAGTGCCGATGCCGCAGTCCTTCATCGCCTGCCGCAGCGCGTCGTCCTCAATTTCCTTGCCCGCTGTTTCCATTGCCGAGAGCAGGGTGGCTTCGGTATGCAGCGGCTTGGGTTTGGTCTTTCCTTCGGTGATGGAGGTGGCTTTCAGCGTGAGCGTGTCGCCATCCTGCCAGCCGGGGATGGTAGTTTCCTCCTTTTCCTCGCCATAGACGGCACGCCATCCGGCTTGCTTCACGACACTGCCTTTCACGGTGAACTCCACTCCGGCACATTCTGCCGTGACAGCAGTCACGTCCTTGACGCATTTTTCGGAGAATGCCTCTATCATTCGTCCGGCAATCATCTGATAAATGGTGCTGTCCTCTTTGGAGAGGAAGAGCGGTTTCTCTCCCGTGACGAGCAGGGCATGGTGGTCTGTTACCTTGCCGTCATCCACGCTACGGCGTGTCGGGATGGCTTTTGCCCGCACCTTGTCTTTCCATTCGGGCTGCGTGCCGATAAAGGCGAGTAGCTTGGGGATTTCAGCGAACACGTCTTCGGGGATGTAGCGGCTTCCCGTTCTCGGATAGGTTATCAACTTCTTCTCGTAGAGCTTCTGCGCGATTTCAAGCGTCTGTTCCGCCGTGAAGCCGTGCTTGGCGTTGGCTTCTTTTTGGAGCGTGGTCAGGTCGTACAGCAAGGGAGTTTCCTCCGTCTTCTCCTTACGCTCTGCTTTCGTTACCGTTGCGCTGCCTGCCGCCTTTACCTTATTATATAGCTCCGTTGCCGGTTCTTTCGACTTCCATTTCTCGGAGGATGAGAGTTTCACGACCTCGCCGTCGCAACCGTCTGTTGCGATATGGAGCTGCCAGAATGCTTCGGACGTAAAACGGCGGTTCTCCCAATAGCGTTCACACACCATCGCCAGCGTGGGTGTCTGCACACGCCCCACCGAATACGTGCCATGTCCGGCGGCTATGGATAACGCCTGAGTGCCGTTGATGCCCACGAGCCAGTCGGATTCGCTCCGCGCTTTGGCGGCGAGGTATAGGTTGTCGTACCTGCTGCCGTCTTCGAGGTTGCGCAGTCCCTCACGGATAGCCTTGTCGGTGAGCGAGCTGATCCACAGACGCACGAAAGGAGTGGTGCAACCCGTATAGTGGTAGAGGTAGCGGAAGATAAGCTCTCCCTCGCGTCCGGCATCGGTCGCCACGATGATTTGTTCGCTTGTGTCGAACAGTCTTTTGATGACTTTTATCTGCGACACCACGCCGCTGTCGGGCTTGTAACCTTTCTCCGTCCTGACCTGACGGGGGACGAGCGTGAATGTGTCGGGAATAATCGGGAGGTTGTCACGGACAAATCCGCGCACGCCGTAGCCGTCGGGCATGGCAAGCTGAACGAGGTGTCCGAATGCCCATGTCACGGCATAGCCGCCTCCTTCGAAATATCCTTCCTCTCTCTTTGTCGCGCCCACGATGCGGGCGATTTCACGTGCCACGGAGGGCTTTCTGCAATGATTGTCTTCATGTTTTCTTGCTTTTTTGTTGATACTTTGGATTTTATTTTGGATTCAGTGGCGGACACGGGATTACATTTTCATGCCTTTGTTGTTCTTCTTTTTCGGCTTCTCCTGCTGCTGTTGCTGGCGGTCGTCCTTTGGGGCGGTCTGACCTTTCTGCAAAGGCTCTTTCAGGTTCTTTGTCGCCTCGTTGGTTTTGCCCTCGTTGTTCACCGCCACCTGTGTGCGGCTCTCGTTGGACGGGGCGACCTGCTGGGCGTTGTCGGGGTTCGTTTCGTAGCGGTACGGGCGGCCCTTCTCCGGGTTGAACTTGATATACATCGTGGCATGGAAGCCCTGCTTGTCGGTCACGTTCTCCAGTTTCACGGCTTTACCCGCCACGTAGTCGGCTTTCTGCTTGTCGGTGAAGTTCACGCCGCTCCATTTGCTGATGGGGCGGATGCTGCCGTCCTCGTTCATCCACGTGTTGCGGCGTTGCTCCTTCTTGGTCTGTGCGGCATTTTCCCCGCCTTGCGCCTGACTTTTCGAGGTGTCACCTTTGGCTTCCTGCGTCTGTGCGGTACGGGGCGACCTTCCGGTTCCCGGCACGAACTCCACGCCGCGCTGCTCCACGTTCACTTGAAGGGTGGTGACGAACTTCCTGCCGTCGTTGCGCTCGATGAGCTTGTCGCGCACGGGCAGTCCGGCGCGGAGCATGTCCTGCTCCTGTTTGGTGATTTCCGTCTTGCCGATGCGCTCCGGGATGCGCACCTTGTTTGCCGGAATGTCCGTGATTTCATTCGTCTTGCGGTCGATGCTGATGTAGGAGGGGGATGATTTCGCCCGTTTCCCTGTCCACAATGTCCACGACCCTGCCGAGGTTGCCCGTTTCGCGCAGGTTCTTCCGGTCATCGTCGGAGAATTTGTGTTCCTTGTACTCATCTAACTTCTGCTCCTTGCGGATGAAGTGCGGCACGAGGCTGACATTTCCCTCGCCGTCCTTCTTGAAGGAGAGGCGGGCGTCCAGCTCGAATGATTCGCCGCCGAAGGTGGGCTTGACCTTTACCAAGTCGGACTTGCCGTAGTGGAGCATCTTCGTAAGGTCTCCGGACTTTTCAAGGTCGTCACGCTTCACGCCCCATCTGTCCTCCAGCTCCTGCCAGTTGATTTTGCTCTCGTTGATGGGTTGGTAGCCCTGTCTGCCCTGCGTCTGTTGCGGGCTTTCCTGCTGTTCTTTCTGTTGTTCCATGTTTTCCTGTTTTTGAGGTTCTTGTTTCTCTGTCTTTTGTGCCGCCATCTCTTCCTGCACCTGCTGTTGATAAGGGAAGGTGTCGATTTTGTGCGGTGCAAGGATTTGTTTGTTCTGGTACGGATGCTGAAGCAGGTCTTTCATCACGCCAAGCATGGAATCCACTTGGTCTGCCGCGATGCGGTAGAAACCGAAGCGGCTGGGTTCCTTGCACTGCCGGAAGAAGTTCTTGAAGAAGTTGTCCAGCACGTCGCCGTGTCGGTCGAATTGCAGGAAACTCTGCGCGTTCTCAGCTTTCGCAGGGGTACGCTTGGGTGTGTCGTCTGCATTCAGCCCGGCTACCACGCTGATCTCGCCCGTCTTCTCGTCACGGACTACCAGCACGTCCTTTTCGTCTTTTTTCTTTGCCATTTGAAAAATGTTTTAATGGGTTATTTATGAAAGAAATTATGGATACGAGCCTTGTAGAAGGCTATATCTTCTTTTTTGAAGTCCTTGATATGGTTGGAAAGGAATGTCAGCACATCCTCCTCGCTGTAATAGGTTTTCTTGCCCAGTGTCTTGTAGGGCAATGCGCCGACACTGCGGTAGCGTTGCAGTGTGCGCTTGCTTATCTGGAGCAGCATGCACAAATCCTGATTGTCGAAAAGGCGGATGCTTTCCGTGATAGTAGGCTGTTTCCCCTCAGCCTTCATCGCCAGCAGCAGTTCGTCCTGACGGTCGAGCCGTTCCATCAGCTTCTGCATCCAGCCCTCGAAGTTGTTTCGTGTGAGCAGTTCCATGACCTATGTCCTCCTTCCTTTTGGTTTGCCGCCAGTGCGCAGCGTGTGGTTGCGTTTCAATTCCTGCGGTGTCGCCGCGTCCTCGTTGACGGCACACGCTTCAAGCAGGCGGTCTATTTCCGACTGCCGGTAGCGGCATTTACCGCGAAGCACGACATAACCGATGCGTTGCTCGCTGCGCATACGCTGGAGGGTGCGGGTACTCACGTTAAGCAGGTGCGCCGCCTCGCGTGTGGTGAGCAACCTGTCGGGCGATGCCGCTTTCTTGTCGCCGGAGGCGGCACGGACGTGTGCCGCAATCTCCGCTATCTGTTCCGTCAATGACCGGAAGGCAGAACTTTCCATCGTTATCACTTTCATATTCAGTCCTTTATTTTTGTTTATTTTCATGAACATAGGCTGCGCCTCGGCATACCGTTCAAGCAAGTTTGACGCTCTACACTCGGCTTGCTCTATGTTTCTGCGACAAAATTCGGCAATAAACAAAAGGGGCTTTAACAACTCACTACGTGACTCACGTAAGATTTTTACGGAAGATGGCTCCGTAACCCGGTCAAACGGTGCAACAGGCAGCCTTTCAGCGGAAAACGGTACGTGTTAAGGGCTGCATCGTTACCTTTGCGGGCAAACCGATAATTGCATGAATATGGAAATAGTATCTATCGAGAAAAAGACTTTCGAGATGATGGTGGCGGCATTCGGCGCACTCTCGGAGAAGGTCGCCGCCCTAAGGCGCAAAAGCGACACGGGGCGCATGGAAAGATGGCTCACGGGCGAGGAGGTCTGCGGGCAGTTGAGAATAAGCCCGCGCACGTTGCAGACGCTGCGCGACAGGCGGCTTATCGGCTACTCGCAGATAAACCGCAGGTTCTATTACAAGCCGGAGGAGGTTAAGAGGTTGATACCGCTTATCGGCACGCTCTATTCGCACGGCAGATGATTTGATTTATTCACCCACTGAATCCGAAGTTATGATGAACGAGACCAACGATGTTTTTACGATGGAAGACGAGCCGATAGCCTCTGTGATGCAGGATATGCGCAAAGGCTCGAAATGGCTGTCTGTATTTCTGGAAAGTTACCGCCCTCCGCTGGACGGGGAACGTTACCTGACTGACGGTGAGGTGGCGGAACTGCTCCGTGTCAGCCGACGCACCTTGCAGGAATACCGCAACAACCGCGTGTTGTCCTTCATACTTTTGGGAGGGAAGGTGCTTTACCCGGAAACGGGGCTGCGCGAGGTGCTGGAAGCGAACTACCGCAAGCCGCTGGAGTGAGGCGGCCAACATGAAAAAGGAAACGGGCGACATTTTGTGGTGCTGCCCGTTTACTTTTTATATACTTGGGTGTTTTAATGACCTTAAAACCAGTTTTTTGATTGATCCAACCAATTTCTATCGTTAGAAATTCATATAGTTAATAAAAAGTTGTAACTTTGCATTTAACGCAATCTAAAAATTAATTGTAATGGCAATTTTAAACAACATTAAAAATGTACTATCAGAAAAAGGAGTTATGAGCAAATGGTTGGCAAAACAATTACAGAAAGATCCTGCAACAGTATCTAAATGGTGTAATAATCATTCTCAACCTGATTTGTACACATTTGTTCGTATTGCAAATTTGCTTGATGTTGATGTTCATGAACTTATTTGTCATACAAAAAAATAGTATCTAAAGGAATATAGATGTTTCACCATTTTTAAGCATGTAAATAAAGTGTATGAGCAATAAAATTTGGAATTTTGATATATTAGTTGATGATTGTTTTGTTAATTTTAATACAAAAAAGCAAGAAATAAATCCAGATCATAATGACAGGTTATTATCAGTTGCTAATGGCTTTGAAGATGGCAGTTGGAGATATCGTCAATTCAAAGAATTTGTTTTCAGTAATATTGCAGAAACAGCTTTGTCTGCACAAGAACGAGAGAAATTAATAGATAATGATTACGGTAGGCTTATTGAGGCTGCCAAACATTTACGACTTGTTGACAAAGAGCAGAATGGAAAGGGAAGTGAAATAGCGGAAATTATTCTATATGGCATAATGAAGAACCATTATAAAGCCTTATCTGCAATACCTAAAATTTTTTATAAACAGAATGATAATGATAATGCAAAGGGCTCTGATTCTGTACACATTGTAATTGACCCAAATGGAGGCTTTCAACTTTGGTTAGGAGAAGCTAAATTTTATAATTCTCTTGAGGATGCGCGATTATACGAACCAATAAATTCTGTTGAACAAATGTTGCGCAAACCTATTATGAAAAAGGAATGCGGAATAATGACCAATCTCAATGAACTTGATAAACAAATTGAAAACCAAACATTACTTAAAAAGATAAAAGAATGTTTCGATGAGAATACTTCCATTGACGAAATAAAACCCAAACTACATATACCTATTCTTTTATTACATGAATGCCAGATAACAGCAAGTACTACTGAAATGAGTGATGAGTATAAAAATAGTATTATTTCTTTTCATAGAGATCGTGCTCATTCGTTTTTTAAGAAGCAGATCAACAAGCTTAGTTCTGTTCATAAGTATTCGGAAATAAACTTTCATTTGATTCTTTTTTTCCTGTTCCTGATAAAACAAAAAAATAGTAAACTGGTTTATTTCACAAGCAAAAAAATCTCAAAAAAATGATGCAGACGAATGATATATATAATACATGTTTAGATATAAGTAATGTTCTAAATGCTGGTGATATAAGTAATGCAAGATCCAAAGTAATTACATTACTTCATGAGATTAATGGTACTAACAATAATTCATATATGGAATTAGTCAACCATCTTATTCGTGAAGTGGGGCTTTTACCGTATATTGATACATATACTGCATCTTGGGAAGATCGGTTTGTATGTGAAGTTTTTAAAGTTAATATTGGAGAAAGAAAACCTTGTGTCTTACATACTGCTCAATCACAGGTATTAAAGAAGTTATTAGAAGGGAAAAGCGTTGCGGTGAGTGCTCCTACAAGTTTTGGTAAAAGTTTTGTTATTGATGCATTTATTGCGATTAAACAACCAATTAATGTTGTAATATTAGTACCTACGGTTGCTCTTGCAGATGAAACAAGAAGACGAATTTGCCGAAAATTCTCTCATCAATATAAAATAATTACAACAACAGATGTAGAACTTGCGGAGAAAAACATATTGGTATTTCCGCAAGAAAGAGCTTTTGCCTATATAGATAAACTTCCTTCAATTGATATTCTAATCGTTGATGAGTTTTATAAGGCAAGTACAAATTTTGATCTTGAAAGAAGCTCCACTTTACTCAGTTCAATGGTAGAACTCGGAAAGAAAGCTAAACAAAGATATTATCTTGCCCCAAATATCCATGAAATAGAAGAAAATGTATTCACTGAAGGGATGACATTTCTGCGTATGGATTTTAAGACCGTTGTAACGCATGCATGGCGGTTATATAAAAGCAGACCAAAGAATGAAGATAAACAGAGTTTTAAGACACGTAAACTTATTGAATTAATAAATACAGGTATAGGTAAAGCTTTGATATATACCGGCACATATAAGGGAATTGAAGAAGTAACAACAATTCTTAACAGAAATTTATATAATAAAGACTCTGAACTGCTTGCTAATTTTTCTGATTGGCTGGAATGCAATTATGGAGAAAAGTATATTCTTAAAGATTTAGTCAAACATGGTATTGGTATTCATAATGGTCAGCTACATCGTTCTCTTAGTCAAATTCAAATAAAACTATTTGAAGAACAGAATGGGTTAGATTATTTGGTATCGACCTCGTCTATAATTGAAGGAGTAAATACTCAAGCAGAGAGTGTCGTTTTATGGTCAAATAAGAACGGGGCTCATAAGATTGATTATTTTACCTTTCGCAACATCATTGGACGCGCAGGCAGAATGTTTCGTTATTTTGTAGGTCGTGTCTATATGCTTGAAGAGCCACCAAGTCAAGAAAATACTAAATTGAGATTAGAGTTTCCTGATGATGTAGTAAAAAAACTTGATGGAAATGACCCCGGTATAAAATTGAATAATGAACAATATGTAAAAATTCAACGATATCAAGATGAAATGATAGAACTTCTTGGAACGGATATTTGGCATAGAATTGAAAGAATACCACAAATCAGAAGTTGTAAACCATCAATGTTAAAGATAATTGCGGAAAAATTGAAAACTGATTCCAATTGGCCAACAAATTGCGATGCTTTACAAAACAATAATACATGGGAATGGAGGGATGCTTTAGGAGATATCATAGAAATTTTGGAATATCATCGAAAAGGACATTTACGGTATTATGCATGTGCATGTAGTAATGGATGGAAAATGACTATAAAAGAGCTATATAACACAGTAAAAGATTATGGTATTACATATGAGGATATATTTACATTTGAAAGATATGTATCCTTTAATCTCTCATCTATTATTGCGGTAATTAATATTATACGTCAAGAACTTTATCCTAATTCCTCAAATATCGCCAATTTTTGTATATAAAGCATCAAATGCCTTTTTACCTAAAATTGTATTTCAACTTGAAGAATACGGATTACCGAGGATGATTAGTAAAAAGATACAAAAATGCAGGTCTTATAAATCTTGAAGACGATTCTAAAGAGATTACAATCGTTATACAGGAATTTAACACGATAGGAATTGAATACCTTGAACAAAAAATACCTAATCTCCATTCATTTGACAAATATATATTAAAACATTTTATGAACGGAATTCGTTGCATAACGACAAATCAAAAGAATTAAATAATAGCCATATTATTACCTCTATATTTTTTGAGATATGATATGGCTATTTAGATAAGGATCCATATAGAAATTCTTTCGTATAATTTTCATTTGATATCTTCAACAGTACGCAGTTTTTCCGTTCTGTATAAACATCACGTATGTTTGCCGCTTCTCTTGTGAGAGAACCTTTCCTACCAGCCACATGCGGAACAGGTAGGTGTTGTAGGTGTTCAGCCGAAAAGCAATCAGAATAATGATTTCAGGCGCGTACACGTCCGCGTACAGCCCGTTTCAAGCTGCATGTAGCGGCACACCTTGTAGTCGTTCAGCACGTCAGACTTGCGGACGGCTTTGATGACGGCGTTCACTGCCGGGACGGTCGTATGGAACAGTCCGGCTATTTCGGTGGCGGTCATCCACACATCGTTACCGGTTACGCTGACCGCCTTGTCCTCTATGATGATTATGTCACGTTTCATGGCTCCTCTTTTTTAGATGGTGCAACCTGCAAATTCCTCGACGTTGTTTAACCTTGCGGCAAGGTTTTCCATATCCTGATTGAGTTTTTCTTTGGTTATCTTCGCGTAAATCTGCGTCGTCTTTATGCTCTTGTGTCCAAGCATGGAGCTGACCGTTTCGATGGGTACGCCGTTGGAAAGGAAAACTGTCGTGGCTGCCGTGTGGCGGCTTTGATGCCACGTGATATGCTTGGTGATGCCGCAACGCTTGGCGACGGCACGGATACCGGCAAGGCACGTGTTATAATGCGGAACGGGGAATATCCTGCCGTTCTCGCATAGCCCACGGTATTTGCCGATTATGCGGTTGGCGATGTCAAGCAGGCGGATGTTGGACACCACGCCCGTTTTCTTGCGGTTGATGTTTATCCACTCGTGTTCGTCGAAATAGGTACGGATATTCTCTTCCGTGAGGTTGCGCATATCCGCGAACGACAATCCGGTGAACGCACAGAACAGGTAGAGGTCGCGGTACAGTTCCTGTTTGGCGTTTTTCAGTTTCCCCTCCATCAGCAGGCGTATTTCGTCTTTGGTCAGGAAACTGCGTGTCGTTTCCTCCTTCTTGATTTCATACTCGCGGAACGGGTCGCGTGTCAGCCACTCGTTGTTGATGGCTATGAACACCATTGTCCGTAGCGGGTAGACGTACAGCCACACGGTATTGGTGCAGCAGTGCTTGTCCGTGCGCAGGAACATCTCGAAGTCGGAGATGAAAGCGGGAGTAAGCTCTTTTAGGGCGATGTCCTTCACATGGTAGCGGATGTCGAGGAACTCTTGCAGGTGCTTGTAAACGACACGGTACTTTTCCAGTGTACCTTTTGCTTTCATGCCTGCTTCCACCTGTTTCTCATAGTTCTCGTTGTGCCGACGGAACACCTGCATCAGCGTGTGGTAGCGGTGTTCCAGTCCGAGAAAGGCGTTCTTTACCTTCTCCGCCGTGACGAAGTTGTCACGCTCCATGATTTCCTGATAGTGTCTGTTGATGCGCACCCGCATCTTGTCAAGCATACGGTTCGTTTCGAGTGCCGCCGCGCTTCTGCCCGTGACACGTCCCCCTTTGGTGTCCCACAGCTTCGGATCGACACTCAACTTGCAACTGAACTGCGTCTGGCTGCCGTCCACCGTGATGCGTCCCATGACGGGAACCGTCCCGTCCTTTTTCACTACCTGACGCTTGAGGTAGTAGATTACTGAAAATGTACTCTTCATCGTTCTTAATTTTTGGATTTCAAAATTAGTTGGTGAAGAGTCCGGTGTCGGTACGCAAAACGGGGAGGAACGGCGCAATCTTTTTTCCGTAACCGTATTTGTTACGTGAGTTGTGGGTAACTCACTATAACATAGTGTCTTGTTTCGCCATTCGTACCCGTTTGTCGCATTTTCGGACATGGTTACGAACAAGTAACGTTGCGGCGTCAAGATTTGGCTTCGGCAAGGATTGTAATGGCTTCACGAATTATCGCCACTTTAACTAAAACCCTTGTAACTCAATTCTATCACTATATCTTTCCGCATTTCACTTTTTTTGTAGTAACTTTGCACAC